>OASD01000003.1_pt1 | contig 297758 bp, 280 predicted proteins | sample 1475531 | NCBI WGS metagenome assembly OASD01 (sample SAMEA3360668, study PRJEB22359) | human gut metagenome | biome: ENVO:urban biome; feature: ENVO:human-associated habitat; material: ENVO:feces | place: Bangladesh | collected 2011
TTGCAAAAGCGAAATGTAATTATACAAAAAAGAGCTTAAAGGGAAATTAAAAATTGTATGGAGGGAGAGAAATTAAAAGAAATTCTAACAAAAAAAATGGAAAGTAATGCTGTTTAAAATTGTAACCAAAATTTGATACAATAAAAACTAAATTTTTAAATGGAGAAAAAATATGGCAAACATTTTAATAATCGGAGCCGGCGGCGTAAGTCGCGTAGCGACGGTAAAATGCGCAAAAAACAGTGAAATTTTTACAAAAATCACGCTTGCTAGCAGAACAAAAAGCAAATGCGATGAAATAGCAAAATTTATAAAAGAACGCGTTGGAGTTAGCATTGATACGGCGCAAATTGATGCGGACGATACCGAAGCTGTCGTAAAACTGATAAAAACAACGAGAGCTGAAATTTTACTAAATTTAGCTCTGCCTTATCAAGATTTGACACTTATGGATGCTTGCGTAAAAGCAGGAATAAACTATATCGACACGGCAAATTATGAGCATCCTGATTTAGCAAAATTTGAGTATAAGCTACAATGGGCGAAAGATGAAAATTTTAAAAATGCCGGCGTAATGGCGCTTCTTGGCTCAGGTTTTGATCCGGGCGTTACGAATGTATATTGCGCGTATGCTATGCAAAATCTTTTTGACGAAATAAATTATATTGATATTCTGGATTGCAATGCGGGTGATCATGGATACGCTTTCGCTACAAATTTTAATCCCGAAATAAATTTGCGCGAAGTTTCCGCAAACGGTAGATACTGGAAAGACGGCGAATGGATTGAAACAAAACCTATGGAAATAATGTTTAAATGGAAATATCCGAAAATCGGCGTCAAAGACAGTTATTTACTTTATCATGAAGAGATGGAAAGTTTGGTAAAAAATATAAAAGGTTTAAAACAAATTCGCTTTTTTATGACGTTTGGAGAAAGCTATCTCACACATATGAGATGTCTAAAAAATGTAGGAATGCTAAGAATCGATGAAGTTGATTTTAACGGCACGAAAATAGTTCCGATTCAATTTTTAAAAGCACTTTTACCGGATCCAGCTTCTCTTGGTCCTCGCACAAAAGGCAAAACCAATATAGGCTGTGTCATAAGAGGTTTTAAAAACGGCAAAGAAAGGCAGGTCTATATTTATAATGTCTGCGATCACGAAGAAAGTTTCGCTGAGACCGGCGCACAAGCAGTTAGTTACACGACAGGAGTTCCTGCTTGTATAGGCGCTATGATGGTCGCCACAAAAAAATGGCATGGAAAAGGCGTGTTTAATATGGAAAATTTCGATGCAAAACCTTTTATGGACGAATTGAATCGTCAAGGACTTCCATGGGAAATTATAGAAATGAAACCTGGTGAAAGATACGAAGTATAAGTTAATAATAAATTTATGTATAATGACGATATTTAAGCATTTATAGTTTTATTTTATAAAATTATGAATGCTTATTTCAGCTATTAACGAAATTTAAGAATATCATACTGTATTATAAGGACCGAACCATAAAATTTTCATTTTCAATATGAAATTTCATATGACATTTATTTAAAATTTAAAATATAATTTTTTTAAATTCGGATATTATTTTACTGAAAATTAGTTTTAACTATATAAATAACAACAATGTAAAATAAAATTTTTATAAAAAATAACGACAATCAACAGCTATTTATGATAAATTATTTGTAATTTTATATAAAATGTCATCAATAATTTTTTTGGAATATACTTCATCTTTTATCATTCGTTTAATTTCACATTCCCAAATTACTATCGCTTTAATACCGATACATTCGAGTTTGCTGTAGTTTGTATTATCCCTTTTGACATTTCTTTCAAGTTTATTTTTCCAAAAATAGTAATTGCTTTTAGGAATAGATGAATGTTTGCAATTTTTATGCATATGCCAAAAGCATCCGTTTATAAATATAGCAACTCTGTATTTAAGAATGTAAATATCAGAGCTTCCGGACAATTTCTTATAATTAACCCTATATATGAAGCCCATATGCCATAAAAGTTTTCTCAGATAAATTTCAGGTTTTGTGTTTTTGCCTTTAACTCTTGCCATATTCTCGCTTCTGGTCATAGGTTTATTTTTCTTCGTCATCTGAATCTCACCTGTAAATTAAGCTTTATATAATATTCCCCTTTTTCAGTGTATATTTCTCCAAAACCATGTCTTGAAGTAGACGCTGTTTCATATTTGGTGTTCTTCAGCAAATATTCTTCAAAATAATTTCTGTTATATATGTGATAAGCAAGAACATTGCCTTCTTTTGTAACAATAATATATCCTCCTGCAGCTTCGTCAACACCATTCCAAACTGCAGCAGGTACCATTCCGAGCGCTACGGCTGTCAGAAATTTTTTGAACTTGTATTTATATGCATTTACATTACCGTAATTCATAGGATTTTCCAGTTCAAGTTTTTCAACCATCTCATCACAGTTACAGATTCCGTCTTTATAAAAATACAGAATAGTTTCAGCGATAATTTTATCCATGCTACTGTCAATCAACACTAAATTATCAGCGAAAACCCGATTATTAATTTTCCAATATTTCAATTGTCCGTTTTTTTCAATTATTTTTTTTATACGTCCTCTGACATCCGTATGTTTTTTACCGCCGGCTGCTTTATATATCGCATTTATTTCTTTAACCAAATCCGGATAACTGTGATTTATTTTATAAATAAAGTTTGTAGTTTTACCTGCATTTAATAAAGTAGGAGAAGAACCAAGCTCGGATTTTATTGAAAACCCGACAGTAGGACTGTAGCCTGTGTTTATATCAATAATTTTCACCGTAATATCACTTTTATCCGTTGCAGGTGCAGAAAGCTTATAGTACAAAATTTTATTCATAAAATTTTGTGTGCCTTCTACTGAAAAAGCTCCTTTTGAAGTTTTGCTGTTAATTGCATTCAGTAAATTTTCAGACTCCTCTTCAAATTCGCTTACAGATAATTCTTTTACAATTAATCCGTTAATACATATAGATATCATTTCTCCTGTAGCATATTCTTTGATTTCATCTTTGTTTTCTTCTCTGATTATTTTAATAATAAGGAAATATACAATTACATCACTTTCTAAAAATTTTCGGTTTTATAAATATGTGGATAATACATCTTACGCTCCCTTAAATATTACATCATTATGATATTCTAAAAATTCTGGTGAAGGCTCAAATTTGGAAGATATTACAATTTCTTTCCCATCATATTTTTTGAATACATCATCAATAAATTCATTTGTATAAAAATCCTTTAGTCTACTTGAAATAATTATTTTATAATCTCTACCTATTGTTATCAATCCTCTATCAAAAGCTCTATCATGAATTGAATTGAGACATATTCCATTTATGTGGATTTAGCCTGTTGTTTTCGTCTTTAACCCATGGTTTTATATGACTTGCCACTAAAAATTCATTGATTTTTATTCTTGTTGTTGCATAGGCGTTATTATATGCAGATAACACGGATGAACGAAAAAAGTTTTGATTTATTCTTGTTTTAACCAGCTTTACTTTGTCTTGACTTGAATAATTTAGTTCCTCTAACTGAATATAGATATTTTCAACTGATTTATTTGTTAACTTTTCGATAATTTTTTCAGCCTCATAAACAAGCTTTTCTCTATCGCTATTAAATTCATTCCACACAAGTTCTTCCATCTTTGCACCATGTGTTAAACCTGTAATATCCTTCTTTTTTAACTCAGGATCAAGCCTTCCAATATTCCCAATTTTCATGTTAAGTGCAGATGGGCTTCTACCAATCATATTTGCATAATCAATAACAATTGGATTTGTTTTACTACTACTCGCAAATGGAATAATACAATAAACATAAAAAGCAACCACTGTTTCTTCTCTACTCCAAATATCATTAGTTTTCACTTAATTCACCATCCTAAAATCCTTTCTTATGCCCCGCAAGAGAAAACGCCTGACAAGGAAAACCTGCAAGCAATATATCATGTTCAGGAATTTTCTTTTCATCGACTTTTGTAATATCTCCGACCACATCAATACTGTCATTAAAATTGGCCTTATAAGTTTCTACAGCTTTCTCATCCAATTCACTTATAAAAACTGTTTTAATGTCATCACCGAATGCCTGATCGAAACCGAGCCTTATGCCGCCAATACCTGCAAATAAATCAATCGATTTATACATTTTATATCTCTTTCACATTAAAATTTAAAGCAATACGCCGATTTTTATATATTATCTTCACATAAGAATATCAATAATTTTTTATATACACCTTTAATATTTTAATTTTACAAATTATTTCGCCAAGCACTTTTCTATCGTCATTTCTTATATTTCAGCACGTCTTTGATTTTTATCGTTTCATTTATTGTTTTATAAAGTTCATCCAAATTTAACATATTCGGTCCGTCGCAAAGCGCTTCGCAAGGATTTATATGCGTCTCGTAAAAAAATCCATCAGTGCAGCCTGTAGCTGCCGCCGCGCGTGCCAAAATCGGCACGAAGCGAGAATCGCCGCCACTTTTGCCATTTAAGCCTCCAGGCATTTGCACGCTGTGAGTTGCATCAAAAATCACAGGTGCAAACTCACGCATAATCATCAGACTTCTCATATCGACGACCAAATTTCCATACCCGAAAGTACTTCCTCGTTCAGTCAACCAAACCCCGTTTTCTTTTGCAGCCTCATATCCGCTTGATGTTACACCGCGAGTTTCAAGGATTTTTTTAACACTGAATTTCATTTGATCGGGTGCTAGAAACTGCCCTTTTTTAATATTTACAATTGCATTTGTTTTTGCGGCGGCTATAAGCAAATCCGTTTGGCGGCATAAAAACGCAGGGATTTGCAATACATCGGCCACTTCGCTAACAGGTGCCGCCTGATGGCTTTCGTGAATATCGGTTAAAATTTTATAACCGAATTTTTCTTTTACTTCATTTAGAATTTCGCAACCTTTTTTTAGCCCCGGTCCTCTAAAACTTGAAATACTCGTTCTATTCGCCTTATCAAAACTGCTTTTGAAATAAAATTCAATTTCCTTATTATTTGCTATTTCACGTAGTTTTTCAGCGACTGCAAATACAAGCTCTTTACTTTCTATGACGCAAGGTCCTGCTATTATTATCATAATTTCTCCTTATTTTTTAATTGTGACCAGAATTCCGCTTGAAATGACCAAAATTATACCTAAAAAAGCTACAAAATTCGGTAAATTATCGCCCATAAAAATTCCTATTATCAAACTGAAAAGTACATCCGTATAGCTTACAACTGCGACATTTGAAGCTTTTCTGGCAGCCGAATATGCTTTTGTAAGATAGTTTTGATACAAAAGCCCCGCAATACCTAAAAGAAATATAAAAAGCCAATTTAACACATTCGGCATAATAAATTTCGGAAATAAAAATGCAAATTTTAAAGGAATTTCGCAAAACTCACCGACCGATAACATCGCAAACGGAAGTGCACTTGCAATTATCAAAAACCAAAGCACGATTAAACGCGTATCATAATATTTATGAAGTTCTCTCATGCTCGTGTAAGAAACAGCCGCAAAAAAGCCGTTTACCAAACCCATAGCATCTGTTGTTTTAAAACCTAGCTGAGGCTGAATAATGCAAATTATGCCTAAAAATCCGACAAAAACGGCAATCCAACCATTAATTTTAACCTTTTCGCCAAAAATTACAGCCACAAGCAAAACAAGGAAAATCGGCGCCGTTTTTGAAAATGTAAAAGCTTCAGCTAAGCCCATATTTGCGATATTATAAAAGAATGCAACCATAGAAATCGAGCCTGCAAATCCACGCACCAAAAGCAGCCAAAATTTACCGCCGCACTTTGTTGGCGGCTTTTTTATCAAAAAATATGCGATAAAGATAAGCCCTAAAAAATTACGAAAAAATACAACCTCGACGCTAGGTAAATCTTGACTTAAAATTTTTGCAAAAGCGCCCATCAACGCACCAAAAAAAGATGCCGTAAGCATAAAATAAATTGCCAAATGTCTAATTAAAAATTTACGAAGCAAAATTTTCCTTTTTTGTGAATTTTATCGAAATTGACTTAAAATTTTAAAATTCAGCATTTTTTTTGTATAATGAAAAATTTTAGAAAAGGATAAAAATTTTGAAAAAAGTCATTTTGATAGGCAGACCGAATGTCGGCAAAAGCTCACTTTTTAACCGGTTTGTCGGCAAAAGAATTGCAATTACCAGCGACATAAGCGGGACTACAAGAGACACGAATAAAACTGTAATTGAAATTTTTGATAAGAAGTGTATTTTGATAGATTCGGGCGGACTTGATGACAGCTCCGAAATGTTTGCAAAGGTACAAGCCAAAACGCTGAAAGAAGTGCGAAATTGCGATATTATTTTATTTATTGTAGATGGAAAATTTATGCCAAGCGATGATGAGAAAAAACTTTTTCACTCATTTTCAGGACTTAACAAACCTCTTGCACTTGTTATAAACAAAATTGACAGCAAAAAAGACGAGGAAAGAAGTTTTGAGTTTATTGAATTCGGCGCAAAAGATAAATTTAATATCTCAGTTAGTCACAATGATGGTATAGATGAAGTTAAAAGCTGGATATATAAGCTTTTGGACGATGAAATTTCAGCTGATGAAAGTGAAAATTTCGATGATTTTATTTCTAATCTGGATGAAAACGGTGAAATTTTAGAAGAAAAAGATGAAAGCTTTTACGAAAACAAACCTATAAAAGTCGGTATCATCGGGCGCGTAAATGTCGGCAAAAGTTCGCTTTTAAACGCGCTTGTAAAAGAAAATCGAGCAGTTGTAAGTGAAGTCGCAGGAACCACGATTGATCCGGTAAACGAAAATTACACTTTTAACGATAAAGTTATAGAGTTTGTCGATACTGCCGGCATTAGAAAACGCGGTAAAATTGAAGGAATAGAAAAATTCGCGCTGAACCGTACCGAAAAAATTTTAGAACAATGCGATATAGCGCTTATGGTTTTGGACGCAAGTGAACCTTTCAGTGAGCTCGACGAACGAATTGCCGGACTTGCAGCCAAATTTGAACTCGGTGTTATAATTGTGCTTAACAAATGGGACAAAAGCGAAGAAGATTTTGACAAAGTTCAAAAAAAAATAAAAGATAAATTCAGATTTCTTTCATATGCACCGATTATCAGCGTCAGCGCGCTTGGCGGAAAAAGAATTCATAAAATTTATGATATGATTTTAGAAATTTATGCAAATTTCACTCAAAAAATCGCCACTTCAAAATTAAACGATTTTATAGCAGAAGCGACAGCCCAACATCCAATTCCTCAAGATAAAGGCAAAAATGTAAAAATTTATTATGCCGCTCAAATCGGCTTTGCACCGCCTAAAATAGCGCTTGTGATGAATAGAACGGTTTTACATTTCAGTTATAAAAGATATTTAATCAATCAAATGAGAGAAAATTTTACGTTAAATGGTACACCCGTGATACTTTTACCTAGAAAAAGAGGAAACGGCAAAGATGAAAAATAACATCGTTTTAATAGGTTTTATGGGTGTTGGTAAAGGAACCGTAGCAAGAGCGTTGGCACGTGAACTTGACATTTTTTCGATTGATTGCGATGATTTGATAGAAAGTTTTGCCAACAGAAAAATTTCAAAAATTTTCGCGGATGACGGAGAAACAAAATTTCGTGAAATTGAGAAAAAATTGGCTAATTTTTTACAAAATAGTGTTAGTGGCGCCATAATTTCAACCGGTGGCGGATTTTATAAAGTTCCGAATTTAAAAGACATCGGAGTGATAATCTATTTGAAATCGGACTTTGACAGCATAATAAAAAGAATTAAAAAGTCTCCGAACGCAAAAAAAAAGCTGGCTAAACGTCCTCTTCTTAAAAACTTAAAAAAAGCAAAAATACTTCATAACCAAAGAGATGCGGAGTACGAAAAAGTAGCCGATTTCACAGTAGACGTAAGAAAAAAATCTTTGCAAGAAATTGTAGAAGAGATACAAAATTTAATTAAAGAATAGAAAATGACTATAGCTTTAACAGGACATGTAAAAATAAAAAAAGCTCTTCAACTAAGCACGTATCCGAATATAACAACGGATAAAGAGGCTTTTGAAATTGTAGAAAAACTTATTATCAATACAATAAATAAAAATTTTCCAAACAATGAAAATTTGGTTTTTGTATCCGGTATGGCAAAAGGAGCCGAGAAATACGATGAAATTTTAAATTATGAAAATATCCAAATAAAAGAGATAAAAAAAGATTATAACAAACAAAAATTTCCAAACGGATACTTCGTAAGAAATCAAGCTATGATTGATTTGATAGATGAAGACGGTGTTTTGCTTGCATTTCACAGATACGATTCAAGCGGAGTAATGGATACGCTAAGAAGAGCAAAAAAGCGAATAAAAAAATTATAGAGTTTTAAAAGGATAGAATTTGATAACATTAACAGGACTTCAACCAAGCGGAAAACTTCATTTAGGTAATTATTTTGCAAGTATAAAGCAAATGGTTAATATGCAAAACGGCTTAAAAGAGAACGATAAAATTTTTATGTTTATAGCAAATTATCATGCTTTAACATCTGTAAATGACGGAAAAAAACTGTGTGAAAGCACTTACGAAGCGGCGGCCGCGTTTCTTTCTCTTGGAATTGATCCGAAAAAAACCGTTTTTTGGGTGCAAAGCGATGAAAAACTTACACTTGAACTTTACTGGATACTTAGCGGATATACACCCATGGGGCTTTTGGAGCGCGCTCACGCTTATAAAGACAAACTGGCAAAAGGTTTTGAAGCAAAGCACGATCTGTTTTCTTATCCTGTTCTTATGGCAGCCGATATTTTGTTATACGGTGCAAATATCGTACCTGTAGGCAAGGATCAAACCCAACACGTAGAAATTGCGCGCGATATCGCTTTGAAATTCAATAACGCTCACGGTGAAATTTTAACGTTACCGGAAGCCAAAATCGATGAAAATGTAGCAACTGTTCCGGGAACAGACGGCGCAAAAATGAGTAAAAGCTATAAAAATACGATTGATATTTTTGCAGATGTAAAAACATTAAAAAAGCAAATAAGTTCTATAAAAACAAGCTCTGAGCCGTTAGAAGCCCCTAAAGAGTGGGAAACCTGCAATGTTTATAATATCGCGAAACTTTTTTTGGACGATAACGGACAAAAAGCGCTGCAAGCTCGTTATGAGCGTGGTGGCGAAGGACATGGACACTTTAAAATGTATCTGAATGAGCTTGTCGGCGAATATTTTAAAGACGCGCGCGAACAATTCGCTTATTTTATGACACACCGTGAAATTTTGGACGAAATTTTAAGTGAAGGTGCAGCAAAAGCTCATAAATACGCAAGTGCAACAATGCAAAAAGTCCGCGAAGCTGTCGGAATTTATAGATAATTTAAAGTATCATTTAAATAAAAAATTATCAAAAATAAAAAATCAACAGCATTAGCAGTTGTACTTTTTTGCACTTAATCCGCAAGTAACGGAATTTGTCGCCGACAAAGCGCAGTTCTATGAATTTCGAAATTAGAGACAAAGCTTACAGGCAATATAATAAAAATATTCGATGATTTTAGCGGAGATTTTGTGTTTTATAAAAAGAGCAAAACTTTCTCAAAAAATGATTGATATCGTAAAATTGCATATATAAATATCGCTCCGTGCGACAATTACTTGTGAAATGAAGATTTTTTTGAAACCAAAAAAACTTTCCAAAATGAAATTTGAAATAAGCGAATTTTGACGCTAAAAACAAAAAAATGCACGAAAATTTAACGATACAAAATATCGTTTTTGGTTATGATTTTATAAATATTACCGAAATGCAAACAAAAAACACTTTTTTGTTTTTTCACTGAAAAGTGAGCTGAATAAACTTTATTTCAGCGTTGGCGTTAAAAAACCTGTAGCTAACATAGGAGATAAACTAAAAATAAACATCTAAATCCAAACTCACGAAAAATAAATTTTTATTTTAAAAAAAGTTAAAAAGCGTGAAATTGTGCGCTTTTTAATAAATTTAATCCGTTCGTTTTGAAATGATAATCTTTTACAAAACATTTTACGTCGTTTTGATTAAAATTTAAAATCAAATTTTCAACCTCAGCGAAAAATTTTAAACTTGGCAAAATTTATATGTTTTAAATTTATACAGCGCGCTGAATTTTACTATTTCTAAAACATTATACTAATACAAAAAAAGCGTTTTTAACATATTGCAGCAATATGCGACAAATTAATATTTTTTCTAAATGTATGATAGTCCGTTAAATAACCGCTATCATATAAAATAATTTTATAAACTCAAAAATTTCTATTTTTATTGTGTTTTACACGACATAAATTTTTTAAGAAATTTTAATTGTTTTTGCTTTTTAGTAAATGCTGTTGTCTTAGAATTTTAAAATTCGCGCATTTAATTATTTTAATTTTTAAAGCTGAAATTTACGCTAAAAAATAATTAAAAATGCAAAATTTTACATTTAAAATATCTAAAATTTTATCATCATCTCTTTTTTATTTTTGCTGCTGAAATCACGGAAAAATGCGCGTATCGCGTCCATTCCTGTATAAAATTCCTTCATCAGAATTACACACAGATAATCTCCGAAATCGCTCGTAATTATTTTTCCGTCTGAAATTTTAACGGCACCTGAAAGTTTTAAAAGCAAAATTTCATTCCTTAAAACTTTTAAAATTTCGCAGCTGTTTTTCGCGTCAAACTTAGCTATATTGATTTCTCCGTTAAATAATTCGTTTAAAAAAAGATATTTTATCTTTTGCATTTTATCAAACTCGCATTGCGCTATTACTGCACTTTTTTCGCATTTTACCAAACCGGAATAATCATTCAAATCGAAAGCATTTACAAAAAGCGTGCCATCCAAAAAGCTGAATGCGCCACTTCCGATGCCGACAAATTCGTTATTTTCACCGATATATTCGTCCTTTAAATTTTGCTCTTTTTTGCTAAATGACCACGCATTATTTTTGGCAAAATCTCTAAAACTCTCTCTTATAATTTTATAAAATTTTTCTTCATTATCTTTGCTGCTTACGCCTAAACTTTTTGCAATTTTATCGCGCATTAAAGGAGATTTCATAAGCGGATAAAATGTGTATTGATCTGCTCCGATACTTTTTGCTTTTTTGATATCTTCGCGAAAATCAAGTTCGCTTTGAAACGGAAAATTAAAAATCAAATCAAGGCTGAATGTCGGCAAAATTCCAATGGCTTTGCTTAATTTTTCAAGTAAAACTTCGCTTCCACCAAATTTATCAAACCTGCCGACTTTTTTTAAAATTTCATCATTAAAGCTTTGAACGCCTACACTTAAGCGATTTATCAGTCCTTTAAAACGCGCCAAATTTTGAGCGTCAATGTGATTCGGGTCACTTTCACAAGAAATTTCATCTATATTAAAAAGTTTTTTTGCAAGTTCAAGCGTTTTGATCAATTCGTCTTCATCAATCAAAGTCGTTCCGCCACCAACGTAAAGAGAATCGAATTTAAAACCTAAACGCGCTATTTGCGTCATTTCCAAACGCAAATTTTTAAAATACTCTCTACAAAGTTCGCTTTGATAATAAAATTTATGAAACGAACAATATGGGCAAAAAGTATGACAAAAAGGCACGTGCGCGTAAAGCATATATTTTTTATTTTTTGGCTCGCGCTTAAAGTTCGAAGGCGCCAATCTCAGTGAATTTCTCATAGAATTTCGCACAATTTTATGCGCGTAAAATTTTGCAAGATATGAGATCATTTTTCTTATTTCAAATTTACAAAATTTAGAGCAAGCGCAAGTTTAAGCTCTTTTACGATGCGAATGCAACTTTGCAAATCATCGATTGATTTTCCTGCCACGCGCACCTCGTTTCCTCTAATTTGAGTGCTGACTTTGAGTTTGCTCTCTTTTATCGCCTTTGTAATCTTTTTGGCGTCTTCTATCTCAAGCGTATCGTTTATCTTTAAAATCGCGCGAATACTTGCACCGCTTGCGCTTTCTCTTTTTTGCTCACTAATCGCAGCGGACGGAATTTCACGCTTTATAAGTTTTGAAACGACAATCTCTTTTAGAGCGTCAATTTTGCTGTCACTTGAGCTTAAAAGCGTAATTGTTTTTTCTTTTTCATTTAACGAAATTTCGGTTTTAAGACCTTTAAAATCGTATCTTGCAGCAACCTCTTTTTTCGCACTCTCAAGCGCATTTTTAATCTCCATAAAATCAACGCTTGCATTTATATCGAAACTATGCTCATTTGCCATTTATAAAATCCTTTATATTTTTTACCAACAATTCAACCAATTTTTTGCGCGCTTCAACGCTTGCCCATGCAATATGCGGCGTAATCAAAACATTTTGTCCGTTTTTCACATTTAAAAGCGGGTGATTTTCTTTCATCGGTTCAATTTCCAAAACGTCCAGAATAACGTGTAAATTTTTCTCATCCACAGCTTTTGCAAGAGCATTTTCATCTACAATGCCACCACGTCCGAAATTCATCAAAATCGCACCGTCTTTCATTTTTGCGATTTCATTTTCGCCGATTAAATTTTTTGTGCGCTCATTAAGTGGCGCGTGTATACTTAAAATATCACTTGTTTTAAGTAACGAATCCAAACTTACGCTTATAAAATTATCATCTTCGTGCATACCGCTTGTTGAATAATATCTGACATTTGCACCAAAAGCGGAAGCAATTTCGGCTACGTTTTTGCCTATTGCACCAAGTCCTACTACGCCGAATTCTTTACCGAAAATTTCAGTTATCGGGCTGCTTAAATGAGTAAAAATTTCACTTTTAGCCCATTCGCCGTTTTTGCAGTAAGAAGAATAATAGCTGACTTTATTTAACATCTCGAACAAACTTGCGAAAGTTTGTTGTACGACACTGTTTGTCGAATATCCTGCTACGTTTTTAACCGTGATGTTTTTAGCTGCGGCGGCTTTTAAATCCACATTATTCATGCCGGTTGCGCTGATAGCTATCATTTTTAAATTCGTATTTTCAATAACTTCTTTTGTAATTAAAACCTTGTTTGTGATGACGATATCGGCATTTTTTAAGCGCTCTATAGTTTCGCTATTTTTTGTATTTTTGTAACTTATAAATTCGCCAAGCGCCTCTAAAGCGCTAAAATCAGCATCAACGCCCAAAGTATCGGCGTCCAGGCAAACTATTTTCATTTTTGGCTCCTTAAGAATTTAGGAAATCTGTCTATTATAACTTATTTTTTCTTGCAAAATCTTTTTATGATAAAAAATATCGTAATTTAACTACTGAAATGATTTTTAAATATGGCATACCGTGTAAGTTAAGTTCGAATTTTTCTCAAATTTCAAACTGTGATGAATAATCTGTTTATTTTTTAATAACTTTTTTGACGCTTTTTCGTATTTTTTTGACTTAGCGCTTTAATTTTATGCTATACAAAAAGAAACAATAAATCAAAATTTATACCGCTTTTACAAATAATCAAGCTCTTTAAAAACTGCATAAAACACCAAAATTTCAAGTTTAGTAACATTTTAAAATTTTTAATTCTCAGACGCATTCATTTTTGGTCGTATTTTAAAATTTATATCTTATAGCTTTTTTGAAAAAATATAACGGACTTTTGATTTTTAAAATATGATTGTTAAATTTTTTTTTGTCAAAAATTGCTTTCTTATCAGGCAAACACCGCTAATAAATTTTAAAATTTTAGTAAAATTTTACCTGTCTTTTCCAACCTCTATCTCATCAATATAATTATCAACAAATCTTTTAAAATTCATAAACAAAGCAATGTATGACCATGCACTATATTTCCGACACCACCTGCCAAAATTGAGTCATAGCATGAATTCTGCCAATAATTCCTTAGTCAAGAGCAATCTTTCTGCACGACTTTATATCTAAATTTTATATAAATTTATAAATTTTGCCGTTGTTATTTATTTATGGCTTAAATTTACCAGTAAAAAAGATACAAAGCGGGAATTTTACAAATAACAACTAAAAACTTTACAAAGGTGAAAAACCATTAAACTTAACTTTATGCTATTATAGAGGCTTCTTTTATTTTAAGACAAAGTATAAAAGATGAAAAATAGAGCATTGAACCTATCAAAAAAAATAATAAAAGAAGCTTTGTCGTCACAATAAATTTAAAAAGCGGTTTTTATCGATTCGTTTTATAGCATTCAAAATTTTAAAATGAATAATCAGTCTAGTTTAATTATGATTTTAATATTTTGAAATTTTATAAAAATGAAATTTAAAAATATTGCTGAAATTTAATTTAGCATAAAGCGCTTTGAAACTAAAAACGAAATTTTAACCTGTGAAAAATGCTTTAAAATTCAGCTGAATTTTTAAAATTTTATTTCATAAAAAACGCTATATTTTAAAGCATATATTTGAAAAATCAGATTGGCAAAACTCGAATATTGTTGCTTAAATTCTCTTGCAATACATTTTCTATCGCATAAAGCGTGCCTGTCGCTCCGCTTGAACAACCGCTGCAAGCTCCAAGATATCGAATATAAATGTCTGTTTTACCGTCGTCTGCATTTTTTATATCGACAATGTCCAAATTTCCGCCGTCAAACGCAAGCATAGGTCGAATTTCTTTATCAATAACATCTTCAACGGCTTTAAATTTTCCGATTATATTCAGTTCATCAAAGCTAAGATCTACCGATTTTTGTGCGGTTTTTGCATCAGCTACGGCTTTTAATTTTTCCTGCTCCATTTCAGCCCTTGTTTGTGCCAAAATATCAACCAGATAATAGTTTCTCTTTTCATGCCCGCCCGGTTTTATACAGCTTCCGCAAAATGCTCCGGCTTTTGTATATTCAGTAATCTCTTCCACGGTTTTAAGATCATTTAAACGGATTACTTCTTTTATAGTACCAAGGCTTACTCTGGCACATTCACATACTATAATTTCATCTTCAAAATGTGCAGGATCAATACCTCTATAATTAGCCGCGGCTTGCTTTATGACATCATAAGCCATGACAGAACAGTGCATTTTTTGAGGCGGAACTGCCGGGGTTTCCGGATTGTCACGCATAGCGCGTTCAACGTCCAAATTTGTGATTTTTACAGCCTCGTCAACCGTTTTTCCTATGCATAATTCAGCCATTGTGTCACTACTTGCTATTGCAGTGCCACAGCCGAAGCTTTTAAATTTCGCATCAATTATCTTATCCGTTTTTTCATCTATCAGCCAATAAAGACGAACGGCATCTCCACAACTTTCAGCGCCAAAATCAGCAACTATAAGTTTCGCACCTTTTGCTTTTGCCTCTTCTTCAGTGATTTCGCCCATATATCTCGGGTGATTCATTCTGTCTTGAACTTTTTGAGAGTATTCATCCCAAATTGAACCGTTTATTAAATTGTTTTTTGCCATTTTTTATCCTTTTTTATAATCCGCTTTTATAACCATCCGGTGCGTAAGCAAATGTACTTGAAATAGAACGAAGTCTGTTGATTGCCGATTTGATATGAGAAATTGCATAATCAATCTCAGCTTCCGTGTTAAAACGCGAAAGTGACAAACGAAGCGCCGTATGCGCCAACTCTTTATCCGCGCCGATTGCTTCCAGGATAGGATTGCTTTTAAGTGTAACACTGGCACAGGCCGAACCGGTGCTGGCTGCAATGCCTGCTTTATTCAAATCCCAAAGCATGGCTTCACCTTCAACACCTTTAATGGAAGCTAAAATCGTATTCGGAACGCGAAATTTTCTATCGCCGACAACGCCGACATCCGGAATTTCAAGCAGAGCATTTTCAAGTTTATCACGCAAACGTCTAATATGAGAGTTTTCAAAGTCTATAAATTTATCCGCAATTTCAATAGCTTTTCCCATAGCCACGATTCCTGCCACATTTAATGTGCCGCTTCTACGTCCTCCCATATGTTCGCCGCCGTGAAGCAAACTGGTAAGCGGAATACTGTCTTTTATAAAAAGCGCGCCTACGCCCTTTGGCGCATGAAATTTATGCCCTGAAAAACTCATAAAATCCATATCTTCTTTTTGAACATTTACTTTTATTTTGCCAACCGCTTGCGTAGCGTCCGTGTGAAAAAGCGCTCCGTGAGCATGAGCAATTTCGGCAGCTTCCCTGATAGGAAAAATCGTGCCCGTTTCATTATTTGCCCACATTATACTCACAAGTGCGGTTTTATCGTTAATTTTTTCTTTCAATTCGTCTAAATTTATATTTCCGTCCGTATTTACGCCAAGACGAATAATTTTTACACCAAGAGTTTCCAAAAAACTACATGTTTCGCCAATCGCAGGGTGTTCAACCGATGTAGTAATGATATTATCTTTTTCACCGGTGATAATTTTATCAAAATAGATGCCTTTTAAAACCCAGTTATTACTCTCAGTCGCACAGCTTGTAACTATGATATCATCGCTATCTTTGGCATTTAGTGCAGTATATAGCTGATCCATAGCCTTACGGAGTGCCGGGTGAGTTTCGCTGCCAAAATCATGAAGTGAGTTCGGATTACCGAATTTCTCGTTCAAAAAAGGTAGCATAAGCTCTCTTGCTTCAGGGTCTATCATCGTTGTAGCGTTATTATCTAAATAAACTCTCATAACCATTCCTTAATTAGGATAATTTTTATCTCAAATATTAAAACTTTTGAATAAATAAAAGTTAAATTTTTTTAAAAAGCAAAATTCTTAGGTGAATTGATTAAGTCAAAAAACTCTTTTCTGGTATCGGCTCTTGTTATAAAACTTCCTCTTAAAGCCGAAGTTGTGGTAATGGAATTGATCTTTTCGACACCCCTCATTTCAACGCACATATGACGCGCTTCTACAACCACTCCGACACCCAAAGGATGCACAACTTCTTGAATCGCATTTGCGATTTGTTCCGTCATTTGCTCCTGGATTTGAAGTCTGCGCGCAAAAATATTTACCATACGCGGAATTTTACTAAGCCCGACAACTTTTTTATTCGGTATGTATGCCACGTGAACGCGCCCTATAATCGGCAATAAATGGTGCTCGCAAAGACTATAAAACTCAATATTTTTCATAAGTACCATTTCGTTGTTTGTGCTGGAAAAAAGTGCGTCATTTAAGACATTTTTCGGTTCCATTCTATAGCCGCTTGTTAAAAATTCCAAAGATTTCGCAACGCGCTCAGGCGTTTTTACAAGTCCGTCGCGCTCAGGATTTTCACCGATTAATCTTAAAATTTCTTGCATATGTTTTTCAATTTCTATTTTTGATTGTTCGTCCATAATCTGCCCTTAAAAATTTAAAGGTTAGATTTTACAATATTTTAAGTAAAAGAAGCATAAAGGCTAAATTTAAAATTTCAGTAATATTTAAAAAAATTGCAGTTTTTGGTTGTTTTTTATCGTGCCGTTATTTTGCAAGCTGTGATAATAAAAGAATTTCAGTTATATTTTGTCTAACTTAAAAATTTAAATTTTTACACAATTTTATTACATATTTTTATTTAAAAAAATACCATTTTTTTATATGTGAATAAAATGCGATTATTACAGGTAAAATTTAAAGCGGCATTTATAGAATCTTCAATAAAAACCGAAATTTTATTTTTTCTTTATTTGCTTTAAAATTGCTATATCCAACTCTTTATGCACAAGCAAAATATCGTTTTTTATTTTTATAAGCGGAGTTTTGCCGATATTTTTTATGATGATTTTTCTGGCTTTTATAATTTTTTTGTGAGATAATTTTTGCGCGCGCAAATATTCACCGATTGAAACCCAATCATCATCAGGGAAAATTTCAAGCGCTTCATCTTTTGTTTTATTATTATCTGGCGTCTGTTTTATGCCTAAAAGCGGCTTTTCAAAAAATGAAAGAAAATAGCTGAGTTTTTCATCTCGCTCTTTATACATTTGTTTGATTTCGTTTTTATTTGCAATTAAAATTTCCTCTTTTTGATGAAAAAGTTCGTCTTTTTGCTCGTTTAAATCTGAAATTTGAGCCTTTAATTCGGCAATTTCCTGCAAAAGATAATCTATAAATCCGTCACTGTTTGAAATTTTTTTGGTTTGTTTTGTTAGTATCGGCTCGTCGTCATCAAAAATGACAAATCTTACGCCGTCTTCATCTGTTGTTTTAAGCTTATTTCTACGAATTCGGTTATAAATCGCTTCTTTTGAGACACCGAGTTTTTTGGCAGCTTCAGCGACACTTAATTTTTGCATAACAAACCTTTAAAATTTTGTTATGTATTATACATAAAATGAAATAAAATATGAATAAAACTAACTAACAAAAGCTTGTTAGTTAGTTATTGGCTTAGAGTTTTGACTCGTAACGTCTTAACATATAAAGTCTTTTAAGCATTTTTTTACGTGCTGAAATTTTTTGCTTTTTGCGAATTTCAGTCATCGGTTCGAAAAATCTGCGCGCTCTAACTTCAGTAACAACGAGATTTCTATCAGTTTGCTTTTTAAAACGTCTATACGCTTCGTCAAATGACTCATTTGGATAAACCTTTATACCAGGCATCCAAATCACCACCTTTCAATAAAAATAAGCTTCAATTTTATCCAAAAAATAATTTTTAGTCAAATTACTTTTTTTTGATGGAATTTTTTGCGGCGTTAAATGCGCGAGTGCCAAGTTCTTTGGCTTTTTCGCTTATATTTTTTACTTTGCCACTAAGATTTTGGCTTGCGATTTTTTCCAATTCGCTGATTTCTTTTTTTATATTTGAAATTTTTTCATCAATTTCTAAATTTTGAGCGATTTGTGAACTTTTTTGGCTGATTTCTTGCCTGATTTCATCAAATTTCGCGCTGATATTTTTGCTCAAATCTTCCAAATTAAGTTCATCGATTTTTTGTGATATTGCTGCGCCGAAATCGCTGCTTACACGTTTAAATTTTGCTAAAAAGTTGTCATAATCATTTTGTAAAATTTCATTTATTACACTTTTTGCAGGATCGTTTACGTGAGCACCGAATGATCTTAGAAGCGATATAAAATCACTTTCAAGAGTATCAAGTTCAGCTTTATTTTTATTAAAATTTTCTATTATCTCATCGGGAGCAAATTTCAAATCGTTTTGAAATTTTTCAATACATTTGGTAATGGCATCATTAGCGCCTTTTATAGCGCCATTTACAAGTTCATCAGCAAAAATTTTACTTTCATTCGCAATTGAAATTGCAGATTTCATAATCACTTTGCAAATTCCTAATATTCTAACTTTATTAAACTCACCTTCCAAAATCGCATGATATACAAGATTTTTTGAAATTTCATAGCTTGTTTCAAGCACATCTTCGGCATTTTCGATAGCCGAAATAAAGGCACTTTCGCTTACTTCTTTTAAAATTCCTTTCATTTCAAGTTCATCAATAAAAATATCATTTATGAAGTTCAGAATTTCATCTTTTTTTGATAAATCGGTATTTTTTATACTGTTTTCAATGCTTTTAAAACTTTTTGCGCTTATCTCTTTTATCTCATCTTTTTGTGCGCCGATTTGTTTTTTAAGTTTTTCAAATTCATATAAAAGCTTAAAAAGATAATGTTCTTCGTCGGAAATTAACGCATTTTTTATACTTTTCAATGTAATTTCAAGCGTTTGCTTATCCAAAATTTCCAGTTTATCCAAATCTTTTAAAAACTCATGTGCAAGTTCTGCGCTTTTTTGTGTTTTATCGTCCGTATTTTTAAATTCGTCTACACAAATTTCAAAAACCGAATCTTTTATTTTTTTGTTTAATTTTTCTTTATCAGAAACAAGTTCGCAAATTTCATTATAAAATCTTTGCATACAATCTCCTTATAATACAATTTTACTGATTTTAGCCAAAAGTTCGAAAATGGCGTTTTTATGCTTTTCATCACGAACAAAAACACGAATTTTAAAGCTTATAAACTTTCCGCCTTTACTGAATTTTGAAAATTCTATCTTAAAATTTTCATTTTTCAACAAATTTTCAATTTTTTCTTTGGCGCTAACTTCGTTTTGTAAAACAGCTTTGTATTCCCATAATAACGGATATTCAATTGTTGCTTTCTCACAACTAGCACCTGAAATATTCGCCACTTTTACCTCCGCTTTTACTTTCAAGTTGGATTTCACTTATTTGCATACCTTTATCCACAGCTTTTATCATATCATAAATCGTAAGAAGTCCGATGCTAACTCCTGTTAGCGCTTCCATTTCAACACCTGTTTTATCTTTTATTTTTACACTTACAAATAATTTAAAAGCAGGAATTTCAGGAAGTTCTTCAATTTCGGTTTTTACGCTTGTTATACTTAAAGGATGTGTCAAAGGAATAAGTTCGCTTGTTTTTTTTGCGCCCATAATTGCAGCAATTATTGCAGTTTGTAAAACCGGACCTTTCTTCGCGGTGCCTGATTTGATAATGTCATACGCTTCACGGCTCATCTTTATAATTCCGCTTGCAACGGCTTTTCGTTCGGTTTCATTTTTTGCGCTTACGTCAACCATTTTAGGATTATTATTTTCATCGATATGTGTCAGCATTTTTTTCCTTGAAATTTAAAGCATAAAAAAAGCTTGGACGTTTTCACGCCCAAGCTTTACAAAAAGGAGGTTTTTATCTTGTCGGACAACAAAATGATACACCTCAACTTTTAACAAATTTTAAATTAAATTTAAACTTTAAAATTAAAATTTAAACATAATAAATTTTACAAGATTGCTACTTTGAAAAAATAGCAAATTTCTATTTTTTATGATATAAAAAAGATAAAATTCACTCATTTTTGAAAAACTGAGTTAATTTTAGCAAAAATTTCAAAAATTTAGCCTAAAAATGTATAATTTGTCAAAGGATTTTTTATGAAATATCTGTTTTTTATATTGTTATTTTTTTTAAGCGGTTGCGATGAAAAAATAGCTTCAAATAATAATTTACCGCCTTTGCCTTGCGATTTAAACTCACAAATTTGTGAAAATTCGGGGCTTAGTTTTGAAATTTTGCCACGCCCTGCCGTAGCTATGCAAAAACATAAAATTTTGATTAAAAATTTAAAAGATTTGAAAAATCCGAAAATAATTTTTACAGGCATAAATATGTATATGGGCGAAATTTCAGCACCGCTTAAAAAAGATGCGAACGGAACTTACAGCGCAACATTTATACTCAGTTCGTGTATTTTAAGCATCATGAGATACCACGCCGAAATTTATGATGGCGAAAAGCCCACAGGTAAATTTATAGAATTTGATGTAAAAAAGCAATCAGATGTTTAAATCCTTTTTCGCTTCCAAGAAGTGGGCTTTATGGGCTTATGGCGGAGCTTTGTTTATAATTTTACTGCTTATTTATCAAACGCATTTAAATGTTCGAATAAATGAATGGTATCAGGAATTTTACGATATTATGCAAAATGTAAAAGATCACAATGTAAGTGAATTTTGGCATTATATAATGCTTTTTTTACAAATCGCAATGCCTTATGTTGTTACTTATATGGTTGTTGCATTTTTTGCAAGCCACTGGGTTTTTCGTTGGAGAGAAGCCATTACATTCAGTTATCTCGGTTTTTGGCGTAATTGCAAAAACGATATAGAAGGAAGTTCTCAACGTATTCAGGAAGATATTTACAGATTCGGTAAGATTATGGAAGATCTTGGCGTAAAAGTTCTAAGAGCCGTTATGACATTAATCGCGTTTGTGCCTGTTTTGTGGATTTTAAGCGAAAAAATGACACTTCCGTATTTAAAAGACATTCCGGGTTCTCTTGTTTGGACGGCACTTGGAATTAGCTTTGGAGGTCTTGTTATTTCGTGGTTTGTAGGAATTAAACTTCCACACCTTGAATACAATAATCAAAAAGTCGAAGCCGCATTTAGAAAAGAGCTTGTATTAGCGGAAAACAATAAAGCGAATTTCGGTCGCCCTGAAACTGTAATGGAGCTTTTCACGGGACTTAAATTTAACTATTACAGATTGTTTTTGCATTACGGATATTTTAATATTTGGCTTATATCATTTTCGCAATTTCTCGTAATAGTTCCGTATATGCTTATGGGAAACGGACTATTTACAGGCGTTATCACACTTGGAGTTTTGGTTCAGGTTTCAAATGCCTTTTCGCAAGTAAGAGAAAGTTTCAGTGTATTTATAGAAAACTGGACTACTATTACAGAACTGCGCTCAATCTTTAAAAGACTTGATGAATTTGAAATAAATATAGGCTATAAAAATAAAACTTAAAATTTTACAAAGAAACTTTAAAAAATATTTTATAAATAATTATAAACGAAATTTCAAAAAACGCTAATTTGTATAAAAAATATTTGTAAAATTTTATTAAAATCCGCCTGCGTTTAATAAACAAACACTATGATTTTTATAAAATTTTAAATTTATGAAATAAATTTTTCCTTTCGTAAACGCAAAATTTCGAAAACATTTATAATTTATAAAAAATTTGGTTGTATTTTTATCAGCTTAAATTTAAAATTTCAAAGGTTAAATATGATTTATCAATCTTTATTTACGATTTTTATTCTACTTGCAGGTGGCTATATTTCCAAATTGATAAAAGTTTTAAAACAAAAACAAAGCCGCTCTTTATTTGATTTCGTTGTAGTTTTCGCATTGCCTTGTCTGATTTTTGATAAAATTTATCATTTGAATTTTAATTTTTCGCTCATCTTGCTTATTTTTGCAGGTTTTATTTCTACATCTTTGGCTGGAATTATAAGCGTAATTATCGGCAGAGTTTTTAAATTTTCAAAACCTACAATTCTTTCAATGTTTGTTTTAAGTGCTTTTGGAAATACATTATTCGTAGGAATGCCTGTGGTTTCAAATGTTTTCGGAGAGGAGTTTGTAGGCGAAGTTATTATGTATGATTCTCTTGCCGGCGCCATTCCTATTTCGATATTGGTTCCGCTTATTTTAGCTATGAATAACGGTGAAAAAGTTACGATTGTAAAAAATATCAAAACAATAATTTATTTCCCTCCTTTTATCGGGCTTGTGCTTGGTCTGGCATTAAAAGATTTTAAAATACCTGAGTTTGTTTTTGCGCCTATCAGAATGTTTGGCGATTCCGCTACGCCCGTTGCACTTTTTGCGATTGGACTTAGCCTTGGCTTTAACGCAATTAAAAGTTCTTACAAAAGCACTGTTATTGTATTATTTATGAAGATGATTTTAGCTCCTGCAATCTTTATACTGATACTGCAATGCTTCGGCGCTGCATTTGATAAATCAACGCTAATAGCTGTTTTAGAATCATCTATGCCGACTGCAACAATTGTTTGCGTTATGGTTATGAAAGCGAAACTTGATTCAAATTTGGCCGCAAGCTCCGTAGCGTTCGGTTTAGTTTTAAGCGTAATAACATTACCTATTTTATTGAATATCTTGACCAGACTTAGCACATTTTAAGCTTAATTGAATTTTATTTTTAAAATTTCTGTTTATGAAGTTTTAATTATAAAATTTGTTTAAAATTTCAGCTTTTATAAAAAATATTTAAAAGCGTCTTTGCACATAAACGCATGATAAAAATAAAAATTTTAATTCTGATTTCACACTCTCATTGAAATTTTTATATTTAAACAATAATGCTCTGTTTGACATTATATTATGCTTTTTTTTAAGCTCTAAACTATGATATTAGGATTAAATACTTTTAAAATTTATTCAAAAATTAAAATTTTAAGCTACAATTTGATTTAAAAAATTGATAAAGGCATAAAATGAGAAAAATTTCTTTTTTAATTGCGGTTCTTGCAGTATTTTTATTTAGCGGTTGCGCCAGCACAACAAAAGGCGGCGCTATAGGTGCTGATAGATCTCAGTTTATGATAGTCAGCGAACAAACTATGGATCAAAACGCTAAACTAGCTTATCAACAAACAATCAATAAAGCCAAATCCGTACATGCATTAAATACAAATCCGTCTCAAACAAAACAGGTTCGTGAAATTTCAAAAAATCTCATAAAACAAGTAGGATTTTTCCGTGAAGATGCGATAAATTGGGATTGGCAAATAAATGTCATAAAAAGTGACGAAGTAAATGCATGGTGTATGCCGGGAGGCAAAATCGCAGTTTTTACGGGGCTTTTAAATACTATAAAACCTACAAATGCCGAACTTGCAGCAGTTATAGGACATGAAATAGCTCACGCTCTACGCGAACATAGTCGCGAAAGAGCTTCAACCGAAAGTACAAAAAATCTTGGAATTTCAGTTTTGGCCGCTGCGGTAGGACTTGATGACACGGCGACAGGACTTGTAAATATGGCTTCTAAATACACTTTTTCTTTACCGTTTTCAAGAAAACATGAATCGGAAGCTGACATCATCGGTCTTGAGCTTATGGCGCACGCAGGATATGATCCGAATGCAGCTTTAAATCTTTGGAAAAAAATGTCAAAGCTGAATGTCGGTAAAAAACCGGCGGAATTTTTTTCTACTCACCCAAGCGATGAAAATCGTATAGAAAGTTTGCAAAAAATGCTTCCAAAAGTTATGCCGATTTATGAAGCATCTAAAAAGCAAAAATAAATTTTAAACAGGAATTTTAAAATTCCTGTTTAATAGCAAACAATAAAATTCCAGTTTATTAAAAAACTGAAATATAACAAAAATTTACAAAGTACTTAATTGTTTGATGCTATTTTCAAGTAAAATATACTTTATTTATTATGAATAAAAATATATGACGCAAGAAATTTATAAAATTTCCTGCAATATTTTTTCTACCGTTTCGCGAGGATTAAAAGATTTATAAATAGGGCGACCGACAACGATAAAATCACTTAAATTTTGTTTCGCCATAACGATATTTGCGACTCTTTTCTGATCATCAGAGTTCTCTTTAAAAGGTCTAATTCCAGGAGTTAAAGTTATAAAATCAGTTCCGCACTCTTTTTTTATTGCCAAGCTTTCAAAAACGGAACAAACCATTCCGTCAAGTCCTGCATTTTTAGCGTTTTGGCTCATTTTAAGTACCGCTTCCTCTATGTTTTGATTGTAAACTTCGTAGAATTCGTCATCGCTAAAACTTGTAAGAGCAGAAACTGCAAGTACCAAGGGTTTTTCATGCAAATTTGCCAATCTGTTCATAACTTCGCTCATAGCTCGCAAACCGCTGCTAGCATGCAAATTTATCATATCTGCACCTATATTCGATATCACTTCGGCTGCATCTGCCATTGTATTTGGAATATCGTAAATTTTAAGATCAACAAAAATTTTAAAATCATCTATTTTTTTAAGTTCGTTTAAAAAATTCGCTCCATCTCTAAGATATGAGCGAAGCCCTACTTTTAGCCAAACATCAAGCCCTTTTAACGCGCGAGCAATAGCTAAATTTTCATCCCTACTCGCTAAATCTAATGCTACACAAAGCTTCATTTTACTTTTCCGATTCTATCCAATACACCGTTTATAAATTTTGGCGAACTTTCACCGGCCAACTCTTTTGCAAGCTCAATCGCTTCATTTATGATAATTGCCTTATCAATTGCTTCATACATAATTTCATATGCGCCAAGACGCAAAATAGCACGCTCAACTGTGCCTATTTGTGAAATTTTATACTCGTTGAGATATTTATCAAGCTCATTATCTATTTGATTTACATTTTTGCAAACACCGTTAAAAAGTTTATCTGCAAATTTTCTTTGATCGTTTCGTATTCTTTTTTCTTCCAAATATTCGCTTACGAAATCATTCATCTCGCTGCCCATTTCTTTTGCATAAAGCAGTGAAACTACAGCATTTCTAACTTGATGACGGGTCGCCATTTTAAGCCTTTAAATTTTTATATAAATTAAGCATCTCGATAACGCTTGACATTGCTTCAAAACCTTTATTTCCGGCTTTGCTTCCGGCTCTTTCAATTGCCTGCTCAATATTTTCAGTCGTAAGAACGCCAAAACTTACAGGAATACCGTATTTTAGTGTAGTTTGAGCTATACCTTTTGCAGTTTCCGCTGCTACATAATCAAAATGAGGAGTGCTTCCGCGAATTATAGCCCCTACACAGCAAATTGCGTCAAATTTTGAACTTTTTATCGCCAAATCAAGTGCAAAAGGAATTTCATAAGCTCCCGGAACCAAAATCAAACTCAGATTTTTTTCATCTCCGCCATGTCTCATAAATGCATCTTTTGCACCTTCAACAAGACGATCTGTTATTATATGATTAAATCTTGCATTTATTATTGCAATTTTTTCTTTTCCGGTTAAAGTAAGTTTTCCTTCAATTGTATTCATTTTTTATCCCTTTTTTTGGTTTATTTCCTACTGCTTTTGCTACGAAATATCCGACAACTCCTGAAATTATAGAGCCAAGCAAAATAGCAAGCTTGTCTGTATGATGATAAAGATCGCTTCCGCCATAACTTAAATTATCCACAAATAATGCCATAGTAAAGCCGATTCCGCAAATTATGGCGACAGCATACAACTGTTTAAAATTTGCGCGATCCGGCATACCTACAATATTCATTTTTATAAGAAACCAACTGAATGTAAAAATACCGAGTTGTTTACCTAAAAATAGCCCAAGCATAACTCCTAACGGAACAGGACCGAAAAGGTAAGAAATTTGCATACCGCGCATATCCACACCTGCATTCGCAAATGCAAACAGCGGCAAAACCACATAATTTACAAAATATCCTAGCGAGCTTTCCATCTCTTTAAGCATTGAATTACCGCGACTTGTATTTATAGGTATACAAAATCCTGCTGCAACACCGGCAATTGTCGCGTGTATACCTGAGTGTAAAACAAAAATCCACAGCAAAATACTCATAATTACAAATGGAATTTTTTGCGGAATTTTTAATTTACACATTAACAAAAGTACTAAAAAACAGACGAATGCAAGCCCTAAATATGTAAAATTTAACGCAGTCGAATAAAATAAAGCGATAATAACGATGGCGCACAAATCATCCATTATCGCAAGTGTAAGTACAAAAATTTTAAGACTGGTAGGAATTCTACGTCCTAAAAGCGCCATAACACCGACCGCAAAAGCGATATCAGTAGCCGTTGGAATCGCCCAGCCGCGAAGCGCATGAGAATCTGAAAAATTTATAACGGCAAAAATAACAGCAGGAAATATAACTCCGCCAATAGCAGCAAAACTCGGTAAAAAAACTTGTGAAAAATGGCGAAGTTGACCTTCTATACGCTCTCTTTTAAGTTCCAGGCCGATAGAAAAGAAAAATATCGCCATTAAAGCGTCATTTACCCAAAATTCAAGCGGTTTGTCAAGCTTATAATCACTAACTCCTATTACAATCGGAAGTTCTAAAAAATGTCTATAAATATCGTGCAAAAAACCTACATTTGAGAAAATTAGTGCAAATACAGCAGCTGCAAGCAAAAAAATACCTGCCGTACTTTCATTATCTAAAATTTTTTTAATTGAAATACGCAAAATTTTGTCCTTTTAAAGTTAATTTGGTATTTTATGATAAAAAATCTAAATTTTCAATTTGAAATTTAAAAAATATTCAAAATTTTACATTTTAAAAGGCATGATAATCATCGCATAAAGTATTACAAACATCAAAATAGTAGGAATTTCATTTAAAGCGCGAAAATATTTACCGCTTTTTTTGCATTCATCTTTTTCAAATTTTTTAAGATAATAAAAAAGCCAAAAATGATAAGCTATCATAAGTGCACCGGCTGTCATTTTAAGATGAAAATATCCTTCTTTTAAAAGCCCCGGTTTTGCTATTATAAGCATAATCGCGCTAAAAATGGTTAATCCCATGGCAATCCAGCCGATTGCGTGAAAAAGCATTTTTTCCATATATTTTACGCGAATTACGAAATCTTTATTGTCAATATTTTCGGCATGATAAACATAAAGGCGAGGAAGGTAAAAAAGCACCGCCATCCACGAAATAAAAGCCGCAAAATGCAAAAATTTAAACCATAAATATGCATCAATACTCATAAATTTTTCTCCTTAATAAATTTAATAAAATTTTAACTTGCTTTGCGTGTTTTGCTACGCAATTTGATGTTTATAAGCTCCACACAAAGCGAAAATGCCATTGAAAAATATATATAACCTTTCGGTATGTGAAACTTAAATCCGTCGCCTATTAGCGATACACCGACCAATATCAAAAATGAAAGCGCCAGAATTTTTATAGTCGGATTTTCATCTACAAATTTAGCTATCACACCGCTTGCAAACATCATTATAATTACAGCTACAACAACCGCTAAAATCATTACCGGCAAATGCTCGGCCATACCGACAGCTGTAATTACACTATCAAGCGAAAAAACTATATCTAAAATGGCAATTTGAATAAGTGTGACAAAAAAACTATGAGTTTTTGCATTTATTTTATTTTCTTCGCCTACAATATCTCCGTGAATTTCACTTGTAGATTTAGCCAACAAAAAAAGCCCGCCTGTTATAAGCACTAAATCACGTCCGCTGAATGTTTGTGAAAACACGGAAAACAAAGGTTTTGTAAGACTCATAATCCAAACTATACTTAAAAGCAATAAAATTCTGGTAATCATAGCAAGACCAAGACCGAGCACGCGCGCTTTGGCTCTTTGTTGCACAGGTAATTTTCCGCATAAAATCGCAATAAATATGATATTATCAATTCCTAAAACGATTTCCAAACCGGTAAGCGTAGCCAGACTGATCCACGCTTCAGGCGAATACATCCACTCAAACATTTTTAACCTTTTTAAAATTCCGCATTTATTGTAGCATAAAATTTTTTATTTTTTTGAATACAAAACTAAAAATTCAATACACGCGATTTTAAAATTTTATATATCGCTTTTGTTTGAATGACAGGTGATAAACGATTAAAGCAAAGCTATTTTTTGAAATTTTTATAAATTTGTAAATGTAAATTTTTGCTTTCGTTTGCCATTTTTGCTTTCGTTTACCAAAAGATGCATTTTTAAGAAGGTATTTAATAAAAAAACATAGAAGATTGAAGAGTTATAAAACAAGTAATAAAAAACTTTTTTGGCAAGTTTAACAAGAAAATTTAAAAATATAAAAAGTCTTATTAAAGTAATCAAAAATAAAAAATTTTAAAATCATATACATTGAAATAAATTGAATGTAAAATTGATAGCAAAAACAAAATCTAAAATTTTACACACCGATAGTGCATTTTTAAAAATTTATTTAAAAAAGTTGCGATTAAGAATTAAAGTATGAAGTACAAAAACTGTTTATTCCGTTTAGCTGAATTTTAACATAACTGAAATTTAACGAATTTAAAAAAAGCCATATTTTTGTGATAATAAAATTAAAGGTATAAAGAATTTATATTACATTCTTTGCAAACGTTTATAAATCAAAATTTTAATTTAAACCTTGAAACAAATAAATCAAATCTTTTTATAAAGTGCCTGCCCTACTTTGTAAAAATTATTCCCATACGAATCTATAGCAACAATTGCAGGAAAATTTTCTACCGTTATGCGCGCGAGTGCCTCAGGACCAAGCTCAGGATAAGCCAAAATCTCATATTTTTTAATACTTTGACTGATTAAAGCGCCGGCTCCACCGATTGCAACCATATAAACAACGCAATTTTTAATCATAGAATCGATAACTTCTTTACTTCGATAACCTTTTCCAATCATTCCGCTTATTTTACCGACTTCAATCATTGTTTTAGTGTATTTATCCATTCTGCCGCTTGTAGTAGGTCCGGCGGATCCTACTGCCTGCCCCGGTTTAGCAGGAGTAGGCCCCATATAATAAATAGTTTCGTTTGTAAAATCAACGGGCAATTTTACACCTCTTGCAAGTGCTTCCGTAATAGATTTGTGGGCGGCATCGCGAGCTACTATAAGCGTGCCAGTGATTAAAACATTATCTCCTGCTTTTAGAGTTTTTACTACTTCTTTGTCAAACGGTGCTTTTATATGTTTTACTTCTGACATTTTTACTCCTTTAAAGCTCTATTGAAGCATGTCTTGCTGCATGGCAATTGATATTTATAGCCACAGGAAGTCCTGCTATATGAGTAGGATACCATTCTACATTTACTTTAAGCGCGGTTATAATTCCGCCAAGTCCTTGAGGTCCAACGCCAGTTTTGTTTGCAAGCTCAAGAAGCTCGTCTTCAAGTTTCGCATATCTAGGATCCGGATTTTTACTATCTACTTCACGCACTGCGGCAATTTTAGCTAAAAGCGCCGCTTTATCCATAGTTCCTCCGATTCCCACACCGATTACTAAAGGCGGACAAGAATTTGGTCCTGCATATTTTACGGCTTCCAAAAACAGTGTTTTTACACCTTCCAGGCCATCTGCAGGAACAAGCATTTTTAACATAGATTTATTTTCACTGCCAAAACCTTTTGGTGCAACCTTAATTCTAATTTTATCGCCTTTTATAATTCTTGTATTTATTACTGCAGGAGTATTGTCTCCTGTATTTTTGCGTTCATAAATAGGTTCATTTACGACAGATTTTCTCAAATAACCTTCCGTGTAACCTTTTGCTATACCGTCATTTATTGCATCTTCTATGTATCCGCCAATCACATGAACATCTTGGCCCACTTCCAAAAATACGACACTCATTCCGGTGTCTTGGCAAATCGGCATATGTTTTTCTTCAGCTATTTTACCGTTTTGTATTATTTTGGATATTATGTCTTTTCCAAGCGGTGAAATTTCTTTTACAGCAGCACTTCTGAATGCCTCTTTCATATCAGGCGTTACAATACAGCACGCCTGTTTACAAAGATTTGCCACAGCTTCAACGATATCATCATATTTGATTTCTCTCATATCGGACCTTCTATAATTTTGAAAATTTTATTCATCTATTTTATCTTCATTCGTAGCATGAACTTCTTTTTTTATTACTTTTAAACTATAAATAGATCTGCCGTCCATTTTTAAAACTTCATATATACAGTTTTCGTCTTCGATTTTGTCTCCTACTATCGGCAAGCAACCCAAAAGATTAAAAACATATCCGCCTATTGTCATTTGCTCCGTCTCATCATCGAAGCTGATATTCATTATGTCTTCAACTACTTCTATTTCACTTCTGCCACGAAATTCAAATATATTTTCACCAAGTTTTTTGTAAATTGGTTGATTCTCGTCATGTTCATCATTTATATCACCGAAAATTTCTTCCACAATATCTTCCATAGTGATAAATCCCGCCGTTCCGCCGTATTCATCAATTACTACTGCAGCAAAAAGTCTTTCTTTATTCATCATCGGTAAAATTTTAGCAATAGAACTGTTTTCCGGAACAATCAAAATTTTTCGCATTATATGATCAAAATTTTTAATGTCTTTTTGTCCTAAAATATCTCTTATGTGAATCATTCCAAGGACATTATCTTTATTTCCATCTATATAAGGAAATCTTGTAAATTTTGATTCCAATATAATTTTATAATTTTCATCAAAACTTTTTTGTTTATTCAAACATATAAGTTCTTTTCTTGGCGTCATTATTTCTTTTGCTACGGTATCGCTGAAATCAACCGCATTTTTTATAATTTCGGTTTCCAGCGAATCAAGCACTCCGCCTTTTAAACTCTCACTTGCAATTATTTTGATTTCTTCTTCCGAATGCTTTAAATCGCTATCTTTGGCGCGTTTTATGCCTATAAGTTTTAAAATTCCGATAGATAAAAGATCAAAAATTTTAATAACGGGTGAAAAAATTATCCAAAAAATATGAAGCGGTTTTGATACAAAAAGTGCAGCTTTTTCAGCCTTTGCAATTGCGATTGATTTTGGAACCAATTCACCGATTACGACATGTAAAAGGGTAATAAGCGTAAAAGCTACAATAAAAGCTATCGAATGAATAGCCACTTCATTCATATGAAATATCGCAACCATCGGCTTTTCAATAAACCAAGCCACCGCCGGTTCTCCAATCCATCCAAGAGCAAGAGAGCTAAGTGTTATGCCGAGTTGCGTGGCGCTTAAGTAAGTATCAAGTTTATTTGACATATCAAGAGCCAGTTTCGCATTGGGAATTTTGTCTTTGACAAGTTCTTCGAGGCGAGTTTTTCTGACTTTTACAATTGAAAATTCAGATAAAACAAAAAATGCGTTTAAAAGTATAAAAACGAAAGCTAGAATCAACATAATAAACGAGTGATCCGTGTCCAAAATTTTAATCCTTTAAAATTTAAAATAGCCGATTATAGCAAAATTTTATAAATTTAAAATACTTTTATGATATTTAAAATTTCTCTTAATTTAGAATTTCTATCAACTGAAATTATATAAAAAATTATGTATAATTTAATTTTAACCTAAAATTTAAGTTGTATTTTGGGGATATCATCAAAATACAACGTTTAATTTATAAATAAATTCTTTCAGCTTAAAACTATTAAATTTACAGTTATAAAATTCTTGCCACGTTTATTGATCTTTTTTCAGAATTTCAACAATAGTTTTTGGCAACAATTTGTGCTCAAGTTTATGAATTTTAGCTTCCCATTCTTCAAATGTGCGATTTTTACGTGAAAAAGTTTTTTGAGCGATTATTTTTCCTCCGTCAAGTTCGGCCGAAACCCAATGCACTGTAATTCCACCAACTTGCATATCACTTTTATAACTTTCTTCGATTGCATGCGCGCCCTTAAAAAGCGGCAAAATCGCAGGATGTAAATTTATAGCGCGCAAATTTTCAGTAAAAATAGGCGTAAGAATTCTCATAAATCCTGCCAAAACGACTAAATCAACATCATATTTTTTTATTTCATCAACCAAAGCGGCATCAAATTCTTCTCTGTTTGCAAATTTCTTATTATCAATAATAACACTTGTTAGTCCGTATTTTGCGGCTTTTACTATACCGCCGGCATCCGGTTTGTTAGTTAGCGTCATTGCAACTTCAATTTTTATATCTCCAAAAATTTTACCGTGAAGCTTTTGTAAAATCGCTTCCAAATTTGTCCCGCTGCCGCTAAAAAGCACTGCTATTTTTTTCGTAACCATTTTAAACCGTCCATAATATCAAATGCGTTTATTGAATAATCGTTTTTTTTGCAATTTTCAACACTTAATGCATGAGCCAAAACACCGCTAATAGCGGCATTTAATATCTCATAACCTTGCGCTATAAATCCTGCTATTATGCCTGCTAGCGCGTCTCCGCTTCCACCTTTTGCAAGTTTTGAACTTCCAAGAGGCATTATATAAAGTTTTCCGTTATGCGCTATTATTGTATTTGCACCTTTTAAAACTAAAATTTGAGGAAATTTAAGACTGAAATTTCTAGCAAACTCAAAACGGGTATTTTGAATTTCGCTCACACTGAACTCGCCGATTCCGCAAATTTTAAGAAGCGATCCGAATTCTTTTGGATGTGGCGTTAATACCATATTTTTGTTTGTTTGTAAAAGTTCCAAAAGTTCATCTTTATAAAACATATCTGCATCAATAACGCAAATTTTATCCGTCAACTCATTAAAATTTATGTCGACTTTTCCTAACCCGCAACCGATAACTACGATTTTAGCACCATTTAAAGATTTTTTTTGCATAAGAAGCGGTGAAATTTTAAGCTCTCTATCACTAACAACACTAACAAGTCCTGCGCCTATTGCATGCGCCGAAAGTCCTGCAATTTCAGCCGCTCCACTCATATCGCCGCAGCTAACAAAAATATGTCCGAAATCTCCTTTGTTAGTATTTTGTTTGTTTCTGCATGGTAATACCAGATCTTTTTTTGTCAGTAAAAAATCCTGCGTTAAATTTTTTGTAAAATTTTGCTCGCAAATGCCTAAATTAGCGCATTTTATACGACCTACAAAATCTTTTGCCATATCACTGTAAAGGCAAAGTTTGAGCGCTCCCATTGTAACTGTAATATCAGCTTTAAAAATTTCATTCGCCGTGCTTCCATTTTTACGCAAACCGCTTGGAACATCAACTGCGATTTTCAAAGCCTTTGTTTTATTCGCTTCGTGTAAAATATAAGATATTTGTGGTGACAAATCACCGTGAAATCCGCTTCCGAAAACGGCATCAACTATACAATCGCTACTATTTAATAATTTTACCAATTTTTCATGGGAAATTTCATCGCATTCTAAAGAAACGGACCTGTCATTATATTTTTCATCTGAAATTTCAAATAAATGTATAAATTCCACTCCGACTTTTTTAGCGATTTGCATTTGAAATTCCAACATTTCGTTTGATTTTTTACCTAGAAAAAGTGCATAGCACTTAAAATCTCCGGATAATCTTCTTAAAGCGCAAATTCCGTCGGCTGCATTATTTCCGTTTCCTATCAATGCTAAAATTTTACGATGTTTTTTTAGTTTTTTGCGAATTTCAATTTCAATTTTAGAAGCCGCATTTTCCATTAAAATTTTTTCGCTAAGCCCAAAATTTTCAGATGCATTTTTATCAAATTCATCGCTGCTAAAATATAAATTTTTCAAATTTCATTCCTTATTCTAAAGCTCAAAGCTTCTAAAATACTGCTTTTATCGATAATTTCGCGGTTTGCAAGATCAGCAATGGTTCTTGCTACTTTATACGTTTTTATAATTCCTCGTTGAGATAAATTATAGCGAGAAACCGCCATATCAAATACATTTTTAGCATCTTTTTCTAGCCTACAGAACTTAATGACATCTTTATCGCTCATTTTACCATTCAGTTCGCTTTGACCGCGTTTTTTGACAATATTAAAAACCACCGAAACCCGCTCACTCATTTCACTGCTTGTAATACCGCTTCGATCTGAAGGCGAAATTTCATCCATCGCGACATAAATGTCAATTCTATCTAAAATAGGTGCTGAAATTACGCTTTTATATCGTTTTATATCGTTAAAAGAGCAGGTGCAGGTAAGATTTTTTGAAAACAAATTTCCGCACGGACATGGATTTTGAGCGGCTGCGAAAAGAAATTTAGTTTGATATTCGACCTTCGAATTTACGCGTGATATTAAAATTTTATTGTCTTCCAGCGGCTCACGCAAACTTTCAAGTATTTGTTTTGAAAAGTGCGGAAATTCATCAAAAAATAGTTCTCCACCATTTGCAAGTGCTATTTCACCAACTTTTGCAGCATTTGATCCGCCACCGAAAATAGAGCTTCTAGTAGATGTATGATGAGGACTTCTAAACGGCCTAAGAGCGCTAAAATCGACATCTTTGCTATTTAATGATTCGTAAGCGCTTGCAAGCATAACTTCTTTTAGACTTTGCGGCGGCAAAATGTATCTGATACGCTTAGCACACATACTTTTACCGCTTCCAGGGCTTCCTTCAAAAATGATATTATGCATTCCTGCTGCCGCTATTAAACTGGCTCTTTTTGCCCTGTCCTGCCCTTTTACATCAGCAAAATCAAGTGAAAAATCACTATTTGCAACATACTTTTCGCCGCAAATTTCAAGAACATTTTTAAAAAGCGGATGAATTTCACGAACAAGGCAGGTTTTTGCAAAATCATCGTCCATAAAAAATCTAACCGCATCACTTAAATTTTCTACCGCGTAAACTTCATAATTTGGAATAGCTGCAGCTTTTAAGGCAATCTGTTTAGGAACCAAAATTTTAGCGTGTTTTACCTTCGCGCTCAAAAAAAGTAAAATTGAAAAAAGAGAAGCTGTGCTTTTTAATGCACCGTCAAGCCCCAATTCACCGAAAACAAATATATCACTTTCAAAATTTTCACGCCCTAATGCTATCAAAAGTGCTATAGCAAGATCAAAATGCGAGCCGTTTTTTGGAATGTCAGAAGGGCTTAAATTTATTATAATTTTTTGTGCCGGAAATTTGAAATTTAAAGCATTTAAAGAAGATTTTACGCGTTCTTCACTTTCTTTAATGGTAATTCCTGCCAAACCTACAACTTTAAAGCCTGGAAGTCCCCTTAAAAGTGTGGATTCTACATCTACTTCGGTCAGCGTATCGGTAAAAGTCGCACACTTTAAAAATTTCATTTTTTTTCTTTTAAATGTTTTTTAAATTCTTTATCAAATTTTTTTCGTTTGTTATAGCCGATTTTTTCTATAAACAGATGCCCGTCAAGATGATCGATTTCGTGCTGGATACAAACAGCTAAAAGCTCTTGAACTTCCATTTCTTTAGTTTCACCGAAACGGTTTTGAAATCTCAGTTTTACAATTTCGGCTCTTTTTACATCTTCGTAGTATCCTGGAACCGATAGACAGCCTTCCTGATATATTATCTCACCTTCTTGAGTTAAAATTTCAGGATTTATAATTTCAAGTAAATTTTCTTTTTTTTGTTCATCGTTTTCATCGACTAAATTTATTACAATCGCGCGAATAGGACGACCGACTTGAATTGCAGCAAGTCCTATTCCTTTTTTTGAAATCATAGTTTCGTACATATCATCTAAAAATTTACCAAGTTCGTCATCAAATTTTTCTACTTTTTTTGATTTTTGGTAGAGTTTTTTATTCGGATATGTCAAAATTTCCAAAATCATTCCGTTAGGCTTTTTTCAAGAACTTTATCTATAAGACCGTATTTTACAGCCTCTTGCGCGCTCATATAAAAATCTCTATCAGTATCTTTTTCTATTTTAGAAAGTTTTTGTCCGGAATTTTCAGCTAAAATTTTATTTAAAGTAGCTTTTATTCTTAAAATTTCTTTTGTGGTAATTTCTATATCGGTAGCTTGTCCTTGTGCGCCGCCAAGCGGTTGATGTATCATTATTCTGGCATTTGGAAGTGCATATCTTTTGCCTTTTTCGCCGCAACTTAATAAAAAAGCCCCCATAGAAGCGGCTTGACCTATGCAAATCGTGCTGACTGCCGGCTTGATGTAATTCATTGTGTCATATATGCTAAATCCGCTCGTAACGACTCCACCTGGACTATTGATATATAAATAAATATCTTTATCCGGATCTTCCGCTTCCAAAAACAGTAGTTGAGCTACGACCGAACTTGCCACTTCATCATTTATTTCGCCGCTCAACATAACAATTCGATCTTTTAATAAACGCGAATAAATGTCATAACTGCTCTCTCCACGGCTAGTTCGCTCGATTACATAGGGCACAAACATTATTTTTCCTCAGTTTTTTCGCTTTTTTTATCTTTGCTAAAAATATCGTTAAACAATTTTTCTTCAAGCAATGCCATTTTTACAACAGGCAAATATCCGTTTGTGCGATATTCTTCAAGATGTTTTTTAGGATCCATACCATACCTGTAAGCTTCCATATATACAGCACTTACAAGTTCCTGATCGCTTACTTGAATTTTTCTATCTTTTGCGATTTCATCAATTAAAAATGTCATTTTTACGCTTTTTACAGCTTCATCTCTAAATTCATCACGTTTTTTAGTCAAAGCGTCTTTGTCTTTTCGGAAATTTTCAATCTCTTCTTTACTGAAAGTTCCCCAGGCATTGCGGAATTGCAAATCAATTTCTTGCTCTAAGATGATTTCAGGCATATCAAAAATAAAATTTTCCACTATAGTATCTGCAAATTTCGGTTTTAACTCTTCATTTATGAGTTTTGTCATCTTATCAGCTCTTATTTGTTCTTTAATTTGCGCTTCAAATTTTTCTTTACTCGGCTCTTTTTCACCCGGCATTAGTCTTTTTAAAGTTTCGTCATCAAGTTCGCCTATTTTTTTACATTGAATTTCATGTAATTTTACTTTAAAAATCGCATCTTTTCCAGCTAAATTTTCAGCTTGATAATTCTCCGGAAATTTTACTTTTATATCTCTTTCTTCGTCTATTTTCATACCGAGCATACCATCTTCAAATCCCGGAATAAATCTACCTGAGCCAATTTCAAGAACATAATCTTGAGCTTTTCCGCCATCAAAAGGTTTGTCATCCACAAAACCCTCAAAGTCAAATTTTGCAAAATCGCCTTTCTCAAGGACTTCTTTATCTGATTTTTCAAGTGGCGCTATCATTAGTAAAAATTCATTTATTTTTTCATCAATCTCTTTTTTTGTAACTCTTGGAGTGGCAAATTCCGGAATAAATTTTTCATATCCATCAATTTTTACTTCAGGGCGAAACGACATTTTCATTTCAACATCTATAATTCCGTCTTTTTCTTCATATTTTGAGAAAATCGGCTCGCCTAAAATTTCATTTTTTTCTTTGCCTAAAATTTTCAAACTTTCATCAACGAAATTTCTAAAAATGTCGTTTTTAGCATCATCTTCAAGCTCTTTTTTATATCTCTTTAAAACGGCTGCTACAGGTGCTTTACCTGGCCTAAAACCATCAATTCTAACTTTTTTGGCTGTTTGTTTTGCCAACTCATTTACTTTCTCATTGATACTTGCAGTAGGTATTTTTGTGCTTGCAAGAGCATTTGCTGAGTTTGTAAGTTTTGCACTTATTTCCATAAAATTCCTTTAAAAATTTAAAAATGTCTGTAAATATATCAAAATTTTGCTTAATTTATAATATGCATAAAATAATTTTAGCACACTTTAATACTAAACTTTAAAAATCTCTGCGATAGCCGAAATTTGAGTTTTGCAGCCGACGCTTTCATTTTTTTCCAAATAAGAACATTCAAGAATCGGGCAAAGCACCGAAGCAAAAAAGCGATTTAAACTATCTTGCGTGATTTGTGAATTGAGCGCAAATCCTACTATTTGCATAAAAATTCCATGTCCTATCTCAAAACCAAGTCTTGAATCCTTTGAAATAAAATCATTTAATTTTTTGCAAAGAATTGCGTAGCTTGCGCCGTTTTTTATGCCTTTTTCAATCATAAAATTTTCTATCAACGAATAATCACAGCTCATTTTTACCCAACTGAAAATTTTGGCGCTGCTTGGCGAAATTCCGCGATTATAGCCGTTTGTAGCGCATATCACATAAAGATTTTTCGGTATTGCGAAATAGCTGAGTTCATCTTTTACAACAACGCTAAACTCATTTTTTTCAGCTTCGTCAAGTTCATCGATAAAATGTGAATTTTTTGTGCGAATTAAAGTAAGATCATCATTCGGATCATATCGTCGCTCCAAAAGTTCCATACTTTCTCCAAAAATTTCATCGAAATTTCCGCTATTTGCATTATCAATTATACAAAAATATTCATTTTGCGGATCATTTAAAGCTTTTTTACAAAGCTTTTTAAACTCGCCGTTTTTAAATTTGCCGTCCGCGAAGCCGTCAATAAAGTCTGAATAACCGAAATCTTTATGAAATGAAATAAATCTGAAAAAGTTGGATTTGACATTTTTTTCTTTTAAAATTTGACGAATTTTGCGCGTTTTTCCGGCACCGATTGCACCGTAATAAATAGTGTTTTTATTTATTTTTTCGCTTTCAAAAGTGCTCGCAAACTCCAAAAACATCTGCATAGACACAAATTTTTCCAATTTTTCGCCATCTCCGAAAAAATTGAAATTTTGTAAAAATGCTTCGCTTAAAGCGCTGAAATCTCCAAAATTTTCGATTTTTTTACCGAAAAGTTTTTCAAAAATTTCGGCTGTTTTTTTATCGAAAATAACGCTTCCTCGTTCTCCTGCCATGCAAAAGGCGCTTGCGATTTTATAAAGTTCGTTATGTGGAAAAACGCTGAAATTTTCACTGTCTGCAAGCTCAAAATTTAACATCGTATCATCACTTGCAAATATTTCAATGTTTGCAAGATTTCCTTTGAAACAATCTCTTATAAACTCTATTAAAATAAGCGGATAATTATGAAGTGTAAAATCAAAATAATATGATACCAAAGTAGGATCAAGCGCTGCAAAAAGACGGTAAATAAGCTCGTAAAATTTTATTATTTTGTTCTTAAAATTATTGCGTTTTTGGCGATCTTCACAAGTAGAATTAAAATTTTTGGCGATGTTTTCCGCAAAAACATAAAGTGAAATTATATTTTTATCATTTCCTTTTAAAATATCACTTACGCGTAAATTCGAACCGGTAAATACATCTTTTTTACTTTTAATGCGATCTTTAAAAATAAAATCAAAATAAAAAAGATCGATATTACTGTCAAAAAACCTTTCCATAAAAAAATATTCGGCATGATTATAATTTTCTCCAAGTTCCAATATTTTAGTGCTTCTGGCATTGCCGTCACTTGAATTGATATAAAGATTTTGTAAAAAATCGCTTTCATTTTCATCAAATGCAACGACTAAATTTTTGAGTTCTTTTAAGTAAAAAATAATTTCTCTTTTTTTCTTTATCACATTTGTATTTTTACTCTTAGATGACCATCTAGTCGCTATTTTACGCACATCTGCACTATTTGAAAGAACCATAATTTTTCCTTTTTATTTAAAATTTGTCTTTATTTTATCAAATTTTATTTTAAAAGTTATTTTATTATAAAAAATATCCGCAAATACAAAAAATTCCAATATAAAATTTATAAACGCTAAATTTACAAATCAGTGTTATAAGACTAAATTTTATACATATTAACAATACCGATTTGAGAGAAAATTTTAAAATTTTTCTCTCGATTGAAAATTTTTAATTTTCGTAAAAATCGTCGCTGTCTCCGTCATCATAACTATAATCTCCGTCATCATAACTATAACCGTCATCGTCAAATATCGAATCGTCGAAGTCATCTTGATCCAAATCGTCTTCCTCTGTGTCAAAGTCGAAATTTTCGTCCATTTCGTCTTCAAACTCGCTCTCGAAATCGTCATACATTTTCATGTTCTGTTCCTTTTGGGTTTTTAATTTCAATTTTTGGAAATTTTTCGATATAAAGACTTTGAGATGGAAAAGCGAACTCAGTGTCATATCTCTCTACAATTTCCATAATTTTTATCATTATATCTTGTTTTACTCTATAATATTCATCGCGTTTTATCGTCTTTGTAAAACATTCAATATAAATATCTATAGACGAATCGGAAAATTCGTTCAATGAGACATACAAAGTATTTTTATAACCGGCTAAATCGTCAACCGAAACCATATTTTGTTTATAAAACATTTTAAGATTATTTTGATTTAGTGCGTTATCTTTCGGTTGAGCAATATCAGGATGATTTAATAGCATAGCTTCGATATCATTTACGCAGTTTTTAATCTGCTCGGCAGTAGAACTGTAACTGAGACCGACCGTAATTTTTATTATTCTTCCGACTTTTCTGCGATTCCAGTTTTTTATGTTGTTTTCCATTATTTTTGAGTTCGGAACAGATACAAGAGCATTATCAAATGTTCTTATCAAAGTTTTTCTAAGTCCTGTTTCAACTACTGTTCCTTCTACATCGCCAATTACTACCCAGTCTCCTTGAGAGAATGAATTATCAAAAAGCAGTAAAATTGAAGCAAAGAAATTCGCAATTATATCTTTTGTCGCAAGTGCGATAGCAAGTCCGCCGATACCTAGTGAAGCGATAAGTGCTGAAATATTAAATCCGAGTCTGCTTAACACAAATAAAAGCGCTATAATGACGACTATAATATATAAAATTTTTATGATTAAATTTATCACCTCTTTTCTACCGCTTTTTCTAGCGATTGAGCCAAGAAGCATTATTCCATATCCATCTAAAATTTTTATGATGAGCCACGCATAAAGAATTATGTAAATAATTGAAAAAAAGTTTCCGAATTTTATAGGAACAGGCGCAGGATAATAAAAAATAGCGGAGCAGATATCTATCGCATAAGCGATTAAAAGCACGCCCAAAGGCTTTTTGATAATATCAATAATTTGTATTTTTATAGCCTCGCTGTCACCGGATTTATTAAAAATTTTAAATATAAAATAAATTATTTTTGCCAGAAATTTACGCAAAGAGTAGAAAAATAGTGTAATAATTATGATCAAGATCCATTTTCCGGCATTGATTTTGTTTGTATTAAACGGCATTTTATCATTAATATAATTAAGTATTTGCTTTAAATTTAAGCCTGTAAATAAAATATTGCTCGCGAGTAAATCGCTGTTTTGAAGCAGATAATTCAAAACCTCGTCGGAAGTTATTTTATATACTTTAAATTTTTCAAGAGTTTCGTTTATCTCATCTTTTTGTTTGCTGTTGAGTAAATTTTTTTTATTTAAAATTTCATCCGTATAATCATACAATGTCGCATATTCGGTTTCCAAATCAAGTAAAGCTTTTCTGAATTCATTTTGAAGCTCACTTTTTTTTGCACCGTTTATAAAAAGATTTTCAGTTTTTATAAAAGTAGTAAAAAATATCTCATTTATTCGCATTGAATTAGCCAAAATTTTCGTTTTTATATATTCGTAAGAATATTGATTTTTATTTTTGGCTAAAATTCGCTCGACTCTTTCTTTCTTTTTTGTATATTCTATGACATTTTCGCGGCTGATAGTTTGATTCGTGATTGCCATCGGAATTTGTTCCAATAACTTTCTTTTATTTTCATTCAATGTTGCAAGTTCGCTAATAGTGGCATTTGAATCATTATGACCACTAAGCAGTAAAATTTGCTTGTTAATTTCAGCCAACTCTTTTAAAACGGAAATTAAAGCGGGTGAATCGGAAAAATTATTTTCATTTGCTTGCGAGTTTGCTATTTTTTCCGCGATGATATCCACAACTTCATCGGTTTCATTATTTTCGCCGTGATTTAGCATCTGAACGACTTCCTGCTTTATCTCGGTTTTATTTACATCGCTTATATTGTTATCGCCGGTAGTGTTATTTTCAGCATTTGCAAAAACTGCTAAAATAAATATTGAAATAAATTTTATTATAAACTTCATTCTGCTTCTTTTTTAATTAAATGAAATTTTTTATCATCAAAACTGTAATTAAAAATTTCTCCGGTTTTTATCATGTAATGCCAACCGTAAATTTTAATTTCACCTGCATTAAATTTTTCTTTTATAAAAGGAAAAGTCAGCAAATTTTCAACGGAATTTACCACATTTAAGCGCTCTGTTAAAAGCGCTCTTTCCGAAATATCCGTATTTGATTCATGTAACACTTTTTCTTTTATAGAAAAAATCGGATCCAACCAATGCAATAAATTAGGCATATTTTTTAAAGTTTCCTTTTTTTTGTAAACTGCCGCGCAACCGCCGCAATTATCGTGCCCGCATATAATTATATTTTTAACTTTTAATGATAAAACCGCAAACTCGATATCCGATGCGATATCTAAAAATTTATCGCTTTGTTCATAAGTAGGAACGATATTTGCGATATTTCGCAAGACAAAAATTTCGCCCGGTTCGGTATGCGTTATAAGATTTGGAACTACTCTTGAATCGGAACAGCAAATAAACAACGTATGCGGTTTTTGGGAACTTGCCAAATTTTCAAAAAGTTTTTTGTATTTTTTAAAATCATCTTGCATAAATTTCAGTGCACCGGTAATTATTTGATCCATTTATTTTCCTTAAAATTTTGATTTTAAAAGCAAAACTTCCACAATTTCGCCCTTTTTCAGCTCGGTTTTTTCCAGCGGCGCTAAAAACAAATCCGAATTTATCAAGTTCGAAATTATAGCTGAACTTCCGCTTTTTTTACCATAAATACTTGCAAAAATTTTTGTATTTTCTATTTTTAATGAGCAAGGTACAAATTCTAAAAATTTTGATTTTTTCATATAATTTTCCGCTAAAACAGCCGAAATTTTAAAATTTTCGTGAATATTTAAAATCTCATTTAATGTTTCTCGTACAAATAAAAAGCTCATCACAGCGGCTGAAACGCTAAATCCAGGAAGTGCAAAAATAAGTTTTTCACCAAATTTTGCGATTTTTATATGACGGCCCGGTTTTACTGCGACTTTATCGATTAAAATTTCAAAGTCAGATGAGTGCATAATATCTCTCATAAAATCATAATCTCCGATGCTGACGCCACCTGTCGTGATTAAAAAATCGCAATTTTCAAGCGCTTTTTTTACGGCATTTTTAAGCGCATTTTTATCATCTTTTATAATCGGCAAAACTTCGCTATCGCCACCCCAGGAATGAATCAGCACATTTAAAATTATATGGTTGCTGCTATAAATTTGAGAATCATTTTGCGCTTTTTGACCTATTTCCAAAAGTTCACTTCCTGTTACTAAAATCGCAATTTTCGGGCGAGAAAAAACATTTATTTTGCTAAATCCCAGCTCAGCTAAAAGTCCAAGGCTTGCAAAATCCAAACGAGTGCCCTTTTTAAGCAAAATTTCATTTTTTTTGTAGCTTTCGCCTATTTTTCTTACCGCAAAATTTTCGCTCACGCTTTCTTTAATTAAAATTTCATCATCGCCTGAAATTTCAACATTTTCAATCGGAACGATAGTATCGGCGTTTTCGCATAAAATCGCGCCCGTAAAAGTTTTCACGCATTCAGCGCTTTTTATTTTAAAATCCGGAAATTTTCCGGCAGGTGTTTCACCTAAAATTTTAAATTTTAAAATTCCGTTTTTCAAATCATCAAAACTGACGGCATATCCATCCATACTTGCAGTTTTAAAGCGCGGAAAATCATTTTTTGCTTTTAAATCTATGGCTAAAATTCTTCCCGAAGCGTCATTTATGCAAACATTTTCCACACGCTCATAAACAGGTAAATTTGCCTTTAAAATTTTCAAACTTTCATTATAATCAATCATAAAATTTCTAAAATTTGCCTTTCACTGATTACTTTCCGGTTGTATTTTATCACAAAATTTTCATTTGTTTCATAAAATTCTACAACTCCGTTTATACTACCTAAAACACCAAAATTTCGCACTTTGAATTTATCAAGATATAAATTTTTAAAATCATTCGGATTTGTAAGTTTTAGCAAAAGCCAAAACCAGATAATGCCTAAAATCGCTACAAAAATCGCCAAAATGCTAATATGAAAACCTACAATAATTCCGCCCGAAACGGCACCGATAAAGCTGCCGAAATATCCTGCGGAATTAAAAATTCCAAGAACTTCACCGCGTTGTGAAATTTTGGCAAATTTTGACGCGACAGATTGCATTATAGGTTCGTGCATATTAAATCCGATAAAAAAAATCACAACCCCGACTGAAAAGCTAAGAACCGAATGAGAAACGGCGAAAATTATAAAACTGACGATAAAAAATAAAATTCCTGCAAGCAAAATTCCTTTAGCAAGCCCACGTCTTTCGCCCATAGCACCAGAAAAACCCATAGCAAAAAATCCAAAAAAAGTAGCTATACCGTAAATTTTATAAAGTTCGTTCTTATCAAAATTAAAATCTTTTACAAGCACTATCGGAATTATTACAAAAGCCATTGTCATAAACATTTTTTGCAAAAAACTCGTAAGATTCATTAAAGTTAAATCTTTATCTTTTAAAATTTCTAAAAAAGGTGTTTTCTGCTTTAAAGATTTTATTTTAGGCTCTTTTGGAACAATTATATAAAGCAAAATAAGGCAAAATATCGTAAGATAAGCACTCAATTCAAATAAACTTGAAATCCCGAATTTTGCACTCAAAATTGGACTTAATATCATTGAAACGGCAAAACTTAGCGCAATCATCCCGCCCATTATCGCCATTGCTTTGCTGCGTTTTTCCTCAACTATAAAATCGCTTATCAAAGCGGTCGCCACAGCTCCTACAGCGCCGCTTCCCTGAAGAGCTCTACCTATAATCATCGTAAAAATATCATTACTGAAAGCGCAGATAAAAGAACCGATTATAAAAACAATAAGTCCTAAGCAAAGAGCATTTTTACGCCCTATTCTATCGCTCAGCGCACCGAAAGGCACTTGAAAAATCATTTGCATAATTGCGTAAATACCGATAACCAGACCTGTTAAATTTTCGCTCGCACCTTTTAAATTTAAAGCATATAAACTAAGAACCGGTAAAACTATAAAAAGTCCAAAAAATCTTGTTGCGATAATAAAAGATAGTGGTAACACACTTCTAAACATAAAATTTCCTTTCGCCGGATTTTATCAAATTAAATTAAAATTTTTGGTAAAATAAAATAAAAATTTAAAGGAAAGTCTGTGAAAATCATTCTTGCTACAAGTAATAAAGATAAAGTAAAAGAGATAAAAGCATTTTATAAAAATTATGAAATTTACGCACTTAGCGAAATTATGCAACCTTTCGAAATAAAAGAAACGGGCTCGAGTTTTAAAGAAAACGCGCTTATAAAAGTAAATGCGGTTTATAAAAAACTAGAAGAAATGAAACTTGAAAATGAATTTATGGCTCTTAGCGATGATAGCGGCATTTGCGTTGATATTTTAGGCGGTGCTCCAGGAATTTATTCGGCTCGTTACAGTAATGATATAGTTATTCATCCGACAGATGAAAGCAACCGCGCAAAACTGATTTCAGAACTTCATAAAAAAAATGTAAAAACTTCGCCTGCACATTATACGGCCTGTATTGCGCTATCTTGCAAATCAGGAAATTTTACGACACACGGATTTATGCACGGAAGAGTGATTGATGAAGAACGTGGAAATAACGGCTTCGGATATGATTTTATGTTTATAGCGAACGGTTTTTCAAAAACAATCGGCGAACTTGATAAAAATACAAAACTTAAAATATCTCACCGTTCAAAAGGACTTTTTCTGATGAGCAAAATTCTAAAAATTTTAAATAGAAGTTTTTGATAAATACGAAATTTCACTTTAAAAATATTCATAAAAAAAATAAAAAGTACTATTGCTTTTAGCTGTAAATTTTAACTTCGTTGACCAAAAATTCATAAACTCTCTGTTGCAAAATAGCCTCATTTTCATCATCACTCATAAGTCTTCTGAGATGTGAGAAATCTATTTTTTTTACAAATCTATGATGTAATTTCAGTTCGTCATCAATCTCTTTTAAAAGCATATCGATATCAAAATTTTTATACTCGTATACTTTTTTGATATACTCTTTTACTGTTAAAATCAATACTTCTTTACGTTTTTCATCATTTGTATAAATTTCACTTGCTATTTCATTAAGTTCGTCAAAATCATTATCGCAAATTTTGCTTTTTACAAGTAAAATTGCTGCAAAAATTTTTGCGCGAAATTCAAGTGATCTGTGATGATAAATAAAAAATTCTCTAAAAAACGAAAGAAAATGTAATTTAACGCCCATATTTATAACCTTATTTTAAGTAATTTTTACTATAATTTCAATTCGCCTCTTCTTAGACCTGTGCAACGATATTTTTAAGCACCGTTTCAGGGTAGGAATACAGCAGAACACTTAATCTTAGCGTGTGCCGCAGCAATCTGGGAAGGGGTCTTAAAGATTCAAATACTCCTTAAAATCCTTACAAATTCCATTAAAATTTACGTTTTCTATGCTTTTATTGTTTTCAAAAAAGTCATTCATTCCTTCATAAGCTTTAACCAATTCATTGCTTTTTATACCGTAACTTATGGAAATTCCGGCTTCAAAAAGTGCGGCGATTTTATCGCAAAATTTTATTGCTTTACCGTCAATCGCATTTAATTCATCTGTATTTGCACTATTCATACTGCCATCTTTAAATTTTGCTTCACCATCCGTAAAAATACGGTTTTCAAACTCATTTTTTACAAATTTATTTTCGATTTTTCTAATTCCTAGAATATAAGCAAAATCATCTTTTATATTTTCCGGCACAAAAGGTAAAATTTTTTCATCAATAAGACGCATTTCATATTCGTTGATAATTTCATCAATGCCGTTTATTCCGTATTTTACGGGGCTTATAATATCTCTTGTAAGACTTTCCGGCAAATCATGAAAAAGTGCACAGAAAAAGTTATGAATTAAACGTGAATCGCAGGCTTTAACTTCAAGAGAGTAAAAATAACTCAAAATCGCAACGATTAGCATGTGTCCAAGTACGGATGTTTCAGGTACACGCGGCGTTTGTGTCCAACGCTTTTGAAATCTCAATCTTCCGCCGAGATCAATAATTTTGGCAAGTTTTTTATTCATCACAATTTTTCTAACGCCGATAAGTTCGTAATAATCTTCGAGTTCGGCTTCGACATTTGTTTTAAGTTCTTCAATATCGCTTAAAAATTTACTTGCATTATAAACAAGATTAAATTCCCAACGAGTCGCCAAATATCCTGCCGCTTTTAATATAAGGCACTCTTTTTTATGATCTTTACTTTGCAAAAAATCGGCGAATCTACATAAAAACTTACCATTTTCGATATCATCGATATCTTTTTCCAGTTGGGCCAAAATAAGTTCATTTAATTCGTTTTTTTTTGTTTTTTGGATTTGATGAAATACATCCGGACGAATATCGGTAATCACAATGCGAGATAAAAATTCAAAAATTCCGCCTTCAATTATATAACGTAAATCGGCATCTTTTTCAAAACTTGCCAAAAAATAAGCGATAATAAACTTATGAGCCTGTTTATCAAGTTCAACTAAATTTAAAGTGCGTGGATAATCATTCCAACGACTTATAAAAGCACTTTTAAAAATTTTTTCAATTAAACTTGCTTTTATCATTTTTTCACTACTTTAGGCGAACTTTTATCAATTTTTGCAAACGGTTCACGTGAAGCATTTTTACGCGGTTTGGATTTGAAATTTTTATCCGTTTTTTCAAATTTTTTCTCACTGAAATTTCTTTTTTCAACCGGTTTTTTATCTTTTTTTTCAGAGAAATTTTTAGAAATGATATCACTTGAAATTTCAATTGTAGTATGAACATTTCCGCGCGGATTAAAATCAGCCGCGATTTTCATATATTTCGGTTTCAGTTTTTTTTCAAGAACCGAATAAATTTCATTTATACTGTCTTCATGACTTATATGACGATTCATAAAAGAGTTTATATAAAGTTTAAGCGCTTTTAATTCAGCCACAAACTCATTTGGAATATATTCCAAATAAATAGTGGCAAAATCAGGATATCCCGATCTCGGACACAAGCAGCAAAACTCAGGTAAAGTTATTTTTATAACAAAATTTCGTTCATTTTTATTTGGCCAAATTTCAAAGTCTTTTTCAACATCGAAATTTAAAATTTGTGATTCGCCGTATTTTAAATCTTCCATATTATTTCCTTAAATCGGTTGGTTTATCTATATAAAATCCTTGCGCATAATCGACGCCAAGTGCAGTGACATCGTCAAATAGCGGTTTTTTATCGACAAAACGCATAATTGTTTTTATGTCTAAAATTTTGCAGGTTTTATTTAAATTTTCAAAAATCTGACGAATTTTATTATCGTTTATAAATTTATTAAATTCCATATCATAAATAACATAATCGATATTTAAATATTTAAAATATTCAAAACTTGCATTTTCACCACCGAATTGTGATAATGCAAAACTGAATCCCAAGGATTTGAATTGTTCGATAATTTCCGCAAAACGTGAAATTTCAGGGTAAATTTTACTTTCATAAAATTCAAAAACGACCTTTTTAGGATCAATTAAATTATTGTCAATCAATCTTAAAATTTCACGACGAAAAATAGAATTTCGCAGCGTAGAGGCAAAAATTTCTATAAAAACCTTATTTTTTATCTCTTTAAAATATACATTTTTGCAAATGAATTTTAAAAAGTTCACATCATAATTCAATTCGTATTTATTTTTCAATATCACATCTAAAAGTCTGGATTTACTTATTTCACCGATTCCATTTATATTTGTGGAAATTTTTGAAATGAGATATAAAAATTTTTCGTCATTTGAAGTAGATTGTATGCTTTGCGTTCTTACATGAAAATTTTCTTCGTCTATCATCTTAAATATCGAATTTTCAAGTTCATCTACAATATTTATTTTTTCATTGTCATTTTGATTTATTTCATAAAATAATTCATCTATGATATTTGAAATATTATTGTCAAAATCGCTTCCTACAATTGCAAAATTGCTTTTTACTTCAATATTTTTTATATTTTGATTTAAAATTTCATATTTGAAAATATTTAATAAATGTCTTAATGTATTTTCTTTTTTATCCACATAAAATATAAAATTTCCGCTCGTAATCATACCTATTTTAAGATGATAAATTTTATTTTTTTTCATAAAATCATCTAATTTTTCAGCAAAAATTCTTAAAATTTCATCACCGTTTTTATATCCGTAACGATCATTTATATCAACGATATTTTCAACTTTAATAAGTACAAAATTTACCGGATTGCCGTTTTTTAATCTCTTACTTAAAATTTTAATAATTTCAGGACGTGAAAAAACTTTACTTACAGGATCAATTAAACTTTTATTGAAACCAAGATATATAAGATAAACCGTATAATAAACATTACACAAAAATAAAATAACGAATAGAATAATATCTTCCCATGCAACTTCATCTTTTATATTGAAAAAAAAGAAAAAAAATGCAAACATAAGAATAAATGGAATTGCGATTTTAAGCGAAAGAATAAAACGATTCTCCCGCTCCAAATTTTCACTGTAAAGCATTATATATCCAAATGTTTGACATCTTTTGCATGAGTTTGGATGTAATCGCGTCTCGGTTCCACCTCATCGCCCATAAAAAGATTAAATGTATCGCTTGCACTTTCGGCATCACTTATGCTGATTTTTACCAATCTGCGGTTTTCAGGATTCATAGTAGTTTCCCAAAGCTGTTCGGGATTCATTTCACCTAAACCTTTATAACGTTGTATATAAGCGCCTTTTTTCGCATTTTTTTCTATATCGTCTAAAATTTCTATAAAATCCTTTTTAAAATCCAAATTTCTGTCTTTTATTTTTCCGTAAAGATAAATCGCCTCTTCAAAAAGATTGTTTGTAAATAAACTGTCATCTATTTTAAGGCGTTCCAAACCGTTTGGAGTTTGAACGTAAATTAAAATTCCGTTTTCATTTACGCGTGAATTTAAAATATTAAAATTCAAATCTTCAATTTTAGTTTTTAAAACTTCAAAAAGTTCATTATAACTCATACTTCTTGCTTCTTCGTTTTCTACAAGATATCTAACCGCACTTATTAAACTGAAACGTTTTTTAAGCTCATTTAAAATAGAACGATATGAAGATACGATTTTTAGGAAATCAATTAAATCATTTTCACCGATACCCTCGAATTCACCGACTTCTATACCTGTTTGAATTAAAAATTCACTCAAAGCTTTTTCATCTTTTAAATAAATCTCTTTTTTACCTTTTTTATATCTGAAAAGCGGCGGTTGAGCCAAATATACATAACCTTTTTCAACAATCGGTTTTAAAAATCTGAAAAAGAATGTTAAAAGCAAAGTTTGTATATGACTACCGTCGACATCAGCATCGGTCATAATTATAATTTTATGATATCTTAGTTTTTCTTCGTCAAATTCGCTTCCGACACCACAGCCAAAAGCAGTTATCATATTTTTAATCTCTTCCGAACGTAAAATTTTTTCCAAATATGCTTTTTCCACATTTAAAATTTTACCTCTTAAAGGTAGAATTGCTTGGAAAACTCTATCTCTTCCCTGTTTTGCAGAGCCTCCAGCACTATCTCCCTCGACTAGATAAATTTCACTGATACTTGCATCTTTACTTTGACAATCCGCTAATTTTCCGGGAAGCGTTCCGACACTGAAACTCTCTTTTTTTCTTGTTAAATCTCTTGCTTTTTTAGCGGCTTCCCTACCACGTGCTGCAAGTAAAGCTTTATTCATTACGGCTTTTGCTTCAATAGGATTTTCTTCAAAATATTTACTAAGAACGTCAAAAGTCATTTTTTGAACGATAGGTTTTACATAAGAGCTTCCAAGTTTTCCTTTTGTTTGTCCTTCAAATTGAGGCTCAGGAACTTTTACGCTTATTATTGCAATAAGTCCTTCTCTTACATCATCGCCTGTGATTTTTGTATCTTTTTCCTTTGCACTTGCATTCGTATTTATATAAGTTGTAATTGCTCTTGTAAGCCCTGCCCTAAAACCGGCTTCATGCGTTCCACCTTCGGGTGTATGAATATTATTTACAAAGCTAAGTAAATTTTCACTGTAAGTTTCATTATATAAAAGAGCGAAATCAACGGCTACATCATCGATTGTATCACTAAAACTAACGGATTTACTGACAATTTGTCTGTTATGGTTAAGATCTGTTATAAAACTTTCCAAACCGCCTTCGAAATGAAAACATTCATCTCTGCCGGTGCGTTCATCTTTAAAATTTATTGTAATTTTTGGATTTAAATATGCAAGTTCTTTAAATCTTTTACTTAAAATTTCATCATCAAATTCCAAAATTTCAAAAATTTCACTGTCCGGCCAAAACTCAATTTGTGTTCCAGTTTCTTCCGTATCACCGATTATTTCAAGATTATTAACAGGAATTCCTTTTGAAAATTCTTGGCGATAAATTTTACCGTTTCTTTTAATTGTTGCAATAAGTCTTACTGAAAGGGCATTTACAACACTAACTCCAACACCGTGAAGTCCACCTGAAACTTTGTAAGTATCTTTATCAAACTTTCCTCCTGCATGTAAAACAGTTAAAACAACAGTTGCAGCAGGAATTTTTTCAGTCGGATGAATATCCGTTGGAATTCCACGACCGTTATCCGTTATAACGGCACTTCCTTCTTTTGTAAGTCTGATATTTACAGTATCACAATATCCTGCCATAGCTTCATCTATTGAGTTATCGATGACTTCATAAATCATATGATGAAGACCGCCTATATTTGTGTCTCCGATATACATTCCGGGACGTTTTCTGACAGCCTCCAAACCTTTTAAAACTTTAATGTTTCCTGCACCGTATTCCATTTTTTTCCTTTTATGCTATTATTGGCATTATAATTGTTTTTAAATCTCCACTGCTTACACAAAATGCAGTTTTTTCATTGTTAAAATCAAATTTAAAACTGTTTTCTTCAATATTTGATAGAAAATCCATTAAAAATTTATTTCTAATTGAAAATTCTATTTGATTTTCTATTTGTATTGAAGTTTCGATTTCAGTTTTAGCTTCACTGTTATCTTCACTTATACTTTCAAAAAGTATTGAATTATTTTTAATTGTTATTTTCATAGAATCACACATAGAATTTATGGCTTTTATACCTTCTACCATTTTATCTCTTGGGAGCATTACACTTTGAGAATAAACAGTATCTACAAGTTTATCATACATCGGAAATTTTCCATTTATAAGTTTACTGAAAAATTCAAAACTTTCACTAACAGCTAAAAATATGTTCGCATCATAAAAAATTTCCACTTTATCACTGAAAAGTTTTTGAATTTCATTTATCGCTTTTTTAGGAATTATAATTTTTTCATTTGCTGTTGATGTTTGGTTCGGTATCGTATAAAGTGAAAGTCTTTTTGTATCTGTGCTTACCAAATTTATCTGTTTTTCTTTTATATCAATCAAGGCTCCGTTTAATTCATATTTCGGATTGTTTGTATCTATAGAAGGAAATATTTTTTTAAGACTTCTTCCAAGAATGATTGAGTTTATTTCAAAACGATTTTTATTTTCTATCGTAGGAAATTCCGGAAAATCAGTATAATTATACATCGGAAGTTTATATTTAGATTTTTTTTGTTTTACAAATAGGGAATTTCCTGCAGTTTCCAATGTAATTTCGTCATCTTCAAGACCTTTTATCGCATTCATAAGTTTACTTCCGTTTGCAGTTGCATATCCTTCGTCAATGACAGTTACATTTCTGTTTTTATAACTCAAACCTATTTCATGATCTGTAGCTTTTATACTTAAAACTCCGTCCATAGCACTTATTAGTATGTGAGAAGTAATTGAACTGAGATCTTTTTTTTCTAAATAAGGGTTTGTGTAGCTTACTATACTTTCCAACACACCTTTTTTGACTATGACTTTCATATTTTTTCCTTTTTTAAATTTTTAAAATTTTGTTTGTTGCAGTTGTATTTGAATTTATGTGAAAAACTTTTTTAAAGTTCGGTTTTATAATATTTTTAACCGCTTTAAAATTTAAAAATCTTTCACATATATTCACTTTTTTGCCTTTATTTTATTTTCAAGTTCTTCAACTTTTAATTTTAAATAATTATCATCAGTCATCAATTCTTTTAATTTTCTGATATTATGACTTACTGCGCTGTGATCTTTCAAACCGAAAAATGAAGCGATTTTAGGCATTGTATTCTGCGTCAAATTTTTGCAAATATAAATTGCAACTCTTCTTGCTTTTACTACATTTTTTGTTCTGTTTTTTCCTCTGATTTCACTTGGTTTTACATTAAATTCCGAACATATCATTTGCAGAATTTCTTCAAATCCAACATTTTCGGAATTATTTTTATAAAAAGAATCTTTTAAATTCGCTTTTACGAAATCAAGTGAAATTTCGGTGTTTATTAAACTTTGATAAGCTCTGATTTGAGTTAAAATTCCTTCCATTTCACGGACATTATCCCCAAGATTTGCAGCTATATATTCTATTACATCTTTATTTAATGTAAGTCCGTTTAAACCGGCTTTTTTAGTTAAAATTCCTATTTTTGTATTTAAATCGGGCGGATTTATATTCGCCACCAGACCACTTTCAAAACGGCTGACCAGTCTGCTTTCAAAATCTTTTAAAAGTTGAGGCGGTTTGTCATTTGTAATTACAATTTGACAATTTTTATTTTTTAATTCGTTAAATGTATGAAAAAGTTCATCGATTGCGGCTTTTCTTGTACTAAGAAGTTGTATATCATCTATCAAAAGCAAATCGCAGGTTCTATATTTTTCTTTAAATTTATCGGTTGAGTTTGTTTCGATGTGAAATTTTAATTCATTTGCAAATTGTTCACTAGTAACACAAATCACGAATTTTCCATCTTTTATGCAATAATTTCCGATACTTTGAAGTAAATGTGTTTTTCCAAGACCGCTGTTTCCGTATATAAAAAGCGGATTATATCTTTCACCGGGATTTTCCGCCACAGCTTTTGCACAAGTATAAGCGAAGCGATTACTATCTCCGACTATAAAATTTTCAAAACTGAAACTTCCGCTTAAAATTGTGCTTTTAAATTTATTTATACTTTTATTTTGATCTTTTTTTAAATTTTTTTCTTTTCCGTCGCTTATAATTACTACAGGTTTTACACCCGTTTCAACTTCATATATATCAGCGATTTTTTTAGAATATTTTGTATTTATAAATTTAGCTATATAAGGATTTGAAGCTATATATATGATATAATCCGGTTTAGAAGCTTTGTCGTTAAATTTCAATTTTTTGATATAATTTTCCCATTCTTCTGTTGAAATTTGATTTTTTAAGCTTTGTAAAATTTTATCCTGTATAGAAATCAATATCTGTCCTTGATATAGTTTTTGTGTTAAATATTAGCTAAAATTTAATAAAGAAGTAATTAAATTTTTAATATTTTTTGTTAAAATAAACTACGTGAAAGTATGTGAATAAGTGTTGAAAAGGTGTGAATGAAAATTTTAGGAATTGATCCTGGAACCAGAAATATGGGCTATGCAGTGCTTGAAAAAAATGTGAATAAAATTTCACTTATTGAAGCCGGACTTATTAAAATGAAACCTGAAAATTTACAATTTCAATTAACACAGATGTGTGAAGCGATAGATCAAATTTTTGAGTTTCATAAAATTGATGAGGTTGCGATAGAATCTATGTTTTATGCATATAATCCGCAATCCGTGCTTAAACTTGCGCAATTTCGCGGCGGTTTGAGTCTTAAAATTTTGCAGGTTTTTGGAAATTTTGCCGAATACACACCGCTTCAAATTAAAAAAAATGTAACAGGAAAGGCTAAAGCCGATAAAACGCAAGTCGCGTTTATGGTAAAAAAAATGCTTGGAATTTCAAAAGATATAAAACCACTTGATGTAACGGACGCGATTGCCATTGCGATTACTCACGCGCATAATTTAAGGGGAGTAAAATGAAAATTTCAATGATACAATTTTCGTCCGTTAAATTTCAGATTGAAAAAAACTATGAAAAAGTTTTAAATTTTATGCAGGATGCAATATCAAAAAAAACAGATATTATCGTTTTACCGGAACTTTTTGATACGGGATTTTTTCCAAGTAAAAATTTGGAAAAATTCGCTGATAAAAATGCTTTTAGAGCGCGTGAAATTTTTAGCAATTTTGCGCGTGAAAATTGTGTAAATATCGTAGCCGGAAGCATTTGTGAAATGCGAAACGATAAACTTTTCAATGCAAGTTATATTTTTGATAAAAACGGAAAAATAATAGCAAATTATGACAAAATTCATCTTTTTTCGACAGGTAATGAAAAAGAGAGTGAAATTTTTACACCAGGCGAAAAAATTATAAGTTTCAGACTTAATGAAATTCCTTGCGGGATTATGATATGTTACGATTTGCGTTTTGCTGAAATCGCTAAAATTCTTGCTTTGCGCGGAATTTCAGTGCTTTTTGTAGTGGCTCAATGGCCTTTAAAAAGAATAAAACATTTTGAAATTTTGGCGAAAGCAAGAGCAATTGAAAATGAATTTTTTGTTTGCGCATTAAACGGATTTGGAAATTCTATTTTAATCAATCCCAATGGCGATGAAATTTTGAAATTTGATTTAAATGAAGGTGTAAAAACAGCCGAAATCAATTTAGATGAAATTATGCAGGCAAGAGATTTTTTACATGTTTTTGAAGATAGAAAACCTGAAATTTATAAGGAGATATTATGAAAAGTTTAGTTTTTGTAATAGATATGGTAAATGGATTTGTTGATAGCGGGGCTATGAGTGATTCTAAAATTGCAACTATTACACCAAATATCAAAGAACAGATAGAGCATGCAAACGGTGTGCATTTTATCTGTGACAATCACAACAAAGATGATTTGGAAATGAAAGTTTATCCGCCTCATTGTCTTGCAAATACCGAAGAATGCAAAGTTGTAAATGCTTTAAGAGAATTTGCGGATTTTAAAAATACAACATTTAAAAAATCTACAAACGGCTTTTTTAATTTGGACAAAAAACTGCTTGAAAATTACGATGAATTTGTAATTACCGGATGTTGCACCGATATTTGCGTATTACAATTTGCACTTTCACTTCGAGCATATTTAAATGAAAAAAATATGGATAAAGATGTTATTGTTCCAAAAAGTTGTGTTGAAACTTTTGATGCGCCAAATCATGAACGTGCATATTATAATGAAATAGCTTTTAATTTAATGCGAAATGCAGGAATTACAGTAATATAATGTTTTGGGCTGATTGCCCAAAATTTTGAATAAAAAAATGAAATTTTAAATATTTTTCATTAAAATATCTTTTCTTGTTTCATACTCTTCTTTGCTTATGGCACCTTTTTTGTATAAATCGTAAAGTGCTTCAACGCTTTTTATTTTTTCCGCATATTCTACATCATTGTAAGTGTTAAATTCAACATTTGCGTCTTCTACCATAATTCCTGTTAAAAATACATCAATAATCCACCAAAGTCCCCAAATAATAAGCGGAATAAAGCCGATAAATATCCAAACAGTCGCTATGCCGATCCAGTAAAGTCCAAGTTGAATAAATCCGCTTATAAATTTACCGCAATAAATACGGTGAAGTCCGCCACCTATCAATACGCTAAAAAACCATAAAGCATATGCTATATAAATATTTCGTTTCATTTTTTACCTTTTAAATTTTTGTCGAACATCATGCGAATTATTAAAATTACAACCGCAAAATCAATCATCACATCAGCAAAGTTAAAAACGGCGAATTCAAACCATTTATGCCAGAAAACGTAATCTACGACGCCGCCGTGAATAAAGCGATCAATTATATTTGAAAAGCCGGCTCCTGCTAAAATTCCGAACTCGACTGCGTGGTTTAAAAAGAGTTTTTTCTCATAAAAAAGATATGTTAAAAGTCCTAGTATTATGACAATTTGGATAAATTTCAAATTTTCACCCAAAAAGGCAAACATCGAAAAAGCGACACCTTTATTAAATGTGAGAATCAGTGAAATAAACTCTCCCTCAAAGTGAAAGCCGTCTAAGAAAACGGCTTTTATTGCTTGATCGGCTGCTAAAATTCCGACAAAAAACAGACAAAATTTAAGCAACGCAATCTTGAAATTTGAACTTTTAAAAAAATCAGTCATTTAAAGCTTTACTGAAAAATTCTTCCGCTTCATCCATTTTTTTGTTAAGAAGTTTCTCATTTTTACCTTCCAAAAGTAGACGGATCAGATTTTCTGTACCTGAATACCTAAATAGCGTTCTTATTCCATCTTTTTGAATGTTTTTTTCAAATTCGTCCAAACCTTTGATTTTATCAAGCGGCTTTTTATTTTTTATTTTTAAATTTCTTAAAATTTGCGGATACGGTTTTATCATTTTTGAGATTTCGCTTGATTTTTTGTGCATTTTTATCATGCAGGCGCTAAATTGAAGTGCGCTTACGATTCCATCACCTGTTTTTGCAAAGCTGCCGAAAATTACATGCCCGCTTTGTTCGCCACCGAAATTCGATCCTATTTCTCTCATTTTTTCAAGAACGAATTTATCGCCTACATTTGTTCTGATTACAGAAATTCCGATTTTTGCTAAAAAATCATCAAGGGCTTTATTGCTCATCACGGTAGCCACTATTTTATCATTTGCAAGTTCGCCGCTTTCTTTCAGATACGACGCCAAAATTCCAAGTAAAATGTCTCCATGAATTATTTCGCCGTTTTCATCCACTACCACAAGACGATCGGCATCTCCGTCAAAAGCAAAACCTACGTCCGCACGAAGTCTTCTGACTTCATTTGCTAAATTTTGCGGAAACAACGCGCCGCAATTTTCGTTTATATTTTTGCCGTTCGGCTCATTTGCAAGCACAATCGTTTCAGCACCGAGTTCTTTAAAAATAGTAGGAGCGACTTTGTAGCTTGCACCGTTTGCGGTATCAATTACTACTCTAAGATTATGAAGTGTTTCACTTCTAGGAAATGAATTTTTGATATGCACGATGTATCTGCCGATAACGTCATCTACGCGTTTTGCAGTTCCTATTTCCATCATTTGTTTTCTGGCTTCATTTATTATTTCATCACTAAAATAAATTTTTTCAATTTCAGCTTCTTCTTTTTCATCAAGTTTAAAACCTGTACGATCGAAAAATTTTATGCCGTTATCATAATAAGGATTATGACTTGCCGAAATCATAATTCCCGCATCGCAACGCATATCTTCAGTAAGAAAAGCAACCGCAGGCGTTGGCATCGGACCTATTTGGCGGACGTTAAATCCAACTGAGGTTAAACCCGCAACAATGGCTGTTTCTATCATATAACCGCTTCTTCTCGTATCTTTTCCGACTAAAATCATATTTGTAAGTGAGTTTTTGCGAAAATAAACTCCTGCTGCCATAGCCAAACGAAGGGCAAGTTCGGCGGTTAAGAAATTTCCCGCTTTTCCGCGAACTCCATCGGTTCCAAAAAGTTTCATATTTTTTCCTCTTTAAAATTAAAATTCGTGCAATTTTAGCGAAAATTTCTAAATTTTTAATTTTTTGAGATTTTAGAACTTTGATTTTAAGATTTATTTAAAATTTGATTGAAATTTTAAATGTTGCCGTATAAATTTTTTATTTTTTAAAACGTATAAAATTCTTTTTCAATTTTTTGCGCGTAAATTTTTAATAAATTTTTAAAATAAATCAAATTTTTATGAAAAAATTCTTTTTGTTGCAGATAAATTTTTATCCAAAAATAATTTTATTTTTCATTTTTATAAAAACATTTATTTAAGAAATTTTTTGATACAATTTAATAATTTTTAATTTTTGAAGGAAAAATATGGACGATAATAAGAAAAAAATGCTTGAATCCGCCCTGAAATCAATTGATAAAGCCTTTGGAAAGGGTACACTGGTGCGACTTGGCGATAAAGAGGTCGAAAAGATCGATTCTATTTCCACAGGCTCTGTCGGACTTGATATCGCCTTAGGAATAGGCGGTGTTCCAAAAGGAAGAATTGTCGAAATTTACGGACCGGAAAGTTCCGGAAAAACAACTCTTACACTTCATATAATAGCGGAGTGTCAAAAAAAAGGTGGAGTTTGTGCATTTGTGGATGCCGAGCACGCTCTTGATGTTAAATATGCCGCAAATTTGGGCGTGGATGTCGATAATCTATATGTAAGCCAACCTGATTTTGGCGAGCAGGCGCTTGATATCGTGGAAACTTTGGCAAAAAGCGGCGCGATTGATCTTGTTGTCGTTGATAGCGTGGCGGCTCTTACACCAAAAAGTGAAATTGAAGGCGATATGGGCGATCAACACGTGGGACTTCAAGCAAGACTTATGAGCCAGGCTTTAAGAAAATTAACCGGCGTTGTTCATAAAATGGGCACTACGGTTATTTTTATAAATCAAATTCGTATGAAAATCGGTCAAATGGGATATGGCAGTCCGGAAACCACAACGGGCGGAAATGCGCTTAAATTTTACGCTTCCGTTCGTCTTGATATAAGAAGAATTGCCACATTAAAACAAAACGACGAATCCATAGGAAACCGCGCTAAGGTAAAAGTAGTCAAAAATAAGGTTGCACCGCCATTTAAAGTGGCTGAGTTTGACATTATGTTCGGTGAAGGTATCAGTAAAATGGGAGAATTGGTGGATTACGGTGTAAAGCTTGATATTGTCGATAAAAGCGGTTCGTGGTTCAGTTATAAAGATAAAAAACTTGGACAAGGCAGAGAAAACGCAAAGATTTATCTAAAAGAAAATCCGAAAGTTGCAGATGAAATTTTAGCGGCCATTAGAGAGCAAATGGGAAGTGAAAGCTTAAGCAGCAGTTCAGATGATGATGATATAAAAGAGGAAAGCGGAGAAGAATAATGATAATAACAGATATTTACGCGCAAGAAGTGCTTGATAGCAGAGGAAATCCTACGGTTAGGGCTTTTGTGGCTCTTGAAGACGGAACTTTGGCTGGTGCAACCGTGCCAAGCGGTGCAAGCACAGGAAAAAGAGAGGCACTTGAGCTAAGAGATGGCGACGAGAGATTTTGTGGTAAAGGTGTGTTAAAAGCCGTAGAAAATGTAAATACCGTAATAGCAGATGAAATCGTCGGAATGAACGTATATGAACAAAAAGATATTGATAACGCTATGAAAAAACTTGACGGTACGGAAAATTATTCAAATCTTGGTGCAAATGCCGTTTTAGGTGTTTCTATGGCGGTAGCAAGAGCGGCTGCTATGAGTCTTGGAATTCCGCTTTATAGATATTTGGGAGGTGCCAACGCGCAAATTTTACCGGTTCCTATGTTTAATATCATAAATGGCGGCGCGCACGCAAATAACAGTGTTGATTTTCAGGAATTTATGGTTATGCCTTTCGGTTTTGATTGTTTTAGCGATGCACTTCGAGCGGTAGCTGAAATTTATCAAAATTTAAAGAAAATTTTAAATGAGCTTGGATATAGTACCGCAGTTGGCGATGAGGGCGGCTTTGCGCCTAATCTAAAAGATAATGAAGAGCCGATTAAAATTATTATGCAAGCCATCAAAAAAGCCGGATATGAGCCAGGAAAACAGATTAAAATCGCGCTTGATGTCGCAGCCAGCGAGCTTTATGAAAACGGTAAATACAGACTTGAAGGAAAAACTTTTACGAGTGAAGAGCTGATAGAGCGATATGTTAAACTTTGCGAAAAATATCCGATTTTTTCTATTGAAGATGGACTTGGCGAAGATGATTGGGAAGGCTGGAAAAAGTTAACTGCAAGACTTAAAGATAAAATTCAATTAGTAGGTGATGATTTGTTTGTTACAAATGAAAAAATTCTAAGAGAAGGCATCGAAAAAGGCATTGCAAATGCGATTTTAATTAAGCCGAATCAAATAGGAAGTATTACTCAAACAATGCAAACCGTAAGGCTTGCGCAAAGAAACGGATATCGCTGCATTATGAGCCATAGAAGCGGAGAGAGCGAAGATAGCTTTATTGCCGATTTTGCGGTTGCTTTAAATACCGGTGAAATTAAAACTGGCGCTACTTCAAGAAGCGAACGAAATGCAAAATATAATCGCCTGCTTGAAATAGAATGTGAAAATACGGAATTTTTGGGCAATAAAATTTGAACGAAAAAGAAATTTTAGACAGTTTTGAAACAAAAACCGATAGAGCGATTTCACAAGGATTAAAAAGTACTATAAAAATTATAACTTTTATAGTACTTACAATTTTGCTTGGCATTTATTTTGGAAATGTTATTTTTGGAAATCGCTCATTTGAAGTTTTACAGGATTTAAAAAAAGAAAAACTTTTTTTATATAAAGATGTGGAGCGTTTAAAAAGCGAAAATGCGGCACTTCAAAAAGAATTTTTGGAAAAAAAATCACTTGATCCGGAACTGAATGAATGAGAAAGATTTTTTTTATTTTTTGCGCGATTTTAACGCAAAATTTAATTTGTGACGAATCTGTAAAAAATGAGCAAAATTCCACAAAAACTGAACAAAATATAAGCGTAGCGCCTTTTGAAAATTATGAAATTTTTAAACAACAAATTTTTCAAATGCCTAATAATGCTAAAATTTTAAGTTCCATAAATATTGAATATATTGATGATTTAGGTAAAAAATACAATAAAATTATTGATATAAACAAAAGTATTGACAATAACAGCAATTTTGTTTTCGAATCCAGAAAAAAAGCGGATATTTCCAAGGTGCTTGACGTATCCGTGACAAAAGGCGTCACAAATAGTAAAAATAGTGTTTCAGGCAGCGTGGAAATAGAACTTCCACTTGAAAATTTGAAATTTGATAATGAGTTGAGATTTATTATAAATAAAAGCGGACTTTTGATGATTACAAAAGATAAGCTGACTGATTTTAAACGAGTTAAAAAAGGTGTTTTTAAAGCCGTTTTGAAACGCGATAATTTGCCGTTTTCATTTGTGGGATACCATGTAAATAAAGGCGGATTTATAGATATAAATGTCAGCAAAGAGACAGAAGGATATAGTGTAAGATTCGGATATAACGGAAAATTAAAAATAGAGAATCAAAAAGACGGATATATAATAAATAAAAAATCCGATTAAAACTGTAAATTTTATAAAATCAAAGATAATTAAAATTTAAAATTCGGTGGAAAATTAAATATATTTTTATATAGGAAATTAAAATTTTTTGCTTTTAATAAAAAGGCGAAATTTTAAAATTTCGCCTTTAGCAAGTCTGCTTAATTATTTTGATGAACAACCGCAACTGCTTCCGCCGCAACCGCCATGAGCTTTAACTGCCGCTTGAATAGCTTCATAATCAGGCTCTGTTGTTACTTCTGAAACAATTTCTTTATGTATAATCGTACCGTCTTTATCTACTACGAAAATAGCGCGTGCCAAAAGTCCTGCAAGTTTTCCATCTTTCATTAAAACTCCGTAAGCGTTTCCGAAATCTTTGTTTCTAAAATCACTTGCAACAGTTAGATTTTCTATTCCTTCGGTGCTGCAAAATCTACCCATTGCAAAAGGCAAATCCATAGAAATAACTGTTAAACATACATTTGTTTTGCCTGCCGCATTTTTGTTAAATTTGCGTGTTTCTGTTGCGCAAACGCCTGTATCGAGTGATGGCACTGTCGCTATAATTTGGATTTTATCACATTTACCGCCTACTTTCACACTGCTTAAATCTTTACCGCAAACTTCTACTACAGGTGCTTTATCGCCAACTTTCAACTCTTTTCCGGTTAAATTTACTGTATTTCCGCCAACTGTTACTGTTGCCATTTTTTCTCCTTAAAAAATTTTTCGCATATTTTAATATTTTTGAATAAATAAAACATAAATTTTTAATCTTGCAGAAATTTAAAATTTTAATGCTATAATTCAATAAAAACAAGGACAAAAATGATACCATTCAGTGATGATGAATTGATTGAACCCGTGCAAAAATCTCTTGATTTAATTAGACCTATGCTTCAAAAAGACGGTGGCGATTTGGAACTTTTAGGTATAAAAAATGCAGTCGTATATGTGCGCTTAAAAGGTGCTTGTCATGGATGTTCAGCTAGCGCGCAAACTTTAAAATATGGTGTGGAAAGACAACTTAAAATAGATATCCATCCTGAAATTTCAGTCGTAAATATCCCGATGGGCGAAAAATTTGAGCTTTAAAATGAAAGATTATAAAAAAACGGCAATTAAATTATTCGAAAAACACGATTTTGCTGCGTCTATGAAATATTTTTCGCTTGCTTATGAAAATGAAAAAGACGCTGAAATTTTGCTTATGATAGATCTTTGCGGGCTTGCTGAAATAGATGTTTTGGAAGCTTTGATGTTTTACGATTTTTTTGAGATAAAAAAATTAAGTATCGTTCAATATCAACAAATTTTAGATTCAATTTTTGAAAAAATAGCTTCACACGGCAGTAATTTTGAAATTCCGAAAGACGCTATAAGTTATGATGATTTTATGAAGCTTGTAGAAAAAAACGGAAATTTTAAAGATGTTTTTGAAAGTATTATGTTCAGCACTAAAATCGTTGTTTCAAACAAAGGTGATATGTTAAATTTTTTGAAAAAATTGTTTGAAAATGATTATGTTGAAATAGGACTTGCTTATATGGAAAATTTTGCCAAAATTTATATCGGTGATAAAAATTTTGAAGCGATAGCTAAAAAATTTATAAAGAATATATAAAAATTTAGTGAAGTTTTGATAAAATTATACGAAAATTTAAAGGAACTGATATGAGATTTCTATTTTTATTTTTATCGCTTTCTTTTATCTCTTATGCTGACGATTTTGTAGAAAAAGTGAGTTTAAAAAGTGATTTATGGGGCGCAGGACGTATAGAAAATATAAATTTATACAATGAAAATTTCGCACCGTTTTTTGTAAATTGGCAAAGTAATCATTATTTTAGTATGCTCGCTATTATTGCTTTGCTTGCTGTAATTACCGCATTTGTTATTCATTATTTAATTATCGGACCGAAAACTTTTTCACACGACGGCAAAAAGATTTTGGCATTTAAAAGTATAGAAAGACTTGTGCATTTGGCTGCTGCCATATCTTGGATCGTTTTAGTACCGACAGGACTTATTTTGATGTTCGGCGATACTTTCGGCGGCGGATTTTTTGTTAGATTTTGTAAAAATTTACACGGAATCGCAACTATAATTTTTGCGATTTCGCTTTTGCCGATGTTTTGTTTTTGGTTAAAAAGAATGCTGCCTGCGATTTATGATATCAAATGGTTTATGATTGTGGGAGGTTATTTATCAAAAAATAAAAAGCCTGTTCCGGCAGGAAAATTTAATGCCGGTCAAAAAGCGTGGTTTTGGGTAGCCACAGCCGGCGGCGCTGTTATGATTTGCACCGGCGCTGCGATGTTTTTCTTGGATTTCGATTTGGGCGTGGCTACGTTTTTCGGTTTATCACAAGTTGAAATTTTAAGACTTTCAGCGATTATTCACAATATTTTAGGTGCAGTTTGCGCGACATTTTTGATGGTTCATATTTATATGGCCGTTTTTGCTATAAAAGGTTCAATTCACTCAATGATTACAGGATTTAAAGAAGAAGAGGAAGTATTTTTACTACATCATTTCTGGTATAAAGAGCTTTTACAAAAAGGCAAAATTCAAAAATCGGAATTCGAAAATAAATATTTAGCTTAAAATTAGTAATTTATGCGTCAGCTTCGAGGTTCGAAGAACAAAAAATTAAAGGAAAATTATGCAAATAGATTGTAGAAATTTGGAGTGCCCAAAACCTGTCATAAAAACAAAGGAAACACTAAAAAGTCTTAAAATAGGGCAAAATTTAGAAATTTTAGTAAATTCCAAAACAAGCCTTGAAAATATCTCACGTTTTTTAAATACAAATTTGATGAAATTTGAAGTTAGTGAACTTGACGGCGGAGAATTTTGTATAAAAACTACAAAAATGGACGAATTGGAAGATGAAAATATCGATTTCGCAGTTTGCGACAGTGGCGTAAAAAACGTTAAAAAAGTGATTTTTTTAAATGAAGAAAGTTGCGGTAGCGGTGAAGTCGGCAAAAGTCTGCTTGCAAAATTTTTAGGAACGATAAAGAATCTCACAAATCCGCCAAAAACAATTATCTGTGTAAATAATGCGGTTTTTATGACTACAAACAGAGCTCATGCATGTTATCCGGTTTTAAAAGATTTAGAATCAATCGGAATTGAAATTTTAAGCTGCGGAAGTTGCCTTGAAGCCTATAAACTGGTTGATAAACTTTCAATCGGAAAAATGTCGAATGCATATGAAATAATGGAAATTTTAACTCAAAATGAGGTTCTAAAACTTTGAAATACCGCGATTTTAACCTGACGAAATTTATTAAATCAGCAGGTTGTGCGGCGAAACTGGATCCGGCGGATCTTAACCAAAATGTCGCAAACTTGATAGATAATGATGAACGTTTGCTTTCAAGTACGCATAGCAATGAAGATGCGAGTGTTTTTTCTATTTGCGATTTTACTAATGAAATTTACAACAACCCGATTTTAAACTCAAGCGAAATTTCGCAAAAAAATTCGCCGAAAAATTTCAAATCGGATAAAAACTTATGCAATAAAATTTCAAATTTCGGCGAAATTTCACTTGTTCAAACGCTAGATTTTATTACGCCGCTTGTTGACGATCCGTTTATTTACGGTCAAATCGCGGCTGCAAATTCTATAAGCGATATTTTTGCTATGGGAGCAAAACCTATAAATGCGCTAAATATTGTAGGTTTTGATGAATGTAACTTCGGTGGCGAAATTTTATCTGAAATTTTAGCAGGCGGAAAATCCAAAATAAAAGAAGCTGGCGCAGTTTTGGTTGGCGGGCACACGATAAGATCGGCAGAGACTTTTTACGGACTTTCCGTTACAGGATTAGTTAAAGGACGCGATTTTTGGGCGAATAATACAGCCGTAGCCGGAGACGTTTTAATTCTTACAAAGCCGATCGGTACAGGCATTATCACAACTGCAATAAAATCCAAAATGATTGATTTTAAAGATTTCGAAGATGTCATTGAAAGTATGATCAGTTTAAATTTCAAAGCGTGCGAAATTTTGCGAAATTACGAAATTCACGCTTGCACTGATGTTACCGGCTTCGGGTTTTTGGGACATTTAAGCGAAATGCTGAATAAAAATATCAGTTTTGAAGTTTCATCTCAAAATTTTCATTATTTTAAAAGTGTGAAAAAATGCCTTGAAATGGGACTTATTCCCGGAGGAAGCTATAAAAATTCGGAATTTGCAAGTAAGCTTTGTGACAAAAAACCGCCGATTGAGCTTTGCGATGCGCAAACCAGCGGCGGACTTTTAGCGGCCGTAAGTGAAAACGAGGTCGCAAAAGTTTTAAATCATTTGCAAAACGAGGGAATTGACGCTTTTTTAGCCGGTTTTGCCGTGCCGAAAAAAGAATTTAAAATTTATATAAAATAGAATTTTCAAAACTATATCGCTAAAATTTTATTGTATTTTAAAATTCGGCTGAAATTATTGATTTTTTTTGACTTTATATTTTTTATTTTGAAGTCGGTATATTTATATAAAAATAGGTTATCATTCACAGTTTTTTAAGTAAAATTTTGCCGATCAATCGGGATTTAAATCACGCATAAAATTATATTTAAGTTATTGATATTTTAAATTTTATAAAATTGATAAACATATAATCGCTACTGAAAAATGCAAATTTATTTTCATAAAAATATGCAGGCGACATTTTAGATTTACATTATTTTATTTCATAAATGCTGTTAATATTTGATTTTTTTTATTATGAAAAATTTGTGCGCATTTGATTTATGCCAACCGTCAATTTAAAGCTTTTCGGTTGTTTTACTTTAAAATTTTATTATTTTAATTTTAAATAAATTTTGATTGTTTTTATAGAAAATATTTTTTTAAATTTTTTATATTTCCGCTTTAAACAGGATTTATGATAAAAATTTCAAAATTTCAACTTCCAAAATTTCATTTGAAGCTGAAATTTTATCTTTAAAAGAACGGTTAAATGTTCGTTGGCGTTTTGCAAGTTGTGTAGTATGAGTTGCAATCAGATTTGCAAGTTTCGCTATTTTAAAAAGTTCGAAATCATCTGAATTTTTAAATTTTGAATTGAAAAAATATTCAAAATTTTGCGGACTTATTTCCCAAAATTTCAAAATTTCAGTTTTATTCAAAATTTTTGCTGTTTTTTTTGCCCGTGAAAATTCGCGCTTTAAAATTTCAGCTTCAAATTCTCCTGTATTGTGTAAAAGTTCTCCGCACTCTTTAAGTCCGATGGAGCCAAGCGGCTTTGCACCGCTGTAATTTTCAAATAAAAATTTCGCTTCATCCAAAATTCCCGCTTCAATCATTTTTGCCGTTCTTGCGGCTATTTTTTGATTTAAAATTTCTTTTTTTGTTGAAATTTCAAAAATCTTTAAATTTTTAATAATCGGCGCGCTTGTGTTTTTTGCCAAAAATTCGCTTGGAATCTCGTTTGTAGCGTGATATATGCTATACCATTTTTGCAAGCGATAAGTATCGTTTTGGCTGAATTTTGCGGCAAATTTCGGATCTTTTTTTTCGGCTATGGCAAAAATTTCGGCATTGTTTAAATCACTTTTAAAATTTGCTATTTTCGGCGCAAGACCGTTTATCATCGCTTTTAGATAAAATCCGCTTCCGCCTGTTATTATTAACGGGACGTTTGAATTTGAGGCAAAATCTTTGGCGCGCTTATATTCTTTAATAAATTCTCCGACGCTGAAATATTCATTCGGTAAAACCAAATCGATTCCAAAATGCCTTATGTTTGCAAGTTCTTCTTTGCTTGGTTTTGCGCTTGCGATATCGATTTTTTTGTAGATACTAAGCGAATCAAGGCTTAAAATTACGCCGTTTTTTTCATTCGCGATTTTTATGGCAAGATCGCTTTTGCCGCTTGCTGTAGTGCCGATAAGAGCCAATTCTTTAAACAAATTTATTTCCTATGAAGCTATTTTTTGACAAAAATTTTATCATATAATATATTTTTTGCAAAATTTATAAATTTTACTGAAATTTTATATAAATCTCGCAAAAATAATTAAACGGCGGCAAAATTTCGGCAAAAAAAATCGTTTTATTTTATGATTAAAAATGCATTCATTTTTGGAAAATCTTATCTTTTTCGCGCTGTCATAAAAATACAGTAAAAATTTTGTGATTAACGTTAAAAATTACAGGATTTATTTGCAGTCAGATTTTTGAAGCACAGATAAAACGGATTATTTTTAATTACAACGTAAAACGTCAAATTATGCAAGTTTTGTTAAAGATGGTAAGAACGATACAGCGTAAAAAATTTGATTTAAAATCATAAATAAAATTTTTATAGAAATGCCTAAAAAATCGCCACTTTTTTATTATGGCGCTTATAGGAATGATAAAGTTTTTAAACGAAAAAACAAAATTTTATGAAATTTAAGCTTCGCCGAAAAGCTGATTATCGTTTTCAAACTTATCCAAAAATTTTTCTTTAAAAAGCGGAATTTCATATATAAAAGTTGAGCCCGCGCCGAAATTTGAAATTACATTTTTTTTGATTTTGTATTTGTCGCAAATGTTTTTTACAATCGCCAATCCAAGCCCGAAGCCGCCGCTGCTGAGATTTTCTCTTTCGTATCTTTTCCATATTTTTTTAGTATCTTTTATGCCGATTCCGTTATCTTTTACGCAAAATTTCGCGAAATTTTCATCGTTTGTAAGCGAAATTTCGATTTTTCCATTTTCATTTGTATATTTTATAGCGTTATTTATCGTGTTGTCGATTAAGCGCGTAAGTTCGATTTCGCTGATAAAAATTTCTAAATCGGGTTTAATTCGGCTTGAAATTTTGATATTTTTTACATTTGCCATTATGTGTGAGAATTTTATTCTATCATTTAAAAATTTGCTTATATTCATTCGCTTCGCTTTAAAGTTTATATGTCTGTTTTTTATGAAGTATTCCACGTCTTCGTAGGTCAGTTTCATCTGTTTTAGAGCTGATTTGATACGGTGAGTATACTTATTGTGAATTTGAAGCATTTCTATATTTATCATCGCCACGCCAAGCGGAGTTTTCAGTTCGTGCATACAATCATTGAAAAATCTTTTGGCTATGTCTTCTCTTTCCTGATAAATGATTTCCGTTTTGTTGTATATAAATTTCAACAAAAACGCACTTAAAAAAATTGCTGAAATTTCAAAAATCAAAAGCCAAAATTTAAAACCGAAAAACCGGAAAACAATGCACGCCTGCAAAATAATAATACAAAAAAGCCCGTAAAATGCCAATTTTAAATTTTTAAACATTGATTTTATATCCTAATCCGCGACTTGAAATAATTAAATTTTTAGCGGTTTTGGCGCGTATTTTTTGTATATGCACACGCACATCGATATCTTTTCCGTTTTCTCCCCAAATTTCATCTATCAACTCTTCCGTGCTTACAAATTTATAGCTATTTGCAAGTAAAAATTCCAAAATTTCAAGTTCTTTTGCGGAAAGTGAAATTTCGTTTTCATTAAATTTTAAAATTCTTTCGTTGGGATAAAATTTGAAATTATCAGCTACAAGCACGAAATTTTCGCCGTTTGCATAATGCTTTTTTATAAGTTCCTTTACGCGAAATTTAAGTTCCGCTAAATTAAACGGCTTTTTCAAATATTCGTTACAGCCAAGCTCATAACCTGTCGCCAAATCTTCAATCGCAGTTAGTGATGTCATCATCATCGTTGGCGTTTTAAGCCCTATATTTCTTGCGTATTTCAGTACTTCAAAACCTGAAATTTCAGGCACTTTTACGTCCAAAATTAAAAGATGATATGAATTTTCCGCGATTTTGTTGCAAGCTGTTTCACCGTTGCCCGCTTCGTCAACTTCGTAACCAAGAGATCTGAGATATTCAGCTACGCTTATGCGGTAGCTGAAATCATCCTCAAGCAGTAAAATTTTCAATTTCCGCCTCCGTTTTAAAGTGGCGGAAATTTTTAAAATTTACGCCCCTATGCAAATTTGTCCGGCATAGACGATATAATATCTTAGCAAAACTACACCTACTAAAACTACAAGTGAATTTAGCACGATAAAAGTCGGTTTGTATACATGATTTTTAAGAGCTGTTGCCGCTATTATTATAGGGATAATAAGTCCAATTCCAATAACTCCGATCCATAAAATTTTGCCGAAATATTCATGGTTCAAAGCTTGAGATGCGGCTACAGCTGAAATTCCTCCTTCAAAATACATACCGATAAATAAAATAAATAAAATCGGAATTTCAAAGAATATCGCTCTTAAATCAAGCATTAAGAGGTATTTTATACTATCTTTATTTAATGAGCCTTTAAAAAACCACATACCGATTAAAATATTTGCCGCAATTCCGCTTGAAAAGCCGGATAGCAAAAACAAAATCGGTAAAATAGGGGTATTCCAAAGAGGAAGTTTTGCTACCGCAGATAGCAAAAATCCTGTGTAAATTCCCACACAAATCGCCAAGATAAAAAGTATATATTCCATTTTTTTGGCAATACCGGAAAAAGAGCGAATAAATTTTGTAACGGGTTTTAAAAAAGCCAGATTTTTTGAATTTTCTATCTCTTTTTCAAAAATTATAATTGCAAACAAAAATGCAAACGGCGTATAAATCAATAAAAACAATACACCAAGACTCATAACCGATAGAAAGTTATATTTTATTAATAATATATAAAACGTAAACGGTTTTCCAAGATCCGCAATTAAAAGAAATAAACCGATACAAATAGCTATAGGACCGATAAGTGCGCCTGCTTTTACCATAGCGTCCCAGATGGATCTTGTGTTGTTTTCGTGTCTGTTCCATTTTACAAGCAACGCTACCATTACGGAGCCTGCGCTAAGTCCGGCTAAAAATAGATATAAAACAATCGGCCAAGACCAATAAATGGCTTCAAATTGCGCCATGCTTCCCCACATATTATTCATATCGTCCCCCTTTTTTATTTTTTATAAAGACCAGGCTCGGATGAGTTCCGAATTCCGCTTTCGGATATTCAACCGCTTCTTTTGAAAGAACTTTGCTTACTTTGCTATTTTCATCGTTTATATCACCAAAAATAAGTGCATCCGTCGGACAAACACTGACACAGGCGGGTTCCAATCCTAAAGATGTGCGGTTTTCAAAGCAAAATGTACATTTTCCAATCTCATTTGTGATCGGATCTACAAATCTTGCGTCATAAGGACAGGCTAAAATGCAGTATTTGCAGCTTACGCAAAGATTATGATTTATCAAAGTTATTCCGTTTTCGGTTTTAAAACTTGCTCCTGTCGGGCACACTTCTACACATGGACTGTTTTCGCACATTACACAGCTATGCCTTGTAAAATCGGTTTTCAGTTTCGGAAAAATACCTTTCATTTCGGCATGTACCTGCACACGATAAACACCGTCCGTTACATTATTTTCATTTCGGCATGCGACAGAACATGCTTGACATCCGATACATAAATTTTCATCGTGAATCATTACAAATTTTTTCATATTATGCCCCTTATAACTTTATAATATCAACGCCGACATTTGTTACCATTGTGCCGCAAATTTTACCGTCTGCAGGATTTAATAAAATACTGTCATTTATGCCTTTGCTATTTGCGCGACTCATTTGCGGCGTGTCATGTCCAAATCCGTGATATACAAAAAGCGTATCTTCGCGAATTCCTTCCGTTACAAAAATTTTACCTTTTGCTTCGCCGAATTCATTTTTAAGCATAACTTCATCGCCTGTTTTTAATCCTTCGCGTTTTGCGGCTTTTGTATTTATCCAAATCGGAGATTCGCTCATCATATCATTTAAAATTTTGATATTATGCGTGTGACCGTTTGTATGAATAGGCGTTTTCCCGCTTGTAATGCAATATTTGTGAGAGCCGAATACATCCATATCTTTTGCATTTAAGCAACCTTCTCCAGGAAATCTCTCTTCTACATCGGCCAAAAAGAGTTCAATTTTTCCGCTTGGAGTTTTAAATTTTATTTGAGAGCTCATGATTCCGTTCTCATCTACAAATTGTGCCGCTGAGGGATAAACTTCTATAAATTTTGATACAAACTCGGGTTCCGCATAATAAAGTTTCGGAACTTTGTAGCCGATATATCCTTTTTTTATCAGGTTTGCCAGCAAATCCGCGTTTCCTTTGGCTTGAATCATACGAAATTCATCAATATTTTTCCATTTATAAAGTTCGTCAATTTTCATAATTCTTGCAAGTTCGCGGAAAATTTCATATCCGCTTTTTGTATCGCCGATCGGCTCTATTGTTTTTTGGCGCATATAAAATCCGGGGGCGGTTCCTGATTTGTCCATAATACTTTCATCACGTTCCAAATATGTACTTTCGGGCAAAACTACATCGGCGTATTTTGTAAAATCATTCATATAAATGTCAATTGAAACTATAAAATCAAGTTTGTTTATCGCTTTTATTTGATTTTTTACGTTTGCGACGTTTATCAGGCTATTAAATCTGGTATTGACCCAACCTTTGACAGGATACGGTTTCTCGTTTAAAATTGCCGGAACTATATCCATTAAAATACCGTGTTTGCGAGGTATAAAAAAGTGTTTTCCGTCTTCACCGCTTCCGTCGATTCTTTTGCCTTTCGGTATTTTGAAATCTTTGTCCGGATTTGTGATTGTCGGAAATTTATCCTCGCCGATCAGTTTGTTAAAAATTCCTGATCCTTTTTTAAAGAAAATTCCGCCTTTCTTTTCCACATTTCCCATTAAGGCATTTGCTATGCAGATTGCTCTTGTTCTTTGATATTCAGCTCGTGTTGTTGTAGTTTTATGGCCCCAGTCAATTATTACGGCAGGAGCTTTCTGCCAAATTTCATTTGCTATCCGCTCAACCGTTTCGGCTTTAATTCCCGTTATTTTTTCTTGCCATTTCGGTGTTGAATTTTTGGTTGCTTCAATTACATGCTCAATTCCTATCGTGTAATCTTCTATAAATTTTTTTCATATTTTCCGTCTCTTAACCAAACGTGAATTAACGCCATTACAAAAGCCAAATCAGTTCCCGGTTTTATAGGAAGCCATTCATCGGCTTTTGCAGCTACAACGCTAAATCTCGGCTCTAAAACTACAAGTTTCGTATCTTCTTTTTTTGCAAATTTCGCTAATTTTTTTGTATTTGATATATCAATTCCTTCAAATAAATTATGTCCGAAATTTATGATATATTTCGATTCTGCAAAATCTCGCGTCATACTGCCGCCAAAAGTGTGAGAAAGAACCGTATTGTAAGTTATAGGGCAGCAGGACCAGTGTGAAAAGATATTTTGACTTCCGTAAGCACATGCAAAATTTGTCATTTGACTATGACTTTCACCGGCTTTTGAAGTAAAAATTACGCTTTGCGCGCCATATTTTTCTTTTATTTCATTTAAATTTTCGGCTACTAATTCAAGCGCTTCATCCCAACTTGCTTCACGCCATTTTCCTTCGCCTCTTTTTCCGGTGCGAATTAACGGTTTTATCAATCTTTGTTCGTCATAAACTTGATTAAAACCGCTTCCGCCGCGCGCGCATACAGACGTTTTGTTTGAATTGAAATTCGGGTTTCCGCTTATAAATACGCCTTTTTTGTCGACTATTTTTGCCGTTATTGCACATCTGCTGGAACACATTTCACAAATACTGTAAACAAATTTTTCACCGCCATTTGCCATATTTGCAGCTATTTGATTTGCGTTCAGATTAAGGCTTGCCAGTGTGCCCACCGCAACGCTGCCTTTTAAGAAATTTCTTCTACTTTTATCCATAAAAATCTCCTTTATGAAAAAAATTTATATGATTTTAAAATTTTAATGTAAAATGTGTGTTAAATTCAAAAAAAATACAAGAGCAATGATATATAAAATTTTATAAGGTTTATAGATTTATATAAGTTTTGGAAGTAAAATTATGCTAAAATAACAAAATTTAAAAATTTTAAGGAGGAAATATGAGAAGTGATGTAATCAAAAAAGGTTATATAAGAGCGCCGCACAGATCGCTTTTGCGTGCTACCGGTTTAAAAGACGATGATTTTAAAAAGCCGTTTATCGGTGTTTGTAACAGTTTTGCAGAAATTATTCCGGGACATTTTTTCTTAAATAAATTTGCTAAGATTATAAAAGATGAAATCAGAAAAAACGGCTGTGTGCCATTTGAATTTAACTGTATAGGCGTGGATGACGGTATAGCGATGGGACATGACGGAATGCTTTATTCGCTTCCAAGTCGTGAAATTATCGCAAATTCAGTTGAAACTATGATGAATGCTCATAAGCTTGACGCGCTTATTTGCATACCGAATTGTGATAAAATCGTACCTGGAATGATAATGGGAGCACTTCGTGTGAATGTGCCTACGATTTTTATAAGCGGCGGACCGATGGCGGCAGGTCGCGGTAAAAACGGAGAAGCACTTGATTTAAACTCAACTTTTGAAGCTGTGGGTGCATATGAAGTTAAAAAAATTAATAAAAAAGAGCTTCACGATATCGAGTGCGCTGCATGTCCAGGAGCCGGAAGCTGCAGCGGAATGTTTACCGCAAATTCCATGAATACTCTTTGCGAAGCGATGGGAATAGCTTTAAAAGGAAACGGCACAATTTTGGCGATGACGAAAAATCGCAAAAAACTTGCTAAAAAGGCGGCAAGAAGAATTTGCGAAATCGCTCTTGATGATAAATTTAAAATTCGAAATATAATAAACAAAAAAGCGGTTGAAAATGCTATGGTAGTGGATATGGCGATGGGCGGAAGCTCAAATACTATTTTACATATGTTGGCAATTTCAAGGGAGGCTGGTTGCGCGCTTGATATAAAAGAGTTAAACGAAATCAGCAAAAAAACGCCTCACATCGCAAAAATTGCACCAAGCAAGCCTGAAATTCATATGCAAGACGTTCATAACGCAGGCGGAATAAATGCAATAATGAATGAGGTAAAAGATTTACTTCATTTAGATAATCTTACAGTTACAGGAGAAACTTTAGGCGAACGCATAAAAGGCGCAAAAATCAAAGATAAAGACGTTATTCATAAAGTGGAAAATGCCTATTCGAAAGTTGGAGGTTTGGCTATTTTATTTGGGAATTTAGCGGAGCAGGGCTGTGTTATAAAAGCGGCCGGAATTATTGGCTCTAGAAAATTTAGTGGAAAAGCGATCTGTTTTAACTCACAAGATGAAGCAATAGAAGGAATTTCCGGCGGAAAAGTAAAAAAAGGCGATGTTGTCGTCATTCGCTATGAAGGTCCGAAAGGAGGCCCAGGAATGCAAGAGATGCTAAGTCCTACAAGCTTAATTGTAGGTCGTGGACTTGGAGCTGATGTGGCTTTGATTACCGATGGTCGTTTTAGCGGTGCGACAAGAGGACTTTGTATTGGACATGTAAGCCCTGAAGCTGCCGAAGGCGGTATGATAGGACTTTTAAAAGATGGTGATATAATTGACATCGACGTTGATAATTTCTCTATAAATGTACGCTTAAGCGAAGATGAAATCGCTGAGCGAAAAAAAGAATTTAAATACGGCGGTAAAAAAGTGCAAAGCAGGTGGCTTCGCCAATATCAAAAACTTGTAACAAATGCAAGCAACGGAGCAATTTTAGAAGCGTAAAAATTATAAATGTTAAATAGCTATCTAAAAAATATTGAAGATGAAAATTCATTTTTAGAATGTATATACTTATCAAAATTTGATGAATTGGAGAAAATCTTTAATTCATCAAATTTGTCAAATGTAGAAAAATTTTATATTCACCATATTTTCAAAAATCAAAATTTTAAAAAGCGAAAATTTTGAGAATTTTCAAAATTTAAAATTTCTAAAAGAAAATATTATTGAAATTTTATCGTATTTGCAAAAAATAGGTATTGATAATGTAAAATTAAATTTTAAAGAAAAAATTAAAAATCAAATTTTACTTTTAAATAAGCAAAGAAAAATTTTGTTAAAAGAACTTTTGATTGTACCTATCCAAGAAAAAGCATCCTTAACACTTTCTGGAACATTTGTTTGATTGCCATCTGACATAATTAATCCTTTTATGAAATATTTTAATTACATAATGTATGTTAAAGTCAAAATATCAAATTTAACCTTACCAAACCTATCTTTTAATTCTTTATTTGCTTCAACCGATACTATATATTTATCGTTTTTAAATATATAGTATTTTTTAAATCTAAATAGATTTAGTATGAAAAACATAGTTGTGATTATAAGCTTAAATGCAAAAATTAGTGGCAAAAGTATTATATTTTCAAATTTATCATTAAAATTTTTATAATTTGGCTTATAATTTTTTGCTTCTCCATTTAATGGAAAAAATCCATAAGAAATTTCTAATTTATCATTAAAATCAAGCTGTATAATGTAATCTATAGCCTTAGAAAAATTAGATTTACGCTTATAGTCGTTGCAAATCAAGTAGTTATCATGAATACTAATGTAAATTTTACGCTTACTATCAATAAATAATAATATATAAAAATAAATACCTCCAAGTATTCCTATTATGCCACAAACCAAAGCCCCTTTTCTTATATACTCATCAAACATATCTGGCTGCGACTCAAGACTACTGATAGTCAAATATAAAAACAGTGGAACAAAAATTGTGATATTTATAAAATTTATTTTAATTTTATGTCTATTTTCTACAAAAATCGGCTCTTTATCATAGTCTCTTGTGGTGGGTTGCTTTAAAAGATCTTGAATTCTTGCTTGCTCCTGCCTTTGTTTTTTATCTATTTTTGCATTCACTCTTTTTTCAAATAGCTTAACATAGAGCCAGTAAAAAACCAGCACGATAAAACCATAAATTCCAAAACAAAACATAATAAATATGGCGTTCATTTAAATACTCTTTTTTTATTTAAAAGAATAAAAAATTTATTATTATTCAAAATTTACCCTTTCTTCTTGTGTATCGGTTTTGTGTTTTATTATATTGAAATTTAAAATGTAATAAAATACAAATCGGTATTATAATTAGTTTAAAAAATTAAATACTATCTTACTATCATTTTATTAACTAAATATTTGTAAATTTCCACTGTTTCTTTTACCTATAAATTCTATAAAATTTCCGTCTTTTTCATTTGAATATGAGTTTAAATCTTGTATGATTTTATTTACATCATTTAAACTTAAAATTTCATCTTCAGAAATTTTGTTTATGTAGGTCATAGGATTTGAAGCATTTATGTCGATTTTATTTAAATCGTAAGTTTGAATATATCTTGCAAATTTAGGATACATTTTCATACAAAAATCTTTTGTAGTTTGATTGTTTTGTTCTAACTCTTGTATCATAAATTCTTTTTGGGTTATTTTGGGATTTTTTATAACCTTGCCGTATTTTTTATATAATGATCTGCCGCTTCCTGCAACCGATAAAAATTTGTTAATATATGCTGCATTTTGGGGAATTTTTATTTACGGCGTCTTTTTTTGTTTTATGATTTTTTAATTTTATTCCAATTTTTATATTTACCGTAAGTTTTCAAAATCTATCATTATTAAGCGATTTCTTTGGATTATTATTGTCGTTATTATGTCAATTTTTGTTACCGTGCATTTTTTGTCAAAATTGCCCATATATTTTCAAAATTTAATAATTAATTATTCCGATTACTTCATCAGTTTGAGTGATAAATTGATATATTTATTTTATACTTATTTATTCGGTAGTTTTTTGTTTTTATTGTTTTTAGGTTTAATTAAAAAATCTTTTTATGCTTTTGCAGCATTTTATTACATGTTCTTTTTTGAAATATTATTTTTATTGATTTTTTTAAAATATTTAAGTTTTTATATTCTTTTAGCGTTTATTTTGCTCGGGTTTTTTAATTACGTTTTAGCAACAGATAAAAAATTCGATTATAAATCATCAATTGTTTTATCATGTTTTTTTATTTTTTTATTATCATTGATATTTTCTTCGAAGATTGCAGGAATTTCTTATATAGCGAACTATTATGAAGATTACAAAATAGAAAATAAAGGCTTTTTAGATCAAGATTTAATGGAAGTCATAAAAATAATTGATTGCAAAAAATTAGAAATACCGTCAAAAGACGATATTTTAAAATATAAAAGAACTTGCGTTTCAAGCTACGATGAAAATAATACGCTATTTAAAAATTTGTTGTTTCGCACAAAATTTGACGATAGATATTATTTTAAAATAGATTTTAATCAAACTTTGCAAAAAGATTTTGTTGTAAATAAAGTTTTTGTAAAATAACCAAAAGCTATTTTACAAAATTCTTAGCTTTCTTTATAAATTTTATCTTCAAATATAAACTTATGCTCTTCCGGCAAAGCTTCGAAAATGGCATAAGCAAGTTTTCTTATTTCCCAAAGAGCGGATTTGCTTGTGCGAAGTGAAAGAAAATTTTGCAAGGATCGCGCATTTATCGTCCAGGTAAGTTCCGTTTTGTAACTTTCAGGCAAACAATATTTTGCGATATCAAGGCTTACGTTTGTATTTAAAATTTTGCGTAAATTTTCAAGTGCGGTAATAGAAGCTTTATCAACGTCGGAATTTCCCGTAAAAACCAGATATTTTTCGGCTCGCTTTAAGTCATCCGCGATAAATTCCTGCTCGTTTTTTAACTCTTTTAATGTATACCTTGTAGATTTTACGCTAAGACTCGCCATTCTGTGGCGTGCCAACTCTTGCAAAAGTGCGCGCGAAATTTCTTTTATATAAAAATTATAACTTAAATGTTCCAATGTGGAAGCGTGTTTGAATTTATTGCCGACTCTATCTATGAGCTCACAATCTTTTTCACCGCCATTATCGCCTTTTGCGAAACTTTGCCAGCAAGTTCTTGTAGCGTGTGCACAAACCCAAAGCGGCGTGAAATTTAGAAGTTTTATCTGCATTTTATGCCTTATTTCAAAAAAAAATTTACTATAATATAACTGAAATTTGCAAAAAAAACAATATAACGGAAAATTATGGAAGAAGTAATAAAATTAGTTAAAAAATAGGAGAAAAAGAGATGCGAAAAGCAATTTTTTTGTATCTTTGATATACGCTATTATGCTTGCAGGATCGATTATTTTAAGCAATCTTTTGATTTCTATCGCGGTGTTTTTTAATTATTATGACAGGAGAAATTTTTGGTTCTTATATTATTGAATATAACGATATTTTGGACAGAATTAAACCTAGATAAAAAGAAAGAAATTTTTGCTTTTATATTTGACGATAATAACTTTTTATATTTTTATAAAAGATAAAAATAAATTTGAAGGAAATTTGTTTAAAGATGACGCAAAATATCGAAATTGCAAACCAAATTAAGGGCGAAATTTCCGAATTTTTATCTATCAAAAAGTTTTGAGTTTAACCGTTAAAATTTATAAATGATTTAAACATCAATAAAAGCGTTATTGGCGCCTACGCAAATCAACGGCTTTAAATGTTTAATTCGGCAGAGAAGAATTTTAACCGCAAACAAGACAGGAAAACAAACTCCGCGCTGATTTAAATTAATAATTATTATTAAAATAATTTATTCGTTTAATTAAAAATTATATAATCTCTTTAAATTATTTTAAGGAGAATATATGTCAAGTTTAGAAAAAAAATACGATCTGTTTATTAATGGAGAGTTTGTAAAATCAAGCTCAAATGAGACAATAGATGTCTTTAATCCTTCAAACGGAGAAATGCTTTCTACTATCACTGACGCCACAAAAGAGGATGTTCATAACGCTGTAAAAGTAGCTAGAAAAGCTTTTAACAAATTTAAACATTCTACTGTAAATGAACGCTCGATCATACTGAATAAAATAGCTGATATTATATATGAAAACAAAGAATTTTTGGCAAAAGTTGAAACTATGGATAACGGAAAACCGATTAGAGAGACTTTAAATGTTGATATTCCTTATGCAGCTGAGCATTTTAGATATTTTGCCGGTGTTATTTTAGGCGAAGAGGGAAGCGCAAATGTTTTAAACGAACAGCTTTTAAGTGTTGTTTTAAGAGAGCCGATTGGCGTTGTAGGACAGATAGTTCCTTGGAATTTTCCATTTTTAATGGCGGCTTGGAAACTGGCTCCTGTTATTGCAGCCGGTGATACAACTGTATTTAAACCGTCAAGTGAGACAAGTCTGAGCATTTTGGAGCTTATGAAACTTATCAAAGATGTGGTGCCAAAAGGTGTCGTAAATGTGATAACAGGAAGAGGAAGCAAATCGGGTGAATGGCTAAAAGAGCATCCAGGTATCGATAAGCTTGCATTTACAGGCTCAACAGCAGTCGGTAGAGATGTAGGAATTGCAGCTGCTAAAAGAATTATACCTGCGACTTTGGAGCTTGGCGGAAAAAGTGCAAATATAATATATGCTGATGCAGATATAGAAAAGGCACTTGATGGCGCCCAAATGGGAATTTTATTTAATCAAGGGCAAGTTTGTTGCGCAGGAAGCAGGATATTTGTAGAAGAGGGCATTTACGATGAGTTTATAAAAAAGGCGGTCGAGAAGTTTAAAAATATAAAAGTAGGAGATCCGCTTGATAAAAATACTCAAATGGGTTCTCAAATAAATAAAAAACAAGCTGACAAAGTGCTTCATTATATAGATATCGCCTTGGAAGAGGGCGCAAAAATTGCAGTTGGCGGTAAAAGATCAGCTGCCGGAGAAGCATTTATAGAGCCTACTTTAATCGTAAATGTAACAAATGATATGAGAGTAGCACAAGAAGAGATTTTTGGGCCTGTTGGCGTTGTTATTAAGTTTAAAAACGAAGATGAACTTATAAAAATGGTAAATGACAGCGAGTATGGTTTAGGCGGCGGTGTTTTTACAAAAGATATTACAAAAGCGTTAAGAACGGCAAGAAGTATGGAAACCGGAAGAGTTTGGATAAACTGTTACAATCAAATTCCAGCAGGTGCTCCGTTTGGTGGATATAAAAACTCTGGTATCGGCAGAGAAACTCATAAAATGATACTGAATCATTATACTCAAGCTAAAAATATTATGATTGATCTGACAGGTAAAACATCGGGTCTTTACTAAAATTAAGCCCCATAAATTCGGGGCTTTTAAATTTCTTATAAAAGCTTTTCTTACATAATAACATTTTTGCTAAAAATCTTTTATGGTATGAAAAGCTATTTTAAAAACATAATTTATGTAATTTAATTACAGTGTTAACCATTCAAGGTTTTTAAGAATTTTGTCAATTCAAAAAAACGGGTAGTGTCGCAAAATTTCAAATTTTATTGATAAAATTTCATAAAAAATGAAGTATATAAATATCTCATATACTTCATTTTTTTAAAGCAAAATTTGGCAATTTATTGTATTTTATTTCAAGCATTACAAAAATACCGCAAATATTACACCAAAAACAATTAACGGTATGTTAAAAAATATAAACGTAGGCACGCAAGTATCCCAGACATGATTGTGATTTCCATCAGCGTTTAATCCGGAAGTAGGTCCAAGGGTGCTGTCGCTTGCCGGGCTTCCTGCGTCTCCGACGGCCGCCGCGATTCCTATAAGTAAAATTGTAGCCGGAATGCTAAAGCCAAGCGTGCTTGCAAGCGGACAATAAATCGCTGCAATTATTGGAATTGTACCGAAGCTTGTGCCGATTCCCATTGTTACAAAAAGACCTATTACAAGCATTAAAATTGCGCCGCCAAGTTTTCCGTTAGAAAAAGAAGCTGCTAAATTGACAAGTTCATTTATTCCGCCCGTTTCACGAATGACTGCACCATAACCTGCCGCTACCAGCATAATAAAAGCTATAAAGCCCATCATATGTACACCACCGTTAAAAGTTTCATCCATTTTTTTATATTCGATTCCTCCGGTTAAAATCATAGCGATAATTCCTATTAGCGCAGCCAACGGCATTGATGAAGATAAAAGTTGCACGATAAAAGTTGCCGTAACTCCAATTAACACACCAAATTCTTTATATGTCATTTTCGGTTTTTCATAATTTATTTTTTCATTTTCGGTTTGATTGTTTTGCTTATATTCTCTAGGTTTTCTAAAATACCAAACGGCAAGAATAAACCCAAAAATCATAGGAATCGCTGATAGCCACATAACAGAGCCGATATCGCTAATTGCGACATTTATTCCATTGTGTTGCAATTCTTTTTGTATAAGTCCGAAAAATATCAATCCAAAACCAAGCGGCAAAGAAATATACGGCGTTTGAAGAGCAAATGTAAGAGCGCAGGCTACGGCGCGTCTGTCGATTTTCAAACGATTCATCACGCTAAGAAGCGGTGGAATTAAAATCGGTATAAAAGCAATATGAACAGGTATTAAATTTTGCGAAAAACATGAAAAAAATGCTATTGAAAATATAAAAATATATTTTTTGCCGGTTATTATAGAGGCTACAAAATTTACTAGAATTGTCGTAAGATTTGTTTTCGAAATCGCTGTTGCAATTACGCCAAGAAGTATATATGAAAGCGCGGTTTCCAAATTTCCACCCATTCCGTCTATAAAAAGAGATAAGGCTTTGTCCAATGGAATCGAACTTAAAAACGTAGCAATCATTGCAGAAATCAAAATCGAAAGCATCACATTACATCTTAAAAGGCATAGTGCCATCATCACGATTATACTCACTAAAACAGGATTTGTCAGCATTTTTTTCCTTAAAATTTAAAATTTTCGCAAAGAGTATAACTAAATTTAACTAAAATTATGAAATTTTAATTTAAAAAAATATTATAAAATATTTTTCTATTTGTCAGTAAAGTTAAAATAATGCTTTTATTATAAAATTTTGACATAAAGCGCCAAACAAAACAAACTAACAATTTGCTAACGGTTAGTACAAAAACGTTTTTATGTGATTACTATCGGTAAAGAAAAATATTTTTTTAATTAAATATTTCAATGAATGTTTAAGGCTGACGAAAAATTTTAAAATATTTTATAAGCAAAATTTTTGTATAATCATAAGTTTTAATACACAGGAGAAAAATTTGGAAAATATACGAAATATTGCAGTTATTGCGCACGTAGATCACGGAAAAACGACAATTGTAGACCAACTTTTAAAGCAATCAGGAACTTTTAATGATCACGAAGTCGTAGGCGATCGCGTGATGGATAGTAACGATATAGAAAAAGAGCGTGGAATTACTATTTTATCAAAAAATACTGCCATTAATTATAATGGCGTTAAAATCAATATCATAGACACTCCGGGTCACGCCGATTTTGGCGGAGAAGTAGAACGCGTGCTAAAAATGGTTGATGGCGTTTTGCTTTTGGTTGACGCACAGGAAGGCGTAATGCCTCAAACTAAATTCGTCGTTAAAAAGGCACTTTCTTTAGGTTTGCGTCCGATTGTCGTAATAAATAAGATTGATAAACCGGCTGCAAATCCTGACAAAGTAATAAATGAAATTTTTGATCTTTTTGTAGCGCTTGGTGCAAATGATGAACAACTTGATTTTCCGGTTATTTATGCGGCTGCAAAAAACGGTTATGCAAAATATGCTTTAGACGATACAAATGACGATATGAAACCGTTATTTGAGACTATTATAGCCCATGTGCCAAGTCCTAGCGGAAAAGATGAAAATCCTTTGCAACTTCAAGTTTTTACGCTTGATTATGACAATTATGTAGGTAAAATCGGCATTGCAAGAATTTTTAACGGCAAAATTTCAAAAAATCAGAATGTAATGCTTATAAAAGCCGACGGCACAAGACAAACCGGAAGAATTAGTAAGCTTATCGGCTTTTTGGGACTTCAAAGACGCGAAATAAACGAAGCAGGAGTTGGTGATATCGTAGCAATTGCCGGATTTGATGCGCTTGATGTAGGAGACAGTATAGTAGATCCGGCACATCCTAAACCACTTGAAGCTTTGCATATTGAAGAGCCGACTTTAAGTGTAATTTTTAGCGTGAATGATGGACCTTTGGCAGGAACGGAAGGAAAATTTGTAACTTCAAATAAAATTGACGAACGTTTGGAAAACGAAATGAAAACAAATATTGCCATGCGTTATGAAAATGTAGGAGAAGGAAAATTTAAAGTAAGCGGCAGAGGCGAACTTCAAATTACAATCTTAGCTGAAAATATGCGTAGAGAGGGCTTTGAATTTTGTCTTGGAAGGCCAGAAGTTATCGTAAAAGAAATAAATGGTGTAAAATGTGAACCTTTTGAGCATTTGGTTATTGACGCGCCTGATGAGTGTACCGGAGTTGTTATTGAAAAGCTTGGTAAACGCAAAGCAGAAATGAAAACAATGGTTCCTACTGGTGATGGCCAAACACGCCTTGAGTTTGAGATTCCGGCGCGCGGATTAATAGGTTTTAGGTCTCAATTTATGACGGATACAAAAGGCGAGGGCATTATGAATCATAGCTTTTTGGAATTTCGTCCTATGATAGGAAATGTCGAGCATAGAACAAACGGTTCATTGGTAAGTATGGAAAACGGTGTCGCGCTTGCTTATTCTCTTTGGAATCTGCAAGATCGCGGAGTTCTTTTCATAGCACCACAAGCTAAGGTTTATATAGGTATGATAATCGGTGAGCATAGTAGACCGAACGATTTGGATGTAAATCCTATCAAAGGCAAAAATCTTACAAATGTCAGAGCTAGCGGAAGTGATGACGCGATAAAATTGGTTCCGCCAAGAATTTTAAATTTGGAGCGAGCACTTGAATGGATTGAAGAAGACGAACTTGTTGAAGTTACGCCACAAAATATTCGTGTTAGAAAGCGCTATTTGGATCCTATTACACGCCGAAGAATGGCAAATAAAACAAAATAATCTTCTAAATTTCGGTGAAATTTAGAAATTTCAAACGATTTTAAAAATTTCGCCGAAGTTTTTTTATATTTTGATTTAAAATTTTACGTATTTGCAGTCGATATAATTTTAAGAAATAATTTATCATTAGTTAAATCCCAAGTTTCAAAAGTGTTTTAAGATGATAAACGCAAAATGACAAAGCATATAAAAATTTTTATAATAAAGAAAAATAATTTTAATAGATAAATACAGCAAAGAGCCATAGATAAATACATTTATAAGATTTTGCAATTGACTTAAGTTTTTCAAATTTTTTAGTAAAAATATTATTTCTTTACTAAATAACTGTATTTTAAAACTGATTTATGGCTCTTTTTTGACGCTGCTTCGTCATTTTTATATATAAAATGTAAAAATCAAAATTGTTTAATTTAAAAAAAATATCATGAAATTTAGTTTTTCTTAACTAATTTAAAACCAAATTTTATTTGATTAAATAGTAAATTTATATCTATTTTTGAGTTTAAATTTATGCTTATCGGCTAGAGTTTTATGTATATGATACACAGAAATATTTGTTTATTATCTCTTAAAATTGTACTCAAAGCGGACTCGCATTTTAGATTTATAATCCAAATTTCGTCTTTTATAAGTCTAATTTTTATACCATTTATTTTCATAATTACAGCAAACAGTTATTTGCTTTTTTATTTTTTTGAAAATAGCGATTTACGAATTTTAATAAATAAAAATTCCGTTTTTATGTTGAAATTTAATTCAATAAAGTTGAAAATTTTATCCGGTTTCAATTTTTAAATATTATCTTATACTGTTTCGGATTTTATCGTAAAATTTTGTTAAATAAATTACTTTTTGTAAATGTTGAAATTTTAAATACATATTTTCTGGTTAGTTTATTGTTTGTAAAATTAATTTAAATTTTTATTAGTTATTTAATTGAAATTTGCCAATTTCCGCATTTTTAACACCGGCTAATTTAATATACAAACAAAATTCTAACGTTTTGTTAGTATCTAACCGTATTTTCTACTAACTTTTCCATTTTTTATACGATAAACATTTGAATTTTATAGTTTTCTATAATTTCAAGAGCTCTGCTTACTAACATTTCAGGATTATCTATAACTTTTGGATTTTTACTTGCAAAATTTACGGCTTTGTTGTTTATGTTAAAAATTTTCATCCATTAAGGCTCTTCTTAAATCTCCATCACTTAAGATAGCAACTAACTCACCGTTTTTATCTTCTAACAAAACATTTCCAAGTTTTCCGTGTGTTATCGAATTTATCGCGATTTTCAAACTGATAATGCTTAACGGAATCGGTTATATGTATAATTAAAATTTTAATCTTATGAATTTTAAAAACATTAAATTGTCGCTAACATTTGAAGCTTTAACTTCTTTAGAGAATTCTTTACCGTCGATATTTAAAGGTAGTAATTCTATTGGAATTTCCAAATATTTTTTAACTGTTGATACTCTGAGTGTTTTAAAATTGATAGTTTAATTTTATATGTTGATAAATTATAAGTGAATTATATCTTATTTTGAAGTTGTTTTTTTGCACTTTCGGCTTTGAATTTTCTAATACAGATTTTTGGGAATTTTTTAAAATTTCAGGTCTTAGAACAACATTACCTGGTTTATATACACTATGAACATTACCAAAACTTGCTGCAATTGTAAATTTATCACTTATTTTACCAAGTCTTTCAAATGCTTGAGCAACATCTTTTGGCTGAGTATATAAAAGTGCATTATCAACATTTGTATTATCAACACCATCTTCTTCTCCACCAGTTACTCCAAGCTCAATTTCCAAAGCTATGTTTAATTTGCTTAAAATTTAAGATACTCTTCACAAGTACTTAAATTTTCATCCAAACCCTCAACGCTTAAATCAAGCATGTGAGAAGTAAAAAGTGGTTTTTTAAAAAGCTTGATATTTTCTCTGCTAGCTTCAATTAAAGAATCAATCCAAGGAAGAAGTTTTCTAGCAGCATGATCAGTATGTAAAATCACAGGAATGCCATAGTTTTGCTAGCAAATGAACATGTCTTGCTCCGCTTATTGCCTCCAAAACATCGGCTTCTTGGCAGGGTTTTCCTGCCACAAAACCTGCTCCGCCATTTGAAAACTGGACTATTACGGGTGAATTGACTTTTTTTGCGCTTTCTAAAACTGCATTTATAGAATTTGTTCCAACTACATTAACAGCTGGTATAGCAAATCCCTCACTTTTAGCGTAATTATAAAGCTTAATCGCTTCATCGCCACCTAAAACACCTGCATTTACAACATCTAAAACACCCATTTAAAATCCTTATTTTTTATTTTTATATTCAATTTTTGCTTTTGATTTTAAATCTTTTACTTTTTTCTCAAAATCTGCTTGAAATTTCTCTTGTTTTACAATGTTTTTGATATGGTCTTTAACTTCAGCTAGATCAAGTTGCTTTTTATCTTTTGCATCATTTTTAAGTATTATATGATAGCCAAATTTAGTTTTTACAGGAGTTTTAGTAAGCTCACCTTTTTTAAGCTTATCAGCTGCCTCACCGAATTCAGGAACCATTTGCTCTTTTATAAAATATCCTAAATCCCCACCATTTTGTTTGCCACTTGGATCGATACTTTTTTCTTTTGCAATTTCAGCAAATTTTTTCTTTAACTCATCACCTTTTAGCTTGCTTAAATCAGCTATAATTTTTTTAGCATCATCTTCTTTTTCAACTAAAATATGGCTGGCTGCAATAGCTGCCGGCTCAATAAATTTATCTTTGTTTTTATTATAAAAATCCTCTATTTCTTTATCACTTACTTTTATGTTGTTAAACTCTTTTTCTTGCCAAGTACTTAGAGCAATATCATCTTTTGCAATTTCAAGCTGTTTTTTATAAAGCTCATCTTTTTCAATACCACTTTTTTTAGCCTCATTGATTAACAATCTCAAATCAATTGCCTTATCAATTACTTGATTTTGAAGTTCAGCTGGAAGAGCTTCAAAATTAACTCCTGACATTCCTGCAAGCATAGGTGTAAGATTAGCATCAGTTATGTCCTTTCCATCAACTGTTGCAAAAACTTTAGCATCTAAACTCATAGCTACTGCTAGGCTTAAAGCTGTAAATAAAACTTTTTTCATATAAAACCTTTCTTAAAAAATTAAATTATTATATCCGGTAATGGCAAAGAAATACTTAATTTTTGCAAAATTTAGGCTAAAATTCTTAAAATGAGAATCAAAAAAAAAGAGATAAATTTAATAAAAGAGTTATTTTTAAAGCATTTTGACAAACCAGTTACGGAGCTTAAATTTAAAAATCTTTACGGGTTAGTAGTTTGCGCTATGTTATTAGCTAAACGTATCGACAAAAGAGTAAAATCGGATTTACTTAAATTTCTTGTAAACTTGTCAGTTTTTAATAAATTAGGAAATTTTATAACCAAATCAAATATAGTTTTTCTAAAAAACAACACCTATTATTTTCATAATTACGACAACCGTTTTTTGCTTTTTTATTCTCTAAAAACAGTGATTTACGGATTTTTGGTAAATAAAAATTCCACTTTTATGTTGAAATTTAATTCGATAAAGTTAAAAATTTTAGTTTTGTCATTTATTTTACTCTATTTTTTGAAATCGGCTCACTTAAAATTTAATTATATTTTTCTTATTAGTTTTTAATAGGTATTTGTATTTAATCTTAACTTGTGCAATATTAAGTTCATTTTTAAAGTTATTTTACTTCTTTATATCATAAAAGGCTTCTTTAGCTTCAAGTATATTATATTTTGTTTAAATTGCTAAAAAGCGGTAATTTTTTCATCTATTCTTTGTTAGTTTTAATAGCTGCTTTGTATAGAGTTAAGTTGCTTAAATAATTACATGTTTAAATTATTTGTTATATTTGTTTTATTAAATTTCGATAAACAATTACAAAAAATATTTCTCATGCTTTCAAAATAAAATTTTAAGTATAATTTAATTTTCAATTCATTATTCTGTTATTTATACAGCAAAATTTTAGAAATTTCAATCTTTATTGTATAAATTGAAAAATTTTAACAATCTAATTTCAGTTATTGCTAGTATTTGATATTGTTTTCTTTTAAAAAGCCCCTTAATTCTTCATATTCACTATTTGTAAAATATCTCCATTTGCTTTCTTTTAACATTCCAAGATCTATTATTCCAAAACTGACACGTTTTAAGTCCATAACTTCCAAATCAAAATATCCAAAAAATCGGCGAAGTTCGCGGTTTTGTCCCTCTTTGATTAAAACGCGAAGTTTTGTGTATCCGCCACTGCTTCCAAAAATATCAAAAGCCACGAATGGTGCAAAATTCATTGATTTTATCTCTGTTTTAGGATGAGCGCCTTTTGTGGCATCTTTTGCAAAAAATCCATCTTTCATAGCGGTTTTAATTTCATCTGTAATTTCGCCTTTTACTTTAAGATAATACTCTCTTTCTATATTGCTTTGCATTAAAGCAGTCGCAATTGCCGGCGCATCTGTCAAAAGCAAAAGTCCTTCACTTGCATAATCTAACCTTCCGATACTTACAAATTTTGAAAATCCTTTCGGTAAAGAATCGTAAATTGTTTTTCTTCCTCTGTCATCTTTTTTACTAACTAACTCGCCTTTCGGTTTGTTATAAATAATCATTGTAAAATCTTTTTTGAGTTTTATTAAATGCTTGTTTATGCGTATTTTATCACTTTCGTTAATTTCTATAAAATCACTGATAATACGTCCGTTTACACTGACTTTTCCATTTTTTATCAGCTCATCCGCTTCACGCCTTGAATAGCCGGTATTGTGGGAAATAAATTTATTCAGTCTCATTGAATTATCCTGTTTTAAATACCGATTTTCATCAAATCATGTATATGAAGTGTGCCGATCGGTTTGTTATTTTGCACTACGATAAGCATTTGAATTTTATAGTTTTCTATAATTTCAAGAGCTCTGCTTGCTAACATTTCAGGATTATTTATAACTTTTGGATTTTTACTTGCAAAATTTACGGCTTTGTTGTTTATGTCAAAATTTTCATCCATTAAGGCTCTTCTTAAATCTCCATCACTTAAAATAGCAACTAACTCACCGTTTTTATCTACTAACAAAACATTTCCAAGTTTCCCGTGTGTCATTGTGTTAATGGCAATTTTTAAACTAACATTATCGCTAACAATCGGTAAATCATCGGTTCGCATAACATCACTAACTTTTAAAAATAATCTTTTTCCAAGACTTCCGCCCGGATGAAAATTTGCAAAATCCTCTTTTTTGAAATTTCTTTCGTGCATCAAACAAACTGCTAACGCATCTCCTAACGCTAAAGTCAGCGTAGTGGATACGGTCGGAGCCGCTCCTAAAGGGCAAGCCTCGCGTACAATATCAAGGCTTATAAAAACATCCGCCATTTTAGCAAGTGAGCTGTTAGGGCTTTTTGCCATCGCTATGATTTTTACTCCAAATCTTTTTAAATGCGGCAAAATTCTAATCAATTCCTCACTTTCGCCACTATATGAAATAGCTAGCACCAAATCGTTTTTGCTTATCATTCCAAGATCGCCGTGTAGTGCTTCCGTAGGGTGCACAAAAAAACTTGGTGTTCCTGTGCTTGCCATTGTTGCGGCGATTTTAGCGCCTATGTGTCCGCTTTTACCTACACCGGTTACGACTAATTTTCCTTTACATTCAAGTATCAATTTGACGGCTTTTTCAATCTCATTGCCAATTAAATCAATATGTCTTATAAGTTCGTCAGCTTCGAGTTTTAAAACATCTTTTGCATTTTTTAAAATTTCATTCATTTTAAGTCCTTTTTATGTTTTTCTCTAACATATATTGTTTTATTTCTTCGCTGTTCAAAATTTTATCAAATTCGCCTTTGTATCTTATTTCATTTTTGATATCATACTCATTTACTGTTTTTATAAAATTTTGAAAATTTTTATTTTTTTGCGAAAGCTCATCGATGAGACTAAAGTCCAAAAGCTCTTTAAATTTTGCAGGGGCTATGATTTTGCTTTGATCTATATTTTCACTATCCAAACTCAAAACCCCTATGCCAAAACTGAGAGCCGTTTTTGCCATTAGCATTGTCAGTTCTTCATCGCTTTCGTCAATATCCAAAGCAACTAAATATCCCTCATTTGCCCAACTCGAGTTGCTAACAGCCTGAAAATAATATTCTCTAAAATTACTAACATTTATTTCTTTTTTTATTTCAAAAGAATAAAATTTTACAGGGATATTTTGAAATTTTTCCAAAAATTTATATGTCTCGTCACTGTTAAATTTCTCAAAACTTACACCGACCATGTCAGGATACAACCATTTATCAAGACCTTTGCTATTTTTTTGGCTAATTTCGTGATAAATTGTCTTAGGCAAGGCATTAAAATTCGGATTTAAGTTTATAAAATATGCAAGAATTGGGTGCAAATCTCTTTCTTTAAATTTAATAGTTTGTGAATCATTATTTGAAGTTTTACTATTTTTTGAAGCCTGTATTTTTGCGCTAATATTAAAATGTTGATCTTTTAACATTATCAAAATCGGTTTTTCCTGCACTTTTTCAAAAATAGTATCGGAATTGTTTTTTAAATCTTCATAAATTCTAGCGCCAAAAGTAGCCCATGGTGTTTTGCCTTTGAAATTCAGCTCTTCTGTAAGCTCTAAATTCTCGGCTATTTTATACATTTGATTTGGATTTAACGGCCTTTGCTCTTTTTCTAAAATTTTTTTTGCAATCTCTATAGCTTTATTCATTCTGATACCTTTTTACATCAAATATATTACAGGCACAATTGTCGGATATTTTTTCAGTTTTCTAAAAATGTGTTTTCTCACGGCTTGACGGATTTTTGTTTCCAAAGTCCAGTGATCAACTAAAATTTCATCTTTTATGTTAGCCAAAAATTGAACTATTACATCTTCTACATCTTTGGCGAATATCTGATTTTGCTTATCACTGACAAGACCGTAGCTAACAACTCTTGCTTGCGTTAGTAATTTTGCATTTTTATCAATTTGTGCGATAATTACGACCATTCCTGCATCGGCTAAATTTTGGCGATGTTTTACGATATCATCTGAAATTTGTTTATTTACTTGATTGTCTATGAAAACCTTGCCGGTCTTTACAGTTTTTATACGTTTTAAATATTTTTCGCAAATTTCTACCTGATCGCCGTCGTTCATAAGATATATGTTTCGTTCTTCAATTCCACAGCTCATTGCTGTTTCTTTGTGTTTTACTATGTGATTATATTCGCCATGAACCGGTAAGAAAAATTTCGGTTTTATCAGGCGCAGCATAAGTTTTTGATCTTCGATTGATGCGTGACCTGAGACATGAATTTCGCTAAAATCCTGATATGCCACGCTTGCACCAGATTTTAACAAGTAATTTAGTACCGTTGATACGCTTGATTCGTTTCCAGGAATCGCTTTTGCTGATATTATGATCTGATCGCCGGGTTTTATTTTTACATATTTGTGTTCATCGGTTGCCATTCTGTAAAGCGCACTCATTGTTTCGCCCTGACTTCCTGTTGTGATGATTAAAATTTCATTATCCGGAAATTTTGAAACTTGATCGGCATCTATAAAAATTTTTTTATCTATTTGTATATAGCCAAGTTCCATTGCGGTAAATAAGTTTCTTTCCATGCTTCTGCCGATTACGCATACTTTGCGCCCGAATTTTACAGCTCTTTCGATAGCTTGATATACACGGTGTAAATTTGAACTGAAAGTACTCATTATCACGCGACCTTTACTTTGTGAAAAAATCGCGTCAAAAGTCTTGCCGACTGAAATTTCTGATTTTGTAATACCTTCTTTGTGTGAGTTTGTGCTATCGCTCATCAAAAGTAAAACGCCTTTTTCACCGTAATATGCCAAGCGGTGCAAATCCGTAGGATAACCGTCAATCGGTGTGTGATCGATTTTAAAATCACCTGTGTGGATAATGGTACCGGCTTTTGTAGTTATGGCTAAAGCAGATGAATCGATAATCGAGTGCGTTATATGGATAAACTCAACACCAAAATCACCTGCTTGATAAATTTTACGTTTTTGAATCGGTCTGAAAAAATTTCTTTCGGCTTTTAGTTCGTGTTCTTCGAATTTGTTTGAAATCATGCCTAAAGTAAGCGGTGTGGCGTAAATCGGATAGTTAAATTCCTTGAAAAAGTATGGTAGTGCGCCGATATGATCTTCATGTGCGTGTGTTATAAAAATAGCTTTGATTTTCTCTTTTATCTTTCTTACATAACTAAAATCAGGTATCACAAGATCCACGCCCAGCATATTTTCATTTGGAAAGCTCATTCCAACATCTACTATGATTGCTGAATTTTCCGTCTCTAAAACAGTCATATTTGAACCGATTTCGCCGAGTCCACCAAGTGGTGTGATTCTAATTTTAGAATCGCTTCGATTCGCATTTTTTAGCGGATAGAGTCTTTTTTCCTGTATTGCGCGATTTGCTTCAATCGCCTTTTTAGTCGCCTCTTGCCATGGTTCATCGCCAATCAGGCTTTTCGGGATATTTTTATTTTTTTTATGTCTTTTTTTTGACTGATTTTGATTGATTTGCGCTTGATTTTGCTCTTTTATACCTAAATCATTTTGCATATCGCTTTTAGAAGCTCTATTTTGCGGCTTTTTGTGTGGCTTTTTTTGAGATTTTTTATCGCTCGAAACTTCTATATTTTGTTCGTTTTGAGATTTTTTAAGATTTTCTCTATGTCTTTTATGGCGATTTTGTTTTTTTAATCTTACTTCACCATTTTCATTGATTTCGTTCATCTTTTATCCTTAAATTTTTAAAAATTTTAAAAAATAAGGTAAAGTTTAACTCATGAGCCCTTAAATTCGTAGTTAAATCAAGTTTTTCAAAGATAGATTGTAAAATTTCTTTGTCGAATTTTGTCGATAGATTTTTCATTATTGTTTTTCTTGGCGATGAAAAACAAATTTTTAGAAAATTTTTGAAATTTTCATATTGGACGCTATTTTCAAAAATATCATCTATTTTCCGCGTTTTTTTTAGTCTTATGACTGCCGAAACAACTTTTGGAGCAGGTTCAAAACTGTCTGCAGGCACGGAAAACAAAAACTCGCATTTTCCAAAAATATCAGCCAAAACGGAAATTCCGCCAAACTCGCTATCGCCGCTTTCAGCACAAAATTTTTCGGCTACTTCTTTTTGCACCATAGCTACAAAGCCATCACAAAGTTCATCATCAATCGCCTTTAAAATCATATTTGTGGCGACATAATAGGGCAAATTTGCTACCAAAAAATAGTTTTTATTACAAAGCCCGTTTTTCCAAAATTTCAACGCATCTCCAAAAACCAGTTCAAATTTTCCGTTTTCAAGCTCGCATGCAAATTTTGATTTTAGAAATTCTATCAAATCTTTATCTATTTCATAACTTTTAACTTTGAATTTTCTAAGAAGTTCATAAGTTAAATCACCTAAGCCAGCCCCGATTTCTACGATATTTTCAGCATTTTCGGGAATCGATTCGATGATTTTATTCAAAGCATTTTTATCTTTTAAAAAATTTTGTCCAAATTTCTTTTTCGCTATATACATCTCTTGATTTTAACCAAATTTTTCTTATAGATTGATTAAGTAAATTTTGGTTAAAATAGGCAAAAAAAAGGAAAATGTGTGAATAATTTTGCAAAAAGAATAATTCCTTGCCTTGATGTAAATAACGGCAGAGTTGTCAAGGGTGTAAATTTTGTAAATCTGATAGACGCCGGAGATCCGGTGGAAGTCGCTAAAATCTATAATGATAGCGGCGCGGATGAACTCTGTTTTTTGGATATTACGGCAAGTTTTGAAAATCGCGATACTATAGTTGAGGTTGTGCGAAATGTCGCAAGCGAACTTTTTATACCTTTGACTGTTGGTGGCGGAATTAGAAAAATAGATGATATTTCGAGATTATTGGAAGCCGGTTGCGATAAAGTCAGTATAAACTCAGCCGCAATAAAAAATCCGAATTTTATAGATGAGGCGGCTAAAAAATTCGGTTCACAATGTATAGTCGTAGCAATTGATGCTAAAAAAACGGATCAAGGCTACCATGTTTTTATAAATGGCGGCAGAGTTGATACGAAAATTGATGTTTTTTCTTGGTCTAAAGAGGTTGAAAATAGAGGTTGTGGTGAAATTCTGTTGACTTCTATGGATAGAGATGGTACAAAAAGCGGTTTTGACAACTATTTGACAGGCAAAGTTTCAAAATCTTTAGGTATTCCTGTTATTGCAAGTGGTGGAGCAGGATGTATGGAGCATATTCGTGATACTTTTTTAGCAGGAGCTGATGCGGCGCTTGCGGCTTCGATTTTTCACTTTGGCGAGATTAAAATAGATGAGCTGAAAAGATATCTGCGCACGCAAAATATTGAGGTCAGATTATGATTATAAGCGCAGGAAAAAATGAAATTTTTAGTTTTGCTAAACCGGTTGGCGTTGGGCTAATCGAAACCGCAATAAATTTAACACAAATTTTAGAGCAAAATAAGGTTAGAAATTTAATTTTTATAGGCACTGCCGGACTTTATAAAAAGGGTGAAATTTTAAAAGTTTATGAGAGTTCGTATGCTGCTAATTATGAAATTTCAGCACTTTTAAGCTTTTCTTATACACCTTTGAATTGTGAAATTTCAGGCAATGTTTCATATGAAACATACAAAGTTAACAGTTCGAATTTTATTACTACGGATAAAAATTCGGCGTTTAAATTTTATGAACGTGGATTTTTTATGGAAAATATGGAGTTTTTCTCTATACTAAAAGTTGCAAATACTTTTAAAATTCCTGCTTATGGAATTTTTGTTTCTACAAATTTTTGTGATGAAAATGCACATAATGACTATGAAAAAAATTATAAAGAGGCAAAAATTCTGCTTACAAAACATCTGAAATCAAAGGGTTTGATTTGAAAAATTTACTTGATTTTTCGCTTGACGAACTAGGCGAACTGCTAAAACCGAAATTTCGTGCTAAACAAATCTACGAGTGGATATATCACAAAAATGTAGATGATTTTTTGCAAATGAAAAATTTGCCGCTGCAAATGCGTGAAGATTTGGCAAATGAATTTTATATAGGCGGTTTAAACGTATCAAAATGCGAGCAAAGCGTGGACGGAAGTAAAAAGTATCTTTTTGAATTAAAAGACGGTAAAACGATAGAAAGTGTGCTTTTGCCGATGAAAGATGAAATTACGGATGAAAATGGAGAAATTTTACGTCACAAGAGATATACTATTTGCGTAAGTTCGCAAGTAGGCTGTAAAATAGGTTGCGCATTTTGTTTGACAGCAAAAGGTGGATTTGTACGAAATTTGAGTGCAGGGGAGATAGTAGAACAAATACGTTTAATAAAAAAAATAAACAAAATCCCATACGAAAGACGAATAAATGTTGTTTATATGGGGATGGGAGAGCCTTTAAATAATCTTGAAAATGTTGCAAAAGCGATTAAAATTTTAACTCAAAATGAAGGGCTGGCAATTTCACCACGTCGTCAAACTATAAGTACAAGTGGACTTTCAAGTCAAATAAAAAAACTTGGCGAAATGAATCTTGGCGTGCTATTAGCTATTTCACTTCATGCAGTCAATGACGAATTGCGCGAAAAGTTAATGCCGATAAATCGTGCCTATAACATCGCTTCTATTATGCAAGCTGTTAGGGAATTTCCAATTGATTTACGCAAACGTGTAATGTTTGAATACCTTGTGATGGATGGTGTAAATGATAGTATAAATGACGCTAAAACGCTTGTAAGGTTATTAAACGGTATAAAAGCCAAAGTAAATCTTATCTATTTCAATCCGCATATTGGAAGTAAATTTCGCCGTCCAAGTGAAGAAAATATGATAAAATTTCAAGATTATCTATCGGTTCACGGCATTACTTGCACGATTCGCCAAAGCAAAGGACTTGATATATCTGCAGCTTGCGGGCAATTAAGAGAAAAAAATTTAAAGGAAAAAAATGACAACGCTTGATATTGTTGAATTGGTTTTTGTTTCGGCAGTCGTAATTTGTGGTTTTGTAGGGATAATTTATGTCGTATTACATGATAAAAAATCATAAATTAAGCGAAGTGCAAGTTGTAAAATTTACGGTTTTTGAAAACTTTGCAAAATAGGATTTATTTTACTTATTTGATTTGAAATGTAATAAATAGTAAATTGTTGCAAATGTACAGTAGGTCAGCCAAATAAGTTTTGCAAATAAAGTTGTTTGTTTGCCGCCATAAAATTCAAACATACAAATATCATTAGCAGTCATAGCTAAAAATCAAAAAATAATCTACTGCGACAATTCATCAAAAATTACGTGTTTTAAATTATATAAAATTTGTAAATTATAATTAAAATTTTTAAAATAAAAATTTAGACAGAAAATTACATAATTTATCAAAATAAAACTTGCTATATTTTGAAGCGGGTAGGCTAAACATTAAAAGCAGTTTTTATTGAAGTTATAAAATTTTTGATAATACAGCGCGCTAAAAATATATATTTATAAATTAGATTGCATATTATTAAGGAATAAAAATAAACGCGAGTTGGAAGAAGTTTTACACAGAGATATGGAAATTAATAGATAATTTTATATAAAAAATTATGGTGCAAACAATGCACTTTTTTGTTATTTAACATCTTTTATATATGAAAATTCAGGTAATCAATTTAATAAATCTTTTAATAATAAAAAAGAAGCTGAAAAATATAGAAATTTTGGTTGTAAATATGGCTTTCCGGAGGCATGTTTGGAGCTGTTTTGGAATATAGCATTAACGGTCAAAAACAGCTTAAAGATAAGTATATGAAAAAATACTGCAAACTCACAAATTATAAAAGTAAGCCTGATTGCAAAAAATATAAATAAAGGCGATGTTTTTGACATCGCCCAGTAGTTAAAATCTCATAAATTTTAACTCAATATTGCCTTTTTTATATTTAAAATGCATAAACTTAAACATTTTTTATTAGTTTTTTCAAGTTTATTTTCGGTACAGTAACAACATCAATGACACCGATATAGTTTATCAAAAATAATCTGCTCGCATAATACACTACCTGTATTTTTAATAGCATAAAAAAATTGATAAATTTCATAATTCAAGCGTTTCTTTGTTATTCTTTGATATCTGTAATCAGTTTTGACCGCACTGCTTTTTAAGATTATAAGTTAGCATAAAACGTTAAAAAAAATAAACGGTTTTTTGTTTTTAAAAATTAGATTAGTGGAAAAATTCATTTAAAATTCGAAATAAAATTTTAAATTTTTGTAGCATTTAAAAATTCTTTTTCAAAATCAATTTTGCTTTTTATATGAAAATTTTCACCTTTAAATGTAAATGAAATTTCAGCTGCGTGCAGACAAAGCCTAGTTGCACCGCTAAATTTCACTCTGTCGAAAATACTTAATTTTTTATCCATAATTGCTTCTGCGGCATATGTTTCAAGTCCATAAAGCGGATCGCCGAAAATTTTATGTTTCATATGAAACAAATGCAAACGAATTTGGTGCTGACGCCCTGTTTTAGGAATTGCTTTTATAAGAGTTGCACCACTTTCGCCTATATTTTCATAAAATTTTAAAGGATAAAATTCCGTAATAGCCGGTTTTCCATCATCTCTTATTCTCATTTTTATGCCGATTTCATCGTCCGAATAAGCCTTGCCGATTGGTTTGTTACAAATGAAATTTTCATTAACGCGTCCTGAAACAAGCGCAAAGTATATCTTTTGCACCGTCTTTTTCTCAAACATATTTTTTAATTCGTCTGCCGATTTCGGATTTTTACTTGCTATTAAAAGTCCGCTGGTTTCTCTGTCAAGCCTATGTGCCACATTTGCATTTTTGCCAAAAAGCGTCCAAATTTCATCACAAAGCGAATATTCGCAATGTCTGCCGTTTGGATGAGATAAAATACCGCTTGGTTTATCAAAAACAGCAAAATCGTCATTTTCAAAAATAGGATAGATTCCGCGCGACATACATTCATAATCAATCATAAAAATTTCGCCGTTTAAAATTTCATTTTTAGTGTCTACCGAAACCGGTCCGCAAAAAATTCGTTTTTTGTCGATTAAGCGCTGTGAATCTTTCATACAAAATCCGCAATTTATTAGAATTTCAAAGGCGCGCTTGCCGTCGGCACGACATAAAAATTTTTTAATATAAGGCAAAATTAACTCACTTTTCGATAAAATAATTCCCTAAATTTATATAAAATTTCATTAAAAAAAGGTAAAAAATGGTAGAACGATACGCAAGAAAAGAGATGAGTGACAAATGGACGCAAACAGCAAAATACGCCGCTTGGCTAAAAGTTGAACTTGCTGCTGTAAAAGCGTGGAATAGGCTTGGTTTTATAAATGACGATGATTGCGAAAAAATTGTCAAAAATGCCAAATTCGATACGGCGCGAGTTGATGAGATAGAAAAGACCACAAAGCACGATGTTATAGCTTTTCTTACAAACGTAAGCGAAAATTTGGGCGATGAAAGTAGATTTTTACATTACGGAATGACTTCCAGCGATTGCATTGATACGGCAACAGCACTTCAAATGAGAGACAGTCTTGAAATTATAATAAAAGATATCACGCGCCTAATGGAAGCGATAAAAACTCGTGCTATGGAGCATAAAAAAACGCTTATGGTCGGCAGAAGCCATGGAATTCATGGAGAACCTATAACTTTCGGTTTAGTTTTGGCTGTTTGGTATGATGAAATTTCACACTCTTTAGAGCTTATAAATCACGCCAAAAATATAATTTCAACAGGTAAAATTTCAGGTGCAATGGGAAATTTTGCCCATGCTCCGCTTGAATTTGAAGAAATTACTTGCGAAATTTTAAATCTTACTCCGGCTCCTGTTTCAAATCAAATTATCCAAAGAGATCGTTACGCGCAAGTTGTAAGCGCGATAGCGATTTTAGCGGCAAGTTGTGAAAAAATTGCTGTGAATTTAAGAAGTTTTCAACGCACTGAAATTTACGAAGCTGAAGAATTTTTTAGCCCGGGACAAAAGGGAAGTTCCGCTATGCCGCATAAAAGAAATCCTGTACTTGGCGAAAATGTAACAGGACTATGTCGTATTTTGCGAAGCTTTGTTGCACCTGCACTTGAAAATGTCGCACTTTGGCATGAAAGAGATATAAGTCATAGCTCGGCTGAAAGATTTATTTTACCTGATATGTTTATAACGGCTGATTTTATGCTAAATAGACTTGCAGGACTTATTGAAAAACTGCTTGTTTATCCTGAAAATATGATGAAAAATTTGAATCTTACCGGTGGGCTTGTGTTTTCTCAAAGAATACTTTTGGAACTTCCTAAAAAAGGAATTTCTCGTGAAGACGCTTATAAAATCGTACAACGAAATGCTATGAAAGTTTGGGGCGATTTGCAAGATGGAAAAGAGGCGATAGACGAAAAAGGTCATAGTTTATTTTTACAAAATTTGCTAAATGACGTGGATTTGAAAAAATATTTAAGCGAAGCTGAAATAAAAGCGTGTTTCGATTATGACTACTACACAAAAAATGTAGACAACATTTTTGCGCGAGTTTTTAAATAGCGGAATTTGAAATGACGTGCAGATTTTTAAAACATATGAAATTTTAAAGTAAAAGGATAAAAATGAATACATTTTTAATCATTGTGATTATTTTAGTTATCGTGATTGTAGCAATCATCAGTATTTATAATACTCTTGTAGCAAAGAAAAATCAAGTAAGCAATATTTCAGCAGGCGTTGATACACAGTTAAAAAAGCGATATGATCTTATTCCAAATCTTGTGGCTGCCGTAAAAGAGTATCTGATTCACGAAAAAGAAACCTTACAAAAAGTTACGGAACTTCGAAATTTGGCAATGGCTGCTAAAAATAACGGAGAAAAATTCGAGCTGAACAATCAAATTTCAAAATTGCTTGGAGGAATTTTTGTAGCGGTTGAGGCATATCCAAACCTAAAAGCAAATGAAAACGTGCTTCATTTACAAAGGACTTTGACTGAAGTCGAGGAACAATTAAGTGCGGCAAGACGCGCATACAACTCAAGCGTTATGGATTATAACAATGCTTGCGAAATGTTTCCTACAAACATTGTAGCTTCGCTCTTTAACTTTGAAAAACGTGAATTTTTCGAAGCGAGCGATAGTGAAAAAACTACGCCAAATGTGAGCGAACTTTTCAAAAAGTAGAATTTTGAAAAATTATCTGTTTTTACTTGGATCTGTTTTCGTGCTTTTTCTATCTTATAAAATGTGGAAAGAGCACGATATAACAGGTTTTATGATCGCCACCACTTCGTTTTTTATAGTTTTTGGAGTAAGTGTGTGGCGAATTTTTAAAGGTAAAAAATGAATGAGCAAAATTTGGGAAACGTTCAAAGCTCACAAAATTTTACAAATCAAAATTCACCAAATTTTAATCAATCTCAAAATTTTAAAAATTTATCAAAAAACTCTCAAATAGATGAAAACTCACCGAAATTTGCAGGAATTTCATCAATCAGCCTTGCACTTTTAGAAAAAGAGCGCCAAAGAGTAAATGCGAAAATTGCAAAATTAAAATTATTTTGTTTAATTGTTTTCGGTTCATTTATTGTATGGTTGATTTTAAATAGTAAATCGGATCATGTCGGCGAGTATACAAGTTTTATTTTATTTGGCGCGTTTGCTTTTTACAATTGGCGCAAAGATGCAATTACGCGTAGTATCAGGTCAAAATTTAAAGCTGAAGTCGTTTCAAAAATAATAAAAGATATAAATCCGCATTTTGTTTATATTCCGCATATGCATATCAGCGAAAACGAATTCGGTAAAGCCGGAGTTTTTAAACTGAACGGCGGAACTTTTGACGGAAACGATTTAATAAGCGGTAAAATTGACGGTGTAAAATTTAAAATGAGCGATGTAAGTTATACCGAGATTAGAAGAGAAGGACGCAATACAAAACAGGTTACTATTTTTAAAGGTATCGTTTTTATTGCGGATTTTTATAAAAATTTCACTTCTCATACGATTGTGGCAAACTCAGATTATGCAAAACCTGTCGGAAAGCGTATAAAAATAGACAACATGGATTTTAACAATCGTTTTAAAATTTATACAAACGATGAAATAAACGCTTTTTATCTGTTAAGCCCAAATTTTATGGAACGCTTTTTATGGCTTTCAAATAATGTAAGTTATTATATTGACGCGGCTTTTGTCGGCAATAAAATTTATATTTTCATTGATAACAAAGAAGATAATTTTGAAATCAATTTGGATACAAAGCTTACCGATATCAGTACTATTTACGCCACTTATAAATTCAGCCTTGAAGTGTTTTTCAATATTATAAAAGATTTAAAATTAAATCTTGAAATTTTTAAAACGAAAGCCGAAAATGGATGAAATTTTAAAACTTGAAAAACTTAGAAAATCCATAATTGCAAAATATAAAATTTATCGTATTTTAGCGGCGTTTAGTGGCGGAATTTTGTCTTTTCAGTGTATTCTTCCAATATTTTTTGACTCGCGCAAAGGCATTGCTTTTATGTATTTTTTAGCTTTTATAGGAGTCTTTTATATTTTTTACAGTGTTACTTTTAAAAATTTAAAAGAAAAAGGAAGTAAAGAATTTAGAGATAAATATAAAAATATGTATATCGCGCCGTATGTCAAAAAACTTGGTTTTAAATATGACGTTTGGGGATTTGTAAATGCCACTGACATTATAACGTCTCGCATATTTCCAAGTTTTTCATTTCAAAACGGAAATGATAAAATTTCAGGCGATATTGACGGCGTGCATTTTGAATTTTCCGATTTGATTCTGCAGGATGAAAGTACGCGAAATGGAGAAAACGATGAAATTTTCAACTGGATGCTTGGCAGAAGCGACGGATATGATTATCATGTAAAAGATACACTTTTTAAAGGTATTTTTTTTGTAGCAGATTTTTTTAAGCGAATAAACTCTCATACTTTGGTAGTTTCAAATCCAAGTAGTGCCGGAACTGAAGGATTGAATAAAATAAATATGGATAACACGGAGTTTAATAGAGAATTTTTTGTATTTAGCGATGATTTACAAAACGCGATGTATATTTTATCTCCAAGTTTAATGGAAAAAATTTTACTTTTAAAAAAGCAGATGAAATCGGACATCGCGATAAGTTTTATAGGTACTAAAATTTTTATACGAGTTGATAGAGAATATGACAGTTTCGAGCCCGATGTAGATAAAAAAGTCATTACAAATAATCTTGATAAAACGATAAAAAAAGATCTGAACGCATTTTTAGATATTGTTAAAATTTTAGGATTAAATACGAAAATATGGATAGCCTGAAAATGAGTGAAATTTTGAAGCTTGAAAAACGCCGTAAAAATTTGGTTTTGAAATTTGCTGCTTATATCACTGTTTCAGCTATTTTAATATATTGGTTTTTACGGTTTTGCGTATATTTTTACACTATCAGCAAAGAAGAGCTGGATTTTACGAGCGATAATAATATTATGTTTTACGTAGTTTGTATCGTAGCTTATATCATTGTGCACGGATATTTTAAATTTTCAGTTGACACTATAAGTTATGATTTGCGCGATTTTCGCAGCGCTTATAAAGACGCTGTTTTAAAACCGTTTATAAAGCAGCTTGGTTTTAAATATGAAAAATACGGTCACGTGCACGCGCTAAATTTAATTTATAGTGAGCTTTTTAGCAGCGGATTTGACGTACAGGAAGGAAATGATTTTATAAGAGGCACAGCTTCAAATGTGCGTTTTAGCTTAAGCGATATCGTTCTTAGCGATATGAAATATAATTTTCTTAAAGATCTGTTTTTCGGGTATAATTTTTCGTTGCGAAAAAAGCGCTTTCTTTACGGGCTGTTTTTTGAAGCGAATTTTAATCGCGCGATAAACTCGAATACACGCATTTTTTCAAAAAAGCTTATAAATTTTCAAAATTTTAAACTTAAAAAAATAAAGATGGATAATACGGATTTTAATAAAATTTTTGATGTTTTTACGGACGATAAGATAAATGCAAATTACATTTTAACACCAAAATTTATGGAAAATTTGACAAAAATCGCAAAATTTGCAAGACATGATTTTAGAATGAGTTTTAAAAACGATCGCGTGTTTATGTTTTTCAATCAAAACCGCGATAGTTTCGAACCGAATATGCTAAAAAGCGTGAATAACAGGAAAAATATCAACGAAATCAAGCGTGAAATTCTAGCTGTTATAGGTATAATAAAAACGCTTGAACTCAATAAAAAAATTTGGATTTACGGAGGTGAAGATGAGCTTAACCGGTTATGAGATGAAGGCAAAAAAGCTGCTTGAAACAAAAGAGAAAAAACTTATGAATTTATATATTTTTTTACTTATTTTTGCTTTGATTTTGTTCTTTTTAGTCGGCGGTTTTAAAAACACTTTAGTTGTTTTGCTTATTTTTTGTACTTTAATTGTTTTACTTTTTGTCGCCAAAAATGCGGTTTGTAAAGATTTTGAAGCTAAAATGAATGAAAATTTCGACAATGAATTTTTAACTTCGGTTGCTGGAAATTTAGGACTTTTATTTCAACCTTTCGGTGGATTTTTTATTGAAGATTTTGATGATTTCAGCGAATTTAAAGGTGCGGCAAATATTTTGGAATCCAACAAACATTTTTCCGGCGAATTCGGCACAGGAAGCGTGAAATTCGGCGATGCTGTCTTAATACGAAATTATAAAAAAGAAAAAGCCTATTTCGGCGTTTATAAATTTTTCTCCGTTGCAAGTAAAATTTTGCCCGCTGTAAATAATGCTGATATCGTATTTAACGGCTTTTTGGGCGAGTTTAAAGGAAAAAATTTTAATTTTGAAATGATTATAAAAACAAAAGGAAATTTTGCCGTTACAAATCTGAAAATGTTAAAAAGTGTAAATGATGTCTTTGAAATTTATTCAAACGATGAACAAAAAGCAGTTTCTGTTTTTAATAAAATTGCATCTAAATTAAATATTTTGCTTGAAAATTTTATATGCGAAATTTCGCTATATCTTAAAAAAGATAAAATTTTAATCGCCGTTGAAAACAGTGAAATTTTAAAAGCTGAGAGTAAAAATTCACGCGAACAAAAGAGTAAAAATGCAAAATTTGAGCAAAATTTAAAAATTATGATGGAAATTTTTAATCAAATGTAGAAAAATTAGATTTTATTTCGATAAACTCATTATAAAATGAGATGGTTTAGAAAAGCCGGTTTTTGAAAATGCTGTAAAATTCTCATGAAAAATTTTAAAAACAAATAATTATATATACATTATTTCGCAATATCATTAAACAATAATTATATAATAATCTTTAAAACTTATTACAAAAGGAAATGAAATAGATATTTCTGAAATTTCACATAATACACAGGAAAGTGAAATTTTACTGAAAAACGGTATAATGTTTGAAGTTTTAAATATAAAAAATTAATAGATAAAGGCGGTAAAAAATGGATGATAATACACCTGAAATCGATATAAGCGATTATTTAGTGAGTTCGAGTTTATATCCGCCACGTTTATTTATGGAGCAGGAATACAAAAATACGGATGAATATTGTGATTTCAGAGAAAATTTAAGATGTGTCTTTTATGACGATTTTGTAGATAAATATTTAAATTTGGAAATCATAAAAGATTTTGATATTTTAAAAAAATGGGTAACTGAAAATGCAAAATGCAGAGACGGATTAACCATACTAAAAAAATGCGTCATCTTTATTTTAGTGATAGCGAATAATTTTACAAAAAAATATTTTAGCATTTTTATTTTGGTGTCTTTTTTGGTGCCTTTTTAATTTTATAATCATTTAAAATTGTTATATAGCGCATTTTAAACAGCTCAATTCAAATCCATCCTCTGCAACCAACAGTTTGAAAAAGTAATCAAAATTAATCAAAAGTAATCAAAGCAAACTTCCATAAAATCGACACTTGATATCCAAAGTAATCAAAAGTAATCAAAAGTTTAAAAAAGTTAGATAAAATGTTTTTTGGTGTCTTTTTTATTATTTTACATTCCATAAATAAGGCATTTTACAATTACACTTTAAATTTCTCTACTAAACTAAGTTAAATTTTAACAAAATTCGGTTCATTAAAATATATGCGCTTATTTATAAAATTTATAAAGTTCACTCTTTATTTTCAATTGCTACGACATTTTCCAGTAAAATTTCATCTATATCGCTTATTTCAGCTCCTGCGATAGTTCTTAATTTTGCATGCATTGCAATTGCATTATCGCGAGCCTTTTCTATGCTGAGTTCGCGGCTTTTCCAAATCTTTTTCATCGCATTTTGCTCTTTTGTAAGACTATCTTGCAAGTCTATAAATGCGTGAACGATATTTTCCATTTGCGCTCTAAATTCATTTGAAATTAAGTAGTTGTACACCAAACCCATTTTTGTTTCGACATTTTGACCGGCTTTTTTTACGTAATTTATCTCTATTAAATTTTGGCGCACAACTTCGCAAAGCCATTTAAAATCTGAAAACGAGCAAACCCATACGCCTTCTATAAAATTAATATTGCTTACGCCTTTCGGCAAGGTTTTGGTTACTAAAATTCCTGCGTCCGCTTTAGCTTCCGTCATATCTTTTTTAAATTTTTCTATCCAGTCGCCGCCAAAGCTTTGCGTTCGCTTGCTTTCATATAAAATTTTGCCGCATTTGCTGAAATCGTCAGCAATAATGATTTGTTCACAATCGGCACCATTTACACCTTTTGGCACTGGGATGATTTCATCATAGCGAAATTTTTCTTTTAAAATATCTTCAATGGCAATTTCCTGTACTTCACCTTGCGCTTGTTGAGAGCCGATTTCAGCTTTTCTGCTAAGTTCAAAGATTTGCTTTTGCATTGAGCTTATTTGTTCATCTTTTTCACGCATTTTAAGCTCATTTTCTTCACTGATTTGTTTTGAAATTTTTTCTCTTTCAACGTTAAGAATTTCGTTTATTTTTTTCTCACTTTCAAGCTGTATTTTAGTTTCAATTTCACTATTTTGGCGTTTTAAAACTTCGTTTTCGGCGGCGATTTTATTTAATTCGTTTATTTTTTGTGATTTTTCATTCAGTTCGCGTTTTAAAATTTCATTTTTAGCTAAATTTTCAGCTTCAATTTTTGCTTTTAAGCTTTGTTCTAAAATTTTTGCGTCCTGCGCGTTTTTTGCATTTAAAATTTGAGTTTGTTTGGCAATTTCCGCAGCAACCGCATTTTTAAAATTTTCGTCGAATGTCGCTAATTTTTCATCTAGCTTTGCTGATTTTTTATCAAATTCGGTTTTCAAGCCTAAAAATTTTGCGTTAAATTCCTGCTTTAAATTTTGTTCTACAATTTCATTTATATCGATTTGTGCTCCACATTTAGGACATTTTATTTTATCACTCAAATTTTGCCTTTCATTTTTTCAAATTCAGCTGAAATTTCGGCACTTTTCGGCTCGTCCGCCATTTTATCCAAAACCACATTGTATTTATTTACTAAAAATATCGCTAAACTTGAAAATACAAATCCTGGCAAAAGTTCATAAACCACGCTTGAAAGTCCGAAACTAATCCATGCAATTACACTTATTCCGCCAACCAGCATTCCAACTAAAGCTGAAAGTGCGGACATTTTTTTGGAATACAAAGAAAAAAGCAGCACAGGTCCGAAACTTGCGCCAAATCCGGCCCATGCATTTCCAACGACATTTAAAACCGTATCGTTTGAAAGAAACGCTAAAATTGTGGCGACTACGGCTACTACGACAACAGCAAAGCGAGAGATTAAGGTTTGCGTTTTAGGACTTACATCTTTTTTATAAAATGCGAAAATAAAATCATTTGTAACAGAACTTGCGCTAACTAAAAGTTGTCCTGAAATCGTGCTCATAATAGCAGCTAAAACTGCTGAAATAATGATTCCGACAATAAACGGGTGAAATAAAATTTTACCAAGATCCAAAAATACGGTTTCAGCGTCTTTTAAAGGCGCTCCTGTTTGGTTGAAATATACAAAACCTATCAAACCGCTTAAAACTGCGCCAAGCAGTCCCAGAGCCATCCATGAAATTCCTATTTTCCTTGCGCTTTCAAGTTCAGCCGAACTTCGTATTGCCATAAATCGCACGATAATGTGAGGTTGTCCGAAGTATCCGAAACCCCATGCAAGAAGTCCTAAAATTCCTAAAAATGATTGATTGTAAAAAATATCAAGATGATTGTTATCAAATTTAGCAACTTCGTTAAAAAATGAGCTGTCGCTTGGAATATTTAAAGCTAAATATGAAACTATAGGTATCAAAATAAGCACCAGAAACATCAAAGTCCCTTGAAGCGCATCCGTTATACAGACTGCTTTAAAACCGCCGAAAAATGTGTAAAAAACTACAATCGCCAAGGTTAAAATAGCGCCTGCGGCAAAATCAAGGCCGAAAAAACTGTTAAAGGTTTTTCCGCCTGCAATCATTCCGCTGCTTACATAAACGGTAAAAAATACCAAAATCAAAAGACCTGAGATTATGCGAAGCGTTTTTGTGCGGTCTTTGAAGCGATTTTCCAAAAAATCCGGAATTGTTATACTATCGCTCGCAACTTCCGTATAAACGCGAAGTCGTTTGGCTAAAAATTTATAATTTGCCCAAGCTCCGATTGTAAGTCCGATGGCAATCCAAATACTGCAAATTCCTGTTGCATAAATAGCTCCCGGCATTCCAAGAAGCATCCAGCCGCTCATATCGGAAGCTCCTGCAGAAAGTGCGGTAACAAGCGGACTTAATTTTCGGTTGTCAAGCAAATATTCGCTCATATTTGCGTTTTTATTATAATAATATCTTCCTATAACAATCAAAATTCCAAAATATATGGCGATTGCCGCATAACTCCAAAGGCTCATTTTATTGGCATCCTGTGCATTCTATGCTTCTATCCACCACATCCGGTTTTTTATCTACTACAGATGAATCCGGACTTTGACTTCTTAAATAATATGTTGATTTTAAGCCGAGTTTCCAAGCAAGAGTGTAAATGTCGTTTAAAATTCTTGCACTTGATTTTTCAAGTGAAATAAAAATATTCAGACTTTGTCCTTGATCAATCCATTTTTGGCGTACTGCCGCCGCTTTTATCAAAAGTCTTTGATCAAGTTCGTAAGCAGGAGTATAAAGTTGCCAAGTATCAGGGCTTAAATTCGGCACAACAACCGGAATCATTCCACTAAGATTATGTTCAAACCATTTTCTTTTATATACAGGCTCAATTGTTTGAGTCGTTCCGACTAGTATAGAAATGCTTGACGTAGGCGCAATCGCCATTAAATATCCGTTTCTCATTCCGTCTTTTTTTACTTTTTCTCTTAAATATTTCCAATCGCAACCGTCTTCATCAAAAAGTCCGCCACGTTTTACCAAAGCTTTTGCTTCTTCATTTGCAAGGTCTATCGGCATTATTCCTTTACTCCAATTCGATCCTTCAAAATCAGGATATTTTCCTTTTTCAATCGCAAGATTAGAACTTGCCAAAATTGCGTTGTAGCTGATGTTTTCCATAATTTTATCAATAAACTCGAAGTGCTCGTAGCTTCCCCAAGGAATTCCTTTTGTAGCAAGCATTTGCGCTTCGCCCATTACGCCAAGTCCGATAGCTCTTGTTTTTAAATTCGTGTGTTTTACTTTTATGTGCGGATAAAAATTTAGATTAATTACATTATCAAGCATTCTTATTGCAATCGGCATTACTCTTTGTATATCTTCTTTTGTATTTATTTTGCTTAAATTTATACTTGCAAGATTGCAAACCGCCGTTAATCCTTCATCGTAAGCTTTTTCTACACAAAAGACATCTTTTCCGTCAAGCGCATCAAGCGATGTGATTTTTTTACCTTTTTTAATTAGTCCGTTATCCAAAGTAATATTGTCTTCTTCTTCAAAAAGTTTAATACTTCCATCGTTAAATGTTACTTTGATTTTATAGTGATTCGGCCTTGTGTTTTGGAAAATTTCCGTGCAAAGGTTAGAACTGCGAATGATACCTTCATGTGCATTAGGATTTGCTTTGTTAGCGTTATCTTTAAAACACAAAAACGGCATTCCGCTTTCAAAGCAGCTTGTCAGAATTTTTTTCCAAAGTTCTTTTGCCGGTATAAGAGATTTTGAAATTTTGGAATTATTTTCATACTCTATATATTTTTTTTCAAATTCTTCGCCGTAACAATCGCATAAATCAGAGACTTCCGCAGGATCAAAAAGAGTCCAGTTTGCATTTTTTTCAAGGCGCTTCATAAAAAGGTCATTTATCCAAAGTGCAGGGAAAAGTTCGTGAGCTCTTCTTCTTTCTTCGCCTGAGTTTTTACGCAAATCCAAAAAATCGCCTATATCCATATGCCAAGTTTCTATATATGTGGCGATCGCGCCTTTTCTTGTTCCAAGCTGATCGACTGCGACTGCTATATCGTTTGTAATTTTTAGAAACGGTATAATTCCACCGGCCGCATTTTTATTTCCGTCTATGCTTCCGCCGATTGCTCTTACTTTACTCCAATCCCAACCGATTCCGCCACCAAATTTTGAAAGTAGAGCCATCTCTTTAAAACTGTCAAAAATTCCTTCAATATTATCAGGCGTGCTTCCTACATAGCATGAGCTTAATTGGTGGCGCGGTGTTCTTGCATTTGAAAGAGTCGGCGTAGCGCACATAACTTCAAATTTTGAAAGCAAATCGTAAAATTTTTTTGCCCATGTTTGACAATCAAGTTCATTTTGTGCCAAAAACATAGCGATAGCCATAAACATTTGCTGAGGCAGTTCAATCGGTCTTGCTTCATTATCTTTCAACAGATATCTGTCATAAAGAGTTTTTATTCCAAGATATGTAAATTGCAGATCTCTTTGAGGTTTTATATAATCTTGCAAATCATCAAGATCGTATTTTTCTTTTAAACCAAGCAAGATTTTGCCTTCTTTTTCGCCGCGCTCAAAATATTCTCTAAGTGAATTATATCCGTTGAAAGTCGTTACTTTGTGATATAGATCATAAAGAAAAAGGCGAGCTGCGACAAATGTCCAGTTAGGTTGATCCACATCTATTTTTTCGACTGCCGTTTTTATCAAAGTCTGTTGAATTTCTTCCGTTGAAATCATATCTCTAAACTGAATTTTAGCGTCCAATTCAAGCTCACTGAGACTAACGTTATCAAGCCCTTCAATTGATTCTCTTGTGTATTTTCTAATCTTAGAAATATCCAATTCTTCGGTTCGACCGTTTCGTTTTACTACTTTCATAAAATTCCTTTGTTAATTTCCATAATCAATCAAAATTTTATAAATTTTTTAGTTTTTTGCATTTATAAAATTGTGATTGATTAAATTGTATATCCTGAAATTTAAAAATTTATTTTATCCAATGTTTCCAAAAAGTTTTCTTTTACTTTAAAAATTTAATAAATTATTGTAAAATATATTTTTGAATTAATAATAAAGGATAAAAAATGAAAAAAATTTTAGTAATGTTGCTTGTTTTTTGCGGCTTGTCTTTTTCACAAACTTTAAAATTTGTAACAAGTCCTGACTATCCGCCGTTTTCTTATATGAAAGACGGAAAATACACAGGGGTTGATATGGAAATTTTAGACAACGTTGCAAAAAGAGCTGGTTTTGATTATGAAATTGTGCAAACTTCGTTCGAGAGAATAGGAGGCGAGCTTGATTTGGGAGCTGATTTCGCAATTTCATCCATAACAAAAACTGCCGAAAGAAGCGCTAAATTTGATTTTTCGGATAAGTACTATGAAGCTACTCAACTTTTTATAGCTGAACAAGGAAATGATTTTATTTCAAAAGATAGTTTAATTGGCAAAAAAATAGGTGTAATAAATTCGAAAAGCGTTCAAGAAAGACTTGCGCAAAGTATACCTGATGCAGAGGTTATTGTAGCCGGCAGTTTGGTAAATTTGATAGTTGTCGCAAAAACAGGTAAAGTGGATGCTATTATAGTAGAATCTACAAATGCTCCAAGTGTGCTTTTTAATGATTACGAAAATGTATCTGAAAAAGATAAAATGGGTCTTGATATGTTAAGAGAGTTGAATTTGGGTAAAAAACTTGAAATATTTCATATAGAAAATTCGGATGACGGCGAGTTTTGTATCATTACCAAAAAAGGCACTCACGCAGGTGAGCTTGCTAAAATCAATTCGGCTTTAGAATCTATGAAAAATGACGGCACAATAGCTAAAATTTTAGCTAAATATAAAGTAAAATAAAAAAAGTGGAATTTTAATTCCACTTTGAAATTTTGAGTTTTTATTTTTTAAAATAATTGCTACGTATCGGATTGCAAATTCGAACAAACATTATAATCGCCAAAATCATACTCTTTCGATATTTCCGGATTTTATTAAAATAAAATATTGATATTTTATAGAGCCGTCGTTATCTTTTATATTTTAGGTTTCATAGGCTTGTAATAATATTCTTCTTCATTTTCGTCATCTTGGCAATTTATTCGGTTATAAATTTTATTATCCGTTTTTTTTGTTTTTCTGATAATACAAATTCAATATCAAATAAAAAATCTTCCGAAAATGTATTAGAATTTACACTTTCGTTTAAATTATGTTTTAAATTCGTTTTTTTTTTTTTTTTTTTTTTTTTTGAAAGTAAAATTTAATTCATCAACATCGGCATATTGTTATTGCATTTTTTCGTTAAAAAAAATTTTTATAGTTCCTACAAAGAAAAAGTCAAATCAAAAAAATCTCTTATTTTTATCTCTACCGCTAAAAGCGGCGGCTTTTTTATAACCTTTATCGCAATCGGGTACACTGTAATAGCTGTCATAACAGAAAGCTGATTTGCCGCAAGTACGTCCGTTACTAAAATTGCACTTTTTTTATAAAGTTCTTTTCATTTTTTATATAATTTATTGTTTTTTTTGAATACTGTCCGAATATATTTATAAATAAAATTGTAAAATATTTTTTGAAAACATAGTATAAAAAAATTTATTAAGGCAAATATATGGCGGTTTTTGTCTTTAAAATCGCCATATATTTTTATTTAAGCCTTAAAATTCCAAAGCAATTAAAAATTTATTATTTTTCATTTTCAAGTTTTACTGCCAGCTCTTTTAAAGCTTTCAGATTTATTTTTCCTGAACCTAGAAGCGGAATTTGATCTATTTTATAAATAACGCTTGGTTGCATAATTGAAGCGATTTTTGAGTCTAAAATTCGCTTTTTTATTTCGCTTTCATCAATTTCGCCCATGTAAAGCATTATAATTTTTTCACCTTTTTTTGCATCGTCTACATTTGTGCAGCAAAATGATATTTCATCTTTAAATATTTCACTTAGTAGTGATTCTACGGCGCCCAAACTTATCATTTCGCCACCGATTTTTGCAAATCTTGAAATACGATCCGTAATCGTTAAAAATCCGTCATTGTCAATAAAACCGATATCACCGCTTTTATAATATCTTACGCCGTCAATTTCCGTGATAACTTCTTTTGTCTTTTTATCGTTTTTATAATAGCCTTTCATTACTTGCAAACCGCCTATTATTACAAGTCCTTCAGTTCCTACAGGAAGCTCTTTCAAAGTATCCGGATCTACGATTTTTACAATTGTACCAGGAAGTGGCAAGCCTACAGTTCCGTTTTTTGAGAATTTTAATTCTTGAAAAAATTCAGGTTCCAGTATGCTTGGTGTATTTACGCATACTACAGGCGTTGTTTCTGTAGTGCCGTAACCCTCATAAATCGTAATTCCAAATTTCATTTTAAAATCTTCTTTTGTGCTTTGATTTAATTTTTCAGCTCCTGCAATAGCAAAACGTATTGAACTGAACATAAGCGGATTTATGCGTTTAGAACGTGTATAAATTCTAAAAAAGGTAGAAGTTCCAAACATTATGGTAGTTCTAAATTTAGCCGACATTTTTCCTATAGTAGCCGCGTCGGTAGGATCAGGAACATGAACACTTAAAATTCCTTCGCTTAAAGGTAATAATGTAGTAACCGTAAGACCAAAACAGTGGAAAATAGGTAAACTTGCCAAAATTGCGTCATTTTCATTCGCATTTACGAGCTCTATAAGCTGTTTTATATTTGCCATAATATTTTTATGTGTTAAAACTACGCCTTTTGGTATTCCTTCACTTCCGCTGCTAAACAAAATCGTAGCTTCGTCGTCTATTTTCACATTTGCAAAATATAAAAACTCCAACATAAATTTTGGAAGCAAAAGCGCCTTTAAAAGTGCGCAAATTTTATCACGTTTTGAAATTTTATCTTTTATATCTTCCAAAAATATGAATTTATTGCCGATACTGCTTTGTAAATCGAATCCGCGATCTTTTAATTTTTCTACAAATTTTCTTGATGAGATTATTGTTTTTATTTCGCCGATTTCCACACATTTTATTAAATTTTCTTCGCTTAAAGTATAATTTAAATTGACGCTTACTTTTCCCAACATAAAAAGCATAAGATTTGTAATTGAACCGGCTACGGATGACGGCAAAATAACGCCGATATTTTTTTGACCTTTAAAAAGGTGTTCCATTTTATTTATAAATAAAATTATGCCTGTAATTACTTTCAGGTTATTTAAATTCGCCCCTGTTGAATCTATCATTGCTGTTTTAAAAAGATTTGATTTGGCCTGCTTGAGCCAATTGAACTGCATCGGTTCAAGTGTTAAAATCTGATTTGTCCAGCTGAAAAATGACAATTCAATTACTTTGTTTTTGACTTCGTTTGCGGTTGAGTTTATATCCATAGGTGCACCGAAATCAACTCTAATATATCTTTTTCCATGCGTGCTTATTTTTTTGTAATAGCTGTTTGCGCGCGAAAAGCTTGAGCCCCAAAGCCCACGTATATAAAACGGAACTATAACTGCATTTGCATCTTTTGCTGCAAGCTCAAAACCGCTTTTAAATTCATCTAAAATTCCGTTATAACTGATATGACCTTCCGGGAAAAGCGCCACAACTTCACCGTTATTTAGAAGTTCATGTATTTTTTCTATTGCACTTTTGCTTACTCCAAGTCCGATAGGTATAACGCCGAAAATTTTAAAGAACCAACGCAAATACCAAATATCGTAAAAACTTTTATACATGGCAAATTTTATCGGGCGCGGCGCTGCAATTTGCACCATGGCCCAATCTATCCAGCTTATATGGTTTCCAAGAAGCAAAACTCCACCTTTTTGAGGAATATTTTCCACTCCTCCGACATTTACTTTAAAACCGAGCCTAAAAATCGGCCAAACCAAAATTCTGGTAAATAAATGCGGTAAGTTTCTGATTGCTATAAATGTGCATATCAGCGTACAAACGGCTAAAATAGAAAAAATTCCGTTTGTCGGAATTTTAAAATATACAAGCATTACGCCAAATACTAAAAATAAAACCATAAAAATGTTTTGGAAAAAATTGCTTCCTGCAAGAACACGACCCATTTGTTTTTCAGGCGTGAAAAATTGTATATTCGCATTTAACGGAACGATGAAAATTCCACCGCTAAATCCAAATGCAAACGAACCTACGCACATCCAAAAGATATTGCTTGCATTTGCAAAAATCAAAACCGAAATAAACAGCCCGAATGAGCCAAAAGGCACCATTCCGATCTCTATGTGCTTTTTACAGTAATTTCCTGCAATTGCCGATCCTATTATGATTCCTATGATACTTACGGCAAGGATAAATTGAATGATTTCTACATTATCACTTCCTGTAATAAGTTTAAAATGCGCAGGAAAAGTAGCGATGATCAGTTGTGACATTCCCCAAAACACTGAAATTCCAATTATACAAAGAAAAAGATTTCTGCTTTTGAATAAAATTTTTAAATTTTCTACAAGATAATTGAATTTGAAATATTTTTTCTTATCAAAATTCAGCTTTTCATCTGTCGGCTCGAAAAACGGAATTTTAAATGTAAAAATAGTTTGAACTACGGCTAAAATAAACAAAATAATACCAATAAAATAAATCGAATGAAGCATTTCGGCGATATTTGAGCCGTCTACATATTTTTCAAAAATAATGGAAAAAGCAAGACTTGCAATCAAAATCGCTACGATTGTTATACTTTGGACAAGACCGTTTGCTACACCTAAATTTTCGGCTCCTACCAGTTTTTTTATCAAACCGTATTTTGCCGGCGAATAAATCGCGGATTCAATACCAAGTAAAATCGTTGCTGCAAAAGCTGCATAAAAAAAGCCGAAATAATAAAAAATCGTAATTAAGAGAGTCAGTAAAATTTCTAAAGTAGCGCATATTCTTGTGATTGTCGTGCGGGAAAATTTATCACTTAAAAATCCTGAAAGCGAAAAAGCTAAAACAAAAGGAAGCAGGATCAATAAATTTATAACCGAGCTTAAAATAATCAGTGTATCGCCGCTGAAATTTTTAACTAAAATGTTTTGAATTGTTATTTTATGACCCAAATCGACTCCGGCATTTAAAAACATAACAATTAAAAATGGAACAAAACCTATTAAATTTATTACATTTCGCATAAAAAACCTTTTTGTAAATAAAAATAAACTATTGGATTTTATCTAAAATTTGTTTAAAATTTAATGACTTAAAAAAGCTGTTTATATGTAAAATTCAGAATTTTTTAATTTTATTTTAAATCGCCCCAACGCTTGTTTATGCTTAAACTGGTTTTTAACGGAACATTCAGTTTAACGACATTTTGCATAATTTCTTGCATTTTTTTGCCGAAACTTTCGCTCATATCATCTCTTACTTCAAAAATCAGTTCATCGTGAATTTGCAGAAGAAGTCTTGTATTTTCATTTAAAAACGGAGAAATTTCAACCATTGCTTTTTTTATGATATCAGCGGCGCTGCCTTGAAATTTGGTATTTACACTTTCTCTTTCATACATTGCAAATTGCATAGGTGTGGCGTTTGCAAAATCAAAATATCTTTTTCTTCCGAAAAGAGTTGTTGTGTAGCCATTTTTTTTCGCTTCGCTTTTTAAATTTTCCATAAAATTTTTTATGCTTGCAAATGCTTTGAAATATTTTTCTATATAGTCTTTGGCGTCGCTTCTGCTTATGCCAAGTTCGTTTGAAAGTTTGCTCGCTCCCATTCCGTAAATCAGTCCGAAATTTATTGTTTTGGCAACCGCGCGTTTTTCTTTATCGCTTGTTCCGAATATACTGATAGCGGTTCTTGAGTGAATATCTTCATCTTCTCTGAAAGCTCTTAGTAACTCTTTGTCAAGACTAAAATGCGCTAGAAGCCTAAGTTCGATTTGCGAATAATCAAGACCCACGAAACTGAATCCGTCTTTTGAGACAAAACAATTTCTCATTTGCACGGCCATTGACCCGTGAGCCGGTATATTTTGCAGATTAGGATTTTTGCTTGAAAGTCTTCCTGTGCTGGTTCCTGTTTGCAAGAAATTTGAAAAAATTCTGTTTTCATCGTTTTTTAAAGCTAGAGCTAAAAGCGGCTCTGTGTAGGTACTTTGAAGTTTATAAAGTTCGCGGTAGGCTAAAATTTTAGGAACTACAGCGTGAAGTTCTGAAATAGCGCTAAGCGCACTTTCATTCGTGCTGTAACCTGTTTTTGTTTTTTTCTTCGCCGGTAGGCCAAGATGTTCAAAAAGAACTTCGCCAAGCTGTTTAGTCGAGTTTATATTAAAATTTTCGCCGCTTAAATCATAAATTTCATTCGTTAAAATTTTAAGTTGTTCTGCGATTTCGTTTATCATTTCTTTTAATGATGAAATATCCATTTTTATGCCGTTTTCTTCCATATTAAGAAGCACTTTTATAAATGGAAATTCCAAATTTTTTGCTAAATCCAAAAGCTCGGTACTTAAAATTCCGCAAAATTTCTTATAAAATTTCAAAGTTATCCATGCGTCTTCACTCGCGTAATTTGCAGCGTTTTTTACATCCACGCTTGAAAAATTCTCTCCTTTTTTGACTACATTTTCAAATTTTATAGTATCATAATCAAAATATCTTTTTGCAAGATTATCCATTCCTACGCTGTTATCAGGATCCATTAGCCATGCCAAAATCATCGTGTCGGCATATTTTGCGGGCGGATTTAATCCAAAACTATTTCTTACTATGCGAAAATCATATTTTAAATTTTGACCTATTATAAATTTGGTGTAAATCGCTTCAATAAGGCGCTTTGCTATATTTTTATCAAGCATATCCGGCGCTCCAAGATAGCTGTGAGCTAAAGGTACGTAAAAGCTTGATTTTTCATCCCAACAAAACGAAAATCCTACGATTTTGGCATTATGACTATCCACGCTCGTGGTTTCCGTATCAAATGCGATTTCTTTTACATTTTCCAAATCGTTTAAAATTTTATCTGCCTGCTCTTTTGTACTGACTGTTATGGCTTTGAAATTAAGTGTTTTATCTGTATCTTTGGAATTTTCAAGTGCGGATAAAATTCTATTTAAATTGTATTCTTTTAAAATTTCAGTAATTTTTAAAAGCGGATTTTCGGTCGGAAACTCTGCTTCAAGAAGATCAGGAACTTCAAGTCCATCGTAAAGCGAAGCAAGTTTTTTACTCATAAACGCATTTTCTTTGCCTTCAATAAGAAGATCTTTTTGGCGATTTTGCGGTAAGTTATCAATATTTTCATAAATTTTTTCAAGTGAGCCGAAATTTTCAAGCAGCTTTTTTGCGCCTTTTTCACCTATTCCTTTGATTCCTGGGATATTATCGGCGCTGTCGCCGCAAATTCCTAAAAAATCGCGAACCTGCTCAGGCCAAACGCCGTATTTTTCAAAGCAGCCATCGCGATCGTAAAGCATTTTTTTTGCAGGACTATAAACCCGTACGTTTTCGCCTATCAGCTGATACAAATCTTTATCGTGCGTAACTATGTTTATTTGCATATTTTTAGAGTATTTTTTAACGAAACTGGCGATTATATCATCAGCCTCGTATCCTTCTTGACAAAAAGAGCAAAGCCTCATTTTTTCTATCATTTCTATGCAAACAGGAAGTTGATCCAAAAGCGCTTTTGGCGGCTCCGGGCGGTTTGCTTTGTAGTTAGGATCTATATCTGAGCGAAATGTTTTGCCTTTGCTGTCAAGTGCAAATACGATATAATCGCTATTAAATTCATTTTTTAGGTTTGCTATGAAATTTGCAAATCCGCTAATCATTCCGCTTGGTTTGCCGTCTTTGTTTTTTAATGAAGAAAGTGCGTAAAAAAGTCTGAAAAAGAAGCCGAAAGTATCTATAATCGTTAAAGTTTTCATAATATTCCTTGAAATTTTTTATTGGATTTTAGCGAAAAAGGACTTAAAATTCACAAATATTAAAAATCAAATTTTAAACAGAATATCGTATTTATCTATATTTTACGGTAAAAATAAACTTGCAGGAAATCTAATAAAAATTTTAAAATATTTTTATAAGATTTTTCTGATCTTCTTTTTTTAAATCTTTTTTATAAAAAATTTAATATAATTTTATACAAAAATTTTTGGAGGACAAAATGAGCGAAAATACAAATATATTTATAAATCGTGAACTTTCATGGTTGAAATTTAACTCTCGCGTGCTTGAACAATGTAAAAAAGATATTCCGCTTTTAGAAAAATTAAAGTTTTTGGCTATTTATTGCACAAATTTGGATGAATTTTATATGATCAGAGTTGCCGGATTAAAACAACTTTTCACGGCAGGAATTGTAGTCAGCGGAAACGACGAAATGACGCCTCTTGATCAGCTTCGCGAAATTCGCGCTTATTTGCAAAATGAAAAAAATGAACTTGAAAACGAATATTTTAAAATTAAAAATGAATTGGCGAATAAAGGACTTTTTATAAAAAATTACAATGAGCTTGACGAAGAGCTCAGCGCGAAAGCGGATGAGTTTTTTTTCACTCAAATTATGCCGATTATCATTCCGATAGCCGTGGATTCTACACGTCCTTTTCCACATCTGAATAATCTCAGTTTCGCGCTTGCGGTAAAACTTCGAGAAGAAAATAATCCTGAAAGCGTGCATTTCGGTATGATACGAATTTCGCGTGTGCTTCCAAGATTTGTAAAAGTTGCAAATGATACATATGTTCCTATTTCAAGTATCGTAGGACGCCACGCGGAAGAAATTTTTCCTGGATATAAATTAATAAGTTCGGCTGCATTTCGTGTCACAAGAAATGCCGATATTGTGATTGAAGAAGAGGAAGCTGATGATTTTATGATTATCCTTGAAGAGGGATTAAAACTTCGACGTCGCGGTGCTTTTGTGCGTTTGCAAGTTCAAAAAGACGCGGATCCTGAAATTTTGGAATTTCTAAACGCGCATCTTAAAATTTTTTACAAAGATGTATATGAATATAGCATTCCGATTACATTGGATGGACTTTGGGAAATAACTTCAAATAAAGATTTTTTAAATTTGGCTTATCCGCCTTATGCTCCAAAAACACTTCCTCCGTTTGATGAAAATGTTTCGATTTTTTCTACAATGGATAAAGAAAATATTTTGATTTATCATCCTTATGAGAGCTTCGATCCGGTGGAAAAACTTATAAAAGAGGCTGCAAAAGATCCGAAAGTCATATCTATCAGAATGACTCTTTATAGAGTTGAAAAAAACTCTCCTATAGTGCAAGCTTTGATAGATGCTGCAAATGACGGCAAACAAGTAACCGCGATGGTTGAATTAAAAGCGCGTTTTGACGAAGAAAACAATTTACACTGGGCAAAAGCTTTAGAGCAGGCAGGTGCGCACGTAATTTACGGAATTACAGGTTTTAAGGTTCATGCTAAAATTACACAAATAATAAAAAAAGATGCCGGAAAATTGAAATTTTATATGCATCTAGGAACTGGAAATTATAATGGAAGCAGTGCTAAAATTTACACGGATGTAAGTTTTTTCACAACAGATGAGATGTTTGAAAAAGATACCACAAATTTTTTCCATATTCTTTCAGGTTATAATAAAAATCGCAAACTCGATAAACTTTCAATGTCGCCAATGCAAATCAAAGAGAGACTTCTTGAAATGATAATGATGGAAACAGAATACGGCGAAGAAGGCAGAATCGTCGCAAAAATGAATGCTCTTGTCGATAGTGATATGGTAAAAGCACTTTGTAAAGCAAGTGCGGCAGGTGTGAAAATCGATCTTATAGTGCGCGGAATTTGCTGTCTCCGTCCCGGAATTAAAGGTATAAGCGAAAATATTCGCGTCATTTCAATTGTAGGAAAATATTTGGAACACGCAAGAATTTTTTATTTTAAGCACAATAATCCCGGATTTTACATTTCAAGTGCAGATTGGATGCCTCGCAATTTAGAGCGTAGATTAGAGCTTATGACGCCGATTTACGATGAAAATTTACAAAATAAACTGAAGGAAATTTTAAAGCTTCAAATAAAAGACAATAATCTTGCATTTGAACTTAAAAACAGCGGTTCATATGAAAAAGTTGAAGTTCCTGATGGTTGCGAAAAGATAAACAATCACGAATATTTGGAAAATTATTATAATAAACTTTATAAAAATATCCAAAAACACCGAGATGATCATGTCAGTATGATCGCAACGAAATTGTTAAAGGAAAGTTAAAATTAAAATTTCGACTGTTTTTCATATGAGTTTTTTAAAACATCGCATATAAATCGCGAAAAATTTGCCGAACGTTGCTGTTAGAAATTCGGATGAAATTTACGGCAGCGATTTTGGCAAAACAGATGTAAAAAGCAGAAATTTTTAAGTGAAGCGCACAAAATTCAGTTTTTAAATTTCATATTTTTCAGTTTAATAAGCGCTATGAAGGTTTATTTTTACGCTCGTTTGCTTGCGTCAATCGAAAATGCGCTGGCATATAAAAACTACACGCAGTTATTTTCAACCTGAAGCGGTTCGTTTAGTATTTGCCAAGTGGACGAAATAAGTTCGGGCTTGTTTAATTTTTGCTAAATGTTGAAGATACGGCTTATTTTTGTTCGTTTGATTATAAAGCCATTTTAACATAGACGGCGCATTTTATATGGATGTGAAAAATTATGTGGATTTTGTGATAAATATAAAAAGTTTATCCAGAATTTATAACTAAACGGCATTTTTAAGCCGTTTATTTTTACAGACACGCTTAAATATGGCTTTATTAGACAAAATTTGTAAAATTTTAAAAGCCGATTTTTTTATAAGTATTTTAAAATTTAGCTTATTTTTTTTGATAAATAATTGAATTTTAAAAAAAATTTCGGTTTGTAAACGGCAAGAACTTCGGTTTTATAACGTAAAATGTTTTATCGCTTTTAAAAGTTTCAATCAAGCAGACAAAAGCTGTTTAAATTTTATTGTTCACATCGCCTGAATATTTTATAGCGCCTTTAGTGCTATTTAAAATTTCGCTTACATCTTTTTGACTGAAATTTTCATCGTCGTAATCAAAAACCATAGAAACGTCTTCAACATTTTCAAGCGCCTCAATTGCTCTAAAAATCGCTATTTGATTATCTATTTTATCACTTTGTATTGTTGCTACTATTTTACTTTTTTCGTGTGTTACGATTTCAACACCTTTAAAATCATTTAAAATTTGCAGCGTTGATTTTAATTTTTCATCATTCTTAATTCTAATTATTACACTTGAAATATTCATTTTATGCTCCATATCTTTATTTTTTTATCAAAATTCGAAGTTACGATAAAATTGTTATTTAAAATGATTGAGCCGAGATTTCCGTCATTTGTCTTTATTATATTTGAAATTTCAAAATTTTGTGTGTTTATCAGCGTTATATCGCCGTTTTCGCTACTTTGGTAAGCAAGCGTCTTTCCGTTTTCGCCGATAGAAACCGCATAAACCAAAAACTCGCTTTCAAAGTTTTTGACGATGTCATTTTTAAAATCAAAAAACGAAGCGCTTTTATCGTTTGCACCGGTTGCTATTTTTAGATTTGAGCTAATCGCCAAATCGTGTATGCGGTCTTTATGCAGACTTTTTTGAGACAGTATTTTTTTTGAAACGATATCAAATACATAAACTTTTCCGCCTTCGCTTGCGAGAACCAAAATTTTACGATTCGGCGAAATTTCGACACTGCTTAAAGACGAACTTGAAATTTTAATCGGATCTGAAATTTTGCCGTTTTGCAAATCGAAAAAGTAAATTTCACCACTTAAATCCGCCAAAATAGCTAGATTTTTATTTATAAAAAATGCATTTTTAAAATTCTCACTTTTTAAATCAAAATCTTTTTTACCTAAAATTTCAAGTTTTTGCGCACCGAAATCAGAGCTTAGAAGCACTAAAATTTCATCATCAAGCAAGTCGGCGCTAAAAATTCTGCTCTCAATCAAATCTCCAAAATACGTTTTTATTTTTGGAAATTTATAATTCATTTTTTGTGTGAAATTTTCATCTAAAATTTCTATTTCGCCGTTATCCAATGAGATTAAAAAATCCTTTCGGATTTGTTTTATATTTAGCACATTTGCGTTAAATTCCATCTCTTTAATAAACTCTGAAAAAGAAAATTCAAATAAAATAAAAATAACAATTAAAAATCTCAAACTTCGGCCTTTAAAGTGATTGCATTTTTAAAGCAAGATCCGATACATTCGGCGCAACCGACGCATTTATTGTTTATAACAGGACGAAAAACGCCAAAATAATCAATCGCTTTAAATTTACAGATGTCAAAGCAGTTATAGCAAACTACGCCGTTCCAAGCCAAGCACGAATTTACTGAAATTTCTGCTATTGCGTGGATTTTTGCAGGAAATTTTAAAGATAATGTTAAGCGCTTCGAATTCTCACACGATACGGCGCATTTTCTGCAAAAATCGCAACCTTTTTCATTCGGTATAAATTTTACTTTTTTCCCGTCAAATTTCAGTAAATCTTTATCGCATGCGTTTATGCAGACCGCTTCGCAATCGTCGCAATCAAATTCTCCGGAAAAATAAGGCGGAGAGATGAAATTTTCCCGCCTTAAAATTTTGTCAAAAATCGCTCTTTTGTCACTCTTCAATTATTTTACACCTTCATTTAATTTGTCAATTAAATTTGATGAGTGTTTTTCGTTTTTACTGCGAAATTCCGCTTTAAAATTATTTTTTACAAGAGGTTTAGCGTTTGCTTGCGGAACATGGCACGCCAAACAATCATATCTTGCAGTTTCCAATTCTCCATTATCGTCTTTTCCGGTTCTTAAATCAACCAGGTGAGTTTTAGGGACAGAAGTTGAGTTTAAATCAACCGCAAATTCCGGCAAATGGCAAGTTGTACAGGCATTTAAATCCGCTGTAATAGGAAGCATTCCTTCTAAATCGTGCGGAATAAGAGGCGGCGAATTTTCGAAGCTTCTATCAAATCTTTTTGACATTCCGGCCGTTTCGGCGGTATAATTTATATCTTTTAATTTAACCTTATTTTCATCAAAAAAATCATTTCTAAAATTATCTGTTTTAGCGTATAATGCCCCACAAATAAGGCATCCGCAAAGCAAAACATAGCCAAATTTCATTTTTTCTCCTTTAAATTCTGTATATTAAAATTGAGTGCATTATCTTCGCAAACATCGACACATCGTCCGCAACTTATGCACTCACTTGAAATTTTAAAATCTTTTTTTGCTATTTGCTCCAAAACCTGTTTTTCGGGGCAAACGGCTTTACATTTCATACATTTTGTGCAATTTTCTGAAGTGTGAAAAATTCTAATAAGCGAAAATTTACCGACAAACGCATAAAATGCGCCAAGCGGGCAAATATTCGAGCATATAAGCCTTTCACCCAAAAAACAATCTATAGCAAAAATAACTATAAATATTCCAAAAAAATCTGCACTCAAAAATACGATAGAACGCGTTAAAGCGCCTACTTGACTTATATTTTCAAAAGCTTGAATTCCTAAAGCGGAACTCATCATTAAACTTAAAATAAGCGTTAAATATCGAAATTTAGGGCTTATTTTTATAAAATTCTCATAAAAACCGAATTTTTTCCTTATAAAATTTGCGAAATCAGTGATTAAATTTACCGGGCAAACCCAACCGCAAAATGCGCGTGGCGCGATAAGCGCATAGAAAATCAAAACTATTAAAGCGCCTGAAATCGCGCTTGCACCGACACCGACACTTGTAAAAATTATTTGTAAAACAGCAAACGGATCGCTTAGTGAAATTTTGCCGAAAAGCACTGATGAGCTTAAATCTCCGACTAAAATTTCATAAATTTTAAAATTTCCAAGCAAAAACAGCGTCAAAATCGAAAGCGTAACAACCCTGCGAATAAAATTTATTTTCATTAAAATTCTCCGCTATTTAAGCTGTCAATCGCTTTTTGTCTGTTTATTTTTACGTTTGTATCAGCATTTATAAGTTTTTTATCGGCGCCTTTTTCCCAACCTTTGACATAATTATCACCGACATTTCCAAGACCGACTTCGCGCGGTAAAACAAAAATCGCCGCTTTTTCTGTTATGCAGGCATGTTCGCATTTTCCGCATCCTACGCAATAAGCCGGATCAATGACAGGAAGTAAAAATGCGTGTTTTCCGGTTCTTTCATTTCGTTTAAGTTCCAAACGTAAAGCCTTATCGATAAACGGACAGGCGCGATAACAGGCATCGCATTGAATTCCCCAGAATGCAACGCAATTTGTTTGATCTATTACGCTGATTCCTGCTTTTACTTTTGAAATATCAGCTTTTTTGTTTGTGCTCACACTATCAAAATTTAAAGCATCCGTAGGACAAATTTTTACGCAAGGCAAATCTTTGCAAAGATAACAAGGAATTTTTCGTGGCGTGAAATATGGTGTACCTGCGATTTTGGCTTCGCAAGGCCATGCAAGTTTTAATGTATCATAAGGGCAAACTTTTACGCAAAGTCCGCATTTTATGCATTTTGCTAAAAAATCCTGTTCGTTTAAAACTCCAGGCGGTCTTAGAAAATTTTGTGCAAGAAGTCTTGAGCCGCTTGCAACTTTCCACATAAAACCGCCGGAAGCTGCTAAAATCGCGAGTTTAAAGCTATTTTTTAAAATTTCACGCCTTGTCAAATCTACGCCTTATAAATTTTAACCGCACATTTTTTATAATCAGTTTCGCTTGAAAGAGGGCAGGTTGCATCAAGTGTAACTTTATTTATAAAAACGTTTTCATCAAACCAAGGAACATATACAAGTCCTACAGGCGGAATATTTCTGCCTCTTGTATCGATTTTAACTTTTACCTTTCCGCGTCTTGATTCTATCCAAATCGTATCGCCTTGAGAAAGTTTCAATTTTTCCGCATCAAGAGGATTCATATAACAAAGCGCTTCCGGCACGGCTCTATAAAGTTCCGGTACGCGCATTGTCATAGTGCCCGAATGCCAGTGTTCCAAAACTCTTCCGGTGCAAAGCCAGAAAGGATATTCTTCGCTAGGAATTTCAGGCGGATCCATATATGGGCGGAAGAAAATTTTAGCTTTATTGTTTATATCAACTTTATCTTCGCCTTTTATTCCAATCAAATCGCCTTTATCAAGTTTTTTGTTTTTATTTCCGTAAAATGCGAAATCTCCGCTTGTTTCTTCTTTTTTTGCATAAGGATCATATTTTTTATTGAATCTCCAGCTTGTTTCTTTTCCGTCTACTACGGGCCATTTTAGACCGCGAACTTTATGGTAAGTATCAAAATCCGCCAAATCGTGTCCGTGTCCAAGTCCAAATTTCCTATACTCTTCCCAAAGTGCTTTTTGGATAAAAAATCCGTAACCTTTAAAAACTTCGCCGTCACTTCCTTTTACATTTCTTGTGTCACCGTTTACTTCGCTATTGTCAAATTTAATTTTTTCAGGTTTAAAGCCTTTGTAATAATCATTTGCAAACAATATATCAAAAAGTGTCGCATTTTCATCATATCCCATAGTTTTTGCTTCTTCCAAAACATTAGGAAGCGTTAATTTATCATCGATTTTTTGTTCGCCCCAAACGTCTTTCAGTTTAAAGCGTTTTGCAAATTCTAAAATTTGCCATGTATCGCTCATGGCGTCTCCTACAGGCAAAACTTGTTGTCTCCAGTGCTGAGTTCTGCGCTCGGCATTACCGTAAGCGCCCCATTTTTCATAAATCATCGCACTTGGCAAAATAAGATCGGCTACTTTTGCTGAAATTCCGGGATAGCAATCGCTTACTACGATGAAATTATCCATTTCACGCGCCGCTTTTATCCAGTGATTTGCGTTTGCAGTGTTATGCCAAGGATTATTTACCTGTACCCATGCAAATTTTACCTTTCCATCTTCCAAATCTCGCATAAGACCTACAAAATGCGATCCGTTTTTAGGGTTTATGGTTCCTGCCGGAAGTTTCCAAATTTTCTCTGTAATCTCTCTATGTTTAGGATTTGCTACAACCATATCAGCAGGCAGTCTATGGCAGAAAGTGCCGACTTCTCTAGCCGTTCCGCATGCGCTTGGTTGACCTGTAAGAGAAAATGCGCCGTTTCCCGGACTTGCCTGTTTTCCAAGTAAAAAATGCACCATATAACTTTGCTCATTTACCCAGGTTCCTCTGGTGTGTTGATTAAATCCCATAGTCCAGAAACTTACTATTTTACGATTTTTTTCAATGTATAAATTTGCTAAATTTTGGAGTTTTTCTTTAAATTGTTCGATAGATTCATTCTCATCACCTTTTGCGATCTTGGCAACATAATCAAGTGTATAAGGAGCAAGCGCTTTTTTGAACTCTTCAAAGCTGATAGCCCAATGCTTTCCTGCTTTTTTGGCATTTTTCATTTCAAGAGTGTCGCCTGCTTTCAGTCCAAGATAAGCCAGACTTACGCCTTCGGCTTGGCTTAATTTTTTTGAAACCTGATGTGAAACGGTGTCTTTTTCCGCTTCGCTGAATTTTGGATGGTTCGGATTATTTCTCATTCCATAACCGATATCTACAGGTCCTGTCGCAAACTCGCAATTTTTTAGAAATTCCGTATCTATGGCTTCAGGATGATTGTAAACGATTTCTCTTGCGATATAATTCCAAATCGCCACATCGGTAGATGGACGGAAAATAATTTCAATATCTGCTATACTTGAAGTTCTGCTTGAAAACGTGCTAAGATTTACGACTTTTACTTTTTCAGGCGCACTTAATTTTCTATCATTTACTCTAGACCATAAAATCGGATGCATTTCAGCCATATTTGCACCCCAGGTAACGATTGTATCGGTTAATTCTATATCGTCAAAACAGCCGCTCGGTTCGTCAATTCCAAAAACTTGCATAAAACCTACAACAGCAGATGCCATGCAGTGTCTTGCATTCGGATCTATATTATTGCTTCTGAAACCTGCTTTTACAAGCTTTGCGGCTGCGTATCCTTCTTGGATTGTGTATTGACCGCTACCAAAAACCGCAATTCCTGTCGGGCCTTTTTCTTTATAGGCTTTTTTAAACTCTTTTTCCATTACATCAAAAGCTTTTTTCCATGAAACAGGTGCGAATTTTCCATGTTTGTCAAATTCACCTTTTGAATTTACTCGCAAAAGAGGTTCTGTTATTCTGTCATCACCATACATAATTTTTGCGTTAAAATAGCCTTTTATACAGTTTAATCCGCGATTTACCGGAGCTTCAGGATCGCCTTTTACGGCTACTATTTTGCCGTTTTTTGTAGCTACCATGATTCCGCAACCCGTACCGCAAAATCTGCAAACGGCTTTATCCCAGCGCCAACCGTGATTTTCTTCTGCGTTTAAATTTGCAGGAAGTGTGATTCCGGCGCTCGCACAGGCTGCAGCAGCAGCTGTGCTTTTAATGAAATCTCTTCTATTCACAAAATTCTCCTCGTGTAAAATTTTGTGAATTTTAACATTTGAAAGCTTGGTTTTCCTTGACGTAAATCATTACATTTTAGTTAATTTTTCAAATTTTTAGTTTCGTATAATTTTACAGCCCAACTTGCAGCTTCAATAAAACTTGAAATTTTAGCAACACCTTTGTATGCGATATCAAAAGCGGTTCCATGATCTACGCTTGTGCGAATTATAGGTAAATTTAAACTTACATTTATACTTTTTTCAAAAAATAGTGATTTTAGCGGAGTTAAACCTTGATCGTGATAAATCGCTGCTATACGGTTAAAATTTTTCAAATTTTGTGATGTAAAAGCGGTATCCGGAACCAGCGGACCAAAGAAAATCTCGTGTTGCAAAAAGTTGTTAGCTTTATTGATGGCTTTTTTGATTTTCTTTTCTTCGCTTCCACCGATCACACCGTTATCGCTTGCGTGCGGATTAAATGAGAGAACCCCGATTTTTTCAAATTTTGTGCATTTATAAAGATTTAATAAAAATTTAGCAAATTTTTCAGTTTTTATCATGGAACTTACTTTTTTTAGTGCCGTGTGATCTGTAAAAAGCGCCGTAAAAAGCTCATCACAACCAAGCATCATAATCGCATTTTTGTGAAATTTGACGCTTAAATAATCTGTATGTCCTACAAATTTTATGCCAGCTTTTTTCCAAGCTTCTTTATTTATCGGTAACGTGCAAATTGCGTCAAATTCGCCTTTTTTGCATCGTTCTACGGCTTTTATAAAAGATAAAAATGAGAATTTTCCGCTTTTTTTACTGACTTTTCCAGGTTTTATTTTAAAATTTTTTCCGACTTCATAAATTTTAAAGTTTTCAGGTATATTTAAAGCCAAAATTTTGGCAGCCTGATTTAAAAGTTCGCGATTTATAAAGTAAACGGGTTCGCAAAATTTACAAATTTCATCGTGCGCTTTTAATGCGATTTCAATGCCGACGCCGTTTATATCGCCTACGCTGACCGCAAGTTTCATTTTATCAGCTCTTTCATTTCGCAAACTGCCGTTTTCATTCCTACAAAAATTGCGCGTGCGATTATGCTTTGACCGATATTTAATTCAAAAATTTCACTGTTTTTTGTAAGGCTTGCTACGTTTTGATAATTCAGTCCGTGACCTGCAGCCACTTTTAAACCAAGACCTTTTGCATATGCGGCTAAATGCTTTATATTTGCCAATTCGTCCTTTAATAAATTTTGTAAATCTTCTCTTGATTTTTCGTAATTTTTGATGCTGTATTTTGTAAGTGCGATATTTGAGTTTAACATATTAAAAATGTTTGCATAAGTTCCTGTGTGAAGTTCGATGCAATCTACTGCAAGTTCGCTTGCAATGTCTATATTTTCTCTGCTTGTATCTATAAAAAGCGAAACTTTAATTCCTTCGTTTTTTAAGCGATTTATAACATTTTCAAGTCCTGCGGTGCTTAGATTTAATCCGCCTTCAGTAGTAAGCTCTTCTCTTTTTTCGGGTACCAAAGTGGCTCTATGTGGACGAAATTTGCAAACAAAATCTATGATTTCTTCATTTATACTGCATTCCAAATTTACAGGAACTCTGCTATGATTTATGATATCTTTGACATCGTTTTCATTTATATGTCTTCTATCTTCCCTTAAATGCGTAGTGATTTGATCCGCACCGCCAATAATCGCCGCATACATTCCCATTAAAATATCAGGGTCATTTACTTGACGTGCTTCTCTTAAAACTGCGATATGATCGATATTTACACCTAAAAGCATAATTTCTCCTAAAAATTTTTGATATTATTATAACAAAAAAAGGTTTTAAAATGATGTTAGGAATTGATCTTGGTTCGAATACTTTACGTTTCGCACTTTTGGATGATAATTTTGAAATTTTAAAAAGTTCAGAGTCTATAGTAGGATCCGCACGCGGTCTTAAAGATGGTGGAAAGCTTGCAGAAGATGCAAAAGAGAGAATTTTAAACGCATTGGAAAAAATGAGTAAAATTTTTGATTTCAGCGCGCCAAACGTGGCTGTTGCCACGGAAGCTTTTCGCATGGCAAGTAATAGTGATGAGTTTTTTAAAACCGTAAAATCGCGCTTCGGTTTAAATTTTAAAATAATTGACGGCATAAATGAAGCGAAATTTGTTCGTCTTGCTATAGAAAACCGTCTCAATAAACTTGAAATTTCACATAAAAATGCCGTTTTTATAGATCTTGGCGGAGCAAGCACCGAAATTTCAAATGCACAAAATTTTAAAAGTTTTGAGTTCGGAATTATCCGTTCTTTAAATCAAAATGATAAAATCGATGAAATAACTGCAAACGCTGTGCAGTTTTTGCAAAATTTAAATCCTGATAAAATAATTTTAACTTCAGGCGTGCCGACTACAATGTCAGCTTTGAAATTTCATCAAACTTATGAGAATTATAATCCTAAACTCATAAATGGCACGAAGTTAAATTTTAAAGATTTTGAAAATTTCAGACAAAAAATAGCCGAAATGGATGAAAAAACCGCAAAAATTACACTTGGCGAAAATAGAAAAGATTTAATAATATGCGGTATAATCCTGCTTGAATCGCTGCTTCGTAATTTCGCAAATAGCGAGTTTATCGTTATTGATGACGGACTTAGAGAAGGAGTTTGTATAGCAAAAATGAAAAATTTAATATAAGGAGAAAAAATGTTAAGAGAGCAAATTTTAGAAGATATAAAATCTGCGATGAAATCAGGCGACACTTTTAAAAGAGACGCATTAAGAATGGTAAATGCAGCGCTTAAACAGGTTGAGGTCGATGAAAGAATAAAATTAAGCGACGAAAGAGTTATTTCTATTTTACAAAAAGAGATAAAAAGCAGAGTCGATTCTGTTGAAGCTTATAAAAAAGGCGGAAGAGATGATTTGGTTAAAAAAGAGCAAGGTGAAATAGAATTAATAAAAACATATTTGCCGGCTGAGTTAAGCGATGATGAATTAAAAGATGAGATCAAAAAAATCATTTCAGAAACCGGCGCTTGCGGTATGAAATTCATGGGTGACGTCATGAAACTTGCAAAAGAGCGAATCGGCACAAAAGTTAGCGGAAAAAGACTTAGCGAAGCTGTAAAAAAATATCTGGCATAACGTTAAATTTTAATTTGGAATTTAAATAAAAAGGCGAATGATGCGTAAAATTTTAATTTTTTTATTTTTTATAACGGCTGTTTTCGGAGAAGATATGAAGTTTAAAACGGATGAAAATTTATTGCACGGAAGTCTTGAAAATGGACTTAATTACTATATTTTTAAAAATCAAACCCCAAAAAATAGTGCTGAAATTTATATGTATGTAAAAGCAGGCTCTACAAACGAAAACGACGACGAGCAGGGGTTGGCACATTTTAGCGAGCATATGATGTTTAACGGCACGAAAGATTTTAATAAAAACGAGCTTATAACAAAACTTGAATCACTTGGTGTGAAATTTGGCGCCGAACTGAACGGTGCTACCAGTTTTGATAAGACATTTTATAAAATTCACATAAAAAATGAAGGTGAAAATATAGCCACAGCTTTGAAAGTATTGCGAAATATGGCATTTGACGGACTTTTCCTGCAAAGCGATATTGACGGTGAAAAAGGTATAATAATAGAAGAAGAACGTATGAGAAACGGCGTCGGTATGAGAATTTTTAAACAGGAAATTCCGTATCTTTTTGGAAAAAGCATATATTCAAAACGCCTTCCAATCGGCAAAATGGATATTGTTAAAAGCGCAACCGATGAAAAACTTAGAAATTTCTACCACAAAAACTATAAGCCTGAAAATATAAGTCTGATTTGCGTTGGAGATTTTGATGAAAAAGTTGTAAAAAATCTTATAAAAGCCGAATTTTCGCGCGATATAAAAGGTGCCGAAAATCTCGCACCAAATCGCAAAATAGACTTTTTTAACCGCTTTGTGCTGTTTAACGTATATGACAAAGAAATACAGAACGAGAGCGTAAATGTTTATTTTGAAGATAAATTTCGTGGTGGTATTGTGGATTTTGAAAGTTTTAAAGATAATATCAAAATGCAATATATAAGGCGTTTAATCGATCTTATAAGTGAGAGACGAAATGCGAATAATGAAAGTTTTTATAAAATCGGTTTTGACAATTCAAATTTATTTAATCAAAAAGAGTTGAATATTTTTACAAAAAATGTTTTAAACGGCGATTTTAAAGGTGCTACGAGCGATATTTTCAGCATAATAAACGGCGTTAGAAAATTCGGTTTCAGCAAACAGGATTTTGACGGCGCAAAAAGTGAATTTCTGTCACAAAACGAAAGTTTTTATGCGGCTAAAAATACGCAAAACAATTCATTTTATCTTCATAAAATAGCGCAATTTCTGGACGATAAAAGTGTGATTTTAAGTAATGAAGATAGTTATAAATTCACCAAGATTGCACTTAATGAAATAACTCTTGAAGATGTAAATGAAAAATTTCGTCAAATAACAGGTAATGGTGGAATTTTGGTTGAACTTATTTCACAAAAAAAACTGAATGAAAAAGAGAGCGATTATGCCAAATTTTTACTTGCTAAACCTTATGATACACAAAACCTGCAAAAATTACCAAGCGCACTTATAGATGATTCTAATTTAAGCGTGCAAAAGCCTATTAGTGAAAAAAGTGAAAACGGAATAAATATTTTTGAGTTTGCAAACGGAGTAAAAGTGGCACATAAGGAAATTTCAGATAAAAAAGATGAAATTTATATCAGCGCTTTTAAAAAAGGCGGATTCAGTAATTTTAAAAATACAAAAATAGCCAGGCTTGCCGTAATGATTTCAAATGAAAGCGGGCTTGGCGGTTTTAACAATTATGAAACAAATATAATTACGGCAAATGAAAATTTCAGCCTGAATAAATCTTTAAACGATATTTGTGTTGAATATAATTCTCTTTCAAGCAAAAAAGATGTGCCGAATGCTTTAAAAGCGATATTTGCGGATATTAAAAATGCCAAAATCGACGAAAACGCAACGTCGCGTTTCAGACGGGTTTGGATTGATGAAAATAGAAAAAATATGCAAAATGCGGACTTTAAGTTTGTAAAAGAGTTAAATGATTTTATGTGGCAAAATGATCCTAAAAAAACTTATATAAGCGAAAATGATGTGAGAAATTTCACAAACAGAGATTTGCAAAAATTTTTGGATGAGAATTTTAAAAGTGCCGGATTCGATTTTGTAATAGTCGGCGATATAAGTAAAAATGAAGTAAAAAAATTAGCCGGAAAATATATAGCAAACCTTGATGGCGCGCAAAAACGCAGCGAAATTTCAGATGATGGAATTAGAGCAATAAGCGGCAGACAAAATTTTAAACGAAAATATTTAAAAGAAAATATTGCAAAAACTCAAATTTTCTTACGAAACGAAACAAAATTCAGTCTGAAAGAAGCTTACATTTTAAATGCGTTAAGTGAAATTTTAAATGTAAAAATGAGAGAGCTTGTACGTGAAGAAAACTCTTTGGTTTATAATATTTCAAGCGGTGTCAAGTTTAAAAAACTTCCTTATAGCGAAGCTGTAACGGTAATAAGTTTTTCGAGTGAACCGAAAAACGTAGATAAAATCGTGCAATTTCTGTACTCTATTTTTGATGAATTAAAAACACAAAAAGTTAATGAAAAATATCTTGAAAATTTTAAAAAGCAAAAAAATGTGGAATTAGCTAAAAATTTTCAAAATCCGGAATTTTTGCAAAATATGATAAAAAATTCCATCATTTTGGATGAACCGTTTTTAAATTTGGAAGAGCTTGAAAAGCTTATACAAAGCATAAACACGGATGATATAATGCGTGCTGCAAAAGTTTATTTGGACACGAAAAATTTTCTTATTTCAACTAATACATTTGAAAAAACGAAATTTTAATATTTGGATGTGCGAAATTTCAAAATTTCGCACATTTTTATAATCAGCAAGAATAGCTTGTAGCAAACTCAAATGCGGTCGGGCGCGCTTCATAAGGCCAAACTTGAGTTTCAAATTTGAAATGTTGATAGGTTTCTATAAATAAATCCGTCATCACAGGTTTTAAATAATCATTATCGCGAATAACCGCCTCCAATGAGCCGCGCAATGTGTGTGGGAATTGTTCTATTCCTTTTTTACGAATTTCATCAAGGCTTAATTCAAAAAGATTTTCATCCATAGGACCTACAGGTTCTATTTTGTGTTTAATGCCGTCAAGTCCTGCCATAAGCATCGCTGTAAATGCCAAATACGGACAAGCAGTGCCGTCAGGAAAACGCATTTCCGCTCTTACAGAGTTTTCTCCGGCGCCGAACGGAATTCTGCAACTTGCAGAACGATTTTGGCAGGAATATGTCAAAATACTTGGTGCTTCAAAGCCTGGAATTAAACGTTTGTAACTATTTGTGCTTGGGTTTGTAAAAGCCGATACGCTTCTTGCGTGAGATAAAACGCCGCCTATATACCATCTTGCGATGTCACTTAAATTTCCATATGTACCTTTTTTGTAGAAAAGATTCTTGCCGTTTTTCCAAATTGATTGGTGTGTATGCATTCCGCTTCCATTATCACCATAAAGCGGCTTTGGCATAAATGTAGCTGTTTTTCCGTTTAGATGAGCTACCATTTTTACTACATATTTATATTTTTGCACGTTATCGGCTGCTTCTACAAGAGTGCTGAATTTTACTCCGATTTCTCCTTGAGCTTGTGCGGCTTCGTGATGGCATACAAATGTTTCAAGCCCTACCTGTTCTAAAACTTGAACCATTTCAGCCCTAAGATCTACCATACTATCTACCGGTTGAACGGGAAAATATCCGCCTTTAGGTCCGGGGCGATGGCCTGTATTAAAGCCGTCTTTGTAGTCTTTGCCACTATTCCAAGCGCCTTCTTCACTATCTACATGATACATGGCGCAGTTTATGCTGTCTATAATTTTTACATCGTCAAATATAAAAAATTCGTTTTCAGCGCCGAAATAACAAGTATCCCCGACTCCGCTTTCTTTTAAATATTTCTCAGCTTTTTTAGCTATTGAACGCGGACATTTTTCATAAAGTTTTCCTTTATAAATATCATAAACATCGCAAATAACTATAACCGTAACATCTGAAGTAAAAGGATCCAAAAATGCCGTATCAATATCAGGTTTTAAGATCATATCGGATTTGTTTATCGGTTGCCAAGCTTCTACAGAACTTCCGTCAAATGGAATTCCATCAACGAAATCTTTATCTAATCTTTTATAATTATAAGAAAGATGATGCCATGTACCTTTCATATCTGTGAAACGAAAATCTACAAATACAACTTCGTTTTTATCGCAAAAATCAAAAAATTCTTTTACGTTACTTACAAATTTTCCCATTCTTTCTCCTTGAAAATTTTTGTCACATTGTAATATTTAAAAGCTTAAATTCTGTTTTATAATAATTGGTAAATTTTTAAGATTTCGGTTTTTTGTAAAATTTAATATATTTTGAAAATAAAATATATTAAATTTTATTGTTTATATAAATTTTTAAAAATTTATTGATATTTTTAACTTAAATAATCAGCGTAAAAATTTTGTAAAATTTTTACGATAAATCTATTTTAGATAAGTTCCATGTTTAGTCGGACTTGTTTGAATTTCGGTATTTTTTTCTCGTGAACTTTTAAAAATATATGAATTTTCACCTTTTAGATATGCGATTATGTATCCTACTTCAGTTGAGCTTGTTTTAGCTGCTATTTGTTGCATAAGGCCTTTGTTCGCTCCGCCAAAATCAAAATCCGATGTATATTTTGCTACTCTTACCGCAATTGCCTCAGCGTCTATATCTTTAAGTTTTGCGGAAGTTCCATAAGCACGTTTTTCGCCGTTTTCACCGTGACATCTTGCACATTTTTCTAAAAATATTTTTTTACCTTTTTCGGCTGTGTATTTGATATTTGTATTTATTCCGGTGCCTAAAAAGCGACTATCGCCTACATTTTGATTTTTTTCATATATATTTATTTCGACATTTTCATCTTTACTATGCTTTTGAATAAGCTCTTTTAATTCTTCGCCAAACTCACCTTTAGCTTCAAATACATAAGTTTTTTCATCATCTGCATAAGCACTGAATGCTAAAAAACATAACAAAAATGAAATTTTAATAATTTTCATAAATTTTTCCTTGTGCTGAATTTAAAAAGGCGCAGCCGAAGCTACGCCAATATTTTAACTCAAATAGTTAAACGATTAGAAACTGTATTTTGCTTCAAATCTGAATCTATTGTCATCATCGCCACTATCTTGATCAATGTATGAATACCATGTTTTGAATTTAAGTTTTTCATTGTATTTGTAATCAATTCTTGCAACAACTTCTGATGCATCATAATCACCATCTTCTCCGAATGAGCCATCCACATAATCAGCACCGATTCTTAAACCTGTATCAGGGATAGTAACACCTGCTGTTACAAACCAGTAATCATTTTTACCTTCATATAGTGCATAATCAACTAGTTCTTCACCAGCTTTGATAAAGCTTCCACTATCTTCAAATGAACTTAAACTTACACTCTCATCATCATCTGCAGAGTAATTTACATATCCAGCTGACATATCGAAGAAATAAATATTTGCTGAAGCTTCAAAACCGAAGAAATCAGAATCATCTACTCCTATTGTATCGGCAAAATCATTGTCAAAATTTGCAAATCCATATTGACCTTTTAAACCGACTGTAACGTCATCATTTACATCAAAATTTGCACCTAGTTCAACAGCAAACAAGCCTACTACATCGTTCAAATATGCATACCAAAGTTGGAAAGATACAGGATCATAAGAGCCGATAGCACCTACACCATATAAATCGTGATCTGTAACTCTTTTTCCTGTTAAAGCATGAATCGCATCTTGTCCTTTAAGAGCTGGATCTTCAAGTAATTCCCCTGCATCTAAGCCATTTGAACTTATATCACCATCTTGCTCAAGAGCATCCATCCATAAAGCACCTAGAGTTAAACCTTGGATATCACTGTTTAGAACAAATAAACCGTCACCATACATATCATCTGTAAAGAATGAAAATACATTTTGGCGACCTAGTTGAACTGTAGTGTTACCTACTGTATATCCGATATATGCTCTATACATATCAAATTGATCATCTGCAGTATTATTATAAACACCACCACCAAAGTTTCCATTACCGCTATTGTAACCGTACTCTGTAGCACCGCCGTCGTTACCATATCTTACGCCTGCTACTGCAAAGAAATTATCATCAACTTTTGCTTTGAAATCAATTACAGATTTGATATTCCATTTAGCATCAGACACCTTTTTTTTCTCATTGTTTACAGATTTATCAGCCTCATCAGCTGTATATCGTAAACGCATAAATCCGCTTACATCTACATCTTTGATAGCTTCTTCTAGTGGAACAGCGCTTGCAGTTGTAGCAAGAGCACCTGCAGCAAGAGCTGCAACTAAACTAAGTTTTAATAGTTTCATTTAGAACTCCTTAAAAAAATATGCCGTAAGTTTATCATATAAAATTTAATTTTTTGCTTAAAATTTTATAAAATTTACCGAAAGATTACTATTTTATTACCGATTATTAACAATTCTTTTTAAAATTCTGTAAAACTGAATAGAATTTAATCAAAAATATCTCATAAAAATTTTCATTATAATATGTATAAAAAATTTCAACATAAAAAATATAAATTATTTTTCTGAAATTTTTAAATATCCGATTTATTGAAAATTTAAAAAATACTTTTATGGTGCCAAAATCTTACAATTTTCTCATCTTTTTAATCTCGTCACGTAAAGCCGCCGCTTTTTCAAATTCCAATTTATCGGCGGCTTCCATCATCTGTTTTCGCAAATCTTTAACGATTTTCGCCCGTTCGCTTGAAGGCATTTTTTCCGCTTTCATAGCTCTATCAATCGCTTCGGTGTCGTCAAGTTTTAAGCTTTCCTCCACATTTCTGCTGACGGATTTCGGTGTTATATTGTGTGTTTTGTTGTATTCGTCTTGATATTTTCTTCTTTTTTGAGTTATTTCAATGGCTTCTTTCATGGAATTTGTGATTTTTTTGCAAAACATTACCACTTTTCCATTTACATTTCTTGCAGCCCGCCCCATTGTTTGGATAAGACTCGTGCGCGATCTTAAAAAACCCTCTTTATCGGCGTCCATTATCGCAATCAAACTGACTTCAGGTAGATCAAGACCTTCGCGAAGTAAATTTATGCCGATCAACATATCAAAATCTCCGGTTCTAAGTCCTCGAATCAACTCGTTTCGCTCGATCGCGTCGATATCGGAATGCATATATTTTACTTTAAGGCCAAGTTCCAGATAATATTTACTAAGCTCTTCAGCCATTTTTTTTGTCAGCACGGTTACTAAAACTCTTTCATTATCGGCGATAACCTCTTTTGCCATATCATATAAAATTTCCACTTGATTATCGCTGTCTTTTAAAATGATCTCAGGATCAAGAAGTCCTGTAGGACGCAAAATTTGGTAATAAACATGGTCTTTACTGAGTTCAAGCTCGTAATCGTTCGGTGTAGCCGAAACAAAAAGAAATTTGGCGCGTTTATTTATAAACTCATCAAACATCAAAGGGCGGTTATCAAGTGCGGAAGGAAGTCTGAAACCATACTCAACAAGTGTTTCTTTGCGGCTTCTATCACCTGCATACATACCGCGAAATTGCGGCAAACTCACATGGCTTTCATCAATGATAACTAAATAATCCATTTCTTTGATTTCATAATAATCGAAGAGTGAATATGGTGTTTCGCCTGCATTTTGACCTGTTAAATATCTTGCATAATTTTCGATTCCTTTGCACATTCCTGTAGATTCCAGCATTTCAAGATCAAAATCCACTCTTTGTTTTAATCTTTGCGCTTCAACCAATTTGCCATTATCATTAAAAAATTCAAGTCTTTCGCCAAGTTCGTTTTCTATCCCTTTTATCGCCTCTTTCAAACGATTTTCGCCTACTATAAATTGTGAAGTCGGATATAAGATAAATTTTTTTAAATTTTGAGTTTTTTTGTTTTCAATCACATCGAAATGATACATATCATCAAGTTCATCGCCAAAAAATTCAAGCCTAATCGCTTCATCGTTAAAATATGCAGGATAAATATCTATTATATCGCCGTTTACGCGAAAATCTCCGCGATCAAAATATGTGTCGTTTCTGCTGTATCCCATATCCACAAGTTTTCTAAGCAGAAATTTAAGACTGAATTTCTTATTTATCTCTAAAAACAGTACCATTCCTTGATATTCTGCAGGATTTCCTAATCCGTAATTCGCTGAAACGGAAGCTATTGTTACAACATCGTCAAAACTAAGCAAACTTGCCGTAGCAGAAAGTCTAAGACGCTCCAATTCATCATTTATAGAACTGTCTTTTTCTATAAAAAGATCCTGACGCGGAATGTAGGCTTCGGGCTGATAATAGTCGTAATAACTTATAAAATATTCAATGTGATTTTTTGGAAAAAAGCCTTTAAATTCGCTGTAAAGCTGTGCTGCAAGTGATTTATTGTGTGTCATTATCAAAGCAGGCATTTGCAAATTTTTTATAATATTTGCCATTGTAAAAGTTTTGCCTGAACCGGTAACACCTAATAAAGTTTGATATTTGTTTCCGTTTTTTATTGATGTGGTTATATTTTCAATCGCATTTTGTTGATCTTTGCTTGGCGAGAATTTACTGACAATTTCAAAATTTTTCAAAGTTTTCTCCAACTATTTCGTAGAATTTTATAAATTTTATGCTAAAATCATAAATTATATCAAAAAAAGGTTAGGTATGTTTGAAAATGATGTAAAAAAAGTTTCGTTGGCTCAAAAGGTTGCAGAGCTTATCAAAACATTTAAAGAATTAAAAGCTCAAAACGAAACGCTAAGAAATGATTTAGTCGCTTTGAAAGGTCAAAATGAAGCGCTTAGCATACAAATCAGTAAGCTTGAAAACGATGCTAATGAGCGCGTTTTGAATGATGATGAATTATTTAAAGAAATAGATGAAGTCTTGCAAAAATGAAAAAAATAGTTGTCAAAATTGTAAACAGTTCACTTTCAAAATCTTATACCATAAATTTGGAAGATGATTTTGCTAAAGCATTTGAAAATGAATTGAACAATTTGATGAACGGAACAAAATTTATTGATGCAGGCAAACTTTTGGAAGCTTTTATCCAAAAAAGCTATGAAAATTTCTTGGATATTAAAAAAATTGATTCGCTAATCAGTGAAAACGGAAAGGAAAAAATATGAAAAAAGGTTTTAGTATCGGTTCGATTGTATTTTTGTTGATCATAATTTTTGTGATCGTAAAAGTTGTAGTGCCTAAAGTAAATGCTGTGAAGGACAGCACTCTTGGAATGGCAAGCGGAATGCTTTTAAAAGGGGCTTGCGAAGATATCAAAAGTGATTATTTCGCGCAAGGCGAACTTCGTTCTTTAAACTCAAGCATAAAAAATATTTCGCTTAAAGATTCTTTTAGCGAAGCCGATTGGAATAGCGTTCCTCAAATAGACAAACCGATTGATTTCAGTATCGGCGGCTCAAAAGATAAAGGAAATATGATAGTGTGCGCTAGAATTATATTTAAAAAAGATGATAAAGGTATTTACCTTACTGTCGAGCCTGAAAATCATAAGCGTGAGCTTTGCGAACAATTTCAACAATCAAGCGAATTTCAACAATATTCAAGCAGTAATTTTTATTTGGAAGATTGATCATTTTTATAAGGCATAAATTTATGCCTTATATCTTATAAATATAATCCGTAATTTTTTAAAAAATGGTAAAATTTTTAAATTCATGTGAATTTTAAAACGGCTGTCTTTTTAAAATTTTTTTAATGATATGAAAACTTAATTGATTTAAAATTTTATGTGATAGAAGCCCGGTCTAAAGACAGGGTTTCTATCGCTTTTTAACAATCTTTTTTATTTTTTAGATTGATCTTTGCAGGATTTTGTATGTTCACTGCATTTTTTGTCATCTTTTGATGTTTTAGAAGCAGCATCTTTAGGTGTTTGTTTCTTGTCCATTTTTGTTTTTGACATTTTTAACCTTTCGTATGAATTTTATAGAATTCTTTTCTATAATTGAGGCGGAATTATAGCACTTTTTTATAATTTCGCATCCGTTTTTTATATTTATTTTTATAGCTTATTTATAAGAATATCGATAAATGAGACAAAAAAACACAATCTAATTTGTAATAAAATATTAAATTTCTTGAATTTAAAACAATTAAAGTTGCAAAAAATAAAGCGTTTATAAAGAATTTTAATTGATTTTTACTATACAGTGTATTTGAAAATCAATTTTATAAATAAAATTTTACTTTTGTATATTTTTCTTAAATTTCAGCAGGTTTGGCAATTTTAGATTTTTAAATTTTGAAGTTATGGCTGAAACTGTTAAATCTACGCGGTTTATTCCAGGTCTCAAAATAGCTGCATCGACTCCGATTTGAGCAAGCTTTTTCAAATTTCTTTCAAAATGCAAATAAACAGCGATTTTCGCATCAAAGAGATATTTTTCCGCTAACTCCTGCGCTGTTTTCGCTGTTTTGAAATTTACCACTATAAATTTCGCTCCTGCAGCGTTTGCAATTAAAATTTCATTTATATTATTTGTGCGGACGCTGAAAATTTTATTGAAATTTTGTGCCAGAATGATTTTCTGTCTATCGAAATTAAAAAGTAGATTATCAAATTTTGAAATTTGGCTCATACTTTTTATCTCATTAAAAGGTTCAAATTTTACAATTTTGTCACCTATTATTATCATTTTTTATCCTTTATGCAATCTTTGCAGAAATATTTGCCGTTCGAAATTATCATTTCGTCTATATTACCGAAAATATGGCAGCTTTCACATTCTACGAAATTTTGCGTTTTTTTGTCATTTTTCCCCGTGCGGAATTTAGGTAATATAAAAAAATAAATCAAAGCGATTATTAAAATCGCCATAAACAGTTTAGCAAACATCATTTCCTTTCAAAAGTGCGTATTTACGCATATTATTTTCAAAAATTTCAGCTTTTAAATTTCCAAGTTCGTCTTTTACATTTGATCCTTTATAAAACAGAAACTTTGTATGAGTATCAAAAAATCCATGAGAAATTTTAATCAAATCAGGCACTTTCATTACAGCCCTTGAAGTGATTAAATCCGCGATAAAAGGTGTTTCATTCTCAATTTTTGTGTTATGAATTATAATGTTTTTAAGTTTTAAATTTACTTTTGCATAAGTTAAAAATGCCGCTTTTTTTGTATTAGGTTCAAAAAGATGCCATTTCGTATAAGGTAGAACCATCGCTAAAAATATCGCCGGAAAGCCTGCGCCTGAGCCGATATCAATAGCAACTTTCGGCATTTCAGTTATAAATTCCAGTCCTTCAAGACTATCTTCTATCACGGCGCTTAAATTATTGTAGTTTGTTATACTGTGAATTTTGTTAAATTTTTCCAGGCATTTGCCGAATTGTTCTATCTGCTCGTTAAAATTTTCAGGCTTTTTTATTATCATCCAGTAAATGCCCCATTTCGTTTTTTTTAGTTTGCAGATATTTTTCGTTAAATTTATTCGGTTTTATGATAATCGGCACACGTGCGGCGACTTTTACATTATGAAGTCCCATAAGTTTTTTAGGATTGTTTGTAAGTAAATTTATACTTTTTATTTTATAATATTTTAAGATAAAATCCACTATTTCGTATGTTCTTTCATCAGTTTTGAAGCCAAGCTGATGATTTGCTTCAATCGTATCAAGTCCTTTGTCTTGTAAATTATAAGCGTTTATTTTATTAAAAAGTCCGATATTTCGTCCTTCTTGACGCAGATAAATTACCATACCGCCATTTTTTTCTATAAATTTCAAACTCTCTTCAAGCTGATCTCTGCAATCGCATTTTAAACTACCAATAGCGTCGCCTGTAAGACACTCCGAGTGGATTCTTATATTTACCGGCTCTTTGTAAGGTTCTTTTATTATTACCAAATGTTCTTTTTCATCTTCTTTAAAAGCCTGCACTTTAAACATACCGAAGCGGGACGGCAGGTTTGCAACATTTGAAATTTCAATATTCATTTAAAATTTACTCCATTTGTGATAAACTTACAAAAAATGTAATTGTATCCAAAAAAAGGAAAAATAATGTTTAAACGATTCAGGCGACTTCGCATAAATGCGGTTACAAGAGAGTTGGTGCGCGAAACGCATCTTAACACGAGTGAGTTTATTTATCCGCTTTTTGTAGTGAGCGGAAAAGGTGTTAAAAACGAGATAAAATCAATGCCGGGCGTTTTTCAAATGAGTATTGATGAAATTTTAAAAGAGTGCGAAAATTTGCAAAATTTAGGCATAAAATCGATTTTGCTTTTCGGAATTCCAAGTGTAAAAGATAGCATTGGAAGTGACGCTCTAAGTGAAAACGGTATAATTGCGACAGCACTTCGCGCTATAAAAGATAAATTTCCAAATCTTTTTGTGATAACCGATCTTTGCTTTTGTGAATACACAGATCACGGTCACTGCGGCATTTTAGATAAAGTTCATGAAACGGTCGATAATGACGCTACACTTGAAATTTCAGCTACGCAAGCTCTAATTCACGCAAGAAACGGCTCGGATATGATAGCGCCAAGTGGAATGATGGACGGGATTATCGAAACTTTAAGAAATGCGCTTGATGGTGAAGGTTTTGAAAATTTACCGATAATGGCGTATTCTACTAAATTTGCAAGCGGATATTACGGACCGTTTCGTGATGTAGCTGAAAGTTCGCCAAGTTTCGGAAACAGAAATTCATATCAAATGGATCCTGCAAATCGTCTTGAAGCGATAAATGAGAGCTTGCAGGATGAAGCGCAAGGAGCCGATATTTTGATGGTGAAACCGGCGCTTGCTTATTTGGATATTTTGCGCGATGTAAGAGAACGCACACTCTTGCCGCTTTGCGCTTACAATGTAAGTGGCGAATATGCGCTTTTAAAAGGTGCCGCAAAACTTGGACTGATAGATTACGATCGTGTTATGATGGAGACATTAATCGGAATAAAACGGGCCGGAGCCGATATGATAATCACATATCACGCAAAAGAAGCAAGTGAAATTTTAAGAAAATTTAATTAAAAGGTCATATTATGAGACATTTTTTAACATTAAATGATTTTAGCAAAGCTGAAATTTTAGAAATTTTAAGCTTGGCGGATAAAATCAAAAAAGAGACAAAAAATAAAAAGTATGAGCCATATCTCAAAAATCAAACATTGGCTATGATTTTTGAGAAAAGTTCAACAAGAACGCGCGTAAGTTTTGAAACGGGCATTTATCAACTTGGCGGTCAAGGGCTTTTTTTAAGCAGTAGGGATATTCAGCTTGGTAGAGGCGAGCCTATAAAAGATACAGCAAGGGTTATTTCAAGTATGGTAGATATGGCGATGCTTCGCGTATATAAACAAAGCGATTTGGTTGAATTTGCGAAATTTTCAAGTGTGCCTGTTATAAACGGGCTTAGCGACGATCTTCATCCGGTGCAACTAATGGCTGATTATATGACTATCAAAGAGATTGCAAACGGTGAAACTATAGCTTACATCGGAGATGGGAACAATATGAGTAATTCGTGGCTTATGCTTGCTTCCATTTTGGGACTTGAACTTCATATCGCAACACCGAAAGGATATGAGCCGAACAAAAATTTTATAAATATAGCAAAAGAGAATGCGAAAATTTCAGGCGCTAAAATTTTACTCACTCATAATCCGAAAGAGGCGATAGAAGGTGCTAATGTAGTAGCTACCGATACTTGGATTTCAATGGGTCAGGAAGATGAAAAAGAGCGCAAAGTAAAAGATTTCGAAGGCTTTTGCGTAAATAAAAATTTGATGAGTTTGGCTTGTAAAGATGCTATTTTGCTTCATTGTTTGCCGGCATATCGCGGTTATGAAGTTAGTGATAAAGTTTTTGAGAGTCATGCAAGAGATATATTTTTGGAAGCCGAAAACAGACTTCACGCACAAAAAGGAATTATGGTTTGGTTGGATGCTCACAGGAATGATTGATGAAAGATGAAATAAAAAAGCAGATAGAGCAAAGCAGCGAAAATTTCGGACTTACCAACAAAGAAAAGACGATTTTTGAAATTTCATCAAACGATAAAAATGGTGATAAAAAACTTGTTTTAAGAAGCGGCTCATGGCAAGGCGATGAGCCGTGGTTCGGGATTGATGAAAATGGTGGACTTCATACGATGGTTTCGCTTTCTATGCTTTCAAATTTAGTTTCACTTTACAAAAATGCAGCTAGAGAAAATTTCAATTTAAAACTTGAAAAAAGTATTTTGCAACGCATACCGATTGATTTCGGTGATGTTTGGATTGTCTGTATGGATGAAATAAAAAAAGTCGCCAAAAAAAATCAGAATATGAATACTTTGAATATAAATTTCGATGCTGTTGTAGAAAAAGTAAAAAGTGAGCATCCGAATTTATTTGTAGATATTGAAAATTTGATAAAAAAGGATAACAAATAATGATAGATTTTGATGCCTATGCCAAATTCTCACGTCCTGGACCAAGATATACAAGTTATCCGACCGCTTTGGAATTCAGTCAAAAATTCAGATACGAAGAATATGTCAACGAATTAAAAGCTCAAGCACAGGAAACTCCGCTATCTTTGTATTTTCATATGCCGTTTTGTCGCTCTGCGTGCTATTTTTGCGGTTGCAATGTAATTTATACAAGCAAAAGCGAAAAAATGCATAGATATTTGGATTACATGAATAAAGAAATGCAAATTTTAAGCGGCATAATTGATACTTCCCGCGTTGTAACGCAAATGCATTTCGGTGGAGGAACGCCTACATATTATGATGCTGATGAACTTGATTTTCACATCAAAAATATTAAAAAATACTTTAAAAATTTTGCAAAAGACGCTGAAATCAGTTGTGAAATAGATCCCAGATTTTTAAACGAAGAGCAACTTGATGTTTTAGTAAAACACGGTTTCAATCGCATAAGTTACGGTGTGCAGGATTTTAATGAAAAAGTTCAAAAAGTAATTCATAGAGTTCAACCTTATGAAATGACTAAGAATGCGATTGATTTGGCACGCCAAAAAGGTATCAAATCAATAAATACAGATCTTATCTACGGACTTCCTTATCAAACTTTGGAAAGTTTTAAGGAGACGTTGAAGCTTGCACTTACACTCGATGTCGATCGTTTTGCTATTTTTAATTATGCGCATGTTCCATGGCTTAAAAAATCAATGAGGAAATTCGATGAAACTACCTTACCAAGTCCGAAAGTTAAACTTGAAATTTTAAAATTTACACATGATTTTTTGACTTCGAACGGGTACAAAATGATCGGAATGGATCATTATTCTAAACCGACAGATGAGCTTCACGCTGCACTTGAAAATGGCACTTTGCACAGAAATTTTCAAGGATATACGACAAAAGGCGGTGCTGATTTGATAGGTATCGGACTTACAAGTATCGGTGAAGGAAAAAGATATTATGCGCAAAATTTCAAAGATATGCCGCTTTACGAAAAAGCGATAGATGAAGGGATTTTGCCGTTTTTTAAAGGAATTTTATTAAACAGTGAAGATTTACTTCGAAAAGATGTGATAATGGGACTTATGAGTAATTTTCGCGTAGATATCAAAAAGATTGAAAGCAAATTTAACATCAATTTTTTTGAACATTTTGCAAAAAGTTTAAAAGAACTTGAAAAACTGAATGATTTTGTAGAAATTTCGCCTGAAAAAATCTCGGTTACACAGACAGGAACATTACTGATCCGTAATATCGCAATGTGTTTTGATGAATATATGAAAAAGAATTTAGGTGATAAAAAATTCTCAAAAACAGTGTGAAATTTAATATAAAAGCAGATTGTTTTAAATATTTCGCTTTTATAATTTTTAAAAATAATTTCGATGTGATTTTTTGCAAATTTTAAAATTCATCGTGAAATTTTAATACTATTCGTTTTTATATAGTTAAAAATTTTTAGACAAAATTTTAATTTAAATATGATTATGATATGTTTAAAATTTTAAATGCAAACAGCATATATTTTGAAATTAATATTTTAAAAATTAGTTTTGTAAAGATATTCGGCTTTTATGCCTTAATTCATAAAAGCCTTTCGCTGTTAATATGTGTTTTATTTAAAAGTAATAATTTTTTATACCTTTGCTATAACTTCAATTTCTATCAGCGCATCTTTTGGCAAATTTTTAACAGCTACACAACTTCTTGCAGGTTTGTGTTCTTTAAAATATTCGCCGTAAATTTCATTTACAACGCCAAAATCATCCATATTTGTGATAAAAACCGTTGTTTTTACAACTTTATCAAAACTTGTGCAAGCTTTGTTTAAGATTTCTCCTAAATTTTCCATTACCTGTTTTGTTTGGGCGCTTATGTCGCCACCGATAAATTCGTTTGTTTTCGGGTCAATAGCAATTTGGCCTGATGTGAAGAGCAACCCTTTAACGCGCACTCCTTGAGAATACGGTCCAATTGCAGCCGGAGCTTTTTTTGTGCAAATAGTTTTCATTACAATCTCCTTGATTGATTTGTCGTATTATAGCAAGTTTTATATTATTTATGAACATAAAAATATATTTGATTAAATGAATTTTAAAAGTAATTAAAATGTGTAAAAAAATTAAACTGAAATTTTAAAATATCGTTTTTATTTTACGCTAAAAAATAAGATTTTATAATTTTGATTATTAAAAAAATAGTTGGAATTTCAGCTGAAAATATAAAAAATTTTAATGTAAAATTGAAAAATTTATTTGACTCCGTTTTCATTTAAAATTTTGTAGCTTTGGCAACCTTTTTCATTTCGTAAATCGCAGGCGATACCGAAAAATTCTTTAGCTACAGTCAGATTTTGTTTTACAAAATTTCCGTTTGTGTAATAAATTCCAAGTTTCAGGCAAGCTTCGCTATTTTTAAGTTTACAAACATTTTCAAGCATAGAAATGCCTTTTTGTATTTTTTTCTGATCCGTGATATTACCATCAAGAAGATTGTTTGAAATTTTGAGGCAGGCATTTATTTCACCTTTTTTGCAGCTAAACTCTAAAATTTCCATAGCTTTATTTGTATCTTTTGTAATTCCTGAATATCCGTCATTGTAAATATTACTTAAAATTTCGCAATTTGCAAGATTGCCATCTTTGCAGGTATCATTTAAAATTTCTATTCCTGCTTTAAAATTTTGTCTTACGCCGCGTCCATCAAGATACAAAAAGGCTAAATTTGCACATCCGAAATATGGATCATATTTGCCTTTTTTATTTTTTATACAAGTTTTGCTGAACATATCAAAAGCCTTAAATTCATCTTTTGGTGTGCCTATTCCTTGCTCCGACATAAGTCCTATATTAAAGCAGCTTTGATTAAATTTCAGCTCACAAGCTTTTTTGAAATATTTAAAAGCATTTTGGTAATCTTTGCTTTCATAAAATTGTACCGCTAAGTTATGGCATGTGCCGGCATCGTTCTTATTACATTTATTTTGAAGATTTGTATCACTTGCAAACAAAATTCCAAAACAAATAAATAAAAAACAAATTTTTTTCATTACAACACTTTCAAAATTTTAATTATCTATATATCGTAAAATCAAAATTTAGTGCTAAAAAGCACTAAATTTTAAAATTTAAACTCTTTTTGCATCGCTTTATAAGGTTTTATGTGCGATTCGCTTTTGATTTGCAAAAGTTCCTGAAGTTGAGGTGCGATGACATAATAAACTACATTAATCGTTATTTTGTTTGTTCCGTTCGGAGCTGTTATTTTGAAATCTCGTCGTTCAAACGGTTTTAAACGCGTATCGCTTGACATCAATGTAGCGCCGTAGCTGAAAGTTTCAAGCATTGTAGCATTTTTAAAAATGGCTCTGAAATCAATATTTTGTTTATCCAAAAGTTTTGCATTATTAAAAAATGAAATTTCAAAAACCATAGAACGTCCGCCAAAGCCTGTCGGAACATTGTGCGAGATGAGATTTTGTACGCTTAATTTCGCCTCATTTTCGCCTATTTTTACTAAATCAAAATCAAGTGCCTCTTTAAGAATATCGCTATTTCTTGCACCTTTAAAAAAGTGTGATTTAACTTCTCTAGGTGTCATATCGTCGCGTTTTATAGTCGGAGCTATAATTTCCGTGCGGAGCGAACCCATATGGCAATCTACACAGCGTTTTTCTGCATCTGCACTTTCTACGCCTGTATTATAAACGGAAAATTTATTCTGTGTGGCTTGTCCTTGATGGCAGCTTAGACAAAGATTATCGTTTTCTCTGAAAAAATCTCTGTATTCATTCGCATGAAATAGCGTGCTTTCTATATCGTACGGTCCTACTATAATATTTCTTAGGGTCCAGTCGAACAGTTTGTAACCGCTTTGTTTCGGATCTGTTTTAGGCTTTATACTACTTACATTATGACAAATATAACAACTTACGCCTGTTTTTATATCGTCCGCATTTATAGCTTCTTGAAGTTGTTGAGACTTTTGTGTGTCTATATTTAAAGCTGTTGCTAAAAACATATCGGCGTCCATTTTTTTGACTTGCATTTTTGGATTGTGGCATTGTCCGCACTCTAAAAGCTGATCGTCATATAATTTATGATTTTCATTGGCTGCCCAAGTTACAGCTTTTCTGTAAAGCTCATTTGAGTCTTCATGACTTAGAGCGTGAAGTGAAGTTTTCCAGTCTTTGTATTGTTCTTCATGGCAAGATTTACAAACGTTAGGATTCATCATATCTGCAGCAAGGCTTACCTGAAATGCGCAAATACAGCATAAGGAAAAAATAAATTTTTTCATATTGCCATTTCCTTAAAAATAAAAGATTTTTCAAGTGATAATATCATAAAAAGTTAGAATTTTAACTTAAAAATTCTAACTTTTTTATATTTATTTAAAATTTAAAAATTCTGGAAATAGCTTTATACGGTTTTGTAAATGTTTCGTCTTTTATATCTATTAAATTTTGAAGTTCAGGTGCGATTACATAATATATAACTTCAACTTTTACCGATTTTGTTCCATCAGGAATTTGCAAATCATAACTTCGGTTTTCAAAAGCTTTTAATCTCGTATCTTTTGAAAGTGTAAAAGCTGAATATTGGAATGTTTCGCTTCCATCGGCTTTGTTATAGATTGTCCTAAGAGTGAAATCATTATTTGCTAAAATTTCACCGGTTTTAGACATAGCTGAAATTTCAATTACTATACTTCTTCCGCCAAAGCCTGTAGGGACATTGTGTGAAACCAGATTGTGAAGTGTAAGTTTGGCTTTGCTGTTTGAAATTTTTTCAAATGATAAATCAATTGCTTCGCTCAGTATTCGGCTATTTCTGGCTCCTCTAAAAAAGTGATTTTTAATCTCTCTTTTTTGCAATGTATCCACTTTAAGATTTGGTGATAAATAGTTCATTTTTGTATCACCCATGTGGCAATCGGTACATCTTTGAGCATTTTTTGTACTTTCAATTCCTGTATTGTAAGCCGAAAATTTCATTTTAGACCCCATTCCTTGGTGACAAGACAAACAAAGCTCGTCGTTTTCTCTAAAAAAATCGCGTTTTGCAGTTTTATGGAAAATATAGTTTTCATCACCTTCATACGGACCGGTTATTAAAATTCCGCGCGCCCATTCAAATCTTTTGTATCCTACATCCTGTTCATGTTTTTGTTTGTTTATTTTATCTATGTTGTGGCATATATAACAGCTCATTCCGGTTTTTACCATATCAGAGTCTATTTCGCTTTGTATTGTTTTTTCCATATTTTGCAAAGATTTTACTTCTATGCCGTAAATTTTGCTAAGTGCGATATTCGGATCGACTTGTTTTATTTTAAGCTTCGGATTATGACATGCGCCACATTCTGTAACGGTTTCATTGCGAGGTTTATATAAAGCTTTACTTGTATAATCTATTAAAACTTTATACAGCTCATTGGATTCTTCGTGGCTTTTAGCATGAAGCGAAGTTTTCCATGCCATATATTGCTCTTTATGGCACTCTTTGCAAAGCGACGGATTCCAAATTGAATCAATTTTAGCAGCACCTTCATTCGCAAACGCGAATGAAATTCCAAGACATAAAGTTATAAAGCTTTTCTTAAAAAATAACATAAAAAGCCCCTATTTAAAGTAATATTTCATTTGCCATTGTATAAAAAAAAGTTGAATTTTTTATTAAAATTGGCTTTTGTATGGTTAAATTTCATATTGTTAAAATTTTAAGCACGATTTGGATAAAATATCAGAATTTAAATTTTAATAAGGAAAAATTTTGAAAAAAGTCCATTTTATAGGAATTGGCGGTATAGGAATTTCAGCAATTGCAAAGTTTTTGCATGAGAAAAAAACTTATGAGATTACCGGTTCGGATATAAAAGAAAGCGAAATAATAACCGAGCTTCGCGCTCTTGGAATGAAAATAAACACTCCTCACGATAAATCCGCAATAACAAATCAGGATATAGTAGTTTACAGTGCCGCAATTAAACCGGATAATATAGAACTTATCGCGGCAAAAAATAAAAATATCAAATGCCTTTCAAGAAAAGAAGCTCTACCTTATATTTTAAATGATAAGCGCGTTTTTGCTGTTGCAGGAGCGCACGGCAAAAGCACGACTTCGGCAATGCTTTCCAGTTTGATTGAAGGAAGCGTCATAATAGGCGCTGTGAGCAAACAGTTCGGCTCAAATATGAAATATGCAAAAAGCGAAAATGTAATTTTTGAAGCCGATGAAAGTGATAGCAGTTTTCTTAATTCAAATCCTTATTTAGCGGTTGTCACAAACGCGGAACCTGAACATATGGAATATTACGGTTTCGATTTGGAAAAATTTCATTTGGCGTATCGCGGTTTTTTGGAGCGCGCTAAAATTCGCGTTATAAATGCGGAAGACGAATTTTTGAAAAATTTAAATATAGATTGTATAAAACTTTATCCAAGCCGTGATATCACCGATGTAAAAATGCTTTTAAGAGATTATCAGCCGTTTATCAGCTTTAATTTAAAAGGGCTTGGAAAATTTGAAGTTTTCGGTCTTGGAGAACATATAGCAATAGATGCAAGTCTTGCCATTTTAGCGGCAAATTGTGAAGTCGGCCTTGAAAATATCAGAAAAAATTTATTAAATTTCAAAGGTATAAAAAAACGATTTGATATTCTGGTTGCAAATAAAAATTTTGTCTTAATTGATGATTACGGACATCACCCTACAGAAATTTGCGCTACTTTAAAAAGTGCGCAGGAATATGCTAAAAAACTGGGAATTGATAAAATTACGGCTATTTTTCAACCTCATCGCTGGACACGCTTAAAAGCAAATTTAAATGCGTTCAAAGAGTGCTTTAAAACAGTTGACGATTTGATTGTTTTGCCTGTTTTTGCAGCCGGAGAAGCGCAAAATGGAATAAATATAAAAGAAGAATTTAAAGGTAAAAATATAATTTTTACTCAAAAAGTAAAACGAAACGGCGAAGCGATTGAATTTAATGATGAATTCGGCGTAAAACACCGTGTAGATAGTGGTCTTGTTATAGGTTTCGGTGCAGGAGACATTACGTATCAATTAAGGAATGAGAGTTGAGCAGATTCGTAATTTTCATATTAGCTTTTTTATTTATTCTATCGATTTTTTTTATTGATGATGAAAAATTAAGTAAAAAACTTAAAATTTTAATCTCCGTATTTTTGGTTGTTTTAGCTTTTTTAGCGTTTTTTTATGAAGAGAATTTTAAGAATCGCACAAGTCAGAGAAATGAAATTTCTCTGGCATTTTCACAAGGAAAAATTTTAAAATGCGGTGATTTGGAAATAGACAAGCAAAATTTCGAATTCTCTTTTGCCACACAGACTTTTATTGCCAAAAAAACAGCTTCCGGACCATTCAAAAATCGAATTTTTAAAATTTCGGATTGTGAAATTAAAAAATGATGAACGAAATCTTTTCAAGGCTTGATTTAAGCGGATATTTGGAAAAATTTTACAATTATTTAGCGCGTGAAAAACCGCTTTTTTTGCAAGGGGACAGTAAAATAAATTTTGAAAAAATAGCTGAAATTTCAAAATTTGATCTTTTGCTTTGTGAAAAAATAAAAAATCTTGACGACGAGCTTTTAAGGCTTTCAAAACATACTACTTTACATATAAGCGAAATTTTTGAGTTCAGTAAAATAATAAATTATTTTTTGTATTTAAAAAAGCAGAATTTTGAAGGGTTACTCGCAAGCTGGCTTCTTAAAATTGAAATTCCGTCTGAAATTTTGGAAATTTCAAATTTTTTTGATGAAAAAGGCGAGTTTAAGGATAGTGTCGATGAAAGATTTTATGCACTTCGTGAAGCCTATAAAATCAAAAAAAGCCAAATCGATGAGACGTTAAAAAGGCTTATTTACTCAAAAAATATAATTCCTTATCTTGCAGATACACAGATTCATTACGTAAGCGACACGGAGGCGCTTTTAGTTAGAGGCGGCTTTAACCATGCTTTAAAAGGAAGGGTGGTGGCAAGAAGCGCGGGCGGTTATTTTTATGTGGCTCCTGATGCGATTTTAAAACTAAAATCCGATCAAAGCGAAATAATCGATACAAAAGAGCAGATTGTTTTTGAACATTGCAAAAAAATAAGTCAAATTTTTACAAAAAACTTGCTGTTTTTGAAATTTATAAATAACGCGTTTGATCAAATTGATGCGCTGATAGCAAGGGCTATGTTCGCTAAAAACAACGATTACGAGTTTGTTTTGGCGGATAATTCGCACGATATTATCATAAAAGATTTCATTCATCCGGCTCTTAAAAATCCAAAAGCCGTAAGTGTGGAGTTTATCGGTAAAGTTTTACTGATTACAGGTGTAAATGCGGGCGGAAAAAGTATGCTTTTAAAATCTTTAATAACGGCTTCTTTGCTTGCAAAATACCTGCTTCCTATGCATATCAACCAGACTCATTCAAAAATCGGTTCATTTAAAGAATTTGAGCTTATTATGCAAGATCCGCAAGATTCTAAAAACGATATTTCTACGTTTGCAGGACGTATGATAAGTTTTTCGCATCTTTTCGGGCGCAAAAATTTAATTATCGGAGTCGATGAAATCGAACTTGGTACAGATTTTGAAGAGGCAGCCAGTCTTTATAGCGTATTGATAAAAAATCTTATGAAAAACGATATAAAAATGGTTATAACAACTCATCACAAACGCCTTGCAATGTTGCTTGCAAAAGAATCAAGCGTAGAATTGATAGCGGCACTTTACGATGAAAAAAACAGCCGTCCGAAATATGAATTTTTAAAAGGTATAGTCGGTAAAAGTTATGCGTTTGAAACCGCATTACGATATGGAATTCCGCAAAATTTAGTTATTGAAGCCAAAAAAACTTACGGTGTCGATAAGGAAAATTTAAATGAAGCAATTTCAAAAGCTTTAAATTTGGAACTTAATCTTAAAACCGAGTTTGAAACAGTTCAGAAAAAAGAGCAAAAACTTGACGCTTTAATCGAAAATTTAAAAGATCAAAAAGAAAAAAACGATGAAATTTTCAAGGCTGATATTTCAAAATTTCAGTTAGAATTTTACAACGCCATAAATATGGCGAAAAAATCCATTACGTTTGAAAACCAAAAAGATAGGCAAAGAGCCATAAATACGGCAAATGAAATGAAAAAAAATATAAAAATTCCAAAATTTGAAAACGCAAATGAAAATTTAGAAGTCGGCGAATGGGCAAAATTTGGAAATATAAAAGGTGAAATTGTCTCTATAAAAGGACGTGAAGCTACAATTATAAGCGAAGGAATAAAACTTCGCGTGCCGTTAGGCGATTTAAAACGAAGTGTAAAACCGCAAAAAGATAAGAAAAGTGTGCAAATCAGCATTCAAAGTCCACAAAATGCGAGCGTAGTACTTGATTTGCACGGACTTCGCGCAGATGAAGCAATCGAGCGTCTTGACAGATTTATCTCTCAATCTCTAGTGTTAGGACTTGACGAAATTATTGTAAAACATGGAATCGGCACCGGAAAACTGGCTTATGCGGTCAGCAAGTTTTTAAAATCTCATCCGAGCGTTAAGGAATTTAAAGACGCATCGCCAAATGAAGGCGGTTTTGGAAGTAAAATCATAAAATTTTAAGCAGAGATTTTTGGAAAATTTTATTAATTGATATGCTCTCAATAAAATACATGTAAATTTTATAACGCAAAATTTGTTTAAAACATCATTTAGAGCATATTTTTTATAAATCGAATTTTAATTAATGTGCTTTTTAATATTTATAAATCGCATGAATTTATAAGATATAAATTTTTACTTCGCGCGCTAAATTTTGTAAATTTTATAAAAAAATCGCAATTAATTTTACGGATTTATAAAAGTTTGCAATTAAAAATAAAAACGGTGAAATTTTAAATCACAAAATTTCACCGTACAAAAGTTTTAGTTAAAACTATGTCCTATACTGAATTCAAAGCTGTTTGTATCGTCTCCATCTTTTTCATTTAGAGGTTTTACGAAGTATAATTGAAGAGGTCCTATCGGCGTCATCCATTCTATGCCGGCACCTGTGCTGTATCTGTATTCTTCCGTTAAACTGTCATCTCCTATTGTGCCGTAATCAAAAAATCCTATAAGTCTCATTTTAAGTCTTTCAATAAGCGGAAAACTTAGTTCAGCCGAGTTATTAAAACTCATTAAACCGCCGTATCCAATCAATTCGCAACCACGACCATAAAGGCAAATTCTTTTTTTAGGAACGCTTCTGTTGCTGTATCCTCTTATGCTTTTCATACCTCCAAGAAAAAGTTTTTCATTTATCGGCAAATCATCGTCCGTATTCCACATATATCCTGCATTTGCTTTATATCTAAAAATTAAATCCCAATCGATATAGTCTCTTAGTCCATAATACCAGTTAAAATTTCCTCTTGCTTTCATATAGTCGATATCGCCGCCAAGACCTGCAAATTCCATGCTTGCGCCTGCTATTATGCCACTTCTCGGTATAAAATAATCATCTGTATTGTTAAATGAAATTGCAGGTATTATTGAGCTTTTGGTATGATCGCCATCCATGTAACCGGCCGCTTTATAAAATGCATCAAGTCCGTTTATTTTTGATTTTGTAAACGAATAAGTAAGACTTGCGTTAGTGTAGCGTCCCAGTTTGCGACCTGCTGTGAGAGAAAATCCGTAATCTTTCTCATCGTAATCATCCCAGTCATAGTCACTTGCAAAAATCATTCCGCCAAGGCTGTATTTGCTGTCAAAAACTCTAGGATTTGTAAGTGAAATTCTGCCATTTAATGCATCATCGCTTTTATCTACATTTATAGAGCCTTGCAATCCTGTTCCGAAAATATTTTTTTCACTTACTCCTGCGCTTAATAAAAGACCGTCGTTACTTCCATATCCTATACCGCCTGTTATGCTTCCTGTAGGGGCTTCTTTTACTACGACTTCAAGATCTATCTGATCTGCTCCGACACGCGTTTCTTTTATATCGACTTCATCAAAGTATCCTGTTCTTTTTAAGGCATTTTTAGAATCTATAAAGTCCGTTTTGCTGTATAAATTTCCCTCTGTCAGATACATTTCACGACGAATTACGCGGTCTTCCGTTTTGTCGTTACCTGAAATCGTGACATTTCTTATATATACTTTTTCCTCAGGAATTACTATATAATTTATATCAACTATACTATTTTCTTTATCCTGTCTTGTTTTAGGCAAAATTCTAACATAAGCAAAACCTTGATCGGCTACAAGATCTTCCAATGTTCCCATATCTTTTCTAAGCCATGCGGCATTCATTTTATCACCGCTTTGAAGCTTTAAATTTTTTATTACTTTTTCTTTATCAAGATTTACGTTTTCCGGGTATTGAATATCTATTTTGCCTACTTTATAGCGGTTTCCTTCACTTATATAATATGTAATATCCGCGCTATAATCATTCATATCGGCTTTTAAAATCGGTTCTGAAACGCTGGCGTCAAGGTAACCTTTTTTGTAGTATTCTTCGCGAATTTTATTTGCATCATTCGGAAGTTCGAAGGTTTTTGTTTTTCCGTCATTAAATCCCCACATCCAGCCAAGAAGCTCTCTTTGTTTATTTTCAATAACAGGTTCAAAATCGCCGTAATCGAATTTTTCAGCTCCTATCAGATTTACTTTTTTTATTATAATATTTTCTCCGCGATTTATATTCAAAGTAATATGAACGGAGCTTTTTTCATCATTTAAATTTTCAACTTTTTCTTCTACAACCGTATCAAAAAAACCTTTTACTTCATAAAATTGTTTTATTCTGGCTTTTGCTCTTGAAATAGCTATTTCATCATACATTTGCCCGGCTTTTATTCCTATCAATCCTTTTATAGCGTCTTTATCGTTAGTTACGACATTTTCTATATCAATTTTAGAAATACTCGGTTTTTCTTTTACGACGAAAGTTAAAGCATTGCCGGTCTGCTTTACATAAACGTCCTCAAAATATCCTTGTGAAAAAAGTCTTACGATAGCTTCGTTTATATTTTCAGCATTTGCGTCCATACCTGGATGAATTCCTGAAATATCCATAGCTACTTGGTCTGAGAGATAGTTCAGACCTTCAAAATTTACTGAGCCGATATTTGCAGCAGCTGCAAATGAAATTAAATTTAGTGACAAAATAGCAATTTTTTTCATTTATTAACCTAAAAATAAAATAAACTTCGTATAATACCACATAAAAATTAAAATTTGGTAATCAAGGGTAAAAAATGAAAGTTGGTATTATCGGGCTTGGCTTAATTGGTGGTTCTTTGGGACTTTGTCTAAAAGATATGAAATTAATAGACAGAGTTTACGGTTACGATTTAAGCAAAGAAAATGAAAAAACAGCGCTTGATTTAGGTTTGGTTAATGAAATTTTATCGTTTGATGAAATTAAACAAAAATGCGATGTTATATTTCTTGCAATTCCGGTAGAAGCGATAATTTCTACGCTTAATAATTTAAAAGATACAAAAAAAGATACGACAATCATCGATCTTGGAAGTGCCAAGTTTAAAATTTTGCAAAGCTGTCCTGCCGAAATCAGATCTAATTTCATCGCCGCTCACCCGATGGCAGGAACCGAAAACTCAGGCCCGAAAGCCGCTTTCAAAGAGCTTTTAAATGGCGCTGTTGTAGTTATTTGCGATGACAAAAGCGCAGATGAGGTTCATATAAAAAGAGCGGTCGAAATTTTCAGTTTTGCAGGTATGAAAATAGTTTTTATGGATGCGGCAAGCCACGATCATCACGTTGCAATAATATCTCATTTACCGCACGCAATCAGCTATTCGCTTGTAAACAGCGTTCTGAAAGAGGAGAATAAAAGAAATATAATAAATCTTGCAGGCGGAAGTTTTACCGGAATGAGCAGAATCGCCAAATCAAGTCCTGAAATGTGGGTAGATATTTTCAAACAGAACAAAAACAACATTTTAAATTCCATAGACGCTTTCAAAATTGAGCTTGATAAATGCGTAAAAATGCTTGAAAACGACGAGTGGGATGAACTTAGCAAATGGATGTTCGAAGCGCGCAAATTACGTGAAATTTTGTAAAATTTACTTGAAATTTACAGCATTTTAATAACATTGATTTTTAAAAATTTAAAAAAAGGAAACGGATGAGACGAGGAAAATTTAAAATTTTATTTTATTTCGTGATTTTAGTTTGTTTGGTTTTTGGTATTTATATGTTTTTAAATTCTAAACTTTTTGAACGAAATGCTCCTAAAATAGAGATTGAAGACATAATTTATTCAAATTTGAAAACACCTCTTCCTGTTTATATAAAAGATGACAGCGGCATAAAATTTGTAGAAATTTCACTTTATGACGGCAATAACAAAACAACAATTTATAATGAAAATTTTACTGTAATAGCACCGGAGCAACGATTTGAACTTACATTTCCAAAAGGTATGATGGTAAATAAAAATGCGAATTATGAGATTGAAATCAAAGCAACGGACAACAGCAAGTGGAATTTTACTATGGGAAATACAAGCATAAAACGCGCAAAAATAATAATAGACAATAAAAAACCGTTTGTCGAGGTTATAGGAAAATCATACAAAATTTCAAAAGGAGGCTCGGCTGTCGTTGTTTTTAAAGCAAATGACGAAATGCTTAAAGATGTCTATATCAAAACAAATTACGGCAAAAATTTTATACCCGTAAAATTTATAAAAGACGGCTTTTACGCTTCGTTGGTCGCATGGCCTGCAAATCAGAATGAATTTAGCGCCGATATAGTAGCGGTTGATGTTGCAGGCAACGAAAGTATAAGCAGAATCAGATATTTTTACCAAGATAAAAATTATAAAATTTCAAATATAAAATTAAATGAAAATTTTATAAATGGTAAAGTCAGCGATCTTGCCGATACTTACGCTCAAAATTCGGATGAGCTTAAAGGCGTTGATAAATTTAAGTTTGTAAATGAAACGCTTCGTGGTAAAAATGAGGAACTTATTTATAGTTTCAGCTCAAAAGTGCCGGAAAAAGAGCTTTCAAATTTTAAAATTTCGCCTTTTTATCCTCTAAAAAACGCTGCTGCGGTTGCAAGTTTTGGAGATCATAGAATTTATTCATGGGAAGATAATCAAATCAGTGAATCGTGGCATTTAGGACTTGATCTTGCAAGTGTTGCAAATGCTGAAATTATAAACTCGAATGACGGAGTTGTAGTATTTTCCGGAGAAAACGGAATTTACGGATTAAATATCGGTGTTTATTACGGTTTTGGACTTTATGCGATTTATGGACATTGTTCCGCTTCAAATTTTACGGAAGGCACTCAGATAAAAGCGGGCGAAATTTTAGGTAAAACAGGAAGCTCAGGTTTTGCATTTGGAGATCATCTGCATTTTGGAGTTTTGGTTCAAGGTGTTGAAGTTAGACCTGAGGAGTGGATGGATGAAAAATGGATGAAAGAAAATATATATGACATTTTAGAAAATTCCAAAGAAATGATACGAAATTAAGAAAAATTTGCTAAAATAAAAAAATGTATTTTTGTAAGGAAAAATTTTGAAACAAACAACAATCGCAAAAAAGGTAACTAGCGTTGGTATAGGGCTGCATAAAGGTGAGCCGATAAGACTTACGATAGAGCCTTCAAGTGAAAATACCGGTATTATATTTTATAGAAGCGATCTTGGCATTAGTTTCAAAGCGGAGCCGAAAAATGTTGTAAATACTCAAATGGCGACTGTTATCGGTAATCAAAAAGGCTATATATCTACAGTAGAGCATATACTGAGTGCAATAAACGGTTATGGAATTGATAATATAAGAATAAATGTCGATGCAAATGAAATTCCTGTAATGGACGGAAGCTCAATCAGTTTTTGTATGATGCTTGATGAAGCCGGAATCAAAAATCTTGATGCAAGCAAAAAAGCTATTATAATAAAACGCGAAGTGGAAGTTAAAGAGGGCGAAAAATTCGTTCGTGTAAGCCCGAGCAAAAGCCCGAAATTTGATTATACAATTAAATTTTCAAATCCTATAATAGGCACTCAACAATTTGCATTTGAATTCAGCAAAAAAAATTATGTCGATGAAATTGCTCGTGCGCGCACGTTCGGTTTTTTAAAAGATGTTCAAATGCTTCGTTCTATGAATTTGGCTCTTGGCGGAAGTTTGGAAAATGCCGTTGTAATCGATGACAATAAAATTTTAAATCCGGATGGTTTAAGATATGAAAATGAATTTGTCCGTCATAAAATCTTAGATGCAATCGGCGATTTATCTCTTCTTGGAGCGCCTATTTTAGGTGATTATACAGCTTATGCCGCAAGTCATGATTTAAATCACAAATTAACTTTAGCTATTTTGACCGACGCTAAAAATTATGAAATGGTAAGCATAGATGAGCAAATAGCTCACGAATATGCTAAAATTTTCGCATAAGGTAAAAAAATCAAACAAGTAGAAATTTTAGTGGTGGCTTTAAATTCGCCTGTAATGATCGGTATTTATGAAAACGGCATTTTAATGCGTGAAATTTTAAGCGGTGCCGGCGAAAAAGCAAGTGATTTTTTAATTGATAAAATGGATGAAATTTTAGGTTGTTATGAAATTAAAGAGTTGATTTATGCAAATACTCCGGGAAGCTTTATGGGTATAAAAGTTTCATACGTGATTTTAAAAACTTTAAGTACCGTATTAAATTTGCCTTTTAAAGCGATTAACGGGTTTGAATTAAATAATTTTTTACCTATCAGTGCAAATAAAAGCGTTTCTTTTGTATACGAAAACGGTAATATCGTGCTCAAAAAAGCTAAAAGCACAGCGCTGAAACTGCCGCAAAATTTATCAAAAGTAAATAAAAGTAATGATACAATACCAAATTATGTCATTTCGGCGGTTTAGGAGAAAATTTTGGTTATAAAAGTTCCGGCAACCAGTGCAAATCTTGGTCCAGGTTTTGATGCGCTTGGACTTAGTCTTAATCTGTTTAATATCATTACAATTAATGAATCGCCTATATTTTGTATATCTCTTAATGGTGAAGGCAGTCAAAATTTAAATCTTAAAAAGCACAATATGTTTATTTCGATTTTCAATGAAATTACCAGAAAATTTGATACGAAATTGCCGAATTTCCGTTTTGTTTTTGAAAACAACATTCCGTTTTCTCGTGGGCTTGGAAGCAGTTCCGCTGTAATTGTAGGAGCTATTGCTTCGGCTTATAAAATTTGCGGTATCAAAATTGATAAAAATAAAATTTTAAATGAGGCTTTGGTTTATGAAAATCATCCTGACAATATCGCACCTGCTGCATTCGGCGGATTTGTAAGTTCCGTGATTTATAAAAATTCGGTCATTACTCAAAAAAGTGAAATCGGTGAAGATATAAAAGCTGTCGTCGTGATACCGGATAAACAAATGCAAACGAGAAAATCGCGTACAATGCTGCCTAAAAATTTTACAATTAAAGAGTGTGTGGCTAATCTTTCACATGCCGCGTTTTTAACAAGCTGCTTTGTAAAAAAGGATTATAAAAATTTAAAATTCGGTTGTATTGACGTAATGCATGAAGAGCTTCGCATGCAAAATTTACCGGAACTTTTTGAAGTTCGAAAAATTGCATATGAAAACGGCGCTTTGATGAGTTCGCTTTCAGGTTCCGGATCAAGTTTTTTAAATATAGTTTATAAAGATGACGCAAAAAATTTAGCTAAAATTTTAAGCGCTAAATTTCCAAAATTTACGGTTAAAATTTTGGATTTTGATAACGGTGGTTTCGCTTTTGAATAAGCACCATAAGCCGATTAGAATGTGCGTGATGTGTAAAAACCGCTTTTTTCAAAAAGATTTAAAACGTTTTAGATATAAAGCCGGTTTCGGCAGAAGCTTTTATATTTGTGATGAGTGTTTGGGAAAAAATATAAATAAAATAAAAAAAATCGTTTCTAAATTTGAAAATTTTAGAAATTTGGATGATTTAACATTGAAGGAGAAACTTTTAAATGGGTGTTAGGATTAGTCAGATTGCAGATGAGCTTGGATATACTTCACAAGAAGTAGTCGCAAAAGCGCAAGAAATGGGTTATAAAAGGATAAAAACAGGCTCAAATTCCGTAAGTGACGAAGAGGCGAGCGCTATTTACGATTATATTCAAACGGGAGTTTTGCCTAAAAAGACAGAGAAAAAACAAACCGCAAAAAAGAGTGTAAAAAAAGATACTGTAAAAAAAGATACCGTTAAAAAAACGGCTGTTAAAAAAGACGATAGCAAAACGGCAAAAAAAACAAAACCGATTGCTAAAAAATCTGCACCTGAAACCGATAAAAAAGTAGAAAAGAAAGTGGAAAGTAAAATTTCAAAACCTGATAATGAAATTTTGGAAGCAAAACCTGAAATTTCAAAACCCGAAATAAAAGCAGAGCCTAAAAAAGAAGAAATTGAGCAAAAACAGGAAGCGGAGCCTAAAATAGAAGTGATGCCTGAAAAAAAATCTAAAATAAAAAGTGCGTTTGCACGTGGAGAAACTCTAGCGAGCGAAAGTCTTAAAAAACGTCGCGGACTTGTAATAGTTAAAAAGAAAAAAGATTTGCAAACTACGGAAACTCAAAAAATTGAAGCTCCAAAAACGCAAAAGATAAATTTAGGGCTTGATGCGATTTTTTCAAATGCTGATGCTAATCTAAAGAAAAAAGAGAAGAAAAAAGAGAAGAAACAAGTTCAATCTAAAAAAGCAGATACTACAAAAATAGATCTTACAAGTGACAGAGAACTTGCGGATATTCGTATAGATGATGACGAAGATATGGTAGTTTTGCCGGATTTAACCTTAAAACCTATACAAGTCGAGCAAAAAACAAAAACAAAAGATCAACCGAATATCTATAAAGTCTCACAAAATAAAGTTTATGGAAATGACGGTTCTATTGCCAGAGGCGCTCGTAAAAAGCATAAAAAAGCAGTAAAAAACAGCGATAACGAAATCATAAAAAGTATAGAAATTCCAAAAGAAATTCGTCTTTATGAATTTGCGGAAAAGATAAAAAAACAACCTAGCGAAATAATATCAAAACTTTTTGCTTTAGGGCTTATGACTACTAAAAATGACTTTTTGGACGAAGACGCGATTGAAATTTTAGGAGCCGAGTTTGATATAGATATAAAAATTGTAGATGAAAATGCAAAACTAAATTACGTAAAAGTTTATGATGAACAGAATTTAGATGATAAAAATGCAGTGGAAAGAGTTCCTGTTATTACTATTATGGGACACGTCGATCACGGAAAAACAAGCCTACTTGATTATATCAGAAATTCTCGTATCGCTAGAGGCGAAGCAGGCGGAATTACTCAACATGTAGGCGCCTATATGGTAGAAAAAAACGGCAGAAAAATCACATTTATTGATACTCCGGGACACGAGGCTTTTACATCAATGCGCGCAAGAGGAGCTGAAGTAACAGATATCGTTATTATAGTGGTTGCAGCGGATGATGGCGTTAAACCGCAAACTAAAGAGGCGATAAATCACGCGAAAGCTGCAAAAGTTCCTATTATAATAGCTATAAATAAAATGGACAAACCGACAGCAAATCCGGATATGGTAAAAAGCGGTTTGGCAGAGCTTGATATCATTCCTGTCGAATGGGGCGGAAAATATGAATTTGTAGAAATTTCAGCTAAAACAGGAAAAGGTATAGAGGATTTATTGGAAATTGTTTTACTTCAAGCCGATTTGTTGGAATTAAAAGCGAGCTTAAATGTACCTGCAAAAGCTACTATTATAGAAAGTTCCTTGCAAAAAGGACGCGGACCGGTAGCTACTATAATCGTGCAAAACGGAACGTTGCGAGTAGGAGATACAGTTGTAGCAGGCGTTGCTTACGGTAAAGTGCGCGTCATAAACGATGACAAAGGAAAGAAATTAAAAGATATAAAACCGGGAGAGTGCGGTGTAATTGTAGGGCTTAGTGAAGTTCCTGAAGCGGGTGAAACTTTAATTAGTGTTACTAGCGATAAAGAAGCAAGAGAGTATGCTAAGAAAATTTATGAGCATAATCGTCAAAAAGAGCTTAGCAAATCTACAAAAGTTACAATTGACGAACTCAGTGCAAAAATTGCGGAAGGCGAAATAAAATCACTGCCTGTAATTGTAAAAGCCGATGTTGTCGGTTCACTTGAAGCCGTTAAATCAAGTCTTGAAAAACTTCGAAATGATGAGGTTAGAGTTGATATCATACATAGCGGTGTCGGCGGCATCACACAAAATGACGTCGGACTTGCAAGTGCGAGTGAAAACTGCATAATATTAGGTTTTAATATTCGTCCGACCGGCGAAGTCAAAGAACTTGCAAAAGAACGCGGTGTAAATATAAAAACTTATAATGTGATTTATAATTTAATTGACGATGTAAAAGCGATTTTAGGTGGTTTGATGAGCCCTATTATAAGTGAAATTGAAATTGGTCAAGCCGAAATTCGTCAAGTTATAAATGTTCCTAAAATAGGACAAATCGCAGGTTGTATGGTAACTGACGGCTCTATACAAAGAGGTGCTAAAATTCGCGTAATACGTGAAGGTGTTATAAAATTTGAAGGTAACGTAAGCTCACTTAAACGTTTTAAAGATGATGTAAAAGAAGTCGCAAAAGGTTTTGAATGCGGTGTTGGAATCGAAGGATACAATGATATGCAAGTTGGCGATTTTATAGAAAGCTTTAAAGAAAAAGAGGAAATAGCCAGTTTATGAATGCAGCCGAAATAAAACGATTAAGAACAGAAAGTGCACTAAAAGAGATATTGCCTGAAGCTTTTGCCAGCTTGGACGATACTATGTTAAAAGGGCTTTGCGTCACGGATGTGGATTGCAAAAAAGGAAGATATGACGCATTTGTATATCTTGATAAAATGGCGCTTGATGAACGCGAGCAGGAATATGTGCTAACTCATTTAAAAAAGGTTTCAAAAATTCTTCAAAACTATTGTGTTTGTGAGTTTGGTTGGTTTAGAGCACCAAATTTTCATTTTAAATTTGATGATAGTTTGGAACATCAAAATCGTATGGATGAACTTTTTTCCAAAGTCGAAAAGGAGTTAAAAAATGATTGATTTAAATGCACTTTGTTCCGAGTGCGGCGTAAAATTTTACGCTGATGAGCTTATAAGCGAAAATTCGTGTCAAATTTACCGTGTATATATCACAAAAAAAAATGGAGTCAATTTGGATGATTGTGAAGCTCTTTCTCGTTTGCTTTCTCCGATTTTGGATGTTGAGCCTCCAACAAGTGGAGCTTTTACGCTTGAAGTTAGTTCGCCTGGACTTGAGCGCAAATTAACTACACCGTCAAATTTTGAAAATTCATTGGGTGAGTCGGTGAAAATTACGCTAAAAAATGGCGAAAAAATAAGCGGCGAAATTTTATCTTTTAAAGATGAAATTTTAAAATTAAAAACTACAGAAAATAATGAAATTTCAGTAAATTTTAATGAAATAAAAAAAGCGAAAACCTATATTGAGTGGTAAATACAATTATTTTAAAAAATTTTATTTAATACAGATAAAATTTTATTGCTTTTAAATTGTTTTTTATGCAACGCATTTGTTTATATTGTGTGTAATGTTTATAAAATGGCTTAAATTTAAGATAATTTTTATTGACATTGTTTTTTTTTTAAGATATAATCACAATTTCAATTTAATTCAATTCACGTTGCTGGTGTAGCTCAGTTGGTAGAGCTACTGCCTTGTAAGCAGTGGGTCGGCGGTTCAAGTCCGTTCACCAGCTCCATTTTTTTATTTAACAGTGTTTGACCAGATTTTAAGGGGTGAGATACTCAAGTGGCCAACGAGGGCAGACTGTAAATCTGCTGGCTTTGCCTACCGTGGTTCGAATCCACGTCTCACCACCACTGATAGTTTTGCGGGAGTAGCTCAGTTGGCTAGAGCATCAGCCTTCCAAGCTGAGGGTCGCGGGTCCGAGTCCCGTTTCCCGCTCCATTTGATTCTATACTGGGAGCTGTTTTTATACAGTTTGCTTATAGTTTTCAAATAAAGTCGTTTGTGTTTTTGATAGTGGCGTTCTTCTCGTTGCCGAGCGTTTTTTGCGCTCATATGGCTCAGAGGTAGAGCACTTCCTTGGTAAGGAAGAGGTCGCGGGTTCAAGTCCCGCTATGAGCTCCATGAATTTTAAGCTACGTTCAAGACGCAAATTTTTTTAGTGTAAGTAAAATTTTCATTTACGGAGGAAGATTATGGCAAAAGAAAAATACAATCGAACTAAGCCACATGTAAATATCGGTACTATAGGTCACGTTGACCATGGTAAAACTACTTTGACAGCTGCTATTTCTGCTGTTTTATCACGCAAAGGTCTTGCTGAGCTTAAAGACTATAATAATATTGATAATGCTCCTGAAGAAAAAGAGCGTGGTATCACTATTGCAACTTCTCATATCGAGTATGAAACTGAAAAGCGTCACTATGCACACGTTGATTGTCCGGGCCACGCCGATTATGTAAAAAATATGATTACAGGTGCAGCTCAAATGGATGGTGCTATTCTAGTTATCGCTTCAACAGATGGTCCTATGGCACAAACTAGAGAGCATATTTTGCTTGCTCGTCAAGTTGGCGTTCCTTATATCGTTGTTTTCTTAAACAAAACAGATATGGTTGACGATCCTGAACTTATTGAGCTTGTAGAAGAAGAAGTAAAAGATCTTTTAAAAGAATACGGATTTCCTGGAGACGAAATTCCTATTATAAAAGGTTCAGCTCTTAAAGCGCTTGAAGAAGCAAAAGCTGGTGGCGATGGTGAATGGTCTGCTAAAATTATGGAGCTTATGGATGCTGTTGATAGTTATATTCCAACACCAAAAAGAGATACTGATAAAGATTTCTTGATGCCTATCGAAGATATTTTCTCAATTTCAGGTCGTGGTACAGTTGTAACAGGTAGAGTTGAAAAAGGTATAGTAAAAGTAGGTGACACAGTAGAATTGGTAGGTATTAAACCAACTCAAACAACAACTGTTACAGGTGTTGAGATGTTTAGAAAAGAGCTTGATGAAGGTGAAGCCGGTGATAATGTCGGTGTATTGCTTCGTGGAACTGCAAAAGAAGATGTTGAGCGCGGTATGGTTTTGGCTAAACCTAAATCAATTACACCTCACACAAAATTTGAAGCTGAAGTTTATATTTTGACAAAAGAAGAAGGTGGACGTCATACTCCATTTTTCAATAACTATAGACCACAATTCTATGTTAGAACAACAGACGTTACAGGATCTATTCAATTGCCTGAAGGTACAGAAATGGTTATGCCAGGTGATAATGTAAAAATTACTGTTGAGCTTATTCACCCAATCGCTTTGGAACAAGGAACAAGATTTGCGATTCGTGAAGGTGGACACACAGTCGGTTCAGGTGTTGTTTCTAAAATTTTAGGTTAATTTATAAAATTGGGGGAAATTTTCCCCCAAAAAATTTTAAGGAAAAATTATGGCAAAAAATGCAAATAGAGTTAAAATTGGTTTAAAATGTTCAGAATGTGGTGATATAAATTATACTACTTATAAAAATAATAAAAATACTGCAAATAAAATTGAACTAAAAAAATATTGTCCAAGACTTAAAAAACATACAGTTCATAAAGAAATAAAATTAAAATAGAGGTCAATACCAGTTTAGGGCAATAGCTCCAACGGTAGAGCGCCGGATTCCAAATCCGATGGTTGGGGGTTCGAATCCCTCTTGCCCTGCCATAAAAGGTTTATAAATGGGAAAAGTTAAAGAATATTATATACAATCGAAAACGGAATTAGATAAAGTAGTATTTCCTACTAAAGGTCAAACCAAAAATGCATATATAACGGTTTTTATTGTAGTTGCCGTTATATCTCTATTTTTAGCACTAGTTGATCTTATGATGTCTTTTTTTGTTTCGAGTGTAGTGTAAAGGTTTGAAATGGCACTTAAATGGTATGCTATACAAACTTACGCCGGTAGCGAGATGGCTGTAAAAAGAGCTATAGAGTCTATGGCTACAGATTTAGGTTTGGAAGAACAAATAGGCGAAATTTTGGTTCCTACCGAAGATATTATTGAAATAAAAAACCAAAAAGAGACTATAAGATCAAGAAGTCTTTATCCTGGATATTGTTTCGCAAATTTGGATCTGGATACCGCTTTGTGGCATAGAATTCAAATGTTACCGAAAGTAAGTAGATTTATAGGTGAAGCAAAAAGACCTTCGCCGTTATCTGAAAAAGATATAAATTTAATTTTGGAAAAAGTAAATAAGAAAGATGCGCCGAAACCAAAAATTTATTTTGAACAAGGCGAAACGGTGAGGATTATAGATGGTCCTTTTGCAAATTTTAACGGAATTGTTGAAGAGTATGATATGCTTCATGGCAAACTTCGCTTGAATGTATCTATTTTCGGTAGAAGTACGCCTGTTGAAATTTTATATTCACAAGTTGAAAAAATAGTTTGATAGTTAAGGAGAAGGGATTATGGCTAAAAAAGTTATAGGCGAAATAAAACTTCAAATCGCCGCGACAAAGGCGAATCCAAGTCCACCAGTTGGTCCTGCGTTGGGTCAAAAAGGTGTAAATATTATGGAATTTTGTAAAGCTTTTAACGAAAAAACAAAAGGTATGGAGGGATTTAATATTCCTGTAATTATTACAGTTTATGCCGACAGAAGTTTTACATTTATTACAAAACAACCGCCTGCAACTGATTTAATAAAGAAAACAGCAGGAGTTCAAAAAGGTTCGGATAATCCGCTTAAAAATAAGGTCGGAAAACTTACCAAAGCACAAGTTTTAGAGATTGTAGAGAAAAAAATGGCAGATTTAAATACAAAAGATAAAGAACAAGCTGCCAGAATTATAGCTGGATCTGCAAGATCTATGGGAATTACCGTAGAATAGCCCTTTACCGCCTGGGTTAAAATGGCGGAAGCACTTTAATTGCGAGGAAAAATAATGGCAAAAAATTCAAAAAGATTTAATGAACTTTTAAAAAAAGTTGATGATTCTAAAATTTATAACATAAACGAAGCTGTTGAAACTGTAAAAACTTTAGCTTCTGCAAAATTTGATGAAACTGTTGAAATTTCACTCAAATTAAATGTTGACCCGAAATATGCGGATCAAATGGTTAGAGGTTCTGTTGTTTTACCTGCCGGAACCGGTAAAAAAGTTAGAGTAGCGGTTATTGCAAAAGACGCAAAAGCTGATGAAGCAAAAAATGCCGGAGCGGATATTGTAGGAAGCGAAGAGTTAATTGAAGAAATTCAAAAAGGTAATATAAATTTTGACGTTTTAATTGCAACTCCTAATTTAATGGGTTTAGTCGGTAAAGTAGGTAGAATTTTAGGACCAAAAGGTATTATGCCGAACCCAAAAACAGGTACTGTTACAATGGATATCACAAATGCTGTAAAAAATGCAAAAAGTGGTCAAGTAAATTTCCGTGTCGATAAACAAGGAAACATAAATGCAGGAATTGGAAAAGTCAGTTTTTCAAAAGAGCAAATTTGTAATAATTTGACAACTTTTATAAAAGAGATTAATAAGCATAAACCTGCAACTTCAAAGGGCAGATATATAAAATCCGGAGCTCTTTCTTTGACAATGAGCCCATCTCTTAGCCTTGATACGCAAGAGTTGCTTGATTTAAAATAAGATAAAAAATTCATAAATTTTGATTGGAGACGGTCGAGGCGAAAGCTTAATTGAGCAAAAGCTCTCTCTACCTGAAATCGCCGGTCGGAAAGGAGAAAAAAATGACAAGAGATGAAAAAGCAAAAATTGTTGCTGAACTTACCGATGGTTTTAAAAATTCAGAAGCTGTTCTAGTTAGCGATTTTAAAGGACTTAGTGTCAAAGCGCTTGAAAATTTAAGAAATAATGCAAGAGAAGTTGATGTAAAAGTTCAAGTAGTCAAAAATACTTTGGCGAATATCGCACTTAAAAATGCAAGCAAAGATGGCATGGAACTGAAAGATACAAATATTTTCTTGTGGGGAAATCAAATTGATGTTTGTAAAGTAGCAGCAAAATTTGAAGAACAAAACGAATCTTTCAAAATCAAAACAGCATATATGGATGGCGAAGTTGCATCTTTATCAAAAATCGTTGCATTGTCTAAATTACCTAGCCGCGACGAACTTATTGCAATGCTACTTCAAGTTTGGAACGCACCGATTCAAAATTTTACAATCGGCTTAAATGCGCTTAAAGAAAAAAAATCAGCTTAAAAAAGGATAAAAAATGGCAATTACAAAAGAAGACGTATTAGAATATATTTCTAATCTTTCAGTTTTGGAACTTAGTGAATTAGTAAAAGAATTCGAAGAAAAATTTGGTGTAAGTGCAGCACCTGTAATGGTAGCAGGTGGTGCAGGAGCTGGCGCAGCAGCAGCTGCTGAAGAAAAAACAGAGTTTGATCTTGTTTTGACTGATACAGGCGCTGAAAAAATTAAAGTTATTAAAGCAGTTCGTGCTATCACAGGTCTTGGTCTTAAAGAAGCAAAAGATGCGGTAGAAAAAACTCCATCTGTTCTTAAAGAGGGCATGAATAAAGAAGATGCTGAAAAAGCTAAAGCAGATCTTGAAGCAGCCGGAGCAAAAGTAGAGCTTAAATAATTGAAAAAAGATTTTTCTTTTTTAAACAATATGTGTGCCGAATTTTTCGGCACTTCTTTTCTTTCAAAAAATACTACGAGGTAGCCTTATGCTAAATAGCTTATATTCCGGAAATCGTCTTAGAATAGACTTTTCGAAAGTTCCAAAAGAGATTGATGTTCCAAATTTATTACAATTACAAAAAAAGAGTTTTGACCATTTTCTAAATCTAGATGACTCTAATGAAAAAAGTGGTATAGAAAAAGTTTTTAAATCAATATTTCCTATACACGATCCACAAAATCGTCTTACACTGGAATATGCCGGCAGTGAAATAACAAAGCCGAAATATACAATAAGAGAGTGCATGGAGCGCGGCCTTACATATTCTGTAAATTTAAAAATGAAAATTCGTCTTATAATAAATGAAAAAGATGAAAAAACAGGCGAAAAAATCGGCGTAAAAGATATAAAAGAACAAGAAATTTTTATTCGTGATATACCTTTGATGACAGATAGAATTTCATTTGTAATTAACGGCGTTGAGCGTGTAGTTGTGAATCAACTTCATAGAAGTCCGGGCGTTATTTTTAAAGAAGAAGAAAGTCCAACTGTCGTAAATAAATTAATCTATACGGCTCAAATTATACCAGATCGCGGCTCTTGGCTATACTTCGAATATGATGCAAAAGATATACTTTATGTGCGAATAAATAAACGCAGAAAAATGCCTATAACAATATTATTTAGGGCACTTGGATATAAAAAAGAGGATATTATAAAGTTATTTTATCCTATAAAAACAATTTATATAAAAAATGGAAAATTTTTAATAGATTTTGATCCGAATGATTTTACCGGCAGAATCGATTATGACATAAAAAATGAAAAGGGCGAAATTTTGCATAGCGCAGGAAAACGCCTAACAAAGAAAAAAGCTGAAAAACTTATTAGCGATGGATTAAAATTGATAGAATATCCTATCGAAATTTTAGCTGAAAGATATTTAGCTACGCCTATCGTTGATAGTGAAAGCGGCGAAATTTTATTTGATACACTTACTGCGCTTGATGAAAGTAAACTTGCCAAAGTTTTAGAAATCGGAGCTCCTATTCAAATTGCAGACGATCTTGCAAATGGAGTTGATAGTTCTATTATTAATTCATTTTTACAAGATGGCGATGCTTTAAAGATTTTACAACAAACTGAAAATGTAGATGATGAAAATGATTTGGCGGCTATTAGAATTTACAAAGTTATGCGTCCTGGCGAACCTGTCGTAAAAGAGGTAGCTAGAAATTTTGTAAATGATCTGTTTTTCAATCCTGAAAGATATGATTTGACAAAAGTCGGTCGTATGAAAATGAATCATAAACTTGGTTTAAATGTGCCGGAATACTTAACCGTATTAACTAATGAAGATATAATTAAAACAGCAAAATATCTAATTCGTGTAAAAAACGGAATTGGATATATAGATGATAGAGATCACCTTGGAAATCGCCGTATTAGAGCTATCGGTGAGCTTTTGGCAAACGAAATGCACATAGGTTTTATCAAGGTTCAAAAGGCGATAAAAGATAAATTTACAACACTTACAAATAATGTAGATGAGCTTATGCCTTATGATTTATTAAATCCTAAAATGGTTACAACTACATTTATGGAATTTTTCACAGGCGGACAATTAAGTCAATTTATGGATCAAACAAATCCATTAAGTGAAATTACACACAAACGTCGTCTTTCGGCACTTGGTGAAGGTGGACTTGTAAAAGAGCGTGCAGGTTTTGAAGTGCGTGACGTTCATCCTACTCATTATGGCAGAATTTGCCCTATTGAGACACCGGAAGGTCAAAATATCGGTTTGATAAATACTTTGTCTACTTATGCAAAAGTAAATAATTTAGGTTTTATTGAGGCTCCTTATAAAAAAGTAGTGGATGGAAGAGTCACCGATGAAGTAGTCTATCTTACAGCTACACAAGAAGAAGGACGCGTTATAGCGTCAGCTTCCGCTAAACTTGATGAAAACGGTCGTATCGTAGAAGATTTACTTGAAGCCAGAAAAAACGGCGAAACAATTATGACAAAAAGAGAAGATATTACATTGATAGATCTTTGTAGTGGAATGGTTGCCGGTGTCGCAGCTTCTCTTATTCCATTTTTGGAGCATGACGATGCCAATCGTGCGTTAATGGGTTCAAACATGCAACGACAAGCCGTTCCTCTTTTGCGTTCAACAGCTCCTATTGTCGGAACCGGAATGGAAGCAGTCGTAGCAAGAGATTCTTGGCAAGCAATTAAAGCTAAACGCAGCGGAATAGTAGAAAAAGTGGATAATAAAAATATTTTTATTTTAGGTGAAGACGATAGCGGTATGTTTATAGATCAATATACTATGGAAAAAAATCTTCGAACAAACCAAAATACAAGTTTTTCTCAACATCCGATTGTAAGAAAAGGCGAAAGCGTAAAAGCGGGACAAATTATAGCAGATGGTGCCAGCATGAACGGCGGCGAACTTGCTATCGGTAAAAATGCTCTTATTGCTTTTATGCCTTGGCATGGATACAACTATGAAGATGCTGTTGTCATGAGCGAAAAAATGATTCGCAAAGACGAATATACAAGTGTTCATATTTATGAAAAAGAGATTGAAGCAAGGGAATTAAAAGACGGCGTTGAAGAAATCACAAAAGATTTGCCTAATGTAAAAGAAGAAGAACTTGCTCATCTTGATGATAGCGGCATTGTAAAAATAGGAACTCATATAAAACCTGGTATGATTTTAGTTGGAAAAGTTTCTCCAAAAGGAGAAGTAAAACCGACACCAGAAGAAAGACTTTTGCGCGCAATTTTCGGTGAAAAAGCCGGACACGTTGTAAATAAATCGTTGTATGCCGGAAATTCTCTTGAAGGCGTTGTAATTGACGTTAAAATTTTTACAAAAAAAGGTTATGAAAAAGACCCAAGAGCAACTAAAGCATATGAAGATGAAAAAACACAACTTGAAAAAGAGCATCACGATAGACTTTTAATGCTTGATCGTGAAGAGATGTTAAAAATTGTTGCACTTTTATCTAAAAGCAAACTTCAAAGCGCTCAAACTTTAAATAAAATAGATTATAAAAAAGGCGATTTGGTTAGCAAAGAAGAACTTGAAAATTCAAACAGATTTACGTTAAACACCTTTATAAAAGGATATTCAAAAGCTGTTCAAAAAGAGTATGAAGATATAAAAAACCATTTTCAAAATGAAAAAAAGAAACTCAAAGAAGAGCATGATGAAAAAATTGATATTTTGGAAAAAGACGATATTTTACCAAATGGCGTTGTAAAACTTGTTAAAGTTTATATAGCTACAAAACGCAAATTAAAAGTTGGCGATAAAATGGCCGGACGTCACGGAAATAAAGGTATTGTTTCAATAATAGTACCTGAAGTTGATATGCCTTATCTTCCAAATGGACAAAGAGTTGATATTGTTTTAAATCCTCTCGGCGTTCCAAGTCGTATGAATATCGGTCAAATTATGGAGAGTCACTTAGGTTTGGTAGGTTGGCGTTTAGGCGAACAAATCGCTAAAATTTTAGAAGAAAAAACAAGCGATTGGATTAAGCACGTAAGAGAAAAAATGATTGAAATCGCAAGCACTGCAAAACTTATGAATGCTAAAAAAACGCTTGAAAAGTTAAGTGATGAAGAGCTTTTAAAATATGCAAGAGATTGGGCTCATGGTGTGAAATTTGCAGCTCCTATTTTTGAAGGAATAGTTCCTGAAGATTTTGAAAAGCTGTTTAAAATGGCAAACATTGATCCTGACGGAAAAACAGATCTTTACGACGGTAGAACAGGTGAGAAATTTAAAGAGCGTGTAAATGTAGGTTGTATGTATTATCTGAAACTTCACCATTTAGTTGATGAAAAAGAGCATGCAAGAAGTACCGGACCATATAGCTTGGTCACTCAACAACCTGTCGGCGGAAAAGCGCTTTTTGGCGGTCAAAGATTTGGAGAAATGGAAGTTTGGGCATTGGAGGCTTATGGTGCAGCTTATACATTGCGCGAAATGCTTACTATAAAATCAGATGACGTAGACGGCAGATTTTCTGCTTATAAAGCATTAACTCGCGGAGAAAATGTTGAAACTGCAGGAATTCCTGAAACATTTTTCGTTTTAACAAAAGAGCTTAAATCGCTCGCTTTAGATGTTGAAATTTATGAAAAGGACGAAAGCAATGAGTAAAGAGTTATTTGGATATAAACAAATAGAAGTAAATGAAGAACAAAGGCCACATAATTTTGATGTTTTTCAAATCGCACTTGCAAGTCCGGAGATGATAAGATCATGGAGTCATGGTGAAGTAAAAAAACCTGAAACTATAAATTATCGTACTTTAAAACCTGAAAGAGATGGGCTTTTTTGCGCCAAAATTTTCGGTCCTATCAGAGATTATGAGTGTATTTGCGGAAAATATAAAAAAATGCGTTATAAAGGTTATAAATGCGAAAAATGCGGCGTAGAAATTACAAGCTCAAAAGTTAGACGAACACGAATGGGTCATATTGAACTTGTTACGCCGGTTGCTCATATTTGGTATGTAAATTCTTTGCCAAGCCGCATCGGCACTCTTTTAAATGTCAAAATGAAAGATTTGGAGCGTGTTTTATACTATGAAGCTTATATTGTAGATAATCCTGGAGAAGCTTATTACGATAATGAAAATTCAAAAAAAGTTGAAAAATACGATGTTTTAAATGAAGAACAATACCAACTTTTAACCAAACTTTATACATCAACCGGTTTTAGTGCAAGAATGGGCGGAGAAGTCATTAGAGATATGCTTGCTGAACTTGATTTGGTCGATATTCTAAACAATTTAAAAGAAGAGATGAAAAGCACTACATCGGACGCAAAGAAAAAAAATATTGTAAAACGTCTTAAGGTTGTAGAATCTTTTATTATGTCAGATTTAAGACCTGAATGGATGATGATTACAGTTTTGCCTGTTTTGCCTGCCGATTTAAGACCGCTTGTAAATTTAGACGGCGGAAAATTTGCAGTCAGCGATGTAAATGATCTTTATCGACGTGTAATCAATAGGAATACTCGTTTAAAAAGACTAATAGAACTTGATGCGCCTGATATTATCATAAGAAATGAAAAAAGAATGCTTCAAGAGGCTGTCGATGCGTTGTTTGATAACGGCAGAAGAACAAATGCCGTAAAAGGTGCGAATAAAAGACCTCTAAAATCACTAAGCGAAATCATTAAAGGAAAGCAAGGTCGTTTTAGACAAAATTTACTTGGAAAACGTGTTGATTTTTCAGGACGTTCAGTTATTGTTGTAGGTCCAAGACTAAAAATGGATCAATGCGGTCTTCCAAAAATTATGGCGCTAGAGTTATTTAAACCGCATCTAATAGCTCGTTTGCAAGAAAAGGGCTATGCTACAACCGTAAAACAAGCTAAAAAAATGATAGAAAATAAGGAAAATGAAGTTTGGGAATGCCTGGAAGAGGTTGTAAAAGATTATCCTGTTATGCTTAATCGTGCGCCTACACTTCATAAAATGTCTATTCAAGCATTTCATCCTGTTTTGGTTGAAGGAAAAGCTATAAAGCTTCATCCGCTTGTTTGTGCCGCATTTAATGCCGATTTTGACGGTGATCAAATGGCGGTTCATGTTCCTTTAAGTCAAGAGGCGATTGCGGAATGTAAAATTTTAATGATGAGCTCTATGAATATTTTGCTTCCTGCAAGCGGAAAAGCTGTTACAGTTCCAAGTCAAGATATGGTTTTAGGTGTTTATTATCTATCACTTGAAAAAACAGGAGCGAAAGGCACAAATAAAATTTTTGCAAATGCCGATGAAGTTATGATGGCAGTTGAAGCAAAAGCGCTTGATATACATGCAAAAATTAAAACAACTGTTAACGGACATGCCACATTTACAACAGCCGGTCGTCTTATTATAAAATCTATTTTGCCTGATTTTATACCTGAGAGCATGTGGAATAAGATTATGAAGAAAAAAGATATTGCAAATTTGGTTAATTTCGTATATAAAAATGGCGGAACTAAACTTACGGCATCATTTTTGGATAATCTTAAAAGACTCGGTTTTGAATCCGCAACAAAAGCTGGCGTATCTATATCGGTAGCAGATATTATTGTACCTGAAAGTAAAAGTGAATATATAAATGACGGAAAACGAAAAGTTAGAGAAATTCAAAATCAATATGGTGCAGGACTTTTAACCGATAGCGAAAGATACAATAAAATCGTTGATATTTGGACGGATACGGGAAATAAAGTCGCAAGCGAAATGATGAAACTTATCAAAAATGATAAGCACGGATTTAATTCAATTTATATGATGGCTGATTCAGGTGCAAGAGGTAGTGCAAATCAAATAAAACAACTTGCAGGAATGCGTGGTCTTATGGCGAAACCTGATGGTTCGATTATCGAAACACCGATTATTTCAAATTTTAGAGAAGGCTTAAATGTGCTTGAATATTTTATTTCAACACACGGTGCCAGAAAAGGTCTTGCCGATACTGCTTTAAAAACAGCAAATGCCGGATATTTGACAAGAAAACTAATTGACGTATCTCAAAATGTAAAAATTACAATGGACGATTGCCATACACACGAAGGTATCGAAGTTACCGAAATTACGTCAAACGGAGAGTTGATCGAAAGTTTGGAAGATAGAATTTTAGGTCGCGTATTAAGTGATGATGTAATCGATCCTATTACAAATAAAGTTTTATTTGAAGCCGGAACATTGCTTAATGAAGAAAAAACGCAAATAATTTGCGATGCCGGAATTAAATCCGTAAGTATTCGCACACCTATAACTTGTAAAGCTCATAAGGGTGTTTGTTCAAAATGTTACGGTACAAATTTAAGTGAAGGTAAACTTGTAAAACCTGGTGAAGCCGTAGGAATCATTGCCGCTCAATCAATCGGAGAGCCTGGAACTCAATTAACACTACGAACTTTTCACGTTGGAGGAACTGCTTCAACGGAACAACAAGATCGCCAAGTAATCGCTAAAAAAGAGGGTTTTATAAGATACTACAATATAAAAACTATTGAAAATAACGGAAAATTTATTGTTACAAATCGTAGAAATGCGGCTGTACTTTTGGTGGAACCAAAGATAAAAGCACCTATTAGCGGTATAGTAAATATTGAAATTGCTCACGAAGATGTTATTTTAACAATAAAAAATAAAAAAGATGAAGTAAAATATACACTTCGAAGACATGATTTGGCAAAAGCGAATGAGCTTGCAGGAGTGGCTGGAAAGGTTGAAAGTAAATTTTATATAGCTTATAAAAACGGCGATAAAGTTGAAGAAAATGAAAGTCTTGTTGAAGTCATAAAAGAAGGTTGGAATGTTCCTAATCGTATCCCTTTTGCAAGTGAAATTAAAGTAAAAGATGGCGAACCTGTTACTCAAATAATACCTGCCGGCGCAAAAGGAATTTTAAAATATTTCATCCTTAAAGGTGATTATTTAGAAAGATTAAAAGATATCAAAAAAGGCCATATCGTAACTGAAAAAGGTATGTTTGTAGTAATTGCCGATGAAGACGGTAGAGAAGCTATTCGCCACTATATTCCAAGAGAATCTATTATTCAATTCAATGATAGCACGAAGGTTGATAATAAAGATATAATAGCTAAACCAAAGAAAAATGAAAGTTTGACAGTCGCTGAATGGGATCCTTACTCTACGCCTATAATTGCTGAAAGCGAAGGCGTTGTTGCATTTGAAGATATCGAAATCGGCTATACGGCTGCAGAGCAATACGATGAAACAACAGGTCAAAGCAGGGTTGTTATAAACGAATATTTGCCGCAAGGTGTAAAACCTACTATTGTTATTGCAAATGAAAAGAAAGAACTTATTCGTTATCATTTAGATCCAAAAACTGCGATTTTTGTAAGTGCCGGAGATAGTGTAAAGTTGGCCGATATTTTGGCTAAAACTCCAAAAGCTGTTGCGAAATCGCAAGATATTACAGGTGGTCTTCCAAGAGTATCCGAGTTATTTGAAGCAAGAAAACCTAAAAATGATGCAATTGTGGCAGATATAGATGGAACAATTCGCTTTGACAAGCCGCTTCGCGCTAAAGAGCGTGTAATAATTGAATCAAATGACGGTTCTTCTTCGGAGTATCTTATAGATAAAGCTCGCCAAATTCAAGTAAGAAACGGCGAATATGTACATGCAGGTGAAAAACTTACCGACGGTGTAGTTTCAAGCCATGATGTACTTAGAATTTTAGGTGAAAAAGCGCTTCATTATTATTTGATAAGTGAAATTCAACAAGTTTATAGAAGTCAAGGTGTTGCGATAAACGATAAACATATTGAAATTATAGTTTCTCAAATGCTTAGACAAGTGCGAGTTGTAGATAGCGGTGATACAAGTTTGATTCCTGGTGATTTGGTCAGCAAAAGAAAATTCAGTGAAGAAAATGAAAGAATTGTCGCAGGCGGCGGAGAGCCTGCTTTGGCTGAGCCTGTACTTCTTGGTGTTACAAGAGCTGCGATTGGAAGTGATAGTGTTATATCAGCTGCATCTTTCCAAGAAACCACAAAAGTTTTAACGGAAGCCAGCATTGCAGGAAGATGCGATTATCTTGAAGATTTAAAAGAAAATGTTATTTTAGGTAGAAAAATTCCTGTTGGAACCGGACTTTATAAAGATAAAGAGGTAAAATTAAAGAAAAACGGCAAAGAATAATCTTTGCCGTATTAAGGGAAGGCAATGGAAAGTAAAAAATTTTATGATAACGGTTTATTTTTTCTAAGATTGATTTTTGGAATTTGTTTTTTAATGCATGGAATTTCAAAAATTTCTCATGGAATAGATTTCGTAAAAGATATGGTTGTAAATTCCGGTATGCCTGAAATTTTAAGTTATGGCGTTTATATAGGTGAAGTTTTGGCGCCGATTTGTATTATTATAGGACTTTTTCCAAGAATTAGTTCATTTATAATTATAATAAATAGCGCTATGATTTTATTTTTAGCCCATGGTTCAAATCTTTTTGGATTAAATCAATACGGTGGATTTAATGCGGAATTGCCGTTTTTATATATAGGTATTTGTCTTTGCATATTATTTTGTGGAAGCGGTAAATATGCCATTAAAGACAAATTTTAAAATTTTGCTTAAATTTAGTTTTTTATAAGTCATAAGAAGATACAATTAAAATCTTTTTTTGATAAATTTAATGATGAAAGGAAAAAATAGTGCCAACTATAAATCAATTGGTTAGAAAAGAGCGCAAAAAGATTATTGAAAAATCAAAATCTCCTGCGTTAAAGAATTGTCCGCAAAGACGCGGTGTTTGCACGAGAGTTTATACTACAACTCCTAAAAAACCGAACTCTGCGCTTAGAAAAGTTGCCAAAGTAAGGCTTACAAGTGGTTTTGAAGTTATCAGCTATATCGGTGGAGAAGGTCACAATTTACAAGAACACAGTATTGTACTTGTTCGTGGCGGTCGTGTAAAAGACTTACCGGGTGTTAAATATCACATTGTTCGTGGTGCTCTTGATACTGCAGGTGTTGCGAAAAGAACTGTTTCAAGATCAAAATACGGTGCTAAACGCCCTAAAAAATAGTTTAGCTAAAACAGACCGGCCCGTTGATTTGGCACGGTTTGAGTAAAATTTTAAAATTTGAAGGAAAATATATGAGAAGAAGAAAAGCTCTAGTTAGAGAAGTTTTGCCGGATCCAATATACGGCAATAAAGTAATCACTAAATTTATCAATTCACTTATGTATGATGGCAAGAAAAGTATTGCAACTAAAATTATGTATGGTGCAATAAATTTGATTGATCAAAAAGGAGGCGAAAAAAAAGGTATTGAAGTTTTTAATGATGCCATTGAAAACGTAAAACCTGTTTTGGAAGTTAAATCACGTCGCGTTGGCGGCGCTACTTACCAAGTTCCGATTGAAGTTCGCCCTGCGCGCCAACAAGCACTTGCAATTCGTTGGATTATAGCGTTTGCCAGAAAAAGAAGTGAACGCACAATGATTGAAAAATTAGCTTACGAATTGCTTGATGCTGCAAATTCTAAAGGTTCTTCATTTAAGAAAAAAGAGGATACTTATAAGATGGCTGAAGCTAATAAAGCTTTTGCTCACTATCGTTGGTAAGGAGATAAAATGGCAAGAAAAACACCTTTACATATGGTAAGAAATATAGGAATTGCTGCCCATATCGATGCCGGTAAAACGACTACGAGTGAAAGAATTTTATTTTTTACCGGAATCAGTCATAAAATAGGCGAGACTCATGAAGGAACCGCTACAATGGACTGGATGGATCAAGAAAAGGAAAGAGGTATCACTATTACATCTGCCGCTACGACTTGTTTTTGGCGAGATCATCAAATAAACCTTATAGACACCCCGGGCCACGTGGATTTTACAATTGAAGTTGAAAGATCAATGAGAGTATTGGACGGTGCTGTAGCTGTATTTTGCTCTGTAGGCGGCGTTCAACCTCAAAGTGAAACTGTTTGGAGACAAGCAAATAAATATCATGTTCCAAGAATTGCATTTGTAAATAAAATGGATAGAGTCGGAGCAAATTTTTATAATGTCGAAAAACAAATTAAAGATAGATTAAAAGCCAATCCGGTTCCGCTCCAAATTCCAATCGGTGCTGAAGATAATTTTAAAGGCGTAGTTGATTTGATTCAAATGAAAGCGCTTGTTTGGGAAAGCGATGAGCCTACAAATTATGTTGTTAAAGATATTCCTGCCGACTTGCAAGACAAAGCAAAAGAATATCACGATAAATTAGTTGAAGCTGTTGCAGAAACAGACGAAAAACTTATGGAAAAATTCTTTGATGGCGTTGAACTTAGTATTGACGAGATTAAAAAAGGTATAAAAACAGCAACACTAAGTCTTAGCATTGTGCCTATGCTTTGCGGAACAGCATTTAAAAACAAAGGCGTTCAACCGCTTCTTGATGCAGTAGTTGATTATTTGCCGGCTCCGGATGAAGTTCCAAATATCAAAGGTCAATATGAAAATGGAAAAGAGGTAAGCGTAGAATCTACAGATGATGGAGAATTTGCAGCTCTAGGTTTTAAAATAGCTACCGATCCTTTTGTCGGACAATTGACTTTCGTGCGCGTTTATCGCGGTGTGCTTACAAGTGGAAGTTATGTTTATAATTCCGGCAAAGGTAAAAAAGAGCGCATCGGCAGAATTCTTAGAATGCACTCAAATAAAAGAGAAGAGATAAAAGAGCTTTATGCTGGTGAAATCGGTGCTGTAGTAGGTCTAAAAGATACTCTTACAGGTGATACTCTTGCAAGTGAAAAAGATCCTGTTATTTTGGAAAGAATGGAATTCCCGGATCCCGTTATTTCAGTTGCAGTTGAACCGAAAACAAAAGCCGATCAAGAAAAAATGGGTATTGCTTTACAAAAACTTGCTCAAGAAGATCCTAGCTTCAGAGTAGCAACCGATGAAGAGAGCGGTCAAACAATTATTAGCGGTATGGGTGAACTTCACCTTGAAATTATCGTTGATAGAATGCTTAGAGAATTTAAAGTTGAAGCTGAAGTTGGAAAACCGCAAGTCGCTTACCGTGAGACCATTCGAAAAACAGTTGAGCAAGAATACAAATATGCTAAACAATCAGGTGGTCGCGGTCAATATGGACACGTATTTTTAAGACTTGAGCCAATGGAGCCGGGCGGAGAAAATTACGAGTTTGTAAATGATATAAAAGGCGGTGCTGTTCCAAAAGAATATATTCCGGCTGTTGATAAAGGTTGCCAAGAAGCAATGCAAAGCGGTGTATTGGCTGGCTATCCTGTTGTAGATATCAAAGTTACATTATTTGACGGAAGCTACCACGAGGTAGATAGTTCAGAAATGGCATTCAAACTTGCCGCTTCTATGTGTTTTAAAGAGGGTGCTAGAAAAGCAAATGCTGTAATACTTGAGCCTATGATGAAAGTTGAGGTTGAAACTCCTGAAGAATACATGGGTGATGTTATAGGTGATTTGAATAAACGTCGCGGACAAGTAAATAATATGAGCGATCGTGGCGGAAATAAAATCATTGACGCGTTTTGTCCGCTTGCAGAGATGTTCGGATACTCTACTGATTTACGTTCTCAAACGCAAGGTCGCGCTACATACTCTATGGAATTTGATCATTATGACGAAGTTCCGAGAAATGTCAGCGAAGAAATCATCAAAAAACGCAATGGCTAAAATTTTAGCTAAATTTCAGGCTGAGATACAATCTCAGCCTTTTTATTATTAAAAAAATTAATCATACCAATAAAAAAATACTTATAATTCTTACAATTAGTATTTTTGCCACTAAAAAAGTATTTTAAAAGCAGTATAATTTTTCTTCTGAATTCCAAAATTTAATATATAAATTTAAAAATTTTTGAATTTTATTTATTTAATCTATTTTATGATTTATGAAAAATAAACTAAATAAATAGAAAATACAAAAAATTTCAAACAAAATTTAATGATTTTAACACAGTTGATAGCTCAGAAATGTATTTTGTGAGGTTTTGAAAATACAATCGTAAAAGAGTTTAATTTGTTTTTTGGTGTTTGATTTTTTTGGCAGTGGTAATTCATATGATTATACAGCCGGTTTTTCACTTCGTTCGCATTGCGGGATTTAAAAGATTAACTACGGTTTTAAAAGAAAATAATACATAAAGATTCTGTAACAGACATACAATTAACGATGGTGAGGTGCAATTTATAAGTGTTGAAACGAAATTATACATGAGAAATAATTTCTAAAAAGATAAATATTGGCGTTCAACTTTTATTAAATTTAGCAAATATCTTATATATTGTAATTTAAAATTCTTATTAATGGCACTAAAATTCGTCTAATAACAGGAGAATTTGCAGGTCATAAATGCTTTAAAGGCGCGAACGTTTGCCGTTTAATTATATGATATATATTTTCATTATGCTAAAAATGGATAAGAGATAATCCGTTATGATTTTTAAAATTTTGGGCTAAGCAGAAGTTGATGGCTAAAAGATTAATAAAAAACAGCCATAAAATTTACTTCCGAAGATAGTTTTAAATAGATGCTAAATTTTATTTTTTAAGTTCTTTAATATTAAAATGAGCCGATTTATTGGATTGAACAAATATATAATGTTCGTGGATAGATTTGATGAATGCTTTCGATAAGTTTAAAGATGATATTTTTTATAAAACGTGAAATAAATATCAATAACAAAGAGTCCAAATTATAAAATTTAGGTTAATTTTATGTCGCTTTTCAGTTAAAAATTTATTATAAGTTATTTAAATATTTGTAAAATTTTAATTTATTTAAAGATATTTTTTGCTGTTATTTGTATCTCAGCAAAAAAGCTTAAATTTTAAAATGCAAACTAAAATAATTGAATTTTTAAAGTATCTATAAAAATGGAGTTTTGAAGATTAAATTTTTATTTTTATGGTAGAGAAAAATCTCTACCATAAATTTTTTAGTACTCTTTGTACAACTTTTGAATTTTATCTTTGTCGTTAGTTTTTGTTAGTGCTACCATTAGCAAAACTCTTGCTTTTGCAGCATTTAAGTTATCACCTGTAACAAATCCGAGTTTAGCATCATCAACTTCAGCGCCAACGCTTGTTGAACCGCTTCCTGTTCTGCTTGTTCTAACTACTACAACACCGGCTTTTGCAGCTTCTGCCAAAGCTTCTTCTACGCTAGGATATGGATTTCCGTTTCCAACGCCTGCCAAAACTATACCTTTAGCACCTTTTTCAACAGCTGTTTTAACAAAATCAGGAGTGTCTTCAGAGTGACCGAAAATAATATCAACTCTTGGAAGTGCTGAAATATTATTTATGCTGAATTCGCTGTTTTTTGTATGTTTTCTTGTAGAATTCATATAATAATTAACGATTCCGTAATTTACAGTACCGATTTTACCTGTATTTGGTGATTTAAATGTATTAACTGCTGTTGTGATTGTTTTAGTAACTTCTCTTGCTGCGTGAATTTCATCATTCATAACAACCAATACGCCTTTTCCAACGCTTGCTTTATCCATCGCTACATTTACGGCATTGTATATGTTTAGAGGACCGTCAGCACTCATTGAAGTGCTTGCTCTCATTGCTCCAACCAAAACGATAGGTTTGTCGCTTTTTACAACTAAATTTAGAAAGTAAGCTGTTTCTTCCATTGTATCTGTTCCGTGAGTTACAACGATACCTGCTACATCTTTTTGTTTTAAAAGCTCATTTGCTCTTTTTGCAAGTGTTAACCAAGTTTCGTTATTCATAGCTTGTGAACCGATATTTGCTATTTGTTCGCCTTTAATGTTTGCGATTTCGTTGATTTGTGGAACAGCACTTATTAGAGCATCCACATTTACAGCGCCTGATTTGTAACTTCCTGTTAGAGCGTTATCCGCGCTTCCTGCGATTGTTCCGCCTGTAGCTAAAATATATACTGTAGGTTTTGCCATAAGAACAGATGCTCCTAAAAACATCATTAAAATTAACCCTTTAAAAAATTTCATTTTTTCTCCATTTGAATAAAAATTTATAAATATTCTAAAGTAAAAGCATTTTAGATTTTATAAAATAATTAAAAATTATAAAATTCCAAACGGGTTTTTACTCACCTTAATCTTATTTACAATCCGAATAGCAGCCGTTTTTTTATTTTTACGATGCCGCTAAAACCAAATTTTCATGCCGATAAAATTGTGAAGTTTGCTGCAATTTGATTGAATAACAACCGAATTGCTTTATATATACATTTTCACCTCCATAATTATGTGTATTGTAAAATTTTTTGTCACGGGAAATTATAGCATTTTTATAAAATTTAATAAAGCTTAAAAAATAAAAGTAACATTTAAAGTTAATTTTTATTAAATTAGTATTTAAATTTACAGTATATCGCGCTATAAGGCAAATTTTAAAATTTACTTTTATTAGCTTTTTTAATGAGAACATTATATAAATTTTCCGCCACTTCGCTAATTAAAATTCCAATTATTATTAAAACAGCGCCGAAAATTTGTAGAGAATTCAGATGTTCTCCAAAAAAGTAACCGATAATTCCCGCGCTTACAGGTTCTAATGTAAAAATTACTGCGGTTTTAGCTGCGCTTGTGTATTTTTGAGCCCAAGTTTGCACAAAAAATGCGAATACAGTCGCGAAAATCGTAGTCGTAATCACTGCAAATATAAAATAAAAATGCGTGCTGAATTGCAATCCGCCGAAAATTACGCTCGTGTCGACGAAAATTTCATCGTTTACGAAAATAGCTAAAATAAGGCTCAAAATAGAAACTGTGATGAATTGAAAAATTACAAGCGCAAAAATATTTGTGCGTTTTGCAAAGTATCCTGTAAAAGCTATTTGCAACGCATAAGCTACAGCACAAATCACACTTAAAATTTCGCCTGCGCCTATTTTAACGCTTGCTCCGCTTATAAAATAAAGTCCAATCAAAGCGATAAATGCTCCCAAAAAAGCAAAAATACTAAGTTTATCTTTTAAAAAAACTACAAGTAAAAACGGCACGATGACTACATTTATTCCTGTTATAAAAGCTACTGTCGATGAGAAAGAAAATTTCAGCGCAAAAGTTTGAAATGCAAAACCGCAAAACAAAAATAAACCTAAAACTAATCCGCCAAATATGCTGCTTTTTTCAAATTTTAAGCCAAAACTGAAGGAAATCAAAAACATTAAAATGCTTGCCAACAAAAAACGCCAAAATAAAAAACTGTAAACGTCAATTACGCTTGTGGCATTTTGCACAGGTATAAAAGTTGCGCCCCAGCTTACAGCGACAAAAATCAGTGCTATATCGCTAATGAATTTTTTTTTCATTTTAAAAGTTTTTTCAGTGCTTCAAATGTTGCATTTGAATTTTGTCTGAATTTTATTTCTTCGTTTGCGGCTTTTACAAAAATTTCACTCAGAAATTCATTTGTAAATTTTGAATTAAAGTCGCTTGTAAGAGAATTACCGGTCAGATTTTTGTAATTTCGCTTGAAATTTTCGTTTAATGAAAGATCTGCTATCAAAGGAAAAATAATCTCTCTAATAGCGTTAGAATCATATTTTTTTATAAAATCGCTGAGTAAAATCTTGCCGTCCATAATTTCATTAAGTTCATTTTCGCTTAGATTATTTATTTCATTTTTCAGTAAAATTTTAAGAGGATCAGCCGCGTATTTTAATTGTTCGCCAAACATGATTCTTATTTTATTCAGATAATTTTTTTTGTTTTCGTCGGTAGCGAGGTTTTCCAGAAATTTCGGTAAATCAAGCCCTAAATTGCTCGTTTTGGCGTTAAAATTTTTAATTTCATCAGCACTTAAATCTATAATTTCATTTAGTGAGTTTTTGAAATTTTTAACATCTTTCAAATTCATAAAAGTAGCTAATTCAAGTCCTTTTTCGGCAATATTTTCAAAATTTGCAAACAAAAAAACAGGAAAAAACAGTATAAAAATTCGTCTTAACATTCAAAATCCCTTCGCAAAATTTTAATTTTATCAAAAACTTTTTTAATGTATAATCAAACGAAGGATTTTTATGGAGATTTTACTTTTAGCGGTGGCGCTTAGCATGGATTGCGTTGCCCTAAGCATGTCAAATGGTGCCAAATGTGCGAATTATGGAATTTTTCGTATCGCGAAAGTTTCTTTTGTCTACGGATTTTTTCAAGGCGCAATGCCGATAATCGGCTTTTTTCTAGGTGCTTTATTTGTAGGATTTATTGAACAAATTGATCATTTTATAGTTTTTGCAATTTTAGGCTTTTTGGGTGTAAAGATGATACTTGACAGTCACGAAAATAGTGATGAAATCACGGCAAACTTAGGACTGAAAGAGCTTATTTCTGGCGCTGTAGCCACAAGTATAGATGCACTTGCAGTCGGTGTGACATTCAGTTTTACAAGTCTAAATATTTGGTTTAGTTGCTCTATAATCGCTTTTGTTTGTTTTAGTTTATCATTTGCCGCGACTTTTATCGGAAAAAATTGGGTGAAATTTTTAAGGACAAGGCTCTTATTTTGGGCGGTTTGATTTTAATTTTTATAGGATTTAAAATTTTGATTATTCATCTTGGAGTTTTATAATTAAAAATTTTGCTTTACTGTTTTAAATTTTATTACAGCAGAGAAGATTTGAAAAGTAATTTGAGCTTTTAATTTTAATAAAAAATGCAATAGATTGAAATTTTAATAATTAAATAGCGCTAAAAAAATATATAAATTTTAAATATAAAAGAGTTGAAAATTTGCGAAAATACCTGTATGCTGTATTTTATAAACTGTTTAACCAATTAAAAAACTATAATTCATAAATCATATGAAATATTTTTTGCAGTTTAAAATAAAAATTCAAATAGAAAGTTTTTATAAAAAAAGTAAGTCTATAAAATATTTTTAATTTTAAAGTGGCCGGTAGATAGGGATTCGAACCCCAGGAGGCTTGCACCTCAACGGTTTTCAAGACCGCCGCTTTCGACCGCTCAGCCATCTACCGACAAAAAGAAGTTAAAATTTTTTCTGGAGGCGACACCCAGATTCGAACTGGGGATCAAAGCTTTGCAGGCTCATGCCTTACCGCTTGGCTATGTCGCCGTGGTGCCCGGGGCCGGACTTGAACCGGCACGGAAGAAAAAATCCGAGGGATTTTAAGTCCCTTGCGTCTACCAATTCCGCCACCTGGGCACTTTAAAATTTTAAATAAATGGAGCGGGAAACGAGAGTCGAACTCGCGACATCGACCATGGCAAGGTCGCGCTCTACCACTGAGCTATTCCCGCATAATGGAAACTGAAATTATATCGAAATAAAGCTTAAAATAAATTTTATTTTGCTTAAAAATGTAAATTTTACGGAATAAATAAATTTTTTATTTTAAAAAATACAGCAATATTTAATTTTCGCATATTTTTAAAATATTAAAAGGTGCTGTTTATGAATTTTATTATAAATACATTGCAATATTTTTGCTCGTTTAAAATATTTGCGCTTAATTTTTTGCTTTTCAGTTGCCGTTAAATTAAAAATTTAAACGTTGTCATTTTTTTATAAGAATAAAATTCAGCGATTATTTAATAAATTTATAAATTATGATAAATCAAAACATTGTAGCGCCATAAAAATATAAATAAAACAATAAATATGATGTTTTTTTGAATAAATTTTGTATAAAATGAGAAAATATTAAAAAAAGATGATTGATTCTTTATGGATATTTAAAAAGAGATTTTCTAATTTTAATGAGAATTTTTATATTTAACTAATTAAAAATTTTTATACTATTTCTTAAAACTTTTTAACGCAGTCAATTAGTTTAAAATTTTTACACCGTGTAATAATGTAATTAAATTATCGCTTACGATACGCCGCGCAAATTTAATCTTTCTTGGCATCTCATAAACTAATAAATAAAAGAGCGTTTTTTTTTTTTTTTTTTTTTGGAATTGTCGGCTTTATAATATCGACATTGTTTAATAATAATATTATGTTTTTGAAAACTTGGCAGTTTAGGCAATCTCACAAAAGGATTTAAAAATTTTCAGGCATTTTGGACCGGATTTATCAACTTTTTCTTCACTTGCAAGTATCTTTAAGATATGAAATGGAAAAGTCATTAAGAGGATAGGTAAAGTTTTAATAAATTTTAATTTTTTTGATATTCATAGCTTTGTAGAGTTTTATAGACTATTTGTATTTAAAATTTAATGAAATTTTTGCTTTGATTATTAAGATTTTTTATTTTAGTTGATTATAAAAATTTTTAATTTAATTGAAATTTTAAATGATGAATTATTTTAATTTCAAAGCTTCATTCATAAATTTTAAAATTTTTGTTTCATTCAGTGTATTGTCATAAAATAAATTTAACGCTAAAACTGCTTGAAATACGAGCATTTGAGCGCCGTCTGAAGTTTTTAAGCCATATTTTTCCGCTAAATTTAAAAACGGTGTAACCTTTCCGTAAATTACATCAAAAGCCAATTTCGCTCTATTCAAAATTTCATCTAAAATTTCTTTTGTGGCAGGTAAATTTTCATCTTTTAAACCCGCGGAAGTTGAGTTTATAACCAAATCATAATCTTTTGAATTAAAATTTTCGTAAGTGTAAAAATTTTCGCATTCAAAATTTTCGTTACTTTTATCAGATCGATTTAAAATATCGAATTTAACGCCATTTTCATGCAATATATATGAAATTGCGCGAGTTGTTCCTCCAGCTCCTAAAATAACTGCATTTTTGAAATTTCCGATTTTGCTTACAGCGCGCCAAAATCCGAACGCGTCCGTATTGTATCCGTAAAATTTTTCATTTTTATATACAAGAGTATTAACTGAGCCTATTTTATCGGCAGCTTTACTTTTGAAATCGGATATTCTAAAAGCGTCTATTTTAAATGGAAGTGTGATATTTGCGGCATTTAGTTTAAGTTTTAAAAAATTATCACGCAAATCTTTGCCGTCATTTAGTAAAACTCTACCGTAAAATGCGTCTAAACTCAAGCCTAAAATAGCGTTATTATGCAGTCTTGGCGAAATCGAATGTGAAATCGGATTTCCGAAGACTGCAAATTTTTTCACTATTTTGCCCTATAAACGAACGCTTCTGGATTTATTTCCGAACGAATTTGTTTAATCTTGCTTTCTATATTTGCATTATCATAAGGACCGACTAAAATTTTAGTCATTTTTTTACCGTTTACAACGGTATCCTGAAATTTATAAGAATAGCCTTTTTCTTTTAGTTTTTTTGTTACTATATTTTCTTTTTTGTCTGATGAAAATGCCAAAACTTGTATATAAGCATTTCCTGTTGTCGCAACAGCCGCCGCTTTCGGTTTTGCATTTTTTATGTCGCTTATTTTTATTTGTTTATTTTTTGAATTATTACTAAAAACTGATTTTTCATTCTTTTTGCTTTCAACATTTTGTTTGGTTACGGTTTGTTGCGCCTTTACAGGTTCGGATTTTTTTATATTTGTATTTTGCGTTTTTTCTATTTTTTTAGGCTTTTGCGGTACTGTTATTTCTTTTTTAATTTGTGTCGTTTCTAATATTTTTTTAGGCTCTTCGATTTTTACCGGTTGTTCCACTTTTTTAGGTGGCTCCGGAGCTATTGCTATAGGTTTGATTTCAACTACTTTTGCATTACTATTATCAGGTTTGATTTCTATTTGAGTAGGTTCTTTTGTTGTTTGTGAGCTCGGCTCTATTTGTTGTATTTCAGCCGGTTTCGTCTGTATTTTTATTTGTTGATCTACTGTCGGTGTATTAGCGGTATTTTGTGCCATTTCATTGTTTTTTGTATTCGGTGTTAAAATTTCTTGCTCGTTTGGCATTGTAATGTTGTCATTTGTGTCGATATTGCCGCGATTTATAAATTTCATAATAATAAGAACTATCAAAAAAATGATTACTAAAACAGATATTCCCATAAGAATTTTTTTGATATTTACACTTTTTTCTTGTGCTGCCTTATCTTTATCAAGTAAAATATCGGCCATTGTAAAATCGTTTTCCATTAAAAACTCCTAAAAATTTCAATATTTTTTAAAATTTCCATAAAAATCTTAAAAAATACTTTAGGGCAAAATTATGCCCTAAAATTTAAAACATAGCTTTATCGTAAATAATAAATTTACTTGCAAGTTCTTTAACTTCTGCTTTTATTTTACTTTGAAGTGAAGTATTGTTTATATCATTAAGCACGTCAGCAATTTTATTTGCAATCCATTCAAATTCTTTTTCTTTCATACCGCGTGATGTAAGAGCCGCGCTTCCTACTCTAATGCCGCTTGTTACAAAAGGGCTTCTTGTTTCTCCAGGAACCGTATTTTTATTTACGGTAATTCCTGCATTTTCAAGCGCGTTGCTTGCGTCTTTTCCGCTGTAATCCTTTTTCAAAAAGCTAACTAAAATTAAGTGATTATCCGTTCCACCGCTTACCAAATCAAAGCCGCGTTTCATTAGCGTATCACCTAAAATTTTGCAATTTGCTTTTACCTGTTTTGCATAAGTTTTCCATTCAGGACTTAAATTATGTTTAAAACCGACTGCCTTTCCTGCGATAACATGAACAAGCGGACCGCCTTGCATTCCTGGAAAAACGCTTGAGTTGATTTTTTTGGCAAATTCTTCTTCATTTGTCATAATAATTCCGCCTCTAGGACCTCTTAAAGTTTTATGTGTTGTAGAGCTTACTACGTGGCAATATGGAAACGGATTTGTATGCTCCCCGGCAACTACAAGACCTGCTATATGAGCTACGTCTGCAAATAAAAATGCTCCGATGCTATCTGCGATTTCTCTGAATTTTGCAAAATCAATCTCTCTTGGATATGCGCTTGCGCCGCAAACGATTAGTTTCGGTTTTACGATTTTAGCAATATCGGCAACTCTGTTGTAATCTATTCTTCCGTCCATTTCCACGCCGTAAAAAAAGCTGCTATAAAATTTGCCGCTTGCATTTACTTTTGCGCCATGAGTCAAGTGTCCGCCGTTACTTAAATCCATACCTAAAATTTTATCGCCCGGTTTTATAAAAGCTCCGTAAACACCTTGATTAGCTTGACTTCCGCTATTTGGTTGGACATTTGCGAAATTGCAGCCGAAAAGTTTTTTGCAACGATCAATTGCTGTTTGCTCTATTTCATCTACAAATTCGCAACCACCGTAATATCTTTTACCTGGATATCCTTCAGCATATTTGTTTGTAAGTATGGAACCCATTACTTCCATAACTTCAGGATATGTGAAATTTTCACTTGCAATCATTTCCAAATAATCACATTGTCTTTGTAACTCTTTGTTTGTTAAATCAAAAATTTCTTTATCAAAATTTTCCAAATTCGACATTTTTACTCCTTGTCATCTAAATTTTTTATCGGTTTCATAGCCGGAAATAAAATCACATCACGGATTGACGCTTTGTTCAGTAAAATCATCACAAGTCTATCCACGCCAAGCCCCCAGCCAACCGTAGGCGGCATAGCATAAGACAACGCTCTTACATAATCTTCATCCATTTCGTGCGCTTCATCATCTCCTGCTTTTTTCGCTTCAATTTGCGCTTTAAATCTTTCATATTGATCAAGCGGATCATTCAGTTCGTTAAATGCGTTTGCAAGCTCTTTTCCTGCAATATAAAGTTCAAATCTCTCTGCAATTTCAGGATCTTTGTCGCTTCTTCTTGAAAGAGGCGAAATAGAAACCGGAAAATCCGTTATAAATGTAGGATTTATAAGTTTGCTTTCTACGTAATTATCAAAAAGTTCAGCTTGCAAATGCCCTAAATCAAGTTTTTCATTTGCTTCAAAACCGTCCGATTTAAGTTTTTTCAAAATTTCGTCTTTATCTTTTATAATTTCCGGCGAAATTTTGCCTATTTGTACCAATGCGTCCAAATATTTAATTCTTTGAAATTTTTTAGAAAAATCAATTTTTAAATCGCCGTAATCTAAAATTTCACCTAAATTTAAAGTTTTCAGCAATTCGTTAAAAAGTTCTTCCGTTAAATCCATCGCTTCAAAATAGTTATGCCATGCCCAGTAAAACTCGATGCTTGTAAATTCAGGATTATGAGTTAAGTCCATTCCCTCGTTTCTAAAACATCTATTCATTTCGAAAACGGAATTCATTCCGCCTACTACAAGTCTTTTTAAATAAAGCTCAGGTGCTATTTTCAGATATCTGTCAATATCAAGCGCATTGTGATGAGTTATGAAAGGTTTTGCATTCGCGCCGCCTGCAATCGGATGCATCATCGGAGTTTCGACTTCCAAAAAACCTCGATCTTCAAAAAATCTACGAATCGTCCTGACAATCAACGAACGTTTTTCAAAATCAACTCTAACGCTTGGATCCATTATCATATCAAGGTATCTTTGGCGATATCTTAACTCTTTATCCGCAAGACCGTGAAATTTTTCAGGTAAAATTGAAATTGCTTTGCTTGCAAGGATAAGGTTGCTTACATGCATTGAAAATTCGCCGGTTCCTGTTAAAAACGCATAACCTTTTACTAAAATTATATCGCCTACTTCAATATTTTTCTTAAATTTTAAATAATTTTCTTCGCCTATACTGTCTTTTGAATAATAAATTTGAACATTTCCGCTTTCATCTTCTATATTTGCAAAAGTCGATCTTCCGGCTACTCGTTTTAATTTAATACGACCGGATATGACGATTTCTTCGTCAGCTTTTTTTGTTTCGTTTTCTGCTATGTATGCGAATTTCTCACGAAATTCTTTTATATTCATATCCTTTTTTAAAAAATGCGGATACGGATTTACACCTAAATTTCTTAATTCGTCTGCTTTTTGTATTCTTTGAATTTCAAGTTGGTTTTCAAACACTATTTATTTCCTTTTTTACTGCATTTTTCACAAATTCCATAAAGTTGCATAAGATGACTCGTTAAAGTAAAGCCATTTTTTTGTGCAATTTCAAGTTGTTTATTTTCTATTTCCTGGTCCGTAAATTCTACAATTTTACCGCAACTTTTACAAATAATATGATCGTGATGAGGTTTATTTGCAAGTTCAAATTTTTTACCTTGTGAGCCAAATGATATGGAAGTAACCATTCTTGCATTTTCCAAAAGATTCAGTGTGCGGTAAATTGTCGCTATGCCTATATTTAAATCCGGATATTTTTCTTTTATGTGCATATTCAAACTTTCCGGAGTAAAGTGATAGCTGCTGTTATAAAGCGTTTTTAATAAAATTTCACGTTGTTTTGTATATTTTAAGCCGTTATCTTTGATGATTTTTTTAAATTCTTCAAGCAATTTATCAAATTCCAAATTTTCAATTTTTTTCATTTGTAATCCTTATAAAGTAGAATTTTCATCAAAATTTTCCTGGTTTAAAATTTTGCTTTTATTTGTATCATTTTCGAAAAATGTCTCATTAAAATCATCGTTTAAAGTGTTGTTTATATCTCTTTTTATTTCCGTTATGGCATTTTTTACATTTTCGTTATTTTTTATTTGCATTATAAACTCGCCGGCTTTTACTAAATATGGATATGTAACGCTGTTTTCAAAAAACGGTTTTGTTTGAGTGTTTAAAAATGCTGCACTTTTTATAAGCACAGCTACTATTGCAAAAATTAGAAAAATTTTAGCGGCGCTGAATATAAATCCGCCAACCTTATCAATGATTCCAAGACCTGTAAATTTTATAAGTTTTGCTAAAATTTCGCCTACTATAAGGCAAACTATCCATGTCGCAAACAAAACTCCTAAAAATCCTGCCAAAATCTCCGTGCCATCTCCGCCTATAGCATTTGCACCGTGCAAGTTATATATATTAGCACTTATCCAAGCACCTGCCTCAGCTCTATAGTTTACCGCTAAAATAAGTCCGCCGATAAGTCCTAAAATTCCGAAAATTTCTCTTATTATGCCGTTTATAAAGCCGCGAAGTCCAAAAAGCACGATTAAAACAATCGTAATTAAGTCAAACCAATTTATGTTTTCCAGCATTATTCACCTATAATTCCGATAAGTTCTTGCAAATTTGTAGAATAACGAAGCGCATTTTCTTTTGTGATTAAATTCGAACGAAGCGCTTTTACCATTGCCTGAGTTTGTGTTACCATACCTGTATTTTGTTGATTTAACTGCATTTGAGAATAGATTTGATGCACTTTATTTTCACGTATAAGGTTTGCAATCGCATTATTATTGATTAAAATTTCATGTATTGCAATACGACCTTTTCCAATTCTTGGAAGCAAAGATTGAGAAATAATGGAAGTCAATGAAACTGATAACATATTTCTTACTTGAAGTTGTTCGCCGCCGTCGAAACTATCAATAATTCTGTTTAGAGATTGAATTGCCGAGTTTGTGTGAAGTGTTCCAAAAACCAAGTGACCTGTTTCAGCCGCAGTTATCGCAATAGAAATTGTTTCGCGGTCACGAAGCTCACCTACTAGAATGATATCCGGGTCTTCACGTAGTGAAAATTTTAAAGCTCTTGCGTAAGATTGTGTATCTGTACCTATATTTCTATGCGAAAAAAGCGAACGTTTATTTGTATGCACGAACTCAACCGGATCTTCAACCGTGATAATGTGCTTTCGCTCAGTTTCATTTATCTCATTAAGCATTGCCGCCAAAGTTGTTGATTTACCGCTACCTGTAGGACCTGTAACTAATATCATACCTTTTTCGTGTTTTACGATTTCTTTAAAAATGGATGGCGCTTTTAATTCGTCAAGGCTTGGAATGTCTATTGGAATTATACGAAATGCAGCCGCTAAATCACCGTTCATCGTATAATAGTAATTTCCACGAAAACGACCTATATTTGGAAGCTCTATCGCAAAGTCAAGCTCTTTATTTTCTTCCAATTCACTTTTTTGCGCATCAGTAATTAAAGCGTAGCAAATATATTCTATATCGCTACCGGTTAAAACATCCATAGCCAAAGGGCGTAGCTTGCCATCTATTCTTACTTGCGGTGCTGAGCGCGAAACAAGGTGCAAGTCAGATGCTTTATTAAAAACGACTGTTTTTAAAAGAGTTTCAATATCCGCTAAATGTTTGCGATTTTCTTCTACCATGGATTTTCTCCTTAATCTATGATTTTTGGTACGACAAAATACGAGCCGTCAATATCGGGCGCATTTTTTAATATTATATTCATTATCTCATCATTATTATTATCCGGCTCATCTTCACGAAACGGTGTGCCGCCTTTCAACGTAGTAATAGCCGCATTTGTTTTATCTAAATCAAGTTCGTTTAAAACTTCTACAAAATTTACAATTTCATTAAGTTGTGCTTTAATTTCATCTCTTTTTTCGTTCGGAACTTTGAATGCTGTGAGTTTTTCTAATTTTGTCAAAAGATTTTCATCTATTATCATTTTTTTCCTTTGTTGATAAAAAGTTAGATATTATAGCATATTTAACTTTAACATTAGCCGTATTTTAAATATTTTATGATAAAATTATGCGAAAATTTTAGAAAAGGAAATATTTTGGCTTTAAAAGACGATATAGAAGGCATTAAAGAGCAAATCGGCACTGAAGAACAGTTTTTGCAAAGTATGATAAAAAGTGAACTTTTTATAAAAAAATATAAAAAACCGCTTTTAGCTTGTGTTATTTTAGCGGTTTTGGGCGTTGCTTCGTATTACGGTAATGAATTTTATAAAGAGTATAAGATAAACAAAGCAAATGCTATTTTTAGCGAGCTTGTTAAAAATCCGAACGATGAAAAAATTTTAAATGAGCTTAAAAATGAAGATTTCAATCTTTACGCTATTTATAAACTTGAAAATTTAAAAAATTCTCAAAATGTAGATATGAGTGAAATTGTAAATGATAAAAAACTTGATCCTATGCTAAAAAATATTATAAATTTGCAACTCGGAAAAAGTGGCGGCGAGCTTTTAAGTGATTATGAAACATTGCTCAAAGGTTTTAAACTTTTAAAAGAAGGAAAACCGAAAGATGCAAAAAACGAATTTGATAAAATTCCTTTTAATTCACCGCTAAATCAAATTGCTCAAAATTTAAAACATTATAATATAACGGATAAAAAATGAGAAAAAATATTTTAATTTTACTTGCGCTTTGTCTTGCTTTTGCAGGTTGTACTACAAAAAGGTTATACTTTGAGCCCGGAGACGAAAATATCACAAAGAAGATATCTTACAGCGGCTCTTTACCTGATGATATAACTTTTGCAAATAAGCAGGTAGCTACATTGGATAATGGAAATGTGATTTCAAAAAGCGGCTTGAATAAAAATTTAAAGCTTAATAAAGGCGAAATTTTGCTTAATGAAGCTGAGAACAAATTTATAGTCAGCGATGTGGCTGGAGCTATCAAAGTTTTAGATGAAAACGGCGGCATAATTTTAGATCAGAATTTAAGCGCGCAAGCGATTGCTGCAAATATAAACGGCAATAATTTGGCGGTTTTAAGTGCTGATAATCACGCTTATATAATTAAAATAAACTCAGGCGCAGTGGTGCTTGATAGAGCATTTTCTCAAAATTTTGCGCTTGATGTAAGAGCCGCAGCGCCTGTATTTTTGGATTATCTTGTAGCTTTTGGGACACTTGACGGTAAAATCGCAATTGCCGATTTAAATATAAATAGAATTACGCAAGAATATGTAATTAGCGCTCAACCTTTTTTCAATAACGTAATTGAGCTTGGCGTACACGGTCAAAATCTTTACGGCGCGACTGCGACTAAGATTGTAAAACTTGCTCCTGCAGGAGTTCAAACATATGCGGCCGATATAAAAGATGTAATTTTTGATAAAGACAAAATTTATCTGTTTTTAAAAGACGGCGTTGTGCAAATTTTGGATTTGAATTTTCAAAAAATAAACGAGACAAAGTTGACTTTTGCGATATTTTTGGCTCCTACGATTTCAGATTCTAACATTTATATAGTGGAAAAAACCGGCTTTTTAATTCGTATGAATTTGAATTTAAATGATGTTAAAATTTTTGAACTGCCTGATGAAATAGACGATAAAATTTTTAGTGATAAAGATAATTTATATACAGGTAATAAATTTTTGAAATTTGGCGATGAACGATAAAATAAACGAACTTTTAGTTAAGCATAAAATTTTACTTAAAAATTTCAGAACAATTGAAACCGGAAATTTTACAAAAAAACGAAGTTTAAGTATTTTTTTTGGAGTTGATTTAAGTCAATTTCGGACTTTATTGTATTTAAGAGACGCTAAAAGCAGATTTGTAAGCAAAGATGCCATTTCTTTAATCGAAATTGATAAAAAAGTGCAAAGCAATGAAAATAAAATAATAAAAAAGAAAATTTTATTTTTAAACTCGGCGCTTTGCTCAAAAGCTGCTAAAATTTTAAATGAAAACGGATTTATGATTTATGATTTTGTGTGATATAGGAAATTCCACTGCTAAATTTTACAATAACGGCATTTCGAAAGTTATGTCGATCGAAGAATTTCAAAAATTTGAGCCGAAAGATACTGTTTATTTTATAAATGTAAATCCGAATTTTAAAAGAAAATTGAAAGGCACGCTGTTTTTTGATTTGGCACCGTATTTTGAGATAAATACGCTTTATTCAAAAGAGCTCGGAGTTGATAGAATTGCGGCAAGTTGCGCTATAAATGATGGAATAGTTATTGACGCCGGAAGCGCTATTACAGTCGATATGGTAAATAAAAACATACATATGGGCGGATTTATTTTGCCAGGGATTACTAAGTATGTGGAGGCTTACAAAAGTATTTCAAGCGTGCTTGATGTCGGGTTAAACTCGCAAGTTAATTTAGACAAAATTCCTTTAAATACTCGTGATGCGATAACTTATGGCGTAGTAAATTCCGTTGTTTTATTGGTGGAAAATATTGCCAAAAACCGCAAAATTTATATTACAGGCGGAGACGGTCAGTTTTTGTCACAGTTTTTTAAAAATGCCGTTTATGATAAAAATTTGATTTTCAGATCAATGTTAAATGTTATAAAAAGTAAGGGACTCTAATGATTACAATAGCACTTCCAAAAGGGCGAATAGCCGATGATACACTTGCAATTTTCCGCAAAATTTTTGATATGAAATTTGAGTTTGAAGATCGCAAACTTATTTTAAGTGAGGGAAATTTTAAATTTTTATATGTTCGCAATCAGGATATTCCGGCTTATGTCACAAATGGTGCGGCCGATATCGGAGTAGTAGGGCTTGATGTACTTGAAGAACATAGACCGGACGTCTTAAGACTGCTTGATTTAGGAATTGGAAAATGTAAAATTTGTGTCGGTATAAAAAAAGAAAATGAGCTTGATTATAACGCCGCAAGGCTCAAGGTAGCCACCAAAATGCCAAATATCACAAGAAATTTTTTTGCCGGTAAGGCAACTCCTGTAAAAATAATAAAACTTTACGGTTCAATTGAGCTTGCACCTTTGATAGGTTTGGCGGACGCGATAGTTGATAACGTTGAAACCGGTGCTACTATGAGGCAAAACGGATTAAAAGTGGCCGAAGTCATTATGCAAAGTTCGGCACATTTGATTGCAAATAGAAACAGTTTTATTACAAAAAGAGATGAAATTTTGGATTTACGTGAAAAAATAAACGGCGTAATTTAAAATTTTCTATAAATTTTTAAACTTTTTTTGCAAATTTAAAAAAGATTTGAATAAAATTTCAACTTAAAATTTTAAAAATCAAATAAAAATATCATATTTCTAAATTTTGGATTTATAACTTACAAATAAAAAATTCAATTTAGATAAAATGCTAAAATTACAGCGCGTTTTTGTCGCTGTCTTACTTAATAAATACGTAATGATATTTAAATTTTGCAAAAATTCAAAATTTATTGAAACCGTAATTCCAAATAAGTTATTGGTACAATTGCAAAGCCGTTTTTGTACAACAATAAAGCGGATGGGAGATAAATTTTGGATTATAGCAAGCTTACTTGAGTTTCTTTTTTATGCTTTTATTTTGTGCGGTTTTTAAATTTATGTTATCTTTTTTATAAATAGTAATTTTAGAAATTTTATTTTTTTATCATTATAGTTTTCGAGCCGGATTATCAAAAAGGTAAATTTTTATTCGCTATATATTATTTTATAACGTCATATTATCTTTATGCACGGTAAAACAAAATATTGTGAAGTAAAAAATAGATTTTTGATTTATAAGGAATTAAAAAATTTAATTCCTTATTTTAGAAAGATTAAATATCTATTGCGGCGTCGCGGTAATAGTCTATTTGAGTCTTTTTGAGTATTCTTATGTAGTTTGTGCTTCCTTCCACACCTGTTGGAAATCCTGCAGTCATCACATATGTGCCTGAGCTTTCGATAAGTCGCTTGTTGTAAGCTTGATTTATGATTTCGGCAAGCAAGAAATTTACACGCGTTTTTGGAACTACAAGTGCAGGAATTACGCCCCAAGCAAGTGTAAGTGAATGCGCTGTCTGCTCATCGTGAGCGATTGCTATAATATCTATTTTGGTTCGATTTCTTGCAAGTTTTATTGCTGATTTGCCGCTTCCTGTTATAGAAAGTATCGCTCCTGCTTGAAGTCGCATAGCAAGCCTTGCGGTTGAACTTGTGATCATATCGGTTTCATCGTAAAAATCATAATCATCAAAGCAATTGTAGTGATAAACTTTTTCTGTTTCGATGATTGTAGAGCTCATAGCTTCCACAACTGCTACAGGATTGTGACCGATTGCACTTTCTTCACTTAGCATAACCGCGTCAGTTCCGTCAAGCACGGCATTTGCTACATCACTGATTTCAGCTCTTGTAGCGCGTTCTCTTTCAGTCATACTAAGCATCATTTGTGTGGCTGTGATAACAGGTTTTGCGTGAGCGTTTGCCAGTTTTATGATTTTCTTTTGAATGCGCGGAATTTCGTAAAACGGCATTTCTATACCAAGATCTCCTCTTGCCACCATTATTCCGTCGCTTACTTGTATAATTTCATCTATATTTTCGACAGCGTCGAATTTCTCTATTTTGGCATAAATTTTAGCTTTTGAACCTAAATTTTTTAAAATTTCTCGCACGCGCAAAATATCATTTGCGGATTGTACAAATGAAATTCCTACGAAATTAACTCCATGTTCTGCACCCCAGCGCAAATCCTGCAAATCTTTTTCTGTTATTATGTCAATATTTATGCGAGTATTTGGAAAATTTACACCTTTATTTGATGTTAAAATTCCATCATTTTCAAGTACGGCTTCTACAGCTTCGTTGCTTACATTTGTAACTTTTGCACGTATAAAGCCGTCATACAGATAGATATATTCGCCTTTTTTCATTAGCGGTAAAATTTCCGGCTGATTGATACAAAGTTTGTAGGTTTTTTCATCGATTTTTTCACCGACTATTTCTTCAGGCACGAAAATAAGGCGATCTTCCGCTTTAAGTTTAAATTGTTCTTTCAGCTTTCCAACTCTTATTTTTGGGCCGCTGATATCTTGAAAAATACCGATTCTTCTATCAAGTTTTTTTTCTATTTCATGAATTTTATTTAAATTTTCTTCGTGATATTCATGAGTACCGTGACTGAAATTCATTCTAAATGCGTCTACACCTGCTTTTACCATAGCTTCAATCGTTTCAATTTTATCGCTTGCAGGTCCAAGTGTTGCCAAAATTTTTGTTTTTTTGAACATTTTTTCTCCTTCCTGTAAATTGCGGAGAATTCTATAATGAAAATCTAAATTTTAAAATAATAAAAAAGAGAAATTCCTATGAGATTTCATAGGAATTTTAAGGTTTAATCAACCAATTCGGCTGTAAATTTTTGTTCGTCAAAAGTTTTATTTAAGAATGCGCATACTTTTTTGACGTCTTGTTCGGCGTTTCCAAGGCAGCTGGTAGCTCCTGGACTTGGGGTCATATTGAAAATAATTCCTTTTTCCGTGTCAATTGAAGCTTCACCGAGCATAAGTTTTTTTTCGGTGCGATTCAACACTTGCGGACGTACGCCGCCAAAACCTTTTGCATAGTAAATATCTTCTGTTTTAAGAGACGGTACGATTTTCTTTGCATCCTCTACAAAAAGCTTTTTACCGATTTCAGGAATTTCAAACAGATAATTTCTAAATACATAGTTTCGAATATCACTGTCTTTTATTAAATCCCATAAAATTTGGACTACTTCTTTGCTGAAATTTAGAGTTTGGAAGTATTCAGGCACGCTTTTTAAACCTTTATAACGTTCCAATTTTGGAAGTGCTAAAGCAGTAGGACCGAATCTTGTGCATCCGTCTGCTAAAATATCAGGGTCTCCGTGAAGTGCTGCAAACGGAAGTTTCGGATTTTGAACCATATAAACTTTTCCGTTCAGCAAATGTTGTTTTGTCAGATAAAAGCTTCCCGCCATACTTAGACATCCCATATTTTTACCGTATCCCATGCGATGAGCTAACCAAAGCGAATGAGCTCCTGCATCAACTACGACAAAATTTGCGCTAATTGCCATATTGTTTCTTGTGCGTAGGAAAAATTTGTCACCTATATGTGTAATACCCAATACTTCGGTATTTAAAAACACATCACAGGTTTTATTTTCCTGTTTTTTTGCATTTTCAGTTAGTGAAATTGCCATAGCTCCATAATTTATAGTAGTATAAACTTCTTTTTGCACGCCCATTGATATGATATTTTCCGGTCTTTCGTTGCCATTTTCATCAAATACTATTTTCGGCTCGATTTCTTTAAGTTTTTCTTTGTCAAAAAGTTCTAAATACGGATAAAGCTCTTTGAAAATTTCAAATCTTTCTTTTATAATGTCTACTTCGCGTTCTCCGACACCCATAGCCATCTTTTGATTTGCAAACATAAATTTATTTTGATAGCCGTATTGAAGCCCGTATTTTACCACCATATCAGCAGTTCGTTTTACTTTTTTAGCTTTTTCAAAAGTGTAATTCGTCTCTATATCGCCGCAGTGAATCGTTTGCGAATTTGCCGTGCCTTTTGAGTTTAATGTCGCGATTCCCTCGTATTTTTCTACAAGCGCTATATTTTTTATATCCGTATATCTGGCAAGTTCATATAGTAGCGCAGCACCAGTGATTCCGCCGCCTATCACGACAACTTCATAATGCTTTTCTTCCATAATTTATCCTCGTTTTTTATAAATTCAATAAAATGTATTTTGCTAAAATTTAGCTTAATATATCGTAAATTTGATAAAAATTTATTAAATGAAATTAAAATTGTATAAATTTTTGTTTTGGAGGTAAAGATGAAAAAAGTTGCTGTAATTTTAGCTGACGGATACGAAGAATTGGAAGCTGTAACGCTTATAGACGTATTAAGAAGAGGCGGTATAAAATCTGTAGTTGTAGGATACGACGGTATTAATGTAATCGGAGCTCATGGTATAAAAATTGTAGCCGATACTGATTTTAGTGAGTTTAAAGTTAGTGATTTCGATATGATTTTGCTTCCTGGCGGATTTAAAAATAATGAAATTTTATCAAAAAGTGAAGAATTTCATAAAATTTTGCACGAATTTGATGATAAAAAACTTAAAATCGGGGCAATTTGCGCCGCACCTTGGGTTTTAGGAAGTGCCGGAGTTTTAAAAAACAGCTATACTTGCTATCCTGGATTTGAGAAAAAAATAAATCTTGCGGGTTTTGCAGGCGATAAATCAAATGTCGTAAGAGATGAAAATGTGATGACTTCGCGTGGCCCTGCTACTGCTATGGAATTTGCTCTTGCTATTGTAAAAGATTTGGCTGGCGAAAATGTTTATAATGAGGTAAAAGCAGGGCTTTTATTTAAATAAAAACACGGGTGAAATTTCACAAATTTGGAGATTTAAAATGATAGTTGTTATGAATAAATTTAATATAAAAAATGAATTTATAGATGAATTTATAGAGCGCTGGAAAAATAGAAACTCTTATCTTTCAAGTGTTGAGGGATTTGTGGAATTTCACCTATTAAAAGCGAGTCCTGAGACTAATTATTGCGTGGTCAGTTCATTTGTAAAGTGGCAAAATTTCAAAAGTTTTGAAAATTGGACTAAATCGAATGAGTTTAAAAAAGCTCACGCAAATGCCGGCGAGACCGCCCATATGCATTTTAAAAATGCAAATCTTGAAATTTATGAAGTTGTAATTTAAAATTTTACTTTTAAATTACAAACGACTTTTTGAAATTTTATAAATTTTCAATCATTTCTAATTTTGCATTTTTGGTTTATTTTTTAAATTTTGGCGGATAATTTACGAAAAGTGTAAAAATTTTGTTAAAATTTAATTTCGTAAATTATCCATTTTACAAATTCATTATTAATAACTACGATTTTTTGATTTTAGTATATTTATGATACTCATAAAACTTTCATTTTTTTAGTTTTGTGCGACAAAAATTATTTTAAGTCAGCGCATAAATTTTATGTTTTTTGATATTTGCTTTGTAAATGTCTTATTTCAATTTATTTTGGCAGTTTTATAAATTTCCAAAAAATACCAGGTTTGCTTAATTGTAATATTTTTTCTTATATATAATATTCGTTAAACGATTATATTACACTAAATATATTTTATATACTGTAAATTGATTAAAAAATATTTCTAAAAACCAGAAGGCAAATGCTTGATATTACCGCAGCAACCGGAATTGTAATGATCCATGCAAGTACAATCGGTTTCATTAAAGACCAGTTTGCAGCTTTATTTACAAGTCCGATTCCTAAAACCGCACCGATTAAAATATGCGTAGAACTTACAGGAATTCCAAAAACAGTAGCAAGCATAACGATACTGGCAGCTGATAATTCGGCTGAAAAACCGCTTGCCGGGTGCATTTTTGTTAAATTTGTGCCGACTGTCTGGATGACTTCTCTTCCTATAAACCAAAGTCCTGCTACAAGTGCTATTCCAAACGTTATCATTACTATTGGCGGAATTGCAGCTTCTCCGTTTACAGTGCCTGTCGCTAATGTATCAATAATCGCCGCAAACGGTCCTACCGCATTTGAAATGTCATTACTTCCATGCGAAAAAGCAAATCCGCATGCCGTAAAAACTTGAAGCCAACTGAACATTAAAAAAGTTGATTTGCTAAGATCACTTCTGCGTAAATTTTTTGCAAAAACGAACATCGCAGCCCAAACGATAGTCGCGCACATACTTATTATCAAATAATTTTGAAAAGCGCTTAAACCGAGATTTAAATTTTTAAGTCCTTTAAAAAGAAGCATACTTACAAGCACAATTGTTCCAAATGCCGCTATTATAGGAATTCCAAGCTCAAGTGCTTTGTGAGATTGAAGTTTTTCTTTTTGCATATCAAGTTCATTTATTTTTTTATAATAATCGCTGCTTAAATGTTTGTAATTTAAATTATGTTCTTGCATTTCAAGAAGATCTTTATTTAAAATTTCACTATATGCTACTTTTTGCAGATCGTTCAGTGTTTCATAAATCTTTTTATGCTCTTTTTTTAATTCTTTCTTTTTTCTTTTTATTCTATTGATTTTTATTTGCGCTATTGCATTGTAGTTTATGATGTATTTTTTGATTACACGGTAAATCATATATGAAGTTATTCCGCCTAAAACCGGTGAAATAATCCATGACAGTACTATTTCAAAAAGTTTATTCCAGCGTAAAATCGATAACGGAGAAATTTCACTGTGTTCTAAAATAACACCGAGAGTTAAGCTTGCCCCGACAATTCCGCCAACAATTGCATGAGTTGTTGAAACGGGCATTCCTTTTTTTGTAGCTATCAATAGCCAAAGTCCTGCCGCAAGTAGTGCCGACATCATTATATATACAAAGTCAAACGGACTTACACTCATTTTTTGAAGATCCACAATTCCGCTTCTTATAGTAGCCGTTACTTCGCCACCCGCAATTACAGCGCCGCCAACTTCAAAAATCGCAGCTATACAAAGTGCCTGTGTGATTGTAAGAGTTCCTGCGCCGACACTTGTTCCAAATGAGTTTGAAACGTCATTGCCGCCGACATTAAATGCCATAAAAATTCCTAAAATAACGGAAATTGTAAATATTATTTTATTTGCTTCACCGATATAATCAAATCCCCAAATTATAAAATATAGTGAAATTACAAGTAAAATTCCGCCAAAAAATAGATTTAAAATAGAATTTCTAGGCATAAAAAACCTTTAAAATTATTAAGCTACTACGAGTATCGGCACAAGGGCATTTGTGATAACTTCTTGTGAAACGCTTCCAACAATCAGTTTTTTTAGAAAATTTTTGCTGAATGAGCCTGTGGCAATGAGATCAAGTTTATTTGCTCGTCGAAATTTTATAATTTCCTCTCCGGCGTCAGTTCCGTTTATATAAACATATTTTGCATTTTCTTCGCCTATTATGTCTTTTGCGATTTTCAATGCTTCTTTTGATTTTTCTTCATTTTCACTTATATTTATTATATATTTTTTTGCATTTGAAAAAAGTGGTGAGTTATGAATAAATCCTGCAATTTTCACGCTTGATAATGTGCCGTCAAATGCAAGAAGCACGGATTTTATCGGCGAAAATTCTTTATTTACCAAAAGTACAGGTACTTTTAATTCTTTTATCAGCATATTGGCATTAAAATCTATATCGTCGCTTTCATCGTATCTGGCGGCTGTTATAAACATATCAGCTTCATTTTTATAAGTACTTATAATATCTATAAAATCGCCTTTTTTTAATGTTTGCTCCGCTTTTAAACCTTCCAAGTTAGCTTTTTTGACGCATTTATCAAGATATTCCTGCATTTTTTTAAGAGTTTCTTCGTTATTTTCATGTTCTAAATTTTGATAATTTGAAAGTATCATATCTTTTTCGCCAAGCACAATTCCGCCTGCCGCAAGTCCATAAAAGCTGTCTCCCAGCTCTTGATTTTCCATAATTGCGACAAAACTGATTTGCGATTTTAAAATTTTGGCCACATAAATGCCGTAGTCTCTTACATTATCGCAAATTTGATTGTTTTTTATGCAAACGACAACTTTCATAATTTATCCTTATTTTAAATTTTTAAAATTTTAGTTAAAAATAATAAAACTTTACTTAAATTCTTAAAAATTTAAGTTTTGGATATCGAAAATACGGTTATAAATTGATTTCTATGCCGACAGGACAATGATCGCTGCCTTTTATATCGTCCAGTATGAAAGCGTTTGTTAAATTTTCACGCAGATCTTCGCTGATGAAAAAATAATCAATTCTCCAACCTGCATTTTTAGCTCTTGCGTTAAATCTGTAACTCCACCACGAATATGCGATTTTATCGCCATTTATAGCGCGATAAGTATCGACAAAACCATGAGATAAAAGTTTGTCAATCCAAGCTCTTTCTATAGGTAAAAAGCCGCTTCTATCGCTATTTGATTTAGGATTTTTTAAATCTATTTCACGGTGAGCCGTGTTTACATCGCCGCAAATAATGATTTTGCGACCTTGTTTTTTAAGTTTATCAAGATAAATTAAAAATTTATCATAAAATTCCATCTTGAAATTAAGTCTGTTTTCATCTTTTTGACCGTTTGGAAAATATATATTAAATAGTGAAATTTCATCAAAATCGTGCTGCAAAACGCGTCCTTCGTTTTCTTGAAAAAATAAATTTTTAAAAGTAGCGCATTTTAGATTATGAAGGCTTGCTACGCCGCTATAGCCTGCTTTTTCGCCAGAGTTTACATCTAAATTTTCAAAACCGAGATTATAAATTTCAGAAGGAATTTTATCTTCTGAAACTTTAATTTCCTGCAAAGCTAAAAAATCCGGTTTTTCTTGAGTAATCCAACCTAAAGCGTCATTTTTTACGCAAGCTCTAAGCCCGTTTACATTCCACGAAATCAGCTTCAAAATCACTCTTCTCCAAGCAAATAGCGATAATATTCGTCATAGTCGTTTATTTGTCCGTTTTTAAAATCCCAAACCATCGTTGAAATGCCTTCTACATGCGAATAAAACGGTAAAGTATAACTGTTGATGCCGCCGGTTTTAAATGTTTTTAAAGTTTTAAAGCTTCCGCAGTCGGCAAAAACACCTTTTCCGTTTAATGCGAAAAATATAAGTCCAGCCGCATTATCGGCGCACATTTTACGAAATTCGTCTCTTCCGGGATTCGGTTTAAATTCGCTGCTAAGATAAGCCGCGTTTACATCAGGATCTACAAAGTCAATGTTTGGAAAGGCCAATTTTATCTGGTCGTAAATTTCTTTATTCGGAGTGATAAGCAAAGAGCGTGAATAAAGAAAATTAAGCACGATTTTATCACCGCTTTGCGGTAAAATTTTAGGAAGCGGAAGTGCTTTTTGGGCAAGCATTGAAAAAACTTCAAATCTTACTTTCGCGTTTGCACCGTTTTTTTCCGTTACAACAGCGCGCGCTATTATAGAACTCTCGCCGTTTAAAAATGTATGCGAAATAATTCCGCTGCTTCCAATTACGATATCCGGACTGTCTGTTATAGTGCCGTATCCGTTTTCTACGCCAATAAGCGTAGTTTCGTAAGTCTTCATATTAAAATCTGCAGAAAATGCAAAAGTAAAAAAGCAGATAAAAATCAAAAGAAATTTATTCAAAACCTTTCTCCTAAGTTAAAAATTTTCGGTTATTATATGAAAATTTGGTAAATTAACAAATTTTGCAAAATATAAGGCTGTTTTTGTTAGAATACGAAAATTCAGATATAGTGGTGGTTTTATGAGAGTTTTTTTGATTTTTTTGATGATTTTTTCTTTTTCTTTCGGCTCAAATATTGAGAAATTCAGCTGGCCGGAAGGTGTCAGTTTATTAAAATTTTTCGAAGTCTCTAAAATTCCGCTTTCACTTTATTATAATCTTGAAAATGAAGATCAGGAAGTTGTCAGCGAAATAATATCCGGTTCGGATTGTTATATGCTAAAAGACGATGACGGCGAAATTTTACAAATATTAATACCTGTAAGCAATGAACTTCAAATTCAAATTTATAAAAATAAATTTAATCAATATAAATTAACCTTTACACCGATTATTTATTCGGTTTCTCACAATACTCTCAGCATTGAAGTTAATAAATCGCCGTATATAGATATAATCGAAGCTACAGGAAATACAACGTTGGCAAACGAATTTATGATAATGTTTAAAAATGAGGTTGATTTCAAGAAATTGCAAAAAGGCGATAAAATTGTCATTGTTTATGATCAAAAAACAAGGCTTGGAAGACAATTCGGAGATATTAAAATTTCGGCAGGAATGTTGGAAAGTAATGGAAAAGCTCATTATATGTATTTTTATGATGATAAATATTATAATGAAAACGGCAAACAGGTAGAAAATTTCTTGCTTATTTTGCCTATATACGGCGCTAGAATCGCATCAAATTTCACGCCAAAAAGATATCATCCTATTTTGCATAGATATCGCGCTCATTTGGGAATTGATTATGCAGCACCTAAAGGAACGAAAATTTATGCTGCAGGCGGCGGTAAAGTAACTTTTGTAGGTAGAAGAAACGGATATGGAAATACGGTTGAAATTTCTCACGGTAGCAATATATCAACACTTTACGCGCATTTAAACGGTTTTGCAAAAGGTATAAAAAAAGGAGTAACGGTAAAACAAAAACAACTGATTGCTTATGTTGGGAATACCGGACTTGCAACAGGACCGCATTTACATTTTGGCGTTTATAGAAATAAAGTAGCCGTAAATCCAAACAGTATAGTAAAAGTCGAAAAAGAGCAAATCGTAACAAAAGAGCAGGCGAAATTTAAACAACTTGTAAAAGATACAAATGAAAACATAAAGAAAATTTTAGTTTCCAACGAAAATCCAAAGAAATTAGAAAATTTTGATAATTTTGTTATGTTAAATTAAAAGGCAAAAAAATGGAAACACAAGAGCTTGAAACCGCTAAAGAGCAACTTGATTCGCATATAGACGATACGCTTAAAGATGAATTAAGCTCAGTTGATCTTGCCGAACATCTGAAAACAATAAAAAAACACGATGAAACGCAGTTTGCCAAATATCTAAAAGAACTTGATCCTGAAAGCTTAGCTAACGCGGCTCTTGAAATGCCTGATCATATGCTTGAAGATGTCATTGAAATCGTACCGAAAGATAAAATTACGCAAGGTATTTCGGAACTTGAAAGCGACGATCAGGCCGAACTTTTGGATAATATAAGCGATATAGACGAAAATAAGGCTAAGGAATTTTTTGAAGAGCTTGATGAAAAAGACCGTGCGGATATTTTAAAAATCGCAAAATATGATGAAGATGAAGCGGGCGCCTATATGCAAACGGAAATTTTTTCCGCAAAAGGTTCCGAAACACTTAAAAGCGCTATTGACAGACTTAAAATTTTAAAAGAAAAAGAAGAGATAGAAAACGTTTTTCAACTTTTTATTGTCGATGAAAAAAATCATTTAAAATCGGCTATTGCATTATCCGATTTGATAATTTATGATTTTTCGCTTACTTTGAATGAAATAATTGAAAAAAGCAATTATGATTATAAACCTCATGTTGCGATTGATACGGAAAATGTAAATGATGTCATACAGGATTTTGACGAGTTTGATTTAAACGTTATGCCGGTAATTGACGCGAACGGCGTGTTGCTTGGACGAATTACAAGTGATGATATACATGATCTTATTGAAGATCGGGCTACTGAACAACTTTATAATTTGGCCGGCGTTAATGATGAAGCCGAAGAAGAAGAAACTGTTGTAAAATCAGGTAAAGCACGCGCGGCGTGGCTTTTTGTAAATCTTTGTACGGCGATTATAAGTTCTATCATTATAGGTTTTTTTGACAAAACGATAGAAAGCGTTGTTGCACTTGCGATTTTGATGCCGATAGTTGCCAGTATGGGCGGAAATACAGGTACGCAAGCGCTAACCGTTACGGTTCGCCGTCTTGCGCTTGGAGAAATTGAGTTTAAAGATAAAAAGCGTGTTTTATTTCGCGAAGTTGCAATTGCACTTGTAAATGGTATGATTTTTGCAACGCTTATGGGAATTGTTGCATATTTTTGGTTTCACATTCCGCTTCTTGGTTTTGTAATAGCCGCGTCAATGATTATAAATCTTACATTGGCAGGGTTTTTCGGCACGGTGATTCCTCTTACTTTAAAAAAATTAGGAATTGATCCTGCTGTCGGTAGTTCGGTTGTTTTGACTACATTTACCGATATTATAGGATTTTTCAGTTTTTTGGGACTTGCTACATGGATTCTTCTGTAAAAAATTTTGAAATTTTGTCTCTTAGAAATGAAAAATTTGTAAAACCTTTTACTTTGCGTTTTGAAATAGATGGACAAGTGCGTTTTTGGGATTGCGTCAAGGTTCACGATAGTGTTTCCATTCTGATTTTTAATGAAGAGAGTAAAAATTTTGTGCTGGTTCGTCAGTTCCGCCCATCAGTTTGGTATTATAAAAATACTCACGAAAATAGTGATAAAAGCGGCTATACTTATGAGCTTTGCGCTGGAATAATGGATAAAAATTTATCCGCAAAACAAACTGCGATTGAAGAAATTTTTGAAGAAACGGGATATAAAGTAAACGATTTGGAATTTATTACGACTTGCTATTCCGCTCTTGGTTTTGGTGCGAATAGACAGGACTTTTTCTACGCCGTAGTAAAAAACAGTGATAAAATCGCTCAGGGCGGAGGAGTTGACGGCGAAAAAATAGAAATTATAAATTTGCCTTTAAATAAAGCTGAAAATTTTGCTTTTGATAATAACTTTATAAAGGCTCCAGGTCTTGTAATGTGCTTTTTATGGTTTTTTAAAAAGCATAAAAATTTTAAATAATTAAATTTTTTACCTCGTATTTAAAATAACAATTTTACTGTTCTTAGAAATTTAATGCGTAAAATTTCTAAAATTTCAAATCCAAATAAAATTCCGCCCAAAAAACTAAATTATGATTAAAAATTGAAGATAAACTTTAAACGAAAAAAATATGGTCGAGCTTTTAAATAATAACCAATAAAATTTTAATAAATTTTATTGCCGGCAAAAATATTTGGCTGTTAAATTTTAAATAATTTTAAATTTTTTTTCAACTTAAAATTTCGGATTATTTAAATAGATTTTTTTTGAAATTTAATTATAAATAAAATTTTATGAAAACGTTAAATTTTAAAATTTAGTGTTATTTAAAAGATTTTTTATTTTTGCGGTTTTAAATTTTAAATCAGTCACTGCTTCTCCAGCGAAATTGTCCTTTTTTGAAAACAGTCATTAAATTTGCGACCGATAAAATCCAGCGATTTTCTATTACATTTTTTAAAAACGCTGCAATTTCGCCGCTGATTTTGTAGCCAAAAGCCACGCCGATACCATCTGTATGACCTATTGAACAAACGGTTCCTCTGTTTTTGAAAATAAACGGCTTTATCAATTTTTCGCCTTTTAAAATTTGAATTAAACTTTCGCCGCAATATTCACCCATTTGCGAAGCAAGTTGAGCTGTCGGAGCGTGTTTTACATCGCGTGAGTTTGCTATCGCGCAATCTCCTAAAACAAATACTTCCAGATAATTCGGTATTTGTAAGAATTCATTTACTTCTACGCGGTCTTTTGTGTTTGTAATGCATGAGTTGCCGATTACCGGATTTCCTTTAACTCCGGCTGTCCAAATAGTGATATTTCCTTCTATTTTTTGCGTGCTTTTATCAGGCTTTTCGATAATCACGCCATCACTCATACATTCAATGACATTTCCTCTAATGATTTTAACGCCGATTTTTGTGAGTTTTTCAGCTGCTAAAGCGCTTAGTTTTTCATCAAACATCGGTAAAATGTGCTCTCCACGACCTATTAGATAAATTTTAACCAAATCTCTATCAAGACCTCTTATTTTGCAAAGTTCAGGAACGCGTTTTGCAAGTTCAGCTGCGAATTCTACGCCCGTAAAACCGCTTCCGCAAACGATAAAGCTTAAATTAAGAGGATTCGGTTTGAAAATATAATCTTTAAAATTGTTTTCTATATTTGTTCTTATTTGAAGCGCCTTATTTAGGGTTGAAAGTTTATGAGAGTGATAATAAACGCCTTTTATGCCGAAATCATTTACCCTAAAACCAAGCGCAATTACCAAATAATCGTAATCATACTCAAATCTTACGCCTTTTACTTTTTTGTTTTTGATATCGATTTTTTCAATTATATCTTTTGTAAATTTTACATTTTTTAGATTTAAAAGGTTGCGATAAAACATTCGCGCTTTTCTGGCGCTGTAAGTTCCAACGGCAACTTTATGAAGCAGTGTCGTTTGGTAATGATAATCGTGGCGCGATATAAGTGTAACTTCCACGTTTTTATCGTTCAGTTTTTTTTGTAATGTAATGGCACATTTTAAACCGCCGTATCCACCGCCTAAAATCAAAATTTTTTTCATTTTATTTTTCCTAAAATCGATAAAATCGGTGAATATTATACTTGAAACAAATCAAGCAGCGATAAAAAAAAATTATTAAATTTAAAATTTCATTTTTAGTTTAAATTTTGTGTAAATATAACAAATAAGCATAACACAAAGCAAAAAAATCGTAAGCGAATAAGCAAAAGTCGTGCAACTCGCCATTGAACCGAATTTTGCCGATGGCACAAGATACCAGCCGTCGCTGTAAAGATTTACAAAATAGTTTTGTAAATCACTAAGTGCTGTATCGGGTGGAACTACAGGACTGTCGTAGCCACATCCTCCTGTTGCGTCAAAAAGATTCGGCATTATGCTTGATTGCGATGCGGTATTTAAATTTATAGCCGGAGAAACAGCGCAGCCGCTGATATTTGAAAGATCTATTTCTTTGTTGTTTTGAATCATTTCTTTTATGGTATTTAATTTTGTGCTGAAAATAATTCCTGCTATGGACGCGCCGATTCCTAGAATATATCCGCAAAATTTTAGAAAAATATTAGTCGGTTTTATAGCTGCGATTATTCCGCCAAGAGCGATGATCAGCATAGAAATTCGTATAAAAATACATTGTTTGCAAGGTTGCATATATAGATATTTTTGAAAAAATCCATAAGCGATAGCGACAAAAGAGAGCATAATCACAGACATCAAAATCCATATAAATCGTCTATCCTGTAACTTTGAAATTTTATATACAAAATTCATATGATTACCTTTTATTTTTTTAAAAATTTATCTTATTTTATAATAGTTTTTATAAATTTCTTATCAAAAAATTTAAAATTTAAATTAAATTAAAAAATTCATAAAATTTAAGCTTCATTTGAGTAAACTTTTAAGTTCAAAACCAATAAAAAGGACGGAATTTTGAAAAGAGCTGAAAAATTTTTTGCAGTTTTTGCAAAAATTTTAGGAATTTTAAGCATAACTTTTCTTTTTTTGCTTGTCTGTTTTGTGCTTTTTAATGTTTGTGCCAGATATTTTTTTCATTACGGAAATGTCGCATTACAAGAATTGGAATGGTATTTTTTCGCTTGTATGTTTTTATTCGGGATGAGTTATACTTTACAACAGGATGCACACGTTAGAGTTGACGTGATATATGATTCTTTAAGTCCTCGTAAAAAAGCTTATATAAATATTTTCGGTGTGATTTTTTTCTTACTTCCTTTTGCGCTTTTGATTGTTTGTATTTCGCCGGATTTTGTTATAGAAGCTTACGAGAGCGGCGAAACAAGCGCCGATCCTGGAGGTTTGGCATATCGCTGGATTATAAAATCCACAATTCCGATCTGCTTTGGGTTTTTAATAATTTCCGCAATAGGTTTTATTGTGCAAAATATAAATGCGTTAATTCAAATCAAAAAAACAGGCTTTGCAGAGTTTTTTGTAAATTCGCAAAATAGCGCGAAAGGCGTATAAAATGGTAGGAATTGTAATGTTTTTAGCGGCGCTTTTTATGCTTATTATAGGATTTCCTGTTGCTTTTACATTCGGTGCCATTGCCGTATTTTTCGGTGCTATATATGCTTTTGTGCAAGCTTTTGAAGATAATAGTACGGAAATTTTTGCAGACGCCTTTTCGAATATGATAGATCTTTTTTCATTTATGCCGTATAGAATTTTTAATATTATGGAAAATAAAATTTTAATTTCCGTTCCGCTTTTTATTTTAATGGGAATGATTTTGCAAAAAACCCGTTTAGCGGAAAGACTTCTTGAATCAATGGCGTTTTTATTTGGTGGTATTCGCGGCGGAGTTGCTATCAGCACCGTTTTAGTCGGCGCACTTCTTGCGGCTACTACAGGAATTGTAGGAGCAAGTGTCATTGCAATGGGCGCTATAAGTCTTCCGGTAATGATAAAATATCATTATAATAAACCTCTTGGTTGCGGCACAATCGCAGCTTCAGGAACCTTGGGACAAATTATTCCGCCGTCAATTGTTTTGATTGTTTTGGGTGATGTTTTTGGCGTGCCTGTTGGTGATCTTTTTAAAGCGGCTATCGTGCCGGGACTTACTTTGGTACTTTTTTACGTAGTTTTTATCGCTATAGTCGCATTTGTAAAAAAAGATTATGCACCATGCGTTAAATTTGATACGACGGACAGCAAAGCGCACCAAATTTTTAATGCTTTAAAAAATGTAATTCCGGTTTTGGTTTTGATTTTGCTTGTTTTAGGCTCAATTTTTACCGGATTTGCTACGCCTACCGAAAGTTCCGCTGTAGGGTGTCTTGGTGCTGTTATTCTTGCTTTATTGTTTCGCACGTTTTCATGGAAACTTATTTATAAATCTTTACAGGAAAGTGTTAAAATTTCATCAATGGTTTTTGCGATTTTAATCGGAGCCACCGCTTTTTCAATGATATTCAGTTATACCGGAGCAGACACGATTGTAGAAGATTTTATGATGAGTTTGCCTGGACAAAAATGGGGTTTTATAGCTCTTACTATGGTATCTATTTTGATTTTAGGTTTTTTTATTGATTATGTTGAAATTTCATATATAATTTTACCTATTTTAATTCCAATATCTCAAAATTTAGGTATAGATCCGGTTTGGTTTGCTATACTGATTGCTGTAAATTTACAAACATCATTTATGACGCCGCCGTTTGGATTTTCTTTATTTTTCTTAAAAGGCGTTACCCCGCCGAGTGTGCGAACAATTGATATTTACAAAGGTGTTTTACCGTTTATAATTTTACAGATTTTGGTTTTATTATTGCTTGCGGTTTATCCGGAAATTTTCGGAATGAGTGCTTTTTTAAGCTAAAAATAAATATACAAAGATTAAAATTTTAAAAATTTTTCGAAGGGGCTAATATGGCAAAGAAATTTATTGACGTTATGGATACCACTTTTAGAGACGGTTTCCAATCCGTTTTTGGTGCAAGAGTGCTGATGAACGATTTTCTACCCGCGGTGAGCGCCGCAAAAGAAGCAGGAATTACTCACTTTGAGTTTGGCGGCGGAGCCAGATTTCAAAGTCTTTATTTTTATACAAATGAAGATGCGTTTGAGATGATGGATAAATTCCGCGAAGTAGCCGGAAAAGATGCAAATCTGCAAACTTTAAGTAGAGGCGTAAATACAGTTACGCTTGATACAGGAAGTCGCGAAATGATAGATTTGCACGCAAAACTTTTTAAAAAGCACAATACAAATACGATTAGAAATTTTGATGCATTAAATGATGTCGAAAACTTAAAATATAGCGGCGAGCGCATAAAAGCACACGGTTTAAATCACGAAATTGTAATAACTATGATGGATTTGCCGCCAAAATGCTTTGGAGCACATGATCCTGCATTTTATGAAAAGGTTTTGCGTGAAATTTTAGATAGTAAAATTCCTTTTGATAGCGTTTGTTTTAAAGACGCAAGCGGTACATCAAGCCCCGAAAAAGTTTATCAAACAATAAAAATGGCACGCAAGTTGTTGCCTGAAAACACACATATCAGACTTCATACGCACGAAACTGCAGGAGTTAGCGTAGCTTGTTATTTGGCAGCGCTTGAAGCAGGAGCTGACGGTATAGATCTAGCAGCTTATCCTGTAAGCGGCGGAACAAGTCAACCGGATATTTTGACGCTGCTTCATGCCGTAAAAGGTAAAAATTACGATCTTGGCGGACTTGACGTAGAAAAAATTTTAAAATATGAAGAAGTTTTATATGACTGTCTGAAAGATTATTTTATGCCGCCTGAAGCTACAATGGTAAGCCCTGTAATACCATTTTCGCCGATGCCTGGCGGTGCGCTTACCGCAAACACTCAAATGATGAGAGATAACAATATTTTAGATAAATTCCCGCAAGTCATCAAAGCTATGCGCGAAGTCGTAGAAAAAGGCGGTTTTGGCACGAGTGTAACACCTGTAAGTCAATTTTATTTTCAACAAGCTTTTAATAACGTAATGTTTGGAGATTGGAAAAAGATAGCTGATGGATACGGTAAAATGGTGCTTGGATATTTCGGCAGAACTCCTGTAAAACCTGACAGCGAAATAGTAAAAATGGCTGAAAAGCAATTAGGTCTTGCTCCTACAAAAGAGCATGCAATCGATATCGCTGATAAAGATGAGAAAAAATCCGTAAAATATGCCGCAGAAGTGCTAAAACGTGAAAACATAGAGCCGAATGAAGAAAATATTTTTATAGCTTTAGCGTGTAAAGAAAAAGGAATCGCATTTTTAAAAGGCGAGGGCAAAGTTATGGTTCGCAAAAAAGCCGATATGCCAAAAGCAACATCTAAAAATAATGCTAAAAAATGCGATGAGGTAAAAACTTACAGCGTTTTAGTTAATGGAAACAGCTATAATGTCCAAGTTGCGGAAGGCGAGAGCAAATTTGCAGGTGTAAAAAGCGTAGCGCAAACTCCATCACAATCAAAACCGGCAGAAGCTCCAAAAGCTGAAAATAAAACCGTTTCAAGCGGTGATTCAAACGAAGTATTGGCAACTTTGCCAAGCAATGTATTTAAAATTTTAGTAAAAATAGGCGATAAAGTTTCAAAAGGTCAAAATGTCGTAATTTTGGAAGCTATGAAAATGGAAATAAATATAGAATCTCCAAAAGACGGAGTCATTAAAGAAATTTTAGTAAATCAGGGAGATACTGTAGATAGCAATCAAGTGCTTGCTATCGTTGAATAAAATAAAAGGCGGAAATTTTAAAATTTCCGCTTTCTTAATATAAAATTATACTTAAATTAAGCCGCAATTAAATAAAATTTTCATATAATGCAAGGTTTAAATTTTTAAAAAAGGATTACTATGGCAAACCATAAATCTGCTGAAAAAAGAGCAAGACAAACTATAAAAAGAACAGAAAGAAACCGTTTTTATCGCACCCGTCTTAAAAATATGACACGCGCGGTAAAAGAAGCTGTAGAAGCTAAAGATGTTGATGCTGCAAAAGCGGCTTTAAAAGTTGTAAATCAAAATTTCCATAGCTTTGTAAGCAAAGGCTTTTTGAAAAAAGAAACAGCAAGCCGTCATGTTAGCAGACTTGCAAAATTAGTAAACAGTTTGGTTGCATAATTGTTAGCCGATCGCCTTAAACCGTTTTTGAAAAGATATGACGAAATTTCGGAAAGTCTTAGCGACCCCAAAATTTTGAGCGATATCTCTTTAGTAACCAAACTTTCTAAAGAACAACGCAGTATTGAACCTGTAAGAAATGCTACATTACAGTATTTGGAAGTTTTAAAAAACATTGAAGACAACAAAAGTTTGATAAATGATACCGAACTTGGCGATTTGGCAAAAGAAGAACTCAAAAATTTAGAAATTTCACAAAACAAACTTGAAGAAGAGATAAAAATTCTACTTATTCCAAAAGATCCTAACGACGAAAAAAATATCTTTCTTGAAATTCGTGCAGGAACAGGTGGCGATGAAGCTGCGCTTTTTGCCGGAGATTTACTGGACGCTTATTTGCGCTATGCCGAACTTCGCGGATATAAAACGGAAATTGTAAGTCAAAGTGAAGGAAGCGCAGGCGGTTTTAAAGAAGTTATTTTACTTGTAAAAGGTGATGGAGCTTATTCGCGTTTGAAATTTGAAGGCGGAACGCATAGAGTTCAAAGAGTGCCTGAAACCGAAAGTCAAGGTCGCGTGCATACATCTGCTATAACAGTAGCCATAATGCCTGAAATTGAAGATAGTGAAATTCAAATAAATGAAAATGATTTACGAATAGATGTAATGCGTGCCTCAGGACATGGTGGACAATGTGTAAATACAACAGATAGTGCCGTCAGAATAACTCACATACCGACAGGACTTGTAGTTACAAACCAAGACGGAAAAAGCCAACACAAAAATAAAGAAGCCGCTATGAAAGTGTTAAAAGCGAGACTTTATGATTTACAGGAAAAAGAGCGAAAAGCAAAAGAGCAAAGCGAACGAAAAGATCAGGTGGGCACAGGCGATAGAAGCGGGCGAATACGCACGTATAATTATCCGCAAAACCGTATAACGGATCATAGAATAAATCTTACACTGTATCGTCTTGACGCGATTATGGCGGGCGGGCTTTTTGATGAAATTATAGATCTGCTTATCGCGCATGCTCAAGCCGAAGCAATCAATAAAAGTGAAATTTAATAAAATTAAAACATATTTCAAAAATTTTGCAATACTTTTATAGAAAACCAAAAATTTACATTTTTCAGTTGTTGTATTTTAGAATAAACTTTTGCAAATTTACTATTTAAATTTTACAAGAAACAATAAAAATATTGAAATTTAAGGCGGCAATTTATCATTAGGTTAAAAATTTATATAAAAAAATTAAAAGTTTTGCTTGTAATAAATAAAATTTAAAACTTTTTGCCATTGCAGGTAAACATTACATCTTTAAATAGCATTAATTTATATAAAATTGATTTATTAAAAAATCGCTTTAGTATAAAATAATTTTAAAATTTATTAAATTTTTTGTTTTTATAAATATTTCAAAAAACACAAAATTTTTCGAAAATATTAAATAAACGCTTCTAATACCATAAATTGTATTTATAGTTATTTTTTGCTCAGTAAAACTGCACACAAAATGATTAAAGTAAAACCCAGATAATCGAAAAATACAAATTTGCTTCCAAGCCAAAAATGTCCGAAAAGTGCCGCCATAAGAGGTTCAATTGAGGCTACCAGGCTTGCTCTTTTCGGTCCTATAAAGTTAACTGCAATCATATATAATGAAAAACCGCAGATTGTACCCAAAAATACAATTGCACAAATAACTAAAAATGCGGAAAAATCAATACTTGGTAAAATTTCGCCGCCAAAAATTGCATAAAAAATCCAAAAAACTCCGCCGCTCATAATAAGTCCAAGCGCTAAAACAGCGTTTGTGCCGTATTTTTGACTGATTTTAATTGGAGCTATGCTGTAAATTACAACGCAAAGTGCTGATAATAATCCGATTATAAGAGCCTCTTTTGAAATTACTAAATTTTGAAAATTTCCATGAGTTGCAAAGAAAAAAATACCGGAAGTTGCAAAAATAAGTGCGATAAATTCTCTAAAAGTGGGAAAATTCCGCTCTTTTATACAGACAAATATCATAATCATAGCAGGCGCCGTATATTGCAAAGTCGTAGCTATAGCAGCATTTGAGTATGATATTGTAAAATAATATGTAAGTTGGCAAAGCGCAAGTCCGAAAACAGCATAAAGCCCTAAGTCAAAAAGTGCCGATCTGTCGCTAAAAATCGCAAAAACTTTAAATTTAGATTTTGTAAAAACAATGGCAAAAAGTATTAAGCCGCTCGCTAAAAGTCTCACTGAAGTAAGCCAAAACGGATCGAAATGTTTATTGGTAAATAAATATTCACCGCAAACACCGGAAAATCCCCAGATAATGCCGCTTATAAATGCTAAAAATACGCCCGCCAGATAAGAATTTTTCACACAATTACTCTTTTAACGCCATTGCGATAAGTTCGATAGGATTTTTAAATTTCGTATCATCCTTTATGCCGTTTACCGCGTCCGTGATTTGCATTCTGCAAGCACTACATTCGGCACTTACGAAAGTCGCATCCGCTTCTTTTATCATTTGAGCTTTTATAAGTCCTGACTGTTTAGCAAATTTATAATTTTCGCTTTGCATTGTAACGCCGCCAAAACCGCAGCAATGATTGCTATCTTTCATCTCTTTGATAGTAAAATTCTGAGCTATCAGATGGCGTGGTTCTTTAAAGATTCCAAGCATTTTACGCGCGTGACATGGATCATGATATGTTACGCTGAAATTTTGAGTTTTTTTGGCAGCCAGAATTTCGGCTAAATTTGTCTTTTTATCGAGATATTCGGTAGCTAAAAATATGAAATTCGAGAGTTTTTCAGCTCTTTCTTTCCACTTTTTATCATTCCAAAAAAACTTCGCATAATCATGTTTTATCATCGCGCAACAAGTTGCTTCAGGCACGATTACGGCATCCAGTTTGCCAACGAAGCTCTCTAAATATTCAATATTAAATTTTGCCAAATATTCGACACTTTTAAAATCTCCGGTGAAATATTGCGGTGCACCGCAGCATTTTTGTTTTTTGATGAGATATGCATCTATTTTAAGGGCTTTTAAAACTTCAAGCAAACTTTTGCCGATATCCGTATAAAAATAGTTTGCAAAACAGCCGATAAAAATTCCGACTTTGCCCGCACCACCGTTTTCAATAACGTCTTCATAAGAGGCTAAAAAACTTTTTTTTGCTAGGCTTGGAAGTACTCTATCCATTTTTACAAGCGGAATTTTTCTCATTTTCATTGAACTTTGCTCTTTTAAAATTTTAAATCCGCAGCTTTGAAAAACATATCCGAAACGCGCTACGATATCTAAAATTTTGCGGTTTCTTAAAAAGAAAAAGACTATTTTTTTATACCACGCAATGCCGTGAGTTTTCCTTATTTCGTTTCTGCTTTGTTCGATTGCGAAATCGACAGGGAGCGAGTTTGGACAGACTTGCACGCAGTTTGTGCATAAAAAGCACTTTTGCAAAATATCTTTCAGATTTTTATCAAGCGCCAAATCACCATTCTGATAAGCTCCTAAAAGGTCCAAAAAACCGCGCGGTGAGGTTACTTCATCGCGATTGATTTCGTGTATTGTGCATACTTGTATGCATTTTCCGCATTTAACGCATTTATCGCTGATATCTTTAAAATTAAATTTTGCTTCGTTTTCTTTTGACATATTAACTCCATCTATAACTCTTTAAAATCTATACTTTGGTTCTATTTTTCACTTAATTTTTAAGGCTGCAGTTTAAAAATTTCTTTTCTTAAAATACTTGTGCGAAAAATTTAAAACTGCGAAATTTCATAAATTTCATACAAAAGTTCAGTAGAAATTTTAAAATTTACAATTTCAGTTATAAAAATTTTCACTTTTTCAGCCTTAAAAATTCAGTACCCTTTTTAAATTAAAAAATTTTAAACAATAAATAACCTTAAAATTCTCATCTCATCGCACCGATTAAAATATTTTAAAGTCCCATTTTTCCGGGATTTAAAATATTATTAGGATCAAAAGCTTTTTTGACGGCGCGAAATAAATTCATCTCGGCTTCACTAAAAGCCAAGTGCATAAAAGGCGCTTTGCTTAATCCTATGCCGTGTTCTCCACTCAAAGTTCCGCCTAAATCAACGGCGATTTTAAATATTTTTTCGATTGCCTTTTGTCCGTTTTCAAGTTGCGCTTTATCGTTTCCGTCTTCCACCATAACGTTTGTATGCACATTTCCATCGCCGGTATGTCCGAAACAAGGTACTTTTAATGCGTGCTCTTGCGCCACTTCGCCTATTTTTTTCAAAAGTTCGGGCAGCTTTGAGCGCGGAACGGTGATGTCTTCGTTCAGTTTTTTATTTCCGTAAATTGTGATTGCCTGACTGACATTTCTTCTTGCGAACCAGATGTCATCGCTTTCCTGTTTATCTTTAGCGCGCTTAAAATTTGTGCATCCGTTTTCTTTAAAAGCCGCTTCTATTAAATCAAGTTGGCGTGATAAATCACCTTTTGAGTTTCCATCTACTTCGGTTATCAAAATCGCTCCAGCATCAACGGATAAACCTTTGTGAAATTTTTCTTCAACAGCGCGAATGCTGAGATTATCCAAAAATTCCATTGCTACAGGCACTACGCCGCCAGCCATTGTTTTGTAAACGGCATTCATCGCTTCATCTACGGAATCAAAAATTCCCATTGCGGTTTCACTCATTTTCGGTTTTGCTATAAGTTTTAAGGTGATTTCAGTAATAACTGCCAAAGTGCCTTCACTGGCGATTAAAATTCCTGCGGTATTGTATCCTGCGACATCTTTTATCGTGCGCTTTCCGGCTCTTATTATCTCTCCATTTGGCAAAACGGCGCGAAGCGCCATTACATAATCTTTTGTTATGCCGTATTTTGCGGCTCTCATTCCGCCCGCATTTTCGCTTACATTACCACCGATCGTGCAATAATCTTGACTTGCAGGATCAGGCGGATAGAAAAGTCCTTTTGCTTCGGCCGCTTTTTGCAAATCTTTATTTATAACGCCAGGTTGTACGACAGCGACTAAATTTTGCATATCGATTTCTAAAATTTTATTCATATGTTTTTCAAAGGCTAGAATTATACCGCCGTTTGCCGGCAAACTTCCGCCTGTAAAGCCGCTACCTGCGCCTCTTGGCACAACTGCAATTTCATTTTCATTGCAGTATTTTAAAATTTTGCTTACATCTTCTTCATTTCGTGGAAATATGACGGCGTCCGGTTTGAAGCGATTTTTTGTCGCGTCGTAGCAGTATGCCGTTAAATGCGCGTCATCATCGTAAACGTTATCCGCGCCAACCGAGTTTTTTAAAAAATTTATATGTTTAGCGTTCATTTTTTAATCTCCTTATTTAATTTATCAAATTTTTGTCTATTTTTGTCGCGTGCAAAATTTTAACATTTTTATTCAATTTAACGAAATTTATCGCTATTTTAGCATTATTATATTTGATTTTCCCATATATTTTTATATTCGGCACCGATTTTTTATATTTTAAAATGTTTTTGTAACTGAATTTTATATGAAAAAAAATTTCTTTAAATTTTATCGGAATTAGTTTTTTAACAAATTCGCATAAGCTATATAAAATTTTATAAAATATCATTTTATATTTTCCGTGGTAGCGATTTCAATCGCGATTTTGGCGGCTTTTTGTTCAGCTTCTTTTTTGCTTTTTCCTTTTGCAGCAGCGATTTTTTTGTCATCAAAAAAAACAGCCATTTCAAACTCTTTTTTATGATCCGGTCCTGTCGAACTTAAAAGCTTATAAGTAGGCGTCAAAGCAAAATTTGCCTGCGTGATCTCTTGAAGTTCGGTTTTAAAATCTTTATATAAAGATTTATCGATTTGTGGAAAAATTTCCTCTAAAATTTTAATGGAAAGGCTTTTACAAACTTCCAGCCCGCTTTCCAGATAAATTGCTCCAAAAATCGCTTCAAACGCATCTGAAAGAATGGAATCTTTTTTTCTGCCACCGTTGTGCTCTTCACCAAGTGATAAAAACAAATTTTCGCCGATTTTCAGTTTTCTTGCAAATTTCGCAAAGCTTTTTTCATTTACAAGAGCTGCTCTAAGCTTGCTTAAATCGCCTTCTTGTGTATGGCGAAACTTTTCGTAAAGATATTCGGCAACTATCAAATCCATAACTGCATCTCCTAAAAATTCCAGTCGCTCGTTATTTTGAGCGCCTTTGAAACTTTTATGCGTCAGAGCAAGTTTTAGATGATTTTCATTTTTAAATTTATATCCTAAAATTTTTTCTATTTCATGCATATTTCAGGCTCCTTTCAAATTTTGTGCGAAATTACGCGCCATTTCATCGCAGCGCTCATTTTGCGGATGTCCGGCATGCCCTTTTACCCAAAAAGCTGAAATTTTATGCATTGCCGATACACGTAAAAACTCGCGCCATAACTCTACATTTTGCTTGCCTTTGAAATTTTTAGCCACCCACTTTTCAAGCCAACCGTTTATACTATTTGTTACATATGAACTATCCGTGAAAATTTTAACTTCGCAAGGTTCTTTTAATGCTTTCAAACCTTCAATTGCTGCTCGAAGTTCCATTTTATTGTTTGTAGTCAACATTTCTCCGCCGCATTCGCATTTTTCATGTCCGTTAAATTCCAAAATATAAGCCCAACCTCCAATTCCCGGATTTCCAAGGCAAGAGCCGTCACTAAAAAGTTTGACTGATTTCATCTGTTTTTTTTGTAATTTGCGGGATTATTTGCACGCTTTGCAAACTATAGCACATAGGACAGCGATAAAAAAACGTAGGAAGCGAACTTTTGCAATTTTGGCAAATATAGCTGAACTTCAAGGTTGCGTCGCTGAAATTTGTCTTTTTTAAAGCTGAAAGCGCATTTATCTCAAAAATTTGACTTTCACCGTTTTGCGAAGTTAAATTTTTCGTATAAAAAAGCTCTTTAAATTCATTATCATCGGTATTTACGGCAAAATTTAAAGGATAAATCAAATCAATGCAATTTTTTAATTCCGGGAAATTTTTAAAATTTTCCAAAGGCTCTTTGTTTTGCAGATAAAGTTCCAGCGCCATTCGTTTTGCACTATCAAAATTCAGTGCTAAAATACGCGAAATTTTCTCATTAAAACTTAAATTTCTATCGTTTTTTATAATAAGTGCCTGAATATAGCAATTCAGTGCGTATGTCTCTTCGCCTTGCTCGGTAAGAGCGTCTATACTTTCAAGCGCTTTATCATAAAATTTCAATCTTTCATAAATTACGCTTAAAATTTTAAGAGCTTCCGGATTTCTGGGTGATAATTTTAAACTTTGCAGCAAAACATTTTCCGCGCGTTCTAAAAAGCCGGCTTTAAAATAAACTTTTCCTAGACTTGTAAGTAAAAATACACGCTCTTTTTTGTCGTTTGTTTTTGAAAGTGCGATGATATATACGCTGATGGCTTTCTCGAAATCTCCGCTTTTAACAAATGTGGAAGCTAAAATCGCCAGCACATCGGCTCCTATCTCAAGATGCCTTAAAAGTTCGTCGTATTTATTTGAAAGTGTGTTTGCGCTATTGAATTTCTTTATAAATTTTTCTATATTGTGGTTTTCATCCTTTTTGCTGAAAACTCCCCAAAAAAAGCTAAGTACAGCTACTAAAAGTATGATACTTATAAGAACTATAAGTCCAAAAATCGGATCTCTGTAACTAATTAAAAAATTTTCCAAATTTTACCTTTTTAAAAATTCAGCAAATTATAGCAAAAATCGTGTATAATTTGGCTTATGATAGCAAAAGAAAGTATAGACAAACTCATACAAATATCAGATATTGTTGAAGTTATAGGACATTATTTGGATGTCAAAAAAAGCGGTGCAAATTTTCAGGCGATTTGTCCGTTTCACAATGATACACATCCAAGTTTAATGATAAGTCCGACTAAACAAATTTACCACTGTTTTGTTTGTGAAGCGGGCGGCGGGGCGATAAATTTTATAATGGAATATGAAAAAGTCGGTTTTGTGGAAGCTGTCCAAATTTTAGCTAAAATGTATAATTTTGAGCTAAGTTATACAAGCGATGATTTTGCCGACAAAGAAAAAAAATACGATAAAAAAATTTTGGAAATGCTGAATGCTTATTATCAAAGTTTGTTGTATTCAAATAAAAAAGCGATAGATTATCTTTATTCGCGTGGGCTTGATGATAAAACGATACAAAATTTCGGGCTTGGATGGGCGCCTGGTTCCGCAAATACCATAAGAGCGCTCGAAAATGAACAAATAGAGCCAGGTGAAGCTTTAGCGGTCGGCGCGATCAAACAAAATGAAAACGGTTTTTATGCAAGTTTTATTGATAGAATAACTTTTCCTATTTTTGATGAAAGATCGCGTATTGTCGGTTTTGGCGGTCGCACATTAAATAGTGAAAATAAAGCTAAATATGTAAATAGTCCCGATAGTTCCGTTTTTAATAAATCAAAAATTTTTTATGCTTATGATTTGGCGCGCAAAGATGCGGTGAAAAAAAACGAACTTATAATTTGCGAAGGCTATATGGATGTGATAATGCTTCATAAAGCAGGAATTACAAACGCTGTAGCTGTGTTAGGAACTGCTCTTACAGAACAGCATCTGCCGATTTTAAAGCGTATGAAATTTCATATAATTTTAAGTTTTGACGGAGATACAGCAGGAATAAGAGCTGCTGTCAGAAGTGCTGAACTTTTACTTAAAAATGAGATCAACACAAGCGTGGTAATCATTGAAAACGGCGCAGATCCTGCAGATATGGTTTTTGCAGGAAAAATAGATGAGCTTAGAGAAATTTATTCCAAAGGTGTTGAAGGGGGAGAATTTTTAATACGCCAAATTGCTTCAAATTTTGATTTATCAAAACCTATTTTGCGAAAAGAAGCTTTAAGTGAAATTCAAAAGTTAACTTTTTCGCTTGATTCCATTGTCGCTATGGGATATGAAAATTTAGTTTCGGCAGTGCTTAATTTGCCGATTGGCTCATTTTCTTTAACAAATAAAAAAAATAATTTAAGCTCCAGTCAGGAAATGCCTCTTATGCCAAAAGCTCATAAAAAAGATATCGCCGAACTTGAAATTTTAAAAACAATGATAAGTGATGAAAATTTCAGACTTCTTGGTTTGGACGAATTAAAAAGCAAAAATTTTAGGGCTCACGCAGATATTTTTGAAATTTTAAAATCAGGTGTAAAATGGCAGGAAAATCCGATTTTAAGGGAACTTATGATTGACGATTCAATTAAAGAAAGTAATAATTTACGCTCTTTTTCAAAAGCGATAAGTATTTTGAAAATTAACTTTTGCAAAAATGAACTTTTGCGTTTGGCAAAAAGCGATGAAAAAGATAAATTTATTAAAATGGAGCAAATAAGACAAGAAATAAAGGAATTATCATGAAAGCGTTAGCGCTTTTTAGCGGCGGGCTTGATTCAATGCTTGCAGCAAAAATTATCTCTGATATGGGCGTTGAGGTGACCGCACTTCATATTGATATAGGTTTTGGAAGCAAGGATGATAAAAGTGAAATTCTTGCGCGCCGCGCCGGTGTTGCGGGCGCTGATTTTGCAATCATCGATGTACGCGAAGAGTATCTTAAAAATGTGCTTTTCAGTCCTAAATATGGATACGGCAAACATTTTAATCCTTGCATTGATTGTCACGGATTTATGTTTCGCACGGCGCTTAACTCTTTAGCACGTTTAGGGGCCGATTTTATTATCACGGGAGAGGTTTTAGGACAGCGTCCGATGAGTCAAAGAAGTGCCGCCATAAATCAGGTAAATCATTTAAGCGGTGATAGCGATTTGATTGTACGTCCGCTTTGTGCAAAACTTTTACCGCCAAGCAGACCTGAGATTTTAGGCTGGATTGATCGCGAAAAATTGCTTGATATAAGCGGTCGCTCTCGCGTAAGACAGATGGAACTTGCCAAAAAATTCGGTTTTAATGATTTTGAAACACCTGCCGGAGGATGTTTGCTTACGCTTGAAAATTTCAGCAATAAAATCAAAGACGCACTGAAATTTGAAAAAATCGAGTGCGTAAAAGACGCTGAAATTTTAAAATTCGGTCGCCATTTGCGCCTTTTCGGTGGTGCAAAAATGGTCGTTGGAAGAAATGAAGATGAAAATAATAAACTTGAAATGATAAATAATCCAAAATTTACAAAAATTGAATTTATAGATGACATCGTAGGTGCAAGCAGTTTTTTAATAAAAACAGCCGGCACGGAAGATAAAAATCTTGCCGCCAAAATCGCGCTTACTTATGCTAAAACGGATTTCAGTAAAATTTACAGAGTAAAAATCGCAGATGAAATTTTTAACGCTTCGCCGTTTGAAGATAAAAAAATACTATCTAAATTTTTAATTTTGTAAAATTTTGTTGTTTTTATTGAAAATTTTAATTTTATCGCAAAAAATGCTTTTTTAAACTTTTCTGAGATTTTACAAAACAATTTTAAAAGTTTAAAATTTATTTCATTGATTTTCGAGTACAAGAATCTAACATGAGCTTCAAGACTTTTACTTCACGCACAAAATTTAGAATTTGAATTTTTAGAAGAAAATTTTAAGTTTGAAAGTAAAGCTGATTTTGAAAAAGAAATTTTAAATGCGGTGAAAAATTAAAATTTCTAACACAAAATTCAAAGAATTTTAAGCGGGGGGGGGGGGGAAAAAAACCAAAAATTTTTAAAAAGGAGAATTTTATGGAAAACAATGAAGAAGAATTTTTAGTTTGCCCATTTTGCGGACAAGACGATATAAAATACGGCGCTTCTGTGTGTAGAGGTTGTCAAGCCGAAATACATTATGGTAGAAAATGGGGTAACATATTTGCTACCGGTATTTTATTAATTTTGATCGGTGTTTCGTTTGATTCTTGGATTTGGAAGTTAGTGCTTATTGCGCTCGGATTATTGTGTATAGCGGGTGGTATTTCGCTTGCAAAAAATAAAGAGCCGTATTTTAAAAGAATCAATAAAACCGACAGGTCATAATTTCTTTTTTAAAGTTGCAAATTTAAATATTTGCAACTTTCTGAATTTTTTATTCAATATAATATAATTTATCCTAATGATACTTATCAAATCAAAAACCCATTTAAAGATTATGAAAATATTTGTAGTGTGATTGTAATTTAAAAAAGCCTAAGAGTGAAAATCGCCTAAAAAATAAAAATTCTGACTAAATACGACAAATGTAAGATATTTATAATATGTTTTAATTAATTTTGCGTTATAAATTTCCTGCTTCAAAACAGCTTGAAATGTCTGATTTTTAATGTTTCAAGCAGTTTTTTATATAAAAATATGCCTTTTTGAATTCCTTTTATTAAATAATTTCATACGCATTGTTATATTTGAAATATTTATTATCTAAGTTTCGTTATAAAAAATATTGAACTATAAACGATGTGCATTAACACAACAAATAACAATTTATATTTATTTGTTTTGATTTATTAAAATAGAGGCGGCAAAAACTTGTTAAAAATTGCTGTATTTTTCATAATAAAAATATTCGTAAAAGTAAATTCTATTATTGCGAAGTTTAGGAAACTTATAACTTTTAAAAAATTTTAAATAATAGAGCGATTTTATAATTTTACCGCTCTATTAGAAATATTTTCGTAGTTGACGATCTAAAATAATGACAGGTCATTTAAAAATTTAGAAATTTTTATTTCAATGTTTCAATATACTCATTTACATTCAGCATATCTTCATCACTAAATTTTGCCATTTGAATTTTCATAACCTGACCCATGCCGAATTTTCCTTTTCCGCCATTTATTTCTCCGTTTTTGAGAGCTTTCATAGTTGAAAGTCTTTCTTCTTTATCTACAGCAGTTAAAACGGGAATTTTTTTAAGATAAGACATTTCCGCTTTTTTTCCATGGCACATAGTGCATTTTTTATAAAGTTCTTCACCTTTTTTAATATCAATATTTAAAGCAGGTTTATCTAAATTTGCTGTAGTATTAGTATCGATAGATGAGGTATTTGTGTCTGAAACGGTTATATTGCCGTCAATACTCATATTTGAATCCTGATTTAAACTTTTATTTGTGTCGTTATTTTCGGTAGCCGCTGAATTACTGATAATTAGCATCGAAGCAACTATTGATATAAAAAATATTTTTTTCATCTTTTTCTCCTGTTTTTTTATTAAAACCTGCATATTTTTATGCGCGGTTTATGTTAAATTTCAGCAAAATCAAAAACTTGGAATTTAAAATTATTTGAAATTCTTTAATTTATGACTTTTCGTGCCGTTAAGTTCGTTTTAAAAAATAACATAACTTATATTATAAAAAGCTAAAATCGATTTGGTATTTTTTAAATAATATAAAATAAATATTGCAAATTTTACAAGAATTTTATGACAGTAAAAATTTACTATATTTTCAGCAACTTAAATCAGGTCTTTTGCGCTATATTTGATTAAAAAATGATTTTTAATTTTTCCGTTAATTTGCCATTTGAAATTTCATAAAAATTTTTGGTTGGTGTTAATAGTAATTTTGCCATTTATGTAATGTTTTTGCTCGTGAGCTGTTTTTCTATTTTTGCAAATTTTTGGAATTAAACAAAATTAAGAATTTTAAATTTATAATGCAGATTTTAATCTAAAAAAATAATGATGAAAGAAAGCCCAAAAAGGGCTTTCTAAACTAAATTTCATCGCTGAAATCTGATTTTGAAAATCTAACCAGTTGGCGATATCTTCTTTGAGAATCTTTTTTGTTTTGTTCCAAAAGCTCACTTGCGTGATCAGGATTAAATTTCTTAAGTGCATTGTAGCGAACTTCATTTGACAAAAATTCATCATAAAGTTCCCAATCCGGCTCTTTCGAAGTTATTTTCAAAGGATTTTGTCCGCTTTTTAAGAGTTCTGGATTAAATATATAAGTCGGCCAATATCCGCATTTTGTTGCAAGTTCGGCTTGATTTCCTGATTTAGCCAAACCGCCTTTTATACCATGCGAAATACAAGGCGCGTAACAAATAATAAGGCTAGGTCCGTCGTATGCTTCGGCTGCCAGGATAGCTTTTATCATATTTGCCTGACTTGCGTTTGAGTTGATTTGAGCTACAAAAATGTTACCGTAAGTCATCGCAATTTGTCCTAAATCTTTCTTTTGGACGGATTTTCCACTTGCTGTAAATTGTGCTATTGAACCTGTGCGGCTTGCTTTTGAACTTTGTCCGCCTGTGTTTGAATAAACTTCCGTATCAAGAACAAGCACATTTACGTTTTCGCCGCTTGCCAAAACGTGATCAAGTCCGCCGTAACCGATATCATAAGCCCAGCCGTCACCGCCTATAATCCATTGAGATTTTTTAGATAGATATTGTTTCAAACCTAAAATTTCAGCTACGCCTTTTTCTTTTTTATTCGCTTCAAGCAAAGGAATTAAGCGATCACGAATTTCGGCTGATTTAAAGCTGTCGTTGCGGTTTTCTATCCAGTCTGTATAAAGTGCGCTAAGTGCGTTTGGAACATCTTTTTTTGTTTCAAGCATTATATTTTCTATTTGGTGTCTTAATGTCTCGCTCGCCACTCTCATACCAAAACCAAATTCGGCATTATCTTCAAAAAGTGAGTTTGCCCAAGCTATACCTCTGCCGTTTTCGTCATGCGTATAAGGCATAGAAGGTGCAGAGCCGCCGTAAATCGAGCTGCAACCTGTCGCATTTGCTACAATCATATGGTCGCCGAATAATCTTGAAACTGCTGTGATATAAGGTGTTTCGCCGCATCCAGGACACGCACCGTGAAATTCAAAATAAGGTTTTGCAAAACCGATACCTTTTACACTCTCTTTTCCTGTAAGATCCGATTTGTAAGTAACGTTTTGAAACAAATAATCGGCATTTTCTTGCTCTTTATTGTCAATTTCTTCTTCAAACGGAACCATTACAAGAGATTTTTCCTTGCTTGGACAATTTTGTGCGCAAAGTTCGCAACCTGTACAATCAAGCGGGCTTACTTGAATTTTATATTTATATCCTTTTACATCTTTGCCTTTTGCATCAAGCAAATTAGGTTTTAAACTCTCAGGCGAATTTTGTTCGTCTTTTTCATCAAGCAAAAATGCGCGAATTACAGCATGAGGGCAAACAAAAACACATTGGTTGCATTGGATACAATTTTCTTTTATCCATTTTGGCACCATTACGCCAACACCACGTTTTTCATATTTTGTAGTGCCTGCTTCAAAACTGCCGTCTTCGTGTCCTAAAAATGCTGAAACAGGAAGTTTATCGCCGCGTGCCGCATTTATAGGTTTTACAACAGATTCTATAAATTTGTCACCTTTGTATTTATCGTGTTCATTTGTAGTTTCATCTTTAAGATTTATCCACGCAGGATCTACTTTTATCTCTATAAGTCCATCTGCACCGCGGTCAATCGCATCATAATTCATTTGAACAATTTTATCGCCTTTTTTGCCGTAAGTTTTTTTAGCATACTCTTTCATATAAGCTTTTGCATCATCAAAAGGAATTATGTTTGCAAGTTTAAAAAATGCTGATTGCATAATTGTATTTGTGCGGTTTCCAAGTCCTATTTCAGAAGCAAGTTTTGTTGCATTCAGGATATAAAATTTAGCTTTCCTCTCAGCTAAAATTCTTTTTACTTTGTTTGGAATTTTTTCAATCGTCTCTTTTGCATCCCAAATTGAATTTAATAAGAAAGTGCCACCTTCACGTATTCCATCTACTACGTCATATACATCAAGATAAGCCGCAACCGAGCAAGCTACGAAATGCGGATTTGATACTAAATAAGTTGAGCGGATCGGTTTTTTACCAAATCTTAAATGGCTTCTTGTATATCCGCCTGATTTTTTACTGTCATAAGCGAAATAAGCTTGTGCGTAAAGATCAGTTTTATCTCCGATGATTTTGATTGAGTTTTTATTCGCTCCTACAGTTCCGTCTGCTCCAAGTCCATAAAATAGACACTCTATCGCGTCTTGATCGCCAAGTGAAATTTTTTTGCCTACTTTTAGTGAAGTAAAAGTAACATCATCATCGATACCGACTGTAAAGTGATTTTTAGGTTCTTTGGATTTTAAATTTTCAAAAACTGCGATAAGTTGTGCAGGATCAACGTCTTTTGAACTCAAGCCGTAGCGTCCGCCTATAATCAACGGTTCTTTTTTATTTCCGTAAAATGCTGATTTTATATCCAAATAAAGTGGTTCGCCAATACTTCCAGGCTCTTTCGTGCGGTCTAAAACAGCGATTTTTTCAACGCTTTTTGGTAATACGTCAAAGAAATATTTTAGACTGAACGGTCGATAAAGATGAACTTTTATAACGCCGACTTTTTCGCCTTTACTTGTCAAATAATCCACAACTTCTTCCAGCGCCTCATTTACAGAACCCATTGCAACTATGATATTTGTAGCGTCTTTTGCGCCGTAATAATTAAACGGTTTATAATCTCTGCCTGTGATTTTTGAAATTTCAGCCATATAATCGGCTACGATATCAGGAACTGCTTCATAATATTTATTTGAAAGCTCTCTTGTTTGGAAATATATATCATCGTTTTGTGCAGTTCCGCGTGTTTTTGGATGTTCCGAGTTCAGTGCATTATCGCGAAAAGCTTGAACGGCTTTTCTATCTAAAAGTTTATCGAAATCTGCGTAATCCATAACCTCTATTTTTTGAATTTCGTGGCTTGTGCGAAAACCGTCGAAAAAGTGTAGAAATGGTACGCGGCCTTTAATTGCGGCTAAGTGAGCAATACCGCCGATATCCATAACCTCCTGTACGCTTGCGCTAGAAAGCATTGCAAAACCGGTTTGTCTACAGGCATAAACATCTTGGTGATCTCCAAAGATTGAAAGTGCTTGTGCAGCAAGCGATCTGGCTGCAACGTGGATAACTCCCGGAAGCATCTGTCCTGCAATTTTATACATATTCGGAATTTTTAAAAGCAAACCTTGTGCGGCTGTATAGGTCGTAGTAAGCGCACCTGCTTGAAGCGAACCATGCACAGTTCCGGCAGCGCCGCCTTCACTTTGCATTTCAACAACTTTAACGGGCATTCCAAAAAGATTTTTTTTGCCACGGCTTGCCCAGGCATCAGTATAATCAGCCATCGGCGAACTAGGTGTAATAGGATAAATTCCTGCCACCTCCGTAAAAGCGTAAGAAACATAAGCAGCAGCTTCGTTTCCGTCCATAGTCTTCATGATTTTGCTCATAACAACTCCTAAAAGAAAATTATGAGAATTTTACAAAAATTAACTTAAAATGAGATTTATATATTGCTTTAATTTTATTTTTTTAAGTTAGAAATAAAATTCGCCGCTTCAAAAGGTGTAGAAAAAATGTATTTTGTGAATTTTTGCAGATCTTCAAGCTTGCCATATCCGCAAGTGAGAGCGATTGGCGTAACATTTGCGTTTATTGCGGATTTTAAATCTAAAATTGTATCGCCTATCATAAAGGCTTGCTCTTTTGATTTTTTTAACATTTTAAGAGCGTTTAGTATCGGTTCGGCATTTGGTTTTGGATTTTTGGTGTCTTCTCTACCTATAATTGTTTTAAAAAATGTGCCAATTCCTAAATGGTTAAGTAAAATTTTGGAAAATTTGGAAGTTTTTGTTGTAACAACGCCAAGATCTGCAAATTGATGACATTTTTTTAAAGCCTCTTTTGCTTCTGAAATAAGCGAAGTTTTATCCAAATAAACTTGATGATATTTCATTTTATAAAATTTGATGTGATTTTCAATCTTTTCTTTTTGATTTTCAACTCCAAGATGAATAAACATATAATCAAGCGGATATCCGATAAGCTCCGTGATTTTTTCATCTTGCGGACAAATTTCTCCATACATTTTAAATGAAAATTTAAAACTTTCTAAAATCGCATCTGTAGAATCAATTAAAGTACCATCTAAATCAAATAAAATCGTAGTATCGTTCATAAAAATTTACCAAAATAAAAAAGGCGGAGCCAAAGCCCCGCCAAAGAATAATTTTTAAATCAAAAATTATTTTCTGAATTTTGCATCAACGCGTCTATTTTGAGCGCGACCTTCTGCTGTATCGTTTGTAGCTACCGGATTTTTTTCTCCAAGACCTACAGTTGTAATTTTTTCAGCAGGAACGCCAAGTTTTACCAAAGCTTTTGAAACGGCATTTGCTCTTCTTTCTGAAAGTTTTTGATTGTAAGCTTCTTTTCCTATACTGTCTGTGTTGCCTTCTAGACGAACAGAATATTCAGCGTGTTCTTTCATAACACTGCTTACTTTTTCAAGTTCAGAGTAATATTTTGGTGAAATTTCAGCACTGTCAAATGCAAAATTTACACCAAGATCCAATCTTATAACTTTTTCGCAACCGAATTCATCTACAACTACACCTGCCGGAGTTCCAGGGCATTTATCAACGTTATCGCAAACGCCGTCATTATCAGAATCTACGCAAGAAGCTGGTTCTGCAGCAACTGGAGCTGGATTTCTAGCACCAAAATCAGCAGCAAATCCTAAAGAATAGAACATTATGTGATCGCCGTCATCAAATCTTATAGCATCTCTAACTTCAACTTTTGTAGCAAAGTTATCTGTCCAATAGTATTTTATTCCGGCACCATATTGGCCAAATCCGCTATCAAGGTCTCTATTTGCCACTTTTTTTGTATAATCCATGTATCCTAAACCAATCAAGCCGTATAATTTTAAATCATCTGTAAAATTTAAAATGTCTTTTACAGCATTGATATGATAAACGTTTGCATTAGGTTTTTTGCCTACGGCACCGTTTGCTAAACCGATATGTTCTCCTCTGTCATATCCAAGCTCAATTTGGTCTATAAAAGCATCTTGCAAATTTTTTGCAACTCTTAAACCAAAAGTAAAGCTGTTGTCAAGATCCATGCTTCCTTCGTGAACTGTTCCGCCAACTACAGGTGTGAATTCCCAGTGATAATCGGCATCGCTTGCCAAAAGCGCTGTTGATGCACATAAACTAAGTGCAATTAAAAGTTTTTTCATTTTAATCCTTTCAAAATTTCAATAACAATTTATGATTATATCATAAAATTTTAAAATTCTCACAAAAATTAAAATATTTTTGTGAGAATAAAAACTATCTCTTAGAAAATTGCGGACTTCTTCTTGCTTTTCTGCGTCCGAATTTCTTTCTTTCTACTACACGCGAATCTCGAGTCAAAAGACCTTTCGGTTTTAAAGCGGCTCTGAAATCAGCGTCCATTTTTGATAAAGCACGTGAAATTCCATGTCTTAAAGCTTCGGCTTGTGCGCTGTATCCGCCGCCAAGCGTGATTGCTTTTATATCCATAGAATTTTCTTGTTTTGTAGCTAAAAGCGGTTGAATAACTTTAAGTTTAATAGCTTCGTGTCCGCCAAGCCAAGTGTTTAAATCCATCTCATTTACGACGATTTTACCGCTGCCCGGTTTCATCCAAATCTTTGCTACGGCTGTTTTTCTTTTTCCTGTTGCATAAATCGTTGCCATAATTATTTTCCTTCTTTTTTAATTTGTGCTGTGTGCGGATGTTCGCTGCCTTCATATACAAATAGTTTTTTAATCATCTCTTTGCCAAGTTTTGTTTTTGGAAGCATGCCGCGAACTGCAAGTTTGTAAAGCTTAACAGGATTATTTTTTAACATATCCTCGAATTTTGTGCTTTTTACACTTCCAAAATAACCTGAATATCTGTGATAAAGTTTGTCTTCGCCTTTGTTTAAACCTGTATAAACAGCTTTTGAAGCATTTATAATGATGACATTATCGCCACAATCGATATTTGGAGTGTATCCTGGTTTATGTTTGCCGCGCAAAAGAGTTGCGACTTGTGTAAGCATTCTACCGAAAATTTTGCCGTTTGCATCTATAACGACCCAATCGCGTTTAATTTCGCTCGGCTTTGTAATTTTTGTCATTTTTTTCGCCTTTCGTTTTTGAATTAAAAAGTGTGATTGTATAGAAAACTACCTTAAAAGACACTGAAATTAAGATTATTTTAAATGTAAATTTATCCGTTTTTTTATGTTTTAAAAAATGCCTGCTTTAAATTTTATATAAAATCAAAATTGATTTTTAAGAAAATTATTAGTAGAATAGCGAATTTTTAAATGACCTTTTCGTCTAGTGGCTCAGGACATCGCATTCTCAATGCGAAAACGCGCAGTTCAAATCTCGCAAGGGTCGCCAATATATGCTACTATCGCGATATATCTATAATCTTACAAAATACTACAGAATTCTACGGAATTGCCCGAGTGTGTGGATTAGGAACATTTAAGTTAAATAACTATATAACCTGATTAAAGTATATGTTATTTAAAATATTATGGTCTATTTCAGCCCACTTTTTAAAAGTTATTATAATTAATAATATTAGAAAACTTTAAAAAAGGAAAAATATGGAAAATATTTACAATGAAGTAGAAAGCTGGATATATAAGTAAACTAACAATAAAAAAAGTCACGTGAGACTAACGATTCCAAATTTCACTAAGCGAGTCAAGCTTGAGATTATGCCTTCAGGACAAAAATTTTTTGTTTTATATAACTATAATAGAACAACTAAACAGAATAGATACATTCGTATGGGAGAATTTCCTTTTATGCCGATCGATGTGGCATATAACAAGGCAGTATCATTATCACAATATTCGTCAAGAAGTGGAAAATTTCCAAAAAAAATTAAAAAAGTCGATGAAATTTGGAATGAATTTTTAACATATCAAAAAGAAGTAGAATTAAAGAAATACCGAACTTTAAGAACATATAATTTTAAATACACAAAATGGATCAAACCAATTTTAGGGTATAAAGAAATTTATAAAATTTCAGAACAGGATCTCAAAAATTTATTAACTTATAATGAAAAAAAGTTAGGAGAACTAAAACAGGATCAAACCACCAACTATAGAGTTTATATAATTTTAAAATATCTCTTCGCATGGGCTGTAAAGCAAGATTACATTACTTTAAATCCTCTAAAAAATTTTAACTATCAATCGGAAGGTTTTTTAAAGCCGGACCACAGGAACGTAAAACATCATGCCAAATTAACAAATGAAGATGAGATTAAGAATTTGATCGAAAAAACATGTACAGATGATATAGAACTTGAACTTAAAGTATGTATTCTATTCGGATTGGAAACATCCTTGAGAAATTTTAATATATTGAATTTAAGCTGGGATGAAATTAATTTACAAAATAAAACAATAGAGATAAAAAAAGAAAAAATGAAAGGTCTTAAAAAAACAGAACGAGTTCGGGAAGATTTTATTCTTCCGCTTTCAAACAGCATGGTAGAAATTTTACAAAATTTTAAAAAATATAGAAGTGATAATCATGTTTTTAAACATATATATGATAGGAAAATAAATACTTACCTCAAAAAAAATTTTGGAGTAACACTTCATGGGATGAGGGGTACATTTAAAACAAAAATGACAAAATTAATGGCTAAACATCGAGTTAATAAAGAATTCATAGAGATGTATATGTATCACTCGGTATCTAATAATGAAATTGAAACAGCTTACCTTGAATTAAGCTATAACGATCACGAAACGCAAGAAATTCTTAAAATACTGGCAAGTTATTGGGATAATTACCTACTGGATTTATATGATTTTAAATCAAAAATTCTGAAAGAAATTAAATAAAGGAGATATTATGGAAAAAGATAAAAAAGTTGTGGGGTTCAAGCCCCCCCACAAAACAAAACCAACAATAGAATTATACCTGGTTTAGACTTAAATTCAGTTGAGAATAAGCAGATAGACTGGGTACAGGAAATTGACAAAATTAAAACAGATCCGCAAGATATTAGAGATTTTAAGGTTGAATGGATAATACCACATTGTATTGCAAAAGGGACTATAACAATGTATTATGGACCTTCAGGAATTGGAAAATCATGGGCAAGTCTATTCACAGGAGTTTGGTGTTTAAAAAATAAAAAGAACACAAAAATTACTAGAGTAATCTATATTGACGCGGATAATGGTTTAGTTACGCTGAATGATCGAAAAATAGATAGATTAATAAGTAGGTTAAAGGCGTTGAAATACATAGCTATCAATACACCTCAATTCGCTGAACGAAGCGGAAAATACGCCGATGAGTTTATAGGTTTTTATCTCCTTAATTTATCTAAAAAATTTAATAAAGAAAAAATGAAACGGCAGATGACTAATACACTTATAGTAATAGACAGTATTAGAGATTTTTTGGAAAATATGATAGATAAGGTTGAAAGTAAAAATTTTATGAAGTTGCTAAAAAAAATGAGAGATGAATATCATGCAACCGTGTTATTTATTAACCACACACCAAAAATTCCTGAAGGTAAACCGATAACTACTTATTCGGGGGCATCTGATTTAAAGGATTCAATCGATACTGCATATCAAGTTGTTCCGGTAGATGCTGATAAAGAAAATTTAAAATTTATGTTAAAGATGGAAAAAGCTCGAATTGGAGGGCAAGAGTTTGTTATATGCATAAAACCTAAAAAATTTGAAGTAACCATAGAAGTAAAAAATGAAACAAATAAGTAGTAATTTAATAAAAAACTTATGTACCTTAAAGTTTGTCACTTTTTGGCATTTTCAACACTTTTTCATATTTTCTGCACTTTTTCGTGTTTTCTGCACTTTTTGGTGTTTTCTAGCACTTTTTATGCCTTTTGTGCACTTTTTGTGTTTAAGTTTCGGGGTGAAATTTTACAAAAATCGTGTTGAAATTGAAAAAATTTTTATAATTATATATGAAAGGAATTTATTCTAATGTATAGTTTTTTAGAAAAATTTTTGGTTATTAGTAATATGAGCAAGCATAGTAAATGTAAACATTTACAGCTTGCAAAGGGGGAACCCTTTGAAACCCCTTTACACATGTGTAATTGTCCGAGTTACATTTTAAGAAAATTGCTTAAAATAAACTTATACTATATATCGTACCTAAAAAGTTGAGGAGGTAGAAAATGAAAAATTCAGAATCCGGAAAAATTATGAGCTTGCGATTTAATAAAACAGAACTGGAAGTTATAAATAAAAAAATTCCTGATGGAATAAAGTTAAGTGAATTTTGCAAGCAAATAATTTTAAATTCTAATGTAACAGTAAAAAAGGTTAAAAGAATAGATCCGAAATTGCTACTAGAATTAAATCGTATCGGAAACAATATAAATCAGATATGTAGATTGGCACACATAGTAGGTTGTGAAGAAATCTTGAATGATATAAAAGATATAAAAAATTTTATGGAAAGCTTATTAAAAAAATATGTGAATAATTAAGATGGGCGTAATTCGTTAAGGTTCCAAATTGCTTGCAATTTGGAATAACGAATGAAGCCCGAAGTTAAAAAGGTAAGAAAGCTATGCAAGATATTTTTATAAATATTCTAAAGCATAACACCCCCCACACCGTTATTCATATCTTTTTTTGATATTGAAATTAATTTAAGGAGTTTTAAAATGATTTTAAAATTTTTTAACACAGGCAAAGGGAACGTAAAAAATGCTACGCAGTATCTTATGAGCATAGAAAAACACGGAAACCCTGAAGTGGTGCGTGGAAGTATAAAATTAACAGAAAAAATTTGTAATACCATTGATCGGAAGTGGAAGTACACTTCAGGTGTATTAAACTTCGGAGAGAATGATGTACTGAATAATGCCGAATTGGATGAAATTATGAAAAGTTTCGAGGATGTGATTTTCCCAGGTTTAACTGAATATGAACGTAATATTGTTTGGGTCAAACATACTGAAAAAGGTAAGACAGAACTACACTTCCTAATCCCGAATACTAATGTAGTTACAGGGCAATCTTTTACACCGTATTTGTCTAAATTAGATAGAAATAGAATGGATACTTGGAAAAACATAATAAATTTGCAATATAATTTAGAAAATCCTTTAGAGCCTAGCAGACGCAATCTTACTAATAACGTGAGTAAATTTGATAATAAAATTACTAGAGATAAAAAAACTATAGATAACCAAATTCAAGAACTTGTAAAAGCCGGAATATTATTAAGCAGGGATGACATTATAAAATTTCTTGAGGATAGTGGAATAACAGTTGCCAGAAAAGGAAAAGATTACATAAGTGTCAGGTGGGAAAATGAAAACAATAAAATCACAAAATTACAACTAAAAGGAGAGATCTATAATGAAAACTTTAGAAGTATTAGAAACATTAGAGAAACGCAAAAACGAGATGCAATTAAAGCAGGAGCAGATTCAACAGGAAGTAGTGGGCAAGTTATTTCAGAACTTCGAGCAAAGCTGGAGAGAGAAATACTCAAAGCTAGAGAACGAAATGATAAAAAATTTAAATCAGGTAGAGCAAAAATCAACAAGCTTGATGAAGTTGACGGAGAATATGGAGTTGGAGGCACAAACGATAAAATCGAACATGAACAACTTAGTATTGAAGATGAATCAAACAGACAAATGGTATATGAGACTTCAAGGGATATTATCAGGACTGATTCTCGGGATAACCATAATGTTAATTATAATGTATTTATTGAAGGAGCCGAAAATTATTGGAACAGAGGAGCTGGAATATCCGGATGGAACAATGGTAAAAGTCTGGATTACGAAAAAACAAATAATAGACAACGAATAATTTTAAATGTTTCATCGGATGGCAATCCACTTGAAGGAAGTACACCACAAAAACCTAAAACAAGAGCGAAATACAACTGGGGTGTGGTAAGTGTAGATTATAGTGAATTACTGAATATAAGCAATTGGAATAATAATCTAGTACTACCTAATTATAAAAGGGTAGCCGGTTTATCCGGTGCAGTGTATTTAAATGGTGTGAGAAGTAAAAACAATATCATAGGAATTTGTCCGTTATTAATACTCGATATAGACAATGAAAACAAAAATGAAAAAATTATAAGTACTGATGAATGTATAAGACTCTTAAAAAATAAAAATCTGGAAGGATATGTCTATGAAACCGCCAGTAGTACACCTGAATTAAATAAGTACAGGCTACTTATACCGTTTTTATCAAATAAAATTATAAAATTTGCCAAGGGAAATATAGACAACATAAGTGCTTGGTATAAAAAATTTAGTATAAAAATAGCTGAATACATCGGAATAAATAATCAGGTTGATGAAACAAGCTATCGCATCAGTCAGATGTATTTTCCACCATTGGATAACAGTAAATGGTTTTACAATGCAGGTAATCGTTTAGATCATAAAATTTTTGCACAAAATGCAACAAAAGAGTTAATTGATGAAATAAAAAAACAGAAAGAAACAATTGAACTGATAGAAAAAGAAAGACAAAATCAACAAAAAATTCAGGAAGAAGAATTGAAAAAATATTACAATGAATCTGACAACAATTTTAAAACTAATGAATTTTTTAACAAACCAGGAGATGAAAACAGATGGAAAAAAGTTAACACTATAGGTATTAATAATTTTGTAAGAATTAAACGATTGGTAGATTTACTATATGTACCGAAGCTGGATGAAAACGGAATGCATAAAATTTACATAGACAACAAAGATCCGACTTATGGTTATGAAGTTGCCGGAAAAGTAAAATATTTTGCTAATAGTAACTTTGCCTGGTTTTTTAAAAGTGGTAAAAATAAATGCGTAACTGAAGTTATCCAAGAATACCTGGAGGAAAATAATAAGCCGCATAGTATATTTAATGTAGCTTATTGGTTAACTGAAAACATGCAAAAGTTATTGATACCGAATAGAAGCTATATATATTCGTACAATTACAAATTCATAAGAAACATTATGGATGAAATATCAGACATAAGCTATTGTCAAAATGATTTTATAGAAAAACTGAAAAATAAACTGAATTTAAACTTCGCACGACTGGAACGGCATGAAATTAATCTTGAATGGGAAAAAATAAAATTGAATGATCTAGGGTTTAAAGATTGGAATGATATAAAATTTAATAGCAGTATGGGAAAAACAATCAGATATGAAGGAAACTCATTAAAAATTACAAATGATATTGATATGTGATTAAACAAAAAGAGAGAATAACGGTAGATTGTAGGTATTATGATTTAGAATATTTTGCATAGCTTCCTTACCTTTTTAACTTCGGGCTTCATTCGTTTATTCCAAATTGCAAGCAATTTGGAACCTTAACGAATTACGCCCATCTTATAGCTTTAATTTATTAAATAAGTTATTAACATTATGATATAATTCTATAAAGTACGTATACAAACTAGGAAACTTTAAAATATATTAAAAGTTTAAAACCAATTGACTTTATACTATATTTATTGTATAATTTAGCCCGTGATATTTATAAATACCGTAGTATAGTATTTTTAACTTAAATATATAAATCTCGCAAGTGTCGCCAATATACACTTGCTATTATTTCAGTATTTGATTTTATGTTATGCCAAATATGAAATTTAATCGGCACTGTATTTAATTGAGTTATTAAATCAAATAATCGCCTTATTAACCATATATAAAATTTTTAATCTTTTTAGATTACAAGCTATTTAATAATTATTTTGATAACATTATATAAACTGATATTTCGCAAAAAATTTAAATTTTGTATGTTATTTTAAAATTTTATTTACAGCTTCTTTAAAAATTTTTCCTCGCTCGGCATAACTTGAAAATTGATCCAAACTTGCGCAAGCAGGGCTTAAAAGTGCAACTTCATCTTTTAATAAATTTTTTGAAATTTCATCTACCGCTTTTGTTAAAATTTCGCAACGTGTGCATTTAAGATTAAATTCTTCGCATAAAGTTACGATTTTATCAGTATTTGAGCCGATTGCATAAATTTCAGGATTAAATTTTGCAATTTCTTCAAAAAGCGGATGTAAATCTACACCTTTGTCATCTCCGCCTGAGATTAAGTGAATTTTCTTCTCTTTGTATCTGCGAACAGCCCAAATAGCGGCATCTATATTTGTAGCTTTGGTATCATTTACCCAAATTCTTCCGCGCGTATCATAAAATTCTTCCAATTTGTTTCCTTCAATTACGAAGTTATTTAAAATATCAACGTCCGCTTTATCAAACATAATTTTTTCTATCAAAAGCGCCATTAAAGCATCCATTAAAAAAGGCACTTTAAAATTTACGTTTTTTATAGAAATTCCGGTTAATTTCGCTAAATCTTCTTCGTTTTTGTAAGTTAAAATTTTCGCCGCGCTTTTTGTGTTTACATATTTTTCAGGTAAAATTGCAACGTCTCCTTCGTGCATTTTTGCAAGCGGTTTTAATTTTGTTTTTTCATATTCGGCCATGCTTCCATGCCAGCTTAAATGATCAGGGGTTATCGGCAAAAGCGCGTAAATTCCTGGAACTGCATAATTTGTGTAATGAAGTGTAAAAGAGCTTGTCTCCAAAACCCAAATTTTAGCGTTTAAATCAAGATTTGCCAAAGGAATTCCGACATTTCCGCCCATATCACTACCGTATTTTTTCAATAAAAATTGCGTCATTTTTGTGGTTGTTGTTTTGCCGTTCGTGCCACTTATCCAAATTTTAAAAGCATTAGTTTTCGGCGAAAAATAATCGTATTCACTGATTAAATTTTTTGCCGCTATGGTAAGCGGATGTTTGCGTGGAAAGCTTGGACTTGGAATTTCAAGTTCGCTTTTTTGCGCATCAAATTTATTAATCGGCAAAAGCGAATTTCCGAATTCGTCTTTTTTATATTCTTTAAATTTATCATCAAAAATTTCCCAGCCGCCGCTAGTTGCGATAGCTTTCGTAGTTAATCCGTATCCAAAAAGTGATTTTGACATTTTTTACCTCAATTTTAAAGTTATCAGTGCGATTATATTTGCGATTAGCGCGATAATCCAAAATCGCACGATAATTTTATTTTCATTCCAACCTTTCAGTTCAAAATGGTGATGAATCGGTGCCATAAGAAAAATGCGTTTTTTGCGAATTTTAAAGCTTCCTACTTGTAAGATTACTGAAAGTGTTTCTATTACAAAAACAAAACCTATTATAATAAGTAAAATTTCATTTTTGCTGACTACGCCTGTGTATCCTATAAATGCGCCTACGCTTAAACTCCCGCTATCGCCCATAAAAACTTGAGCCGGATAGCAGTTATACCATAAAAATCCAAGAATTGCGCCGATTAGTGCAAAAATTACAACGCAAAGTTCACCGACTCCTACTACTTTCGGTAGAAACAGATAAGCTGAAAATACGGAGTGTCCGCAAAGATATACAAAAATTCCAAGCGAAACAAGCGCAAAAATAGATGGAATGCTTGCAAGTCCGTCAAGCCCGTCTGTTAAATTTACGGAATTCGAACTTGCCGTGATTACAAGCATCCAAAAGAAAATCGCAAAAAATTGCAAGTTAAAAAGCGCGTATTTATAAAACGGTATAAAAAATTCTCCACTGAGATTAGCAAATAAAAATAATATTATTGAAAGCGCAAAAGATAAGCCGATTTGATACATAAATTTCTTTCTTGGGCTCATTCCTGCGTGATTGCTGTGACCTGCAATTTTGCCGTAGTCATCTTTAAAACCGATGAAACTAAATCCAAAAAGGCATAAAATTCCGCCTATTACAAAAGTGTTTGTTAGGTTTGCGCAAAGAAGCGAAGATAACAAAGTAGCTGTAATAAAAACAATTCCGCCCATTGTAGGGGTTTTATTTTTGGCTTTGTGCGATTGCGGTGCAAGTTCATAAATCGGTTGGTTGGCGTGTTTGTTTTTTGCCCAGGCTATAAAACGTGGCATAAAAAAAGCGGTTAAAAAAAACGCTGCAAAAAACGCGATGCCGGCGCGCACAGTGATGTAATTTAAAATATTGATATTTAAAATTTTATATAAAAAATAAAGCAAAATTCTGACCTTAAAACAAATAAAAGCGAAATTATATTAAAATTTTGCTTATATTATCATTTTATGAAAAGAGAAATTATGAAACAAAAATGTATTTTAGTGATAACGGATGGAATCGGATTTAATAAAAATAACAAATTTAACGCGTTTGCAAATGCCAAAAAACCGAATTTTGATTATATGTTCGATAATTTTGCCAATTCACTTTTAAAAACGAGCGGGCTGGCTGTCGGACTTCCTGACGGACAAATGGGAAATAGCGAAGTAGGGCATATGACAATCGGCGCAGGGCGGATTTTGTATCAAAATTTAGTTAAAGTGGATAAAGCTATTTCTGATGGAACTTTGAAAAAAAATCACGCTTTAATCGCACTTTTGGAAAAATGCAAAACAATTCACATCATAGGACTTTACAGCGATGGCGGAGTGCATTCGCACCTTAATCATTTCGGAGCGATTTATAAAATTTGTGAAAATTACGGAGCGCAAACTTTTGCACATATTATTACGGACGGACGCGATGTTTCTCCAAAAAGCGCTGTAAATTTTGTACATGAAGCGGAAAAAAAATTTAACATCGCTACTATTAGTGGAAGATTTTATGCCATGGACCGTGATAAACGTTTCGAGCGCGTGCAAAAAGCTTACGAGACGATAAAAAACGGCGCCAATAACGTAAAAATTTCACCTAGCGAATATATCAAAAAATCTTACGAACAGGAAATCACCGATGAGTTTATCATTCCTGCCTGCTTTGGAAATTTTGGCGGAATTAAAGCTGAAGACGGAATTGTTTTTATAAATTTCAGAAATGACCGTGCGCGTGAAATTTGTGCGGCTTTGGGCGTGGAAAATTTTAATGAATTTGACAGAAAAGAGTGTGTAAAAAATCTCATAACTCTTACAAATTACGATGATAATTTTAAATTTCCTGTAATGTTTGAAAATGACGATATAAAAGATACGTTAAGCGAAGTTATCGCGCGAAACAATCTTAGCCAGCTTCATACAGCCGAAACGGAAAAATATGCTCACGTGACGTTTTTTTTAGGTGGAGGAAAAGAAACGCCAAATATCGGCGAAACGCGAATTTTAATTCCAAGCCCGAAAGTAAAAACTTATGATGAAAAACCGGAAATGTCTGCTTTTGAAGTTTGTGAAGCTGTAAAAAAAGGAATTGTATCGAGGGAAGATTTTATTGTAGTAAATTTCGCAAACGGCGATATGGTGGGACATACCGGAAATTATGAGGCTGCGATAAAAGCTGTGGAAGCCGTGGATCGTTGTATAGGTGAAATTTTAAAAGTAGCAGATGAACACGATTATGCTTATATGCAAATTTCAGATCATGGAAACTGCGAAGCTATGAAAAATGAAAACGGTGAAATTTTGACAAATCACACGACGTTCGATGTGTTCTGTTTTTTGAAAGCTCACGGTGTGAAAAAAATCGAGAATGGCGGATTAAGCAATGTAGCACCTACAATTTTAAAAATTTTGGGTCTTGAAATTCCGAAAGTAATGGATAAAGCATTGTTCTGATTTATTATTTTTAAAATTATTTGCACTTAAAACGCATTATATAAAACTGTTGCAAAATTAAACAAATGTATTTATGTAGCAATTCGGCATTTAAAATGTAAATTTCTAAAAGACTATAATTTGTTTAAAAGCTGTATCTAAAAATTAAACCGATTATTTTTCAGGAATTGCTTCTTTTATCATCTCTTTTACTTTTTTATCTGTTTCTTCATCAAGAGAAATAGCTTCTCTAAGAATAAAAGAAGCCTCTATAATAGCGTATAATTCAGGCTTTGTCGTTCGCCACCTTTGAAGTGTTCTAGTTGTAACTTTTAAAATTCTTGCTTTATCTCTTTGAGTATAATTCATAAATTTACCTTTTTTAGTGGTAAATTTATCTTTTAGGCAATAAATAATTAACAGCGAAAATAAGTCGTAAATTTATTAAAGATTTAGACTTTATTTCGTAAAATACAAAAATTCATTTCAAATAAAAGGATTTTTTATGAAAATAGAATGCAAAAAATGCGGTAATCAACAAGAAGTTAATGCAAAATTTATATTAACATTAATTGGAGCATCTATGCCAATTGGCGGATTTTGGGCTTGGGTAACATATTTATTTGCCGGAACTGGTCTTGCACTGCCAATATGTATAGCACTTGTAGTTGGCGGAGTTGCAATATTGGCATTTAAAGACGAAATAACAAATTTCATTATAAAACAAGGTTACAAATGTACAAAATGTGGATGTGAAGAATGGAAACCACTAGACGAATAATAAAAATAAATTTTAATTTAACCCACAGCTTAGGAATTTTCCTAAGCTATTAAAATATATATTCTTGCCAAATTTTATTTAATTACGCTACCAAAATCTCACTTACATTTTGACCAAAATTCTCATCAACAAAGAAATTTGTTTCAAAAATATATACTTTTGTTGAAGTCTCAACTCTTAAAATAAGTTTTTAGAGTTTTTCAAGTTATTTTGTTTGTAGACAAGATTGTAAATTTCATTAATTATGTTTTGGTTTAATTCATCTAAATTTATAGTATAAACATACTCTTCATAAACTCTTTTTTTCTTCTTTTTTAAAGCCTTTTTTGCAAAATAATACTTTTGAAAGTGATGTTTATCTTGGCAAAACTGATGATGAACTTGATAAATCATACAAAGAATTTCAAAAAGATATGCAAGATATCGATAATGAAATGCAAAAGATTGATATATTTTAGGAGTAGAAATGAAATTTGAAAAAAAGTTATAGTTGGCTCAATCACAAGCTTTATAATAACAGTTGTTGGTATCGCAGCTGTATTTTTTCATGATTTATTAAATTTACAAAATGAGAAAATTTTAAGCCTGACAGTTGATTTAGATACACAAAAAGATATTGAAAAATTTGAAAATTTTTTAAATTCCGAAATAAAAGATAATAAAATTTTTAAACTCGATGTCTATATACCTGACTTTTTATGGGTTGATAATAAATAGCTTTCAACAAATTGACGAAAAATATGTTTTAATAAAAAATTACTAAAAAGCATAAATTTTAAAATTTATGCTTTTTACGGCGTTATTCTGCAATTTCAGCTCTTATATCGCCAAAAAGTAGAACATCACGCAAAATTGCTTTTTTTGCAATTCCCTGTTCGTTTAAAAGTAAATGAAGCTCGCCGCGCTCACTTGAAAATATTTTTTGATTTATAAAAGCTATGAAAATTTCGCCGCTTCCAAGCTCTTTTGAAAGTTCGGTTAAAATTTTATTTTGCGGTTTGATTACGTCGATTTGCCCGTCTTTTTCATTTGCTCCTGCGGCTGTAAGTTTAAATTTCGGTTTATTCGGTGCTAAATTTTTAAAGTTGAAAAATAGACTTAAAAGATCGTTTTTAGTGTAATATTTTAAAATTTCGCTATTTTTTGAAAGCATTAAATCGTCATCGTATTTGCGTTTTTGGTATAAAATTTCGCGCGCCGTATGATTAAACTCATAAACTTTTATTTCGTGTCTTATTTTACCTTTTTTCTTGCGAAAAACATCATGTGTATAAATGTTCGGTACAAATACACCGTTTTCTATAAAACCGCGACTCTTGAAAATTTCGCGCCTGTTTCCGCTTAAAGTTTTAGCAATTCCATCGGTCATTGCTTCCATACTGATTTCATAACTTTGTCCGTCTTGTTTTAAAACAGCTTTTGCATGTCCGAAAGAGCCGAAAATCCCATAGCTGATATTATAATTTGCCGTTAAAATTTCAGCCGTTACCATATTTACAAAGATTAGTAAAGTTATTAAACATCTCATCTTGTTGGATCTCCGAAAAATTCTTTATAATGGCGAAAAAATTTATTAAAATACGGATTTGAAGGGCGCCTTCTCATTCCGTAATTATAACATTCAATGGTGTTTGTGAGATTTTTATTTTTTGCGTTAAAGCATTTTCTTAAAACTTTTGCACATTTTGTGAGATTATATGTAGGTGAAAAAATTTGCGGAATTTCATCGGGAGTAAAATTTACGGAGTTTAATTGTCCAAGCCCGACATCGATATTAAAGCCGTCTTTTATGAGAAGCGATGCGATTTGCATAGCCAAAATTTCATTTGCCGGATGAATTGCAACAGCCCATTTTGTATTATTCAGCGAATATTTTGAAATTTTAACATCTATATTTGGCGAACTTAAATTACTGAAATATTTTGCATTTTCCATATTTGTAAGAAACGAAATTGTAAAAGGATCGAAATCGCTTTCAATTTTTACAATTGTATATAAAACTTCCGGTTGCACGCCTTGTGATACGGCTACGCCATAAATCGCCATATCAATATCGTGCCTTGTGTATCCGAACAGATGCGCCGACAATAAAATTAAAAAAAACAGCTTTCTCATAAAAATCTCAAGCGTTAGTATAACTAATTTTTAAAATTTTTAAAAATTTGAATTAATTTAAGTTGTTTTTTATTATCAAAAATGTATAATTCCAGTTCCTGCAAAAATTTGGTCGCTTAGCTCAGTTGGTAGAGCGCCACCCTTACAAGGTGGATGTCAAAAGTTCGAGTCTTTTAGCGACCACCACTTTTGCAAATGGTATGCGACGGTAGTTCAGCTGGTTAGAATGCCGCCCTGTCACGGCGGAGGTCACGAGTTCGAGCCTCGTTCGTCGCGCCACTTTATGTATTTCGCATTTTTATATTGCGAATTTTTAGTGCTTTGCACTTACATACTATTTTTACGTGTCTTGCTAGCTCAGTAGGTAGAGCATCTCCCTTTTAAGGAGGGGGTCGTTGGTTCGAATCCAACGCAGGACACATTTTATTCTTTAAACTATATTTTATTGATAAAATAAAAATCATTTCTTGGACAGATGGGTGAGTGGCCGAAACCACACCCCTGCTAAGGGTGCAGCTCTCAATCAGGGCTCGAGGGTTCAAATCCCTCTCTGTCCGCCAGATGTTTGAAAATCTATATAAATCTTTATTGAAGTTTGTTAAGATAATCTCTTTAAAATCGGCTTTTAGTGTTAAAGTTAATAAACATTTATTTATGTTTGCCGAGATTACACAATTTATTTTTTGGTGACTTTTTTCAAAAACTTAAAAAAGTCACTAAAACTTTAAGAGAAAAATAAAATGTGCTTACTGAAAATGGAGCAAAAGTCTTAAAGCCGAAAAAAATATATTTTAAAAATCGCCTTTTATGAAAAAGCAAGATTTTACGCGAAGAGAATAGCCCTGAATGAAAGCGCGAGAGCCTACAATACGGCGAAAGCGACGGAATTTTTAAATGATGAAAACGTGCAGTTTGTAAAATATAAAATGTCTCACACACATCCTAGAGCCGATATTTGTGATTATTTCGCAAATGCCGATTTATACGGACTTGGTAAAGGTATCTATCCGAAAGAAAAAGCACCTTTGACGCCTTGTCACCCGTTTTGCAGGTGCAATCTGATTCCGAAATACAGCATAAAAGGCGAAGCGAATTTAAATAAAAAAGCCGTTGAATTAGCACAAAAACGCTATTTTGATAATTTATCCTTAAAAAAACAGAGCGAAATTTTAGGAAGTTATGACAAGCTTGAACGCTTTAAAAAAGGCGAAAATTTATTCGATTTAATAAATAAAAACAGACCGAAAGAATATCATATTAAGCTTTTAGAAAATTTAAAGGTTAAAAAGGTAAAATCGCAAAATGGAAAAGAAAATTACACCACAAGAAGCCAGGAATTTAGAGAACTTCAAAGAGCAAGTAAAGCACTCAATGATAAAGAATTACAACTATACAGAAGTGGAAGCAAAACGCTTGATAAAACTTTACGCACCAGATTTTCCGCAATTTTTCAAAGAGAAGTGGAGCATTCCATTAGTGATAACGGCGATAATGCATCGATATTAAAAAACACGGCGGATTTTAAAATTTATAAAGGAATAAACGGCGATTTATTCTATGATATTTTTGAGATAAACAAAAACTATTTAAAAAATGGTGAATTAGTAACTTTACACGAAAAATATTTTTACAAAGATACAATAGCAATGATGGGTTAAGCGGTTTCGCAATTACCAAAAAAGGCGATTTAGTAAGCGTATTTAATCTAAATGACAAAAGAGGCTTTTTAAGAGCAATATCAAATGAAATAAAAGCAAACGGCAGAGACACCCAATCTCTGCTTGCAAGGACTTACGGTAAAAACCGCACTTGCGGGGGTGCAAATGAGCCAAAGGCTTTTCGTTTGCTTTTCTGCTTTAATATACCATAATTTTTTAAAAATTTAATATCAAAACTAAATTTTATCATAATAGAAATATTTAGTATTTTTATTTTATATTCTTTTTTTAAAAACAGCAAACAATAAAATTATTTATTATAAAATAAACTGCAATCAATATGTTAACAATAAAAAATTACAAAAAATGATATTGAAAAGTATTATAATAAAAATTAATAAAAATATTGAAAATAGCCGCTTTACCAAAACTATAAAAAGCCAAGTCAGGCAAATATAACTCAGCAGTTCAAAAGGTTCTAACTAATTTTTTATTAAATCGGCACTTTGTTATACACATAAATTTAGTTTTGATGATACCATTAATAAAAATATTTTAGTATTTTATAGTTTTATACCGCATTTTAAACAATAAATTTTACGTCGCATAATTGTTCTATTTATTTAAAATCCACATAAATCTTTGTAAATTAAAATCACACGAAATCCGTCTTTGATGTTAAAATTTTTTAAATAACATATAAAATTCATTTATTTTTGATTAAAAGATATTTAAGCGCTAATTTTATTTTTTAAAAATTTAATATTTTATAAATATTTAAGCAATTAAAATGTATAATTACAATTCTTTTTTTGATGGTTAGATAGCTCAGTCGGTAGAGCAGTAGACTGAAAATCTGCGTGTCGGCAGTTCAATTCTGCCTCTGACCACCATTTTATGCTAATTTTTTATTAGCAATTTTATATTTTGGCCCCTTCGTCTAACGGTTAGGACATCGCCCTTTCACGGCGGTAACATGAGTTCAAATCTCGTAGGGGTCATTTTATAATCTGCATAATTTTTCTCTTTTTATTTGAATAATTTAATTACAATCCGTAAAAGTTTAATTATCTACAAACATATAAATTATACGGCAAAATCTAAAGCAATATTTGTCAGTAAAATATGCAAAAATTAAAAAATATCAAATTTTACATAAAAAATTAATTATTGTTTTGATAACTTTTATGCTGCAAATATTTTTTTAAATAAAATAAAAAATATTTAATTATAACCATTGTAAATTTGTATGAATTTTCATCTCTAAAACCTTTATATACAGTGATTTACTCTAATAATTACATCAACATTTTACACAAATAGTATGTAAAGTGAAATAAATCTTAAGGAGAAAACCATGAAAAAAGGTTTTACAATGATCGAGTTGATCTTCGTTATCGTTATTTTAGGTATCTTGGCAGCTATCGCCATTCCAAGACTAGCAGCTACTAGAGATGATGCAGAGATTTCAAAAGCGGCAACAAATGTTGCCACAGCGGTTACTGATATCACTAGTTATTACACAGCACAAGGAACTATTGCGGATGGTACAAAATTAAGTAGTATAACAAATGTCCCACTAGATGATAATGGTAATTTGTTAGTAAAGAAACAAGCTTGCATCAATTTTGCATACAAAAAAGATGGAACACCAAAAGGTGTAACAACTGGTTCGAATGGAGATAAAGTCCCTGTTTTGGAAGTAACAGAAGTAAAAGCTGGCGCAAGTAATGCAGCTTGCAAGGGTGTCCAAGCAGCTGTTAAAAAGATCACTGAATCTAGCCCTATAAGACTTGGTGGTAGCGGTGTAAATTTTGAGGATGCCGATCAAACCGTCCAACCGTAAGGTTTAGCTGATGTCTCATATAGTAACACCACGCGAGTATGCAAAAATGCTCATAGATTGGTTTATGGAAAACAGCAAAAGCAGACAACGCGAGGATTTGTATCAATTGATTAATGATAAAATATTTGGTGGTCGTCAAATTCTAACAATGTATAACTATGCAGATAAGAAAATAGATTACGCTAGAATTTCATCAGAATATCATGAGATTGAATATGTACTTGATAGAGTCGAAAAATTGGCAAAAGAGAATAAAGTCGGTAATTTTACTTTAAATCTCGACTAGAATGTTTTCAATCCCAGGGAAACCTGGGATTTTTTATATCTAAATTTAACAAAATGCTTAAAATAGTGAAATTTCATCAAAAATATTTTAAATTTCATCGGTTCTTATGAGCTTTATATCAATCTCTCTCTGGGAAATTTTTGTCGTTTGTTATTATAGCTTCGCAACCGCTATTTTTAGCGCAAATATATTGATGTAAGTCTTTGTAGTCACTACCAAAATGCATATCCATAAAATTCAAAATTCTCTATTTTCCATATGATTTAAGTAGTAAATTTCCCATAAATCATCATCGTAAATTATGTTTTTTATAAACTCTTTTGTAGCTCCCACACTTTATTTTTCTCACAACCTATGTAAAATATTGTCGCTAGACTAAGAACTATCTATGACGAATAAATAATCTTTTAAAACAAAATCGCTAACTATTTTTACGCTATTTTTTGCGTAAATTCTTTGTTTAAAAAGCAAATCAAGCAATATATTCGTATCTAAAATATTTTATTTCTCATATCTTTTGGCTCTGATTTTATCTATTTCTTCATTACTAATATCGTCGTCTACTAAGCTTATAATTTTATTAAACGTTCTAGTCTATCTGTTTTTTGATTTGATTTATATGCAAACTTGGTCTTTATTTCCTTTGCTTTTTGCACTAATAAATTTGCTATATCAATCAAATCTTTTTCATCATTTGGAAGTTCAAACGAAAATCTCGTAGTTTGCATTTTAAAATCCTTTTTTCTTTGGATTATACTAACTTTTTTTAAATTGGGACTTTAAAATTTTACCTAAGAGTGTGTAAGGTGAAATAAATTTTAAGGAGAAAACCATGAGAAAAGGTTTTACTATGATCGAATTGATCTTCGTAATTGTAATTTTAGGTATATTAGCAGCAGTTGCTATCTCAAGACTAGCAGCAACAAGAGATGACGCAGAGATAGTAAAAGTAGGAACAAATATGACTACCATCATAAGTGACTTAGGTTCATACTATACTTCTCAAGGGCAGCTTTCAACCGACATTAAAGAGATGGCAAACGTTCAACTTGCTAATGTTAATGGTCTAGCAGATGATTTAATGACAGCTGGAAAAGCTTGCATTCACTTTGAGGCAACAGATTATGATGAGACTTCAAAAAAACCAGCTACTTTAAAAGTTACACAAGGTGGCGATTCAGGTGAGAAAATTTGTAAAAAAGTATATGAACTAGCTGCAATTGATGCAATCTTAAAAGGTAAGTTTACTTATCCTGCATACGATGCTACTACTCAAAAATACACAGATGCACCAAGTGAAGAAGGTGAAGTTGCTATCAGTGGTATAGATGTAAAATTTTAAGTCTAGTTCTTACTAGTTTTAAAGCCTCGAGAGATTTCTCGGGGCTTTTTTAAATTCTACTATTTATAAACAACCAAACTATAAAATATAAACTATCAAACTAATCAAAATTTTCAGTTCTTATAAGCGGTAAGTCAATTTTTGGAAAGTTTTTATCATTTGTTATTATTGCGATTGAGTTGCTGTTTTTAGCACAAATATACTGTTGCAAGTCTTCAAAATCAGCTTTTGGATTTTTATCAATTATACTAATTATTTCTATAATATCTATATTTTTTATCTCATAAACTTCAAAAAGATCAGTTTTGAAAAAATCTTTTATAAACTCTAGTGTTTTTAGCCTATCTTTTTTAGCTCCGATATACCAAACAGTATTCAAACTAAGAGCATTTAAGACAAAAGTATATCCATCTTTTATAAAACCATCTATCTTTTTTGCCGTTGCTTTGCTAAAAACTCTATCTTCAAAAAGCTCATCAAGTAAGATATTTGTATCTAAAAATAGCTTTTTATTTTCCATATTTTTCTTCTAAATATAAACTATATTCGCACTCATCACCACTACCTGATATCTTATGCCTATGTTGTTTTGCAAATTCTAATCTAGTGTTTATCTTTTTACTTGTTAGGCTATCATTAGATAAAGTTTTGAATTTTTTGGCTTTTTCTAAAAGTAAATTTGCTATATCTATAAGATCTTTTTCATTGCTTGGCAATTCAAATGAAAATTTTGTCATAGCTTGCATTTTATCTCCTTTTTTAAAGTTTATTATATCAAAGTTTGTTGAAATTTACAGCTAAATTTGAGTGATTTTACATAAATAGTATGTAAAGTGAAATAAATTTTAAGGAGAAAACCATGAGAAAAGGTTTTACAATGATCGAGTTGATCTTCGTTATCGTTATTTTAGGTATTTTGGCAGCTATCGCCATTCCAAGACTAGCAGCTACTAGAGATGATGCTGAAGTTGCAAAAACATTATCTAACTTAAGCACTTTGGTGTCAGATGTTACAAGTAACTATACTGCAAAAGGTCAGTTTGCAGACAATATTAAAGATATGACAAATGTGGTTGGGGTAGCATCAACAAGTTTAAAAGAACTTAATGATGCTGGTGCGAAAACAGTTTCTGCAGACTATTCTGTTGGAAACACAGCTGACTGTTTACAAATAAGCTTTATTAAGAACGCAGAAGAAGATATATTTTTATTTGTCGGAACAGCAAAATTAGTAACTTTACAAAAAGCAGTAGCTGATGCAAAAGGTAAACTTACTAAAGCAGAAAAAATGCCTGAGGATACCGCTGACCAAAAAACAGCTAAAGAAGGAGCTATTAAAGCAGCAAATGAAGCTATTACAGCAGCAAATACTGCTCTAAGTGATGCTTTAAGTGCTAGAGGAGGCATAGCACCTGATAGTGCTTCTGCACAATGTAGAACATTAACAAGCACAAAATCATTCCAAGATATAGCAGGAAAAGACTATAAGCTTAGCGGAACAAATGTAGCATTTTAATGTGTTCTAATGTTAAACCTCAGATATTTTTCTGAGGTTTTAAAATAAAGAAGTGTCTTTTTATCAAACAAAATGATTAAAAAGATAATAAATTAATCTGAAAAAATCTTACAAAATTACATATTATATTTAGAGAAAAGGCTTATAAATAATCACAACACAAATAGAAGTATAAAAATAAGTCTTAATTTTTTAACCAATGTCTTAAAATAGATGAATTAGGTAACTAATTACACATTTTACAATTACTACTTAATTTGAATACTATAAATTAAAAAGTAAGATTAATTTAAATTTTTAAATACAGTCAACTAATTTTATGCCTATTTCTAACTATAAAAATCAAAAATAAAACTACAAATTCATATGAACTTTTTAAAAGTGTGTTGGTTTGATAATAGCTTATGTTTTTCTTAATTCTTTTATTAAAAAGTTTGATTATCTCTTTATAAGTATTAAATTTCATCTTTTTTGAACTGCATAAATTATCAAAAAGTAAAAGTATAGCGATAAAATCAAAAATAAAAGGTGTTTTTAATTTTTTATTTATAGAACGTTTTGATAAATTCGTGCTCTTATTTAAATATTCTTTTATTTTAAAATTTGGATAAAAATATGGAAAAACATTTAGGTTGTTTATTAAACAATTGTTATGAGCTGATGAGTTTCTAAGGCATTTTGCAGACCAAAGCATATGTTTGATTTCATCAAATTTTGTGTTTGGATATTTTTTATAATAATACTCGCAAAAATTTATAAAATTGCCAAACTCAATTATCTCTATAAAATTCCAAATAGATAAATTTATACCGTATTTTTCTAATATATTATCTTTTGCAGTGTAGCTTTTTTTGTTGATGCCGCGAATATCTTGCTCTAACCTTGTTTTTAGTCTTGGATTTGTCTTTAAAAAATCATCAACAATACTATAACCATCACAATCATCGTTATTAAAATCTCTTAAAAGCTTTGTTTTTAAGAGATGTTCTATATCTAGGCAAATTTTAACTATACATTTTCTTAAGTGCATATCAATAATAGATAAATCAACCAAATAAGCAAATTCTAAATTTATGTAAGTTTGATCTGGGTTTTTTGAATAATTTTTCGCATAGGCTTTTATCTTAAACAAATAACTATTATATGTTAAAAAATGCTTAGCTTCTTCTTTGCTCATTATAGTAAATTTAATTTTTTTCTTTGACATAAAATCATAAATTTGACTATCTACACTAAGTTTTGGTTTGTTTTTTAAGTTCAATGAAAGCCTTTTATAAAGCTCCTACACTCTCCAAATGGAGAGGTTAGGGCTTGTGCTATGAATATCACAGCGGTCACTGAACGTTAGTGTAACATAACTGCTATTAAATTTTTATAAATTCCTAATTTTTACATAAATAGTATGTAAAGTGAAATAAATCTTAAGGAGAAAACCATGAAAAAAGGTTTTACAATGATCGAGTTGATCTTCGTTATCGTTATTTTAGGTATTTTGGCAGCAGTTGCTATTCCAAGACTAGCAGCTACAAGAGATGATGCTGAGATTTCAAAGGCAGCTACAAATATTCAAACAACCATTAGTGATGTTGGATCTTATTATACATCACAAGGTAAATTTGGAACAGTAGCACAAATGACAAATGTTCCTAATCCTGTAAAAGTAAAAAGTACAACATGCTTTACATGGGGAGCAGGCTCAGATACGACAGGTGAAATTGGAGTAACAGTTGCCAGTGATGGTTTATGTGCAAAAGTATGGGCTATGCCGGGACTTGCACAAGTTAAAACAAATATAACTTCTACAGATGGTGGAAAAAAGACAAACACACTAAAATTTGGTGGTCAAGGTGTTAGTTTTGAAGGCGCAGCAGCAGCTAGTGGTACAACTGGCGCGGGTATATAGTAAAACCATAAGTAAAAAAATAACCCCCGAGATTTCTCGGGGGTTTTAATACCAAAAAAAGGAGATAAAAATGTCAGATAGCGATAGATTACCAGAAATCGTTTCATATTGGAAATTAGAAGATGATTTTATATTGTATAGCGACTTAGATAATAGCGACAAAGATAGCGATAAAGAAGAGTATTTTTTTATAATTTACGGAAAATATAATCATAAAAATAGCGAAGAAAAGCCAAGCCCTGCTTTGGGTATGTGCTGGAAAAATTATCCTTTGTCTCATGGCGTTTTATGTCCTATTGTGCTGGATGAGGAAACTTCTAAAATCATTTTATCAGGTCTTTCAAGTTTTTACATAATGAAAAAAGATACTAAAAAGCTTGAAAAAATAAATAAAATATATTCAGAATTATTGAAAAATTAAATTTACCGACCACTGGATTATGTGGTTGATTATATAGAAACTCAAATCAAATATTTATAAAATTTAATATTTTTATTCTACTTGGGACAATAAAATTTCAGATAATTTAGATTTTTCTTGTTTATATTTTTTTGTTTCGCTTAAAATCGTAATATCTTGCCAATATTTAAAAATGTCAAAAAATATTTTTTCTTTACCGCTTTCGGCTTTAACGATTTTGTTAAATAAAGTGTAAAGATTATTTTTTGATTTTTTATTAAAATTAAGCTTTAATTTTTTTGTTTTTCTCATAAAGCAAAAATCATCTCTATCTGATTTTTTACTTCCTCCTATAAATTCTACGGCATATGCAAAATTTTTATTTTTTATATCATAGCAAAACACTATATCGCCTTTTGCTGTTTTATCGTTTTTTGTATTTTTTCTTTTTATGTAGTGCCAATATTTTTTATCATCAAAATCGTCGTTATTTACTTTTGATACAAAATAATTCATACTGAAAATAAAAATTTTTTACTTAAATTTAATTAAAATAAAAAAGCCCCGAGAAGTCTCGAGGCTTAAGAAGTTTAATGAGATATCCTAGAATATTACATTAAGACCTGTTAATTGATAACCTTTTGTTACATCAGTATCTTTTGACCAAGTAGTTACACCAGTTGTTGCATCTTTTACACCTGTTTGACCGTAAAATTCTGATTCTTTCATTTTAGCTACTGTGCCTACGGCTAATACTTTTTTACATATAGCGACATCTTTATCAGCACCATCTTTAACTACTATATATGCAGGTGTTTTTTTAACGTCTGTAGCTACTTCAGGAACAATTTCAAATGAAATACATTTTTTACCTGCAGCTAAAAAATTACCTGTAGCTTTACCGCTAATGGCTCCGTTTGCACCAAAAGTTAAATCTTTTGGAGTGTCAACAACTACGTTCGACATATCTTTCAATTTTCCAAAAGTAGCTTGTGAAGTATAATATGCACCTACATCACTGATAAATGTAGTAAGATTTGTAGCTGCTTTACTTACTTCAGCATCATCTCTAGTAGCTGCTAGTCTTGGAATGGCGATAGCTGCCAAGATACCTAAAATAACGATAACGAAGATCAACTCGATCATTGTAAAACCTTTTTTCATGGTTTTCTCCTTAAGATTTATTTCACTTTACATACTATTTATGTAAAATGTTGATGTAATTATATCAAATTTTTAGGAAATTGTGATGTTTTATCGCATAAAATTTCTACAAATTCAGAAATATTTTTTATAAATGCCATTTGATAAGCTTTTGCGAAGTTTAATTTCGTAGAATTGTATTTTTCGATGAAAAAATTTTATGCTTTTTTGGTTTTGTTTTAAGTTGATATTAAGTAAATTTTAAAAATTCAAGTGAGTTATTTGAGATTTTATATGATAATTTCGGTATTTGATAAAAATTATCTTATTTGCTGTAAGTTCTGTTTTGAAATGGTACCAAAGGGGAGACTTGAACTCCCGACCTCCGGCTTATGAGACCAGCGCTCTAACCAGCTGAGCTACCTTGGCAAAAATAAAACGTAGATTTTACTAAAAAATTTCTTAAAATTTGTTTTAATTTCATAAATTTTTAGTAGAATTCCGACTTATTTTAAAAAAAGGATAAAAAATGAAAATAGTCTGTAAGGCGAATAAAATTTATGTGCGATTTACATCAAATTCGAAAACGATAGAAAAATCGCTTAAAATGGATGTTTGTGAGAAAAATTTAAAATTTGTGAATGATGTTTTGCTGCCGATTTTTGAAAAAATTCGTTGCGAAAGAAAAATCAAGACAAAAAAGATTTTGTATAGCGGCGCCAAAAACATTAAAAAATTTGACATAAAAACACATAAAATTATCAGAAATCCGCATACTTTGGGAGATTTTTGCACTATTGTATTTGATAAAATCAGTCAAAATAGAAAAATTTCCACAATAAAAACAGCCGAAAATGCAATAAACAGATTTTTTGATTTTATAAATGATAAAAAAATCGCCGATTATAAAATTTATGAACTTCAGGAGATTGTAACTCAAATGCAAAAAAATCTTGCTGCAAGCTCGATAAAAACGATATTTTGTTATATCAAACAAGCTTTTAACGAAGCGCTTAAAAATGATATAATCACAAAAAATCCTGTAAATTTTGTAATTTTTCCTAAAATCGTGCGAGAAAAAAAGAAATTTTGACACTTGATGATGTTGTAAAAATTTTTGACAACGCGGGCGGCGAGCTAAAAAATTTTGGAAATCGCATTTTTTACGGGAGCCAGGAGTGGCGAAATTTTGGGACTTTGCGCCGATGACTTTGATTTTAAAAACCATAAAATAATCATAAACAAAAATCAGACGAGATTTGGACTTACTACTCCAAAAAACGGTAAAAACCGCATAATTCCGTTGGCTAAAAATTTAGCTTTGTTTCTGAAATTTGACAAATCTTCCATTTTTAAAAAATATTGTGATGAAAAATTCCGTTTAAAACACGATAATGCAAGTGTTTCAGGCGATAACAAAATAAATTTCGATAACAAAATTTTTGATTTTAAAAATAACGATGATTTTTATGTTTCGCATTTTGACGGAGATTTTTACTGTTCAACCGAAAAACACGATTTCGACAAAAAGCCGCTTTTTACTAAAGATTATTTTGCTTTGAGATACGAATTCGACGCGCTTTTGAAACATCTAGGGCTTAAAAAATACACTTTTCACACTTTCCGCCATACTTTTGCCAGTCTGCTTATAGAAAATGATGTCAATCCGACTTTTGTAGCTGAAATTTTAGGACACAGCAATTTAAATATGCTTGAAAAAGTTTATGCGCACAGTATAGTTTCGGCAAAAAATTTACAGAAATTAAATAAAGCGCTTAATTTTTGAATTTGTGAATTTTTATGTATCCGAATGAACGCATTTTACGTAAATTTTATAGCCAGAAAATTGCTTTTTTACGGCTTTTAACTTATAGAATTTTATAAATTTTACATAAATAGTATGTAAAGTGAAATAAATCTTAAGGAGAAAACCATGAAAAAAGGTTTTACAATGATCGAGTTGATCTTCGTTATCGTTATTTTAGGTATTTTGGCAGCAGTTGCTATTCCAAGACTAGCAGCTACTAGAGATGACGCAGAAATTTCAAAAGTTGCTTCTAATGTTGCAACAGCAGTTAGTGATTTAACAGCAGCATATACAGCACATGCAGATGGATTTGGAACTAGAACAGTAGATCAGATGACAAACACAACAGTAAGTGGTAATGTTCAAGCAAAAGGTAAAAACTGTGTTGCAATAACAATAGACAATGATGCTGGAACTGTAACAGTAGCTACTCCAACTGATTGCGGAAGTGCCGCAATTGTTACTGGTGTTACGGACGCACTTAATAAATCAAAACTTATTGGAACCCATCAAGTTGGTGGTAACTCTGTAGAGTTCTAATCTTAGCTTACGATAAGCTTTTAGTCCTGAGATAATCTCAGGACTTTTTTATTTAAATAAAAAGGAGATAAAATGTTAAATGTTGAGATTGTATTAGCTATTTTTGGAGCAAGTAACCGCGGAAAAACTTCTATAATATCAAAAATTTACGATATCTTTACAAATATTTCAAATACCGAAATTTTTTATACTTCTAAAAATTCTCAAACAAAAGATTTTCTTGCCATCATAAAATACTATGGTAAAGTTATCGCTTTTGCAAGTTCCGGTGATAATGAAGAAATTGCTAAAACAAATATAGAAAAAATCGAAAAAGAGCTTTTAAAGCTAAATATTTCAAAAGTAGATTACTATATATGTGCTACAAAGACTAGTGGCGGTACCGTAAAAAGAATAAATAATATAACCGCTAAAGATACTGTTTGGTTTGATGATATAGATTTGACTTACGATACAAAAACACCAAATCCAAATATAATAGATTTATATATCGATTTTCAAGTAAAAAGAGTTTTAAATCATATAAAATAATTTTTTAAGATTTTTATAACTTTTTATAAAAATCTTAAACTTCGCATTCTAAATTTACACATAATTTTTCAAAAATTAGTTTTTTGAATAAATTTATCAAATTTATACTTCGTCTAAATTTCCGTCTTTGTAATTTATAAAAAAATCGCGTAAATTTCGCTATTTTTTGCAACTGATTTTATTTTTAATAAATATACGGGAAAATCGCTTGATGTATGGACTTTAAATATCATCATAGTAAGCATAACTGGCGCACCGCTTCTAACATTTACAAATAATATAATTTTAATCTGTTTGCTTATACTTGCAATAATTTTAATATGTGCAATAATCTGTAAGCGGATAAAACTTCAAAAATCACGCAAATTTCTGTTTTTTGTGTTTATTTTTGTTTGTGCATTTGTTACAAATCCTACATCCATAGCGCTTTTTAAAATTTATAAATATTATTTTTATGTGCCTGTCGGAAAATACAAAGAAATGATTTATCAATTCGTAAAAATTCCTGAGCCTAAAGTCGCAAGCAATAGCAAAAATATCGTCTATATTTATTTGGAAGGGCTTAGTAGAAATTTTACGGTTAATGAAAAATTTCCAAATCTTACGCCAAACATCAGAAATTTAAATCACAAGATAGAATGGACAAATATAGATCCATACAGCACGGCTATAACGATAGAAGGACTTTTCGGTTCACAATGCGCATTTCCTCTTAATTTTTTCAGTAAATTTGAAACAGAAAGAGAGGCTATGAAAACTCAAAAAATAATTTGTGCTACCGAAATACTTAAAAATCAAGGCTATTATACATATTTTATGAAAGGTTTTGATTTAAATTTTCAAAACACAGCCAGCTTTTTACAATCGCGCAAATATGATGAGATGATCGGAAAAGATGAACTTTTGAAGCGCGGAGCGAAAAATACGAGCGAATGGGGAGTTTATGATGATGAAATGTTTGATTTCGCGTGGCAGGATTTTATAAGACTTAATGAAAGCGGCAAAAAATTTGCGCAAGTTGTTTTGACAAACTCCACTCACACACCTGACGGCTTTTTACCGCCAAAATGTGCCGATATAAGCTATGAAATCGATTCGGCTATGTTAAAATCCGTAAAATGCACGGATAAACTTTTGGGCGAGTTTATTTCCAAAATACGAGCATCAAAGTATTCTAAAAATACAATTATCGTAGTGCAAAACGATCATCTTATGCCGTATCTGTTTGTAAGCGATATTGACAAATTTAAAGAAAAACTTGAAAATCCGCAGTCAAAAATGCTTTTTATGATACTTGATGATGATATTGCGCAAAATCAATATATAAGTATCGCCGGAAGCAGTTTTGATACATGGGCTACGCTTTTAGGATATATGGGAATTCTTGACGAAATGAATTTCGGACGAAATCTTTTTAAAATGCCTACTGTTTTGCAGGATACTCCTTCCGAACTTTTAAGGTATACGATGAGAATTTTGGATAAAATTTCTTATGATGAGATAGAAAAATATAAAAATTGAATTTCTTATTTTTTAATTTATATGCAAACATTTTTAAGTCAAACTGTGTTTATGTGATTGAATATCTTATACATCAAATATGTGAAAAGATTGTAAATAGCAGGTTGTTTTCGTTCGGCGTGCATTTTATGTAAAAATTGTTATCATAAATTTCGGTTTATATTGCTATCGAATTTCTTTAATATTATTTTATATTTGCCGTAAAAAGAGCGTAATCGGATAATTTCTATCTTCAAATTTCACATTTCATAACCTTGCTTATATAAATTTTGCCATATTATCAAACATCATCTTATAGCAAAGAATTCATAACTTTAATATCTATCTATAAATAATGTTTTAAACTATTGTGCGAACTTGATTTTGATTGCGAGCGGTGAAAAAAACGACCTTAAAATTTAACTATTTTTTTATAAATGATAAAATTTTGTTCAAGTTTTTTAGATAGCGACAAAGCAGATGAAATTTTTTTGCAGCTTATATCCTTTTTAAAAATAAAAGATTATAGTAAGTTAAAATAAAATTTAATTTTGAAGAATATTTTTTGATTAAGCAGTTTTAATAATATACAGGCAGATATGTTAAATTTATATTGAAATAACGGATATACGATTAAATATAATTATTTGAAATATATAAAAAGAGATAAATAAAATGAAATTTTTATCGTGTAATAATAAAAAAGCGCGGTGAAAAATCACCGCGCAAATTTTATAGCATCATAGGAGCTAATACAAATCCGAATGTAACGGAAAACGCAATAGCTAAAACGCCAGGAATAAAGAACGGGTGGTTGAATACGTATTTTCCGATTCTTGTAGTTCCTGTATCATCCATTTGAACCGCACCAAGCAAAGTAGGATAGGTAGGAAGCACGAAAAGTGCTGAAACAGCAGCGAATGAAGCAACCAGAATATAAGCATCACCGTTATTTGTAGCACTTAGCCCAAGAGCAACTATAACTGTCGGAATCAAAGCTTTTGCAGTTGCAGCTTGTGAATATAGAAGCATACTTGCAAAGAAAAGTGCAACAGATAGGAGTGCCGGATATTGTTTAACCAGATTTCCTGCAAAATCCTTAATCTCTTGCGTGTGATTTGATACGAACGTATCACCAAGCCACGCAACGCCAAGAACACATATACAAGCAGTCATACCGCTTTTAAATGTGCTTTGAACAGGGATTTTATCAACATCAATTTTGCAAATCATAACTATCAATGCGCCGATAATTAGCATAAAGCTCATAATAGCGCCATCTCTTGCTAGAGTAAGAGATTTTTTAGGTTTGCTTTTATCTTCTACATATTTTACGCCTGTATCTTTATCTGTAGATATTTTTATGTTAGGATTTGCCGCTATTATTTCATCAAATTTAGCTGCATCTTTGCTTTGATATACTTTTTCATATCCTGTAACATAGCTTGGTTTTACAAGCGCCACATTTTTACTTATAGCTGTTGCATAAAATACTACCGCTATAATTCCGATGAAGAATATCAAAACTGAAGTTTTAGCACCTTTTGGAAGCTCTTTATATTTTCCTTCTTTTTGTGGCTCAGCAACCAAACCTTTTGCAAGTCTGTCTTTATAAACAGGATCGCTGTCAAGTTTTAGATTCCAAAACAAATTCATAATCAAAGCTGTAATCATACAACCTAAAAATGTTGTAGGTATCCAAATAGCAAGCAAAATAGGATAAGAAATTCCAAGTCCGCCAAGAGCCATATCGCCTGCCATAAAGATAACGGCCGCAGAAACAGGGCTGGCTGTAATTGCTATTTGAGATGAAACAACAGCAATTGAAAGCGGAACAGACGGTTTTATATTTTGACCTTTTGCAACTTCTGCGATAACTGGAATCATAGAAAATGCAGTGTGACCTGTACCTGCAAAAATTGTTAAAAGATAAGTAACGGTAGGAGCTAAAAAGTTTACATATTTAGGATTTTTCCTTAAAAGTTTTTCCGCCAATTGAACCAAATAATCAAGTCCTCCTGCAACTTGCATAGCAGCAATAGCAGAGATAACTGAAGCAATAATCAAAATAACATCCCACGGAATGCTACCCGCTTTTAATCCAAGCATTGTCAAAATTACAACGCCAAGACCACCGGCATAGCCTATAGCCATACCACCAAGTTTAACACCTAAGAAAATAGCTCCAAGAAGAACTATAATTTCTAAAATAAGCATAAAATCCATACTGACCTTCCTTGTATTAAGGCACAAAATTATTTGTGCCTTTTATTTTTTTTAATTTATTTTCCTGTATGAGACATATGAGGATTTAACATACTCTTAGGATCCAAGAGTTTATCAACTTCCTCTTTTGTCAATAATCCGCGTTCAATAGCGATTTCACCTACAGATTTACCTGTATTTAGCGCTTCTTTTGCGATACTTGCAGAATTTTCATAACCTATAACAGGGTTAAATGCGGTTACGATTCCAACTGAGTTAAGAACTGCTTTTAAGCAAGCTTCCGGTTTTGCTTTGATATCTTTTATAGCTTTGTTTGCAAGTGTAATGTAGGCATTTTCCAAAATGACTAAAGAGTTGAAAAGTGCATATGCAATTCCTGGTTCAAACGCGTTAAGTTCAAACTCGCCTCTTTCAGAGCAAAGCATAATTGTTACATCGTTACCGATTACTTCGTAGCAAGCTTCGCCAACAACTTCAGCAATAACAGGATTTACTTTTCCAGGCATTATTGAGCTTCCAGGTTGCATTTTTGGAAGATCGATTTCACCTAAACCGCATCTTGGACCTGAGTTCATAAGTCTTAAATCGTTTGCTATTTTTGATAGTCTGACAGCAGCGGTTTTTAGCGCTCCACTTACTTGAACAAAATCTGCTGTATCTTGTGTGGCAGCTATAAAATCAGGTGCTGCTTTAAATTCTGTTCCTGTAATCTCACTTAGTTTTTTCTCAACGACGAATTTATAATCAGGATGGCAGTTGATACCTGTTCCGATTGCTGTTGCACCCATATTTAAGTATGTCATTAACTCTCTTGCGTTTTTAACTGCTGCAATATCTGATTTTATATAACTTGCAAAAGCATTAAATGAATTTCCAAGTGTTGTAGGAACAGCATCTTCAAGCTCTGTTCTACCCATTTTAATCATATCTTTATATTCTTTCGCTTTTGCTTCAAGCTCTTTTTTCAAAACTTCCATAGCTTTCAAAAGATCTGTCATTTTTGCATAAGTCGCTACTTTAATTGAGCTAGGATATGTATCGTTCGTGCTTTGACCCAAATTCGTATTATCATTTGGATGAAGATATTTGTATTCGCCTTTTTTGTGTCCCATCATTTCAAGTGCAACATTTGTTATAACTTCATTTGCATTCATATTTGTGCTGGTTCCGGCGCCGCCTTGAACCATATCAACTACAAATTGATCAAGAAATTCTCCAGCTATTACTCTGTCTGCTGCTTTTGCTATCGCATCAGCTTTTTTAGCTTCCAAAACGCCTACTTCTTTATTTGCTAAAGCAGCCGCTTTTTTAATTTGAGCAAAAGCTTTCACAAAAAAAGGATAATCTTTGATTCTTCTTCCTGTCATATGGAAGTTTTCAAGCGCTCTAAAAGTTTGAACTCCATAATATACATCATCTGAAATCTCTAATTCACCGATAAAATCGTGTTCTTTTCTTGTTGCCATATATGGCCTCCTTAAAAAAATTTTTGTTTATGAAATTTAAGCATAATTCTGTTTAAGATAAAATTAAAATTTTATTAAGGTTTATTGAAAAAAGCACATTAAAATTTGATAATTTTAACTATTTATCAAATTTTATATAAAATTGTTAAGTGTGAAGTTGTCATATATTTTGATTTATATATTAAAAATATTTTAAAATATAAGTTTAATTTTAAAATTTCAAGAATTTTAAAAAAGCCGCGATTTTTTTCGCGGCTAAAGAATAATGAATTTTAGTGTTTTGCTAGATAATTTGTATCGTAATTATTGTTTAAGAAATCAACATTATTCATCATTTGCAAATGAAAATCGCGCGTTGTTTTGATTCCGCCTATTATAAGTTCATCAAGCGCTACTTTCATTTTGGAAATCGCTCTGTCACGGTTATTATCATAAACTACCAGTTTTCCGATCATACTATCGTAAAATGGTGGAACATTGTATCCTTGATAGATGTGGCTTTCCATTCTTACGTTTCTTCCAGCAGGTGCCACATATTTTGTGATTTTGCCAGGGCTTGGAACGAAGCTTTTCGGGTCCTCGGCTGTGATTCTGCACTCTATTGCATGGCCTGAAATTTTGATTTTATTTTGTGGTAAAAGTTCTTTTCCTTCCGCAATTTTAATCATCCATTCAATCAAGTCAAGCCCGCTTACCATTTCGCTTACACAGTGCTCAACTTGAAGTCGCGTATTCATTTCGATAAAATAAAATTTTTTATCTTTTCTATCATATAAAAACTCAAATGTGCCGGCACTGCTATAACCGATTGCTTTTGTCGCTTTTACAGCAACTTCGTGCAGCTCTTCGCGCGTTTTTTCATCAAGTATTACAGCAGGACTTTCTTCGATTAATTTTTGGTGGCGGCGTTGAAGCGAACAGTCACGTTCGCCGATATGAACTACGTTTCCATGTTCGTCGCCTAAAATTTGCACTTCTATATGGCGCGGACTTGTAAAATATTTTTCTATATACATCGTTCCGTCACCAAAAGCTGCTAACGCTTCACTTTCAGCCGACCAAAAATTTTTTTCCAAATCTTCAGGTTTATTTACTACGCGCATTCCGCGTCCGCCGCCGCCTGCTGCCGCTTTCAAAATAACCGGATAACCTATTTCTTCGGCTAGTTTTTTGGCTTCATTTACATCTTTTAAAGCACCATCCGATCCCGGAACTACCGGAACCCCGGCTCTTTTCATAAAAGCTTTTGCTTTACTTTTATCACTCATCAGCGCCATTGCTGAAGTGCTTGGACCTATAAATTTTAAGCCTTCTTTTTCGCAAATTTCAGCGAAATTCTGATTTTCACTTAAAAAGCCGTATCCTGGGAAAACGGCATCCGCACCGCTTATCTGAGCAGCACTCATTATAGCCGGTATGTTCAGATAACTATCGCTGCTTCGTGGCGGTCCTATGCAAATGCTTGCATCAGCATATTTTACATAAAGCGCATCCTTGTCAGCCGTAGAATGCACAACGATTGCTTCTTTTCCCATTTCTTGAATGGTTCTAAGTGCACGAAGCGCTATTTCGCCGCGATTTGCAATTAAAATTCTTTTTAATTCCATTATAATTTCTCCACTTCAAATAGTGGCATACCAAATTCAACGGGAGATCCGTCGCTTACTAGATTTTTTAAAATTCTGCAATCAAACTCGGCTTCAATCTCATTCATGATTTTCATTGCTTCAATGATTGCTATTGTTGTACCTTTCGTAACATTTTGTCCAGGTTTTACAAAAGGCGCCGCTCCTGGACTTGATGCTTGGTAAAATGTACCAACCATAGGAGAGTTTATCGTATCTTTAAGATTCGGTTGTTCGTTATTTACTACGACGTTTATCGGTTGGACTTGAGTTTGCGCGGAAGCTCGCGCTTTTTCATCTTCTTTTTGGGCTTTTCTATGTTTTTCAAGCTCGATTTCAAAATCGTTATCTTTGATTTTTATTTTTGAAATTCCTGATTTATCGAAAAATTCCATAAGCTCTTTTATTTCATCTTGTTTCATTTTTTACTCCAAACTGTTTTTAAATTTCTAATTTTAACAAAAATTTTAAAATCTTTACTTAAATGAAAATTTATTTAAATTTTATTTTAAAATTTTTATTTTTTATCAAAATAGTGCAGTTAAATTCTGAAATTTCGGTGTTTAACCGCATTTATTTTAAAATTTTATCGGTATATATCTTAAAATTTTAAATTTTATAAAATGGACTTTTTACCGTTTTTTGCACTATTTTATCGTTTTTTATTTGTTATTTTTGATTTTTGTTTAAAATTTTGCTCTATACATTGATACAAACAAAAATTCAGTTTTATAAAGTTATAATTTTGTAAAAAAAATGAAAAAAGGTAAAATTTTATGGGTCTAAAAAGCGATAAATGGATTAGAAAGCAAAGTATAAAAAACGAGATGATAACGCCTTTTTGTGAAGAAAATATGGGCGTCGGAGTTGTAAGTTACGGACTTTCCAGCTACGGATATGATATAAGAGTGGCGGATGAGTTTAAAATTTTTACAAATGTCGGCGGAACTGTAGTCGATCCGAAGAATTTTGATGAGAAAAATATAGTTGATTTCAAAGGCGATGTTTGTATTGTGCCGCCAAATTCTTTCGCTTTAGCCAGGACTATAGAATATTTTAAAATGCCGCGCGATGTTTTAGCTATCTGTCTTGGTAAAAGCACTTATGCAAGATGCGGTATTATTGTAAATGTTACGCCTTTCGAGCCTGGATTTGAAGGACACATAACAATTGAAATTTCAAATACTACGCCGCTTCCTGCTAAAATTTATGCAAATGAAGGCATTGCTCAGGTTCTGTTTTTACAAGGTGATGAGATTTGCGAGGTAAGTTATGCGGACAAAAAAGGTAAATATCAAAGACAAAAAGGAATTACATTACCGCGAATTTTAGAAGGGGATAAAAAATGAAAAATTTAGTAGTAGTAGAATCACCGGCAAAGGCAAAAACAATAGGAAAATTTTTAGGTGATAATTATAATGTAATAGCTTCAAAAGGTCATATAAGGGATTTACCTAAAAAAACTTTCGGTATAAAAATAAACGAAAAACATTTTGAGCCGGTTTATGAAATTAGTGAAGATCACGCAAAAATAGTGAATGAAATAAAAAAATTAGCCAAAAAAGCGGATCAAATATATCTTGCAACCGATGAAGACAGGGAAGGTGAAGCTATCGCATATCATATCGCAACGGCAATCGGCAAAGAGCCTTCAAGCCTGCCTAGAATTGTTTTTCACGAAATTACAAAAACGGCGATTGAAAACGCTATTAAAAATCCGCGCACACTTGATACGGCAAGCGTAAATGCGCAACAAGCGCGTCGTCTTTTGGACCGCATTGTAGGCTATAAACTAAGTCCGCTTTTAAGTCAAAAAATTCAAAAAGGGCTTAGTGCAGGAAGAGTTCAAAGTTCCGCTTTAAAGATTGTAGTCGATAGAGAGCGTGAAATAAACGCTTTTAAGCCTGAAAAATTTTATACTGTAAATATGATTTTCAAAAAAGATTTGGAAGCCGAGTTTGTAAAATTTAAAAATAAAAAAATAGAAAAAATGAGTATAAAAACTGCTAAAGAAGCTGATGAAATCGTGCAAATTTTATGTGATGAAAAATTTGAAGTTTCAAAGATCGAAAGTAAAGACAGAAAAACAAATCCATATCCTCCTTTTATGACTTCTACATTACAACAGAATGCAAGCACTGCACTTGGTTTCAGTCCAAAAAAAACAATGAATCTTGCGCAAAGTCTTTATGAAGGCGTCAATGCGCCAAACGGAGGAGCTATCACATATATGAGAACGGATTCTTTAAATATCGCAAAAGAGGCGATTGCATCCGTAAGAGATATGATAAAAAATGAGTTTGGAAGTGAATATTTGCCAAAAAGCGCGAATTTTTATGCCACAAAATCAAAAGGCGCTCAAGAAGCTCACGAAGCAATCCGTCCGACAGATTTAAAATTTACGCCTGCTATTGCGGCAAAATCTTTACCAAAAGACGAACTTCGTCTTTATACGCTTATTTACAACCGCTTTGTGGCATCTCAAATGAATCCTTGCATAAGTGAAATTCAAAATGTTTTTGCAAAAAGCGGCAGCTCTTTATTTAAAATTTTAGGCAGAAAAGTAAAATTTGATGGATTTTATAAAATTTACGGAGAGAATGATAAAGATAAAATTTTACCTGATTTTAAAATCGGTGATGAGCTGAAAGTTCAAAATTTAAAATTCGTAGAAAACCAAACGGAGCCGCCGGCAAGATATTCGGAGGCAAGTCTTATTAAAAAGCTTGAGAGTTTAGGAATCGGTCGTCCTTCTACTTACGCGCCTACACTTTCACTTCTTATTTCAAGAAAATATGTAAATACTGAAAAAAAACAGCTCGTTCCGACAGAGATTGCTTTTAAAATCGTAGAGATGCTGGAGCAGAATTTTAATAACATTGTAGATAGCGAATTTACTTCAAAAATGGAAACGAAACTTGATGAAATTGCAGAAAAATCGGCCGATTGGCAAGAAATTTTAGCTGATTTTTATTATCCGTTTATGGAAAAAATCGCAATCGGTAAAAAAAATATAAAGAGTCAAAAAGTAGCCGAACCAATCGGCGAAAAATGCCCTGAATGCGGAGGTGAACTTTTAAAACGAAACGGCAGATTCGGCGAGTTTATAGCTTGCAGTAATTTTCCGAAATGCAGATATTCAAGAAATCTTTCAGGCGAACAAAAAATTAAAAAAGAACCCGCAAAAATCGGCGTAAAATGTCCTGAATGCGGAGGTGAAATCGTAGAAAGAGTTTCAAAGCGCGGAAAATTTTACGGATGTTCGAATTATCCGAAATGCAATTTCATCTCAAATTATAAACCGACAAATGAAAAATGTCCGGAGTGTGGCGAAATGCTTTTCAAAAAAAGCTTGAAAAAAGGCGATTTTTTATATTGCGCAAAGTGTAAATTTCAAAAGGCGATAGATGATTAAAATCGGCGTTATTTCCGATTCCCATCATAAAAGCGATGTGGCCGGCAGTGCTATAAACTATCTTTTGGATAAAAAGGCGGATTTGATAATTCATGCAGGAGATATTGTGGAAATATCTACGCTGAAAGCTCTTAAAAACAGCAAAATTCCTTATGTAGCGGTATTTGGAAATAACGACAATGCACTAAAAGACTATGCTAAAAGTTTTAAAATTTTTAAAGAGCCGAAAATTTTCAATTTTAAAGGGCTGAAAATTCGGCTTATGCATTATCCTTATTATATAAAAAACGATGCCGATATCGTTATTTACGGTCATACGCACTATTTTGCGGCGTTGAAAAGTGATAGTTCGCTTATATTAAATCCCGGCGAAATTTGCGGTCGTAAAAAGCCGCTTTATGAGTTTGCAATTATTGAAATTTATCACGATATAGGTGCTTTGGGCGATAATTCGGTTTTGAAATTTAATGTGATAAAAGTGCAAAGTAAAATTTTAAAATCTCCAATATGGCAAGAATTTTCGGTTGAAATATGAGTGAAATTTCAATTTTAATGGTTTTGGCCGCAATTATTTTTCTGTCGCCTTATATTGCTAATCTTATAAAATTTCCAATCTCTCCTACAGAGATTATTTTGGGAATTATTTTTGGTGCATTCGGGCTTTTGCCGCAAAATGATCTATTTGAAATTACCGCAAATGTGGGATTTTATTTTTTGATGTTTTTAGCCGGAACCCATGTAAATATCAAAATTTTCATTACAACGGATAGAGAAATTTTAAAAAAATCCATAACATTTTTGGCGATTTTGTATATTTTGTCTTTTGTTTCGGTTTATACGTTTGATTTAAATAAAATTATAGCTATTATTATTCCTACAATGAGCGTAGGGTTGCTTTCTACGCTTTATAAAGAATATGGCAAGGATGAAAAATGGCTGAATACCGCAATGATTGTAGGAGTTATAGGTGAAGTCGTAAGTATCGCTATCATAACGGTTGCAAGTGCATATTTAAAAAGCGGCTTTTCTACCGAACTTTTTACTCATATTTTTGCACTTGCACTGTTTTTAATCGTTTCAACTTTGCTTTTTAAAGGTCTTGATGTGCTTTTTTGGTGGTATCCAAATCTAAAAGCGGTAATAATGCCGACATACGATAAAAATGAAAAAGACATTCGTTTTACAATGGCGATTTTTTGCTTTGTAATTGCAGTGATGATTATGCTTGATCTTGAAATAGTGATAGGGGCTTTTATCGCAGGAACTTTTATACCTACATTTTTCGGATATAAAAAAGATTTGCCGCGTAAATTGGCAAATTTCGGATATGGTTTTATAGTGCCTATATTCTTTGCTTATATCGGTTCTACACTTGATGTGATGGCTATTTGGAAGCCTGGAGTGCTTCCAAATGTGATTATTTTAATCGTTTCTATGCTTTTATTCAGAATTTTAGCCGGTCTTGTTTATTTAAAAGAGCTTGGAAAACGCGGAACTGTTTTATTCGCGTTATCTTTATATATGCCGCTTACTTTGATTATCGCAACCGTTACGGTAGCGTTAAATACAAACAATATTACAAAAGAATTTTACGATTCGTGTATAATTGCCAGCTTGCTTGAAGCTATAATAGCGATGATTTTGATAAAGGTCGTGTTTAACTTAAAAATTTATAAAAATAAAAATATAGTTTAATTTTTATTGCAAAATTTTTTAAATCTTTAGTTAAAATATCGGAAAATTTCCATAAAGGAGCAAAAATGTCAAATACAGTTACTTTAACTGACAACAGAACGGGTAAAAGTTATGAATTTCCGATAATCGACGGCACTCTTGGACCTTCGGCTATAGATATCACGACTTTGTATAAGCAAGTAGGTATGTTTACATACGACAACGGATATACTTCTACGGCTTCCTGTAAATCGGATATCACTTTTATAGACGGAGAAGAAGGAATTTTAAAGCACCGCGGATACAGTATAGAATATCTTGCGGAAAATAAAATTTTCCTTGATGTTGTCTATCTTTTACTGTATAAAAAACTTCCTACAACGCAAGAGCTTATGACTTTTAGAAAAGAGCTTAAAACAAGAAGTTTTATAAATGAAAAAATGTTAAAACTTTTTGACGCTTTTCCTGATCGTGCTCACCCGATGGCAGTTTTGCAAGCCTGTATAGCTACTCTTAGTACTTATTACTCTCGTGAAATGGATTTTAACGATCCGAATGAATCTATGGAACTTGCCATTAGAATAATCGCTAAAATGCCGACTCTTGCTGCTTTTTATTACCGCCATACTATGGGCTATCCGCTTATTTATCCTGATTTGGATCGCGGATTTACGGAAAATTTTCTTTATATGATGAGATCTTTTCCACACTCTTATGTTGATTTGCGTCCGATTGAAGTAAAAGCTCTCGATAGTGTTTTAATGCTTCACGCAGATCACGAGCAAAACGCTTCAACTACGACAGTTAGAACAGTCGGTTCAACTCATTCTCACCCTTATGCTTGCATAAGTGCCGGAATCGGTGCTCTTTGGGGTCATGCTCATGGTGGAGCAAATGAAAGTGTCGTAAGACAACTTGAAATGATAGGTTCGGTTGATAATGTCGATAAATATATTAAAAAAGCTAAAGATAAAGATGATCCGTTTCGTTTAATGGGCTTCGGACATAGGGTTTATAAAAATTATGATCCAAGAGCTAAAGTGCTTAAAAAAATGCGCTCAAAACTAATAGACGAGCTTGATATCGATACGAATTTGATAAGAATTGCAAATAGAATTGAAGAAATTGTTTTACAAGACGATTATTTTGTAAGCAGACATCTATATCCTAATGTGGATTTTAATTCAGGACTTATTTTGAAAGCTTTAAATATTCCAACAGATATGTTTGCCGTTATTTTTACAATCGGAAGAACTCCGGGATGGATTTCTCAATGGATGGAAATGCGCGAACACGCTCCAATGAAAATCGTGCGACCTCGTCAAATTTATGTCGGTCCGAAAAGCGGCGAAGAGGATGATAGAAAAACTCAAATCGAATTGAAAGTTAAATGATGAGTGAGCTGCTTAATCTTGCTGTGCGTGCCGCAAAAGCCGCCGGCAAGGAAATTTTAAAAAATTATAACGATTACAAGCTTTATATAAAACCTGATAAATCTCCGCTTACGACTGCCGATCTGGCTGCAAACGATGTGATTTTTAAAATTTTGGAAAAAAGCAAAATTCCTATTTGCTCGGAAGAGAAAATTTTACCTTTCGATGAGCGTAAAAATTGCGAAAATTTTTGGCTCATTGATCCTTTGGACGGAACTCAGGAATTTATTGCCAAAAACGGCGAATTTTGTGTTTGTATCGCTCTTATCGGCAAAGACGGACGCCCGAAGCTTTCTGTTATAATGATTCCGTTTACAGATGAAGTTTTTTATGCGGAACGCGGCGGTAAAATTTATAAAAACGGCAAAATTCTGAAATCTCTTGAATATACTTCGCCGCTTTTTTTGCTCGGGAGACATGGAAATTCCAAAAAAAGAATAAAGTTTGCTAAAAATTTCGGTTATGAATATAAGCGAATCGGTTCAGCCATAAAATTTTGTCGTTTGGCTGAAAATGCCGCCGCAAGCTATTTAAGGCTTGGTCCTTCAAGTCTTTGGGATATCGCGGCTGGAGATTTGCTGGTTGAAGCAAGCGGCGGAATTACTATTGATTTAAAAACAAAAAAACCGCCCGTTTATAACGGTGAAAATTTATTAAATAATCCATTTTTGGTGCTTGATCGCAACAGCGTTGATTTTTTGGATGAATATATAAATTTTATAATGACGAATTCTTACCTAAAATAGTTTTTTAAATTCTATTTTACTAAGCAGAATTTTTCTTAAAAAAGCATTATCGTTTTTATATTTTTTAAAATTAAATTGTCAAATTATCAAAAATTCACAGATTTTAATTTTAAAAATTTTAAACTTATAAATTTTTCAATATCTAATGCGAAAGTATTTAAAAAAAGTAAATATCGCTTTAGATTTTGACGAAGCTATTCTTATACCGTTAATATAGATTTTACTGCATATTTAAGTTGCCAAGATTTTATTTTGAAACGGTTAAAATTCACAACTTATTTTGATAGCATTGATTAAATAAAAGAAAGCAAGCTTATCAAATTTAAACCGGTTATGGTAAAAGCGGATCTTAATGGAAATTTTGAATTTAGGCCGCTTAAAAAAGGCTTTGGTATTTAAAATCTAAAGTAAAAACAAACTAAAGCAACAATTGTTTTTGAGGTTAAATAAATTTTTAAGATTTAGCCAAAATTTTTGGCTAGGTTTTTAGTAGTTTTCAAATACATTCAAAACTAGGATTTCTGAATAAAATCAAGTCAAAGATTTAGCGCTATAAGCATAAAGTATAAATTTATTTAAAATTGATTATAATGCAATCATATTTAAATTTCAGTAGAATTAGTCTTGTTTAAATTAAAGAAGTTTTAAAATTATTTAAATACTTAAAGGTTAGCGTAAAAAAGATATTAAAGTTAAAATGGTTCAAAAACTATAAATAATGAAGTAATTAATTTTTTAATAAAAGCAGAAAAGGAAAAATAAAAATGATATTTTTATTATATTTAGCATTAGCATTATTTTTTTTAACAATCGGTCTTAATGTTTTAATGGCAGCCTTGCAATTAGCAATGTATATAATAATATATTCACTTTTTGCTATTTTTTTTATAGTTACAGCATTGCCAATAGTTATATATGGAATATGGCTTTATTTTAAAGAGTTAGGAAAATTTACAATAAAACTCATTACATTAAAATTTTTAAAAAAGAAAAAAAATGAAATATCTAATATTTCTGAATAATTTACAATTTGTATCATATAATAAATAAATCAGTACAAAAAAGGATAAAAAATGAATAATACAATGATTTATGATATAATAGGCTACGCAATAATATTATTAATGATAATTGCTTTTTTAGTAATATTAGGATATACAATCTCTATAGTTTTTAATGAATTAAGATATTTTTTTAAAAAGAAAAAAGATAAAAATTACAAAAGAACATTTATAGAAAACTACACAACAAAAAATCAAAGTAAATTTATTAAATTTTATTTAAGTACAAGAATGTCTGGAGGATATGATGAGGATATATCTTATTGGATCATATTTGGAACTATAATGGTATTAAATATAACATTTTTAGGAATTCTTTACTATCTAATAAGAACTGGAATGCATAATATGTTTTATTTTTAATTGATTTTATCTATAACTTTTAAAAATTTATGATAATTTTTTATAGCTTCTTTTAATTTATTATTTTCAAGTAAGAGATTAAGGCGTAATTTCGTTCGCTTTGGAACTCTTTCATTTTTAGAATAGCAATATAAGGTATTAACATTAATGTCAAACATTTCAGATAACTCATCTACACTTAAGTCTAATTCTTCTAATACTATCTTATATAAAGGTTTTTCATTACTCATTTACTAACTTTAAAAATAAAGATAAAGGCTTTTTATTTGATGTTCTTTATATAAAGTTTTTAGCTCATAGTTTAATGATAGTTGGTAAAACTTTTTATAAAAAATTATTAAAATTTAAAATTTTAATAATTTAAAGATGTTTTATAATAAATCTAATTGCCGTTTCATCTTGCTCTACGCTTAAAACTTCAAAACCACGATTTTAGTAACATTTGAAATTGAATTTATACTTTGTGGGCAGTCGCAAATTAGCTCTAAAACTTTTAACTTTTTTGGATTTAAGGCAACTGGTGACGGAGGGTACGCCCCACCTTGTAGATCAAGCGTATAAGTCACCTCGCCACCATAAAAATTACTCATTTAAAAACTTCTACTTTAAAAAATTTTAAAAAACTCCATAACTCCAAATAAGGCTAAAATTTTAAAGTTTTTTAGCATAAGAAAAAGTTCTAAATGAGTTAAGGATTGCCAAAATCGTAACTCCAACATCTGCAAATATCGCCATCCAGATATTTGCTAAACCGAAAATCGCTAAAATCATAACTAAAACTTTCACGCCGATTGCAAAGATGATGTTTTGCGAGGCGATACTTATGGTTTTTTTAGCTATTAGCATCGCGATTTTGATTTTTGAGATATCATTATCCATTATGACTATATCGCTTGCTTCCATGGCAGCGTCCGTTCCAAGCATGGAAAATCCAACATCCGCTCTTGCTAAAACCGGAGCATCATTTATCCCATCGCCGATATATGCAACTGTGCTATTTTTAGACTTTTTGGCGATGATTTTTTCTAAATTTGTTAGCTTATCAGCTGGTAAAAGCTCAGCAAAAACTTCATCAATGCCAAGTTTTTCTTGTATATTTTTAGCAACTTTTGATCTATCGCCTGTTAGCATAGCTGTTTTTATGCCACTATCTTTAAGCCATTTTATAAGCTTATCCGAGCCATCTCTTAGTTCATCTTCAAATGTTAAATACCCTGCAAATTTACCATCAACTGCCACAAATGATGCAGTTTGGGTAATCTCAGGCAAACTAAACTCACTTAAAAGCTTTTTATTTCCTATTTTTACATTTTTTCCAAAAATTGTAGCTTTGATGCCAAAACCTGGGATTTCTTCAAGATTTGTTACGGCTTTTTCATCGATTTTTTCATTATAAGCATTTATGATAGAAAGTCCGATAGGATGGGTGCTGTGAGCTTGTGCGTAAGCTGATAACTTTAAAAGCTCATCTTTATCTATAAAACTCTCATTTACCACATTTTTAAGGACAAAATTTCCTTTTGTTAAAGTTCCAGTTTTATCAAATACAAAGTTTTTAACCTTAGCTAAAACTTGCAAATAATTACTTCCTTTAACCAAAATTCCTTTTTTACTAGCCCCGCCAATTCCTCCAAAAAAGCTAAGTGGAACTGAAACCACCAAAGCACAAGGGCAAGATACTACTAAAAAGATTAGTGCTTTATAAATCCACTCTTTAAAATCCCCCACAAACATCGGCACGACAAATGCGATGATTAGAGCTAAACCAACTACAATAGGGGTGTAAATTTTAGCAAATTTGGTAATGAATTTTTCCTGCGATGATTTTTTAGAAGTCGCATCTTCAACAAGCTCTAAAATTTTGCTAACCGTTGAAGTCTCAAACTCGCTTGTTATTTTTACTTCTAAAAGTCCGTTTATATTTACGCTTCCACTTAAAATCTGAGTATCTTTGCCAACTTCAAGCGGAAGTGATTCGCCTGTTAGAGCTGATGTATCAAGGGTTGAGTTTCCTTTTATGATGATGCCATCAAGTGGGACTTTTTCACCTGGTTTTATGACGATTATATCACCAAGTTTTACATCACTAGGATCAACTTTTTTTGAGCCATCACTTGTTTTTAAATTTGCATAATCAGGTGCGATACTCATGACTTCTTTTATTGATTTTCTTGAGCGATTTATAGAGTAATCTTCAAACGCTACGCCTATTTTATAAAATAAAATTACCGCTACAGCCTCGATTTGTTCTCCGATGAAAAATGCCCCAATCGAAGCAATTCCCATCAAGAAATTTTCATCTAAAAAGCCACCGTTTATTAAGCTTTTATAAGCTTTTATTAAAATTTCAACTCCAACTACCAAATATGCAAAGATTAAAAATACAGTTTTTAGCTCAGCATTTGAAACCAAAAAAGAGGCTATTACAAATATTACTGAGATTAAAATTTTTTGTATATCTTTTTTTAAAGCTTTATTCATTTTATACCTCTAGTATAGTATCTGGTTCAAGCTTTTTGATGACTTGTTTTATTTTTTCAATGATTTCATCTCTTCTATTTTCATCAAAATCAATTTTCATAGTAGTGGTCAAGAAATTAACACTTACACTATTTACACCATCAAGTTTGGCAACATTTGCTTCTATTTGTGCTGCGCAATTTGCACAATCCAAATTTTTTAAATTAAATTTTTTCATAATTTTTCCTTTTTTAAAATTTATTTTTACTCACTGATGTGAGTTAAGCCTTGTTTTAAAATATAGCTAATATGCTCATCTAAAAGTGAGTAATAAACAACTTTTCCATCGCGTCTGTTTTTTACAAATTTGTTTTGTTTTAATACTCGAAGCTGATGAGAAATGCTTGATTGACTCATATTTAAAAGTGCAGCTATATCGCAAACACACATTTGATTTAGACTTAAAGCCCATAAAATTCTAACTCTTGTACTGTCTCCAAAAATTTTAAAAAAATCAGCCAATTCATTAAGCGAAGTATCATCTGGCATTTTTGTTTTTGTATTTTCAACCACTTCTTTGTGTATAACTACACTTTCGCAAATTTCTTGGCTATCTTCTAAAATTTTTTCTTTTTTGCCCATCGCAATCTCCCATTAATTAATTTCACATATGAATATATGTTCATATATGAAATTATAAAAAAGATTTACTTAAATTTTTATAAATTTTTTATTGAAAATTTAACATATTTTACAAATTAAAAAGAGCTATTTTTTAATGATAAAATAGTTATATCGCTAAATTTCATTGATTTTATAAAATGCAGTATAAAGACAAAATTATCTGATGTCGGATTATAATTTTTAAATTTTGTGTGCAGATTTTAGAATTCTTTATTGTTTTATATTGTTGAAATTTTACTGTTTTTATTTGCAAAATTTCACTACTTTTTATTCTTTTTAAAAGCCAAAACAAAAAAATATTCTGTTTTGGCAAAAGTATTTAAATTTTTAAAATATCTATTTGATTTCTTTTATATTTTTCCAGCCTAAAATTTGCAAAATTAAGCCGTAAATAACTAAAATAATTCCTACTATAAAAAATATAGCTGCAATGATTTCCTGTTGTGTTATAGAGTTAGAAATTCCTGCTATTATAAATACCAAGATGCCATAAATAGCATACCAAAATGATTTTTTGAAGCGATCCTGAAATGTGAGATAATCCAAATCTCTTAAAATACCGTACCAAACAAAAATCATATAAATACCGAATATAACAACTGCAATGGAGATAAAATTGATTACAGTTTCTGATTGTTTCAGGAGTAAAATTATAAAAACTACAGCAAAAACAGCTATTGTACCGAAAATATAAATATATGCATTTTTCATTAGATTTGTCTGTTCGCTGGCCATATTGTTTATTCTGGACAATGCTTTATAAAGACAAACAGTGCCGACTATAAAAAATATAATTCCAATCAATTTTATATTTGAAAGCAAATAAAAGCAAACCAGATACGCATATCCAAGTGTTCTGATTTGTGCTATTTCGTTTTCGTTCGCGCTGTTTTGCTGCTGCTTGATGCTGTCACTTTTTGTTTTTTGGCTGTTTTTATTCAGCCAACTTAAATCTTCACTCATTTTTTATCCTTTAAATAATTTTTTAAATCACCGAAATTTTATAAAGTGAATTTAAAATTTCAGTTTACAAAAATTCAAAATTTTATATTGAAATTTCACCTTTATTCAAAACTTTGTAAAATATATAAATATTTTTTTAATCACTCATTTTATCACCTCAGTTAAATTTTAAGCCGCCAAAATTTTATCAATTTCCGTTTTGAAATTTTCGCTTACCAGAAATTCCGTGTCGTAAGTTAAAATTTCGTTTTTAGTTTGAACTTTTAATATCAGTTTTTTGAAATTTTGCGGATTTGTTTTAAAATCACTGTGAGCAAGCGTGTAAATTTCATTGATTTTTTCTTTATTCAAATCACAAAGATTTAGTAAAATTTCAAAATTTTCTATATTTTTTACAGGTTTATTATAAGATGAATTGAAATTATTATTGCCTTTGTAGTTTGATCGTTTGTAAGTTTTGGTTTTAAAATCGCCGCTTTTTGCTTCTTGCAACGTCATCATTTTGATTAAAGAAATTTGTGCAAAATTTCCGTTTTTACTAAATCTTACGTGAAAAGCTCTTGGAATTTCAAGTTCTTCTTCGCTTAAAGTTAAAAGAAGCGCTAAATTTTGATCAAAAGCCGTCATTTCAAATGTTCCGCCAAAATCAAGAACGCTTATTATTCCCATTTGCTTACCTGATTTTGTAATTTTTTTGGTTATGGATTCTATTTTTCCTACACATAAAATTTCGCCGTCATCGGTATTTTCAAAATCCGTAGTGCTTGTGTAGTTTATCGATGAAATTTCATCTTTAAAATCATCAAGAGGATGTCCGGAAAGATAAATTCCGATACTTTGCTGTTCAAGTTTTAAAAGCTCTTTGCGCTTGAATTCCTCTTTTGTATCTTCAAAATTTACTTTAATATCAAAAAAACTTTCATCGCCGAAATTTAAAGATGAGGTCGCTTCATCTCTTAAAATCGCAGCTTTTTTCATTGCATCTACGATATTTTCGCTATTTTGTAGAAGCGCTTTTCTGGTTTTTCCAAGACAGTCCATCGCTCCTGCGCAAGTTAGCGCTTCTATAACTTTTTTATTTACTTTAAAATTATCAACTCTGCTTGCAAAATCGTCAATTGTTTCAAACGGCTTTTCATCTCTTAGTTCAATAATATTTTCTATTCCTGCCAAACCTACGCCTTTAATAGCGCCAAGACCGTAAATAATGGCTGTTTTGCTTGGCGCATTTTCATCGTCAGTAACGCTGAACTCGCGAATACTTTTATTTATTGATGGTGGTAAAATGGTAATTCCAAGGCGTTTGGCTTCGTCAATGTATGTCAAAACCTTATCAGCGTTGCTTTCTTCAGAAGTCAGCAAAGCAGCCATAAACTCAGCCGGATAATATGTTTTTAAATACGCAGTTTGGAATGTTATCATCGAATAAGCCGCCGCGTGAGATTTATTAAATCCATAACTTGCAAATTTCATAATCAAATCAAAAAGCTCATTTGCTTTGTTTGTATCAAAGCCAAGTTTTTTGGCGCCATCTAAATATTGTTCTCTCATATGAGCTAATTTTTTTTCATCTTTTTTACTCATAGCTCTTCGCACAAGATCCGCTTCGCCAAGCGAAAAACCGCCGATTTTTTGTACGATTTGCATAACTTGCTCCTGATATACGATAATTCCGTATGTAGGCTCCAAAATTTCTTTTATTTCAGGCATTATGTATTCGACTTTCGCTTCACCATGTTTTCTTGCTATAAAATCCGGAATAAGTTCCATAGGACCTGGACGAAATATCGAAATCATCGCAATTATATCTTCAAAGCAATCCGGTTTTAATCCGGTTGCCAGTTTTTGCATTCCCGGACTTTCTATTTGAAATATTCCAAACGTGTTTCCGCTTTGAATCGTTTCGTATGTTTTTTTATCGTTAAAGTCTATATTTTCCCAAACTATATCTTTGTTATATCTTCTTTTTATAAGTTTTATCGCATTTGCGATGACATCCAAGTTTTTTAATCCCAAGAAGTCGAATTTTATCAAATCCACATCTTCAAGATAGAGTTTTGTGTATTGAGTGATGTAGTGTCCATCATCGCTTTTTGTCTGACGGAAAAGCGGTACTTTGTTCCAAAGCGGATCGTTTGAAATTACCACACCTGCCGCGTGCATTCCGGTATTTCTATTAAGTCCTTCAAGTCCAAGCGAATAATCCCAAACTTTTTTAGCCAATGGATCCTGTTCTACCAAATCTTTTATTTTAGGTTCCAGTTGAAATGCTCCCGGTTTATATTTTTCACTTCCTGGTTCTCCTTCTCCGTTAAGAGTTATACCGAGTTGTTCCGGTACAAGTTTAGCCATTGCATCCGCTTTATAAAGCGGCATTTCGCAAACTCTTGCAACGTCTCTTATAACGCCTCTTGCAAGAAGTTTACCGAAAGTCGCCACTTGCGCTACGTTTTCTTTACCGTATTTATTAGATACATATTCAAAAACTTCTTCACGTCTTGCTTGCGCAAAATCTACATCGATATCGGGCATACTTATACGATCTGGATTTAAAAATCGCTCAAAAAGCAGATTATAAGGAATCGGATCAAGATCTGTGATACGTAAAGAATAAGCACAAAGCGAACCTGCAGCCGATCCACGTCCAGGACCTACAGGAATATCGTGGTCTTTTGCCCAGTTGATGAAGTCCTGCACGATTAACATGTATCCGCCAAAGCCCATTTTTTCGATAATTTGTATCTCTTTTTCAAGACGTGCTTTATAAATTTCATGTTTTTCGGGCGCTATAAATTCCAAACGTTTTGTAAGTCCGTCACGGCACAATGTTTCAAAAAGTAAATCGTCGTTTTTTTTACTATATTCTTCATTCGCCTCAGGCAAAGTTAAATTTATAAGGTTTGCTTTTTCTCTTGTAAATTTAAAATTTGGGGCCGTAGGATGATAGTTAGGATCGTCAAATGCAAAACTAAGATTACATTTATTTGCTATTTCTTGCGTATTTTCTATAACTTCAGGAATATCCGCAAAAATTTCTTTCATCTCTTCGTCGGTTTTTACATAAAGTTGGCGCACGGTGTGGTGCATTCTTTTAGGATCACTTAAAACAGATCCGGTCGAAAGACAAACGAAAATGTCTTGCAAATCGTGCCCTGCCTGATTCGTGTAGTGAGCGTCATTTGAAGCGATAAGTTTTATACCGGTTTCTCTTGAGAGACGGATTAGGTCGTCGTCTATGCGAAGTTGGCTGGTATATCCGTGTCGCATTATTTCGAGATAAAAATCGTCGCCAAAAATTTCTTTATATTCAAGTGCCGCTTTTTTAGCGCCTTCATATCCTTTCGCTCCTCTTTTTATATTTCGTTCGCTTAAATTTAGATGAAATCCGATTTCACCGGCTATGCAGGCCGCATTGCAAATAATCCCTTCATGGTGCGCACGCAGCAAATTTTTATTTATTCTCGGATAATAATAAAATCCGTCCAAAAAGGCTTTTGAACTAAGATATATCAGATTTTTGTAACCGATTTCATTTTTTGCAAGAAGTATCAGGTGAAAGCGTTGCTTATCACTTTTATCGTCTAATTTGTCGTGATTGTGGATATAAGCTTCCATTCCGATAATCGGTTTTATACCGTTTTTTTTCATTGTTTTATAAAATTCTATCGCGCCGAACATATTTCCGTGATCTGTAATCGCCACGGCTTTTGTGCCGCGCTCTTTTAAAATTTTAGCAAGATTGTCTATTTTATTTACACCGTCAAGAAGTGAGTATTCGGTATGTAAGTGCAAGTGTGTAAATTCGCTCATTTCAGTCCTTTTTTATTACTTAAATTTTGCAAAAATTATATAAAATTTTGAGTAAAAATTGAGTTAAATTTTAAAAATAAACAATAATTTATACTTGGTTTAAATTATAATTATTTCTTAAGTACTGTTGTCATACAATTTCATATGCGTTTATTTATTATTTTTATTTTATCTGTAATTACCATTTTTGCAAATACACTGGATGATATTTCTCAAACTCAAGCCAAGCAGGAAGAAGATAGATTAAAGTTTATAGAAAGCCAAAAAGAGAGTTCAAATATTATTTTAACTCCCAAACAAAATCAAATTTCAGCCATTATTCCAAATGAAAATCCTTGCTTTGAAATTGATGAAGTGTTACTGATCGGCAATGAAAGTGATAAATTTAAAAAATATCTTAGAAAAGCTCTGAAAGAAATAGGCTTTAAATACAGAACCTGTATAGGGCAAGAGAGTATAAATATTATTTATAACGCTTTTTATAATGAAATTTTAAAAGCCGGATTTATTACGACTTACGTAAATTTACCTTCTCAAAATTTAAAAAGTAAAACTCTAAAATTTGAAATAATACCAGGAAAAATAGACACTATTAATATAAATGATAAAAATTCCACTAAAAATAAAATTTCATTATTCGGTGCATTCGGCGGAGATAAAAAAGATAAAAATTTAAATTTAAGAGATATCGAACAAGCTCTTGAAACCATTCAAAACGCTTCTTTAGGTAAAGTTTCCGTAGAAATTTTACCGTCTAAAAAAGAAAATTACAGCAATATAAATATTTCAAAAGATGAAAAAAGTCCGTTAAGCTTTTCTTTATCATTTGATAATTTAGGAAGTAAAGAAACAGGAAAATATCAGGGCGGACTTAATATTAATGCTTTAAATTTACTTGGTTTTAATGAAATTTTTTACTCATCTTTTTCAAAAAATATATTTAAAACCGATGAACAAAATATCAACGATGAAAGCCGAAGAGGAGGAAGTGATAATATTTATTACGGACTTTCGGTTCCGTTTGACAGATTTTTACTTGATTTTAACGAATACGGATATAATTACGATCAAGCAATCCTTGGAGCTTTTGGAGTTTATAAATATAGCGGAAAAAGTAAAAGAAGAAATTTAACTTTAAATTATTTATATTATAGAGATCAAATTTCAAAAAATAGTTTATTTTTTAGACTTTGGGAAAAAGAGAATAAAAACTATATAGAAGATTATGAATTAGACAATCAAAGAAGAAAAACTGCAGGTTATGAAGCAGGACTAAACTCACAATTTTTTATAGAAAACGGCTTTTTATCTTTAGAATTATCATACAAAAAAGCAACTGGTGCAAGAGGGTCTTTACAGGCTCCTGAAGAAGAATACAATGAAGGAACAAATAGATTTGAAACTATAAGTTCCGATATTCGTTTTAGAAAAAGTGGAACAAATATACCGCTTACTTATGATCTCAATATTCATTCAATGTGGAATAAAACTCCTCTAACCTTGCAGGAAAGATTAAATATCGGCGGATACTACAGCGTAAGAGGATTTGACGGTAAAATGAGCCTGGTAGGAGATAGAGGGTATTATATAAGAAATACTTTGGAATACGGCATATTTAATAATCATTTTATTTATGCAGCTTTTGACTTTGGCAAGGTAGGCGGAAAAAGTTCAAATTATATGACTGATAATACTTTAATCGGCTCAGGTATCGGTTTAAAAGGAAATTTTAACAAATACGGCTCACTCTCTTATGATGCTTTGCTTGGATTTCCTATAAAAAAACCTGAATTTTATGAAAGCAATGATGCCGTTTTAAATTTTTCTATAAATTATAATTTTTAATGGAGATGGACATGAAATTTAAATCTAAATTTTCAAAAAAACTAATCGGTGTAAAACCGTCTTTGCCTATAAGTATGGCAATTTCTTTTTCTTTAATCTTTACACCGACTTTCAGTTTTGCAGAAATTCTACCCGATAAAAACTCACCAATTGCAAGTCGTCCTACCATTTTAAAAACTCCAAATAATGCTATACAAGTTGATATCGTTAAACCAAATAATAAAGGAGTATCAATAAACGAATACTCTAAATTTAATACAACAGATGATGGAACGATACTTAATAATTCAAGAAATGGAGCAGATACTATAACAGGAGGCTATATACATGCAAATCCAAGACTAAGCGAAGGCTCAGCCAAACTTATTGTAAATAAGATAAACTCAGATAAAAAAAGTAGCTTAAAAGGAAATATAGAAATAGCAGGTGATAAAGCTGATCTTATGATAGCAAATCCTAGTGGTATAGATATAGATGGAGTTCATTTTATAAACTCCAAATCAACTACTTTAACTACAGGAGAGCTTAAATTTAAAGATGGAGCTTTAAATAAAATAGATGTAAATAAAGGTGAAATTTCTATAAATAATAACGGCTTAAAAGATGAAAGCGATTATTTAAACATAATCTCTTATTCTACAAAGATAAATGCAAACATTCATGCAAATGAGATAAATATAATAACCGGTAAAAATTCCATTTCCGAAGATAAAAAAATAACAAAGCTAAACGGTAGCGATAAAGATACAAAAACAAACAACAAATCAAACGATGAAGATATTAAATTTTTAATCGATTCGTCAAATCTTGGCGGAATGTATGCAAATAAGATAAAACTAATAGGAACTAAAGAGGGTCTTGGAGTAAATAATCAAGGTAAGATAATTGCAAATAGCTCCGTAAAAATAGACACAAACGGAAATTTAATAAATAACGGCGAGATAATATCAAATAACAATATAAACATAAAAGCCGAAAACATAAAAAATATAGGAAACGATAAAAGCAAAGCTTTATTAAAATCACAATCTCTAAACATAAACTCAAACAGCATAAACAATAAAAACTCAATCATTCAAACGGATTCAAAGCTGAATATCAGGTCAAACAATTTAATAAATAAAAACTCCGTCATCGGAAAAGAAAGCTTAAATAATCAAGAAGATAAAAAAGATAACAATAAAAATACAAACTCTGACACTAAAGAAAACACAACAAATAAAAACAAAGATAAAAATAACAACCGAAGTCAAATAATCATTAAAGATACAATCTTTAACGAAAACTCTAAAATACTTTCAAACGAATTGAATTTAAATATATCCGAAGATATCTTTAATGAAAATTCAAATCTGAATATTTTAAGTATAAACGATAAATTAAACTCTATAAATAATAAAAACTCAAATTTCATAATAGATAAAGATGTAAATCTTGATTTAAATGATTTTACTCAAAAATCTTCAAAATTTCATTCAAACGGAAATTTATTCATAAACTCGAATAAGGATATAAATAATAAAAGCAGTTCAAATATTTCATCTTTAAAAAATATAAGTTTAACTTCAAATGAAAATATCTTCAATGAAAATTCTCAAATCATTTCAAACAATAATATAAGCTTAAATGCAAACAAAGATATAAATAATATAAACTCCAGAATTTCATCGAATAAAAATATAAGTCTGAATGTAAAAGAAGATATAAATAATATAAACTCTATTTTAAGCTCAAATAAAATAAATACTTATTCAAACAATATGTTTTTAACGACTTCGAAATTTATAGCGGATAGCAGTATCGGCATAAGAGTTTTAAACGATCTTAATTCGGATAAATCCGACATTGTTTCAAACAATGTCATAAATATAAACTCAAACAATAATTTAAATTTAAATCTAAGTTCGTTATTATCAGGCGGCAATGCTTTTATAAAAGCAAGTTGTCTTTATACAAACAAAGAAATAGTTTCAAATAATAATTTAAATATAGCCTCTAAAGAGATAAAAAATCAAGGCGATATAAAAGCAAAAAATATTGCTATCAATTCTTCTTTAATTAACAATGACAAAGATTCAAACATTATATCTTACGATAGTCTTGATATAAAAGCGGATATGCTAAATAACAGAAATCTGATATATGCCTCAAACAGTGCTTTTATAAAAGCAGACGATATTATAAATAAAGATACTTCGGATAAAGGAATTTTCTCAAAAGATTTAAAAATAACTTCCGTTAATTTAAATAACTCAAACGGCAATATTATTTCAAATGGATTGTTAGATATAAAGATTAAAGATTCTTTAAATAATACCTTAGGCTATATAGGTGCTTATTTAGATCTTAATTTAAACTCATCACTTCTTAATAATAAAGATGGATTTATCATCTCAAATAAAAATCTATTTATAAATACCGATAAATACAGTAATCACGGAAATCTTCAAGCAGGAAATAATTTATCTTTAATCACAAAAGATACTATAGATTATAACGGCGGCTTTTATGCAAATAAAGATATCTTTATAAAAACAACAGATGATTTTATAAATAATACAAAGCTTATATCAAACAATAACCTTATAATAAATGCAAATAATATAACAAATAAAGGCACTATTCACTCATTAAACGATATGAGTTTAAACTCATATTTAAATTTAAATAACTTTGGCGAAATAGCATCAAATAAAAATCTTTTTATAAACTCTAATTATTTAATGAACAATAAAGCAAATATCTATTCAAACAAAGCTTTGATAATTAATTCAAACGATATTTTAAATATAGATAAATCAACTCTTTATAGTAAAGATGATATGATTTTAAATACAAATACTCTTATAAATAAAGATAGCTCAAATATGATAACCGATAAAAACCTAAATATCTTTTATACAAAAGATAAAATTTCAGATGGCAATATTTTAATTTTAAATGATGATAACTATAAAAATTATAAAAGCTCTAAAATAGATAATCTCTCATCTTTGATGTATTCAGGAAGTGATATGAGCATAAATGCTAAAGAGCTTAACAATAAATCACTTGATGAACTTAAAGCGGTAAAAGAAAAAATCAAAAAAACAATATATTTAGGATGTGATGGTTGGGGCGGATTTGAATGCAGCAATGCGGTTTTAAATTTAAGTGTCGATAAAAATACAGTATTAAAAATAAAAAATGAAATTTTAGATAAATATAATAATCAGATAGATGATAAAACATTAAATAACGAACTTATTAAAAAATTAACACCTTTAGATGAAACTTTATATGTATTAACCGAATTTAATAATGAAAATTTACCAGGAGAATCGGAAAAATTTATAAAAAATATCTATATAGATACAAAAAATAATCAAATAACAGTTTCAAGAGGTAAACCGCATAAAAAAGAAGAGGGAAGGGAAATAAGATACACTTTCACTAAAGAGCATATAGATAAAGACAGCTTGGCCAAATTCAGACCTTCAAACATAATTTCAAAAGGCAATATAAATTTCTTAACAAATAATTTATTAAATGATAAAAGCATAGTATTTGCAAACAAGGATATAAATTTAAAGGATACGAATTTAATTAATCGAGGACTTGATCTTAATTATGAGATGACTGCTAAAGGCGAATACAGATGGAAACATAAAAGCCACAGCGGTAAAGGCGGTTATACTTCAACCAAACAAAAAAACTATTCGCTTACAGGATATTCATCTATATTTGCAGCAAACGGTAAAATAACCGGAACTTTAACAAATCTTGATAACGGCAAACCAAATAGCACAGATATAATAATAAATAAAACACCTGATTTTATGAAAGACGATAAGGATATATCATATAAATCACTGCTTGGATACAATCAAACATTAATCTCACATCAAAACATCGACTCAAACAATATCGAAAATAAAGATTTTAAAAACCCATACGAATCAAAAGATTTAAATAAACAGGATTTAACCCGAACCGTATCATTAAGTAAAGATAATGTTTTTATTATTAACGCTAAAAATCCGATCTTTAAAGATAATAAAATAAATCCTGCCGATCAAAAATACTACTATTTAAATAACGGTTATATTTATGATGAAAACATTCCAAACAGTGATTATATGCATAATAAACTGACTTCTATTTATAACTTTAGAAACAGCGCTTTAAAAAGCATATTATTTAAAGACGGTAAGCCGATAGATGCTTCATCTTTAATATATGCAGGAGATGGAATTTCTCTAGATATAGATGGAAATTTAAATAACTACTCAGGCATTATAAGCAATAACTACATAAAGATAAATGCAAACAACATTACAAATAAATTTGCAGATATAAAGGCAAATAATGAATTAATCCTAAATGCAAATAATGATATCTTAAATCTTTCTTCATATATCAAGGCAGGAAGCGTATATCTAAATGCAAATAATATTGTAAATCAAACCTTATCAAATACAAACACCCTAACTCATTCTTATGGGAAAGAAAGCTTTACAAATATAGCAGATATTTCAACTATTACTTCAACCAAAGGTGATACAGTATTAAATGCAAAAGATAGTATCTATCTAAGAGGTTCAAACATAAACTCAAATAAAAATATAGCCCTGTTTGCAAATAACAACATCTTAAGTGAAACTGTAAAAGATAAAGGCTCATATGATTTTTCTATGAGCGGGGGATATTATAAAAGAGAGTATGAGTATAACATAGGATCAAACTTAAATGCAAAAGAAAATATTTTATTAAAGGCAAATAAAGATATAACTTTAATAAGCTCAAATTTAAACTCCAATAAAGATATAGTAATAAATGCAGGAGATAATATAAATATTCTTTCATCAACAAACAGTGATTACAATGAAATAAAATCAACCTCAAAAGGATTTATGTCTAAAAAAACAGAACTTACAAAATCATTGCAACAAGAGGTAAAAAGCTCGAATATAGATGGGGAAAATATCTCAATAAACTCAGGCAAAAACATAACTATCGGCAGTTCAAACCTATTAGCAAAAAATGCTATAAATTTAAATTCAAACAACGATATCAATATATTATCTTCCAAATACTCAAATTTTAATGAAAGCTATGTAAGCAAAAGCAAATTCGGAGGATTTAGTAAAAGTATGAGTTTAGATGATGCTTCCAGTACTACACTTAAATCAAGTGTATTAGAGAGCAAAGACGGCGATATATCTTTAAACTCAAACAAAAATATTTTACTCTCATCAGCTAATATAAAAACTCCAAGCAATATATTTTTAAATGCAAAAGAGAGTGTTTTTATAAACTCTGGCGAAGAGATAACATCTCAAAGATCAATCAGTAAAAAAAGCTCATTTAATCCGTTTAATCTAATCGTTTCCGTTGCAAGCTTAGGGATTATAGACAGACCTATTTATACACAAAACATTCATAAAGGTCTAAATTCCAAAATAACTCAAAAAGTCTCAAATCTAAAATCAGGAAAAGATATATCAATCATTTCAAATAAAGATATAAATATAAACGGTTCAAATCTGGCTGCAAATAAAGATATAAATCTTGTTTCAAAAAAAGGGAATGTTAATATTCTGGCTTCTAAGGACAATATTGCTAATGCTTCTTATGATAAAAAAATAGAAATTTCCGTTATAAGCCCGTTGGAATTTGTTAAAGGTGTAACGGATAATGTAAAAAATTTAGATGGCAAAGTAAAAATTGAAGTTGCTAAAGCAAGCTATGATGAATATGACAAACATAACGATTCGTCCAAGATAAACTCGTCCAATTTGGTTTCTAAAGGAAACATACTGATAAATTCTCAAAAAGATACAAATATAATAGGTTCAAACTTAAATGCTAAAGAAAATATAGATATAAATTCAAATGACGGCAATATAAATATACTTTCTTCTAGTAATGAAACAACGGAAAATATTAAAAAGAAAAACATTAAAGCAATCCTTTCTCTTACTGTGCAAAACGAATACGCACAGATAGGAAGTGCGGCTAAGGATTTAGAGGAAGCAACCAAACAGTTAAAAAGTGTAAAAAAAGAGTATGACTCTTATAAAAAAGAGCTTAACTCCTTAAAAGATAAACTTTCAAATTTAAAACAAAGATATAAAAATAAAGAAGCAGGAATTGATTACTTAGATATAGAAGATTTACAAGATTTTATAAATGATCTAACAGATGAAGAAAAATACTATAAATCAAACATAGCTTTAGCTACTG
>OASD01000004.1_pt1 | contig 259137 bp, 213 predicted proteins | sample 1475531 | NCBI WGS metagenome assembly OASD01 (sample SAMEA3360668, study PRJEB22359) | human gut metagenome | biome: ENVO:urban biome; feature: ENVO:human-associated habitat; material: ENVO:feces | place: Bangladesh | collected 2011
ACCTCTTCTTTTTATGAGATAAAAACTTATCTCATTCTCAATCACTTATAAAAAATACGTACTTTCATGGAGAAAAAGACAGGAGAACTTCAAGGAGCGTAATGCCATAAAGCACATAAGCCTCAAACCCTAAAAAGAATCTTGTGGCTTTTGTTTCTCTATATAATTGTTGTTTTCCCAAGTTGTTTTGATACTCGGAGAAACCTTATTTACATGCTTTACTTGGAATGGTATGATGTCAAGCTTATTGAAAAATCATGGAGTTTTCAAAAGCAATGTGTTTTCCCATTGTTTTCCGAGAAAAAGAAAAAGCACCTACAGAAACTCTGTAAGTGCTTGATTATTAGTGTGGACCAGCTAGGGCTTGAACCTAGGACCTCCAGATTATGAGTCTGTTGCTCTAACCAACTGAGCTACAAGTCCAATAAAATCTTCTTAACAAGTTTGCAGCTTTAGCCACTTCTTTTGTTAAGCGAGTGCAAAGGTATGCCTTTTTCTTGTAATATACAAATTTTTGTAGGCCTTTTTTCATAATTTCTATATTCTTTCTTCTTTTCTTTCACATAATATGTTGAGATTGAAAAATGTGTGTTATATTTGCAATGTCAGTAATTGTTTGATTATGCTTATAATAACAAGAAACACGAGCGATTATGGGCCTTATGATGAGGCCGTGGTCGCAAGATATGTAGAAGAGGGCAGGCTTCTTCTCAACGACAAGGCGCGCGATGCCGACACGGGAGAGGCGGGTACGATAAAGCAGCTTTTGGCACGTAAAGGCCTACGGCCAAGGGTCAAGAGCAATGGTTCATTGTTTAGGCAGTTGGCCCATGTCGGGCGCGACTTCATTTTGCCTCGCGAGGACATCAGGCGCCATTCCCTCCTTGAAGACAAGCGATTGCTCATCCTTGCCATAGCGGGCTTGTCGTTGTCTGTCATCATGCTGTTGCCCATTGGAGGCATCTTGGTGTTCTATGTGGTGTCGCTCTATTTCGCCACCATTTGGGGGTTGTTTTTCGCTTGGCTGTTTAGCACGCGCCAGGTAAACGCCAAGACCACCATCACGACATTCTTCTTGACCCAGGCGGGCGTGTTTCTCATATTCGGCACGTTGCACAGCCTCAACTTCTTCAATGTCTTCACCGACGCGGCCTTCCCCTTCAGCGTTATTGGTTACGTGCTCGGCGTGGGACTTACCGAGGAGTTTACTAAGATGATACCGCTTATTATCCTTCAGCGTCGCAGCCGCGAGCCGATGTTGCCCCAGACCATGGTTTATTTCGGACTTATAGCCGGTATCGCCTTTGGCGTTTTTGAGGGAGTGCAATATCAGACCACCATAAACATTCGCGCCGACTACACCACGGCATTCATACTCAATATCGCCCGTCTCACATCATTGCCTTTTCTCCATGCCATTTGGTGTGGCATAGCGGGTTATTATCTTGGCATGGCCGGTCTGTATCCACGCTATCGCCATGCCTTGTGGTTCCTTGCCCTTGCTGTCCCGGCCCTGCTTCATGGTCTCTACGACTCGTTTGCCAACGTGTCTTATGTGGTGTCGCTGTTTGTGGCTTTTGCCAGCGTGTTATTGCTGATGGCTTATATGCGACGTAGTGGAAAATTGAGAGAAAGGCTTCGCGACAATGGGTAAAACGATAATGTTCCTTGTTGCCGTTTTCATGTCGTCGTGTCTCATGTCGTGCGACTTGGAGACAAGCGACAACGGCAAGCTCGATGGCTTTTGGCATCTTGAGCGTATAGACACCCTTGCTACCGGGAGGGCGCTTGACATGTCGGGCGAGAAGGTGTTTTGGTCTTTTCAAGTAAACCTGTTGCAGTTGCAGGGAGGCTCCTCGTCTTTCTATTTTCGTTTCAACCAAGATGCCGACAGCGTGTCGATACACTCTCCATACACGGCCGATGGCCATGAGGAGACCTTGGGTGAGGGGGGCAACAAGCCTGTAGCCGACCCAAACCTCTTGCGCGACTATGGCATCGACGCACTGGAGACGCATTATAAAAAAGAAGCCTTAGACGGCTCGCGGATGATACTCCGTTCGCGCCGACTAAGGCTCATGTTCAGAAAATTCTGAGTGATGGCTTATTATTCAGAAATCGACCACGGTGATGCCGGCTCCTCCAAAGCGCACGTCCTCGTCGTGGTAGTTGGTCACCGTTGGCTCAGCCGAGAGATATTGACGTATGAGCGAGCGGAGTATGCCATTGCCCTTGCCGTGAAGTATGCGCACGCGTTGCGCGCCCATTAGCACGGCATCGTCTATGAAGTATCTCACGGCTTGCAAAGCCTCGTCGCCGCGCATTCCCCTGACGTCGAGATCTGGATGGAAGTCCTTTCTGTGCTCGTCTATGGTGTTTTGCGTCATGTGCGACACGTTGAAGGCCTGAAGCTCCTCCTTTATGGTGTCCATCTTGCTCTTTGGCTGCTCTTCGACATTAGGCGTCGGGGCGTCTTGTGCCATGAGCTCAATTCGCGAGATTGGCAATTTTGTTCGCAAGCCTCCGACAAGTACGGTGGCCGTCTTGCCCGACAATTGCTCCACGATACCTTGGGAGCGTAAGCCCTTCAATCGCACGTTGTCGCCGACAACGATTGGCCTGTCTATGATGACCTTTGACTTGCCAGTGGCATTTCTCAGCGCGTTGGCCGCCTTCTCTTCGTCCTTGCCTTTTGTCTTCTTGCGATCCTCGCGGCGTTGCTTCCGCGCCTTTAGCTGCTCCACCTTCTTTTGGAAGTCTTCGTCAGAGAGGAGTCCAGCCGACTTCTTCTTTGACGGGTTTTTCCAATTGTCGTCTGCCACATCCTCCTTGAATGACTCGAGCTCGGCGCGTATCTTCCTTGTCTCCTCCTTTGCGGCTTGTTGCTCGCGTATTTCCCTTATCGCGTTCTCAATGCGCTTGTTGCTCTCCTTGAGCAGTTCCTCCGCCTCTTGCTTTGCCTTGGCTATCACGGCCTTGCGCTCGGCAGAGACGTCGGCAATGTCTTTCTCGTATTGGTCGATGCGTTGCTGCAGTTCCTTTTCCTTCTGGTGCACGGTCTGCCTCTTCTGCTCCCAGTATCGCTTGTCGCGTACAATGTCTTGCAGGTATTTGTCGCTTTGGATATAGTCAGACCCCACTATCTCCGAGGCTTGCCTTATCACTTGTTCTGGCAACCCAATCTTCCGAGCTATCTCTATGGCAAACGAGCTGCCGGGCCTGCCAATGGCGAGCTGGAAGAGGGGCCGCATCTCGTGGCGGTCGTAGAGCATGGCACCGTTGGCCACACCCTCGTGGGCATCGGCAAAGTGCTTGAGGTTTTGGTAGTGGGTAGTGATTACCGCCCATGCTTGCTTGTCGCAAAACTGTGACAGCACGCTTTCAGCTATGGCGCCTCCTATTTGCGGTTCCGTTCCCGTGCCAAACTCGTCGATGAGGATAAGCGTCTTGCCAGAAGCCTGTTTCATCATGTTCTTCATGTTCAGAAGGTGCGACGAATAGGTTGACAGGTCGTTTTCCAGGCTTTGCTCGTCACCAATGTCAATCATTATGTCATCAAATACCCCGCATTGGCTTCTTCCGTCCACGGGTATGCTAAGCCCGCACTGGAGCATGTATTGCAGCAGCCCCGTGGTCTTTAGGCACACAGACTTACCGCCGGCGTTTGGCCCGGAGATTATCAACACGTGCTTGTCGGGAGTGAGCATGATGTCGAGGGGTACAATCTGCCCCTTTAGATGTGACTCGAGAAGCGGGTGACGGGCACGTATGAAGTCAATGTAAGGCGTGGATTTCACCGTTGGCTCGAAGGCGTCCATCTCTTTCGCCTGTTTTGCCTTTGCCTGTATGAAGTCTATTTTGGCAAGGAAGTCATACGAGTCGAGCATCTCTCGCACGTGCGGACGTATTCGCTGTGCCATCTTCGACAAGATGCGGATTATCTCCTTCCGCTCTTCAATCTCCAGTTCGCGAATCTTGTTGTTTGCCTCAACGGCCTCGGTAGGTTCCACAAACACGGTGCGTCCTGTGGCACTTTCGTCGTGCACGATACCCGATATTTTCTTTTTCAAGCCTGGTGCCACCGGTATCACGAGACGGCCGTCGCGCATGGTTGGCGCGGCATCCTTGTCCACTATGCCGTCGCTTTGCGCTGAGCGGAGGATGTTGTTGAGGATTCTCGACACCGACCCGTTGGTCTTCGCCAACTCACGGCGTATGTTGAGCAGTTCGGGAGAGGCGTTGTCGCGTATGTGTCCGAACTTGTCTATTATTTGGTCAATTTGCTGGATTATTATGGGAAACGTGGCAATGCCGTCGGCAATGTCGTGTAGGGCGGGGTAGTCCCATTTCTTCATGGTCACGTCGCTGTCGTCGTCCTGTTCTGGCAATTCCTCGCCACGGTAGAGATATGTCACTATGTCGTCGATGGTCTTCAGCGAACGCCTGATGTCGAAAAGCTCGCTTTCCTCTATCCATGTGTTTTGCAGCCTCAGACGTTTCAGGCTGTCGCGAACGTCGAAGAAAAAGGCCAATGGGAAATCGTCTTGCTCCTCTATCTGCCTCATCTCGCGTATCTCCTCCATCCATGTGTTGATAGTCTCGGCGTCGTTTGAGAAAGTCATCTCCTCAACCTGGCCTTTCCCAAGCGGCGAAAGGCAATAGCCGCCAACCTTATCCTTAATCTCGTTGAATCCTATCTTGGTTTCAAAATTCTTTGGGTATATCATCTTTCCTTGTATCTCGTTGTGGCACGAAAACCTGTCGCCGTGAATTTTGCGACATCGTGGCTTCATTCATTCGGTTTGCAAAAGTACATTATAAAAGATGTATGTTTCAATATTTTCCGTTAATATATTTTAATTCTATCTGTCGCGATTGGCCGCTAAGCTTTGTTGTAATAAGGTTTTTGCTTTTCAGTTGAAAGATAAAGATGTTTCACTTAAAAGACCTTTGTTTTTTAGGCGAAAGTTATAATAAAATGGCAAAACGGCTATTTTGAAGCCATTTTGCCATTAGGTAGTTTTCTAAACAAAGAGCTTCATGGCATTGCCTATTACAGGTGCCATGTCGTAGTATTTGTATTCGGCAAGCCTGCCGCCAAATATTATCTTGCCTTCGTCGTGCCCAGCTGTAGACTCCGATTTGGCAAGGCTCGCGGCCAACGACCTGTATTCATTGGCCATCTCGTTGTTTTTAGTGTCGTTGACAGGGTAGTATGGCTCCATACCTGGCTTATATTCAGTGGAATACTCCTCGCTGACGACTGTCAACGGATTGTCGTAAACATGCTCGCCGAACGTTTCGAAGTGCTTGTGCTCTATCACGCGCGTATAAGGCACGTCGTGCGAAGTATAGTTCACCACCGCGTTTCCTTGGAAGTTGGGCGTGTTTTCCACTCTGGTCTTGAAACTCACGGTGCGCCAGTTTAGGCGTCCGAGCTTGTAGTCGAAGAACTCGTCTATCTGCCCGGTATACACGAGGTTATTAGCATGGCGTTGCCAGTCGTGATATTCAGAGTTGAAGAAATCCACCCCGAGCTTCGTTTCCACGCCATCGAGCAATTGCCCTATCAGGCGGTTGTAACCTCCTGTCGGTATGCCTTGGTATGAGTCGTTGAAATAGTTGTTGTCGTAAGTGAACCTTAGCGGTAACCTCCTGATTATGAAAGCCGGGAGGTCCTTGCAGTCGCGTCCCCATTGCTTCTCGGTGTATTCCTTAATCAGTGTCTCGTATATGTCGCGTCCCACAAGCGATAAGGCTTGCTCCTCAAGGTTTAGCTTGTCTGTAGCCTCGCCAGAGGCGAGTCGCTTGCCGTTTGCTATTTGCCGCTTGAGCTCGTCCTCGCATTGCGAGTGGATTATGGCATAGGCATCCGAAGGCGTTGAGCATCCCCACATTTGGTGAAATGTGTTCATGTTGAACGGCAGGTTGAACAGCTTGCCGTGGAAGTTGGCTAAAGGTGAGTTGGTGTATCGGTTGAACGGTACGAGAGAGTTGACAAAGTCCCACACCTCTTTATTAGATGTATGGAATATGTGCGCTCCATATTTGTGGACGTTGATGCCTTCCACGTTCTCGCAATAGACGTTGCCTCCCAGTTGTTGCCGCTTGTCTATGACCAGGCATCGCTTGCCGCGCATGTGCGCAAGATGTGCGAATGTAGCGCCGAAAAGACCAGAGCCAACGATTAAGTAGTCGTATGTTTTCATTATGCAAGGTGGCTTTAGAGTTTGTCGCCATAACAAAGGTCGCCGGCATCGCCAAATCCAGGCACTATGTACTTGTGCTCGTTCATGCCTGGATCTATAGCGGCGCACCATATTGTGGTCTTGTCTTCCGGGAACACCTTTTTGATATGCTCTATTCCCTCAACCGTGGCTATCACGCAGCAAACGTGGATGCGCTTTGGCGTGCCCTTGGTAAGGAATGCCTTGTAGCCAAGTTCCATGCTGCCGCCCGTTGCGAGCATCGGGTCGGCTATGATGAGGGTCTTGCCGTCTATGGAAGGCGTGGCGAGATATTCCACGTGTATGCCAACCTTATGGTGCTCCTCGTCGGTGTACTCGCGATAGGCCGACACGAAAGCGTTGCCGGCATGGTCGAAAACATCCAGAAAACCCTCATGGAAAGGCAAGCCAGCCCTGAAGATGGTGGCGAGAACCACGTTGTCGGAAGGTACGTCTACCTTTGAGACACCCAATGGAGTGACAACCTCGCGCGTCTCGTAGTCAAGCTGTTTTGACACCTCGAAAGCCTCATACCAACCCACGCGGCGAATGTTGTTGCGGAAGAGCAAACGGTTTTGCTGATAATCCTTGTCGCGCATCTCTGCGATGTATTGACCGACGATGCTGTTTATCTTTGAAATATTTATGACCTCTATCATATATGTAATTGAAAGTTGATTATTTTGATTGTTATTGTTTCACATTGCAAAGTTACGCAAAATATAAATTTGAATGGGTAAAATAAGGCAAAAGTTGTATTCGCAATGACATCTACATTTAGCAAAATGAACAAACAAAGCGTTGTTTTAATTTCTTTAACCTAAAAAAGTTTTAGAACGGACGAAAAAACGCACAAGACTTTTTGTCGTGCCTGTAAGTTTTGCTACCTTTGCCCTCGAAATAGGAAAGTTCACATTATTCACAACTAATACATTTTAAGAAAAATGGCAAAGTTTGACAAATCAGTATTGGCAAGCTACGGAATCCAGACAGGTACTGCTGAGGTTCTGTACAATCCTTCTTACGAGGTTTTGTTCAATGAGGAGACAAAGGCAGGTCTCGAGGGTTTCGACAAGTGTGTTGAGACAGAGCTCGGCGCTGTGAACTGCATGACAGGTATCTACACTGGCCGTTCTCCTAAGGACAAGTTCATCGTTGACGATGCCACTTCTCACGACACCGTATGGTGGGATTCTGAGGAGTATCACAACGATAACCACCGCGCAAGCCTTGAGGCTTGGAAAGCTGTCAAGAAGATTGCCCAGGAAGAGCTCAGCAACAAGAAGCTCTATGTTGTTGATGGCTTCTGTGGCACACACCGCGACACACGCATGAAGGTTCGCTTCATCGTGGAGGTGGCATGGCAGGCTCACTTCGTTACAAATATGTTCATCCGTCCAAAGACAGAGGCTGACTTCGAGCAGGAGCCTGACTTCATCGTCTACAATGCTTCTAAGGCAAAGGTAGAGAACTGGAAGGAGCTTGGTCTTCACTCAGAGACTGCTGTCGTCTTCAACGTGACAAGCAAGGAGCAGGTTATCATCAACACATGGTATGGTGGTGAGATGAAGAAGGGTATGTTCTCTATGCAGAACTACTTCCTCCCTCTCCGTGGCATCGCTTCAATGCACTGCTCTGCTAACACCGACATGAACGGTGAGAACACAGCTATCTTCTTCGGTCTCTCTGGTACAGGTAAGACCACTCTGTCTACTGATCCTAAGCGTAAGCTTATCGGTGACGACGAGCACGGATGGGACGACAAGGGCGTGTTCAACCTCGAGGGTGGCTGCTACGCTAAGGTCATCAACCTCGACAAGGACGCTGAGCCTGACATCTACGGCGCTATCACACGTGACGCTCTTCTTGAGAACGTTACAGTGGACAAGGATGGCAAGATTGACTTCGCTAACAAGACTGTCACCGAGAACACTCGTGTCTCTTATCCTATCTACCACATCAAGAACATCCAGCGTCCTGAGAGCCAGGGCCCAGCTGCAAAGCAGGTCATCTTCTTGAGCGCAGACGCTTTCGGTGTGTTGCCTCCAGTTTCTATCCTGAACGCTGAGCAGACTAAGTACTACTTCCTCTCTGGCTTCACAGCTAAGTTGGCTGGTACAGAGCGTGGTATCACAGAGCCTACTCCTACATTCTCTGCTTGCTTCGGCCAGGCATTCCTCGAGTTGCATCCTACAAAGTATGCAGAGGAGCTCGTTAAGCACATGCAGAAGAGCGGCGCTAAGGCTTACCTCGTGAACACTGGTTGGAACGGTACTGGCAAGCGTATCTCTATCCGCGATACACGTGGTATCATCGACCGCATCCTTGATCACGAGATCGACAAGGCTCCTACGAAGACAATTCCTTACTTCGACTTCGTTGTTCCTACAGAGCTCGAGGGTGTTAACAAGGATATCCTTGATCCTCGCGACACTTACAAGGACGCTTCTGAGTGGGACGCTAAGGCAAAGGATCTTGCTGCTCGCTTCATCAAGAACTTCAAGAAGTATGAGGGCAACGAGGCTGGTAAGGCTCTCGTAGCTGCTGGTCCAAAGCTCTAAGCTGAAACGTGAATATGCCTTTCTGTCTCGAGGAGGCAGAAAGTTTATTTCAAAAATACAAAAGCAGGTTGCGATAACCGTGAGGTTATGCAATCTGCTTTCTTCATTTTGTTAATTTCAATACGAATGTTCATTCAAGCCTGTGAAATACTTTCTGATTCAATCCAATAAATATCTTCTGAATCAAGCCAATAACATGTCTTCTGAATCAAGCCAATAAAGAATCTCGTAATCAAGAATGTTTGAAGTGGGAGTGTGGCATGCTTTTTTATAACAATCCTGTAGTCTTGTTATTGATGACTTTGGGTATGATTAATAGCTCTTTAGCTTTAAGCGTAACTCAGTATAAAAAAGAGAGGGATGGAAAACGCCGTATCGCATTTTTCCATCCCTCTCCTTATTTTTATGTGTGTCGTGCTAAAGCTTAGATAATGCTGTTTTTCTTAGTCCACTCCACAATCTCTGGAATATAGCCAAACGCAAGGCCTGTAACTGTGTCGGCGCAACCATAGTAAACGGCAATGCGGCCAGTCTCAGGGTCGTGAACTTCTGCGCATGGGAAGCAAACGTTTGGCACGTCGCCCATGCACTCGTAAGGCGTTTGCGGAGAAATGAGGTAAGGACCAGAGCGATGCGTTACCTTCCAAGGCTGCTCAAGGTCGAGCAGGGCCGAGCCGAACGCATAGACATAGCCGTTGCATGAGTGCAGCACGCCGTGATAGAACAGCAGCCAACCCTCGGAGGTCTTTACGGGCACGGGGCCTGCGCCTATCTTCATGCACTGCCAAGCCGAAACCTCAAATGCGGCTGGTGCCATGACGTGGCGGTGGTGTCCCCAGAACTCCATGTCGGGCGACTCGCTGTAGAATATGTCACCGAATGCCGTGTGGCCAGTGTCGCTTGGGCGAGAGAGCATGGCGAAGCGTCCGTTGATTTTCTCAGGGAAGAGCACGCCGTTGCGGTTGTATGGCAGGAAGGCATTCTCAAGCTGGTGGAACGTCTTGAAGTCCTTGGTCCATGCTACGCCGATTGTTGGGCCGTGATAGCCGTTGCACCATGTCACGTAGTAGCGGTCCTCTATGAAGCACACGCGTGGGTCGTAACCATAAACCCACTCTCCGATTTCCTTGTTGTTGCACTCGAAGCGCAGAGGTTCCTCGTTGATGTTCCAGTTCACGCCGTCTTTTGAGAAACCAACGTGGAGCACCATGCGGCGGTTGGTGTCATCGCAACGGAACACTCCGGCGAAGCCCTCGCCGAAAGGCACGACGGCACTGTTGAAAATGCTGTTGCTTGTTGGCAACAGGTCGCGCGGTATGATTGGGTTCTTCGAACAACGCCACAGCGGTGAGCGTGCGCCCTCGGGACGGTCTTCCCAAGGCATATTTGGCAACGGGTTGCCAGAAATGATGAGTTTGCTCATAATATATTTTGTTTAATAGTATAATTTTTTTGTATTCCTGATTTATTTCTTGTCAGGGTACGTGAACGGCACGAACCATGTTATCAAGAATGCAGGTATGGTACACACGAGCACAAAGATAAAGAAGTCGCGATAGCCGAGCCAATCGCTCACGAAGCCGCTGAGCATGCCCGGCAGCATCACTCCGAGGTTCATTATGCCTGAGGCGAAGGCATAGTGTGCCATTTGGTGCTTTCCTGGCGCTACTTGCTGCATCATGAACAGTGTCAAGCCAACGAAACCGAAACCATAGCCGAAATACTCAAGCACGATGCCACCACCAATAAGCCACAGGCTCTCTGGCTGATAGATGGCCAACAACGTGTAGGCCACGAACGGCAGATTGAACACGCAGCAAAGCGAGAAGAGCGACTTCTGCAATCCACGGTGCGCTATGTAGTATCCGGCGAGTATGCTTCCTATCACGAAGGCTGCGGCGCCGAAGGTGCCGTAGCATATACCTATCTGCTCCTCGGAGAGTCCGAGTCCCTGGTCAGCGCGGTCGGCCTTGAGGAACAAAGGCACAATCTTCATGACGAATCCTTCGGCAAAGCGATACAGGATAATGAAGCATATATAATAAATAATGTGTCGCTTGCGGAAGAAGTCGGCAAACACGCCTCCCAGTTCACGCATTGTGTCCTTGAATCCAGGCTTCTCGTCAGCTTTTTTCTTTGCGTCTGCAGGCAGGAATTTTATGTGGTACACACCCAAAACCACCATCACGATGCCAATGATTGCCATTATTGTCGTCCAGGCCATCACGGTGCCTTGATGTTTGGCTGCCGCGGCTGCCACGGCGTCGAGTCCTGTCACGTCGCCAGTGAAATGCTTTATCAGTGTTCCAGCGAGGTAAACCAGTCCGCCTGTCGCGGCTATCTTGGCTATGTTGTAGAACGCGCCCTGCCATCCTATGTACTTTGCCTGGTCCTCGGTAGACAACGTGGCCATGTAAACGCCATCGGCGGCCACGTCGTGTGTGGCTCCGCTCAATGCTATTACGGCAAGGAGGGCTATCGTCACCGCGAAGAAATTGGGCAGGTGCAATGCCATTGCCACGAGGCCGAACACGCAGCCTGTCGCAATCTGCGTCACAATGACAAAGAATTTCTTGGTCTTGTAGATTTCAAGCAGTGGGCTCCACAATGGCTTGAGTGTCCACGGGAACATTATTATCGAAGTCCAGAATGCTATCTGCGCGTCGCTGATGTTAAGTCCTTTGAACATAAGCGTACAAACCATGTTGAGCACCACGAAAGGCATTCCCATGGCAAAGTAGAGTGTAGGCACCCATGATATGGGACTACGCTTCGATGAGGTGACAGGTGTAGGTTCCATTCTAAATTTTCTGTTTTATTGTCTTTTTTTGTTTTGTGTTTGCTTCGTGGTTACCGTATGTAGGTTTACGGCATACAAAATTATGAAAAAAAAACGACAATGGCCTTTTTCAATTCCCTTTTAATTCAAAAACTTCAATCTTTTTCATCAAGCGTAACCTTCTTAAATGTCCAATATTATGAAACAGTCTGTTTGAAAAATCTGAAATATCATTATTTTTGATGATTTTTTGTTCTATTTGATGTAAAAAGCTTGCTTTTTGTTGAGTATTTGATATCATTACTGTCCCGTTAAAGTTGACTGACAGCTCTTTGAATTAATTGAAATACAGTCTATTAGGTGGTGTTTTGGAATGAAACGGACTTGATTCCGTAACTTTGCAGTCAAATTAAAATGACTGTTATGTTCCAAGACAAATGCTTTTCATCTAACAGCTCCTAAAATCGCCAACCTTTACAAGAACAGATGGCAGATAGAGCTGTTCTTCAAATGGCTAAAGCAGCACCTCAAGATCAAGAAGTTTTGGGGTACTACAGAGAATGCTGTGAGAATCCAAATCTCATCGGCAATCATAGCCTATTGCCTTGTTGCTATCGTACAACATGATTTGCAACTTAAGCGATCAACTTATGAGGTTCTTCAGATTCTAAGCATTTCTCTTATGGATAAGACACCACTCGTAGATCTCTTCGAAAGGACTGATTTCAATAATTTCAAAGAACTCGATTGTCCCCTCTTTCCGGGGTTATTTGATTAATATTTAACTGGTCCCGATTTTAACGGGACACTAATGTTATTGGCTAAACATCCATATCATTGCCATTTGTTTTATAAAATGCCGCTATTGCTATCCTCATTCTCTTGCTTGCTTAATGGTCATGCCGACCGACCTGATACCCCTGCTTCCCAGCACGATGGACGAGGCGATGAAAATACCTATTTTTTGGTATTGCCGCAGTATTCTGATTGCAATAACTTTGCATCAAGTTAAATATTAGAGGTTAAGACAAGCATGAGAATATACTCCACGCTGCTATTATGGATGATGTGCGCCACCCTGACATGGGCGCAGAATGTAGCGTCGGTCGTCATCGACAGCCGCTCGGGCGACCCCTTGGCGGGGGCAGTGGTGAGCGCCGTGGCGCAGGGTAAATGGCAGACCATCACCGACGCTGACGGACGGTTTGAACTTCCCCAGCGGGTGGTGGGCACGAAGATACGCATCACCATTTTAGGGTATAAGACGCTCACCGTGACCGCCAAACGACAGGGCATCTACAGGATGACCGAGGACATAAGCACCCTGGGCGAGGTGGTTGTGACGGCGCGCACCGGACAGGGACAGACCACCTCGTCGGTCATCGGGCGCGACGCCATGAGGCATCTCCAGCCTAACAGCATAGCCGACCTGATGGAGCTGTTGCCCGGCGGATATGCCAAGGACCCCAATATGGGTCAGGCCAATCTCATCACGCTGCGCGAGACCGGCACGATGGGCGCCTATGGTTCGGAGACGAGAAACAACAACTATTCCATCACCTCACTGGGTACTCAGTTTGTCATCGACGGCGTACCGCTGATGACCGATGCCAACCTCCAATACTCGCCCTTGGGCGGCACGCAGTCTTCCACCTCGTCCTCGTCGGCAGAGGGCAGCCGCAACATCACCAACAGTGGCGTTGACATGCGCGCCATCTCCACCGACGACATCGAGAGCGTAGAGGTGATGCGCGGAATACCCTCTGCAGAGTATGGCAACCTCACCAGCGGACTGGTAAACATACGCAAGATACGACGCGCCATGCCGCTGACGGTGCGCTTCAAGGCCGATGGCTACAGCAAACTCTTCTCGGCAGGCAAGGGAGTCAACCTCAACCGGCGGGGAACGTCGCTTCTCAACATGGACTTAGGCTATCTCGACTCCAAGACCGATCCTACAGACAACCTGGAGAACTACAAACGTCTAACGGCGTCACTGAGATACACCCTCAAGGCCGACAGGAAGGCATACTCATGGAGCTGGAACTCGGCGCTGGACTATCAGGGGTCGTTTGACAATGCCAAGGCCGACCCCGACCTCAACTACGGACACATAGACGAATACCGCTCGTCGTACAACCGCATCGCTATGACCAACAACTTCATGCTGAAACCTCGCAAGTCGGTGTGGAGCGAAGTGGCAGTCAACTCTATGGTGAGTCTTCAGACCGATCGGCTCCGACAGACACGCCTCGTGGCTCCGCAGCGTTATGGCATAGTGCCGCTGTCATGGACCGATGGTGAGAACGAAGCCCAAGCGGTCTTTGCCGAGTATGTCGCCCACTATCTCTGCGACGGCAAACCATTCAGCGCGTATGTCAAGGCCAAAGGGGTGATGGGCTTCAATACCGGCAGAGCCACCCACACCCTCAAGTTGGGCCTCAACTGGGACATCGCCAAGAACTTCGGGCGCGGACAGGTCTACGACATGCACCGCCCGCTGAGCGTCACGGGATGGAGTTCACGCCCGCGCCGATACAAGGACATCCCTTCGCTGCAGAACCTGTCTGCCTTCGGCGAAGAGCAGATGCGCTGGAGCCTGGGCAGGAGCACCATAGACCTCATGGCAGGACTGCGGTTGGCAATGATGCCTGGGCTGGACAGCCGATACGACATGAGCGGACGCATATATGCCGACCCGCGCATCAATATGGGCTGGCATCTGCCCAAGCTGACGGTGGGCGGCGAACCTATGACCATCTCCCTCAACGCCGGATATGGCATCACCACCAAGATGCCTACCCTCAACTATCTTTACCCCGACCGTTACTACAGCAATTTCATATCTCTGGCGTATTACGACGCGTCTTCACCGGCACAGAACAGCTGTTTTGTGGTACACACCTACATCCAGGACCCCACCAACTACCACCTCTCTCCCGCCCGCAACCACAAGTGGGAGGTGAGAGTAGACCTCGAATGGCACGACAATACGCTGTCGATAGACTATTTCAGGGAGACGATGAACGACGGGTTCAGATATGCCGCCATCTATGGTTCCTATGCCTACAGGGCTTACGATGTGAGCCAGATGCAGGCAGGCCGCGACTATCACTCGTTGCCCTACACAGAGCGGCAGGTGCTCGACGGCTATCAGAAGGCGGGCAACGGCAGCCGACTGGTGAAGCAGGGCATAGAACTGGCCTTCACCTCGCAGCGCATCCACGCTCTGCGCACCCGTATCAATGTCACCGGAGCGTGGTTTCGTACGCTCTACACCAACAGCCAACCCATGTTCGACGCCGTGAGCACAGTGATAGACAACCAGCCGGTGCGCGAGCAGTATGTGGGACTTTACGATTGGAACGACGGAAGGCTCAACGACCGCGTCAACACCAATGTGACCTTTGATACGCAGATACCCGAGTGGCGGCTGATATTCACCACCTCGGTGCAGTGCATGTGGATGATACACACCCGCCAGATGTGGAAAAACGGCACGCCCATGGCCTACATCGCAGCTAGCGACGGCCAACTGCATCCCTACACCACGGAGAGCCTCAACGACCCCCGACTCTCCCAGCTCACCCGCAACTACAACACCGACCTCTTCCGACCGTTCACGGTGCCCATGTCGGCCATAGTCAATCTGAAGGTGACCAAGGAGATAGGCCGCATGATGCGCCTGTCGTTCTTCGCCAACAAGATATTGGACTATCTGCCCGACTACACCGCCAATGGGCGCACTATCAGGCGCAATGCCTCGCCCTACTTCGGAGTCGAGGCGGGCTTGAGCCTATAACAGACAACCCTAACAGCAAACAGGAATATGAAGACAAGACTTATACTCTACATCATGGCGCTGAGCGTGCTGGCAGCATGCTCCGACCTGGAGACAGGCAGCACCCGCCACACCGCCACGCAGATTGCCGTTACGCCGCCCGTGGGGATAAGCGGCATGCAAATCAACAGCCAGCAGATAAAGATTACCAACCTCACCACCGGCGTCACCACTACCCTGTCGTCGACCGAGGGCATCACCCTCGCCGAGGGGCTCTACGACATGGTCTACTCTGCCGACATCACCTATACCGCCCACAACGCCAACGACGAGACGGCGCAGGCCAAAGGCCGACTTACCGGCAAGGCTGAGAACGTACAGATTACCGGGAGCAGCCGACAGGTGCAGATAGAGACGTTTCTGTCGGCCGACAACGACGACTTCATCATCGAGGAGATATTCTTCGCCGGCACGTTGCGCAGTTCTGGACTGCAGTATTATGGCGACAGCTACATCAAGATTTACAACAACACCGACCACGTGCTCTATGCCGACGGACTGGCTTTCTGCGAGTCGAAGTTCAAGTCTACCCAGTATTTCGAGTACACCCCCGACATACGCAAGGACACCATGACCATCTGGTCGCTCTACGTGATACCCGGCAGCGGTACCGACCACCCCGTGCAGCCTGGCCACTCGCTGCTGCTCTGCGACACGGGCATAGACCACCGCAACGCCAACCCCAACTCCTTTGACCTGAGCGCCGCCGACTTTGAGTGGTACGACGTTTCCACCCACCCCGAACACATGGACATCGACAGCGAGACGGTGCCCAATCTCGACAAGTGGTATTGTTATACCGAGTCGTTCTACGTGTTGCACAACCGAGGATTTACCTCCTACGCCCTGGCGCGTATTCCTATCGACAAGGCGCAGTACCTTAAGGACTACAAGTATACCTATTATTATACGATGTATCTGCCTGCCGGCACGTTCCCCATGCAGCAGGATGCGTACAAGATGCCCAACGCGTGGATTGTCGACGGGGTCAACTGCAGCATCGAGGCCAAGCGCCTGTGGAATATTCTGCCCCCGTCGGTCGACGCAGGCTGGACCCACTGCGGCAAGATTGACAAGGACGAGACCCGATACTTCCGCAGCGTGCGCCGGAAGCTCCAGTATCTCAACGCCGACGGCACCATGCACCTGCAGGACACCAACAACTCGACCGAGGACTTCAACACCGAGTGCATACCCTCTATCGTCGAGCTGCAGCATACCGCCATCGACGCCGCCGGTACCAAGGCGACCACAGTGACCTATGATGGCATAACTCCCAAGCAGTAGAAGATGAAACACGATGCCTCTACCACCTCCCTGACGGCGCTCCTTGCCACAGCCATGCTCATGGCAGCGCCCGCCACCCTCACGGCGCAGCAGAATGACAGCACCCACACCTCGCTGTCGGCACGCATGTGGCAGACGCAGATGCCGTCGGCCGATTTCGGTGCCGCGCTCTACCTCAACCCAGCCATGCAGAGCTACCGCTACAGCGCCTCTATCAACAGACTGCAGGCAGGCATGGACTACAGCAAGGCTTCACGCCCCGCGCGACTCGAAGACGGCACGGGCAGCAGCACGGGTTACGGCTGCATCGACGCCTATCTGCACAAGGGCAAAGCCACGCTGTGGGGCAATGCGGCTTACCGCAACGGCACCACGCGCAACGTACGCTTCAGCGAGACCACAGACTACCAGCTGCTCTACCCCTACCTGATGGCCGACACCGTGGGGGGCAACACGCATGGTGAGTATTACCACTTTATGGGTGGCTTCTCCTATCCTTTGGGCCGATGGAACATCGCTGCCGAGGGCGAATACACCGCCCGGATGGAGTTCCGCACCCGCGACCCACGCCCCAAGAACCTCTCGGGCAACCTGATGGCTCGGGTGGGCGTCTCGACCCAAGTGGGCACCGGCGTCATGGGCATGGCTGTGAGCGCCCGACGCTACAAGCAGACCAACGAGGTGAAGCTCTACAACGAGGTGAGCATGCCCACCATCTATCACCTCACGGGCATGGGCAACGACTACTACCGCTTCAGGGGAGCCAACACCTCTACCTACTACCAAGGCCACTCTTTAGGGGGCATGCTCAGCTACCGCCAGCGACGCGACAGCCAGCGTGGTGCCTTCGCCCAGGCGGGCTATGAGTTTACAGAGATTGAGAAGATTATCTCTTCGCTCAACGAACTGCCTCTCGCCACGCTGCGGCTGCATCGGCAGGACGCCACGGCGGGATGGCTGTCGACAGTGGGGCGCCACACGTTGGGCTTGCGGCTCAGCGAGGAGTGGCAGCGGCGCCAGGGCTTCGAGCACATCTTCGGCACGGCTCAAGACAATATCTACCCTCAGATAGCCATTGCCGAGATGTACCGCCTCACCACCCTGCGCATAGGTGCCGACGCGCTCTGGCAGCACGCGCTGCCCATAGCCTGTCGCCGGGGCTACTGGGCGCTGCAGGCGGGTACCGCCTACTGCGACTACCATGAGGAATATGCCGAACCCTATCGGCAGTTGCGGGTTAGGTCATGGCAGTCGGCACTGACGCTCACTGCCGCGGTAGAGTCTCGCCACATGCTTACCCGCCTCCAGGCCACCGCCTCGCGGACATGGCATACCGACGCCCGCGCCGACCACATCGAGGGCACTATGGCTACGCCGGTGATGCACGCCTATGAGACCCTTGCCCACCCCGCCTGGTCTACCGGCGCCTCCATCGAGACCTCCTACAAGGCCAGCCCGCGCTTCCACCCCTTTGTGCGCGCCGACTGGCGCTACAGCCGCTATGCGCTGACCGCTCACGGCATGGGCCTGACTCTGGCTGCGGGCATATATTTCTAACGGAATGATAATGACAATATAGACAAATAACAACCAAAACACAAACAAGTATGAAGAAATTTATACTCTTTCTGGCAGCATGTTTCATGCTCGCCACCGCATCGAAGGCAGAGACCCAGCCTGCAGTGACCTTCAACTGGGCACACACCGTAGACGGCGCCACATCGGCTGGCGACAACATCATCGGTATGGTCAAAGCCTCGGGCGGCGATTACTATGTGGCTACCACATGGGGCACCAACTCCGGGGCCTCACAGGTCAACCTCTGGTTTGACGGTGAACAGGTCACTGGCGCCGACGGCGCCGCCATCGTGGGTAGTCCTTACACGGGCACCAGCCAAAATGGCAACATGTTTCTGCAGAAGGTGAGCAACGCCGGCTCAATCGTCTGGAACGCCTATACGCGCAAAGGCGACATCGCGCACGACAAGTCGCACATCGTCTCTACCAAGGACGGTGGACTGCTGGCTGTGCTCAAGACCCGCGCATGGGTGGCAGAGGCAGGCTATGACAACCTGGTAGAATATGTAGACCCCACGGGCCATGTGACCACCATCAAGGACATGGGCAATGTCAGCGGCGAGTACCGCTACCTGGTGCTCAAGATAGCCGAGAACGGCAGCCTGGAGTGGTCGCGCCTCATCGCGGGCAAGGTAGAGAAGCGCAAGAGGGGATTCACCAAGGACAACATGTACGTCTATGGCGTGGCTGTCGACGAGGATGGTGGCATCTATCTCACCGGTAACTTCCGCACCGAGATGTATCTGAAGAAGAGCGACGGAACCGTAGAGACGCTCACCGCAAAGAACTCTACCGAGTGGGATGGTGACTCTCAGGGTGTGGTGGGCGACCTTTTCCTTGCCAAGTTAGACAAGGACGGCTACTTTGTCAAGAGCCTTACCGCAGAGGGCATCGCCGCCAGCGCGTTCCTGGACAAGGTGGTCTATGCCGACGGCAACCTCTACTTCAACGGACGCATAAAGGGTAAGGCAGGCAACGAACTGACGCTGGGCGGCAAGGCTGTAAGCGTCACCAACGACTGCGAGAACCTCCTGCTGGCATCGGTCAGCGCTGCCGACCTCAGTGTGGGCTATGTCAAGACCATCACCCCCGAGGGCAGCAAGAAGACCATACATAACAGCGGCTGCCAGTGGATAGACGGATATGTATACTTCACCGGTTCGTCTATGGGTGGACTCACCGGACTCTACGAGAACAGCAAGGAACAGCACAAGGGCTTCATCCTCAAGATGGACCCAGCCACAGGCGAGGTGGTCAAGAGCGCCATACGCCTGGATGGCGGCATAGGCAAGTTCTATGGCGTCTATCTCAACGGCTCCACGATGTATGCCTTCGGCTATGACATGACCGGTGGTGCTCTGCTGGTGCCTGTAGATGCCGCCACACTCTCACTGGGTACCCCCATCACGCTGTGCAAGTATGGTGTAGTGGCTGTCGGCGTCACTCCAATCATAGACGGTGAGAACATGGTAGTGGCCAACCGAGGCAGAAACACCGCGACGCTCTATGGCACCGACTACTCATACACCGGCAACAAGTACTGGGCGATGATATACTACAGCTATAAGCTGGCTGGCACATCGGTAGGCATCGGCACGACCACCGCCGAGAGCCAGAAGGGCAAGACAGATGTCTACACGCTCGACGGACGGCTGGTAAAGAGTGCCGAGAGTTATGACAAGGCGGTAAGCGGACTCGCCCAGGGCGTCTATGTCATCGGCAACAAGAAAGTGACCATCCCCTAACCACGACCCGCCATGTAGAGACAACACCAGCGACGCCTTCAGCCTCAGCATAAGATGCAAGCAAGACAACATACTGGGTGGCATCGCTGCAGCTGTGGCTGAGGTGGAAAGGGCGCTGCTGTGAACGGACAGGATGCTTATGTTGCCGGCACCGTCGCCAACACGGCTCGCGCCAAGGGTCTGGTGTCGGTGGCAAGCTGCACCAACAAGGGTGAGGTGTCTACCACCGCCACCACCGAGTTTGTCGGCAACCTGCGCGGCAACGGCACCATAGCTCTTGGCTAGGGCAACGTCATTGCCGACGGCCTTACAGCCTACACTCTCGACCCCAACAGCACAGGCATCAACAACGTTGGGCTTGGCGCAACAGCAAAGAACGGCAAGTTTGTAAAGAACGGACGTGTCGTGATCATCAACAACGGTAACGAATATAACCTTAACGGAACAAAATTCTGATTTATGCGAAAAATCATATCGCTCCTCTTCTGTCTTGGCGGCTTCATGGCCGCCGGGGCACAGACCTTGCCCCTTGACAGCTGCATACGCAAAGGCACGCTCAGCAACGGACTCACCTATTATATTAGACATAACGCCCAGACACCGGGACAAGCCGACTTCTACATCGCGCAGCGCGTGGGCTCCATCTTGGAGGAGCCGCAGCAGCGCGGACTGGCACACTTTCTTGAGCACATGGCGTTCAACGGCACACGCCACTTCCCCGACGGCAACGGCGGCGAGCGCTCCGTGCGCAGCTGGTGTGAGCGCAACGGCATAAAGTTTGGCGCCGACCTCAACGCCTACACGTCCATCGACCAGACGGTCTACAACATCTCCAACGCCCCGATAACCAAGGCGGGCGTGGCAGACACCTGTCTCATCATCCTCCACGACTGGGCTGGTTCGCTGCTGCTTAAAGACAACGAGATCGACCAGGAGCGTGGAGTCATCCGTGAGGAGTGGCGCACCCGTCGCTCACGCATGGCGTCCATGCGCATGATGGAAGATGCCATGCCTGTGATCTATGCAGGGTCTAAGTATGCCGACTGTCTGCCCATCGGACACATTGAGGTAGTCGACACGTTCCGTTATGACGTGCTGCGCGACTACTATCGCCGCTGGTATCGCCCCGACCTGCAAGGCATCATCGTTGTTGGCGACATCAACGTTGACGAGATGGAGGCAAAGATAAAGAACCTGTTCAAGGACGACACCGTGCCGGCAGGAGCACCTGAGCGCACCTATTATGGTGTGCCCGACAACAAGGAGATGATCGTCTACACCCAAGCCGACAAGGAGCAGCCCACGCTCAACCTGTCGCTCTTCATGAAGCGCGACGCCGACCCACGCTCACAGCGCGACACGCGCGAGGCGTTCCTCGGCGGCTACAAGTCGCGTCTTGCCATGTTCATCCTGCGTCAGCGTCTGGCACAGCTCTCGCATGAGGCGCAGCCGCGTGTCATGTCGGCAAGCTGCCGCTCAGGCAACTTCTACATCACACCCGAGAAAGAAGCGTTCTCGCTGAACATCGGTCTGATGCCTAACGACCCGCAGACGGGCATCGACGCTGCCATCGCCGTTGTGGAGAAGGCACGCCGCTATGGTGTGACCGAGGCAGAGTTGGAGCACGCCAAGGTGCAGCACACCGTGAGCATTGAGCACCGCCTCGACAACAAGGAGAAGACACGCAACGCCGAGTATGCCAAGGGCATCGTCGCCAACTTCTGCAACGCTGAGCCTTGCATGAACATCGAGTATGAAGCTGCGCTGGAGGCCGAGTTCTCTGCCACCGTGACCCTCGACGACATAAACAAGACGCTGAAGGATATCATCACCGACGAGAACCAGGTGTGCATGGTGTTCGGCCCGACACAGTATGACGGCAAGGCTTACACCATGCCTACAGCCGACCAGTTTAAGTTGTGGATAGAAGCTGCACAGAAGAAAGAATATGCCGACGACAACAAAGCAGGTGCCGTGGACCCCACGTTCATGAAGAAGCTCCCCAAGAAGGGTAAGATCGTGTCGAAGCGCGAGGTGGCTAACGGCTACACCGAGTATGTGCTCTCCAACGGCATAAAGGTCAGTGCACGTCCCTCAGATATAGAGCCTAACCGTCTGACGATAAACATGTTCCGTTTGGGTGGCCGCTCGCTTTATCCCGACAGCGACGCCGCCACTTTGCAGTTCTTGGGCAGCGTGGTGCGCGAGAGTGGCGCTGCCGACTTCGACTTCCTCACCCTTGAGAAGAAGCGCCGTGGCAAGGCGTTGCGTGTGGTGCCTTACATCGACTCGGAGGAAGAGGGCGTGAAGGGCGTGTGTGTGGCTTCCGACTTTGAGACCTGGCTTCAGGTGATGTATCTCTACCTCACCCAGCCGCGCAAGGACAAGGCCATCTTCCAGAACCTGATTGCCAAGCAGCGGTCGATGCTGAAGAACCGTAACGCCAGTCCGAACGTAACCTATAACGACTCGTTGCGCGTGGCTGTCTATGGACACCGCAAGCGTACGGAGCCTATCACGGCAGAACGTCTTGACGAGGTGAGCTTCGACCGCATGTACGAGATCTATCATGAGCGCTTCGCCAACCTTGAGGGCATGAACCTCATCGTCACGGGCGACATTCGTGAGGACCTGTTTGAAGATCTCCTCTGCCAGTATGTGGCAAGCTTGCCTGGCAAGAAGTCAAAGAAGGGTCATGAGGCAGACCACAAGCCAGGACAGTATGCTCTCGACATTGAGCGCGGAAAGACCACAACGGTGTTCCACAAGACGATGAAGACCCCGTCGGCACTCACCAACGTGCTCTACACCGCCGATGTGCCTTACACCGCCGACAATGACCTTAAGCTCGACGTGCTCTCGCAAATCATGCGTGCCGTCTACACCGAGACCGTGCGCGAGGAGAAGGGTGGCACCTATGGTGTGAGCGTGGACGGACAGTTCTGGAAATATCCCACCGAGGGTTGCTCCATGACCGTCAACTTCCGTTGCGACCCCAAGAAATATGACGAGCTGCTGCCTGTCATCGACGAGCAGTTGCAGCGCATGGCTAAAGAGGGTCCCACGGAGGAGCAGTTGAAGAACGTGAAGGAGTATGAGCGCAAAAATTATGACCGCGCCGTGCTCACCAACGGATGGTGGGAGTATGTGCGCTATCATGAGTTGCGCGATGGCATAGATTTTGAGAAAGACTACCTGAAGAAGGTTGACAGCCTCACGCCTAACGACATTCGCGACTTCTGCAAGCAACTCATCGCCGCCAAGAACCGCATACAAGTGACGATGAAGCCATAAAACCGAAATAAATAAGGATAATAAAAAACAGATTATGACAATGAAGAAAACATTGTTCTCGTTGATGCTTTTCGCGTTCTCCATGGGCGCTATGGCAGACAACGTCATGACAAAGTTGGATGATGGCACCTACGTCGTGCGAACAGCCACCATTTGCAACGCGCGTGGCTATCGCAAGGCCACGCCAGTGGAGGTGTATATCAAGAAAGGCATAGTGGTGAAGGTCGTAGCGTTGAAAAACGAGGAGACCGTGCCTTATTTCAAGCGCGTAAGGCAGTCGCTCCTTCCCAAATACGCCAACTTGAAGGTCTCCAAGGCCAAGAAGCTCGCTTCCAAGACAGCTGTAGACGGATGCACGGGGGCCACGTTCAGCACGAGAGCGGTTCAAAAGAACATCAAGGTAGCGCTTGACTATTACGAGAAGCATAAATAGAAGCATCGCTCTGCATGGAGCGCTCTCGTGCCGGCTCACAAATAATGTTCAACTGATTATTTTCAATGGTTGGGGCATTTCTTGTGGGCCGGCATAATTTTTTTGTCCCCAGACAACTGCGGAACCGAAGGAAGTTGCGGCTTTTGCAAATTGATAATAATAATTTACAAATGGTCGTCTGAGAATTGATTTTTTTCAATCAAGCCGTCTCTTCGGTGAAAATAACGCGATTATGGGCTGTTTTGATAAATCATTGAATATCAACAAGTTGTAATTTTAGCGTTTTTGGAAGCCTCTAATAAGCTGATTTAGCGCCGCCGTTACAGTGCAATCGCGTTGCCGTTACACTGCAATCGCGTTGCCGTTACACTGAAATGGCGTTGCCATTACACCGTAACGGCAACGCCATTGCACCGTAACGCCAATGATTTTTGGCCAAAAACCGGTTTTCGGAGTTGAAGAGGGGCATCTCCGAGCCGTTTTTCCGCTCTAAATGCACCTGTTCCCAAGTGTTAAATTTTGGCAATAATATTTTACAATTTGACCTTGGCGCATGGTCCCGTTTATGCTATTTCCATGCTCCACGAAAGTTATCTTAGCCGTCGTTGACATTCACAAATAAAACTCTCGGGTTGCCAAGTCGTACCAATCGGAGCGTTTACCATCCTTGCCCATTAGCACCACCTCAGCCTTGTCGAACGACATGGGGCGTGACTTGGAAAAGGCTATCAGGCAGCGTTTCGCTGGTTTGCGCTCCACGGTCTTAATCATGTACAGGCGTGTCTGGAACATTCCGCGCATGAAAGCCTCTTGCGAGAACGATTCCATGCAGTCGGTTGGTATAATGGCTGATATCTCACCATCCTCGGCAAGATGCCTCGCGGCAAACGCCAATATGTCTGCAAACGACAACGCCACCGTGTGCCTTGCCATTGTTCGCGAAGAATCGGGCGCAAGCAGGCTGTTGCTGAAAAAGGGTGGGTTGGTGACGATGCTGTCGTATGGAGCGTCGGGCTCGAAGTCTTGCAAGGCCTTGGCAAAAACCTTCACGCGGTTGGCGAAAGGAGAGCTTGAGACGTTTTCCATGGCTTGCCCCGCCGTGTCATGGTCTATTTCCACCGCGTCTACCACGGCATCGGTAAACCTTTGTGCCATCATCAGCGCTACGAGACCAGTGCCCGTGCCGATGTCGAGAACGCGCTTGCCGCCTCGCGCCCAAGCGCCGAGAAGCACGCCATCTGTGCCTACTTTCATTGCGCAGCGGTCTTGCGCAATGGTGAATTTTTTAAATTGAAATGTCTTTCCCATACTTTTCCAACGACATTTGCGCTGTTTTATTATATTCTTCGTAACTTTGCATATCGTTTTTATATAGAATATTTTATACTGATTCATTAGGTATTGACACGATATGCCAAAAGAAAATACGACCATACAGATGTTTGCTGACTATGAGGGCGACATTTCCACCATTTTCAAGGAGGGCAAGGAATGCGATTGCCCCATCCTTACCACACGCAACATGGTGGTGATGCCTGGGATATTGGTTCCCATCCTCCTCGGCAGGCAGCCAAGCATCAACCTTGCGCATTACTTGAGCAAGGACTCGAAAAATCGCGTTTGTGCCATCTTTTGCCAGAAAGACCCAGAGAACGAGCAACCTTACGACAAGAGCGACGTTCATGATGTAGGTGTCATGGCCAAGCTCGTGCGTATCATAGAAATGCCCGCGTCTAACGCCATCACCGCCATTTTCCAGGCCACGTGCAGGTGCACGCTTGAGAAGATAACGTCAAGGCGCAGCTATCTCAAAGGTCATGTGGTGCCGCTTCCGGAGAGCGTGCCCGACGCCAACGACACCGAGTTTAATTCCATAGCCGACAACGTGCGCTCGGTGACGCAGGAGCTCATACGCCTCAACGACGACATACCCGACGACAGCATAATGTCGTTTATGAACATCACCAACAACACCATGCTGGTGAATTTCGCGTGTACGAACCTTCCCTTCCCCGTGGAAGACAAGGCAAGACTCATCAAGCTTGGCGACATGAGGGAGCGCGGCCTTGAGCTGCTCAAGGTGGAGAACCGCGAGATACAGTTTGCCAAACTGAAGGGCGACATTCGCAACAAGACACGCGTTGACCTCGACGAGCAGCAGAAAGAATATTTCCTCCACCAGCAGATGAAGAACATCAAGGAGGAGCTTGGCGACAACACGGAAACCGCCGCGAAAGCCTCGCTTGAGAAAAAGGCCAAGGACAAGGACTGGCCTGAGGCCATAGCCAAGCTGTTCAAGAAAGAGCTGGGGAGGCTCGACACCTTCAACCAGCAGAGCCCTGAATATAGCGTCCAGCTCAACTATCTCGACATGATGGTGTCGTTGCCGTGGAACTATTGCACCACCGACGACCTGCAGCTGAAGCGGGCGCGTGCCATCCTCGACCGCAATCATTACGGCATGGAGAAGGTGAAGGAGCGCATATTGGAATATCTCGCCGTGCTGCAGCTTCGCGGCGACTTGAAGTCGCCCATACTCTGCCTTTACGGCCCTCCGGGTGTGGGCAAGACGTCGCTTGGCAAGAGCATTGCCGCAGCCATGAAACGCAAGTATGTGAGGGTGTCGCTTGGCGGACTGCATGATGAGAGCGAGATACGCGGCCATCGCCGCACCTACGTCGGCGCCATGCCGGGCAGGATAATAAAGAGCATACAGAAGGCAGGGTCGTCGAATCCCGTGTTCATACTCGACGAGATAGACAAGGTGTCGTCAAACAACTACAACGGAGACCCGTCGTCGGCGTTGCTTGAAGTGCTCGACCCTGAGCAGAACAGCACGTTCCACGACAACTATCTCGACGTGGACTACGACCTGTCGAAGGTGTTTTTCATTGCCACGGCCAACGACATAAGCACCATTCCGAGACCTCTGCTTGACCGAATGGAACTCATTGAGGTGCCAGGCTATGTCACCGAGGAAAAGATAGAGATAGCTAAGCGCCACCTCGTGCCAAGGGAAGTGAAGAACAATGGTCTCGACAAGACGGAGGCGAAGATAAAATTCTCAAAGCAGGCATTGGAGAACATCATAGAAAACTATACCCGCGAGAGCGGCGTCAGGCAGCTGGAGAAGCAGATTGACAAGGCTCTGAGAAAAGAGGCACTGCGCATTGCCATGAGCGAGCCAATACCAGAAAAGGCCATCTCCGTGGCCGACGTGGAAGACCTGCTCGGCAAGCCGCCATTCATGCGCGACATATACCAAGGCAACGACTATGCCGGCGTGGTGACAGGCTTGGCCTGGACCTCGGTGGGTGGCGAGATACTCTTCATAGAGACCTCGCTCTCGAAAGGCAAGGCCGGAAAGCTGACGCTGACGGGAAACCTCGGCGACGTGATGAAGGAGAGTGCCATAATAGCCCTGCAATACGTGAAGGCCAATTGCGACAAGTTGGGCGTGGATTACCGCGTGTTCGAGAACTGGAACATCCACATACACGTGCCAGAGGGCGCCACGCCAAAAGATGGCCCATCGGCAGGCATAACGATAGCCACATCGTTGGCCTCGGCGCTTACGCAGCGCAAGGTGAGGCTCAACACCGCCATGACGGGTGAGATAACCCTTCGCGGCAAGGTGTTGCCCGTGGGAGGAATAAGGGAGAAGATTCTCGCGGCGAAGCGTGCCGGCATAACCGACATCGTGATTTGCAGGGACAACAAGAAGGACATCGAGGAGATACCCCAAGAGTTTCTGAAAGGCGTGAGCTTCCACTATGTGGAAAACGTGCAGGACGTTTGGGACTTCGCGCTTACCGACGAGAAGGTGAAGAACCCGATAGACCTCACCATTCCCAACGACGAGGACAAGCACGAGAAGAAGGACAACGAAAAGTAAACAAGATAAACAAGCACAGGGACACAAGCTGTCCCGATAAACAGATATGGATTTTCAGCTCCAATATACCGACAAAGCCTCTGATGCCCGCGCGGGCGTGATAACCACCGATCATGGCAAGATAGAGACGCCGATATTCATGCCAGTGGGTACCGCAGGCGCGGTAAAAGGCGTTCATTTCAGCGAGTTGCGGTCTCAGGTTAAAGCACAGATTATTCTCGGCAACACTTACCACCTTTACCTGCGTCCAGGCCTTGAGGTGCTCAGGAAGGCTGGCGGCCTTCATGGTTTCAATGGTTGGGAGCGCCCTATCCTTACAGATAGTGGTGGCTTCCAGGTGTTCTCCCTGTCGGGCATTCGTAAGCTCACGGAGGAAGGCTGCGAGTTTCGTTCACACATTGACGGCTCTAAGCACATTTTCACCCCCGAGAACGTGATGGACACCGAGCGCGTGATAGGCGCGGACATAATGATGGCCCTCGACGAGTGTCCTCCTGGCGTGAGCGATTATGCCTATGCCAAGAAGAGCCTCGGCATGACCCAGCGCTGGCTCGACCGCTGCATAAAGCGTTTCAACGAGACGGAGCCGCTATACGGCTACCATCAGTCGCTATTCCCGATAGTGCAGGGATGCACGTTCAAGGACCTCAGGCAAGAGGCCGCCAAGTATGTGGCCGACAAGGGCGCGGAAGGCAACGCGATAGGAGGCTTGGCGGTAGGTGAGCCCACAGAGGTGATGTATGAGATGATAGAGGTGGTCAACGAGATTCTGCCCAAGGACAAGCCACGTTACCTGATGGGCGTAGGCACTCCGCAAAACATCCTTGAGGGCATTGAGCGAGGAGTGGACATGTTCGACTGCGTGATGCCGACACGCAACGGACGCAACGCCATGCTCTTCACCTATGAGGGCACGATGAACATGCGCAACAAGAAATGGGAGATGGACTTCTCGCCGGTTGACGCAGACGGTTGCGAGATAGACCGCGTCACGACAAAGGCGTATCTGCACCACCTTTTCAAGGCGCAGGAGTTGCTTGCCATGCAGATCGCGAGCATACACAATCTCGCTTTCTACTTGAGGCTTGTCACCGACGCGAGAAAACACATCATCGCCGGCGACTTCGTGCAGTGGAAGAATGGCATTATAGACCAACTGGGGCAGAGGCGATAAGAAGAAAGGCTAAGTATGAAGAGTTTCAGTAAGATAAGGAAGCATCGCCGACTCTACAAGGCTGGAAGATGGATGTCGAGGCACCCGAAATGGTTGCATCGCTTCTTCAGGTGGACAGCCAACCACACGCGCCTGCTTCAAAGGATATTCAAATGGATTGGCAGGAGGCTTCGCTTCCTGCGAGTGCTGAGATATCTCAACGTCTTCCGTTATATCAAGAGGATAGATTGGTACATCATCAAGAAGTTTATAGGGACATATTTCTTCTCCATAGCCTTGATTATCTCCATATCCATCGTCTTCGATATCAATGAGAACCTGGCGAAGTTCACCGAATACCATGCGCCATTGAGCGCCATAGTGTTCGATTACTACGCCAACTTCATCCCTTATTTCGCCAACCTCTTCAGCGCGTTGTTCGTCTTCATCGCGGTCATCTTTTTCACCACTAAGCTCGCGGGCAACTCTGAGGTCATAGCCATGCTCTCGGCCGGAATCTCGTTCAAGCGCCTGCTGAGGCCTTACATGATGTCGTGCGTGTTTCTTTCCGCGTTGTCGTATTATCTCTCTGCCTACGTCATTCCTCACGGGACGGTGATTAGGCAAAACTTCGAGTCGATGTACAAGAACAAGAAGAAGAACACGTCGGCGGAGAATGTGCAGTTGCAGGTGGCGCCAGGGGTCATCGCCTACATTCAGCACTACGACAACAACATGAAGCGAGGCTATGGCTTCTGTCTCGACAAGTTTCAGGAAAAGAAGCTCGTCTCCCACTTGACTGCCACTGACGTGCAGTATGACACAATCTCAGACAGCAAGTACCATTGGACGCTTTCCAACTGGAAGCTTCGCCAGTTGAAAGGCTTGAGGGAGCACATCACGAGTGGGGCGCGCAAGGATTCCGTGATACAGATGGAGCCTACCGACCTTGTATACTCCAAAGGCCAACAGGAGACATTCACGTCGCCGGAACTCAAAGACTACATCTCCAAGCAGATAGACCGCGGCTCTGGAAATGTGGTTCAATATCAAGTGGAGTATTACAAGCGAATAGCCTCTTCGTTCGCGTCGTTCATACTCACCATCATCGGAGCATCGCTCTCAGCGAGAAAGCGAAAAGGAGGAATGGGTGTCTACCTCGGCATAGGCTTGGCACTGTCGTTTGGATACATCTTGTTCCAGACCATCTCTGCCACATTCGCCATCAACGCCGGCTTCCCGCCAATGTTGGCCGCGTGGATGCCGAACATCGTGTTCTCCATAATAGCGTTTGTCTGTTATAGAAAGGCACCAAATTAAAATCACCCCATCAACCATCCCATGCCGCCTTGGCGGTTGTCATTAAAAGAAAGAAAACAATGAAATTTGAAGAATTAAATCTCACCGACAACGTTCTCGACGCTCTTTACGACATGCGTTTTGATGAATGCACCCCTGTGCAGGAAAAGTGTATACCGCCTATCTTGGATGGCCACGACGTCATGGGCGTGGCCCAGACAGGAACGGGAAAGACGGCCGCGTATCTGCTGCCCATCCTCTCCAAGCTTGACAGTGGCGACTATCCCAAGGATGTTGTCAACTGCATAGTGATGTCGCCGACGCGTGAGCTTGCCCAGCAAATAGACCAGGCGATGCAAGGCTTTTCTTATTACTTGCCCGACGTGTCGAGCGTGGCCGTGTACGGTGGCAACGACGGCAACCGTTACGACCAGGAGATGAAGAGCATGCGCCTTGGAGCCGACGTCATTATCGCCACTCCTGGACGATTGATATCGCATATCTCCATGGGGAACATCGACTTGTCGAAAGTAAGCTTCTTCGTTCTCGACGAGGCCGACCGTATGCTTGACATGGGTTTCTCTGACGACATCATGAAAATAGCCTCAAAGCTTCCGGACAATTGCCAGACAATAATGTTCTCGGCCACTATGCCAAAAGACATAGAGAAGCTTGCACAGAGCTTGTTGAAGAATCCTGTTGAGGTAAAGCTTGCTGTGAGCAAGCCCGCCGAGAAGATAAAGCAGAGTGCATATATTTGCTATGAGACGCAAAAGTTGCAAATCATACAGGACATTTTCAAGGCTGGCGACTTGAAACGAGTGATAATCTTCTCTGGCAGCAAGATGAAGGTGAAGCAGATAAACCAGGCCCTGCAAAAGATGAAAATCAACAGTGGGGAAATGCACTCCGACCTTGAGCAAGCTGAGAGGGATGACATAATGTTCAAGTTCAAGAGCGGCCAGATAGATGTGCTCGTGGCTACCGATATCGTGGCGCGCGGTATTGACATTGACGACATAGCAATGGTCATCAACTTTGACGTTCCGCACGATGCCGAGGACTATGTCCACCGCATTGGCCGCACGGCACGTGCCGACAGGGATGGCGTTGGCATCACGTTTGTCAACGAGGACGACATGTACGCCTTCCACCAGATAGAGAAATTCCTTGGACAGGACATTCAAAAGAATCCGTTGCCTGAAGGTTGCTTGGAAGGCCCAGAATACACCACGTCGCGCCGTCCGGGCAAGACGTCGGCCAAGAGCCGGAGGAGGAAAGACCGTGACACTAATGCCCACAAGGACTCGAAGCAACGGTCTGGACGCGGCAGGGACAAGGGTGACAACAGGAATGCTGAAGACAGGCAGAGGCAAAAGTCAAAGCGCGGTAATCAGCAAGAACAGAGCCAAGGCCAACAGCAAGACCAACAGCAGAAAAAGCAAGGCCAGCAGAAACAAGGTCAGCAGCCGAAGCAAGGCCAGAAACAAGGCCAACAGTCACAGCAAGACCAACAACAGAAGCAAGGTCAGCAGCAAACACAGCAACAAGGTCAGCAGAAGCAAGACCGGAGGCAGCGCGGAAAAGGACAAAAGCAGGAACGCCAGCACGCTCAACAACAACAGGCAAGGCCTGAGGGCGAAAGCCAAAAGCAGCGCGGACGCCATAAATATGCCGACAAGCAACGCAGGCAGCAGACGCAAAACCAGAAGGCGCAATCAAAGCAGGCTGAGGACGGAAAGCAGAAAGCAAAGAAAGGCGTGGTTCAGCCTAACCTCAATGAGCGCGGCTTGAAAGGCTTCATAAAGCATCCGATTCGTTGGATTATGAACATTGGCAAGAAATAAATAGCCAAAAGTCTTAATATCATTTAACATGGAAAAGCAAAGGAAAAGCAGTTTGTCAGAGTGCACCACCATAGTCGTTGGTGGTGAACTGACAGGTGACGGTTCGCGCATATACGCTCGAAGCGAGGACTTCGACGCCATGCGTTGCAAGAACTGGCTTGTCTTTGACGAAACCGACAACGGACCCGAAGAGTTTGTTGCCAACGACAGTGCCTTCAAGTGTCCACTGCCTAAGAAACGTTTAGGTTATACCGCACTGCCTGACTATCAGTATCATCATGAATGGGGCAGCGCTGGTTTCAACACGGCAGGAGTGGGAGAGAGCTCCACGGAAACCATCTTCAGCAGTCCGGAGGCATTGAAACATGACCCTTACGTAGCTGACGGATTGGCTGAAAACTGCACCTACAACACGGTGTTGCCATATATCCATACAGCGCGTGAAGGCGTGGAAAGGCTTGGAGCCATGATTGAAAAGTACGGCTCTGCTGAAGGATTCGGCATTGGCTTCATCGACAACAAGGAGACTTGGTATCTCGAGAACGCTTGCGGACACCACTGGCTCGCGTGCCGTATCCCGAATGACAAGTATTTTGTAACGGGTAACCAAAGTCGTTTCCGTGACTATGATCCCGACGACACGGATAATTTCCTTGCCGATAAGGATTTGCTTTCTTTCGCTGAGAAAAACGGCTTGTGGAATCCTAAGGATGGAAAGTTTGACTTTCATAAGGCCTACTCAAAAGACGATATCGCCGACCATACCTACAATTATACGCGTGTATGGGGCTTGCAAAAGCTCTTCACGCCATCGATGGTGCAGGACGTGAATGTAAACGACTTCCCCGTATATGCTACACCAGACAGTGGGCACATTGGTATCAAGGAATTGCGCCAGGCTTTCCGTTTCCACTACGACGGCACAGATCATGACCCGTACCTCCACAACAACGGGCACGAACCATGGCGTCCGGTTTCCATTTTCAGGACCACGCAGACCCACCTGCTTCAGGTTCGTCCTTGGCTTCCTGACGCCATTGGCCACATTACATATGTAGCTAACGGAATGGCTGACCTGGGAGTATTCCTGCCTATCTATCAAGGCATAAAGAGTTTCCCTAAGGCTTATCAGATTGGTGATAATCATTGTTCCGACGGTTCTGCTTATTGGAAATTCCGCAAGGTTATGACATTGGCCATGACCAACTATAACGTTTATGCTCCTTTGGTGAAAGAGACTTACGCTAAACTGGAGGCGGAGAATGACCAGCGTCAAAAAGAGTTTGAGGCTAAGTATCTTGCCATTTATAAGGACAGTCCAATGGAGGCGCAAGACATGCTTCAGCATTTCAGCGACACCATTCTTATCCATGCGCTTGAGGTTGCCGACAAGCTCACACTTGAACTCTTCACTCGCCTTACAGAGGAAACGATGAAGAACTACATGTTCCATGGAGCTTGATTAAGTGAAACAATACCTATACACATAAACGACAAGGGCGGCTTTATTTCAAAGTCGCCCTTGTGTATTTTGTTATTTATAGATTAAAATTCGTGTCTCGTTTTTGTAGTCCCACGAAAGACGTTAGATTATTGACGCGGCCCTTACACGGCTCAATGTCTCTGGCGTCATTTGCAGATAGCTTGCGATATAAACCAATGGTGCGCGAAGCACGACTTGCGGCTTCATCTTGCACAGGCGTAAATACCTGTTCTGCGCCGTCTCAAACCTCAACAGGTCTGCGTGAATCTGGGAAATGATGAGGCTCTCTTCCAGTATCTTCCTGTACAAAATCTGGATGTTGACGTTGTGTAGTGCCACTTGCTCAAGCCTGTGCTTTGGAATGAGATATATGGAAGAAGGCTCCAGTGCCTCAATTTGCAGTCGAGTGGGCTCTTCCTTGAAAAGACTCTCGATGCACATGAATATCTCACCATCAGAACCGATGTGCTCGGTCAACTCCTTGTTATTCTTGAAATAGAACTGCCTAACTAATCCCTTGTCTATGTAATAAATGTTCTCACAGACTTCACCTTCTTTTAAAATCATCTCTCCCTTCGAATACCTCTTCGGTACGAGGATGCTTTCAAGCATGTCAAGCTCTTCGTGAGTCATCGTGCTGTACTTTCTCGCAAGCTCACGTGCTATGTCACGGGTTGTGTTCTGAAGTTCTTTCATCGTTATGATATTATTTAGGCTATAAAATTGTTCTTCCAAACTTAGTCAAGCTTCAACACGGCGAGGAAAGCCTTTTGTGGAACTTGCACATTGCCGATTTGCTTCATGCGCTTTTTGCCCTTCTTTTGCTTTTCAAGAAGTTTCCTCTTTCGGCTTACGTCACCGCCATAACACTTGGCAAGCACGTCCTTCCTGACCTGCTTCACGGTTTCTCGTGCCACTATTTTCGCGCCAATGGCGGCTTGAATGGCTATGTCGTATTGCTGACGCGGAATCAGCTCTTTTAGTTTGCCACACATGTTACGACCCATAGTGACGGCGTTGTCTTGATGTGTAAGAGTGGACAAGGCGTCAACAGGCTCACCGTTGAGCAAGATGTCAAGTTTGACAAGCTTTGACGGACGGTAGCTGTCTATGTGGTAATCGAAAGACGCATAGCCTTTGGAAATGGATTTCAGCTTGTCATAGAAGTCGATGACTATCTCGCCCAATGGAATCATGAAGTGCAGCTCCACCCTGTTACCGGAAATGTATTGCTGATCAAGTAGTTCTCCACGTTTGTCAAGGCAAAGCTTGATGATTGGGCCGATATAATCGCTCGACGTAATGATGCTTGCCTTGATGTAAGGCTCATCAATATGGTCAATCTCGGTAGGGTCGGGCAGGCCACTCGGATTATGAACCTCCAATTCATCACCTTGCTTAGTGTACACTTTATAAGACACGTTTGGCACGGTGGTAATGACTTCCATGTTGAATTCACGGTCAAGACGTTCCTGCACAATCTCCATGTGCAGAAGACCGAGGAAGCCGCAACGGAAACCAAAGCCTAACGCCTGCGAGGACTCTGGCATGAAAGTAAGGCTTGCGTCGTTGAGTTGCAACTTTTCAAGCGAGCTGCGAAGGTTTTCGTATTCAGTTGGGTCAATAGGGTAAACACCTGCGAATACCATTGGCCTAACCTCTTGGAATCCCTCAATGGCTTTCTCGCAAGCATTATTAACGTGGGTTATGGTGTCTCCCACTTTAACCTCTGTCGCTGTCTTGATACCTGATATGATATATCCTACCTCGCCGGTAGACAGCTCCTTGCGAGGTTCCATGTCCATCTTCAAGACACCAACCTCGTCGGCCGTATATTCCATGTCGGTCTGCACGAACTTCACCTTGTCGCCTTGACGAACTACGCCGTTGATGACCTTTCCAAGGACTATGATACCGCGGAAAGAGTTGAATATGGAGTCGAAGATAAGCATTTGCAGCGGCTTCTTGGGGTCACCCTTAGGCGACGGTATTCGCTCCACGACAGCTTTCAGTATGTCTGGCACGCCTTCGCCTGTCTTGCCGCTGGCCCTGATGATGCTCTCGTGGTCACAACCTATAAGGTCCACGATTTCGTCCTCAACCTCATCAGGCATGGCGTTGGGCATGTCTATCTTGTTGATGACAGGTATTATTTCCAGGTCGTGGTCAATGGCCATATACAAGTTGGATATGGTCTGGGCTTGTACGCCTTGCGTGGCATCCACTACAAGCAATGCGCCTTCGCATGCGGCGATACTCCTTGACACCTCATAGCTGAAGTCAACGTGTCCCGGAGTGTCTATTAAGTTGAGAATGTATTTCTGTCCATTAAGCTCATATTCCATCTCTATGGCGTGGCTCTTGATGGTTATGCCACGCTCACGCTCAAGATCCATGTCGTCAAGCATCTGATTCTCAGTAATCTTGATGGTCTTGGTGTATTCAAGCATTCTGTCAGCCAATGTTGACTTTCCGTGATCGATATGAGCTATAATGCAAAAATTGCGGATGTTTTCCATTCGAAAATAGTAATCTTTGTCGCAAAGTTACAAAAAAGATGGGACAATGATTATCTAAAATTACATATTTTTCTTAACTTTGCGCTAAAAAGAATTCAAAACAAAGAAGACAGAATATAGACGATGAATCACAAGTTATTGTTTCTTGCTTTTGTGGCTCTTTTATTTTCGGGGTGTCACCGCACCACGTTGGAAGACCTTGCGGCAAAGACGGCGGAAGATTATACGGAACGTTATTGTCCAACGCCAGTGGAAAACTGTCAGCGGACAGACAGTGTTACCTTTTCCCGTGAAACACATACGTTTGGTTATTATTATTCCTTGTCAGGCAAGTTGGATGATTCTGCCATCATAGAAATTCATAAGAAAGAAATCGTGTCAACCATCCTTGGCAGCTTGAAAGATAACACAAGCATGAAGGAGTATAAGCAAGCGGGTTATAATTTCCGTTATGTGATGAAATCGAGCACTACTGGCGAAGTCTTGATTGACAAGACGTTTACAAAAAAAGAATATAATTAGCTTGTAGCCATGGCGAAAGACAAGACCATGTATGTCTGCAGCAACTGCGGATATGAGTCGGCCAAGTGGCTTGGGCGTTGCCCTTCCTGTGGCGAGTGGGATAGTTTCAAGGAGATAAAAGTTGATGCCAACTATGGCTCCATGAACGCTAAGAACACGGCGGCTTCATTCAGCAAGCGCGTTGGCAAGTCGCTTGTGGGCCATGACGATAGCAAACCGCTGCGTCTTAAAGAAATACCCTTGCAAGACGCGCCGAGAATAGACACCAACGATCCAGAATTAAACCGCGTATTGGGAGGAGGTCTCGTACCGGGGAGCATTGTGTTGCTTGGCGGTGAGCCAGGCATAGGAAAGTCGACCCTCACTTTGCAGACCCTTCTTGGCATGCACGACATGCCTATCTTGTATGTCAGTGGAGAGGAGAGCGCTCATCAAATAAAGATGAGGGCGGAGAGAATAAGAAAAGGGGCGCATGGTGACACTGTTGGCAAGGATGGAAATGCTGACGACCCGGCGAATGAAATTGATAACGTGTTTATCCTTTGTGAGACATCGTTGGAAAAGATATATGCTGGCATTCAGCAATTGCATCCAAGTCTTGTGGTGATTGACTCAATCCAGACCATATCCACAGAGCAAGTCGATTCTTCTCCCGGAAGCATTTCACAAGTCAGGGAATGCGCGGCGTCCTTGCTAAGATTCGCAAAGAGCAGCGGAGTACCTGTCATACTCATTGGCCACATAAACAAGGAAGGCACTTTGGCTGGTCCAAAAATCCTTGAGCATATTGTTGACACCGTGATACAGTTTGAGGGTGACCAACATTATGTATACAGGATATTGAGAAGTATTAAAAACCGATTTGGCAGCACGTCGGAACTCGGTATTTATGAAATGCGACAAGACGGCCTGCGCGCGGTATCAAACCCCTCAGAGCTTCTTTTAACAGAAAACCATGATGGACTTTCAGGAGTGGCCATCAGTTCCACCATAGAAGGTCTCAGACCTTTCCTTGTGGAAACCCAAGCCCTTGTCTCGACAGCCGCGTATGGCACGCCACAACGTTCGGCGACAGGATTTGACCAACGCAGGTTGAACATGCTTCTTGCCGTATTGGAGAAGCGCGTTGGTTTCAAACTTATGCAAAAAGACGTATTCCTCAACATTGCCGGCGGGATGAGGGTCACGGATATGGCCATGGACCTTAGCGTGATAGCCGCCGTGTTGTCAAGTAATGTTGACACGCCAATTGAGAATGGTTGGTGCATGTGCGGCGAGGTGGGGCTTAGCGGTGAGGTAAGGCCTGTCAGCCGTGTGGAACAGCGAATAGCCGAAGCGGAGAAACTCGGATTCAATCACATTATATTGCCCGCTTATAACATGAAAGGTATAAACCTTAAAAAATATGCCATTCAACTTCATCCTGTCAAGAAAGTGGAGGAAGCGCTTAGGGCTTTGTTTAATTAATGATTAATAATTAATAATCTGACTTATGAAAGACAGTATAATAATAGTCAGCGGTGGAATGGATTCCATCACGATGCTTTACGAATATAAGGATCGCATTGCCTTGGGCGTGTCGTTCAACTATGGAAGCAATCACAATCAGCGTGAGATTCCGTTTGCGGAGTTGCACTGCAAGCGTTTGGGTATACCTCACATAACCATCGACCTTGGTTTTATGTCTGAATATTTCAAGTCAAGCCTGTTTGAAGGCGCCGAGGCCATTCCAGAGGGAAACTATGACGACGAGAACATGAAGTCTACCGTAGTTCCTTTTCGCAATGGCATAATGCTTTCGATAGCCGTTGGACTTGCGGAGTCTAACCACTTGAAACATGTGATGATGGCCAATCACGGTGGCGATCACGCCATTTACCCGGATTGCCGTCCCGAGTTCGTAAACAACATGTCAGCGGCAGCTAAGGCAGGCACTTACGTGGGTGTTGAGATATGGGCCCCTTACACAAACTTGACTAAGGCTGACATCGCGAGACATGGCAAGGCCCTTGGCATAGATTACAGCGAGACTTGGAGTTGTTACAAGGGTGGCGAGAAGCATTGTGGAAAATGTGGAACATGCAGGGAGCGTAGGGAAGCCCTGCGTGAGGCTGGCATCAACGACACTACGGAATATGAGGACGATTAGGAATCTTGGATTAATCAAGGGCAGGGTGGCAATGACGTCTGTCTTTAGCCTGTTATTGCTTTCCACTTCAATATGTTCTTGCAACAAGAGTTATAAAGAGAAAAAGCAAAAGGAGAAACTATCGCGCGAGGAACTGTTGCGCGAGGATAGTCTTGCGTTGAAAGTTGCCACGGTGCCCACCCTTGATTGTTTGCCACTTTTCATTGGAGTGGAGGATAGCCTGTTCAAGAAAAACGGCGTGGACGTGCGCTTGAAGCAGAGAAGTGCCCAGATTGATTGCGACACGTTGATAAAAGGCAAGTACGTTGAAGGCATGGTCAGCGACCTTATACGCACGGAAAGATTGAAGAAAAAGGGCGTGGCGTTGCGATACATAACTGCGACGAACGCTTATTGGCAACTGTACACAAATCGTATTTCGCGCATCAAGGAGCTCAAGCAATTATCTGACAAGATGATAGCAATGACGCGATTTTCCGTGACAGATTATCTTGCGGATTATGCGATAGACAGCGCCAAACCCAAGTTTGACGTTTTTAAGGTTCAGATTAATGATCCACGTATTCGCATAAAAATGATTATCAACAACGAGATGGATGCGGCGCTGTTCACTGAGCCTCAAGCCACGACCGCGCGCTTGTATAATAACCCGATGCTTATGGATAGTCGTGACAAGAACATACGTCTCGGTGTGATAGCGTTCAGGGAAAACGCGCTGAAAGACAAAAGGCGGCAGAAACAACTCGACAACTTCGTAAAGGCATATAACATTGCCGTGGATTCAATCAATCGTTTTGGATTGCAACACTATGCTACTGTCATCACCAAATATACAAACGCTGATGCTAAAACCATTAAGGCCTTGCCTAAATTGCGGTTCAATCATGTGAGGCAGCCAAGAGAGCGTGACATTAACATTGCGAAAAGATATTGACAGACAGTATATGACAAGACTTGACGATACCAACTGGAAAGACTTCATCAGGAGCACAAGCTCGCTAAAGAAACAATTGTCAGAGAGACAGCCTCTTGGTTCTGTATTGAGCAAGACAAGTGCCATCATGGCTGATTATTCGCGTCCGTCTGACGACGAGCTTGAGAGCATAGGCGATAGCTACCGCTTGATGAGCGAATATATGCTTCGTGGTTTTCAAGACAATTCGCGCGCCGACTTATATGGCAAATTGGTTCAACGTCTTTATAGGAAACTGACGGACGTTGAACTGCAAGTGCGCAAGCAGTTTGATCCTTTCGTAAGAACATTGGTACCTCGCGATGCCACGCGGCTTGACGTGGACAGCCTTCGTAATGGCCTTGAGCTGTTTGTGTCAGACTTGGCAATGTTGACACTTGAGCCAGAGCAAAAGGTAGCTGAAAAGCGCAAGATGCTTTATGAACGTCGGCATAATATAATGTCGAATGCTTTCAATCAAATATTGTGTTCTGGACAGTGGAGCAATGAACATGCCAACGACATTGCGAATCTCATTCTTTCTCCCATAATCGAGACAACCGACGCGCTTTCATTGTCTGCGGCGGTTATGATGTCGTCACTTTTGTCGCCCGACCCGGTAAAGGTATTGCTGCTATTAAGAATTTACAAGGAAGCTACGGATGAAAAGTTGAAGCAAAGGGCTCTCATTGGCTGGGTATTCGCGTTGGACAATGGGGATTTCAACTTGTTCCCGAACATAAGGGAAAGCTTAAAACCATTGATGGCAGACAAGGGCTTTCGTGATGAGTTGGTGGAACTGCAAATGCAAGTCGTGTTTTGCATGTCTGCCGAACAAGATACCGAAACGATAGAGAGGGACGTTATGCCAAACATAATCAAGAACCAAAATCTTGAAGTAACGAGGTTTGGCATAAGGGAGAAAGACGAAAACCCGATGGACGACATTCTCCATGGTGATAGCAGCGACAAGAAAATAGAGGAAATGGAACAAGGCATGCGCAAAATGGCGGAAATGCAGAAGCGTGGCGCAGACATCTATTTTGGCGGATTCTCCAAGATGAAGCGTTTTGGTTTCTTCTTTACCTTGTCCAATTGGTTTACGCCTTTTTACATGCTGCACCCCGGCCTTGGTCATTTACCGCAAGAGGTAAGAGACACAAAGTTCATGTCTAACTTATTGTCAACTATGCCATTTTGTGACTCGGATAAATACAGTTTCGCATTGGCAATGTCCTCGGTTTTTCCCCAACTGCCTGCCAACATCAAGGAAATGATAAGCAACAACGCCGGCATGGTCGTGCCAGGCATGGAAGGAGTCATGAATACTCCTGCTTTTTTTCGCAGGCAATATCTTCAAGACCTTTACAGGTTTTTCCGCATCAATGACAGTCGTAAGGCTTTCAGCAATCCTTTTGACAACGATGCTAACCGAATGTTTCTTGACAATCCGGTTTTTCATGCGACCATGCACGATGGTGCCATTGGCATCGTAAAGTTTCTTATAAAACGGAAGATGTTAGTTGTTGCCAAGGCGATGCTCGACAACTATTATGATGAGAGTCGATTGGATGATAACCTTTTGGCAGCTCGAATAGCCTTAAAAGACGGTTATTTCAGCCAGGCCGAGGAGTTGTTTGCCAAGGCATATGAAATTGAGAATCATGGTGAGCAATCGCTGAAAGGTTATGCCCAAGCAAGTTTTCATTGTGCTCATTATGCCAAGGCCACGGAGCTCTATCGTCGTCTGTCGGAACTCTTCCCGGATAAACAGCAGTACAAGATGAACGAGGCTATTGCGCTCATCAATGACAACAAGGAAGACGAAGCGGTTAAGATTCTCTACGAGCTTTATTATAACGACCAAGGCAATGTCGACGTGAGGAGAGTGTTGGCATGGGGACTTCTATGCACGAAACAAACGGAAAAGGCGTTGAAACTGTATGAAGGCATCCTTGCCTCGGGCAGTGACGTTGCCGTCGACCATCTCAACGCTGGCTATTGCCTATGGTTCATGGGGCAAGGAGAAAGTGCCGCTAAACGCTTTACAGAATTTGTGTCTATTAAGGCCGAAGAGGCAAAAAAAGCAAAGACGCATCTCCACGTGAATATCCTTTCGGATAAGTTCAAGGAAGACGCGTCTTTGCTTGATCGTTATGATATTTCAGCAATTGACCGATTGATTATGGCTGGCGTTTAGCCATTCATTGAGGCAAGGAACTCAACATTGTTGCGGGTATGAACCATGCGGTCGTGGATAGTGTTCATGGCCTCCAATGGTGTCATTTCCGCAATATACTTACGCAGAATCCACATCCTGTCAAGAGAAGTCTTGTCAAGAAGCAGGTCGTCGCGGCGGGTGCTCGATGCCACGAGATTGACTGACGGGAAGATGCGCTTGTTGGACAGGCTGCGGTCGAGTTGCAACTCCATGTTGCCCGTTCCCTTGAATTCCTCGAATATCACCTCATCCATCTTAGAGCCCGTGTCTATAAGTGCAGTGGCAATGATGGTGAGCGATCCTCCGCCTTCGATATTTCTTGCCGCGCCGAAGAAGCGTTTGGGCTTTTGCAACGCGTTGGCGTCAACACCACCGGTAAGAACCTTGCCTGAAGCTGGAGATACCGTGTTGTATGCTCTTGCCAAACGCGTTATGGAGTCGAGGAATATTACAACGTCATGTCCACATTCCACCATTCGTTTCGCTTTCTCAAGCACAATGCCGGCTATCTTTACGTGGCGTTCGGCTGGTTCGTCAAAAGTAGACGCTATTACCTCGGCGTTGACTGTGCGAGCCATGTCTGTGACTTCCTCAGGACGCTCATCGATGAGAAGCATCATCAAGTAAGCCTCCGGATGGTTAGCGGCTATCGCGTTGGCAATGTTTTTCATCAAGATGGTTTTACCGGTCTTCGGCTGAGCCACGATCAGCGCGCGCTGGCCTTTTCCTATTGGAGCGAACAAGTCTACTATTCTGGTGGACAGATTTGTCGTGGCAGGATCACCGGTAAGGTCAAACTTGCAGTCAGGGAACAGTGGCGTGAGGTTCTCGAATGGCACGCGATTCCTAACTTCCTCTGGACGACGACCGTTTATTGAAACGATGCTTGTCATCGGGAAGTATTTCTCCCCATCGTGTGGCGGGCGTACGCGTGCTTCAATCACGTCTCCCGTCTTCAAGCCATAACGCCTGATCTGGTTATTGGGAACATAGACGTCGTCTGGTGACGAAAGATAATTGTAATCGCTTGAACGCAAGAAACCATAGCCATCAGCCATTACCTCAAGTACGCCGTTGGCTGAGATGATGTCGTTGAAATCGAAAGGCTCAGGCGTGTCAATGTTATTGTCGTTCTGGGGAACTTCCGTTTCCACAGGTGGTTGTTGAACGAATGAAGGTCCTGTGGTGGGATGGTCAAACATGTCGTAGTTTGGCGTAATGCCTTGGTCTTCCACGGGTATGTCAACCACGGTGATGAAGTCTGTGCCATCAGCAGGGTCTCCTTCCCAAACGCTATCTGTGGCATCATTGTCCTCTGGCGTATCGGATGCGTCTTCTTTCTCGGTCTTGGCATTCTCGTTCTGTGCCGCTATCTTAGCTTGAAAATTGGCAATCATGTTGGTGGTGCCATCATTGTTGCCATTTTCTGTCGGTACTACTGCAGGCAGAATGTCTTTATGCGTCACAGGAGCAGGAACATTTGAAATGGCCTCTTGCGCGTAAGCCTTCTGCCCTGTGCTGTTTGAACCTGAGGCTATCATGTTTTTCACTTCCGCGATTTTGGCCATAAGCTCACGTTCAGCTTTGGTCTTGGGCCCACGATGTTTCGGTTGACTCTTTAACGCCTCCTCAAGCTCAGCAAGAAGTTTTTGAGGGTCAGACGTGTCGTTGAACAACGTCATTGACTTTAAGTTTTTGTCTTGTGAGGGAGTATTGTCTGTTTGTTGGTTGTTGTCATTAGTCGACTGTTTCTTGCTCCCGATCACGGCTTGTCTGTCAAGGATAGCATAAGCCAATTCCTCATTTGTAGTGTAAGTTTCAGGGGATAGCTCAAGCTTTCTGGCAATATCGGCAAGTTCTTCCTTACCCATGACAGATAATTCTTCTTTCTTGTACATATATAATGTATGAAAATATTGATTTTAGAATAAGAGTTACACTTCCAAAGAACTGGAAATGCCTAAATAAATTTCTTATAGGTGCAAAGTTACGAAAAAATGATTAAATCTAACTGTTTTATTCGTGTTTTTTCCCACTTTTTTTCAATCATGTTTCATTTTAGGTTAGAAATGAAAAGGCAAGTTAATTATTTTCATAAGTAACTTGCCCTTTCATTATCAATGGTGACCTTATTTACTTAGGTATTTGCTGAAGAATTTCCATTCCTCTTCGCCAATGTCTATATCCTTGTCGTGCCAACAATGTGGAGCTCCAATTACTCGATATAGCCACACTTCCGTTCCTTTTTTCCCGCCATCGTAGCGGTATTTAATGATGTTATGCCCCTTGTCCCCACGCAGGCTTCCAATCTCTGTCGAGTCCTTGAATGAGCAGCCATTAACCTTCACGACTCTGTTCACGGCATCCTCGACACCGAGGTAGGCTCCCCATCCACCTTTGTTCTCAGCGTCTCCATCCCATTCTGACGTGTGGTCAGCCGTACCGTGAATCTCAGCAAAAGGCACTGGCCTTTTCATTTTCAGCTTCTCGGGAATCCATGACAGTGTCAATCCCGCAACGGAAAAGAAAGCGCGAAAAGTCGTTTGGTTCGTATAAGCAAGTAGATAACTTATGTCCCCGCCATTTGACATACCCGTGAAGAAAGTGTTTTTACGGCTCAAGTGATAACGTTTCTGCACCACACGAGCGAGTTTGCACAACGATTTTACGTCGTCTTGTTTCCAACCTTCTTGCTTTGGGTAGCCAACGTTCCATCCCGTGCGTCCCTTGGGAGCCTTGTATCCCTGTGGGGCGCAAATGGCGAATCCGTATTTGTCGGCTGCTTTTGAGAGTGACTTTGGCCACTTCGGATAACTGCCATAGCCGTGGGTCACTAAGAGCAGTGGTGCGTCTTTTTTGATGTTCGCTGGCAGATACATCACGAACTGGCGCGTTCCATCGCTCAATGTCACAGAGTCGCGCAGGCTGCTCTGTGCATTGGTTGACAACGATGAGAATATTATTATCAATAGAATGACAATTCTCATTTCGTCTATCTGATTATCGTTTAAGCCACTTTCTCAAGCTTCTTCATCACGGAGAATATGAAGACGAAGCTTGCAATACACAATGCTACAAGCACGCCCCAAACTGCCGTGAGAGGCACATTATTCCAAAGGTAAGCCGGAATCTGCACGAGGAAGTTGCCAATGGCTGTAGCGCCAAACCAGCAGCCCATCATCACACCCTGATACTTCTGAGGCGCAACTTTACTGACGAAGCTGATGCCCATGGGTGAGAGAAGAAGCTCGGCAAACGTGAGCACGAGATATGTGCTTACGAGCCACAACGGACTGACGCGCTGAGGATCGTCGGCAACGTAAGAAGCGTGATAGCTCAAGCCAATGGAGGCGGCAATCATGATGACATAACCTATGCCGGCTACCAACATTCCAAGTCCAATCTTGCGGGGGGCTGATGGCTCTTTCTTCTTTGATGCCAACCAGCCGAAGAGAGCCATGCTGACAGGTGTGAGCATGACCACGAAGCAAGGGTTGAACTGCTGATATAGTGGCACGTCAACGTTTACCGTCTGGTCAGCAGAGTCAAAGAACTTGTAACCAAGGAACGCTGCACAGGCAAGGATCACGACACCAGAGATAATCTGTCCTTTTGTGGTCTTGCTTTGGAAAATCGCGAACAGGGCGTAAACCATAACGATGACACCCAGCAGGTTGGTAACATCGAATAGCATTCCTACGAGGCCAGTGGCCGTTGTCTGCGTAAAGTCACGAGCGAAATAGGTAAGCGTCAAGCCGTTTTGGTGGAATGCCATCCAGAAGAAGATGACCACGGCGAACACGAGGAACAAGGCCACCAGTCGGCTGTGAGTGTCAGCTTTTTCCTCAGGTGTCTCAACATGAGCCTCCACGGCCTTTTCATCGTTGGCCTTCTTTGCCTTGCTGGCCGTGTTGTCCACTTGCGCGAATGTCCATCTGAAGCCGTAATATATGGCGATGGAAACTACGAGCGACAAGCAAGCCACGCCAAATGCATAGTGATAGGCCGAGGCCTCCGACGCGTTCAGGGCTGTCATTGCCCAAGCGTGGAGTTTTGTGGCGGCAGTGGGCGCGAAGAGCGCGCCAATGTTGATTGCCATGTAGAAGATGGAGAATCCGGCATCGCGTTGGTTAGCGTATTCCGGGGCATCGTAAAGCTTGCCTACCATCACTTGCAAGTTGCCTTTGAATAAAGACGTGCCCATGCTTATGAGCACCAAGGCAAGCGACATTATTGCTATCGCGGCAGCGCCTGCGCCAGCGGGAATGGCAAGCAACAGGTAGCCAATAAACATCACGATAATGCCGAACGTCACGCAACGACCGAAGCCAATCTTGTCTGCCACGGCACCGCCGACAATGGGCAGGAAATAAACGAGCATCAAGAATGTGGCATAGACGGTTCCTGCCAGTCCCTCTCCCCATCCGAAATTGGATTGAAGGAAAAGAACGAATATGGCAAGCATGGTGTAATAGCCGAAACGCTCACCTGTGTTGGCAAGGGCAAGCGCATAAAGTCCTTTTGGTTGGTTTTCAAACATATAAAATCAGTTTATGGTTTATAAAATGCTATATAGATAGTTCTTGGTCATTTCATTATGTCTACAAGCCATCCTAACTTGATGGTTATCGTGCCATAGTTGCTTGACCCGAAATAGTCGCGTTTGGAATCGCCGTATATGTTGCCGAGCCCATAATAATAGCGTGCCTCAAGCGTGAATCGCCCGAGTTTCTTAGTGGCCCATTCCACTCCGGCACCTGCCGCTATTCCATAGTCCATTTTGTTTTCCACGCTCATGGTGTCTTGCGCCACCACTTTATTAGACCGGTCATCCATGTTGCGCGTTGCCCAATCAAAATTAGACTTGGTGCTTTCGCTGACGTATATGCCCAGTTGTGGACCGGCGTTGACGAAAAAGTTGAATCCATTGTTTTCCCTTCCCCAGGCGAGGTGAGCGAAGAATGGTATCTGCACATAGTTGATTGTGCGCTCATACTTTTCGGCTTGCTTCGTTACGGTGTTGATGACGGGTTGGTTGCTCATGTCGCGTATGTCTTCCTTCCAGCCCAGTTGGCTGAAATTGACCTCAGCTTGAATGGAAGCAATGGTGGCAAAATATTTCTCCACAGTATAGCGTGCCGTGAAACCCATGTTCATGCCTCCCTTCATGCCTTGTGGCACTTTTGGGGTAAAGCGGACGGTCGTCATGTTATATCCCGCGTTTCCGCCAATGGAAAGCGTGTTGCGATGCTCGCCAATCTGCGCGTGGGCAAACAAGGGAAAGCAAATGGCGGCTAATAATATTCTGTATGGTAATCTCATGATTGTCAATATGAAATGGCTTCAACATTGCCGTTTGGCATGAAGTGGACGAGCTGGAAGAAGTCGTTTTGCATGCCTGCCGCTCCAACCTGCTTGAACCGCAATGGCGCCTGCACGGCTTTCCACGAGTTTTGGTTCTTGACGCCTCTGAACGCCTTGCCATACTTGGCGAAACCACGAAGGAAGAACTGGGCGTAATCGTAGCCTGTCAACGCGAACCTTGGCAACGCGTTTTGCATGTCTGTCTTAAACCATTGGCGATAGGATCGTGTGAGCGATTGAGTTCGGGGGCTGGCCGGATTGTAGTAGAACGTGGAAGGTATGTAAGTGTCAAACTCGTGAAATTTTGCCTCGTCAATGCCAAGATACATCATCCATTCAGTATAGCCGAAAAGCTTGATTTTCAGCGTGGGATTATTGGCTTTCAATATGGCGAGCTTGTTGAGTGCCAATGTCAGTTCAGGCGAGCGGCCGGTATTGAGTATAACGATGTTCTGGCTGGTATGGCTGAACTGCTTGGCGAACACGTCGTCAGAGCTGCCGATGTTTGTTATGCCATAGCCGATGTTGTGGCTTTCAAGGCGCGTGCGCAGCCCGAAAGTGAAGTTGCCTTTGGTGGAAGTCTTGTCGTTGCAGTCGATGAATACTGGATGGCAGTTAGGAAAAAGCTTCAAGAAAGTCTCTATGCTATTGTTCGTTTGCCTGTCATTGGTCTGGTAGACTTGGAAAATCTGCTTGTACATGGACACGTCGTCGCCCGTGATGGAGAAAGGAATTACCATTTGTATGTCGCGTGCCTTGCAAAACTCCGCGAGCGCGTGAACTTGCTTGCTATACAATGGGCCAAATATAATGTCGCACTTTGCCGCGCCGGGTTGCTTTATGAAGTTGGTTATGTCGGCGTCTATGTTCACGTTCCAAGCGTGTATGTCTATGTTCATGCCCTCCGCGCGCAACGAGTCGCACGCCATAAGCATTCCTCGGTAAAACTCCGTCATGCGGCGGCCGTCGCCGTCAACGTCGTGAAGCGGAAGCATTACGCCAACCCTTACTGTCTTGCCTGAAAATTGGCGACTGGCAGTTTGCATGGGCGTGCGCACGGGTGTGGCGGAAGTCTGCCCCGACGTGCCAGAGGCTGCATAAGGTATGCAGACATAACTGCCCTTCTTGAGCTCGAAACCGTCTACCTTCATTTCGGGGTTAGCCTCAATAAGGGCATCCACGGAAATGTTGTATTTCTTGGCTATGCCATAAAGCGTATCTTTTTTCTTTACTTGATACTTCTCCCGCCAGTTTTGTGTCTGCGCGAAGCATTGAAAACAAAACAAAGACGCAAACACGACAAGTGCGTATCGCAAAGTCATTTTCATTTCTAAATGATTTGTTTTATAATTTATTGTGCAAACTTACACAAAAAATACGACATACAAGCTGCATCCTTAAAAAAAAGTTGCGTATCTTTGCATTTCCAATTAATAGATGTCGGACAATGAATAAACAAGTCGCTTATTTCCTTTTTGTCGTGTTGTTTGCCGTTTGTCGGTCTTATGGTCAGACTGCCACTCCGACTATCAACCCACAGATGAGCTATACCGATGAAGGGGGAAACACGGAAACAGAGGCCACAAGCATTAGCGAATCGGCGCCGTTGGCGGTTTCGTTTTCAAGCGGAGCCGAACACGTGGAGGGCTGGGTGGCTAATTATGAATGGCGTTTCTATCGACAGGGGCAACGCGATACCCCTTATGCCGTAAGGCATGAGGAAAATACGGAGTTCACTTTTACGGAGTCGGGGAGTCACCTCGTTGAGTTGTGGGCGACTTTCGTCAATGGCAACGACACGGTAAGTTACACAAGTGATTACTGGAAGTCGGAGGCGACCCCATTGTCAGTTTCCATCTATGAGAGCAAGTTGGAGTTTCCAAACGCGTTCTCTCCGAATGGCGATGGCATCAACGATATTTTCAAGGCAAAGGATGGCTACAAGAGCATAACGGAATTTCATGCCACGGTATTCAACCGCTGGGGGCAGAAAATATACTCTTGGGATGACCCTTCTGGCGGTTGGGATGGGAAGTCAAATGGCAAAGACGTCAGTCAAGGTGTCTACTTCCTCTTGGTTAAGGCACGTGGGGCTGACGGGAGAAAATTCAACATAAAAAAAGACATTAACTTGCTTCGCGGTTATACCGAGACGCAAACGAGATAACGATAGAGATGACACAAGATTGGATTACCGTTGAGGGCGCTCGCGTCCACAATCTTAAAAACATAGACGTTAAGATACCACGCAACTCGTTGACAGTGATAACAGGACTATCGGGGTCGGGCAAGTCGTCTCTCGCCTTCGACACCATTTATGCTGAGGGGCAACGCAGGTATATCGACACGTTCTCGGCTTATGCCCGCAACTTCCTCGGCAACATGGAACGCCCCGACGTTGACAAGATTAGCGGCTTGAGCCCGGTTATCAGCATTGAGCAGAAGACGACAAACAAGAACCCGCGTTCCACCGTGGGCACGACGACAGAAATATACGATTACTTAAGATTGCTCTTTGCTCGTGCAGGTACGGCTTATAGCTATGTCACGGGTGAGAAAATGGTGAAGTACACGGAAGAGAAGGTCGTGGGTCTTATCCTTGATGAGTATGCCGGCAAGAAGGTCTTTATCCTTTCCCCGCTCGTCAGGCAGCGAAAGGGTCATTATAGGGAGCTTTTCGAGTCGATGCGCCGAAAGGGGTATCTGTATATTCGCGTGGATGGAGAGGTGAAGGAAATAATGCGAGGAATGAAGGTCGACCGCTACAAGAACCATAACATAGAGGTCGTGATAGACAAGCTGAAGGTTGAGCAAAAAGACGATGAGCGGTTGCGCCATTCCATAGCGACGGCCATGAAGCAGGGCGACGGCACCATTATGATTCTTGACAAGGATTCAGACACGACGCGCAACTTCTCAAAGCGCCTCATGGACCCAGCCTCAGGACTCTCTTACGGTGACCCGGCTCCAAACATGTTCTCTTTCAACTCGCCCGAAGGCGCTTGCCCCAGATGCCACGGATTGGGCATTGTAGACGAGATTGACTTAAAGAAAGTGATTCCAAATCAGAATCTTAGCATTCGTGATGGCGCCATCGTGCCATTGGGCAAATACAAGAACCAGATGATATTCTGGCAAATAGACGCCATTCTCCAAAAATACGGTTGCGATCTAAAGACGCCATACAAGGACATTCCTGACGAGGCCATCGACACGATAATGAATGGCTCGTTGGAGAGCGTGCGCATCGACAAGAGCATCGTGCATACATCGAGCGATTATTTTGTCACGTTCGAAGGTGTCATCAAATATCTCACTGACGTGATGAATGATGACGATTCCGCAGCGAGCCAAAAGTGGGCGGCTCAGTTTCTCGCGACAAGCGAATGTCCGGAGTGTCATGGCAACAGGCTGAAGAAAGAGTCGTTGGCCTTCAAGGTTGGCGACAAGAATATCTCTGAGGTTGCCAACCTTGACATCTCTGAGCTTAACGAATGGCTCTCTACCGTTGAGGACAAGTTGGAACCACAGAACAAGAAGATTGCTCACGAGATACTGAAAGAACTAAAGACAAGGGTCAACTTCCTTTTGGAAGTGGGTCTCGATTATCTCTCGCTCAATCGTCAGTCGGCTTCGCTCTCCGGTGGTGAGAGCCAGCGCATTAGGCTTGCCACGCAGATTGGCTCGCAACTTGTCAACGTGCTTTACATCCTCGATGAGCCGAGCATTGGCCTTCATCAGCGCGACAATGAGAAGCTCATACGCTCTCTCAAGGAACTGCGCGACCTCGGCAACACGGTTATCGTGGTGGAACACGACGAGGACATGATGAGGGCTGCCGACTGGATTGTGGACATAGGCCCTAAGGCTGGGCGCAAAGGAGGCGAGGTGGTGTTTGAGGGTACGCCAAAGGATATGCTGAAGACCCACACCATAACGGCGCAATATCTTAACGGAGAGAGCCGCATTGTCGTGCCCGCTGTTCGTCGTCAAGGCAATGGCAAGAGCATCAAAATAATGGGGGCGTGCGGCAACAATCTCAAATATGTTGACGTGGAGTTTCCGCTTGGCAAGCTTATCGTGGTCACTGGCGTGTCGGGATCGGGCAAGTCGACACTTATAAATGAGACTCTCGCGCCAATCTTGTCGCAACACTTATACAGGTCGCTCAAGAAGCCAATGCCATACGATAAGGTCGAGGGAATAGACAACATCGACAAGGTGGTGAATGTAGACCAAAGCCCTATCGGAAGGACGCCACGATCTAATCCGGCTACTTACACTGGAGTCTTTACCGACATTCGCAGCTTGTTCGTAAACCTGCCAGAAGCCAAGATAAGGGGTTACAAGCCGGGACGATTCTCGTTTAATGTAAAGGGAGGCCGTTGTGAGGCTTGCGGTGGAAACGGTTACAAGGTAATAGAAATGAACTTCCTGCCAAACGTGACGGTGCCTTGTGAGGTGTGCCATGGCAAGCGATATAATCGTGAGACCTTGGAAGTGCGTTATAAGGGCAAGTCGATTGCCGACGTTCTCGACATGACCATAAACCAGGCAGTGGAGTTTTTTGAGAACGTGCCCAACATACTGCAAAAGATAAAGAGCCTGCAAGAGGTCGGGCTTGGATATATAAGGCTCGGGCAGAGCAGCACAACGCTCTCGGGTGGTGAGAGCCAGCGCGTGAAGCTTGCCACCGAACTTTCTAAGCGTGACACGGGCAAGACGCTGTATATTCTCGATGAGCCAACAACCGGTTTGCATTTCGAGGACATCCGCATTCTAATGGATGTATTGGAGAAGTTGGTTGATCGTGGCAACACTGTCGTCATCATCGAGCATAACCTTGATGTCATAAAGCTTGCCGACTGGATTATTGATGTTGGGCCGGAAGGTGGACGTGGCGGTGGACAAATCATATCCACTGGTACGCCAGAGCAAGTGGCTGTAAGTTCCAAGGGTTATACACCGCGATTCCTAAAGCCGATGCTTGGAATTTAGCATGTTGGTTTTCATTGGAATCTTGATGACTTTTCGCGGAAGTATCTGTTGTTTTTTCCGCTGATATTGTGGTGGCTTTTCTCAGAAGTCGCTTTTGTATAAAAATAATGGCGTTGTCTTTCTTTTGAAGGACAACGCCATTTATGATTATTTGTTGACAGAATCGTGTATGCATCTAACGCATTAGAGCAAGCCGCATTTACCTATTACTATTAGCATGCTGAATCCTAACGCAAGTGTTATTACACCAACAGTGATGCCGGTCTTTGCCATGTCTTTCTGGTTGATAAGTCCAGTGGAGTAGGCAATGGCGTTTGGAGGAGTTGAGATAGGAAGCGACATGGCGGCTGAAGCTGCCACGGCAATACCGACGAGGATGGTAGGGTCACCACCAATAATGTTTAGCTTGTCGCCCATTCCGCTACAAACCACGGATAGGATAGGGATGAGCAAGGCCGCGGTTGCCGTATTGCTTATGAAGTTGGAAAGGAAATAGCACACGAGACCGGAGATGATAAGTATGACTATCGGGCTCCAACTGCCAAATGGGATGGATTCTACCGCAACCTTTGCCAAGCCAGTGCCGTTCATAGCCAAGCCAAGGGCAAAGCCGCCAGCTACCATCCAAATGACGCCCCAGTCGATTTGTTGCAGGTCTTTTGCCGAGATGACACCAGAAAAAGCGAACACGGCAATGGGGAGCATGGCAACGGTGTTGGCGTTGATGCCAATCTGCTTGCCGAAAATCCACAATACAATAGTCACGAAGAATGTGGCTCCAACGACAACTGAGCGCCAATTGTGCTTTACGTCACCTTCAATATGCAGTTCGATGGTCTTTTGAGAGAATGGGAATAGCTTGCGAAGCAGGAACCAGGCTATGATGAGAAGAACTATCACGAGAGGCACCATGACTGCCATCCAGTGTCCGAAACTGATGTCGAGGTTCATGCCAGTGGGGTCGTTGAGTACTTTGTATGCGAAGGCGTTAGGTGGCGTGCCGATAGGCGTGCCCATACCTCCGAGGTTGGCGCCTATTGGTATTGCCATAGTCAAGGCTATTCGTCCCTTGCCATTGGCAGGAAGGGCCTTGAAGACGGGTGTCAGGAAAGTGAGCATCATGGCAGCCGTGGCAGTGTTGGAGATGAACATGGAGAAAATGCCGGTAATGAGCATGAAGCCCAACAGTACGTTCTCGCTCTTCTTGCCGAATGGTTTTATCATGACCTTTGCCATCCATACGTCAAGCCCCGACTTTGTAGCGGCTATGGCGAGGATGAAGCCTCCGAGGAAGAGTATTATGGTGGGGTCAGCAAAGCAGGCCATGATACCGACAGAGTCGAGCAGTTGGCCATATTGTCCCTCGCTTCCTTGCATGAACTTGAACGAGGAGTTGCTGACAAAGAAAAGCAACACGAAAATGATGGTCACTGATGTTGCCCATGCTGGTATTGCCTCTGTGAGCCATAGCATCACAGCCATAACGAATATGGCAATGACACGTTGTTGAACGGTTGTTAGCCCATCAATGCCGAAAAAAGTAGATGGGAGGTTCCAGACTATTACGGTCAGGATGAAGGACACGAAGAACAATATACATTTCTTCTTGTTCAGTTTGCCCGATAAGGCCATGGTAGGTGTTTCTGGTTCTTGCATAAATGAAATGAGTTTTTAATTAATGGTCAAAAGAAGGTTTAAGGTAGAAGATTGTCAAGGATTATTATTTTTCCTTTACCTCGGTCATGACGCCCTCGATGTAGATGCGGGTTAACATTGGGACTCCGTTTGAACGAATTGTAATGGCTTTTTTGAAGTGACCGGGAAGTTTGTCTTTTCCATTGTAAGTGACGGTGACCCTGCCTTTTTCTCCTGGCTTGATGGGAGTCTTGGTATAGTTGGCTACAGTGCATCCGCAACTTGCTGTGGCTTGGTTGATGACCAATGGCTTATCACCAGTGTTAGTGAACGTGAACGTGCATTTCTGCACGGGGTTGTTCTCTGAGAATGTTCCGAAATCATTGACAAGCTTGTCAAATGAAATCTTGGCTTGAGCGAATGTCGCTGTTAATCCCGCGAAAAACAGGAAAGCCGTGAAAAGAATTTTCTTCATTTTATTATTGTCATTAATTTTGTTATTATTCTATCTATAGTCTTATAAACCTTATTGCCGCTTGCCATCTTTGGCATATATTGGTGCAAAAATAAGAAATCTTTTATTTCCTTGTTAGCCATTAGCTGATATTTAACATTATTTTTGCAGCTTGTTTCATGGTTTTTACCCATTTCAAATAATTTGTTGTAATTTTGCGGTCAAGAAAAAGATTTACTACATTTATAATATGTATAGAACCAATACTTGCGGAGAGTTGCGACTCTCCGACGCAGGGCGTGAAGTAACGCTCGCAGGTTGGGTGCAGCGCACCCGAAAGATGGGCGGCATGACTTTCGTTGACTTGCGCGACCGCTATGGCATTACGCAGTTAGTTTTCAACGAGGCTTCCGACAAGGATGTTTGGGAGGCTGCCAATAAGTTAGGACGAGAATATTGTGTTCAGGCGAAGGGCGTTGTCTCTGAGCGTCAGAACAAGAACGACAAAATGGCTACTGGCGACATAGAGATTATCGTCAGCAAGCTGACCGTTCTCAGTCCCTCTCTCACCCCTCCTTTCACTATTGAGGAAAAGACCGATGGCGGCGATGACCTCCGCATGAAGTATCGTTACCTTGACCTGCGACGCGATTGCGTTCGCAAGAACCTTGAGCTTAGGCACAGGATGACGATTCTTATACGCAACTTCCTGGATGCCCGTCAGTTCATGGAAATTGAGACTCCTATGCTTATAGGTTCCACGCCTGAGGGCGCACGCGATTTTGTTGTGCCTTCCCGCATGAATCCCGGACAGTTCTACGCGCTTCCGCAAAGTCCGCAGACGCTTAAGCAGTTGCTTATGGTGGCAGGTATGGATCGCTATTTCCAGATTGTGAAATGCTTCCGCGACGAGGACCTTCGCGCTGACCGTCAGCCAGAGTTCACACAGGTTGATTGCGAGATGAGTTTCGTTGACCAGGAAGATGTCATCGGCCTGTTTGAGGGAATGTGCCGCATGTTGTTCAAGGAAATTCGTGGTGTGGACCTTCCTGAGCCATTGCAGCAGATGACGTGGGCGGATGCCATGCGTCGCTTCGGTTCCGACAAGCCAGACTTGAGGTTCGGCATGGAGTTTGTGGAGCTGATGGATGACCTTAAAGGCACGGGTTCTTTCTCTGTGTTCAACGAGGCTACATATATTGGTGGAATAGTGGTGCCTGGTTGCGCTGACTACAGCCGCAAACAGCTTAACGAGCTTACCGACTTTGTGAAGAAACCACAGGTTGGTGCCAAGGGTTTGGTTTACATTAAATATAATAGCGATGGAACGGTAAAGAGTTCTATCGACAAGTTCTATACGCTTGAGCAGTTGCAGAAGGTGAAAGAGACGACAGGTGCCAAGGATGGAGACTTGGTTCTTATCCTTAGTGGTGACAATGCCAATAAGACGCGCGTGCAATTGTGCTCGCTCCGTTTGGAGATGGGCAATCGTCTTGGCCTTCGCGATAAAAATGTCTTCAAGTGTCTTTGGATTATCGACTTCCCACTCTTCGAGTGGAGCGATGAGGAACAGCGCTTGATGGCCACTCACCATCCATTCACCATGCCAAACCCTGACGACATTCCATTGCTTGACAGTCACCCGGAGAAGGTGCGTGCCAAGGCTTACGACTTCGTTTGTAACGGCGTAGAAGTCGGTGGCGGCTCGCTTCGTATCCACGATACCAACCTTCAAGAGAAGATGTTTGAGGTGCTCGGATTCACCAAGGAGCGTGCTGAGGCTCAGTTTGGCTTCTTGATGAATGCCTTCAAGTATGGCGCGCCACCTCACGCTGGCCTTGCCTTTGGTCTTGACCGCTTTGTCAGCATTCTCGCAGGACTTGATTCTATTCGCGATTGCATTGCTTTCCCGAAAAATAACAGCGGACGCGATGTCATGCTTGACGCTCCTTCTGAGCTTGACCAAAAGCAGCTTGATGAGCTTCAGTTGGCAATAAATTTGAAAAAGTAAATAATATACATCGTAAGGAAAGCCTGATTGTCATTAGTTGATAATCAGGCTTTTTTGCTTGATTCATATCAACCGGAAAACGCTTTATGATTGATGTGTGTCAATAATTTTGGAGCTTTCGCGATTTTCGCATAAGTTTGTGAATCTTATTTCATCCATTTTGTCTTGTTATAACATAAAATGCTTATATTTGCAAACAACAAATAAATAAATAGAATATAATCCTTAGTTTTGTTTAAAAACTTTATTTAATTATGGCAAGAAAAAAGGCAACAGAACAGGCTGCGACAGCTAAGACAGTTGTGAAGAAGGCAGCTGAGAAGAAAACAGTAAAGAGCGAGATTTTTGTTGACGCTGAGAACGCTGGCTTCCGTGCAGGTGATGTTTACAACGCACTTCACGACAACGATGGCGCAAAGTCTGTAAAGGAGCTTGTTAAGCTTACTGGCAAGACAGAAGTTGAGGTTCTCTTGGGCATTGGTTGGCTTCTCAAGGAAGGCAAGCTCAAGGGTGAGGACGGCAAGGTTGTTCTCGCTTAAAAGAAACCTCAGAGCTAAGTCAGAGCTTTTCTGACTACTATCGTATAACAGCCCAAACGAAGATAGTTTGGACTGTTTTTTTATTTTTATTGCATATTCATTAAACTTTTCCTTCTTTTTTTCGTCAAAGATAGTGCAAGTCGAGTGCAGAACGCCAAGCTTGCTTGAGCGTTATGCCGAGCGCCGCCTATCTTATGTAAAGATAGTGCAAGTCGAGTGCAGAACGTCAAGCTTGCTTGAGCGTTATGCCGAGCGCCGCCTATCTTGTGTGAAGATTAAAGAGAAAGTATATGTCATGTATGGATGAACAATTTATCAAGAAATGTTTTGGTAATCAAAACCCTTTCAGGGTACCCAATGGATATTTCTCTAATATTTCCTCGCGTATCCTTAATATTATTGGCTCTATGAAACTCACTTCCGGTTCTCGTTGACCATCTTCTTGCCGATAGAAAGAGCTTTAGCGTAGTCGGGCACACCATATCCATAGATGTTGTCGGGCCATTGCCACCTGTCAGCCGATTGCCTTACTACGCTGATTATTTGTTTCGCGTTAAGTTCAGGAAGAGCTTGCCATAAGCATGCTGTCATTCCGCAAACTATTGGCGAGGCAAAAGAAGTGCCGCTGTTAGTGGTTGTCATGCCAGAGGCATCTATGACATAAACGCTTTTCCCAGGTCCGCATACGTCCGGTTTAACCCTTCCGTCTTGTGAAGGTCCAATGCTTGAGAATGTGGTACTCTTCTTGCGGAAATCTATCGCTCCAATAGTCAATATGTCGTCCGCGTCTGCGGGTACGTTTATTTTATGCCACGTTGAGCTTCCCTCGTTTCCTGCCGAATTGCATAAGACTATGCCTTTCGTGGCGAGCATCGACGCCGTTTGGCTTATATATGCGGTGTGGCCATTTAGGTCGCGCAGATGTGGGCCAATGGAGTCTCCATCCCAATGCGAGTATCCCAAGGAAGAGTTTATGAGGTCTGCGCCTATGGAGTCGGCAAACTCAACGGCCGTGGTCCAGGAGTCTTCCTCGGCGCGAGTTTCCGTGTCGGTGTCCTCGCTGCGTATCAAGGCGTAATCGGCTTCTGGCGCTGTCCCAATGAAAACGTTACGTTTATTTGCAGCCATTACTGAAAGCACCATTGTGCCGTGATAATGCTCGGTGAAGATGCTGCTGGCACGTCTTGGCGCGAAGTCGGCTGTTGATTTTATGTTGGCGTTCAGCGCGCCGATTTTGTCAGCGTTGCGGAAACCGGCATCTATGATGGCTATTAGCATACCTTTTCCCTTGAAGCCAGCGGCATGAAGTCCTGTGCCGTTTATCAGGTTTATCTGCCTAAATCCGTCACCGTATTCTGATGAAGTCGTAGAATCAATAGGTGAGAGCTTACCCACCTTTTCAGGAGGTAAAACCACCAATGAGTCAGGCGACTTGTAGAGCCGTAGGCAACTCTTGACGCATGGCAGGCCTTTAACGACCCTTGCCACGTCGTCTGTAGTAGACGCTACCGTGATGGTGTTATGCCAACGACTCGTGCCCATTATGGTCAAGCCTTTTGCCTTTATTTCGTTTATATATGTAGGTGATACAGGCAGGTCTGTTGAGTCAATGGCTATGCCTTGTCTTTTTCTCCGGTTTATTGCCCTTTCGGAAAGATAATTCTCCGGATGCTCTATTGAGTATGGCGAATGTGTCTTATCGTTGAGATAAAGACGATAGATGTATGTCTTTTTCAATGGTATTGTTCGCCACGTGTACCCTTTAGCGCAAGCGGTAGTGGCTTTGGCGACAAGCAGTGATAATATACAAAGAAATATGAATGGTCGTCTCATTGGAATATAGATCCGAAATAAAAAAAACTTGATGTGAGTTAAATGGGGAACAGTTCTGTTGTCTATTGAATTGTTGCGATAAAGTCCTTTATGGCTTCACACCTCTCTATAGCAGGCTGGTAGCCCATGGCAGCGGCTTTTTGCCATAGTTTCACGGCCTTGACAGCATCCTCTACGACGCCAGTTCCTCTCCAGCAGCACCAACCATATTGATATATGCCTTCAGCGTCGCCATATTTCTCGGCATATTTCAAGACTCTGCATGCGTCCTCATAGTTATGTATCTTCAACAGGTGCTTGGCTCGTTCCATAGCCTGTGCAAAAGTCTCGTCGGCCCCATTGTCCGAGAAACCAAAGAATGTGCGCCAATGGTTTTTCATTTGTGGTATTATTTGAAAAATATTGGCGAGACTATATCACTTCGAAATAGTCTCGCCTTATAAAATATAATATGCGGATGTGTAAGTTTAGCGATGTGCCTTAATGGCTATTAATATTCGCTCGCGCTGTCATCGCTAATCTCCTCAGCCTCGTAGTTAAGGTCATCGGGATTAGTCTCGTATGTTGTGCGATAGCTTTCCTCCGTCAGCTTGTCGTCATCGAAAGCGTCATCGTCGTCATCGTCGTCGTCATCGCGGAGCCTTTCGGTTATGTCGTCGTCTTTTGCCTCATCATCGTCAAAGTCGGTTTTGGTCATGCTTGGTTCATCCAAATCCTTTTTCGGCTCGTCCTTTGGCTTCTCCTTTATGAATATGGCCTCGGTCCATGATCCTTTCGCGATCTCCAGCACTTCGTATCCGTCGTTGACCTTCTTGTCGTATAATCCACCGGCCTTGTGCAAGCGGTCGGCAGGCAGCGTAGTGGTGGAGATGTCAAACGCGCTCTCGATGATGTCCTGTATGCTTTGTGGCAAGCTTTCCCATCCGCCTCCGAAGTTTCTCTCCAATACCTCTACAAGCTTTGTCGCCGAGATGTGGCCGACGTTCTCGTAGGTAAGGTCGGTGACACGCTTAATTGCGCGTTTCTTGATGGCAATCTTGTGTGAGTTTTTGTCGTCAAAAGAGATGGTGCCAACCTTGAAACCGCGCTGCTCAAGCTTGTCAATTACCACAGGCTTGTCGATCTTTACGTCTTCAATCTCGAATGCGGTCTTTATGATGTCTTTGAAATGGCGCAGGTTCTCCTTGAAGTCGGCGTCCTTTTCTGCGGCTTCCCACATTCGTATGACGTCGTTCTCCTGAATGTCCCATACATTGCTCTTGTTCAATGTTTTAATTGAAATAGCCTTTTTATCTTTCATGCTTCTTTTCCGTTTAGTGTGTGCAAAATTAGTAATAAATCCCAAATATCTATATAATTCAATGAAAATAATTACTTTGACTATATGCAATTATGTGATTAATTTCTTAATTTTGCAATACTGTAAAAATAAACGCACACATCTATGCATGAGAGTGACTCTATAGTGATTATCCCCACTTATAATGAGAAGGAGAACATGGAGAATATTATCAGGGCCGTGTTCTCCCTTGACAAGTGTTTCCACATCTTGGTGATAGACGATGGCAGTCCAGATGGCACAGCCATGATAGTCAAGAAGTTGCAAGACAAAGAGTTTGGTGATCGCCTTTTCCTCATCGAACGCCAAGGCAAGCAAGGGCTTGGCACAGCCTATATCGCCGGTTTCAAGTGGGCATTGCAGCATCAATATGAATATGTGTTTGAGATGGATGCCGATTTTAGCCATAACCCCAACGACCTTCCTCGCTTGTATGCCGCTTGTCACGACGACGGAGCCGACGTGGCTGTCGGTTCGCGTTATGTCACGGGTGTCAACGTCGTCAATTGGCCCATGGGCAGAGTGCTCATGAGCTATTTCGCCTCACAGTATGTCAGGTTTGTTACAGGCATATCCGTCCACGACACCACAGCCGGATTTGTTTGTTATCGTCGTCGTGTCTTGAAGACCATTGACCTCGACAAGATTCGTTTCAAGGGTTATGCGTTCCAGATAGAGATGAAGTACACCGCCTATAGGATAGGTTTCAAGATAAAGGAGGTGTCGGTGGTCTTCGTCAACCGCAGGGAGGGCACCAGCAAGATGAGCGGTGGCATATTTTCCGAGGCCCTCTTTGGCGTCATGCGCTTGAGACTTGACGGATGGTTCAAGAAATATCCAAAGCCCGTGGAATGAAATTCGACGAATTAGTGGATTTGTATGGTCGCTTGCCTCAGTCTGGCGCCCTGTTGAAGACCTTGAAGGACCAAGCCGTGCGCAATGTGGTCCTTGAAGGTCTTGTTGGTTCTTCTGTTTCCGTTCTCTTTTCCTCTTTGGCCAAGCGAATAGGCCGCACGGTGGTCTTCATCCTTGACGATGCCGACGAGGCGGGGTATTTCTACAACGACTTGTCGGTGCCTAAGGCTTATTATTTCCCGTCAGCTTACAGGAGAGCCGTGAAATACGGGCAACGAGACGCGGCAAACGAAATATCACGAACCGAGACCTTGGCGGCCATGGCCAATCAAGGTGGCGAGCCTTTGATGATTGTGACAAGTCCGCAAGCCGTGGCCGAGCTGGTCGTGTCGCAGCGACATCTGGACGAGCGCAGGATAACCTTGAAAACCTCGCAGACAATAGACATAACCCAGCTTAGTCACCGTTTGCGCGACTTGGGCTTCACCGAGGTGGATTATGTCTATGAACCCGGACAATTCGCCATGCGCGGAAGCATCTTGGATGTTTATTCCTATAGTTGCGAATTGCCTTACCGTATAGATTTCTTCGGTGATGAGATAGATACCATCCGCACGTTCTCTGTTGAAGACCAATTGTCGTTGGACAGAAAATCGCAAGTGGAAATCGTGCCGGAGCTGGCATCGCAGGAAACGGAAAAAGTGCCATTCCTTAGTTTCTTGCCCGACGATGCCATAATAGTGATGAAGGACAAGCGTTTCGTGTTGGACATCATACAGCGCACGTTCAACGATGGCTTCTCGTCGCAGGCTATGACAGAGAGGATGAACGGCGCCACGGAGCTTGAACAAGAGCAGATTCGCATGGACATGAGCCGTGAGAACGTGCTATGCAAGCCAACGGTTTTCGCCGAGGAGCTGGCTCGTTTCCAAACAGTCACTCTCGCAAAGGACGTTAACGCGGATAAGGCATGTGCCAACGCCACGATAACGTTTCATACAAAGCCACAACCCCTTTTCCATAAGAACTTCGACTATTTGAGGCAATCGTTTGAGGACGCGCTTCTTCAAGGTTACCATATATACATTCTCGCCGATAGCGACAAGCAGCAGCAACGCCTGCGCGACATCCTTAACGACATGTCAGCTGATGACGCGTCCGACAAGCTTGGAGACCATCTCGTGGCTGTCAACAGGACTGTTCACGCAGGCTTCATGGACAGCGACTTGAAGGCGTGCGTCTTTACCGACCACCAGATATTTGACCGCTACCATAAGTTCAACCTTTCGTCAGACAAGGCCCGCTCTGGCAAGATGGCGCTCACGATGAAGGAGCTTCAAGAGATGCAACCTGGCGATTTCCTCGTGCATGTCGACTTGGGCATAGGCAAGTTTGGCGGCTTGATAAAGGTGCCAAACCCGCAGGGTGGCTACCAGGAGGTGATTCGCATTATCTACCAAAACAACGACAAGGTTGACGTGTCCATCCACTCACTGTATAAAATCTCTAAATACAGGGCTGCCGACAGTGGTGAGCCACCTCGCCTTTCCACTTTGGGCACAGGGGCGTGGGATAGGCTCAAGGAACGGACAAAGAAGAAAATCAAGGACATTGCCCGTGACCTTATTCGCCTTTACGCCAAGCGCCGTCATGAGAAGGGCTTCGCGTTTTCGCCAGACAATTTCATGCAGCATGAGCTTGAGGCGAGTTTCCTCTATGAAGACACGCCCGACCAGCTGAAGGCTACGCAGGACATCAAGGCCGACATGGAACGTGCCGTGCCCATGGATCGTCTTGTCTGCGGTGACGTGGGCTTCGGAAAGACCGAGCTCGCCGTGCGTGCCGCTTTCAAGGCGGCTTGCGACGGCAAGCAAACGGCCGTGCTTGTGCCGACTACGGTATTGGCCTATCAGCACTACCAAACGTTCAAGAAGCGGTTGCGCGACTTCCCTGTCAACGTGGACTATCTCTCTCGCGCTCGTACGGCAAAACAGGCCAAGCAGGTGACGGATGGATTGGAGTCGGGAAGGGTCGACATAGTGATAGGCACCCATAAGCTGATTGGCAAGTCGGTGAAGTGGCACGACTTGGGATTGCTCATCATCGACGAGGAGCAGAAGTTTGGCGTTTCCACTAAGGAGAAACTGCGCAAGCTCAAGACGAATGTCGACACGCTCACGATGTCGGCGACGCCCATTCCGCGCACATTGCAATTCTCGCTTATGGGAGCTCGCGACATGAGCATAATGCGCACACCGCCACCCAACCGTTACCCAATTCATACCGAGCTTTGCACATTCTCGCATGAGGTGATAGCCGATGCCATCAACTTTGAGATGAGCCGTTCCGGGCAAGTGTTTTTCGTCAGCGACCGCATATCAAGTTTGCCACACATAGAGGAGCTTATCCATCAATATGTGCCCGACTGCCGTGTGGCCATCGGCCATGGGCAGATGGCGCCGGAGCAGCTGGAGAAAATCATCATGGGCTTCATCAATTACGATTACGACGTGCTCCTTTCCACGACAATCGTTGAAAACGGTGTCGACATTCCTAACGCCAATACCATTATAGTGAACGACGCGCACCATTTTGGCCTTTCCGACTTGCATCAAATGCGCGGCAGGGTAGGGCGCTCCAATCAAAAGGCGTTCTGCTATCTCATGGCGCCACCTCGCTCTTCGCTCACTCCGGAGGCGCGTCGCAGGCTTGAGGCATTGGAGACATTCTCCGACCTTGGCAGCGGATTCAATCTTGCCATGCAAGACTTGGACATTCGTGGCGCCGGCAATTTGCTTGGCTCTGAGCAAAGTGGGTTCATGGAAGACTTGGGATACGAGACATACCAAAAAATTCTGAACCAAGCCGTTACCGAACTGAAGAACGACGAGTTCCAGGATCTATATGCCGATGACATCAAGGAAGGGCGTGAGGTCTCGGGCGATGAGTTTGTGGAAGATTGCGCGGTGGAGAGCGACTTGCCCATGTTCTTCCCCGACACTTATGTGCCCACAAGCTCTGAGCGAATGTTGCTTTATCGTGAGCTTGACAACATATCCGACGACGACTCCCTTAAAGCCTATCGGCAGCGGATAGTAGACCGCTTCGGTCCTGTGCCACGCGAAGGTGAGGAACTCATGCAGGTGGTCTTGGTTCGCAGGCTTGGCCGGAAACTCGGCTGTGAGAAAATAATGTTGCGCCAGGGCGTAATGTCCATGCAATTCGTTTCAAACCAGTCGTCGCCTTTCTATCAGGGCAAAACGTTTGGCCGCATAATAAAATATGTGATGGACAATCCGCGTCGTTGCAATTTCAAGGATAGCAAAGGTCATAGGCTAATCAAGATTAGCAACGTGCCAAGTGTGGCTGAGGCTGTAGTGGTTCTCAAGTCTATGTTGTAAAAACAAGTTAGGGCAAAAGCATAATAATATGTGCTTTTGCTCTAATCCAGCACAGTGTGCCCACGTTGAATTGTAAAATATTATTGCCAAAATTTAACACTTGGAAACCGGTGCAATTAGAGCGGAAAAAGGGTAGCCTTCCGCTCTTTGACAATGCCGACAGTCGGTTTTTTGCCAAAAATGTTTGCCGTTACGGTGCAATCGCGTCGCGATTACACCGTAACGGCGATGCGATTGCACCGTAACGGCATCGCGATTACACCGTAACGGCGACGCGATTGCACCGTAACGGCAACGCCATTTAAGCGAATTGGTTATGCTAAAAAACCACTAAAAACATAATCTCTTGATAAGCAGGTATTTATAAAAACGCCCCATAATCGCGCCATTTCCGCCCAAGCGACACCTTGGTTGAAAAAAAACGATTCTCAGACGACCATTTGTAAAATATTCTGATATACATCTTATGCTTTACAGGGACGGCCATAGGGTGTCGCATTCTATAATCTCATAGAAGTTATTATAAATTAAAAAACATAGGCTTTATCGTGTAAAAAACATTGCCTTTACACGATAAAGCCATTACACGATATAGCGTATGGCGTTTGCCCTTACACCCTCTTCACTTGGTACAAGTCTTTGCGTCGGTCTTGGAGATTTCGCGTCGAGCCATACGTATGCAGTTCTGAGAGCTGGCTAAGGTCAACGTCGGATATGAGTATCATCTCCGTGTTTGGCGTGGCCTCAGCGCGGCGGCCGTCGTAGGGGAAGGCGAAGTCGCATGGCGTGAATACAGCCGACTGCGCATATTGCACATCCATGTTTTGCACGCGAGGCAAGTTGCCCACGCTTCCGGCAATGGCCACATAGCATTCGTTTTCTATGGCGCGAGCTTGAGCACACAGACGCACTCGGTTGTAGGCGTTTTGCGTATCGGTCATAAACGGCACGAAAAGAATCTGCATGCCCTCGTCTGCCATGATGCGTGAAAGCTCAGGGAATTCCACGTCGTAGCAAATCAAAATGCCAATGCGACCACAGTCGGTGTCGAAAGTCTGTATGTGGTTTCCTTTCGACAGCCCCCAATACTTCTCCTCATCGGGCGTGACGTGTATCTTCTCATACATGTCAACCATTCCGTTGCGGCGGCAAAGGAAGCCGACATTGTAAAGCCCTCCTCCGTCGGCCTTGATATAGGGCATGGAGCCTGTGATGATGTTGATGTTGTAGCTTATGGCGAGTTCGCGGAAGCGGTCCCGGATCTTCTCCGTATATTGCGCGAGCGAGCGTATGGCTTGCGCCTCACCCATCTTGTTGAATGGTGCCATGAGAGGCGCGTTGAAGTATTCTGGGAAGACGATGAAGTCGGCCTTGTAGCTCGACACGGAGTCAACGAAAAACTCAGCCTGCTCCACGAGGTCGTCGATATTCTTGTATGAACGCATCTGCCATTGCACCAAGCCTATGCGCACTGAAGGCTTGCGCTCCACCACCTTGGGGTCATGGTTTGGCTCGTAATAGATATTGTCCCATTGCAGAAGGCAGGCATAATGGCACGACTCCTCATCATTTGGAAGGTAGTTGCGCATTACTCGTCTCACGTGGAAGTCATTTGACAATTGGAAGTTGAGCACGGGGTCGTAGATTTCCCTTGCCCTCACTTTCTCGATATATTCCTTTGGGCGCATCTTGTCGGCATACTTATGATAGTTTGGTATTCGCCCGCCAAACATTATGGCCTTTAGGTTGAGTTTCTCGCATAGTTCCTTGCGATACTCATACATGCGTCGCCCAAGTCGCAACCCGCGATAGTCGGGATGTATGAACACTTCTATGCCATAGAGAATGTTGCCGTTGGGGTCATGGGTATTGAAAGTCTCATTGCCTGTCACTTGCGCGTAAGTGTGGTCGTTCTTCACCATGTTGTAGTTGACGATGATGCTGAGCGCGCATCCCACAATCTTGTCGTCGGCAATGATTACCACTTGCCCTTCAGGGAAGATGGTAATAAGCTTTTTTATTTGCTCGTGAGTCCAAAACACGTCGTGGTCGGCGTATATGCGATGAAAAGAACCCGCAAGCTGGTCATAGTCTGACATCTGAAGGGTGCGGAGGTCAATTTTGCTAATTTGTCTGTTCTGCTCCATTTTTTTTGGCGTTATAGCTTAATTATGTGGCAAAGTTAGTGTTAATCATTGATAAAGCAACAATAAATCATAAAAAATAGTAAATTACTGCTCGCAATGATTGTCCGTATTTATTATTTACCTATTTTTGCGGCATTAAAGTTATTGATTGGCTTATTATTGTAACAAATAAATATTATGATTATGAAAGCAAAAGGTATCATTTTTTCAGGAGTACTTGGGCTTTTCGTTGCCAGTGGCATGATAAGCTGCAATGGTGGCAAGACCGATAAGATGCAAGCCACAATCGACTCGCTTGCTATTTCAGATAGCCTTCACCAGGAGGATATCAAGCAGATGGCCGACTTCGTTAACGTGATGTCGGTTGGTCTCGACAGCATCTCCGCTCAAGAAGGTCTTATCAAGCAGCTCGGCAACCGTGAGGGCAAATTGGATAAGGCGCAGATGCGCACGCAGCTTCAAGGCCTTGCTGAGTTGCTTCGCAAGCAGCGTGCCCGCATCAACGAGCTTGAGACAGAGGTGGCAGGCAACAATTCGGCTTACGGCCAGCGCATAAAGAAGCTCATCAGCTATTACAAGGCGCAGCTTGATGAGAAAGACGCGCAAATTGCCGACTTGCAGAAACAGCTCGACGACAAGAACGCCAACATAGCAAAGCTCAATGAGAGTGTCAACAACCTTACGACGACAAATACACAGTTGCAAACCACCGTTGAGAGCCAAAACAAGGCCATTGACCAGCAGAAGAGCACGATAGCTCAGCAAGACGAGTCGATACACACGGCATTTGTCGTGATAGGCTCATCGAAAGACCTGAAGACAAAAGGCATAATCAAGGGAGGGTTCCTCGCAAAGAAGAAGGTCGACGTGGCTAACCTGAAGCCTGGCACTTTCTCTAAGATCGACATTCGCAACTATAATGACATTCGTCTCAACTCAGATAAACCAAAGATCATGACTCAAATGCCGTCAGACTCTTATTCTATCGAGAGAAACGCTAATGGCACTTCCGTGCTTCATATCAAGGACGTGCATACATTCTGGAGCGTCAGCAAGTATTTGGTCATAAAGCTGTAAGCCAATCATTGGCTTAAACAGCTGCTTGAAACTCATTTCCATAGGCTTCTGGACATTCCAGAAGCCTTTTTTCATATTGTTAATTTTGCAACCTTTTGTGCAAAATAACCTTTATATGCATTTGACTTGTATCAATAAATGTTGCATAAGTATCTGAATTACAATATTATTTTGTAATTTTGCAATGTAAAAGTGATGAGGCGCGCTCTTTTGGGCGTCTTTTTAGCGTCATGTTTGACATTATGTCTAACGGGATGTTGGCCTTGTGAGAATCTTTTCTCGCTCACATTTCCACGGCAGATGCAAGAGGCTGCGGATGTCCCATAAAGTATTTATCATGCAGAAATTCATAAGGATTGTATTGTGCTTAATTTTTAGTTTTTTCCTTAGTCCAGCCTTCGCCGCACAAGCGGTAGAGTCGGCGGCGGTTGAGGATACCGATGAGATTGACGTGGTGGATTCCGACAATCAGTGGCAGCCTGTCATAGACGCCCTAATCCAAGTGGAGAGCAATGGCAAGAGCAACGCGGTGAGAGGTGCGTCGGTAGGAGTGCTTCAGATAACTCCTGTTTTGGTCGCGGAGTGTAATAACATATTGAAGAAAAGGAAGTCGAAGAAGCGTTTTAAGCTTTCCGACCGATTCAGCAAGAAAAAGTCGATAGAGATGTTCCTTCTTTTCCAGTCGTGGTTCAATCCCATGCACGATATTGAGCAGGCAATCCGATCTTGGAATGGTGGTATGCATTACAGTGTGGCGAAGACACAAAAATACTTCGACAAGGTAATGGCAATCCTACAAGGCAAATAATTATCTTGACAGATTGAGGTAAAAAATAAAAAAGCAACCTAAACTTAGGTTGCTTTTTTAGTGGAGAATATCGGATTCGAACCGATGACCTCTTGCATGCCATGCAAGCGCTCTAGCCAACTGAGCTAATCCCCCTCGTTTTGTGATTGCAAAGTTAATTGAATAGTTTTAATCTTGCAAATTTTCGCCTTCCTATTTAACATTCATTTTGTTTTTTTCTTGCGATATTCCTGTCTTTTATGCTCCTCTGACACGAAAACGCTTTAAGCTGCGCTAAAGAAAATGTATTTCACTATTGCAGCAAGCTCCATTAGCAGTACGTAGAAGCAAAGTATGGTTTTAAGATTCCCGCCGCCTTTCAACGCGCATGCCACGGCATCGCGATAACCATGAATGGTTCCGGAAAGGAGGCCGTAGGATAATGATGATGACAAAATCATGAACGCGACTATTGGTACGAGACTGGCTGATGCACTGCTTGGATAGAGGTCGCCCGTGACGCTCAGCAAGATGGCTCGGCGTGGAAATATCAGGAGCGACAGCACGCACGTCTCGAAAATAATGAGTTCTATGGCCGACCTCAATCCTCTCTTCTGCAAAGTGTTGAGCTTTGCAGAAGATTTCACGAGAAGTCTTATGGAAGGCCATAAGCCGCTTCTGATACACGTGCCAATGGCGATGTCTATAAGGATAATCCATACAAGCAGCGGGGTGTTGGCAAGGTTCATGACAAATGTGCCAAAGAACCAGCGGACGCCACTCTCGCTTAGCAGGGGCCTTATGGATGAAAACGGCATGGCGGCTGACCATAGCCATGACCCGAGGATTATGACAATGTAGCTTATGATTATTCCAACTACCGCTGTATGGAGCCAATTGTTCCTTGTCATTCCTCGTCAGGATGAAGATTGTCTAAATCAAGTATGCGCAGTTCGAAAGCCCTGACCACAAGACGCGTGGCATTTACGCTGACGGTGCCATTGTCGTCGGCGAACAACTTCTTCACCAATTCGTTTTGCCGCTTTTCGAGGCTCTTGACACCAAATGGCATTCCCTTGAGTTGGGTTATTTGTTCCTTGGTGTAGCCAAGGGCGAGATGGCGAAGGAACCTCTCGTCGTATTCGTCGATGTCGTAAGAGATAAGCGCCTCTTGGCTCATAATCTCATTGTTCACGCTTTTCTTGAATCTCTCCACTATTTTCTCGAGTATTGGCTCGTTGAAAACCAATCTCTTGCCCGACATCACAGCCTCTACGTCGCCACGCGTGAGCAGTTCGCCCGTTTTGAGGATTATGCCGTCGCAGCCGGCGTCGAGCACGTCTACCCATAGCTTCTCGTTGAGTATCTCACCGGTGAAGATTAGCACCTTTACCTTAGGATAGCTTTGTTTTGTGTGGCGGCATATTTCCACGCCCACTGTCGTAGAGCCTCCCAAGCCGAGGTCAAGCAGCACAAGGTCTGGTTGCTGTTGGCGCATTAACTTCCAGTAGGAGCTCTCGTCGGCAGCCGTGCCAAGAACATGAGCTTCTGGAATGTCGCTTTCTATGATGCCCTCCGTGCCTTTGAGCTCAAGGGGCACGTCTTCTACGATGATGATATTGAAGTCTTTCATCTCAAGTATATCTTTGGAATTAGTATTTTTACGAACACATGACCTTTGGCGTCCCTGTCTGCCTGTATGCCACAGGCCCTGAGGTTGGTCACCTCGCCCATCTCCCTTACTATCTGCCGGCAAAGCAGCAAGTTGAGGTCTATGGTGTATGGTGTGAACAATTTGGCCACTTGCTCATCCGTGAGCGAGTCGTAGCCTGCCATTCTTACCCTTATGTATGAGTTTTTCTTGTCTATAGGTCGGCCGAGCGTGTCTGTTCCACATTCTTCCACGCAGAAATCATGGTTGCCGTTACACTTTTTCAGTATGTCAAGCATGTACGCGTACGCGTCTCTGTTGAGTCGCTGTTGCGGTACTTGCCGCAATGCTTGCTCGGCGAGAATGGCATACAGGTCATGGTAGTAGGTCACTACTTCGCTCAGTTCGTCGATGTTGGTACCGCTATTGCCAATCATCTGCTTGATACGCGACGGATAATACATGGTCTCGTGTTTCAATGTTGACAAGCAGTTGTCGAGAACGCTGTTTGAAACGTGAAGGTGTCCGGCTTCCATCTCTATCCTTCGACATTCGTCTTGGGCGAGTTCGGTTTGCGAATCCATTTCCTTGCTGTTCTCTATATTTGTTTTCAATGCAGACAATATCCTCTCGACCACATTCTGGAGCTTTGCCTTTTGCTCGTCCTTGAGTGCGAAGTCGTCAAAGTTTGCGAGTTTCGCTATCCCATCGCGTTTCTCCTTGTCTGTAAGGTTGGAAAGCAGGATGTCGTTCATGCGGTTGATGCGCTCGACGCAGAACTTATAATTAAGCTTGTGGCGATAATATAAGAAATACCATGATGGGAAAATCATCAATAGCAATATGATGAGCAACACGACAGACACCATCTTGTTGGTCTTGCTTCGCTGCATATAGCTGATATACGACGGTAAGGAGTTGTCTGCACTCGCCAGACGGAAAAGCCGTGCGTACACGTTGTTGTTGTTGTTGTAAACGTCCCAACGATGCAGGGCGAGTGCCGCCACGGCAGCCTCGTTGCTAATGTCGAGCAAAACTAAAGTGTCTTTTGGGTTGATGTATTTATGGCAACTGTCTGCGAAGCGCAGGGTCTCCTCGTATTTTCCCATTATGTTTGAGAGATATGCAGAGTCGGCAAACTCTGCCGCCTTGTTTCCGGCATGGATAAAGTTGGCAACGGAGAGCGATAGCACAAGCAAGATTGTTCGTATCTTACCTGATGGAAGTCTGAAGAAGATGCGCGAACCTTTGCCGATTGTGCTTTCAGCGGCAATCATGCAGTTCTTGAATATGGAGCTTGTCTTTTTATATTTCTCTATTATTCCCTTGCAGTTTTTCAGGCCAAAGCCATGTCCGCCTGTATATGTACGGTCGAACACATGCGACAACACTTCCTCCGTCATGCCTTTTCCGGTGTCGGAAATGGAAATCTCAACGTAGGACAGATTTCCGCCATCGTCCTCGGTTACCGTTCTCGACTCTATTGTCACTGTTCCGTCTTTCGGTGTGAATTTCCTGGCGTTATCGGCAATGGTGTTTACCATGAACAGTGTAAGTGTGGGGTCGGCTTTTACCACTGCATCAGTGGGCCTCACTATGAGGTGTATGCCTCCGAGCGTGAAGCCCATCGCGCTGTGACTCACCATGTCGAACACTTGCTGCAGGCGAAAGTTCTCTATTCGCAAGCTCAGCTCACCTTGACGCATCTGAATCCACTTGGTGAGGATGGAATTATATTCCGTGATGCTGTCGGTGATTTCTTCCACGTATCTTAGTCGCTTCTCATTGTTTTCTTCTGTCTTGCCCTGAGTGTCGTTATTATTGGTTATCGACTGCCTTATGCGTTTAATCTCGTTGACCATTCTGTCAATGAGTGGAAGGATACTGCAAACGAGTTGCACCTTGGCGCGTTGCTCAAGGTTGCGCTTGCGGTTTTGTGTTAGATGAAGGTTAGCCACGTCTGTGGCTTCTTTTATCTCGTCAAACCGCTCGTGCCTGATCTCTATTTCGTGCTCATTATTGGTTTTCCATTTGCTGAGGGGTGTCAAGAGCTTGGAAATGGAGAAAGCCTCATCGCTATGCCGGCGCATGCGTGTAAACACAAAGAGCAAGGCCAGAACCAAGACTATCGTCAGTATTACGATGACAATCAAGATATTGAGTCCTTGCACGGCATCGTCGAGTTGTGTAGCCCTTGCCTCCAATTGCCTGTCTTGCCTTGTCCGTTCTTGCAGGTCAAGGTATATGTTGCGGTTTATGTCGCTGTTGCGTTTATCGTTTACAGCCGAATAAACGAGACATAAGTCTTCGTGCACCGACGCAATGAGGTCTGGCGCCATTTCCACTTTCTTGCAGTCTTTCAGCGAGTGTTCCAGGCAGATTAGCGCCGAGCTGTTGTCGTTGATGTGCCAGTAGCACTCACCGAGCGTTCGCCAGGCGCCTGCCGTCTGGTAAACGTCGCCATAACGCTTGAAGATGTTTAACGCGCGTTGCGCGAGATTTCCGGCTATGAGCGAGTCGGGCATCATGTCGGTATTCACGGTTACGATTATGGCGAAATTGTCGTTGATGGTCTCGCGTCTTGACGTGGAGTCTTGCAGATGCTCGCTAATGGATTGTAGTGCTTGAGCTTCCCAGTAAGGGTAATTGTATTGTGTCGCATAGGTATAGCACTTTGCGAGGAATCTCATTTCCTTTTTGGTTCTAAGACGCATGTCCTTGTCTGTGAGAATACCTCCCGCGCCGATGTTGTACCAATAGTTTAGAAGCTGTGCCGTGTCTCGTTGTATGCTTCCGTAAGGGTCGATGCTTTTCAGCTGATTGATAGAAGGCTTTTCAAGGCCGAGATAATAATAATATGCCGACGCGACAATATGATATTCGGATGAGGCATAAGCCAATCTTCGCTCTTCGTGTGCGTTGAGTACGAAAGCCTCGTCGGTTATGCGCGCAAGTCGTTTTTTGGCCTGCTCACTGTAAACGTAGAAGTCCTTGTTGTGCGATTGCTTTTGGCACAGTTTCATTTGCTGTACGTTGGCTATCAGCAGCTCTATCTGATTGTCGGTTATTTGATCAACCTCGTCAAGGTATGCTTTGGCTTGCTTATAGCGCATTGCCGCCATCTCCACGAAGGCAAGGTTGTTGAGCGCCTCAGCTTGGCCTGCCGTATAGTTGCCAGACAGTTGCATGGCCTTGTCGGCATAAACGCGCACGGAGTCTAAGTCACGATAATGGAAGGCGTAAGCTTTCTCGTTGAGACGGTCAACAGATTCGGTATTGCTCCTCGTGCAACCGGCGAGCAGCAATAGCAATGCGCATATTATGGTAGTTGTCTTTCTCAATTGCTACTTACCATTTCAGATAACCGTGTTTGTCGTTGTACCAAAGCTGCACGGCGTTTATGATGTTTTGCCACAACACGTAAGCGCATGGCGCGATAACGCAAAGAGGATTCAAGAAATGAAGCAATAGCCAAATGCCGACGATGTTGTTTTTCTGACCGAGTGCTTGTCCGCCTTCAATGCGAGCCTCATATCCCCAAATGCCGGCCACGCTCTTGCCTAAGCCGAAGAGGATGAAGCAAACTATGAGAGGCAGGAATATCAAGAGAAACAAGACTGTGCCTGAGAGAGGTGAATGAAGGATGGTTTGCACAGACAGCCCCATGATTATGCTGAGGTTCAACGACCATATGTAATAAGGGGCGTTTGGTATGCTCTTGATGAAAGCCGCGACCTTGGGAAGATAGCGCTGGGTAAGCAAACCGAGGACAAGCGGAAGTATCAACACTCTTACCACTTTGTCGAGAACCATGAGAAAAGCCATGATAAACGACACGTTGACCGCACGCTCTACCATCGGGAAAAACAGTGGTATGATGATTATCGTGAAACAGTTGGCGATTATTGTATATACGGTCATGGTGGCAATGCTTCCACCAAGTTTCTCGGTAACCACGGCAGCCGCGGCTGCTGTTGGGCAAATGACAATGACAAATATACCTTCCCACACAATCTTAACATCGGGCGACGTAAGGTTTACGATGACGAGGACTATGAGTGCCGATAGTGTGGTGCGGACGGCTTGAAGAGCGAAGTGCCATTTGCGCGGCTTGAAGTTGTGCATGTCTATCTTGCAGAACGTGAAATAGAGAAGCACGAAAATCAGTACGGGCATCAAGGAAACCAACTTGGGGCCTACGAAGTGGCCTATTGGTTGAAGGAATGTTATTTCTGAGAACAATAAATATATTATCGTGCCTACCGCGAGCGCGATAAGCAGTGTCCAGTCTTTCAAAAATGCTAAGAGTTTCATGCCGCGTATGTTTTAATCTGCTTGCTTTTGCATAAGATAAAGTGTCGGTTCGGCAATGCTTTGCACGATAACTTGCGACTTTGCCCTCGCTCTCGCATTATCTTGGCGATGAAGCAAATAAATCATTGCAAAGTTAAGGATAATAATTGAAATATTATCGTGAAGGCTGAAAGAAATGATAAATGCTTACCTTGACCGTTCTAATCTTGTAGAGAGCATAATCAAAGTAAGCATTTGTTGAAATTATAAGCCACGAGGTTATTCGTTGGCAACGTGACTTCTTATCTTTGTAAGATACGCTTTCATCTTCTCAGAATCCTTGTCGTCGATAATCTGTAGCAGTTCTTTCAGCTCTGAGCGAATTTGCGATACCTGATCGTGGGTGTAAGGGTTGAACAGAATCTCCTGAAGCAAGTAGTCGTCTTCGGAGAGCACGCCGTGGGCTATCTTCATGTGGCGCTTAAAAGTCGTGCCTGGCGCGTCTTGATGTTTCATCACTGCCGCGAACACGAAAGTGGAGACGAACGGTATGCTCAGTGAATATGCCACGGTGCGGTCATGTTCATCAAAACTGTACTCATAGATGTGCAATCCAAGTCTTTGGTAAAGATCCTTGAAGAAGATACGACCCATGTAGTCGCCCTCGTTTATGATGATGGCGTTTTCCTCTGACAGCTGGTTGAGGTTGGCGAACGTTGGCCCGAACATGGGGTGAGTGGACACGTAGGGATGCCCAGACTTCTCGTAATAATCTTTCAGTCCTGTCTTGACAGACGAGATGTCTGAGATTATGCAGTCTTTGGGGAGGTATGGCATAATCTCATCGAATGCCGACATGGTGAACTTCACTGTCACGGCATTGATAACCATCTCCGGCGCAAACGCCTTGACCTCGTCCATCGTCGTGAAACGTTGGCAGTTGTAGGTGAAGCGCATACGCTTAGGGTCGCGCTCCACCACGGCTACCTCGTGGTCAAAACTAAGTAGGTCGATGAAGAAAGAGCCCATCTTGCCGGCTCCCATTATCAATATTTTCATTCTTATCAGAGTTTATGCCATAATTATTCGTTGACAATTTGCAATTGCTGGCGCACGCTTTCCTCGTGGATGGACTCGAAAATCTTGGCGGCAAACTCTGGCGACATGCCGCATAAAGAAGCCTGCGCTCCACGCTTGTCAAGAATTTCCCCGTAGCGATTAGCCTGCAGCACTGTCATGTTGTGCTCTTTCTTGAATGTGCCTATCTCGCGGCAAACACGGAATCGCTTTGCCAACAGGTCCATCAACTGGTTGTCGATCTCGTCAATCTGTGAGCGGAGTTGACGTATGCCCTCGGTAGTGGTATGTTCACTTCTCACGACGAGCAAACTCAAGATGTAGTCAAGAATGTCTGGCGTTACTTGCTGCTTGGCATCGCTCCACGCGCTGTCTGGATCGCAGTGGCTCTCCACGATGAGTCCGTCGAAACCTAAGTCCATGGCCTGCTGGCAAAGTGGCGCGATGAGGTCGCGACGGCCACCGATATGGCTTGGGTCGCAGATGATTGGCAAGTTGGGTATGCGACGATGCAGCTCTATAGGAATCTGCCACATCGGGAGATTGCGGTAAATCTTCTTGTCGTAGCTGGAGAAACCACGGTGTATGGCACCAAGCCTCTTTATTCCGGCTTGGTTGATGCGTTGCATGGCGCCTATCCAAAGCTCAAGGTCCGGGTTGACAGGGTTTTTCACCAGCACGGCACCCTCAAAACTTTTAAGGCTGTCGGCAAGTTCCTGCATGGCAAACGGATTGGCACTGGTGCGTGCTCCTACCCACAGGATGTCGATGCCATATTTGCGAGCCAGCTCCACATGCTCTGGTGTAGCCACCTCAGTGGCTGTGAGCATGCCGGTCTCTTTCTTCACTTCTTGCATCCATGGCAGGGCGTTCTCACCGTTGCCCTCGAAGCCTCCGGGTTTCGTGCGAGGCTTCCACACACCAGCGCGAAACATGTGGCAACCCTTTGCTGCCAAGTTGCGTGCAGTGGTCATTACTTGTTCTTCGGTCTCGGCTGAGCATGGGCCGGCGATTACCAATGGACGTTCTCCGCCATTGTCTGACGGCAAGTTGAGGGGTTCAAGTTCCAATTCCATAACTTATGATTTTTATATTATTAATGTCTGATATGTGTTGTCTTCTGTCTTTTTATTCAAGACCTGCCTTGATTATCCTTTCAAGGGCTTCTTTCATCTTATCGTCTTTCGCGCAGAGGCTTATGCGAATGTATCGTTTACCATTGTTGCCGAAGATGAATCCTGGCGTGATGAATACTCTGGCCTTGTGGAGCACGGCCTCTGTCAAGTCTTCAACATCGGCATATCGGTCTGGTATTTTTCCCCAAAGGAACATTCCAACCTGCTTTGGGTCGAAGGTGCACCCCAAGGCTTTCATTATGTCTTCTGCTATGACACGGCGTCGGCGGTAGTTCTCAATGTTGTTTTCGCGGTGCCACTCTGGTGTGTTAGTGTTGAAAGCCTCAGCCGCGGCGAGCTGTATGCCACGGAATGTGCCGTTTTCTATGTTGCTCTGAATCTTGAACATCCATGAAATGAAGTTCTTGTTGCCCACTATCATTGCCACACGCCATCCTGGCATGTTGTGGCTTTTCGACATGGAGTTGAACTCAATGCAACAGTCTTTAGCTCCAGGCACCTGCATGATGCTCATTGGGTGCTCGTTTAGGATAAGCGAATAGGGGTTGTCGTTAACCACAAGGATGTCGTGTTCCTTAGCGAACGCCACGAGGCGTTCGAAGGTCTCGCGACGCGCGTTGCCCCCCGTAGGCATGTTGGGGTAGTTGCTCCACATGACCTTTACGCCGGAGAGATCCATCTTCTCCAATTTGTCAAAGTCGGGTTGCCAACCATTGTCCTCGCGCAGGTCGTAGTTGACTATTTGCGTGCCAAACAGCTTGTTTACTGCTGTATAAGTCGGGTAACCTGGGTCTGGAATGAGGACCTTGTCGCCAGGGTTGCAGAAAGCCAGCGTCACATACATGATGCCTTCCTTTGAGCCAATGATGGGTTGCACTTCTGTCTTGGCGTCAAGGTCCACGCCATAGGTGCGCTTGTAGAATCCAGCCATTGCCGAGTGAAGTTCTGGCAGTCCGCTCGTTGGTTGGTAGCCATGCGCGTCAGGTTCGTTTGCCACGGCGCATAGCTTGTCGATGGTTTGTTTGGATGGTGGCATGTCTGGCGAGCCAATGGCAAGCGAGATGATGTCCTTGCCCTCAGCGTTGAGCTTTGCCACTTCCTTCAGCTTGCGGCTGAAGTAATATTCTTGAATGCTGTCTACTCTTGATGCTGGTTTCATATCTTATGCTTCTTTATATTCTCCAAGTATTTTTATTGATTTGACGAGAGGCGTGATGGCGTCAATCGATTGCCGGTATCGTATGAGGTCGGTGAATGTGACATCGACATAGAACATATATTCCCATTCGTGTCCGATGACAGGAAGCGATTGTATTTTAGTAAGGTTAATGTCGTAGAAACTGAGAATGGTAAGCACTTTTGACAGAGAGCCTTCCGAATGTGGAAGCGTGAATACGATGCTCGACTTGTTTACATCGTTGAGCGGTCGCAGGTAGTCGGCCTTGCGTGGGTCGGTGGCAATGAGGAAACGCGTGAAGTTGTGCTTGTTGTCTTCAATGTGATTGTCGAGCACCTTCAATCCATACATCTTGGCGGCGTCGGCGTGGCAAATGGCAGCCCAGCCTTGGCAATGGTTCTCGTGTATGTACTTTGCGCTTCCGGCTGTGTCTTCCGCCTCGACCACCTTCAGTTCTTCGTGCGACGAGAGGTAATCTCGGCATTGCATAAGTGCCACAGGATGAGAGTGGACCTCGCGTATCGTGCTCCAGTCGTCGTCTGGCAAGCAGCATATGCAATGCGTGATGTGCAGCTTGTGTTCACCGACGATGGTCGTGTCGCTGTCGCGCAGAAGCTCATAGTTGTGAAGCAAAGAGCCGGCTATGGTATTCTCTATTGCCGACATGCAGATGACGGTGGGGTCTTGTTTTACGCTGTCGAACACTTGCTCAAAGGTGTCGCAGCATATCAACTGTATTTGCTCACCCTTGAAGTATTCGTGTGCGGCTATGTCGTGAAACGACCCTAACATGCCTTGTATAGCTATTCTCTTCATCTTGACTTATGTTCTTTTTTTTATTGTCTCGTTTTGTTCGTTCTTGTCCTTAACAAAAATCCCGCTCCATATTTACTATGAAGCGGGACTTTGAATGCAAACCCGAATGAGGTTTTGTATCTCTTGTCTTAAGTTGAAATTACACGCAACTTCCCGCTTCGCAATTGCTTGCAAAGTAAAAGTAATAATAATAGGAATATGTTGCGTAAAACTTCATGTGATGTATTATTCTTGTTAAATCATTGGCAAAATTATAGTTTTTATTTAAAACTTGCAAGAAAAATGACAAAAATATTATTCAAATGACTAAATTTGCACGAAATAAGTAACACGAGAATGAAAAGACTCATTATTATATGCGCATTAGCAGGCTTTTCTTTTATGGCCTCTGCACAGTCGGATCATAGGGTATTGAGCGGCGAGGCACCCGTGAGGTTCGTACCTGGCAGTGCCATCTTGACGACCAATCCAGCCACGGGCATGCCGTTTCAGTCTACGGGCTCGCCATTCGCAAAACCCGAGGCTAACCTTGATAAACTGGATGAAGGCAACGCGAATGACGTTAACGACAATTACTCTAACAATAACAACACGGCCGATAAGCAAGAAAAGAAAAACAAAGGCGAACTGCATGGTAGTGTAGGACTAAGCCTGATAGCTGGCTTTGGTAAAGGCGCTCCCAAAGGTGCCGGGTTTGCGCAAGACATTACCTTGAATTATACCATGCCCATAGGCAAACGTGCTTGGCTGACCGCTGGTGGCTATATGAACCATCTGAACTGGAGTGGTATAAACACGACTTCAGCAGGGGTATATGGAGTGTTAGGCTATCAGATAAACGACAATCTATCGGCTTTCATATATGGGCAAAAGTCATTGGCCAACACGGGCATGAGTGGTTATGGCTATCCATATTATGGGTATTACGGTTACGGTCGCGATGGCTTTGGCTATCCAGGTTACAATCCTTATGCCGACCGCGTTGGCGCTGGCATAAGGTGGACGCCAAACAAGAACTTCTCACTTGAGTTGTCTGTGGAGAAAGACTGGATGCCTAAGCAAACCAATGGTTATTACCGCAAGTATGACTACCAACGCTGAATGCGCGATAGCTACTCATTGTTAGTCATTCCGCAATCTCGTTGGCTTGATAAAACTCCTCGCCAAGCTTGAATCCTTCCTCGTATAAGCGTTCAAGTTTGGCGATGTCTTTTTCCATTCTGTGCACCTCCATGGGCCTTTGAGGCCTGATGACCGTTATCTTTCTTTTCCGCTCAAGGTCTTCCACCATTTGCAACTGCTCATTATATGCCTCGATGCGATGGCTGAGCGCTACTCTCAGGCGAGGGTAGTGACGATAGATGAACATGGGCTGCTTGCGGTCGTGTCCCGACTCGCGATAACCATAGTTGCGGGTAGTAATCACGATGTTGTGCTTGTGACCAGTGGCTTGCGCACGCCCTATGGGTATGGAGTCCACTATGCCTCCGTCGAGCATCGGCTGACCGTCAATCATCGTGATCTTGCTCACGTATGGCAATGAGCTTGTCGCTCTGGCCAAGGCGCAAGCGCGTTGGCGGTCGTGCGTCTCGGTAAGGTACTCACCGCGACCTGTCAGGCAGTTCGTTGTAACCATCTCGAACCCTGCGGAGTGCTTGAAAAACTCATCGTAGTCGAAGGGTATCAGTTCATTGGGAAAGCGATCGTAAAGAAGTTTTTGATCGAATATGCATCCTTGCGTCACGAGATGGCGCAAGCCAATATAATCGTATTTCGCAAGAAAGTCGATATTGGATATGCGCGCGCGTCGTGGTTGACGTGAAACGTAGCTCATGCCGTTGCAGGCCCCTGCAGATACGGCCACGATATAGTCAAAGTAGAGTCCGTGTTTCATGAAGGCATCGAGCACGCCACTGGTAAACACACCGCGCATACCGCCGCCTTCAAGTACCAAACCCATGGAACGAGGGTCAATAAGCATATAAAAAGTGTTATTTTGTATGCAAAGTTAAGATATTTCTATCAAACTTTTGTAATTTTGCCCTATAAAGAACTCAAAAACATTCTTATTATGTTCAGCAAAGAGACTTATGTAAATCGTCGGGCAGAGCTGAAAAAGCTCGTGAGCGATGGCGTTATTTTGCTTTTTGGCAACAATGGCGCTCCCGCCAACTTCCCCAACAACACTTATTATCCGTTCCGCCAGGACTCTTCGTTCCTGTATTTCTTTGGTCAGCAGCGCGATGGCCTTGTTGGCGTAATTGACGTGGACAACGACATAGAGACCCTTGTGGGCGATGACATCAGCATTGACGACATTGTTTGGTATGGCTCCGTGGATAGCGTTCACGACATGGCGGAGCAAGTAGGCGTGCACAATACCGCTCCAATGAAATCGTTGAAGACAATTTGCAACGATGCCATGCGTCTTCACAGGAAGATTCACTTCTTGCCACCATACCGTGCCGACATCAAGATTCAGATATTCGACCTGCTCGGCATTCACCCCAACCAGCAGAAGGAGAGCGCGTCGATGCCGCTCATCAAGGCCGTGGTGAAGTTACGTTCCTCGAAGACGCAAGAGGAAATCGACGAGCTGGAGAGAGCAGCCGTAATAGGATACAAGATGCACACCACGGCGATGAAGATGTGTCGTCCAGGTGTGGTGGAAAAGAAAATATCCGGCGTGCTTGACGGCATAGCCAACAGCATGGGCTCGATGGTTAGCTTCCCTACCATCTTGTCGCAACATGGCGAGATTCAGCATGGTGCTCCATCGCTGAACAAGTTGCAGGCTGGCAAGCTGATGCTTTGTGACGCTGGCGCCGAGACCATGAACCACTATTGTTCTGACAATACTCGCACCACTCCTGTAAGCGGTCATTTCGACCAAAGGCAGCTGGAGATTTACTCCATCGTTGAGGCGGCTCACGACTATGCCCTTTCGGTGGCTAAGCCTGGCGTGAAGTGGTGGGACGTTCACTTTGGTGTTTGCCGTCTCATTACGGACAAGTTGAAGGAGATTGGCTTGATGAAAGGAGACACTGAAGAGGCCGTCGCAGCTGGTGCTCATGCCATGTTCATGGTTCACGGCTTGGGCCACATGATGGGTATGGATGTTCACGACATGGAGTCGCTCGACCAAATCAATGTTGGTTTCGACGACGAGGTGCGTCCTAACCTTGAGCAGTTTGGCACCAACTGCTTGCGCATGGGACGTCGTCTGCAGGAAGGATTCGTGGTGACCGATGAGCCTGGCATCTACTTCATACCCGCCCTCATCGACGATTGGAAGGCCTCTGGCCATTGCAAGGAGTTTATCAACTTCGACAAGCTGGAGACCTACAAGGACTTTGGTGGCATTCGCATCGAGGACGACCTGCTCATCACGAAGGATGGCTGCAGGTTTATTGGCAAGGATCGCATACCGTATCATCCTAAGGATGTTGAGGAGTTCTTGGCAGCAAGCAGGGAGTGATTATCCCGTGTTTGAGTGCCATTGAAATAAGCTCGAACAATCACATGAAAAAGCCTGCCGCTGTTTATACGTGGCAGGCTTTTATTTTGGTTTCTTCCGGAATTTGGAGTGATGCTTTGTTAAAGAAGGCAATGCAGCCTCTGCCTTGTATTAATCCATGACGCGGGCAACATGCGACCACGTAGAATTGTAAAATATTATTGCCAAAATTTAACACTTGGAAACAGGGGCAAATAGAGCGGAAAAAGGGTAGCCTTCTGCCTCTTGGCAACACCATCGGCCGGTTTTCGGCCAAAAAATTTTGCCGTTACGGTGTTATCGCGTCGCGATTACACCGTAACGGCAACGCGATTACACTGTAACGGCAACGCGATTACACTGTAACGGCAACGCGATTACACCGTAACGGCGACGCGATTGCACCGTAACGGCGACGCCATTTTAGCGAATTTGCGACACTGAAAAACAGTTAAAAACATAATCTACTGATAATCAGTTGTTTGGCAAAGTAGTCCGTAATCGCGTCATTTCCACGCAAGCGACGACTTGGTTGAAAATAATCGATTCTCAGCCGACCTTTTGTAAAATATTATTACCTAATTAAATAGCTGTGCATCGTGTGATTTGCAGGGGCGGCCCCTGTGGCCGTCCGCATCCCGAATAGCCCAATGCTTCGTATTTCCCAATGCGTTTACGTTGGTTGCGGCCTTACACAGACACCGCTCCCGCAAAGCGATACGTTATGCCATAACTCCAAATCCAGAAGGACACTTAAATATAGTATTCTGCCGAGTCGACAAGACCGGCTCGAAGGGCGAACTTGATTGCCTCATGCACGTTGTTGACAGCGAGTTTGCGGAATATGTTTTTCCTGTGGGTGTTGACAGTATGGAAACTCGAAAAGCGCTTTTGCGCTATTTCCTTTGTAGTCATGCCCAAGGCGATGTCTTTGAGTATCTCCAACTCAGTCTTAGTGAGATTTGGCAGTGTTTCTTTTCGCTGGTTCTCTTCTTTTGAAGGTGTGGCGAGGAGCAATTCCGTGATTTGCTGGCAGATATATCTTTTGCCTTTAGACGCGAAGTCGAGGGCCTCGCGTATCTCTGCCATTGAGCAATCCTTCAGTAATATTCCACATTTTGGGCACGTGAGCACTATCTCGCGCAAGAAGTCTTGGCTCAAGTCCTCACTGAACAGAATCCACATAGCCTCTGGGAAGCGTTGGCTTATTATGCACAGCTCCGCGGCATCGTTGATGTCGAAGAGGGTATAGTCGAGAACTATCACCACATGGCTGTCTTCCTTTAACGCCTCTATGAGGCTTGACTTGTCTGATGTCAGTTTGCTTTCACAGTCTTGGCGTTGTGTGACGATGTAGAGTAAGCCGGCACGAGTTATGTCTTGATTATCCGCTATATAGATTTTCATGCCTTTGTACAGAATGTGAGTTTTACTTAAAATGATGATGGAGGATATAATATCGGGTCGCCCCTATATTATGTCCTCCACTATTTTTTTTAGAATGATGCCTGGAAGTCGAACCTTATTCCCCACTTGCTGATGCCTGGATAGTTGTATGTCAAACGACGCACGTACCCAATGCTGATAAGCTTCAAAATATTGTGTATTCCAGCTTCAACCTCCCAGTATGGCTTGTTGGTCATGATGTGGGAATCGGCAGGGAAACGGTAGATGAGGTTGTCGTTTGGATTTTTCGTGGGGTTGTTTTTGTCGGTCAGTGTTCCCCAGAATCCTTTCACGTCCACGAACTCTCTCCACTTCAGTTTTCTTATCAATGGAATGCGGTTCAGCAGTTTTCCGTTGATGTCCCACTTCCAGCTCCAGAACACCTGGCGGTCGTTTAGGAACTCCCAGTCGTGCACAAGCGACACCGTGTTCTCGGTCTCTACATAACTGAGGTTCACTGGAGGCTGTATGAGCAGCGGGAACGGCACCTTGTTCCATTGCGCCTGGCCTTTGACATGGAAGTCCATGTATCCCCATGAGCCGAGCCACTGGCGTTGGTAGATGCTCAGCGACGTGATGTTGCTATGGAAGTCACCACCAAGGATTCCCTTGAAACCCGTTGTGTGGGAAACGCTGATGTCTGGCGAGTCGAGGTTGACAGGGAGGCGGGTTCGTTTGGTGTTCACGTATGTAACGCCTGGGTTCCACGTAATGCCAACGGTTGCGTCGGTGAGGCGAATCTTCCTGATTTCCTCGCCAGTGTTCACCTTATAGAAATGTAGCAAGCCTTCAGTCTGGTTGCTTTGTGTTTGAAAGCGCGCGTTGTATCGCCAACCAGCCTCTGTCTCATAGTTGAACGTGAGGCGTTGACGGTTGTAAAGGAACATCTCTTTCTGTGATGATGAACGAATGGTCATGAAGATGTTGTCCTTGTTGTGGATAAGGTTGAGGTCTGATGGCGACATCACGTCGCGTGAAGTCTCGAACGTGAGGTTTCGCTGTGGAAACTCGAATGGGCTTAGCTGCTTCTTGTTGAACGACCACGTGAATTCATCACCATAGTACCAGCGGTGGCTCTTGGTTCCATAGGCGGCATAGCCATTCCAGAAGAGGTGAGGATTCAGTGCCGCCAACGTGCGGCCTGCCAAGCGAAGACGCAAACCATCGACATAGTTGGAACTGATGAACGTGTTGATTGGTCCTATGTCGAACTTGCTCTTCTTCTTCGGGTCTGAATTAGTCTCTAAATAGTTCTCCACGAGCACCTGAACGGCCTTGATGATATATTTGAAACCCTTTGAGTTTTCCAGGTTGGTGATAAACTGCGACATAGACGACTCGCTCTTTGTCAGCTCCACTTGTCGGTATCTGTTCCAAAAAGCGTCGTTGCGGTTGTAAGCGTCGCTATAATGCTTCACCTTGGCCTTGCCCTGGAAAAGCTGCTTTGGCAACTCGTTGAACGAATAGTCGGTAAGTCGGGTAGTGCGCGAGACCAACATGTTCTGCAGAAGCTTGTTGGCGTGAATCTCAGCCACCATGTCGTCTTTGGAAAGGACCCATTCGCCATTGTCGAGCTTTACGTACTCTTGCTCTATTTTCATGTCGTCAATCCAGTTGACATCACTCTTCTTTGGCATGTAGAGATTGACTTTCCTCACGTGGAGAGTGGAGTCGGCAAGCACGTAAAGTTCTCCGCGGAAGCCAAAGTCTTGTTGGTTGGCGGGAATGAACTGAAGGTGATAGCACTTATCCTTCTCTACATAAGTAGTGTCCTCTATATAAAAATGATAGAAGGATATGGCGTCTTTGCCAATAGGCGAGACAAAAGGATATTGCACGAGGCGAACGTAATCGTCGTAGATGTCCACATCGGTAAACACCTCTTTCAGCATGGTGTTTATTATCTCTCCCGTGGAGAGCACCTCGCCAATGCCATTGGACTGTTGACCCATTATGATGTCCTTTTCCTTTTTGGGGTCTTTGCGGTAAACATGCTGTGTCACGGTCTCGTCTACCTGAATGGGCAGAATGCGCTTACCGTTGTAAGGAGAGGTCTCTATTTGGTCTCGAAGGTAAGAGCGTTTCTTGAAGAAATTGCCTTCGAGCTGCTTGTCGGTAATATCGTTTAAGGCAAGCGTTATCTTTTGATACTTATCATACTGATAATAAGGACGATTGCTTAGGTCGCTCTTTTTCTTCGCCGCTATGACCCTACGCATGAGTTCTACTGCGGGGTTATCCTTTCGGCGGTAGCGTCCGCGTTTCTGTTTAACCACGACCTCGGCAAGGGAGCGAGAGTCGTCCTTGAGCACGATCTTGCCCAGGTCGTTTGAGTTGGCGTCTACTTTCACGGTGACGCTCTTGAATCCGACACTGGTCACGGTGATGGGCCACCCAGGGTGTTTCTCGATAGAGAACTTTCCATCAATATCGCTCGAAACGGCAATGTGATGTCCGCGATAAGTGATACTTGCGTACGGTATGGCATAGCCATCCTTGTCAACAACTTGACCTGTGATTTTCTGAGCCATAGCACTTATGACGCATATCAATGACATCATCAGAACCATGGCCAAACGTTTATTGCTCATAATAATTAATTGTCCTGTTTTTACAATCTGTTTCCTTAATCTTCCATTCACTTACCGAGAGAAAGGCAACGGAAATTTCTATTTTTGGATGCAAAGTTATATATTAATCATGAAAAAACTTACCAAAACTCTTTGAGAGAATTGGGTTTTATATTAATTTTGCAATAAAATTGGATTATAAAGGCTTAAATGCCCGAAAAATTAGTCACTTACCTTTTTGATATGAACGATAAAGGCAATATCATAGATCAACGCCCACCATTCTTGCCCACGCTTATAGGCACGGGTTGTGGCAGCGGTTTTTGGCCCTGGGGACCTGGCACGGCAGGCAGCGTCTTGGCTACTATAATTTGGGGTTTTCTTGGACTTTGGCTTCCGACCTCTACGTTGTCAGTAGTCACATTGTCGCTCGTGGTCGTTTTCACGGTTCTTGGCACGTGGGCAACAAAACGCTTGCAGCCGTTCTGGGGTGAAGACCCTTCGCGAGTGGTGGTAGACGAAATGGTTGGAGTATGGTTGCCGCTCATCGTTGTGGACGCTAAGGAATGGGGTTGGGCTATCGTTGCCCTTGTGTTGTTCCGCTTTTTTGACATCGTGAAACCCTTAGGCATTAAGAAGCTGGACCGGATGAAAGGTGCTTTCTGGGTAATGGGTGATGATCTACTGGGAGGCGTATATGCATTGATTGTACTTGTCGTGGCAATGCAGGTTGCCAAATTGTTGGCGGCCTGATGGGAAAGGTGCGTCGTGAATTGTGGACATTCACTAAGGCCGAGTTAAGTTCCTTAGTGGCGAGTGGTGTTGATTTCAGCTTGGCCATCATACTGACATACACTGGTTTACTGCCTTATGGTTACGCAAATGTCGTGGGCGTGGTGTCAGGTGGATTGACAAATTACTTAATAAACATCCGTTATGTCTTTACCAAGACCGGGCGCAGTGGAGGTTCTTTGGCACTTAGGTATCTGTGTGTTTGGACAGGCAGCATGATTCTCAATGGAGGTGGCACGAACCTGCTGACGTGGCTCGTGGGTGGCAAAAGCTACTTCATCATAGTGAAATGCATGATGGCAGTGTGTGTGGCTTTCTGTTTCAACTATCCTCTTCAGCGGGGATGGGTATTTAGAAAAAATAACAAATAACATATATAATAATGTGGTATAGAGATTTCCTTCAGCAGGTGATTTACAAGGTCATTAACCCTTTGATTAAGGGCATGATCAAGGTCGGCATCACGCCAAACGTTGTTACTACGGTAGGATTTATCGGCAACATCATAGCTGCCGCGTTTTTCATCGTGGCATCGCAGCAAATGGACATGATTTGCCAGACAACCATTCTTGGTTGGGGTGGTTTCATCATTATAGCCTCTGGCCTTTTCGACATGATGGATGGACGATTGGCGCGCATGGGCAACATGAGCTCATCGTTTGGAGCCATGTGGGATTCCACTCTTGACAGATACAGCGAGCTGGTGTCGCTTTTCGGTATCGTGCTTGTGTTTCTTGAGGATGAAGGTTGGTTCTGGATGGGTGTGGTTACGTTTGCCGCAATGGTAGGCAGCGTGATGGTAAGCTATGTCAGGGCACGTGCCGAAGGCCTTGGCATCGAGTGCAAAGTGGGTTTCATGCAACGCCCTGAGCGTGTCGTGGTGACAGCCTTGACAGCCATACTCACGGGTGTCAGTGGCTCGCTTTGGTGGCTTGCCGGTGGCATGATACTTATTGCCGTGCTTGCCAACATAACGGCTTTTTGGCGCGTGGCATATTGCTATGGTAAACTCAACGCGAGAGATAAGGCCATCAAGTCGTCCGACAAAGAGTAACGCGGACGCAGGTCTAAGATAATACAAGACAATACGATGGATTGCTTATTGATAGCCGTCTTGTTTGCCGTGCTCGTTGCCATTAAGCCAACGAGGAAATTCACGCTCAACATGGCACCATGGTTCTTGTTTGGGTTCATATATAGCAGCTTCAACTTTTACCCAAACTATGAGTTCAATGCCATTGACGTGCGTGGACTTTACGAGGCAGAGAAGAGCTTGTTTGGCATAACGACAGTTGCGGGCAAGATGATTCCTGGTGAATGGTTTGCCATTCACCATTGCGCCGTGGCCGATTTCATGGCGGGCTGCTTTTATCTGTGTTGGGTGCCGGTGCCAATCATCTTCACCATTTATCTTTATTTTTCAAACAATCAAGAATGGGCGACACGTTTTGCATGGGCTTTTCTTACGGTTAACCTCATTGGATTCATAGGTTATTACGTGCATCCCGCCGCACCACCATGGTATGCGATGCAATATGGATTCACGCCAGTGCTGCATACGCCTGGTAACGTGGCTGGTCTTGGCAGATTCGACGCTTTAACTGGCCTTCAGGTATTTCATGGCATTTATGGCAAGAACGCCAATGTGTTCGCGGCAGTGCCGAGCCTACATGCCGCATATCTGCTCGTTACTACATTCTATTCGATTATGAGTCGTCGCAAGTGGTACGCATCATGCGTGTTTGCGTTTATCTGCGTTGGCATTTGGTTCACTGCTGTGTATACGGGGCATCATTATGTCATAGACGTGCTACTCGGCATAGGCACAGCCATTATTGGCACAATCGTATTTGAAGTTGTTTGGAGAAAAGTCGTAAAACGCGACAGGCATTCACGATGAAATTTTATTGAGAGCACATAGAAAAAGAGAATGGGACGTTCACACGTCCCATTCTCGATAATTCACCTGAAAACTGTCAAGCTTTTTTCCGTAACCAATACCTATCAGATACAATCTTAAACCTAATATATACGAAACTGATGCAAAATTAATAGCTTGATTCCAAACTGCAAAGCATTATTGTGTAATTTCATATTATTCGGTGTGCAAGTTGTTGCATAAGAGTTTTGTTTCGGGCGTTCTGCTTCGCTTTTTTTGTTAAATGGTCAATATTAAGATATTTATTTGTAACTTTGCAGTTAGAAGAATATAAAAATAAAATGAAAACAGTAATTAATTCGTATGATGAGTTTGCCTCATACTTAGGCAAACCGCTTGGCACTTCCGAATGGCTTGAAGTGGACCAAGACAGAATCAACGCTTTTGCCGACGCGACTCTTGACCACCAATGGATTCACGTGGATGTTGAACGTGCCAAGGCTGAGAGTCCGTACAAGAGCACTATCGCACACGGTTACTTGACACTTGCCCTGTTGCCTCATTTGTGGGATGAGATTGTTGAGGTCAACAATTTGAAGATGATGGTCAACTATGGCATGGACAAGATGCGTTTTGGACAGCCGGTTATCACGGGTAGCCGCATACGCATGACAGCAAAACTCGCCAACATAGAGAACTTGCGTGGCATTTCCAAGGCATACATTGACTTTACCATTGAAATAGAAGGCCAGCGCAAACCTGCTTTGAAGGGTGAAGCCCAGTTCCTTTATTATTTCAGGTAAACTTATTCGTCGCTGTTATTTTGGCAGCAGATAGTTGTTTTAGGCTTATATATAGTTAAAAATATATAAATCAACACTCTAAAGAAGAATATGTTTTTAATAAGGCAGCCGAAAACAGTAACTTTGCACCCGATTTAGCGAAGGCGTGCTTTTAGTGCGCCCGAATAATTCACATAAAGTCTAACTTTATTAATTTTACAAACATTATTTTTTATGTCAGATTTAAACGACATCAAGAACGTTAAGCCATTGGACGACTTCAATTGGGAAGAGTTTGAGAATGGCGCAAGCTCCAGCGTGAGCAAAGAAGATCAGGCGAAAGCCTACGACAACACACTGAACAAGATTCAGGATCACGAAGTTGTCGAGGGAACTGTCATCTCTATCGACAAGAAGGAAGTGGTTGTTAACATCGGCTACAAGAGCGATGGTATCATTCCTGCTTCTGAGTTCCGTTACAACCCCGACTTGAAGATTGGTGACAAGGTTGAGGTTTACGTTGAAGACCAGGAAGACAAGCATGGTCAGTTGGTTCTCTCCCACAAGAAGGCACGTCTTGCCAAGAGCTGGGAAGATATCAACAAGGCTATGGAAAACAACGAGGTTATCCAGGGTTACATCAAGTGCCGCACTAAGGGTGGCATGATTGTTGACGTGCTGGGTATCGAGGCATTCTTGCCTGGATCACAGATTGATGTCCATCCTATACGCGACTACGACGTGTTCGTAGGCAAGACAATGGAGTTCAAGGTTGTGAAGATCAACCAGGAGTTCCGCAATGTTGTCGTATCTCACAAAGCTCTTATTGAGGCAGAGCTCGAGGCACAGAAGAAAGAAATCATTTCTCACCTGGAGAAGGGTCAAGTGCTCGAGGGCACTGTCAAGAACATCACTTCTTACGGCGTATTCGTCGACCTTGGTGGTGTGGACGGACTCGTTCATATCACAGACCTTTCTTGGGGCCGCGTAAGCGATCCTCATGAGGTCGTAGCTCTCGACCAGAAGATCAAAGTCGTTATCCTCGATTTCGACGAGGAGAAGAAGCGTATCGCTCTCGGCGTGAAGCAGCTCACTCCACATCCTTGGGATAGCCTTGATGCTAACCTCAAGGTTGGCGACCACGTTAAAGGTAAGGTTGTCGTTATCGCTGACTACGGTGCATTCGTTGAGATTCAGCCGGGCGTTGAGGGTCTTATCCATGTTTCAGAAATGTCATGGAGCCAGCACCTCCGTTCAGCACAGGAGTTCTTGCACGTTGGCGACGAGGTGGAGGCAGTTATCCTCTCTCTCGACCGTCAGGAGCGCAAGATGTCTCTCGGCTTGAAGCAGCTGAAGGCTGATCCTTGGGAGAACATCGAAGAGAAGTATCCTGTTGGCTCTGTTCACAAGGCAAAGGTTCGCAACTTCACTAACTTTGGTATCTTCACAGAGCTTGAAGAGGGTGTTGATGGCTTGATTCACATCTCAGACCTTTCTTGGACAAAGAAGGTTAAGCATCCTTCAGAGTTCACTACAATCGGTGCCGACATCGATGTGGTTGTGCTGGAGATTGACAAGGAGAATCGTCGTTTGAGCCTTGGTCACAAGCAGCTCGAGGAGAATCCTTGGGACAAGTATGAGACTCTTTATGAGCCTGGAACAGTCCACAACGGCAAGATTACAGAGATGATGGATAAGGGTGCCGTTATCACACTTGACGAGGGTGGTGAAGGCTTCGCTACTCCTAAGCACCTCACGAAGGAGGATGGCTCACAGGCTAAGCTTGGCGAGGAACTCCCATTCAAGGTGATTGAGTTCAACAAGGATTCTCACCGTATCATTCTCTCTCACAGCCGTACGTTCGAGGAGGGTCACGACGAGCCACGTCAGCACCGTCACTCAGGCTCTAACGCTCGCAAGCAGAACGATGCTCCTGTAATCAACAACGTGCAGGCAGGTACTTCACTTGGCGATCTTGATGTGCTCGCTAAGCTCAAGGCAGACATGGAGAAGAACAAGTAATTTGTTTCTTGAATAATTTTTAAGATTATCATAGGGTAGGGGATGAGTTTTGGGCTTGTCCCCTATTTTATTAATGTCAGCTATTGATTTGGGTTAGAGATAAGCTTATTTTCAAAATATGAATAAATCATTTGGCATTTGCTTTTTAGTGATGTTCATATCCACGCTTGTAATAAGTTGTGGCAAGGAGGGAGACAATGACCCTCGCACTGTAGTTGATTCTTTTGCTAATGCCTATTTTAACTGGCGTTTCAAAGAGGCCATTTCTTATGTCACATTTGACTCAAGGAAGTGGCTTCGTTTTGCGGCATCGCAGGTTGACGCAGAAGATGTTGACTCTTTGCGTTCAAGTGAATTTGCGCCAAGTGTAGAGGTAGTTGACATGGATTGCATAGACGATTCCACTGCAATGGCAACTGTAAAGGTTACTAATTTCATGGTATTGGATAGTATTGGAAAACATCCTCACAATGAAGCTGAGCGCATTTTTAAAATACCAGTCTCGTTGTCTGGTAATTATTGGAGAGTGAAGTTGACACATTTGCCATGATGCGTTGATTCTTTATCATTTTTTCATGTAAATCATTTGTTTGAAAAGGAAAAAAATCCTATCTTTGTAATTAATAAAAAAGATTGTTTCATGAAACAGACAAAAATAGTTTGCTCAATCAGCGATCGTCGTTGTGATGTTGATTTCATTCGTGGCCTTTTCAATGCAGGCATGAATGTTGTCAGAATGAATACAGCTCATGCTACACCTGATGGTATCAGAAGTATTATAAGAAACACGCGTGCGGTATCACCTCATATTGGTATTCTTATAGACACAAAAGGTCCAGAAGTGAGAACTACGGATGTTGAATCCCCAATAGAATATAAGACAGGCGATGTAGTAAGAATATTCGGCCGTCCAGAAATGAATACTACACATGACATCATCAATGTCTCGTTCCCGGACTTTGCCAAGGATGTAAAGGTTGGCGACATAATTCTTTTCGACGACGGTGCGATTGGTATGAAGGTTATGGGAATAGAGGGGCCAGCTGTGTATGTCGAGGTTCAAAATGATGGTGTGCTTGGCGCGCATAAGAGCGTCAATGTTCCTGGCGAGCATATTGATTTACCGGCTCTGACCGAAAAAGACAAAAGAAACATCAATCTCGCAATTGAGGAAGACATAGACTTTATTGCTCATAGTTTTGTAAGGTCGGCTGATGACGTGCACGCCGTACAGAAAATTCTTGATGAGCGCCATTCTGATATCAAGATTATCTCAAAGATAGAAAACCAAGAGGGTGTCGACAATATTGATGAGATTATAAATGCCAGTTATGGAATAATGGTTGCTCGTGGCGACCTTGGCATTGAGGTTCCTGTTGAGAAAATACCGGGAATACAGCGAATGATTATCCGCAAGTGTGTGGAGCGGCATAAACCGGTGATAGTCGCGACGCAAATGCTTCATACCATGATAACAAATCCTCGTCCAACACGCGCGGAAGTTACAGACATAGCCAATGCCATTTACAGCAATACCGACGCGTTAATGCTAAGTGGTGAGACGGCATCAGGAAAGTATCCATTGGAGGCCGTTAAGACAATGGCCGCTGTCGCAGAGCAGGCTGAGAACGATCGTAACAGTTTCGACGCAATGTACAATGTGCCACTAAATGAGCATTGTAGCCAGCGTGAATTCTTGTCTCATTCGGCCATTGAGTCATCGCGCTTATTGGGTATTGCGGGTATCATTACGGCTTCAAAGTCTGGCTATACGGCTCGTTGCCTTGCCACATACCGCGGCCCCAAACCAATACTGGCCATTTGCTATAACGACAAACTTCAACGTTGGCTTAACCTTTCTTATGGTGTCATAGCCGTTAGACAAAAGGAAAAAGCATCGTCTGGCGAGATTTTCAATGCCGCCTTGCGTATGCTTAGGCAGAAAGGCTATGTGACTAATCAAGACAAGGTGGCTTACTTGTCTGGCGCTCTTGACAGTCTTGGTGATGGCACCACTCTGCTTGAGTTGATTAAGGTTGGTGACAGGATAGGTTAAGGTAGTTGACAAGGCGATCAGTACGTTCGCCTTGTCCACGGAAATAAACAAGAAGCTGATAGCTGTTCTCTGTCTGATAGAAATTGCCTTCAGAGGGTAGTGGAGTAATGGCGCCATCAGTGTTTCTCGTAAGATATTGATAGTTATAATAACCTTGCTTAAGGGGGACGACGGCTTCATAAAGGCTGTCGTTTTCGTTCCATCTCATTCGGAACCTATCGTCTAAACTATCTTGTGTCCATGAGCCATTTATAAAGATGTCATTTGTTTGTTTTGTAGTCTTGAGAGTGAAATGAGTTTGGATATATTCGCTCATGGTATTATTGTCAACATTGTCGGAGTTGCGTATGCAGAATGTGCCGTTGGCATCTTCATCGTATAAATAGTTAGCTCTTGGCTCATCTGTGAAAATCCAGGCATGGTAATCGTTGACATCCCAACTCACTCGCTCAACTCCCATGGTAGCATGAGTCGGGTCAAGAGTCTCGAATTTTCTATACTCGTTGCCACCGGGAAATATAAGATTACTGTTATGGTTCCAGACCATTCCGTCATTTTTTATAAATTGTGGTGTGGCATTTTTTATTGCGTTGTCCCACCTGCCGTTTTGAAGTACGACGGTTTTAATTTGTGTGTTAGGAGAAAACACCCTGTGGGAGCCAAAATCCAGCGAAATATTTATTTGTTGATGGCTCTTGTTTATATCAATATCGGTGTTTGCAGTTTGCGTCATTTTGCTCTTCATGGTTTGTTCGGTAACCATGAAGCAAGCTTTCAATATCGGCGCGTTGTCTTGGTCTTCATCTATTACAGTGACCGTATAGTTGCCACTGATTTTAGGACGACACCTGTCGTTTGGTAGCTTAATATTATAATGTGTATATTGGGTATTGGTATTTACTGATTGCTCATAATCATCTATTATGTTCCCCGAGGCGAACCCATTAACATAATCGCTCTCGATAAGCTCTTGTGAATTAGACCAGTCAGCTTCGCAATGGTTGACAATGTAAGAATAGCGGTGGGTGATATGTGAAAGTTCATCAAAGGATATGCTTATAGTTTCGTTGCCATTTAGCCCATCTTGTGTGATGACAGGGAGTGGATTTTGCCAATTATCATTGGCTACCACTTGCAAGGTAGCTATATTAGACGCAAAAATCTCATTACGCTGTGCCAATGCTGAGACACAGTGTAATGAGATTAACAGGATGATTATCTTTAATTTCAAGATTAGCCCTCAATAGCTGCTACACCTGGGAGCACCTTGCCTTCGATAGCCTCAAGCATGGCACCACCACCTGTAGAAACATAGCTAACTTTCTCTGCAAGACCGAACTTGTTGATAGCAGCAACAGAGTCACCGCCACCTACGAGAGAGTAAGCACCGTTCTCCTGTGTAGCCTGAGCCACTGCCTTGGCAATCTCACCAGTACCGTGAGAGAAGTTCTCCAACTCGAAGACACCAACAGGACCGTTCCACAGAATAGTCTTAGAAGACAGGATAATCTTGCGCCAGTTCTCAATGCTCTGCTCAGAAGCGTCCATGCCCTCCCACTCATCAGGAATTTGATCGATAGGGAATACCTTGCGTGGAGTGTCGTTAGAGAAATCCTGACCGCAGACAGTAGCAACCGACAATGAGAGGTTTACTCCCTTTTCCTTGGCAGCCTTGATGACATTCAGTGCCTCAGGCATGAGGTCGTCCTCGTGGAGTGACTTACCGATATGGCCACCTTGAGCCTTGATGAATGTGTAGCCCATGCCACCGCCGATGATGAGGTTATCAACCTTGTCGAGCAAGTTCTTGATAACGCCCAACTTAGAGCTGACCTTGGAACCACCGATGATGGCAGTGAAAGGATGCTGAGCGTTCTTGAGAACGTTGTTTATGGCCTTAACCTCTTTCTCCATGAGATAACCAAGCATCTTGTGATCCTTGTCGAAAGAGTCAGCAATAACGGCAGTTGAAGCATGCTTGCGGTGTGCAGTTCCGAAAGCGTCGTTGACGTAGACATCAGCGTATGAAGCGAGCTTCTTGGCGAAGTTCTTCTGACGATCCTTCATTTCCTTCTTTGCTGCGTCATACTCAGGCGTTCCCTTTTCCACGCCAACAGGTTTGCCTTCCTCTTCAGGATAGAAACGAAGGTTCTCAAGCAACAGTGCCTCTCCGCTCTTGAGGGCAGCAGCCTCAGCGTCTGCGTTGCCGCAATCGCCTGCGAACTTCACCTCCACGCCTAAAGCCTTGCTTACGTTTGGAACAATCTGCTTGAGGCTCAGCTTAGGGTTCACTTTACCCTTTGGCTTGCCCATGTGGCTCATCATTATGAGAGCGCCGCCATCATTCAGAATCTTCTTCAAAGTAGGCAGGGCACCACGGATACGAGTGTCATCGGTCACGTTGCCATTCTCATCCAATGGCACATTGAAATCTACGCGAACAATTGCCTTTTTGCCGGCAAAGTTAAATTCATCGATTGTCATTGTAAATTAATGTTTATTGTTATGTGAAATGTTCTTGCGCACAAAGTTACAAAAAAAGCCATGAACATATAAAGAAATTAGACTTTTTTATTCGTGTTTTTCAACCTTTTTGGCTCTCATGTTTTATGAAAACTTTTTCGCTTGCCAATAATTACCTGTTAGAGAGATTAATTTGCTAAAGTATTATTGCTCCCTTGTTCATCTTTAATAGCGCTAGAATACTCAGCTTTTCTTTTGGGATTCATTGGGAACCAACCTTTCTCAACACGTTTCTTTTGCTCGAATATCTCGCCAATAGACCATAACATTGATGCACCGATTACACCGATAAGTGACGAAATGAATGTGTCTTCAATGCATATTGAGAGAACGATACAGGCAATGCCTGCCAAAAGAAATAGCCACCATTGACGAGTGCCAAAATAATATTCGAATTTAATGACAATGGGATGGAATAAACCGATTATCAAAAATGTGCAAACAGCTATAGCTAAACCTGTGAAATACATATCTTTGTATATTTAGGGGGATTATTATCTCTTTTACCTTTACCGGGTTACTTTTGCAAATTTACAAAAATTAATTTGAACAAAATGGCGGAAAAGAAAAAAAAACATTATCTTTGCCAAAAATATAACTATTAATTACGTTTTAACCACAATCAATTATGGATGATAATAAAGAATTGATAGCTCAGTGTGAGGCAAAAGCTAAGCTGTGGCTTGCTCCGGCTTTTGACGAGGAAACCCGCAAGTCAGTCCAGTCTATGCTTGACAATGAGGACAAGACGGATCTTATAGAGAGCTTTTATAAAGACCTTGAATTTGGTACTGGCGGCTTGCGTGGTATCATGGGAGCAGGTTCTAACCGCATGAATGTCTACACTGTTGGGATGGCAACACAAGGCTTTGCCAACTACTTGAAGAAAAACTACAAAGATCGCAAGGAAATCTCAGTAGTGGTTTGTCACGATTGCCGAAATAATAGCAGACTATACGCCGAGACTGTAGCCAATATTTTCTCCGCTAATGGTATCAAGGCTTATCTGTTTGATGACCTTCGTCCGACACCAGAGTGCTCTTTTGCCATTCGCTATTTGAAGGCACAGGGCGGTGTTAATATTACAGCAAGCCACAACCCTCGCGAGTACAATGGTTACAAGGCCTATTGGGAAGATGGCGCACAAGTGCTTGCGCCACACGACAAGGGTATCATCGATGAGGTTAACAAATGCACCATAGCCGACGTGAAGTTTGCTGGGAACAAGGACCTTATCCAGATTGTAGGTGAAGACATTGATGAGCCTTACCTTCGCCAGATTCGTACAATAAGCATTGATCCCGAAGTCATTAAGAAGCAGCACGACTTAAAAATCGTTTACACGCCTCTTCATGGCGCTGGTCGCGTGATTATTCCACGCTCATTGGCATACTGGGGATTTGACAATGTTCATTGTGTGTTTGAGCAAATGATAAAGAATGGAAACTTCCCGACAGTGGACCGTCCAAATCCAGAGTTTGCCGAGGCATTGACCCTTGGCTTGCGTGATGCCAAGAAATTGGACGCAGACATTCTCATGGCTTCAGACCCAGATGCAGACCGCGTTGGCATGGCGTGCAAGAATGACAAAGGCGAGTGGGTGCTTATCAACGGCAACCAAACGTGCATGATTTTCTTGTGGTACATCATCTCAAATCGCAAGGCTAAAGGTCTGCTAAAGCCAACTGATTTCATAGTCAAGACCATCGTTACTACAGAACTTATCAAGAAGATAGCCGACAAGCAAGGCGTGGAGATGCGTGATTGCTATACAGGCTTCAAGTGGATTGCACGTGAGATAGCCCTTTCAGAAGGCAAGCAACAATATATTGGTGGTGGTGAGGAAAGTTACGGCTTCCTCGCAGAGGACTTCGTCAGGGACAAGGATGCAGTGTCGGCATGCTCGCTTCTCGCTGAGATCTGCGCTTATGCCAAAGATCAGGGCAAGACGCTTTACGACATCTTGATGGACATTTACAAGGAGTATGGCTTCTCCAAGGAGTACACTATCAATGTAGAGCGCCCAGGAAAGGCTGGGGCTGAGGAAATTCAGAAGATGATGGCAGATTTCCGGGCCAATCCTCCAAGGGATCTCGGCGGTTCTAAGGTCGTGCTTTGGAAAGATTATAAGACGTTGGGAGCTACCGACGACAAGGGTAACAAGGCAAAACTTGATATGCCAGAAACAAGCAATGTGCTGCAATGGTTCTGCAATGACGATACGAAAGTCAGCGTACGTCCTTCAGGCACTGAGCCTAAGATTAAATTCTACATCGAGGTCAAAGGCGTCATGAAGGACGCGTCTGAGTATGAGGCTCTTGACAAGAAAGGTGTAGAGAAAATCGAGGCTATCAAGAAGAGTTTGCGTCTTTCCTAAACTTTGAATTAACGATAAACGCTGGGGTGCTGTAAAAATATGGCAGCCCCAGCATTTTTTCTCTATTATAGGATGACATTGTCCTATATGTGTTGCAAAACGAAATAAGCAAGAAGGTAATTTCAAAACATGGTGAAGCAAATAAGGTGGGGATTTATAGGATGTGGCGAAGTCACAGAAAAGAAATCCGGACCGGCATTCAATGAAGTTGAAGGCTCTTGTGTCGAAGCGGTTATGAGCCGTAACGAGCAACGGGTAAAGGAATATGCCAAACGTCATGGCATCCCCAAATGGTATACGGATGCCCAACAGCTTGTTGATGATCCGGATGTTAACGCCATATACATAGCCACGCCTCCGTCTTCTCATGCCACTTACGCCATCATGTGCATGCGTGCTGGCAAGCCATGTTATGTGGAAAAGCCCTTGGCGGCAAACTATGAGGATTGTATTCGCGTCAATCGTATTAGTGAACAGACAGGTGTTCCATGCTTTGTCGCTTATTATCGACGATACTTGCCTTATTTCAATAAAGTTAGAGATATCATCGCAGCAGATGGTATAGGCAAGGTATTGACAGTGCAGTTGCAGTTTGCCGTGCCACCGCGTGACCTTGATTATAATGCCTCATCATTAAAACCATGGAGGCTTCAACCTGACATCTCTGGTGGAGGATATTTCTACGATCTTGCGCCTCACCAACTTGATCTTTTGCAGGAGCTGTTTGGCACCATAGTCAGGGCACATGGTTATCCGACAAATAGAGAACACCTTTATCAAGCAGAAGACACCATTTCCGCGGCATTCATTTTCGATAGCGGAATATCAGGTAGTGCTTCTTGGTGTTTTGTCGGACACGAGAGTTATAGGGCAGACCGGATAACCGCCATTGGCGACAAGGGAATACTGTCGTTTAGCGTATACAATTATGATCCTATTGAGCTTGTAAACAATTCGGGTGCAAAGAGTTTCATAGTCCCTAATCCTCCTTACGTTCAATTGCCAATAATCACTTCTGTCATCCACCATCTTCAAGGCCTTGACAAATGCACGGCAACTTCTGTGAGTGCCACACCAGTCAATTGGGTCATGGATCGTGTGCTTGGCAAGTTCTGAAATAAAAAGAGACATTGGAAAAATCATACAAGAACTTATACCACAATCAATTATTACAATTAGCACTATTGTGCTTTCTTGTAATTATAACGGGGTGTAGCTCTTCAAAATACATTCCAGAAAATGAATATCTCCTTCAGAAGGTGGAGATACATGCAGATGTCAAAGGTTTTGACGTCTCTTCCGTAGCGCCTTACATACGGCAAAAAGCCAACTCCAAGTGGTTCTCGCTTTTCAAGATACCGCTTGCGACTTATTCCATGTCTGGAAAGGACAGCACCAAATGGATTAACCGCACATTGAAAAACATGGGTGAGGCACCTGTTATTTTCGATAGCGTTCAAGCATGTCTTTCTGTTGATGACCTTCGCAATGCCTTGAAAAACATGGGATATATGCATGCTACGGTAGACTTGAAAACCAAGGTGAAAGGTAGAAAGATAACCGCAGCTTACGTATTGCACCCTGATAACCCATTCTACATAGACAATGTAAGATATGACATTCAAGACTCTGGAGTAGCTACAGTTCTCTCTAATTATTTCTCACAGCTTCAAAAAAAGCATGCCAAATCACATGTATTGATAAAGGGCAGTCCTTTTACCGTAAGCAAGCTTGAAGAGGAACGTAAACTTATTACCGAGATTTTGCTCGACTCAGGTTATTACAAATTTCATAAGGACTTCATTAAATTTGACGCTGATACATCCGTAAACAATACCGATGTTGATGTGACTGTTCATTTGTTGAAGTTTCGCGCGAACAATGATTCGCCAGAAATTTCACATCCGAGATATATCATTGGCAAAATCAATTATTCCACGGACAACGGAAAGTTGCATCTTACGCGTAATGTTCTTGATAACGCCACAATACTCAAAGAGGGAAAGCGTTACAGCTATTCAGACCTTGAGGAGACTTATCGCAATTTTGGACGTTTGTCAGCCGTTAGGTATACAAGTATACAATTTCGTGAAGAGCCCAACACGACCAGTCTTGATTGTGACATTCAGTTGAATACGAATAATCCATCCACTATAGCTTTCCAACCAGAGGGGACAAATACAGCGGGTGACTTAGGTGCCGCTATGTCATTGACATATCAGAATCGCAACATTTTTCATGGTTCGGAGCTTTTCAGTGCGGAAGTAAGAGGCGCTTTCGAAGCGATAACTGGTCTTGAGGGATATAGGGATGAAAATTTCATGGAGTGGAGTGCAGAAACAAAATTGCAATTTCCTCGATTGCTTGTTCCATTCGCTTCAAGAAGTCTGCTTCGACGCAGTACGGCGATTTCAGAACTGTCATTGTCGTGGGATATGCAAAACCGTCCAGAGTTCCATCGTCGAGTCTTTTCTACGGCTTGGCGGTATCGTTGGTCATCGCCTGACAGTCATATAAATTATCGTCTTGATATTCCTGACCTTAACTATGTTTACATGCCATGGATCAGCGAGACATTTAAGAAAAACTATCTTGACAATGCCGATAATCGTAATGCCATATTACGCTATAATTATGAAGACCTCTTCATAATGAAGTTAGGCTTTGGATTAACCTATAATAATGGCATAGACGCGTTACGATTCAATGTTGAGACGGCGGGCAATTTTCTTAATGCGTTGTCGAGCAGCATGAAATTTCATACCAACAGCAGTGGCAGGCACACGCTATTTGGCATAGCTTATGCCCAATACGCTAAGCTCGATTTTGACTACACGCGCCTTTTAACCTTCGACGCCCATAACAGTCTGGCTCTTCATGCGGACTTTGGCATTGCATATCCTTATGGTAATAGCGATATCCTGCCATTTGAGAAAAGATATTTCTCAGGTGGAGCCAACAGCGTAAGAGGTTGGAGCGTTAGAGAACTGGGACCAGGCTCTTTCAAGGGGAAAGATGGGCGTATCGATTTCATAAACCAGACAGGTGACATGAAGCTTGACTTGAACGCTGAATACAGAACGTTCCTTTTCTGGAAATTCAACGGAGCGATATTTGTTGACGCGGGCAATATTTGGACGCTGCGCGATTATCCAGACCAGCCAGGTGGGCAATTCAAGTGGGGTAGTTTCTTGAAGCAGATAGCAGTGGCTTATGGATTGGGATTGCGCTTAAACTTCAACTATTTCATTTTGCGTTTCGACATGGGTATGAAAGCTATAAATCCGGCTTACAGCGACAGTAATGAGCATTATGCCATTATTCATCCGGATTTTAGTCGAGATTTCACCTTTCATTTTGCTGTTGGCTTACCTTTCTAAGTGTTTTTCTTGGAAATATTGTCTATTTTTAATATCTTTGTCACCCAATTATATGACATTATATGGCGGAAAGAATTAGGATAAAGGACATAGCCTTAAAAGCTGGTGTATCTGTAGGCACGGTGGATAGGGTGCTGCATAAAAGACCAAACGTGTCTGAGAAAGTCAGGGAGAAAGTAGAGAAAGTTCTGAAGGAACAAAACTACGAACCCAACATGTATGCTTCTGCCTTAGCTTACAACAAGTCATACCATTTTTGTGTGCTTATTCCAAGTCATGACCAAGTGGCTTATTGGGAAGAGGTGGAGCAAGGAGTCAAAAAAGCGACAGAGGTTAGAAAAGACTTTCATATCTCTGTCAGTCTGCTTTATTATGATCGTTTCGACAGTGAAAACTTTCTTCAGGAGGCAGAGAAGTGTTTTGATGGCAAGTTTGACGGGATGGTAATTGTTCCAACAACACTTGATGTGACGAAAGTGATTACAGACAGACTCCATTCTCAGAACATCCCTTTTGTACTTCTCGATTCATACATGCCAGACTTGCGCCCGTTGGCCTTTTTTGGCCAAGATTCTTTTGCCAGTGGGTATTTTGCCGCTCGCATGCTCATGCTTATTGCCAGTGAAGAGAGAGAGATAATGCTAATGAAGATTACCAAAGACGGTATAGTTGTCAGTAAGCAGCAGGATAACCGTGAAGTCGGCTTCCGCCATTACATGAAGGATCATTTCCCTTCTGTTAAGATAGTGCCGTTGGAATTACCGTTTTTCGGCAGTAGGCAGAAGAATGATGCCATATTCAATGAATTCTTCAGCCTTCATCCTGACATACATCATTGTATCACGCTTGGGTCAAAAGCTCATATTTTGGGTGAATACTTGTTGCGCTCAAATAGACGTGACATTCAGATAATGGGTTACGACATGGTCAAGAAAAACGCTGAGTGCTTGAGCAAGGGAAGCATTTCCTTCCTAATTGCCCAACACGCCTATCAGCAGGGATATTCATGCATTGACGCTTTGTTTAAGGCTGTCGTGCTGAAAACTACAGTCCCGGCAATCAATTATATGCCAATTGAGCTTTTAACCCCTGAAAATGTCAACTTCTACCGTAGAATGCAATTATGAACAAAGGCTTTCTTGCGCTCTCGCCACTTATCGTTTTTGTGGTGCTTTACCTTGTGCTCAGTCTCGTGGCAGGTGACTTCAGCAGCGTGCCATTGACTGTGGTATTTCTTATCTCAAGTGTCTATGCGGTAGCTACATCCACTAAATTCTCCCTTAAAGAACGCATTGACATTTATGGCCAAGGTGCCTCCACGCCTAATTTGCTCTTGATGTTATGGATATATGTCCTTGCGGGAGCATTCTCGCAGTCGGCTAAAGGCATGGGTGCCATAGACACGACTGTCAACCTTGCACTTAACATTCTTCCACCGAGCATGATTCTTCCTGGGCTCTTTGTCACGGCATGCTTTATATCAATATCCATTGGCACAAGCGTTGGCACAGTGGTTACCTTAGTACCTATCGCCGCTGGCATAGCGACGCAGACGAATAGCAATGTAGCATTGCTGACAGCAGTCATAGTGGGAGGAGCTTATTTCGGTGATAATTTGTCGTTTATCTCCGACACTACTGTAGTGGCCACCCAGACACAAGGCGTAAGGATGAAAGACAAGTTTAAGGTTAATCTCATGATAGTGGTTCCTGCCGTTGTCGTCGTGCTTGCCGTGTATGCTTTTATGGGCTTTGGCATGCAGGCTCCAACACATGTCGGCCAAACAGACCTATTGAAGGTGATACCTTACCTTGCTGTCCTTGTGACGGCTGTTTGTGGTCTCAACGTCATGGCCGTGCTTGTTCTTGGCATAGCATTGTGTGGAATTATAGGGGTATTGGGCGGTTCGTACGACTTCTATGGATGGCTCAATGCTTTGGGTAATGGAATAGTCGGCATGGGTGAACTCATTATCATAGCCATGATGGCAGGTGGCATGCTTGAGATTATCAAGGTTAATGGTGGCATCGATTATATAATAGAAAAATTGTCTGGCAGGATTCGTGGAAAGCGTGGGGCGGAGTTTTCAATTGCCGCTCTTGTTAGTCTTGTCAATATTTGCACGGCTAACAATACGGTCGCAATACTTACAGTAGGAAACATAGCCAAGCAAATAAGCGAGAAATTTGGCATTGACCCACGCAAGACAGCAAGCATCTTGGACACGTTCTCGTGTACCATTCAGGGCATTATACCTTATGGCGTGCAAATCTTGTTGGCTGCCGGACTTGCGCACGTTCAGCCTGTGGACATAATACCATATTTGTATTATCCTTTCGCCATAGGTATAGCGGCATCGTTGTCGATATTGCTTCGCTATCCTAAGCGGTATTCATAATTTTTGGTTTGGCAAATGCAAGAGATGGATGTCATCACACGCAATTTCTTCAGACTGTTGCGCTCGGGCGCATGGAATGAGGATGAGGCACTCGAGCCAATGTCACATTTCAAATGGAACAGGCTTGAGCAGATGGTTCGTGCCCAACGAGTGGGTTCTATCATCAAAGCAGGACTTAAACGTATTGGCGAGAATGTTTGGGTAAACATTCCCGAGGAATTTCTTGCTGATGTAAATGAAGGCATTGCGAATTCTAATTCAAGGCTTCAACTTAGCAATACATTCCTCAATGTAAGGTTTGACCATATCAAAAATGAGGAAATCCATGCCATAGATACAAACGTGGCCTCGCTCGACGTGCTTAAGATAATAGTGGGAACCGTTTCCACCATGCTCAATCAAGGCATCATGATAAAAGGCATGCTCGAGCTGGGACGTTATCTCCGTTTGCAAGGCGACCATGTGGATTTCGTAAAGCTTGACAAGTGGCTTTCCAAACTCCATCTTGTCCGCATGGCACAATTGCAAGGCAGTATGCTAGTTGCTGTTTTTAACTTTGAAACCGACGAATTGCCTTTCGTTCACCATTTAGAGCCATCGGCCTACAATCTTGTCTTACGTTCGGTAAACCACACCGCAAGCGATACCGCTGAAGAATGGCATTTTCGCCAGAGCCGATCAGGCTTCGTGACAAACAACTCCCAGTTGCTTCGCCGCAACCTTAGGCGTAGCCTACGCTATTTGCCCTATGCACCAATAGAGACCGTCAGCAATTATATCAACAATTTTGCGCGTTCACTGCAGGAAATAGAAGAGTAGTGGCTGTTATGTCATTTCTTTTTTTTACTTTTGCACACATATTTCAATAATAACATGAGCAAGACCATATACAGCAGGTTTGATAAAAAAGCCATAACAGATTTACCTGTGGTAACATTTCCAGGCAAGATTATCACTATTATCACTGCTGGTGAAGCCGAAAAAGCTGTTGACTGTCTTCTTAATAGCGACATCATCGGTGTCGATACTGAGACAAAGCCATCTTTTCATAAAGGTGAACAAAACAAGGTAGCTTTGCTTCAAGTGTCCAACCGTGATATGTGTTTTTTGTTTCGCTTGAACCTGACTGGCATCACGCCAGCTATAAAACGTCTGCTTGAGGACAGGAGCGTAAAGAAAATAGGCTTGTCGTGGCACGACGACATTAGGGGCTTGGAAGCGAGAAGCAAGTTTAAACCAGGACTATTCATTGATTTGCAGGATATTGTGGGCGAAATTGGCATTAAGGACCTTAGCCTTCAAAAGATATTCGCTAATATTTTTCATCAGAAAATATCCAAGCGTCAACGGCTTACCAATTGGGAGGCTCCAGTGTTGACAGATAAGCAAAAGATGTATGCCGCAATCGACGCATGGAGCTGTATACAGATTTATGAGGAAATATTGCGGTTGAAAAAAACTGGCGAATACGACCTTGTCGTTGTTCCGGAACCAGAACAACCAAGGGCTATCAATGTTGACAAGAAGGAAAAACAGTAAGAATTAATCTATTATATAATGTATAGGAATGTTTATCTTAAGCGGGGCAAGGATGAGTCGTTGAAGCGATTTCATCCCTGGGTCTTTTCGGGTGCCATACAGCGGATGGATGAAGGCATAGAAGAAGGTGATGTCGTCAGAGTGTTGAATTCCAATGGTGATTTTATTGCTGTGGGGCATTATCAGAAAGGCACCATCACGGTTCGAGTGCTTACTTTTGAAGATATTCCTATAGATGATGATTTTTGGGAAAAGAGCATATTGTCTGCCTTGAACATGCGCGTCAGGATTGGCATAGCCGACAATTCCCATAACAACACTTATAGGCTCATTCATGGTGAGGGTGACTATCTGCCCGGTCTTATCATCGATTGTTATGGAAAGACAGCGGTCATCCAAGCTCATAGTGTCGGCATGCATTATAGCAGGACAGCTATCAGTCAGGCTTTGCTCAATGTCATGGGAGACAGAATAGAGAATGTTTTCTATAAGAGCGAGACCACGTTGCCGCTGAAGAAAGATTTGCATCAAGAAGATGGCTTCATCGTTGGCCATACCGATGACAATGTGGCAGTGGAGAATGGCTTGAAGTTCCACATCGATTGGTTGAAAGGTCAGAAGACGGGCTTCTTTATCGACCAACGTGAGAATCGTTCTCTCCTGGAGCATTATGCCAAAGGCAAGAGCGTGCTAAACATGTTCTGTTATACAGGTGGCTTCTCCGTTTATGCCATGAGGGGTGGGGCGAAGTTGGTCCATTCCGTAGACAGCAGCGCGAAAGCCATAGAGCTGACAAAGCTCAATGTCGGCATGAACTTCCCCGATGACAATAGGCACGAGGCTTTCTGTGCTGACGCTTTCGATTATCTTAACAGTCACGACGACAGTTATGATCTAATAGTGCTTGACCCTCCAGCTTTTGCCAAACACCGTTCTTCGTTGCACAATGCGCTTAAAGGATACATAAGGCTGAATGTCAAGGGATTGGAGAAAATCAAGCACCAAGGCATTCTGTTCACTTTCAGTTGCTCACAGGTGGTGACGAAGGAGAACTTTCGAACGGCGGTATTTACTGCGGCTGCGCAAGCTCACAGAAAGGTAAGAATCCTGCATCAGCTTCACCAACCTGCCGACCATCCCATAAATATCTACCATCCAGAGGGCGAATATCTCAAGGGACTAGTCTTGTATGTTGAATAAACCAAGATATTAAAGATTGCGTTGAGGGATTGGAGAATGCATTATAAATTCTTCTCCAGTTCTTCAATGCCTTTCAATGTGCAGAATCCACGAATGTAAAGCATGGTGACATTCCTGAACACTTGCTGCACGCCATATTTTTCCAGCAACCCATTGCTGATTGCTTTTTCCATTGCCATGTTGTTGAACTCCATGATTAACTCGAAGTTGACGTTCTTTCTGAAATAGCCATTTTTTATGCCACCTTGGAAGAAAGACAAAACCTTGTCGTGGTTTTTCAGCTTGATGCTATTCATCCAATCCACCACCAATGGGTATTTCTTCAAGTCCAAAACGAACGAGGTGGATATCTTCGCGGTCTGTTGCATTTGATAGCGATAATATTCTACAATTTTGCCAATCTCGGTCAACTTCGGCGACTTTTCAATGACATTCTTGAGATAGAGGCTTTCCTTCTCTTTCATGTTCTTCATGCAATGAAGAAGCAAGGTCTCCTTGTTGTTGAAAAACTCATAGAGGGTGCGTTTGGATATGCCAAGTTCTTTTGACACGTCATCCATCTTCACCGCTTTAATGCCTTTTTTCAAGAACATGTCCGACGCTACCTCTATAATTTTCAAGCTGACTTGAGTTCGATGCTCTGTTGAATCGTCACTTTTATAGGTCATAATTGCATTATTTGCATGCAAAATTACAAAAAAAGAAAAAACTATTTTCTTTTTTGCGGTTTTTTTGTAATTTTGCCATGAATTACATTAGATAATTAACAAAATCGTTATGGTAAAGATTACCAAAGAAGCTGCTTTAGCTTATCATGAGAACGTACGGCCTGGAAAGATAGAGGTTAAGCCTACCAAGCCTTATCGTACACAAACTGATCTCAGCCTTGCATATTCCCCTGGTGTTGCATTCCCATGCTTGGAGATTCAGAAAAATCCTAATGATGTATACAAGTATACTGACAAAGGAAACCTTGTGGCTGTCATTTCCAATGGCACTGCCGTATTAGGCCTTGGCGATATAGGGGCCATGAGCGGTAAGCCTGTCATGGAAGGTAAAGGGCTTCTGTTCAAGATATACGGTGGCGTTGATGTATTCGACATAGAGGTGAATGAAAAAGACCCCGAGAAGTTCTGCGAGGCTGTCGAGAAAATCGCCCCGACATTTGGCGGTATAAATCTTGAGGACATCAAGGCTCCAGAGTGTTTTTATATTGAGAATAGGCTTAAGAAGACTCTTGACATTCCCGTGATGCACGATGATCAGCATGGAACGGCTATCATCTCTGCCGCTGGTCTCCTCAATGCCTTGGAGGTAGCCGGCAAGAAGATAGAAGACGCCAAGATCGTTGTCAATGGCGCTGGTGCTGCGGCCATAAGCTGCACAAAGCTCTATTGTTCTCTTGGCGCAAGGCACGAAAACATTGTCATGCTCGACTCGCGTGGTGTCATCTATAAGGGCCGCGACCACGTGAATGAGCAAAAGATGGAGTTCGCTACCGACCGCACCGACATCAAGACCCTTGAGGAGGCCGTGAAGGGAGCTGATGTCTTCGTTGGCCTGTCCAAGGGCAACGTGCTCTCGCAAGACATGGTACGCTCCATGGCTCACATGCCAATAGTGTTCGCTCTTGCCAATCCTGTACCGGAGATTTCTTATGAGGATGCCACCGAGGCTCGTCCCGACATACTGATGTCAACAGGCCGGTCCGATTATCCTAACCAAATCAACAATGTCATAGGATTCCCTTATATTTTCCGTGGCGCGCTCGACGTTCATGCCAAGGCAATCAATGAGGAGATGAAACTTGCGGCTGTAAGGGCAATAGCAGACTTGGCTAAACAACCTGTGCCAGAGATTGTCAACCAGGTTTACCATGTCAACGACTTGCAGTTTGGCCCCAAATATTTTATCCCGAAACCTGTTGACCCACGCCTTATCACTGAGGTGTCCGCGGCTGTCGCCAAGGCTGCCATTGAGAGTGGAGTGGCAAGGAAGACCATTACCGACTGGGATGAATACAAGAATCGCCTGAAGCAGATGCTTGGTCAGGAAACCAAGTTCACGCGTACCCTCCATGCCACCGCGGCTTTGCACCCACAGCGTGTCGTCTTCGCAGAGGGTGGTCACCAAACCATGATGAAGGCTGCCGTAACGGCACTGCAAGAGGGAATTTGTCATCCTATTCTCCTTGGCAATCCTGACCGTCTCAACCGTTTGGCTAAACGTTTGAAGCTTGACCTCACCGGCGTCGAGATTGTCGACATGCGTGCCGACAAGGAGCAGGGCCGCAGGGCAACCTACGCCAAGCACTTGGCAGAGAAGCGCGCGCGCCAAGGTGTTACCTTTGAGGAAGCTTATGACAAGATGTATGAACGCAACTACTTTGGCATGTCAATGGTGGAGCAAGGCGATGCCGATGCTTTCATCACTGGCTTGTACACCAAGTACAGTAATACCATTAAGGTCGCAAAGGAAGTCATTGGTGTTAGAAAAGACTACAACACCTTTGCTACCATGCACATCCTCAACTCCAAGAGGGGTGCAATCTATGTTGCCGACACTCTTATCAACCGTCACCCGAATCAGGACGTGCTTTACGATGTGGCAAGGCTGTCTGAACACACGGTCAAGTTCTTCAACCAAGATCCTGTCATAGCCATGGTAAGCTACTCCAACTTCGGTACAGATGAGGTTGGCTCGCCGGTTGCCGTGCACCAGGCGGTGGAGAAGCTGCAACACGATTTCCCTGACATGGTAGTAGACGGTGAGATGCAAGTCAATTTCGCCCTCAACCGTGAGTTGCGCGACGACAAATATCCTTTCACCCGACTCAAAGGCAAAGATGTCAATACCATCGTGTTCGCCAACATGAACGCCGCCAACAGCAGCTACAAGCTCATACAGGCTTTGGATCCTGACTGTGAGATAGTGGGCCCAGTGCAGATGGGTCTTAACAAGCCTATCCATTTCACCGACTTTGAGGCAAGCGTAAGCGATGTTGTCAATGTCACGGCTGTAGCCGTTATCGACGCTTACGTGGACAAGGTGAAGAAGAACAAGTAATTTTTTTTATTTCGCTATTATTGCTGTCCGGTAAAACTTCAAAGAACATAAAATCCCTCCCCGAAGTCCCGTAAAATAGGACTTCGGGGTTTATTTTTTCAAAAGTAAGCCCTCCTAATCGAAAAGACTTAGTTCTGGCGGTGCTTTTTGCTCCTCCTTTGCAAGGAAATCATTCCAAGTTTTTTCGGGGTTTTCCATAAATGCGATAAAATCGACGTAGTACATAAGCATAAGTCGTACCATGGTAACAACTTGCGAGAATGTCAAGTGGCTACCCTAACGAGGAACCGCCGTATGCAGTACCGCACGTACGGTGGTGTGAGAGGACGGTGAACACGAAAATAGGAGATAAGCACCTATGATTAGTGTTTACCTCCTACTCGATTCATAGAAGAAATCGTAGTTGCGAGTAACATTCGACTCTTTGATGTATTGCTCCTTGGGCTTATACAGCAAAGCATCAAAAGCCTGCATATCTTTCTTGATAGGTTTTAGCTTTACCTTTCGTTCATCCTCTTGATACTCATCCACCAGATAACGCTTGAAGATTTTCTCTACAAGTTTTGCATCAGTTGCTTCAATCAGTCCTTCTTTCTTAGCATTTACCATCGCAATGAGCAACAACGAAACTGTAGTAATTCGCTGTTAACCATCAATGATGAACCTGTCTTCTGTTCCTGACTGTATTCTTGACACAATACTACCAAAGAAGTGACTCCTGCGGTCGCTGTTGTGTAGTTTCATCAAGTCCTGAAACAACTGCTCGCAGTTCTCTTCTTTCCAGTCGTAGTTGCGCTGGTAAAGAGGGATGATGAATCGCTTGTCTGATCCATCAAAGAACTTTATTAGAGGTTGAGCGTCACCCTTCATGAGTTTTCTGGTTATTATATGTATTCAAAACTAATGGATTCTTTGTAAAACATTAATACTGTTGAATGTATCTATTTCAATGATTTGAATTTCTTTAACTCTTCTTCTGATTGCATAATATTCATCAATATATCGTCTACCTTCAGTTTTGATTTGTTTTGTAAATCTTTTCTGATAAGAACCAACAATTCAAGTACCTTATTCAACATCTCTTTCTGATCATACTGAGGATTACAGTATTTTAACCATTCATTCATGGCCTTAAACACTTTGTCTGAGCCATACATGAATAGCGTCTTTTTTATCTCCAACATTTTTATTAGTCCATCATGAGTATCAAAACTCTTGTTTTCTTTTGATTGCGCTAATAAATCATAAAACAAACCGACAAAACTAGAGTATGCCTCATTCTTCTTCTCAGTAATGAGGTTCTCCATTACTTTAATTTTTTCAGTCTGCCTATGTATGTACCATCCAAGAATAATGATGATCAAACTAGATAGACCTCCAATGACTTTTGTCAAAAGGATAATGTCTTCTTTTTCGAGTTGGAGTAGCGTAATATCCATATTATTCGTAGTTATCTAATAATCATTTGTTCAACTTCTTTTTTTGCATTCTCTAGGATAGAATTACCTTCTTCAATGACTTTCTTTGCAATATCACGAATACTTTGAGCCTTATTAACGATTGTTTTTTGTTGACTAATCGGTATTGAAGGAATATAAATATTCATTAAATCTGAAGGATAAACATGAGGTTGGGCTGCACCCACTTGTAAACGGTATATTATAGATTGAATGGATTTCAATACCTCTGCAATATAACTTGTGAGAACTAAAGACTCATCTTTAGAAGAAATTACGCTACAATCTGTGGCAAAAATAGGATTTTGATGATACCATACATATCCAGCATAAGCACCAGAGGCGCTTACTGTTATAACATTACCATCAAAATTAGCCTCATTATGCGAATATGGGCTACTTTTGCCTCCTGCAATCACAGGAATATTTCCAGGGATAATGTCTTTACTTGTAAGAGCCGTGCCTTTGCATATGTTAGTAATACTGCCCAATCGAAAACTATCATATTTGACACTTTTATAATTACTGCTAAAATACAACTTATAATAAGGGTCTAGTCTGCTTCCTGTAACATCTTTAAAAGAAGTAAAGAAAAGTCTATTTTCTAAACTAGCATCTATTTCGGGTATAGTTATTCCAAGCTCGTTAAGTATGTATGTGTCAATGCTATCCAGAAGTTTTTTGGCTTCGGATTCCTTTTGCTTTTTCTGCAAATATGCAGACTTGATAACATCTACTATTACTTGTTGTCTCTCTATGTTGGGTAGAGGTATTTCAAGAGATTGATATTCTTCTGAATTAATATTGGGTTGGCCACTTGGACGCTGGATTGCATTAACCCACTCTTTGTAAGCGTTTAGTTGTGTGTAAGTGAATATGTATTCTGGAAGCGCCTTATCCGTATTAATGATAAAACGAATGAGATAACCTGCGAAAAAGCAATCATAAAGAGCAGGCTTATGAATGTATGCCTTTCCTACAGTAGCTCCACTTCTTGCGATTAAAATGTCATTCTCACAAAGAATGTATTTATCTTCAATGATTTTAGCTGTTGCACCCAATTCATCATGAGAAATCAATCCATTCTCGTCAATATCTGTAATTCTTATATAACGAGGCTCTTTTATTGAACTTCTTGGGACTCCTGGCTCACTTGCTCCATACTGCGGTTTACATAAAAGTACATCTTTCAATCTGACTTTTGGGTACAATGAGTGCAAGACTTTACGATTATATAAAGCCATCTTAGGGTCCAATCGACCTTCTATCTCCGATCGTTGCACGATGAAGATTTTATTTTTGTCTATATGTTGGGGAACTTGATACATTTTACTCAATCCAAACTTTGAATGAATTTTTTTAATTCTTGTCCAATAATATCCAACTCATTAACTGCAGTTTTCTTGCCTGTTGCATCATAGCCTATCTCTTCTGCTATCGCCATGAAGATAGGATAATCAGGGAGTTCTTTCTGTTTTCGTACAAGATAGCTATCTGTAAGCTTTGACTTCAAATCGTCTATCTTAGCAGCATACTCTGCCAATAACTCTGCGTTCCATTCTTTATAAGCTTGAGTTTTCTTTATTGCAGTTGCTGACTTTAAATCGTGCGACTTCAACGAATTAACTTTTTCTTTCTGCTTCTGCCTAATTTCCCTGTCCCAGAGGTCTCTTTTCGCAATGTAGTCAGCATCTTTCAGAAGCTTCGCCTCAATTGATTTCTTCTTGCTTTCAAGTTCTTCCGTATGATCCTTCGGCCATTTCTTTAGGAATAAAACAGAACTTTTTACTCCTGCTCCATTTGCGGCAAAAGCAGTTTGTGGCATACTCACAACAGCGACGATACGGAACCAGTCTTCCAATTGAGTACGCACATACTGCATACTGCTATTTGTGAGAATTCCATCAGGCAATACAATGGCAAGCATTCCTCCTTCTTTTAGGAACAAATAATCCTGCTCAATGAAAAGAACCTCACTTTGTTGTCCATCACGGGTATTATCACCAGCCTTAGCTTTAACCGCAAGCCAATCTTCTTCCTTTTTGCCTAACTGATAGGTTTTAAGGTATGCTTGTTCTGTCTGCCGAATGTTACTTCCGAAAGGTGGATTAGTAATGATGAAATCAAATGTTCCATACTCGAAGCCTTTATTGCCTGTGCGCTCTTTGATTTCGGCAGCAGAGACTAGTCCATCAGATGTTATGACATTTGTATGACCATCATCATGAATGATCATATTCATCTTGGCTGCACGTGAAATCTGCTCATTGATTTCTATTCCATAAAGGTTCTTTTCGGCAAAGTCATGCCAATATGGTAACCACTTGGCATATTGTTTTGCATCATTTTTGTAATTCGGATAATAATCAGTGGCTTCGTTTCGTACTTTATTGAGAGCATAGAGCAAGAATCCGCCACTACCACATGATGTATCCAATACTTTTGAATCATGCGTAATAGGAAGCACGTCAACAATAAATTTAACGATTTCACGAGGTGTAAAGTATTGCCCGAAATTTCCGCGGAAGAATGAACCCATAAAAGTTTCAAACGCACGGCCCTTACTATCAAGATCTGTTTCCCCAAGGTTTACACTTTCAAGATAGCTCACAACGGTCCTAATTTTCTCAGGAGTTAATCGAATGTTGTCACGGAACACTTCTGCATCACGCTTTCGTCCTTCTTCATAAAGAGCTTTTACCCTGTTGTACAGATTGTTATTTTCTTTAAGCCTGCGCTTGTGCTCGTCCTTTTCTTCTTTCTTTGATATTGTTATGATTTGGAAATCGTATGGTTCACCTATCTTTCTTGCCTTGCGTTCATCCCAAATCTTACAAAATATGAGTTTATCAAGTTCATCAAAAGCTTCAGATGGATTCAACTGGCCTCCAGCCCATAATGCTTCATGAGCTTGTTTAAATCGACGAGTCAAATCAGCTTGATCAATAACAGACAAATCAAAGAAACGCTGCTTCCCGTCTTCTTTCGGAAGATGTTCTGCACCATAAACATACTTGTAGTTAGCTATTTCTTGAACACCATATTGTGGTATATCAGGAATCTGATTACGTGTGTTTTGAGTCTTGTCAACTTCATAATACTCATCCTTAATGCCAGAGGTTACCCAAACATATTTCACCTCACCAGGCAAAGCAAATGCATAACTATATGCTTGATTGATGGCTTGTTGAAACTCTGCCTCACTTACTTCCTGTTTTTTACATTCAACAAGAATTAAAGGCCTGAGGCACAATTCATCATCATAGACAACAATATCAGCCTCCTTAACTTCGCTTCCCATCGTTACGGGCACAAACAAGCGAATACGAGACACTGGATAATAATAGTCAAGTATCAACTTAAGAAAAGCTAATGCTTGTACCTTTTCTTCGGGATCGTTATAATTGCGCTCTTTCTTTTGCCATATATATTTAATTCGAGACTTATCCTCGTTGAGGGAAATAAGTCCTTTTTCTATTCCTATTTGTATATAATCTTTCATTTTAATCCCAGATTAAATTATTATAGATACTTCGATCTCTCAATCACCATATACTTGGCCCCACATTTTGCAAGCGTATCCCAGCCATATGGGCAGTCATCATGCAGATAGAGAAATTGTACGGTAATGGTTTCGTCATTCTCGTCGTCGTATGACTCGGATGTGTAACAGACAAGTGTAACGTACATGTCATTCAGGTCAGGATCTTCTTCTACCCAGTAATTGTCTTCTTCACAGCCGAGCCATTTGTTTGTGACAATCTCCTTTTCTACTTGCCGTGCAAGCGCAAGCCTTTCTTCTGCATCAGGAAGCAGCTCTATCAACTTGCGATTATAATCCTTGCACAGTGCTTTCGCTTTTTTCTTATCCGTCAGTTGTCTAACTTCTGCATCGTATTGGCGCATTAAACTTTTAGCCTCTTTGAGAAGTTTCCGAGAGATTGGTTCGAAGTTGCAGAACCCTCCAACAACAGCAACCATAGGGAATCGACGCTGAGCATTGAGACCACTTTCGTTAAGAGAGTACCATGTTACAATTCAGAAATCTTTATTTCCTACGTTCCCTTCCGCCTCGTTTACCTCCATAAAAACGAGAGGGTGCGGAGTGCTTTCTACAAAAGCATCGCCTTTCTTGAAACGTGATATTGGTTTTGATGTTATCTTATCCATGCTTTCTTTACATTTTTCCCACTTAAAGGTATAAATCCCCCTACATTTTTATGCGATTACTTGCTTTTCTCTATCCTCAACAATTCGTTTATATCGACTTCGAGGAGTTCTGCTATCTTGACGAATGTCTCCATCGGTGGCAGGCTGACATTGGTACACCATTTACTCACGGTAGTCGGTGCACACTCCAACTGCTCGGATAACCACTTGTTTGTTCTCTTCTTATCCGCAAGAACTACTTTGATTCTATTTTCTATTCTTCTTCAGATGAGTTGTACCTTATTATAGTTAAATACGCGTACAAAATTAGCTAATTTCCCACGAAATAACGAAGGAAAACCATCTTTCCTGCAAAATATAATCACTTTTTATTGCCGGTAAAATGACTATCTTTGCTCATGGTTATATATTTTTTAGCAAAACAAAGATAACCAAAAGGGCTGATACCTCGTGAGAAGTGTCAGCCCTAATTTATTTTGTTTGAAAAAGTTATACCGGACAGCAATAGTTTTTTATGTCTTACGGTGGTCAAAGGCTATGATTTTCGGTGTTGGGTGTGTTGACGCGGGTATTGAAGGTGAAAGGTGCATCGACAGTGGAAACCTACGCAATCCTCATGGCGAGGAGCACCTGCGTGGAGCATATACCATTCTTCTCATTCATGCGTCAAAATGTTGACAAGGAGAACCTTGCCGACAAAGGCGCATGCGTGGAAAAAGCGCAGTAAATAAGAGATTAACAAAATGAGATAACAGTCAACACCGCTTCTGCATTTTCTTCAACATGCATAGTGCGATGGCAAGAAACACCAAGCCTGCCACCCACGACACTACGGCACTGGCCACATAGCCTAAGCCTTGAGCGAATCCTGCCACCAAGAAGGTCAGGCATGACACCGTGGCAACGGTAAGGGCGTATGGCAACTGCGACGACACGTGATGCACGTGTTTGCACTCGGCTCCCGCGCTCGCCATGATGGTAGTGTCGCTGATAGGTGAGATATGGTCACCGCAAACGGCACCTGCCATGCATGCGGATATGGATATTATGCGGAGTGGCGCGGAGGCTGGGAACACGGCAATGCATATAGGTATCAGTATGCCGAATGTTCCCCACGACGTGCCTGTGGCGAACGCCAAAAAAGCGGCAACGATGAAAATCATGGCTGGCAAAAGCTGTTGCAGCCCGGCCGCGCTGTTGGCCACGATACCCGATACATATTCAGCGGCTCCAAGCGAGTCAGTCATACTCTTCAGCGTCCATGCCAATGTCAGTATGAGAATGGCAGGCACCATGGCTTCGAATCCTTTTATCAGACAGCTCATCGCGTCATGGAAGGGCAGTGTCTTGCGCGACACAAACATCACGACGGTCAAGATGAATGAAAATAGCGAACCTATGACAAGTCCAACTGAGGCGTTGCTCTCAGCGAAAGCATTTACAAAATCCATGTGATTCTTGCTGCCAGTATCAAAAAATCCACCGGAATATAGCATGCCTGCCATGCAGAAGACTATAAGTGTAGCTATCGGCACTATGAGGTCGAAGACTGAACCATTGGTCGTATTGTGCTTCTTGTTGTTTTTAGCCCCTACACCATGTTCCACGACTTGAAGTTTTGCGTCGCTAACCTCGTCGAGCTTTCCTCCGTTGGTGCGCTCGAACCATTCCTTCAACCTAGCGTCATACTTGCTCATGGCCTTGAAATCGAAACCAAGCCATACGATAGCGAACATGAATATGATGGTGAAAAAGGCGTAGAAGTTGAATGGTATGGCCTTGCAGAAGAGGGCCAATCCGTTTTCGCCACCCGACACGAATCCTGACACTGCCGCTGCCCAACTCGATATTGGTGATATGATGCAGACAGGCGCGGCGGTGGAGTCTATGAGATAAGCGAGTTTCTCTTTCGTCACTCCATTGCGAACCGCTATTGGACGCATCACGGATCCCACCGTAAGGCAGTTGAAATAGTCGTCTATGAAGATAAGTATACCTAACAAGATGGTAGCTATTTGCACCCCCATCTTCGTTTTGACATGTTGCGATGCCCATCGTCCGAAAGCAGCCGAGCCTCCGGCCTTGTTCATTAGCGACACGATGGCGCCGAGGATGACCAGGAACACGAGAATGCCAACGTTCCACGGGTCAGACAGACAACTTATCATGCCATACGATTTTGCATTGGCACCTGAGCCAACGGTGTGGTTGGTCAGATGAACGAGAAATCCGTCAAGGCCACTGCCAACGGATATGCAGTATTGCACTGCTCCAAGAATGATGCCTATGAACAGGGAGGAGTAAACCTCTTTTGTCTTCAAAGCCAAGCTGATTGCTACGAAAGGTGGAAGGAGAGACCATGCCGTGCCTATCATATTATAGTCCATTATGTGTTTGGGTTCTAAATTTTAGACAAAGTTAAGTCTTTTTTCTGGGTTAACAATCATCGCAAATAAAATAAAGTATAATCAAGTATAATCAAGTCACATAATCTCCTGCAAATTTCAGAATTAAAGTAGGGCATTCAATTTAGTGGATAGACTTACTGTATTGTATGCCTTTATTTCACAAACAGTTTTCCGATGAAGTGTTTGCAAATACCGAGCTTGGTAATGTTGTCCGCATGACATCCAAAGCAAAGTACTCGCCTTTGCCTTGTTTGTCTGCCGAGATTGAGCGTAACCTTATAAGCCAGCGGACCAAAGAGGCACAGGCTCGTAAAAAGGCAGAGGGCGTTATACTTGGCAGACCAAAAGGAAGTAAAAACATGAAAAAAAGCTTAGTGGACCAGAGGCAACGACTTGGAATTGTAAAATATTATTGCTGAAATTTAACACTTGGAAACAGGGCCAAATAGAGCGGGAAAAGGGTAGCCTTATGCTGTTTGACAATACCGTTGGCGGGTTTCTGGCCCAAAATCTTTGCCGTTACGGCGTAATCGCGTCGCCGTTACACCGTAACGGCAGCGCGGTTTCACCGTAACGGTGACGCGATAACACCGTAACGGCGATGCGATTACAGTGTAACGGCGATGCGATTACAGTGTAACGGCAACGCCATTTTAGCGAATTTGCGACGCCAAAAAACCATCAAAGACATAATTGCTTAATAATCAGCTATTTGCGAAAATAGCTCATAATTACGTTATTTCCAACCATGCGAAGGCTTGGTTGAAAAAAATCGATTCTCAGACGACCATTTGTAAAATATTATTATCAGATTAAACATGTGTGCATCGTGTGCTTTGCAGGGCAGCCAGACGAACATGCGGGGGCCGCACCATGCAAGCTGAAATGCTTGTGCATAACTAAAACTATATGCGTCTTGAAATGTTATAACTCGCAGAAAAAAAATATTAGATAGAAAAAATCTGTCTGAAAAGAGTGAATGACGAATTATTATCTTAACTTTGCATAAGATTTCTGTTTATACGTAAATACAGCTAAAGCAATGAGACAGGTGATACTCTACGTCATTTTCGCGCTTGCCATGGTTCTTGGGAGTCATGGAGAGTTGTCGGCTGCCTCAAGGTTGGCACATTGCTCAAAGGACAGGTTAGAGAAGGTTGAGCATAAGCAGGACAAGCCTGAGGCCCAAGTCAACGACGCGTCGCTTCTTGCTTATGGCGTTTGCGGCTATCGCCCACAACGCTTGTCGCCATCTGGAAACATCTATGCCAATCCATCAGCAAGCAGGTTGACGTATAATAAGATCCGTTTTTTGTCAAATTCCCTATCAGCCATTTCAAGCCATTGCGAGCAGTCGAGAGAAGAGACGGCTCCAATATGCTTTGATGTCGCCAGTAAGTATTATGTCATTTGCTTGCGGCATCTGCTTTGTTAGCTATATCGCGTTTTTTAGGAAAGTCTTTGTATTCCGGCAAAACAAGGTCAATAGTGTTTTGCTGAGCTACTGGCATGCATCAATTAAATAACAAGAATTCAGCTAAATTAAAAAAGGAGATAAAATCAACAATGGCAAAGATAAACCATTTCGTAATGGGCACCAAGGTAATGGCGCTCGACAATATAGAAGTGAAAAAAGGCTTCTTGGGATTGAGCACTAAGCTCATTTACAAGCCAACAAACAGTGAGGTAAAAATCAAGGAAAACGAGTACTCGGCCGAGGACGGTAAAAAACTTGAGACCATTCTCGCCTCTAAGCCAGAGGATATGGCAGACGCAATCAGCAAGCATCCGGTTTCGGTGAAAGAACTTGGAAACGCCCGGCTTGAGGCTTGCGTCTCAAGCGACCGTCAGTTCGCCGCCGCGATGCTCCTAAGCTTCAAGGACTTGTCATACACGCCGGTTACTGACTTGCGAGTCTACGAAGGCAAGGCAGCCGAAGCCTTTGCAAAACTGTTCAAACTCTAACCATCTACAATATGCTCAGCCTCCAGGCGCTTTTATCAAGAAAGGCCTGGAGGTCTTTATTTCACGGTTATGTGCCAACAGCCCTGTTTCACCTCATATTTTATGAGGCAACGGTTTCTCTCCCTCATGTCGCGCATCACCTCCGCAAGAACCCACTTTAGCGTGTCGTTCCTGACCTCGCGCCTGTGTTCTCCAGGGGCTTCCACGGTCTTGTAACGGTTGTAAGCCACGTCGAACGTTGTGCCGAAGAGGTGGCAGCTGTTAGGCTTGGCGTTGGCGTTCTTCCTTTGCAGTTTGGCCACGTCAGCCTTGGTGCGCAGCACGCTCGTAACGATTATCTTGTGCAGCGGAATGTGCTTCACGTGAAGGGAGTCGAAGAAATTGCGGCCAATGTCCTGTAGAAGAACGGCAGCACGCGGAACGAGAAACGGCGAACTGTCGCGAAGGCGGTCGATGTGGAAATAAGGATTAGCACCTATATATACCAATGATGACAGGTGCTTTGAGGCGTCGGCACTGTCGGCAACAGGTCTCACGCCCCATTTCTCGGCAGCCAAGAGTTGCACGTCGTTTTGGTCGGGGAAAGATGCCTCGAAACCAGGCACGCTGTATATCCGGCTCTTCACCTCCTTACCGTCTTTACCGGTGAAGATGGTGCGCATGTCTTCTTTGCCGACGGGCATTGGAAAAGCGGCTTTGTTTTTATGGTTGCTGTTGGCGGCAATGGTCTCATCGGTGGGTTCCTTTTCCACAGATTTCTTGCCATTCATTGCCACACCTGGAAAGATGAGCCTTACGAGGGCAAGAAAAGCTACAGTGCCGAAAAAATATATCGTAAATTTACGTTTGCTAATTTTCATTATTCAATTGTCTAAAAATATTGTTTGGCATAAGCCATCAAACATATTGCAGCAGGATATCCCACACAGCTACTATGTGGCACACGCTTCCAAGCAACACGAAGAAATGGAACACCGTGTGCATGTATTTTCGATTGTGTCGCATGTAAAACAACGCGCCAGTGATATAAGCCACGCCTTCTGCCACGATCCACGACACGGCACTTGCCGATACACTGTCTATCAATGGTTTGAAAGCCACAAGCACACATAGTCCCATTCCTATGTAGGCAAAAGTCTCAATGTTGCTATGACCCTTGAGGCGGTGGAAAGATATTATAGTGCCAACTATGGCGCATAGCCATACAAAGCAGAACAGTGTCCAGCCCCACAAGCCTTGGTCGCGAAGCGCAACGAGGGTGATAGGGGAGTAAGAACCGGCTATATGCCAATATATGGCGGCATGGTCCCACTTGCGCAACCGCTCTTTCCAAACCGAACGGGCAGACATGGCATGGTAGACGGTTGACGCCACATAGCTCGAAAGCATGCCGAAAAGGTAGAGTATTACTCCAGCCGTTGCCCAACCGTTATGATACCGGAAACACCAGACGAGAAATATCACACCAATCACAACGCCAAGCAAGATGCCGGCGGCATGACTCCATGAGTTCCACAGCTCCTCCTTATGAGAGAAAAATATTTTCCTATGCATGCTTTCGTTATCAATCAGAGTTTTACGGTAAACGTCTGACACTCCGGGAATGATTCGGCCAGCGCGAGAGGCTCATTCCTGAATATCCCGAACAGCGCGCTTCCGCTGCCCGACATCTGCGCGTAGGAAGCACCAAGTTTGTAGAGCTTGCCTTTTATGTCGGAAAGCTCGGGGTGAGCCTTGAAGACGGGCTTCTCAAAGTCGTTGCAGAGGTCGTCCTTCCACGTTTCTATAGGTTGCCTTACCACGTCGCGGCAACATTTGGCAGGCTTGTGGCAAACAATCTCCTTGTAGGCTTGGCCTGTAGACACGGCGATGTCAGGCTTTACAATCGCCATATAATAGCCATCGAGATTGCCTTTGGGCTCGTCGGCAGGCTCAAGGATCTCACCTCGTCCGCTTGCGTAAGCTGGTGCCGCCTCGATGAAGAACGCACAGTCGGAACCCAACTTAGCGGCGTAGCGTTCCATCTCCGCTATGCCAATGTTGAGACGAAAACGCTCGTCGAGCAGCCTTATCATGAAGGCTCCATCCGAAGACCCTCCCCCGAGACCGGCCTGCATGGGTATGCGTTTCACGAGGTGAGCATGGATGCGAGGCAACTTATAATCGGCGGCGAGCAGTGAATAGGCTTTCACCACAAGGTTGCTACGCTCGTCGCAGTCGACGGCATTGCCCGTAACCTTCAAGTCGCAGTCGACATCCGACGGGAATTCGTCAGACATGAGCTTTATCTCAAGGGCGTCTGTCAGGTTGACGGGGTAGAATACGGTTTCAATATCGTGATATCCATCTTGGCGTTCAGCCACGACGTTTAATCCAAGATTGATTTTGGCGCAAGGAAATGTAATCATTGTCTTAATAGTTTTATCAGTGCAAATATAAATCATTTTATTGAAATGGCTACGCTTTGTTGTGATAATTTTGTAAATTTGTGCCTAAATTCACAACAGACATGGCAGAACCAACCAAGAACACACGGCGCAAGGCATCGTCACCCATTGACCAGACCTATGGCCACCTGCAGCCACAAGCACTTGATATAGAGAAGGTAGTGCTTGGCGCCTTGATGATAGACAAGGACGCTTTTTCCATCGTCTCGGAGACATTGGTGCCCGAGACATTCTATGAGCCTCGCCATCAAAAGATATTCGCGGCCATTCGAAATCTAAACGTCGACGAGAACCCCGTGGATATCCTCACGGTGACCAATGAACTTGAGAAAGAAGGCACACTCGAGAGTGTTGGCGGACCTACTTATATCGTGGACCTCGCCTCACATGTCGGTTCAGCGGCCAACATACAGTATCACGCCAAGATACTCCAGCAGAAATACATGGCACGCCAGCTAATCTCTTTCGCCAGCAAGATAGAGACATCGGCTTTCGACCCAATGGTCGACACTGACGAGCTGATGCAGGAAGCCGAGGGCGCGCTCTTCGAAATCTCGCGGAAAAACATGCGGCAAGACTATACGCAGATTGATCCCGTGGTGCGCCAGGCCGTTGACATCATACAGAAGGCATCGTCAAACAGCACTGGTCTCACCGGATTGCCTTCCGGCTTTACCAAGCTCGACGACATGACATCTGGTTGGCAGAAGAGTGACCTCGTCATCATTGCCGGTCGCCCTGCGATGGGTAAGACCTCGTTTGCGTTGTCTATAGCCAAGAACATTGCCGTTGACTATCGTGAGCCGGTGGCGTTTTTCTCGCTTGAGATGAACAACGTGCAGCTTGTAGACCGCCTTATAAGTAATGTGTGTGAGATTGAGGGCAAGAAAATCATGAACGGACAGTTGAGCCGTGACGAATGGGACAGATTCGACAAGCGCCTGTCAAAACTCACGGGCGTGCCATTGTATATCGACGACACGCCAGGCATGTCGATTTTCGAACTTCGCACCAAGGCACGCCGTCTCGTGCGTGAGAAGGGCGTGAAGCTGATCATGATCGACTACCTGCAACTCATGAACGCAAGCGGCGCGCGCTTTGGCAACCGCCAGGAAGAGGTGTCAACCATCTCGCGTTCGCTTAAAGGACTTGCCAAGGAACTTGACATACCGGTGATAGCTCTCTCGCAGCTAAACCGTACCGTTGAGAACCGTGAGGGACTGGAAGGCAAGCGACCTCAGCTGAGCGACCTGCGAGAGTCTGGTGCCATTGAGCAGGATGCCGACATGGTGCTGTTCGTGCACCGCCCGGAATATTACCATCTCTACCAAGACGAAAAGGGCAACGACCTGCATGGAAAGGCACAAATCATAATAGCCAAGCACCGTAAGGGCGCCACGGGCGACGTGCTGCTGTCCTTCCAAGGGCAATACACACGATTCGCCAATCCCGAGGACACCATGCTTTCGCCATTGGCCGATAACATGGGTGGTGAGATTATCGGTTCGCGACTGGGTAGCAACGAGGACCCGCTTGGAGGAGACATGAACGTTCCTTTCTGATAGATTATAACAAAACATCACAAAAAAATAATAGATTATTTGTTTATGTCACGGCAAATGTTTACCTTTGCGACCGTTAAAGAAAAAAGCATAAAAAGAAATGACAGCACTTATCGCCATAATTAGCATTATCCTAAGCATTCGACTGCGTGTAACGGTTGGAAGTGAATGGGCGTGCGTGCATGCTTGAAAAACATACGATAGCAAGGCCTTTCCACTTCCATAAGTGGGAAGGCCTTTTTGCTTTCAAAACAAAGGGAATAAAAACATTTAATTACATATTACGTTAATCACAATTTAATCATGAGTGAGAGACTTTATATTTTTGACACAACGCTTCGCGACGGCGAGCAGGTGCCTGGATGCCAATTAAACACCGTTGAGAAGATTCAAGTGGCCAAGCAGCTTGAGCTTCTTGGCGTTGACGTCATTGAGGCTGGCTTCCCAATATCCTCGCCCGGCGACTTCAATTCGGTGGTGGAAATCAGTAAGGCCGTGACATGGCCCACGATTTGCGCCTTGACCCGTGCGGTGGAAAAAGACATCGACTGTGCGGCCGAGGCTTTGCAGTATGCCAAGCACAAGAGAATTCATACCGGATTGGGCACAAGCGATTACCATATTAAGTATAAGTTCAACAGCAACCGGGATGACATTCTTGAACGTGCGGTTCGTTCAGTGGCTTACGCCAAGAAGTATGTCGAGGACGTGGAGTTCTATGCCGAAGACGCTGGTCGCACAGACAACGAGTATCTCGCGCAAGTGGTGGAAGCCGTCATCAAGGCTGGTGCCACAGTGGTAAACATACCTGATACCACTGGCTATTGCTTGCCAAACGAGTATGGCGCTAAAATAAAATATCTCAAGGAGCATGTAGACAACATAGACAAGGCCATAATATCCACTCACTGTCACAACGACCTTGGCATGGCCACGGCCAACACCTTGGAGGGCGTGATTAACGGAGCCCGACAGGTCGAGGTGACAATCAACGGCATTGGTGAGCGCGCCGGCAATACCTCATTGGAAGAAATTGCCATGATTCTGAAATGCCATAAGAACGTGGGCATTAACACGAACATCAATACTCGCAAGATTTACCCCATCTCTCGCATGGTGTCTTCGTTGATGAACATGCCCGTACAGCCAAACAAGGCTATCGTGGGTCGCAATGCCTTCGCCCACTCTTCAGGCATCCACCAGGATGGAGTGCTCAAGAATGTGCAGACCTATGAAATCATCGATCCAAAGGACATTGGCTTGGAGAACAACGAGATTGTGCTTACGGCACGTTCGGGCCGCGCTGCTCTGAAATACAGGCTGGAAGCCAACGGTGTTGACATCAAGGACCAAGACCGTTTGGACAAGATTTACGAGGACTTCCTCAAGCTTGCCGACCGCAAGAAGGAAATCACTGACGACGACGTGTTGATGCTCGCCGGAGCCGACAAGGCCGCATCTCACTCGGTGAAGCTCGACTATTTGCAGGTTACGGCAGGCAAGGGCGTGCGCAACGTGGCAAGCGTGGGGCTCGACATCGCCGGCGAGAAGTTTGAGGAGAGCGCAACGGGCAATGGTCCTGTCGACGCGGCTATAAAGGCACTCAAACGAATCATACATAAGCAGATGACATTGAAGGAGTTTACCATTCAGGCCATCACCCAAGGCTCTGATGACGTGGGCAAGGTTCACATGCAGGTGGAATACGACGGTCACGTCTATTATGGCTTTGGCGCAAACACCGACATCGTGACGGCTTCTGTCGAGGCTTATCTCGACTGTATCAATAAATTTCGCAAATAACAAGGCATTAGATCCAGCAAAAATATTATGAATACACTTTTCGATAAGATTTGGGACAGCCATGTAGTCCAAATCGTCAAGGACGGTCCCACACAACTTTACATAGACCGTCTCTATGGCCACGAGGTGACCACTCCACAGGCTTTCGACGGACTTCGTCAACGTGGCTTGAAGGTGTTCCGACCAAAGCAGAACTTCTTCATGCCCGACCACAATATCCAAACCCATGACCAAGACAAGCCTATCGCAGACCCTGTCGGCAGGAAGCAGGTTGACACTCTCGATAAGAACTGTGAGGAGTTTGGCCTGACAGAGTTTAAGATGAACACCGAGGACAATGGTATCATTCACGTCATTGGTCCCGAAAAAGGTCTCTCACTTCCTGGCATGACGATTGTCTGTGGCGACAGCCATACCTCAACCCACGGAGCTGTTGGAGCCGTCGCCTTCGGCATTGGCACTTCAGAGGTGGAGATGGTGCTCGCCTCACAATGCATATTGCAGCAAAAGCCAAAGTCGATGCGCATAAGCGTCAACGGCAAGCTGAAGCCGGGCGTAACAGCCAAAGACGTGGCTCTATACCTCATGAGCAAGCTCACCACATCGGGCGCGACGGGCTATTTCGTGGAATACGCGGGCGACGTGGTTCGCGACATGACAATGGACGGACGCTTGACCCTGTGCAACCTTTCGATAGAGATGGGTGCACGTGGTGGCTTCGTGGCTCCAGACGAGACGACATTCGAATACATCAAGGGTCGCGAATATGCTCCTAAGGGAGCTGATTGGGACAAGGCCGTGGCTTATTGGAAGACATTGAAGAGCGGTGACGATGCCGTCTTCGACAAGGAGTTGGTATTCGACGCCGACGACATTGAGCCTCGCATCACCTATGGAACAAATCCAGGCATGGGCATTGGCATCAACGGTTCGATTCCTGCTCTTGACGAGATACCTGAGGCAGAGCGAGCCGGTTTTGAGAAGAGCTTGAAATACATGGGCTTTAAGCCAGGAGAGAAGTTACTTGGCCATCCAATAGATTATGTCTTCCTTGGCGCATGTACCAATGGACGCATTGAGGATTTCCGCGCTTTTGCCGAAATCGTAAAAGGAAAGCATAAGGCTGAGAATGTAGTGGCATGGCTTGTGCCAGGCTCTCATCTCGTGGCAAAGCAGATAAAGGAAGAGGGTCTTGACAAGATACTCACCGAAGCAGGATTCGCCATTCGCCAACCAGGTTGCTCGGCTTGCCTTGCCATGAACGACGACAAGGTGCCAGCGGGCAAATATAGCGTATCTACAAGCAACCGAAATTTTGAGGGACGACAAGGACCTGGAAGCCGTACTATTCTCGCAAGCCCACTCGTGGCAGCGGCAGCGGCGTTAACAGGTAAAATAACAGACCCCAGAACTCTATAATCATGAAGCAGAAATTTAATATCATTACCTCAACGTGTGTGCCACTTCCTTTGGAGAACGTTGATACAGACCAAATAATACCGGCACGTTACCTCAAGCTGACCCAAAAAGACGGCTTCGGCCCATTTCTTTTCCATGATTGGCGTTTCAACGCTGATGGCTCTGAGAAGAAAGACTTCGTGCTGAACAATCCAGACTTCAAGGATGCCGTCATCTTGGTAGCCGGCAAGAATTTCGGTTCGGGCTCATCGCGTGAGCACGCGGCGTGGGCCATCGCCGGATATGGCTTCCGTGTGGTAATCAGCTCATTTTTCGCTGACATCCACAAGAACAATGAGCTTAACAACTTCGTGCTTCCTGTCGTAGTGTCGGAAGATTTCCTCAGTGAGCTGTTTGCCAGTATCAACAAAGACCATTCGATTCAGGTAAAGGTTGACTTGCCAAAACAAACGGTGACCAACCTCGCCACGGGTCGAAGTGAGCATTTTGAGATAAACGGCTACAAGAAGCATTGCTTGGAGAATGGTCTCGATGATGTGGATTTCCTCGTGCAGAACCGTGACAGGGTTGAGGCATGGGAAGAAAAAAACAAGCGATAATGGCAAATCAAGAACGCGAAATAGAGATAATGGACTCTACTCTTCGCGATGGTGAGCAAACCAATGGGGTGAGCTTCTTGCCACACGAGAAGCTCATGATTGCTCGCTACCTCTTGTCGGACGTAGGTGTTGACCGTATAGAGGTGGCTTCCGCGAGGGTATCGGATGGCGAGAAAGATGCTGTCCGCATGATATGCAACTATGCGCAACAACATGGAATGCTCGATAGGGTGGAAGTGTTGGGCTTCGTTGATGGCAAGAAATCTGTCGATTGGATTACTGAATGTGGTTGCAAGACTATAAACCTCTTGGCAAAAGGTTCTATAAAGCATTGCCAATACCAATTGAAGAAGACGCTTGAAGAACATGTGAGCGACATCAAGTCGGTAATCGCTTACGCACATTCCAAGGGAATGACGGTCAACCTCTACCTTGAGGATTGGTCGCAAGGCATGAGAGACAGTCGCGATTATGTTTGGAAGATGATGGATTCGTTGAAAGACGAAGGAATCGTCAGATTTTTGCTGCCAGACACGCTTGGAATACTTAATCCTGTAAATACCTATGAGTATGTAAAGGCAATCACGGCTAGATACCCTGGCGTGAAGTTTGAGTTCCATGGCCACAATGATTATGACATGGCAGTTGGTAACTCTTTCATGGCGGTTGAGGCTGGATGTACAGGTTTGCACGTCACCGTGAACGGTCTTGGTGAGCGTTGTGGCAATGCGCCATTGAGCAGCATTCACGTCATGCTGAAAGACCAAATGCACGTGAAGGAACATATTGATGAGTCCACGCTTATGGAGATAAGCAACATTGTCGCTGGTTACAGTGGCATAGCTTATTCGCCAAACACGCCTGTTATTGGCGAAAACGTGTTTACTCAAGTAGCGGGAGTCCATGCCGATGGCGACAACAAGGCCCACCTTTATAGCAACGCCTTGGTGCCGGAACGCTTTGGAAGGCATCGTGAATTTGCATTGGGCAAGAATTCTGGCAAGGCAAACATCGTGAGAAACCTTGAGGACATTGGCTTGGAACTAACAAAGGAGCAGACAAAAGCCGTGACTCAACGAATTACGGAGCTGGGTGACAGAAAGCAACTCGTAACTCAAGATGACTTACCATACATTGTCAGCGACGTGCTTAAGCACACCTCGCCAGAACAAAGGGTAAAACTTGTGAGCTACATGGTCTCAACAAGTTATGGCCTAAAGCCTATAGCAAGTCTTAAAGTCTGCATTAATGGTAAGGATTACGAAGCCGACTCTACTGGCGATGGTCAATATGATGCTTTCGTGAGGGCTTTGCGTAAGATTTACAAGGAAAAACTTAACCGCACCTTCCCATTGCTGCAAAACTATGCCGTGACCATTCCTCCTGGCGGACGTACCGACGCCCTCGTTCAGACCGTTATAACATGGAATGACGGTGAAAAGCAATGGCGAACGCGTGGACTTGACGCCGACCAAACAGAAGCTGCCATACAAGCCACAATAAAGATGCTGAATATGGTGGAAGAATCTGACAGCTTATCATAAGTAAAAAAAAGAAACAAAAAATCATATACCAATGAATTTGAAAATCGCAGTTCTACCGGGCGATGGTATTGGTCCGGAGATTATGCCAGAGGCCATTAAGGTACTGGATGTCGTGGCAAAGAAGTTTGGCCATAAGTTTACTTACACGGAGGCTCTCTGTGGAGCTCATGCCATAGATGCATGTGGCGATCCGTTCCCTGAAGAGACTTTCAAAGTTTGTATGGATGCCGATGCCGTGTTGTTTGCCGCTGTAGGTGACCCACGTTTCGACAACAATCCAACATTGAAAGTTCGCCCAGAGACAGGCTTGCTTGCTATGCGCAAAAAACTTGGCCTCTTTGCCAACGTTCGCCCTGTTGCCACATTCGATTGCTTGTTGCATAAGAGCCCATTGAAAGAGGAGCTTATCAAGGGTGCTGATTTCGTTGTCATACGTGAGTTGACGGGTGGAATGTACTTCGGAGAGAAGTATCAAGATAATGAGAAAGCTTTCGACACCGACATCTATTACCGCCCAGAGATTGAGCGCATACTGAAGGTGGCGTTCCAGTTTGCTATGCGCCGCAACAAGCATTTGACCGTCGTTGACAAGGCTAACGTGCTTGCAAGCTCTCGCCTGTGGAGGCAGATTGCCAAGGAGATGGAGCCACAATATCCAGAAGTAACGGTTGACTATATGTTCATTGACAATGCCTCTATGCGTGTATTGACAGAGCCACGCTTCTTTGATGTCATTGTAACGGAAAACACTTTTGGTGATATCCTTACTGACGAGACATCGGCAATTACCGGCTCCATGGGCCTACAGCCATCCGCGTCGCTTGGTGAGCACACTCCACTGTTTGAGCCTGTACATGGTTCTTGGCCACAAGCTGCTGGCAAGAACATAGCCAACCCTCTTGCAGAAATACTTTCTGCGGCAATGATGCTCGAACATTTCGGCCTCAAAGAGGAAGGTGCCGCCATTCGCAAGGCATGTGACGCAAGTCTGCTTAACAATGTTCGCACTCCGGAGATTCAAGTCGAAGGTGGCAAACACTATGGAACCAAGGAAGTGGGTGAGTGGATTGCAAAGTATATTGAGGAGAATTGATCATAATTTACAAATCAAAAAATCATGCATATAAAAAGTGGAAGTGACAATCACTTTCACTTTTTTATATGTCATTGAACGAAATAATCACAATTGCAATCAATAGAGATATAAGCTTATGTTATGATCATGTGCTATTTTTCGCATATTGAGCAAGGCGTATCTCATTCTGCCCAAAGCCGTATTGATACTGACATTTGTCGTTTCTGAAATTTCCTTGAACGACATCTGTTGGAAGAAACGCATATATACGACCTCTCGCTGTGACGCTGGAAGATTATTCATAATGCTTTTCGCGTCTTCAAGTATCTGATTGTTTATAAACTTCTGTTCAATGTTCATTTCTTCAACATTACAGTTGCGGATGTTGGCAAGGTCGTTGTCTTCGGTTGGCTCAACTATGTTACTGTTCTTGCCAATGCGAAAACTGTCCATGATGACATTGTGCGCTATACGCAAACACCAAGAATGGAATTTGCCAGTCGGCGTGTACATGCCATTACGCAACTTTGTGATAATCTTGATGAATGTATCTTGAAACAGGTCATTGGCCAAATCTTCATCATGAACCACATAATATATATATGAGAAAAGCTTGGACTTGTTGTGCTCCAATAAAAGGTCAAACGCTTTATCCTTGCCTCTCATATAGCAAACCGCAAGTTCCTCATCACTCATTTCCGCAAGGGACTTAGTGTTATTCTCCATTGAATTATTGTGTATTAATGAAGTAAAAATCTATCCAATAGGCCAAATTGTTATATTTCCAATATTTTCCATTTGCAAAAATAAGACTTTTTATTTTTCTTACCAAATATTTAGCAAAATAATTATGCTAAACTTTTTCATCTTGGTTCTTGTATGTCAATAATTATGTGTATTTTTGCAGCATTGTAACGAACTTATAAATAGAAAACTTTTACTTTTATGAACTTGAAAATACGTTTGTCGGTGTTGACGTTCCTTGAGTTTGGCGTTTGGGGAGCTTACCTTACCTGTATGGGAAATTATCTTGGCGTTGCAGGCTTAGGTTCTGAGATTTCTTGGTTCTACGCCATTCAAGGCATCGTCTCCATATTCATGCCAACATTGATAGGCATCGTCGCTGACAAATGGATTCAGCCACAACGTCTCCTTGGCCTGTGCCATTTGGTAGCAGGCATATTCATGCTATTGCTTTGGAGCATGGGAATGAACGCAGGCTTTGGAAATCAAGTGACTGATAAATCTCTTTTCATAGCCTTGTACACGTTAAGTGTCGCTTTCTACATGCCTACATTGGCATTGGCTAACACGACGGCCTTTACGGTGTTAAAAAATAACGGAGGTGATACCGTAACCGATTTTCCACCGATTCGTTCTTGTGGAACGGTTGGCTTTATCATTGTAATGTGGTTCGTAAACTGCGCGACATGGGACAATGGCTCATTCTCATTGACTCTCGCGCAAAACGCACACAAGTTCCAATACACTTACAACCAATTCCTTGTTTCCGGATTGTTGAGTATAATCATGTTCTTGTACGTGTTCACACTTCCTCAATGCAAGATTGTGAGGAAAGCGAGCCCAGAAAAGAAATCGTTAGCGCAGCTGCTTGGACTTGACGCTTTTAAGCTGTTCAAAGAGCGTCGCATGGCATATTTCTTCATATTCTCAGCATTGTTGGGAATGTCTCTTCAGGTTACCAACAGTTTTGCCGGACCTTTCATCTCCAGTTTCCAAGGCAGTTCAGATGCAACCATTGCTTCGTCTTTCGCAGCAAGCAATGCCACGTTGCTTACGTCAATATCCCAAGTCAGCGAAGCGTTTTGCATCTTGCTGATACCTTTCTTCCTCAAGCGGTATGGCATAAAAAGCGTAATGCTAATAGCTATGTTTGCGTGGGTAGCGCGCTTTGCCTTCTTCGGAATAGGCAACCCCACAATGCCAGGTGTGATTTGGTTCATCCTTTCTTGCATCGTCTATGGCGTGGCATTCGACTTTTTCAATGTCTCAGGTGGCATATTCGTTGACAAGGAGTGTGACCCGTCTATTAAGGCATCAGCACAAGGCTTGTTCATGTTGATGACAAATGGTATAGGTGCAACAGTTGGCACTTTGTCTGCAGGCGCTATTGTAAACCACTTCTGTTCGTGGACTCAAAAGGGTGACTCTTCATTCCTTATGGGTGACTGGCAGGCATGCTGGTTCATATTCGCAGGTTTCGCGTTAATGGTGGGTTTGGCATTCGCATTCGTATTTAAGCCTGCCAAGACAAAAAAGTAATTAAAATATGGACAATGGCAAAGGGAAAGTCCAAAGCCAAGCCATGTATTTCATTGTTTGCATAATTGATAATGTCAAGAATTAGATTGTTTCTTCAACAGGCGACCGAAGTCGTTGGGGCTGATAAAGAAGGTTTGCTCATCCTTACTGATTCTTATCAAGAGCGCCAACTTGTTGTGCCTTGCCATGGTAATTTGCTGGAGGAGTTTAAGTCTCGACTTGATAAGCACCGGAATCATTCCGATTTGATAGACATATTGTTAGACATTATTAATAATCAAACATCATTGTCACTTTCGCTTATTATCACGGATGTTGACAAAGGTGCCTACAATGCGGTTATCAACAATGAGGACACACAGAAACATATGAGCATAAGTGGAGTAGAGGCCGTGTTGCTAAACAAGATTAGCAACGACAAGATACCACTCTATATAGACGAGGCTCTGTTTCTTAGGCAAAGCTCTAAATTCAACATGCAAGCAGAAGGTGTTGCGCTCCCTGTAAATGCATTGCCTGTGTCAATGCTCGAAAAAACACTTGGCAAGGCTGTGGCAGCTGAAAATTACGAGCTGGCGTCGCAATTAAGGGATGAGATAAACAGGCGAAAAAAGACAGACAAGCATATAAACAATGAAATCAAGGAATAAACAAGGAGTTGAACAATAATAAAAATAAGTTGTCTTGAAAGAGGAAAGGTATTTTTATGTCCCCAATGCCGCAGAGGGTAAAGAGTTGCCAGAAGAAGAAGCTACACACGCTGTAAGGGTGCTGCGGTTAAGTGAAGGTGACACCATTTGGCTTATGGATGGCGTGGGCAACTTCTATCGTGCTGACGTTGGCATCGTTACGAAAAAGCGTTGCTTATACAATATTGTTGAGACATTGCCCCAACAGAAGACATGGTCAGGAAAAATCCATCTTGCGATAGCTCCTACGAAGATGATGGAGCGGATTGAATGGATGGCAGAGAAATCAACCGAGATTGGCTTCGACGAATTGACCTTTCTTGATTGTAAGTTTTCCGAGCGCCACGTCATAAGGATTGATCGCATCGAAAGAATTGTCGTCTCGGCAATGAAACAAAGCAGAAAGGCTTTCATGCCTGTGGTAAACGAGTTAACGGCTTTCAAAGATTTCGTGACATCATGTAATGCGGATTACAAGTTTATAGCTCATTGCTATAACGACAGAGAGCGCGTAGATTTTTTTGACAGGTTGAAATCACTTCCCGTTGACGCCGCTGTATGCGTGCTTATCGGTTCTGAAGGAGACTTTTCGTTCGATGAGGTCGAATTGGCGCGTGCCAACGGTTTTGAGCCAATCACGTTGGGTAACAGTCGCCTAAGGACAGAGACCGCAGGATTGATGGCAGTGACGATGGCCCAGATACAAAAACGAATGTAATATTTACGATATATACGCAATTTGATAGAAACGATGAAAATATACAATCATTTTAGGATAACCCTTGCCCTGTGGGCTTTCTGCTTTCTTTCAACAGTTGGCATTTTATCGTCTTGTTCGGGTAGTGAATACATAAATGCCATTCCATCTGAGAGCCAAATGCTTATTAGGCTGAACCCAGCAAAACTAAGCGGCACTAATAGTCCACTGATTTTGAAGACATTGCTTCATCTGAAAGATTTAGACGAGTCTGGTATTGACCTTTCAAAAGATGTTTTCTTTTTTGAGGATGGGCAAGGCAACTTCGGACTTTGCGCCAAAGTTAGCAGTGACAGCAAGCTTGAAAAATCGTTGCAGAAGGCAGGCTTGTCGCTTACCAAACGCCGTGACTATAAGTTTGCCGCTTTATCATCAGGTTGGGTAATTGGTTTTTCAGACAACACGGCCCTGTTGATGGGACCTGTTGTTCCTGCCGCGCAAGACGACCTTATAACGCTAATGGCTCGTTATCTTGGTTCTGATGAGGACCAAGGCATAAAGTCTTCACCTATGTATGCCACATCCGATTCCATTGACGCCCCAATGTCGATAGTGGCCCAAACATGCGCTTTGCCCCAGCAATTTGTCGCACCGTTCACAATGGGCGCACCCAAGGATGCCGACCCAGCGGATGTCATTCTCGCGGCTGCCATGGAGGTTAAAAACGGACACTTGCTCATGCATGGCAAGACTTTATCTTACAAGAAAAGCATAAATTCAGCGCTTGTCAAAGCCGCTAACGTTTATCGTCCCATCAAGGGCGAGTATATCAAGGCAATGTCGCAAGACGACGTGCTTGGACTCTTTTTGAATGTTGACGGCAAACAGTTCCATAACCTGATGATACAGAATAGGGCTGCGACAGCCATGCTTGCCGGCATCAATACGGCAATAGACATGGACAACATCATAAAGAGCGTGAACGGTGACTTGACACTTGTCACTTCATCTCTTGGAAAAGACAACTTTCGCATGATGATGGCCGCACGCTTGTCAGGAGCGCCTTGGCTTGCTGATATCGACTATTGGAAGAAAAGCGTCCCGGCGGGTGGACATATAGGTGATTGGGGTAAAAACTGCTACTACTATTCAGGCAATGGCACCACATATTTCTTTGGGGTAACTCAAGATATGCAATATATGAGTGGTGCTTCGCCAGAAGAGGCCAAACACAGCATAACAACGTCGCCAAAACCTCTTTCCCCTGACCTGCAAAAAATTATAAAGGGTAAGAAACTGGCTATGGTTGTCAACTTCAAGGCATTGGGCAACAGTAAGGCTGCAGCGATAACATCACTTCTCATGCCGATGTTTGGAAATATCAATACAATTGTTTATACAACGGACAAATGAACAGGATACATTTTAAGATTGTCGTACCAAACGTTTTTTCCGAGCGTAAGGAGTTAAACTCAGACGTTTGGGCAAACGACATCACTTTTGAGAAAGACAAGCTCTACCTTGTCGAGGCAGACTCTGGCAAAGGGAAGAGCACATTCTGCAGTTATATCGTCGGCTATCGTCACGATTATACGGGGCACGTGTATTTCGATGATGCTGATACCATTGATTTCAGCGTGTCACAATGGGTTGACTCCCGCCGTCACAGCATAAGTCATCTGTTTCAAGAGTTAAGGCTTTTCCCCGAGCTCACGGCGATGGAGAACGTTCAAATAAAGAATAAGCTTACAGGATTCAAGTCTGAAAAGCAAATCCTTGAATGGTTCGACATGCTCGGCATTGCCGACAAGGTTAACGCGAAAGCTGGGCTAATGTCGTTCGGACAGCAGCAAAGGGTGGCGATGATAAGGTCTCTCGTGCAGCCGTTCGACTTTATCCTTGCCGACGAGCCAATCTCGCATCTTGATGACCGCAACGCGGAAATAATGGCAAGCATAATGATGGACGAAGCGCATCGACAAGGCGCGGGTGTAATCGTGACAAGTATAGGTAAACACATGAATCTTAACTATGAAATGACGGTGAAGCTATGAATCTTGTATGGAAACTTTTACGCCAACACATCAGCGTATCACAGTTCGCGGGCTTTGCTTTCGCTAATCTTTTCGGCCTGCTTATAGTCTTGCTTGGCTATCAGTTTTACAAGGATGTCTCTCCTGTATTCACGGGAGAAGACTCATTCATGAAGTCGAACTACATCATTGTAGAGAAAAAGGTCGGAGTCGGCAATACCCTTTCTGGTCGTTCCAATGCCTTCACCAAGCAGGACATAGACGATATTCGCGCAACTCGTTTTGCCAATAAGCTTGGCGCGTTCACCTCTACCCAATATACGGTGACCGCTCGCATGGGCATTAGCGGGACCAACATTCTCAATTCTGAGATTTTCCTTGAAAGCATACCGGACGACTTTGTTGATGCTTCCAATGGAACGTGGAGTTATAAGCCTGGCGAGAAGGTCGTACCCGTGATTTTGCCACGAAGCTATATTGCCATGTACAATTTTGGATTCGCGCAAAGCCGTTCTCTTCCAAAGATAAGCGATGGCCTTGTTGGAATGATAGACTTTGATATCTTTGTTCAAGGCTCCAATGGCGGCGAATCGTTCAAGGGTAAGGTCATAGGCTTCTCATCGCGTGTCAGCAGCATCCTTGTGCCTCAAGCGTTCATGGATTGGAGCAATAGCACATTCGCGCCTGGAAAGGACACGGCTCCGACCAGACTCATCCTTGACCCCGACGGCAGCAAGACTGAGCAGATGACAACCTATTTCGACCGTCATGGCTTTGAAGTGGAGGATGACAAGCTTGACGCGGAGAAGACGACATACTTCTTGCGCTTTATGGTAACAATGGTAATGATAGTCGGGCTCGTCATTTCTGTCCTGAGTTTCTATATCCTCATGCTTAGCATTTACCTGCTTGTCCAGAAAAACTCCTCAAAGCTTGAAAACCTGTTGCTTATAGGCTACAGCCCACAGCAAGTGGCGCGTCCCTACCAGCTTTTGACCATATTCTTGAATATTGGCGTGCTCGTAGTGGCCCTTGTCGCCATATTCTTCATCAGGGATTATTATGTGGGAGTTATCGATACACTCTTCCCAAATATAGACACTGGGTCGATGCTTCCGTCAATAGCACTTGGCTTCATACTTCTTGTCTTGGTTAGCGTGTGCAACATTATAGCCATCCACCGTAAAATATCAGCAATATGGAAGAGAAAAGAGTGAGCCGACCGTCGTCACGACCAAAGCCAACAGGCAACTTTAAGAGTTATGTCGTTGCCGAACCTTCAAAACTGCTTGATTGGCTTCTTGCGAATCTGAAAGAGAGCCGAACCAAGATCAAGGCCACTCTCTCTGGACATGGCATCAAGGTCAATGGCAAAATTGTCACCAAGTTCGACTACAAATTGCTTCCAGGGATGAAGGTTGAGGTAAGCAAGTCGAAACAAAACATGGAGTTCAGAAATCATTACCTTCGAATTGTGTTTGAGGATCGCTATCTTGTGGTAGTGGAAAAAAAAACAGGCATTCTCTCCATGGCGGCAGGACATAGCACCTTGAATGTCAAGACGGTACTTGACGAATATTTTCGCCAAAGCCGTCAGCGATGCACGGCTCATGTGGTGCATCGGCTTGATCGTGACACAAGTGGACTGATGGTTTACGCAAAGGACAAAGACGTGGAACTTGCCCTTGAGTCAGATTGGCACAACATAGTCTTTGACCGTCGCTATGTGGCCGTTCTTTCCGGGGTGATGGAACAAGACAATGGCACCGTAGAGAGCTGGCTTAAAGACAATCGCGCTTATTTCACTTACAGCTCGCCATACGACAATGGTGGCAAGCTCGCCATAACGCATTATCATGTGTTAGATCGTACGGCAGACCATTCTCTTGTCGAGTTCAAGTTGGAGACAGGCCGCAAGAACCAAATTCGCGTTCATGCTGCCGACTTGGGACACCCCGTTTGTGGAGACGTAAAATATGGCAATGGCGATGACCCTGTGGGCCGCCTTTGCCTGCATGCTTTCCGCTTGTGTTTTTACCATCCAGTCACCCATCGACCAATGGAATTTGAGACCGACATACCACAGGCTTTCAAGAATTTGTTTTAACAACGAAAATAATAAGTAATACAGACTGAATATTTAATGCCATGACTGATTATATCATTGCCTTAATAGTAATCGTGATAGCTATTGTCGCCATTAAGAAAGTCACGACTTGTCTTCTCAAGACCACGATTGGCATCATAGCATTGGCTATCATAGCTTATGTGTTATTCAAGGCTGGCGTGTTTTGATTCCATTTTGCAACAATTTGTGCAGATTATCATTAATATCCTTGCGATTTAATGTAAAATGCCATATCTTTGCACATAATTAAAATATAGGCTATTATGAAGCATCAAAAGAAATTTCTCCTGTCTGAGCAGGACTTACCCACACAATGGTACAACATCCAGGCAGAGATGCCCAATAAGCCAATGCCTCCATTGAATCCAAAGACTCATGAGCCATTGACGGCAGAAGACCTTTCCCACATATTTAACATGGAGTGCTCAAAGCAAGAGCTCGACCAAACTCATCCATGGATAGACATTCCAGAAGAAGTTCAAGAGAAATACGCTTACTATCGTGCCACTCCATTGGTGCGTGCCTACGCTTTCGAACAAGCCATCGGCACACGTGCTCACATATATTTCAAAAATGAGAGCACGAACCCGTTGGGATCCCACAAGATCAATTCCGCCCTGCCTCAATGTTATTATTGCAAGGAGGAAGGTGACACCAATGTCACCACGGAAACAGGAGCCGGACAGTGGGGAGCAGCCCTTTCATACGCAGCAAAACTTTACGGACTTGATGCCGCAGTGTATCAAGTGAAAATAACCATGCAGCAGAAGCCATATCGCTCGTACATTATGCGTACATTCGGTGCCGCAGTGCAAGGTTCACCTTCTATGTCGACACGAGCTGGCAAGAACATCATAACGCGCGACCCTAACCATCCAGGTTCTTTAGGCACGGCCATATCCGAGGCCATTGAGCTTGCAACAACCACTCCTGGTTGCAAATACACTCTCGGATCCGTGCTCAATCATGTGGCCCTGCATCAGACAATCATCGGTTTGGAGGCAGAGAAGCAGATGGAGATGGCAGGTGAATATCCAGACAAGGTGATAGCTTGTTTTGGCGGTGGCAGCAACTTTGGCGGCATAGCTTTCCCATTCATGCGTCACGTCTTTGATGGCTCTCATAAGGACACCGAGTTTATCGCTGCGGAACCTGAGAGCTGCCCAAAGCTTACGAGGGGAAAATTTGAATACGACTTTGGCGATGAGGCGGGATACACTCCGTTGTTGCCAATGTTCACGCTGGGCCATGACTTCAAGCCGGCCAATATCCATGCTGGCGGATTGCGTTACCATGGAGCGGGAGTCATTATCTCGCAATTGGTAAAGGATGGCTATATGCATGGTGTCGACATTCCACAGCTGGATAGTTTCAAGGCTGGAATGCTCTTTGCGCAAACAGAGGGCATAGTGCCCGCGCCGGAAAGCTGTCATGCCATTGCAGCTACCATCCGCGAGGCACAGCGTGCAAACGAGGAAGGCAAGGCACCTGTAATCCTCTTCAATCTGTCTGGCCACGGACTCATTGACATGCCATCATACATGAGTTATATCGATGGCGACCTGGCCAACTACCGAGTCACAGACGCGGAAATTGAGAAGAACCTTGAAGAGGTACCATATAAAATAGATTAGCATTCAGATGACAGAAGTGACGGTAAAGGGCGCCGCTTTGAAAGAAGCGGCGCAAAACGGGATGGATGATTTCCTGAAGGTTATCACCGATGCCATTTACGATGCCATCGGAGGAGAGTTGACAGCTACGACAATGTCGCAACTCAACTCCGACCAGATAACGCTTTTGGCGTATATCATCCTTCGCGACACGGTGATGGATGGTGGCTTCGTTGAATTGATACACAATGGCTACGGTCCTTTCATCTATCTCAACCCATTTGCAAAGGCTATGCGCAACTGGGGCTTGCGCGACCTATACAAGATAATCAGCGAGACACACCGACTTTTCGGAAAGTATCAAGCCGAGATAGAGAAAGACTGCACGCAAGAAGAGTTTGACGCTTTGTATGAGCAGTATCCCGAGTTCGACGATTACGACGATTCATTTGTCGAACATGAAGAAGAGTTTACCACGGACATCGCTCACTACGTGGACGATCATTTGGATGACTTTTGCAAGATTTCATAATGAATAAGACAGAACAAGAATTGCGCCGAAAGAGTCCGGTGCAAATACGCAATAAGAAAGCATCGTTTCTATACAATTTCATCGATACCTACACAGCTGGAATAGTGCTCACGGGCACGGAAATAAAGTCAATCCGGTTGGGTAAGGCATCGCTCGTGGATTCGTTTTGCTTTATCAACAATGGCGAGATTTGGCTAAAAGGCATGAATGTCTCGCCTTATTTCTATGGCTCACGCTCAAATGTGCCATCACGCCGCGACCGCAAGCTGCTCCTCAACAAGCGTGAGATACGTCACCTTGCTGAAGACACAAAGACGCCTGGCCTTACCATTGTGCCAACGTTGCTTTTCATCGACGACAAGGGTAGGGCAAAGGTGGACATTGCCTTATCGCGTGGTAAAAAGGAATACGACAAGCGGCAGACACTAAAGGAGAAGGAGGATCGCCGTGAGATGGATAGGGCTACAAAGCATTATCGCGTGTAGAATTATCCACTCTGCCACGGTGATAAACACATGAGGTGCCTATTATAGTTTATCATTGTTGTCCGTTAAAACTTTTCTGGGCATATAATTGGCTTCCGGGATTTGGCGTAATGCTTTACAGGGGCCGCCCCTGCTAAGCATGTGATACGTACAAAATAGTTTACAAATGGTCGTCTGAGAATCGTTTTTTTTCAACCAAGCCGTCGCTTGCGTGGAAATGACGCGATTATGGACCATTTTAATAAGCAGCTGATTATCAGATAATTACATTTTCAAAGGCTTTTCGGCGTTGCCAATCAGCTTAAATCGCATCGCCGTTACGGTGTAATCGCATCGCCGTTACGGTGTAATCGCGTTGCCGTTACGGTGAAATCGCGATGCCGTTACGGTGTAACGGCGACGCGATCACGCCGTAACGGCTAAAATTTTTGTTCGAAAAGCCCCTGACGTGGTTGTCAAAGAACGTAAGGCTACCCTTTTTCCGCTCTGAATGCACCTGCCCGCAAGTGTTAAATTTTGGCAATAATATTTTACATTTCTATGTGTGCGCATATAGCCATCCATGCGATTTCCACGTTTCAACAAACCTTCAACAAGGCAGAAACCTTGCATAACCATTTTGGGTAATGACGGCCACAAGCAGCTCTACATGGAAAGCGTCAATGGGGTGATGTTGTAGTTGTTTTATACGCAAACAAAAGTTTTGGCGGACAGAAATAATTTAATATAACCCTAACTGCTTTTCTCAATTAGATTTTTTACCTTTGCACTAAAATTGGAGTAATGGAAAGAGACAAATATATTGATATCAAAGGCGCTCGCGTAAACAATCTCAAGAACATCAGCCTGAAGATTCCACGCAATCGTTTCATAGTCATTACAGGCGTGTCTGGATCGGGCAAGTCGAGCCTTGCCTTCGACACTCTTTATTCTGAAGGCCAACGCAGATACGTTGAGAGCCTTTCGTCATACGCTCGCCAATTTCTCGGAAGACTGAAAAAGCCGGAATGCGATTATATAAAAGGGCTTCCACCCGCAATAGCCATCGAGCAGAAGGTCGCGGCACGCAACCCAAGGTCAACATTGGGCACATCCACGGAGATATATGAGTATCTGCGACTGTTATATGCTCGCATTGGCCGTACATACTCCCCAATAAGTGGTCAAGAGGTAAGAAAAGACACGCCACAAGATGTTGTAGACAAAGTATTATCCATGACAGACGGCACTAAGTTGATGATTGTGGCACCCATCATCCCGACTGAAGGACGCACGCTTTCACAACAACTGGACACCTTTCTAAAAGAAGGCTTTACGCGTGTCATCGCGAGTGGCGTTACAAAACATATCGAAGACTTGCTGGAAGACGGACAAGATCTGGAAGCCGATGGCATCTTCCTTGTGGTAGACCGCCTTGGAGTGTCACACGATAAAGACGTGGTGTCACGCATTACCGATTCGGTGGAGACCGCCATGTATGAAGGCCGCGGAGCGTGCAGGGTCGTTATGATACCGTCGAATCTCAGCTACGATTTCTCTTCAAGGTTCGAGGCCGATGGCATCACCTTCGAAGAGCCAAACGACAACATGTTCTCTTTCAACTCGCCGGCCGGCGCTTGCCCGGTTTGCGAGGGCTTTGGCAATGTCATTGGCGTGGATGAGCGATTGGTGATTCCCAATTCATCGCTCTCTGTCTACGATGGTTGCGTGCAATGCTGGCACGGAGAGAAGATGAAGGAATGGCAAATGGCGTTTTGCAGAAAGGCGAAAGACGCCAACTTCCCCATATTCACGCCATACTATGAGCTTACGCGTAAACAGAAAGACATGTTGTGGCATGGCTTCCCGTCGGACACTGGCAAAAACGGTGAACTGAAAGACGACGCTGTTTGCCTTGACGCATTCTTCCGCATGGTGAAGGAAAACCAATACAAGATTCAGTACAGGGTGATGATGAGTCGCTACCGTGGCAAGACGGTTTGTCCGGAGTGCCATGGCACGAGACTGAAAAAAGAGGCAACCTGGGTTAAGATAAACGGCCTTGCCATCACCGACCTCGTGGAAATGCCCGTTGGCAAGTTGAAGACATGGTTCGACAACCTCACCCTTTCCGAACATGAGCAAAAAATCTCCAAACGGTTGCTCACCGAAATCCGTTCTCGACTTGGATTTCTCGTGGAGGTGGGCTTGGGATACTTGACGTTAGGCCGACCTGCCAGCACTCTATCGGGCGGAGAGAGCCAACGCGCGAGATTGACCACTTCGCTTGGATCGCCACTCGTCGGTTCGCTATATATACTTGACGAGCCGAGCATAGGCCTCCACAGTCGTGATACGGATAGGTTGATAGATGTGCTTCGCAAGCTTCAGCAAGAAGGCAATACCGTAATCGTGGTTGAACACGACGAGGGCGTGATGCTCTCCGCCGATTGGCTCATAGATGTTGGGCCTGACGCCGGCAGAAATGGAGGTGAAATAGTTTGCGAGATGTGCCCAGCGCCAAAAGACACCGACAAGAATGAGGCTTGGGAGGAAGCTGTCAAGCGATTCCCAAAGAGTTATACCGTGAAATATCTTGCTGGTGAAGAGAAAATCAGCGTGCCTTCATCTCGTAGACAGTGGAACCAAAGCATTCTGCTGAAAGGCTGTCGCATGAACAACCTAAAAGGGGTTGACGCTCGTTTTCCCCTAAATGTCCTTACCGCGGTCACAGGCGTTTCCGGTTCTGGCAAGTCGAGCTTGGTCAAAGGCATTCTGTATCCAGCATTGAAACGCAGGATGAACGAGGTTGCCGATTTGCCAGGCGAATATTCTTCCATGGAAGGCGACTGGACGGCGGTGAAGCACGTGGAGTTTGTTAACCAAAACCCGATAGGCAAGAGCACTCGTTCGAATCCTGCCACTTACCTGAAGGCTTATGACGCTATACGGCAGGTGTTTGCCGACCAACCTTTGGCAAAGCAGATGGGATTCACGCCACAATACTTTTCCTTCAACGCCGAGGGTGGCCGATGTGAGGAGTGCAAGGGCGCGGGCGTGATAACGGTGGAGATGCAATTCATGGCTGACCTAACGCTTACTTGTGAGGCTTGTCATGGTAAAAGGTTCAAGAAGGAGATTCTCGATGTAAAGTATCACGACAAGAACATAGACGACGTATTAAACATGACCGTTGACGAGGCCATTGACTTCTTCTCGCAACATGATGAGAAGACAGTGGTTAGCCGTCTGTTGCCCTTGCAAAAGGTCGGACTGGGGTACATACAGCTCGGACAGAATTCATCAACGCTCTCAGGGGGCGAGAACCAAAGGGTGAAACTTGCTTATTTCATCGGGCAGGAAAAACAGGAGCCGACGCTATTCATGTTTGATGAGCCAACCACAGGCTTGCACTTTCATGACATTTCCAAACTGCTGGGAGCTTTCAACGAACTTATCCAGCGAGGACATACCGTAATAGTGATTGAGCACAACTTGGACGTGGTGAAAAACGCCGATTGGGTTATAGACATGGGACCGGATGGCGGAAACGCTGGCGGAAGCATTGTCGCCGAGGGAACTCCAGAGCAAATCGCGTCTTGCAAAGACAGCGCTACAGGTAAGTACCTTGCCCAAAAACTTAAACTTTTTTGTACTACCAAAAACGCGTGAAATGAAATGTTTTAGCTAACTTTGTAACTAAATTACAAAAAATATGCTACATTTTGTATCTTTTGGTAGTGGCAGCAGTGGCAATTGCAGCATGCTTTATACCGACACCGAGGCTTTGGTCATCGATGCCGGAGTGGGCGTGCGCACACTGAAAAAACACCTGAAAAACTATGGCCTATCACTTTTCAGCGCATTGGGAATATTAGTCACCCATGACCACGCCGACCATGTCAGGTCTGTGGGGTGCTTGAGCCATGATTATAATTTGCCTGTTTATTCTACCCATGGAGTGCATGAGGGCATAGGAAAGAATTGGAGTGTGAGAAAGAAAATCTCACCCGACTTGAAACGCATCATAACGAAAGACACGCCCTTTCAAGTGGGCAGCTTCACGATAACGCCTTTTGGAATACCACACGACAGCACTGATTGCGTGGGCTTTAAGGTTAAATATGGCGATGTCACATTTGTATTAATGACCGACATCGGACATATAACCGACAGCATGAAACCATATATCGCATCCGCGAAATATCTTGTCATCGAGGCCGACTATGAACAGCAAATGCTGGAAACCGGTCCCTATCCACAACATCTCAAGGACAGGATAGCAGGCCCTTACGGTCACCAAAGCAACACGGAATGTGCCAAGGCCATTATAGATTATGCCACACCATCACTCAAGCATGTATGGCTATGCCACTTGAGCGATGAGAACAATCATCCTGACCTTGCGGAAAAACAGGTGAAGCAGATACTGAGAGAGCACGGAATAGTGGCGGGAAATGAGCCTGGGGCAGATTTTGCCCTTGACGTGCTGAGACGCAAAACGCCAAGCGAGATTTACAATCTTATATAGAAAACAAGATTATCAAATATGACAGACTTGTATATATTCGATTTCGACGGGACTATCGGTGACAGCCGTGAGCTGATAGTCAAGACCATGATGGATACGTTTGACGCTATGGGCATAGGGAAACCGAGTGTTGCGGAGTGTATAAAGACAATAGGCCTGCCACTTGACAACTGCTTCGCCGTTTCAGCAGGCTTGGATGATAAGCAGAGCGAAAAATGCGCGGAAGTTTATCGTAAAATCTTCAAAGAAAACAATAAGCGAGGTGCCGTAAAACCTTTTGAAGGAGTAATCAACACGCTTAACAGGCTACATGATGAAGGAAAGACAATGGCCATTGCAAGTAGCAGACGACATGAGTCGCTTGACGTCCTTGTTGATGACTTCGGCATCGCTAACCTTTTCTCCATGATCGTTGGTGGCGACGACGTGACAAAAGCAAAGCCTGACGCGGAACCAGTCGCCTTGATTCTATCCAAGCTGGGCATCGACCCACATAAAGCTATTGTGGTAGGAGATGCCCCCGTGGACATCCTGATGGGTCGCAACGCAGGAACAAGAACATGCGCGGTGACTTATGGCAATGGCGGTCTTGAACAGCTGAAAGCCTCAAAGCCAGATTATCTGTTAGACAAGTTCAATAAAATATTAGACATAGGATTATAAAGTATAAAAAAGGGAATTAGACGCAAATCGCTTCCAATTCCCTTTTTCTTATCTTGCTTGTTCAAACCCCCTGTTGTTGAGAGTCGTGTTAAGGAGTTCCAGGTATTTTGAATACTGCTCATAGCTGAGCACGGCATGCATATAAGCCAAGTTGCGCTTGATAGCCTGCTTGAAAAGCCTGTCACGATCCGCGCCCTGAGCCTTTCCAGCCTTCTTCATGTCACTGGCGAAGGAATCAGAGATGCAACTTACAGCGTCGACCTCGTCGTAACCAAGATTCAAGGCACGAGCGAGAGAAGTCGTGCTGATGTTCATCTCATACTTCTGAGCCTCAGCGGCAACCTCGGCATTAGCCTTGCTGTTGGATGCTTCCTCTGCGAAAGCAAACGTCATGCTCATCAATGCAGCCAGCGTGAATACAATCTTTTTCATAATGTTACCCTTTCTTTAAATTGTTAGACTTAAAAGGACTCGCTTGTCCTGTTTGTTATCGTAAAGCAACTATTACATTGCTTCTTGTTTCTTTTTGACACTGCAAAGATAGGTAAAGCTGATATTCTATCAAACAATTTATAAGGATAAATGCTGAAAAAGTAACTATTTTTGATTAAAATCAAACGAATTGATATTAATCAGTAGCTCAGTATCGCGTCTTTACACTCTTCCATAAGCCATTTGGGGGTACTGGTTGCCCCACATATACCAACCGTCTTGGCGCCATTGAACCATGAGAAGTCTATCTCGTCTTTGCGTTCAACGAGATGGCTATTGGCATTCACCTCCTTGCATCGCGTGAAAAGCGCGTGACCATTGCTGCTTTTACGCCCGCAAACAAAGAGTATCACGTCGTGGTGAGCCGCGAACTCAGCGATATGTGGCATTCTGTTGGCCACTTGACGGCAAATGGTATCATAGCTCTTGAATGCCGCTTCCGTGGATACGTTTCCCTGAATATACTCAATGATGTGACGATACTCATCGAGGTTTTTCGTTGTTTGCGAATAAAGGTTTATGTCTTTTGAAAGGTCTATTTTCTGTTTAACCTCATCAAGACTCTCCACGACAATGGCTTCGCCATGTGTTTGCCCTACAAGTCCAAGCACCTCGGCGTGGCCTTTTTTCCCGAAGATTACGGTTTGCGCTTCCCTGCTGACGCTCCACTTGTGTTTTATTCTCCTTTGAAGGGCCAAGACCACAGGACATGTCGCATCGATAATCTCAATGTTGTTTTGCCGAGCCAGCTCATAGGTCTCTGGTGGTTCACCATGTGCGCGCAGCAGCACCTTAGCATTATGCAGGGCCTTCAGTTGCTCGTGATTAATCGTCTCAAGCCCTTGCTCATGCAAGCGTTCAACCTCCATGCCATTGTGTACGATGTCGCCCAAACAATAGAGTTTGCAGCCTTTGGCCAATTCTTCCTCCGCCTTGCGGATGGCAGTGGTAACTCCAAAACAGAAACCACTGCCATTGTCTATCTCAACATTCAAATTCATTTAAGCGACGTGTTTATAATTACTTTTGGTTGAGAAGGGTCATTGGTTATCATCAATACCTTTGGTGCGGTACGAGCCTTGCCGATCATGCTTTTTATGGCAACGACCTTCAGCTTCGCGGTTTCACCAGGTTCTATATTCTGCTTGTTGAGAGAGATGTCAAGTCCTGTGCCAATGATTTGAAGCGAGCGAACAGTCAGCTTCGATTTTCCTATGTTGGTTATCTCCAAGTCGTCTTTCACCTTAGCCTTTCCGGAAGTCATGTCGAAGTTGAGTCTGCCTTTTGACAATTGAAGCTTTGGGGCATTGGCAAGTTGGCTTTCATCCAATTTCTCAAAATTAGGGAGCAACACTATGTTGACATCAATGGCTTTGTCAGCAGACACCTTGTCTCCTTGAAACGATCCAAGGTAGATGCTCGTATGTGTCAGACCGAGGTCATGAAGCTTGCGAGAGTCAACCTGCAACAATATTGTCGCAGAACGTCCTGGGGCCAATCTTGCGGGCTTGATCTCGCCTTTCAGGTAAGGTGGCAAATGCAATAGTTGTGGCGTGACAGTCTCATTGCCATTATTCAATATATGAATCTTCTCGATAGGTTGTTCCCCTCTATTCAGATTGTCAAAAAGCAGGTCGGCTTTGTCTGCGAGGACATCACCTATGGCGAAAGGAAATTCCCCGTCGAAATGGTTGATTTCTTCCACCACGACACCCTTGATGGTCAAAAGCAGAGGTTCCGCGTTGGCATTGCTATACACGCCAATTTCCTTTTGGAAGTGTCCCATCTGTTTAGCGTCGTAAATGGCTGTCACGGTAAAAGTCTTCCCCGGAGCCACCGCATCGGTGGGGTAGGACACGGTGGTGCAACCGCATGACGTGCGGATATTGCTAATCAACAGGGGCTGTTTACCCGTGTTTTTCATTTTAAACTCCGCCTTCACCGGGTGTTTATACATCACCTGACCACAATTGATCGTGTCTGATGGCAATGATATGGTCTGTGCATGAAGAAACAACGGCGATAGCGCAGAGCATAGCAAGATTTGTCTTAACTTCATATTAATGTTATTATCATTTCACAATATATTCTTTTCCTTGCTCCCTTCCGCAAAACTCAGGAGAGTAGGCACACTGTACAGTGGCCACGCCAGAAGTGTAGTCTCCCTTACGACTGATATAGTATTCAGTCTCTATGACATGTCGGCCTTTAGGCAGGTGGTCAAAGAAATAATCTGTCACCTCATCTTTTGGAGCCACGTAATATCCTCCGCGATAGCCACTGATTTGGCTCACTGGTTCCAGGCAAGCCGCGCGTTTGTCTTGAATCTGGATGAAATCGAAGTCACGCGTGGCGGTTACGGTGAGGCGAACTTTTATCTTTTCACCCACATTCATATTGTTCGCGCCAATTATCTCGCGTTTTATGTTCAGTCCAGCCCCTGTTGTCTTGACCTTTGAACTGTTTTGCGTGAACTGTGCATAGATGGCTCCCCAGGAAGTGCCATCCGTGAGTTTCCGTATTATAAGCTTGTGGGCGTTGGTTGGGTCTATGGTTGTTTTCACGTATCCTGTTCCGCTCGTCGTGTTTGGCAATGGAAGTTGCTTGCCGTCAATGTCAAATGCCACAGGTCGCGATACCGTTGAATTGTTGTCTAACGCCATCTCGCTGTTGCCCATTAATATGGCATAGATAGCGTTGACGGTGTTAACCGTTGTGCTCCACATGGTAGTGCGCTTCTCCTGCAACAACCATTGCGTCATCTGGTTGATGGTAGTAGTGTCGGCAGGCTCGACAAGGCGGAGAGCCTCTATCGCAAATGTTTGAGTCGGGATGCGATAGTCGCACCAGCTATATGAAGCCCGTGGAGTGTCAAAATAGCGTCCCATCTCATCTGTATATACAGAATACTGACGAATGCTCTCTATTAGGTCTTTAGCATGCCCCATCTTGCCATAGCGCGCCAATATGACCGCAGAGCCGGCTTTGCCATAAATGGTAAGACTCTTCGATGACTTGTCGAGAAGCTCCACCATGTAATCCATGTCTGGTGTCTTGCTTCTCTTTGCCAAGGCTGAAGAATAAAGCCAATGGCAAGCGAGCTCACTTGGAGTAAGGCCCTTTTCGCCTTTTCTCTCGAGTTTTTTAAGTTCTGCCACTTCTTTGGCAATCTTGCCATCAAGGCATCTAAAGCCTTTACTGATTATGTCGTTGAAGTCGTTTGATTTTTCTTTTGAAAGACTATTAAGCCTTACAAGAGTCTCAACGACGTTGGATGTCATAAAATCGTTGCCTGCCATCCCTGGCCACCATGAGAACGAGCCGTCCCCGTTTTGCAATGAGCGAAGCTTTGAAGTGAAGTCGGATGTTCTATATGATAGGGTGTTCTCGTCAAGATATTCAGCAAGTTGTCGCTTGCGTTCCGTCTCGTTTTCAGCGTCCGCGACCCAAGGAGTCTCATTCAGAAGCATGGTTTTCAGTTCACCATCCTTCGCCAGCTTGCTTGCCAATGAGTTGTCTGTGACCGTCTCCTTATTCCACAATGCGATGGTCTTTGCTATTATCGGCGAGGAAGAAAGCATCTCCTTGCCCAACACGTTGGCAAAGATAGCCGCAGACAGTGATGCCGCGTCCTTGTTGTTGGGATTGGCAAGGGTGGGCATGGATTGTATGACGAGCCATAATGGATTGGCCGTATATTCAATGGTGAGCTTCCTGTCTTTACTGTCAGTCGGGAAAAGATGAGACAAGTCAACCTCCTTGTCTCCCTTATGGTTCTGATAAAATGGAATGGTATTTACCACATACTCACGGTCTGGCAATAAAGGAAGCCACTGTTGCTCGCCATCGCTATAGCCATCACCCTCAGCTTCGACGCGGGCAGCAAGCAACGTCTTGCCTTGGGATAAGCGAAGGAGCAGGGCTGCGTCAATGGCAAAATTGGCAGAAGCTGAGCCATTCGCAAGAACGGAATATGTGTTTTCTTTTTCCCATATAACCTTTTCGGTCTCTGGGTCAACGACCTGCAGTTTCACCTTGCCTGTCACGTCCTTGTTTGACGTATTGAAGACAAGTGTCGAAATCTGTCCCTTATCATTTTCACGCAAAAAGCGAGGCACGTTTGGTTGGACCATTATGGTTTTAGAGGCAACCGCTTCAGCCTCTACGAGGGCACTGTGCATGCAGGTGTCGTGAGCCAATCCCATGAAACGCCATGTCGTGACGCTCTCAGGCAGGGTGAATGATATGTTCACGCAACCCAAGCTGTCGGTAAGCAGGGCAGGATAGAAGAATGCGGTCTCCGTGAGGTTCTCACGCATGTTATGGTTTGGGGTGTCTTCTTCGAGTTCAAGAACACCGTCGCCCTGACTTTCCAAGGCATTATAGTCTTCCTCTCCATTCGACAGCTTTTTGTTCTGTGCAAGAGAGCTGACACCTCTAATCCTGATTTGCTTGTTTCCAATCGCCTTTGACATAGGCACTACCTTACTGTCGAGACGCAGGACTTCACCGAAAGGACGTGAAATCAGGAATAGAGAACTGTCGAAATGAGTAAACGACATACCTTTGACACCAAGGTTGCCAAGGTATTGACTTCCATTAAGATAGCCCGTGGAAAGCGAAGGCCCAAGCCAAGCAGAATATGGAAGTGAGAACGAGAAGCCGTTGGCTCTCTGCCACGAATGCTTATAAAGCGCGTCGAGACTCTTGTCATACAAGGAGGCCATCAATTGCGCGCTGGTCTGCTTGTCTGTAGGGGAGAGTATTCTCAATGTCCAAGTTTCCTTTTGCCCAGGAACAAGCTTGTTTCTGAAACTCTTCCATTCCGTTCTCAATCTTCTATCGGGAACCGGACGGTAAATCTGAACATTATGCTCATACAGTCTTCCTTCTGCGACCCACGCCAAGGCAATGGTTATGCCGTCGCCATACTTGTCGTCATATTTTAAGGCGCGGGTGAAGACATTGTTGTTGAAAACCTTGCTGCCACTTTCCACGACTTTGCTGCCAGACAAGATTGTGTAATACATTCTGTTGCCTGCGTCTGTAGAGGCTACCTGAACATAAACAGGCGAGCCGTCTAACGGGAACTGCCTGGCTGAGACATAGAACCAATCATGAGTAGCTGTAACTGGCTTTTTGTCGTGAAGGCTAAATACGACAAAGTCATGTTTCAAACTGTCTGTGCCACAGATTGCCTCTAAATGGTGTAATCCGGAAGAAAAGTCCTTGCCAATGACTATGGAGGAATTTGTTTTCGCCTCATTCCAAGAACCATCATCAAACCTGTATCTTACAACAGCCTCAACCCCTTCTCCCAATAAGTTCTTATAAGCAAAGACGACACTCTTTAAGCTGTCTTTCAATGTCTTATCAGGCATGTTGCTTTCAAGAATAGCATTGCGATTGCTTAATGGCAAGAAAGTTTGAGCCTCATGAGTCTCACCTGACATATCAGTTACTATCGCGTTTATTTCAAAATTGAAAAACACGGAACCATGAACGCGTGCGTTCGTGGGGAAACTCATTGGCACGCGCACATTAAATGAGCCATCATTGCCCGTAATGGTGGAGTCGGAGAGAAGCAACTCCTTATTCCTGTTTCCCCAATAGAACCAGCGCAACCCATCTTTTCTATTGATGGCGTATCCCACCTTCGCGTTTTGAACCGGTACTCCTGAATAGGTAGTCGCAACGGCACGAAGGATGACCGTATCTCCTGCTTGGTAATTGCCTGAAAACTTATCGAACACCACTTGGAATGAAGGCCTCTTATATTCTTCCACGTGAAAATATGCACTCGAAGAACGGTCGTTATCGGCGGTCTTTACCTCTATGGAGTAACTGCCCGTAAGACCTTGTTGTGGCAGGGAGAAATCAACAGAAGCCGTACCGAAACCATCCGTGGTGGCCTTCTTTTCCGACACTTTTTTGTAGTTGGCATCCATGAGCGAGAATGTCAACGACGTGTTTTGAGCCACCTTTGAGGAAAGTTCTTCCTTGTTTGCCTCCCAAGCCACAGCTGCCACATGGACATTCTGACCTGGACGATATATAGACCTGTCGGTATAAACGGCTATCCTATGTGATTGGCCCGATGACTTAAAGTAATTGAAATAGGCGAAAAGGTCAGTCTCTGCAGACGCCTTGTCGTTTGGCGTGTAGGCATAAATGAGCCTTGGCTTGTTTTTATACGAACACACCGTTTCGCCGTTGTTGTCAACGGTGAGGGTTTGCCTGTCCGCTGTTGGCTTGCCATCATAACTATAATTGGTTATCACGATTTTAGCGTTGGGCAACGGTTTTCCTGTCGTTGCGCTCACGGCCACAAGTCGAATTTTGTTGTCTGGCAATGTCTGGTGAATGACAAACATGTCGGAAACCCTAAGCAGCCGCCTGCTTGTTTTGATTTTCTTATTGTCAGTGGAGGCCTCAATCATGTAAACGCCAATAGGCAAGCCATTTAGCTTAACACTGTCGGAAGTGTTTTTCCATGCAGGAACCCCATTGAAGTGTATTTCGTAAGTGGCTACAGGAGATGGCGCGACAAATTTCCTAAGTTTGTTGTAGTCTGAGCTAACAGAAGGATCGAGATGGGTGTTTCCATCAACGGAAACCTTGAAAACAGATATGTTAAGCCTGTCTATATTCCTAATAGTTTTTATGTTAAGCGCGAAATCTCTATCTGGCAAAATGGCTGTCTTGGGAAAACTGATGCTGAATGAAGGTTGCTCCAAGAGTTTAAGCTGGTTGCGCAAATAGTTGGCGCGTTTCCATGTTCCCCACTTGCTTAATGCTTGTTTGATAAACGCGACCTTGGCTTCCGTGTCATCTTCATTCATTGTCCGCAACTTGAGGATAGCAAGCTCACAGGCAATGGGCAAGTCTTGATATGCACGAATAAGAGAGTCAAGTTTGCTTGAACAAACAGTGTCTTCCCATTTCCCGATTTTATCACTGACCATCAGCATTGACATGTAGCAAGCCGCCTCACGATTGCCATGCGCCTGATAGTAGGAGTGAGCCGCATTGTAACCATTCGTTTCCATGGCTACCACATGAAGCAAGTCATTGCTGAATATATCGCTGTCGTCTCCTTTCACCAAAGCCGGCTCAAAACCATCGCTCTTTCGCGTGGCAAGGGTAGCTGGATTGACCATTGCCTCGGCAAACCATTTTTTACCGGCAACTTCATCACTGTCTGTCCCTAACATCATATACGTCTTTCCCAAGGCAGTGGCATAGACAGCCTTCAAAGCAGGGTCACTGAATGAATGGTATTGACGCTCCAATCTCTTGACATTAGCATCAAGAGAGTCGGGGGTGATGTCAGCCTGGAGCGCGCCGCGCTTTAATTGGGCCTTGAGCAGTTGGCCATATTGCTTTTCCGATAAGGCTTTTTTCTCAATTTGCTGAATAATGGCAATCTGGGTCTTTGGCAAGTCTTTCTTTGCCGCCTCTCCAACCTTGTTCCATAGTTGTTGAAAAGTCTGCGCATTAGCAAATAATGGAAGTAAGAAAAAAACAATAACGCTTAAAACCTTTTTCATACCATCAATATTTTCAGAAGTTGGATATATAAAGGCAAAGGTACTAAAATCCCCTCGCATTTTTGCTCAAACTCAATGAAATAAACCTTAATAGCAATGAGCAACCATGTTAATATACTTTTTTGTAACTTTGCAACATTGAAAATGAAATTAGCAATAATGATAATAATGACAAACAATGGATAAACAAGACAGGGCTGTTCTCCTTCGTCAGCTTTCAGAAAAATATGAGACCGCGGATTTCCTGAATGGCGATCCGTCATGGTTCATGCACCAAGTAAAGGGAAAAGACAACCAAGAGGTCATGGCATTCCTGGCTTCCGTGCTTAGCTTTGGAAAACGTGAGTTGTTTCTACCAAAGATTCAAGCGATGTTGGAGAATAGTGGTGGACAAACAGCTGACTGGATAAAAGACGGCAAATATCATGATGACATTGCCGACAACGATAGTTGTTATTACCGTTTTTACAACAACCACATGATGCTTTTATTCCTCGATGCCTTGAAAGACATACTCATTGAGCATGGTTCTATAGGCGCTTTTGCCGAGAAGCATGCAAAGCGGCATACGACCCTTGAGGTGCTTGAGGCATTTGGCGGATATTTTAGAGAAAGAGGCATAAAAGGCATGGTGCCATCACCTCACAGTTCCGTGGCGAAGCGTCCATGCATGTTCATGAGGTGGATGGTAAGAGACGGGTCACCCGTTGACCTTGGATTATGGTCTGAGTTCATTGACAAGCGTTCACTTTTTATTCCACTCGACACTCACGTCATGCAAGAAGCAAGCCATTTAGGGCTTATAGCTGGCAAGACAGCAAGTTGGAAAACGGTAATGAATCTTACCGAAGCCCTAAAAGAAGTTTTTCCAGACGATCCAGCCAAAGGAGACTTCGCCCTCTTTGGCTATGGGGTGGATAAATAAAAAAAGGAAAATCCCTTTTCTCTATTGTTCGAGAAAAGGGATTTTCCTTTTGATATGATGTTAAATAAATGACAAATATCAGCCAAGATACTTTATCAAGAGTTTAGCGTAACCGCTTTCGCGAAGTTTCACAATGCTCTTCTCACGTATCTGGCGGACACGCTCACGTGTCAATCCGAGTTGATCGCCAATCTCTTCCAAGCCCTTCTCATGGCAACCTATGCCGAAGCACTCGCGCACGATAGTTATCTCGCGGTCTTTCAAGACATTGCGAAGCACGGTGTCAAGCTCTTTGGCCATGCTCTCATAGTCTACCTGCTTATCAGCACGGCTGTCCTCGCCCGAAGCCAAGACATCCGCCATGGAGTTGTCGTCGTCTTCTTGGAAAGGAGCGTCAATGCTCATGTGGTGGTTGTCTGCCTTGATGGTCTGATCTATCTTCGTCTCGTCGATGTTTGTCAGTGAAGACAATTCTTGCACGGAAGGACGACGCTGGTTTTTCTGCTCGAACTTAGAAATCTCAGAGTTGATCTTTGACAAGGCGCCCACTTGGTTGAGAGGCAGACGCACGATACGGCTTTGCTCCGCGATAGCCTGAAGTATGCTCTGGCGAATCCACCAAACGGCATACGAGATAAACTTAAAGCCTCGAGTCTCGTCAAATTTCTCAGCTGCCTTTACCAAGCCTATGTTACCTTCATCAATAAGGTCGGTAAGACCCAAGCCTTGGTGCTGATATTGCTTGGCAACAGACACAACGAACCTAAGATTGGCCTTGACAAGTTTCTCTTTAGCGCGTTCGCCCTCGCGACCGCCTTTACGGATTTTCTGTGCCAACTCAATCTCCTCATCCACGCTAATCATTGGCACACGACCAATCTCTACGAGATACTTGTCCAATGCTTCACTTGAACGGTTGGTGATGCTTTTCTGAATCTTTAACTGACGCATTTTTTAACTACCTTGCTTTAATTACCTTGCTTGTATAAAAAGGTTTCCCTTAATACCTACGAAGACTATAATAAATACCAATAGGGCGCAATGCGCCCAATTTCCTTGCAAAGTTAAGGAAAAATATTGAAGTTGGTGCTTTATTTATCTTTATTTTTAATTATTAATCATTTGTTAAAACATTCTTTAGACAAACAAGCTTCTACGACCTGCCAATCTATTCTCCAAACAGCAATTTGCGGTCTCTGGCAGCTGCGGCTTTAGTCCACTGCTCTGGTATGACCTTCCAATTGTGGTTGGGTTGTGGGTCGAGCACCCCCAGGCATTTAATCTCTTGCATGAGATAATAGCGCTGATCACGCTCTGACCTCCAGATTATCCGGCTATCAAGGGAGTCTTTAGGGATTCCGGCTCCCTTCGTCAGCAGTTCTCCGCCACCATTGGCCCTATAACTGTTTACGGCGACCTTGTACCATTTGTTTGGCTCAAAGGGCTTGCCGTCACTCATGCGCAAAATCTTCACCTTCTCGCCATTTGGCTTAGTTACGTCAACGGTATAGTCGATACCCGCGGCAGCGTCAAAATTAAACGAGAGATTCTTGAACCCCATTCTTTGAGCGTCGCCGTAAGTGTGATTGTCAAGCAAGAGGAGATGGTCTTCAGGCGAGGCCATCGTGTTCATCCAAAGGTCATAGCTCATCTCAAGATGCTTACGTATTTCCTCTCCCGTGAGACGCATCACATAAAGCTGATTCTCATATTTATAGAGTTTGAACATGTCGCTCATGTAAACAGGTCCGGCATTGATTGAAGCGTTGAACGATAATGGCGCGTTGAAAGCTATGTCGGCATGGGTGATTTGCAACTCAAGATTAAGTATAAGGTCATTGAAAGCTGAGTTTCCGAAATAACTGTCCGCTGTGCTTATCGTATGCTTAAACTCCCCAATCTTCTCATTGGCAAAAGCGTCGGTCTTGTCAATAAACGATTTGAAATGTGACATGTAATTCTCATCAACAGGTAGTTTAGTGATGTCCTTCAACACGCCTTTCCTGTTCACGACTTTCCATCTGCCCTTCACTTTCTCAATGGTCAGGCTGGCATCCGCCACGGTCATGGCATTGTTTGCCGGATCCATGCAGAGCACGGTGTCGCCAGCTACATTGACCACATTGTCGAGATGGCGAGTATGGTCATGGCCGAAAAGCACAAGGTCAAAGCCTGGCACTTCCTTGGCAACTTTCTCGGAAGCGTCTTCCTCATATTCCGGTGTCGTTATTCCGCCCGACTTTCCTGAATGAAACAGTCCGATTACAACATCAGCCTTTTCCTTGTCTTTTATAACCTTCATCCATCGCCTTGCCGACTTAATCATGTCTTCGAAGCGCAACCCGCTCCAAATGTTTTTTGGCAACCAATTGGGTATGGCTGGCGTAAGCAGACCAAACACCGCTATTTTGCATTCCTCGCGATTAATGATGGTGTATGGTTTCAAATAAGGTTCCCCTGTAGTGGCATTGATGACGTTTGCGCCAAGTACCGGCATCTTGTGTTCTTTGACCCATTTGTCGTAGACGCCATGGCCTGGTTCCACATCGTGATTGCCTATTGTCACGGCGTCGTATCCAAGGTAGTTGACCACCTGGGAAGCTATGTTCACCTCCGTGGTGTCGATAAAGTTGGAGAAATAGCTCACGGGTTGCCCCTGGAGAATGTCTCCGTTGTCAAGAAGCAAGAGGTTCTTGCCATATTGCTTGCGTAGCATGTTGACATACGAGCATACACGGGCCATGCTTCCAGCCTTGGGCTTCCTGTCTATCATGTCGTAAGGGAAGAATGAGCCATGCACGTCACTCGTCTCTATGACTCTGAGCGTGAAAGTCTTGTTGCTCGCGGCGCTGCAAAGGGTCGCGGAGAGTAACATAACAGAAAGAAATAAAGTCTTCATGTATGATTCAGTGTCTTATGAGTTTAATCCTATGGTCGATGCAAGTTGGCAATTCCTCCTCATAGTGTGTCACCATTATCAACGTCTTGTTTTTTCGCCGCATGAACGTGTCAATGACATTCTTGGCAAGCACGCGGTTGTAGTTGTCGAGTCCGTGAAGAGGCTCGTCGAGTATGAGGAGTTCCGGATCCTTGACGAAGGCTCGTGAAAGCAACACGAGACGCTGTTCGCCGCTGGATAGCTTCAAGAAAGTGGTGTCTTCCTTGCCTTCGAGTCCGAAGACCTTCATCCAGAATCTGCATGTGGCATATTCCTCTTCGGAAGGCTTGGCATAAAGTCCCACGGAATCTTTCAATCCGCTTGCCACTATCCTGATGGCGGGAATGTCTTTCTGGTATGCGCGGTGCATCTCCGGGGAGACATAGCCGATGTGCTTTTTAATGTCCCAAATGCTCTCGCCTGTCCCACGCGGCATGCCAAATAGCGTGATGTCACAAGCGTAGCTCTGAGGATTATCAGCGCAAATCAAGCTTAGCAACGTGGATTTTCCGGCACCGTTCTGGCCACTCAATGCCCAGCGCTCACCGTTGAGGACTGTCCAGTCAAGATCCTTGAGGATTACGCGATTGCCATATTGTATGCTGACATGATTCAACTTAGCCACCTCGTGCGTGTTGTAATCAGAATTTTTATACGGAAGGTTGAGAATGGCATCTGAAATATCCTTGTCAAGGACGAAAGAGTCTTGCCTGGCATGCGACGCGACAAATTCCTCGCGTGTCGTCTTCTTGCCGACGCGCATGCCTTTTACTTCCACAACATGCGTGACGAATTCTGGAATGTCGTCGGTCTTCGACAGGACAAGTATTATTTGTAATTTCTCTTGTTTTATGATTGTGGAGAAAAGTTGTTTCAATTGGTCACGCGTGCCAGCGTCAAGACCTATGAACGGATTGTCCATGATTAACACGCGTGGTCGTGAGAAGAGGGTCTCGGTGAGCTTGAGCTTTCTCAACTCTCCACTCGACAACAGAATGATGTGCTTGTCGAGCAACACCTTCATGTTGAACATTTCATAAAGTTCTTCCTTGAGGGCTTGCCTCGCGGCATTGTCTTCCCCGGCACGTTTGTAGGCAGCGTCGAGCTTGTCGCTCACGGTTGGCGTATTCTCGTTTATTTCAGTTTGATTCCAGCGTTGCTGCAAGTAATAAGCGCGGTCGTTGTCGCCACCATAAGCGTCACGGAAAGTGATATACTTGATGTTGTCAGACAAGCTCTTGTTTGTGCTCGGCGAGAAGTCGTATTCCGGGTCATGCATAAGCAAGGGGTGACTGCCCGTAAGGATGTTGACAAGCATCGTCTTGCCGCCACCGTTTGGTCCCACGATGGCAATCTGCTCGCCATCGTTAAGCGTAAAGTTGACAGGCTCTGCCATACGCCACTCAGGCATGCGCACCACGCCGTCTTTTACATTGATAATTGGTCTACCCATATATTTATTGTTTTCTTAATACTGGAACAAGTCCCATGTAAATACCTTATTTTGAACAGTTCGAAAGATTAAAGCGTAATAGCGTAAGCCTTAATTATATCTCAGAATGGCCTTCTTATAATATAATGCAGTGTCTTAACGGGAAAGCCGTTCCTTGTTTTTTATCACGAAGTCTTTCCATGAGCCATAGTGACGTGCGTTGGTCTGAGGGGTGGAGAGTTGCAGGAAATGGCAATAAGCGGCACCAAGCGCGTCGGTGGCGTCCATGAATTTCGGCATGTCTTTCTTGTCTATTTTCAGCAGTCTCTGCAATATCCCCGCCACCTGCTCCTTCGACGCCTGGCCTTCACCCGTGATAGCCATCTTGATTTTCAGCGGGGCGTATTCGTGAATGGGCACCGAATGATGTATGGCCGCAGCAATGGCCACACCCTGGGCTCGTCCAAGCTTGAGCATCGACTGTACGTTTTTTCCAAAGAAAGGGGCTTCGATGGCCATCTCGTCTGGCAGATATTCGTCAATGATACCAGTCACGCGCTCGAAAATCTTGCCAAGGCGCAAATAGGGGTCTCGCTCTTTTCGCATGTCTATAACACCCATCGCCACAAGACCGGCCCTGTTGCCACGCACGGTAATTATGCCATATCCCATGACGTTTGTGCCTGGGTCTATGCCCAAGATTATCTTCTCACCAACAACGCTTTCCACCTTTGACCTTACTTAGCCTTACCTGTCGATATACGGATTGCTTGCCACCTCAGCGCCTATCGTAGTCTCAGCGCCATGCCCCGGAAAGACACGGACGTCATCGGGCAGCTGTGAAAGGTGACGCAGGCTCATCAGCATCATGAACATTGAACCGCCTTCAAAGTCGGTGCGGCCTATCGAGCCTTGGAAAAGCGTGTCGCCCGTAAAAGCTACACGTTCTTGCTCGCAATAATAAGTTAGGCCGCCTGGCGAATGGCCTGGGGTCTCCAATACGGTAAACTTATGTGAGCCAAAATCAACTGTGTCGTGCTCGTCAAGGCATTTACCGACACACACGAAATCATCTTGAGTGAGATTGTCTATACCGCAAATAGCCTTGGCTTGCTCGGGCATCGACTTGAACAATTGGTCGTCAGCGGTCCCTGCCTCTGGCTTGACCCCCCACGTGTCGTAAACAAACTTGTCGCCAAAGTTGTGGTCAATGTGTCCGTGGGTCGCTATCAGGTGTCTTACTTTGAGGCCATTGCTCTCAATATATTTTTTCAACGCCTCCTTTTCCGGCTCATAATAGGCGCCGCAATCGATAATAACACATTCCTTGGTCTCGTCGCTCACCACGTAGGTATTTTCCCTGACAGGGTTGCATATGAATCTTTGGATATTCAACATCTCGTTTCTTATATTACGCTAAAGAATACAGTAATAATAATATGTATAGTCGGCAATGTCAGTAAACTGGCAGATAGACCACGTTTTTCTCCTCAAACCATTTCTCGTCAAAGAAGTCTGAAATAGGAATGGTTTTAACTATCTTGCTGAAAGGCTTAAGCTCTTCGTCAAGGTTTCCTCCTTTCAAGGTTATTATCCCGTTTGGCAAGGAGTTGTGCTGGGCGGTCTTGACCAGGTTCTTCCTTACGATCTTAACCATGTCGGGCAATGACATTACTGCGCGTGAGACCACGAAATCAAACTTTCCTTTTTCCTCTTCACCACGAAGATGGACCGCCTCTACATTGGTCAGGCCCAAAGCGCGTGCTACTTCCGTGGCAACCGTGATTTTCTTTCCCGTCCCGTCAATGAGCCGGAACGTGCATTCGGGAAAGAGGATGGCAAGCGGAATGCCGGGAAATCCACCGCCACAACCGAAATCAAGGATACGCGTGCCCGGACGGAAATTGATGACCTTGGCTATTGCCATGGAGTGAAGCACATGATGAAGATACAAGTTGTCAATGTCCTTTCTGGAAATGACATTTATCTTTGAGTTCCAATCTCGATAAAGCGCATCGAGGGCATCTATCTGTCGCGTTTGTTGTTCGCTGAGATTGTTGAAATATTTTGAAATCAAATCCATAGCATGTTTTTCTTACTATCAGATGCAAAGTTAGTGATTTTTTGTCGTAACTTTGCAGCAAGACATTGATTTTGTATAACATTATAACATATTGGTTGAAAACATGAAGCACGAAGTGGCATTGTTCGACTTGGACGGAGTGGTCATAAACACGGAAAGTCAATACACTGGCTTTTGGGCCGGAGTGGGAGAGAGGTATTTCCATTCTGGCACAAAATTCGCGAATATGATTAAGGGTGCAACTCTTGTGCAGATTTTTGACAAGTATTTTAGGGATGCCCATAAAGCCCAAAGAGAAATAACGGCATCGCTTGACGACTTTGAGAAGTCTATGTCGTATGAATACATTGAAGGTTTCCCGAAATTTGTCAGCGACATCAAGCGCGCAAGCATAAAGACTGCTGTCGTGACAAGCAGCAACATCAAGAAGATGGAGAATGTGTATCGTGCACATCCTGAGTTTCACGACCTTTTCGACGTCATTCTCACAAGCGAGGATTTCGAACGCAGCAAGCCTGACCCTGATTGTTATTTCAAAGGCGCTGAGCACTTTGGTGTTCAGCCAAATATGTGCATCGGCTTCGAGGATAGCATTAATGGCTTGAAAGCCGTCAACGCCGCGGGAATGTATTGCGTAGGTCTTGAGACCACTAATCCTCATGACGTCGTGGCAGAATATGCCGACATGGTCATCGACAACTATTTAGACACGGACGATAAAGAAGGCAATGGCAAATATAATAAATTAATGGGGCTATTCGTTTAATAAGGTGACTTAACGACGTTTTACGTTATAAATCAAATGAGAATCATCTTACGCATCATATCTTTAACATTCACCGCAGCTTGCTTGGTGGCTTGCGCCGACAACGACGCATTCACGACATCCACTGATAACCGTCTGTCGTTTTCAAACGACACGCTATCACTCGACACGGTGTTCAGCAACATTCCGTCGGCATCACGCTCCATGTGGGTATACAATAAATCTGGCAATGGACTGCGCTGCGGCGTGAGGCTGGAAAAAGGCAATGCGTCTGCCTTCAAGGTGAACATAGATGGCATTTATCTTGGCGAAGCTAACAGCTGGCAAACTTCCGACATGGAAATCAGAGACAAGGATAGTGTCAGGATTTATGTTGAGGCCACACTGCCCAACGCCATAGGACAAGACCCGGAAGAGAACAACGACAACATCGTTTTCAATCTGGAAAGTGGGGCAGAGCAGAAGATAAACCTCAAGGCTTGGGCATGGAACGCAGAACTGCTGCGGAAAGGCCTTGTGATATCCAAGGACACGACAATCCAAAGCAATACACCTATTATTATATATGAGGGGCTGAAGGTTGACAGTGGGACCGTGCTTAATGTAGGAGCGGGCACGACGCTGTATTTCCACAACGATGCCGGAATTGACGTCTATGGAAGTCTGCGCTGCAACGGAACGGCTGAAAGCAACGTCGTATTGCGAGGGGACAGGATAGACAGGATGTTCGATTACTTGCCTTACGACCGCACGCCGGGTCAATGGCAAGGCGTGAAGCTCCATGCATCGTCGTATGGCAACGAGCTGTATCACACCGACATACACAGTTGCTTCAATGGTGTTGTGGCGGATTCATCTGACACGGGCAAGAAAAAGCTCATTCTGAGCCACTCGACAATACATAACTGTCAAGGCACAGGACTTGAAGCTAATAACATCAACGCCTCTATCATCAACTCTCAAATATCAAACACTTTAGGCGATTGCGTTCATATTTCCGGAGGAGACATCGACATAAACGGCTCCACGATAGCGCAGTTTTACCCATTTGATGGAATGAGAGGAATGGCATTGCGTGCCGAGCTTGACAAGAACTTAAAAAGGCTTAGCATAACCAATTCTCTGATAACTGGTTATGCCGACAATGTTATTGACATTGCGAAAGAAAACGAAAATCTTGACTGGCAATTCTCGCATTGCATAATCCGCACTCCTAAGCCAATGACAGACGACAGCACGAGAATGGCAAACGTTTTTTTTGAGAATGTCAAGGACACCACATCCATGGGGATAAAGCACTTCAAGAATATTGACACAGACAATCTAATATACGACTTCCATCTCAGCGACAAGTCGGCGGCAATAGACAAGGCTGACCCTGCCACGTCGCCCATGGACGACCACGACAGCACGAAACGTGACGAGAAGCCAGACATCGGAGCCTACGAAAACACTAAAAAAGAACAAAATGATTAAATCTAAATTGGAGATTAGCTACAACTCTTGCTCGATTGACGAGTTGACAGAGGAAGAAAGATTACTTGTAGAGCGCGCAAGGGAGGCTACTCGCAACTCGTTCGCGCCATACAGCAATTTTCATGTCGGCGCGGCGTTAATGCTTAAAAACGGCAAGGTGATAATTGGCGCTAACCAAGAAAATTCCGCGTTTCCGTCAGGGCTTTGCGCAGAGCGCACTGCGGTATTCACGGCTCAAGCCAATTATCCTGAGCAACCTATCATGATGCTCGCCATCGCGGCCGCAGACTCAAATGGGCTTCGGTCGAAGCCTGTTTCGCCATGCGGAGCATGTAGGCAGGTAATACTGCAAATGGAGTCAAGGTATCATCAGCAAGTAGAAATATTGTTGTCGGGGACAAAAAACATTCTCCGATTCAAGTCAATTAAAGACTTGATGCCTTTCTCTTTCGTAGACGATGATTTGATGCCTGAGCAATAAGCCTCGTAAGACCAAAGAAACATTAACAATCAAGGAAGTCGTTAGATTATATTTCAACAGCTTCCTTGTTTCTATTATGTTACGATACGAAAGATATTTCTATAAAAAATTGATACAAGTGTTTCAAAGCGATTAAAAAAGACGTTTAAAAGAATAGACCGCTTGTTAATTTTTGAACAATACCTATAAAACCTGTGAAACAGCGTGTGTTATAGAAATTATAACATATTAAAGAAAACACTAAGTAAATTCAAGAGTTTTAGAGCAGTTTTGCGTAAATGCGCAATTTTTGATTATACTTTTAACGTTAAACGTGTATAAAAAACCAATTTACCTTTGGAAGTTTTGAGATTTGTCGTTAACTTTGCCATCGAAAGAACCAAAAATAAGTTTTAAAACCACATAAGAACAGACCGCGATATGGGAAAGATTAAGACTATCGGAATACTCACTTCCGGAGGCGACGCACCTGGCATGAATGCCGCTATAAGAGCGGTAACACGTGCAGGCATCTGCAATGGATTCAACATCAAGGGTATTTACCGTGGCTATGATGGACTGATATACGATGACATCAAGCCTTTTACCACTGAAAACGTTTCGGGCATCATCATGCAAGGCGGAACGATTCTTAAAACTGCCCGTTCAAAGGCGTTCATGACTCCAGAGGGACGCGCGAAAGCCTATGAGAACCTAAAGAAAGAACAAATAGACGCTCTCGTGGTTATAGGTGGTAACGGTTCACTCACAGGCGCGAAGGATTTCGCACAAGAGTACGATCTTTGTTGTATCGGCTTGCCCGGTACAATCGACAACGACCTCTATGGCACAGACACTACCATAGGATATGACACCACGCTCAACACGATTGTGGATTGCGTTGACCGCATCCGCGATACCGCGCAGAGCCACGAACGCATTTTCTTCATAGAGGTGATGGGACGTGACGCTGGCTATTTGGCGCAAAACTCAGCAATAGCAAGTGGTGCCGAAGCTGCTATCATACCAGAAGACTCTACCGATGTAGACCAGTTAGCTAAGTTCATGGAGCGTGGCATACGTAAATCGAAAAAGAGCTGCATCGTCATCGTGTCGGAAAGTCCCAAGTGTGGAGCCATGTATTACGCCAATCGCGTGAAAAAGGAGTTCCCGGAGTTTGACGTCAGGGTGTCTATCCTTGGCTATGTGCAGCGCGGCGGACGCCCATCAGCCCATGACAGGATACTTGCAAGCCGCACGGGCGTGGGCGCGGTCGAAGCCATCATGCAGGGCCAGCGCAATGTCATGGTTGGCATTCACAATAATGAGGTAACTTACATTCCCCTTGTTGAGGCAGTACGCTCAGACAAGCCTTTCGACCGCAAGTTGATTGAGGTCCTCGACGAGTTAAGCATATAAAAAACCAAACGGCAGAACATTCACATTTAGAATATATTCACTATAAAAGATATTGTATGTCACAGATTAACGGACACATTTCTCAGATAATCGGTCCTGTCATAGATGTCTTTTTCGACACACAGGGACAGGAAGCAGAGAAAGTGTTGCCAAAAATTTACGAGGCACTTAAAGTGACACGTTCTGATGGCAAGGAAGTTGTCATCGAGGTTGAGCAGCACATTGGAGAAGACACCGTGCGTTGCATCGCCATGGATTCAACAGACGGTTTGGAACGTGGGCTTGAGGTTGTACCGACTGGCGCCCCGATACAAATGCCGGCAGGCGACCAGATTCGCGGTCGAATGATGAACGTCATTGGTCAACCTATCGATGGCATGAGCGAGCTGAACATGAAGGGAAGTTATCCTATCCATCGCCCGGCTCCTAAGTTTGAGAACCTGTCCACTCACAAGGAGATGCTTCCCACAGGTATCAAGGTCATCGACTTGCTCGAGCCTTACATGAAGGGAGGAAAAATCGGACTGTTTGGCGGTGCAGGCGTGGGCAAGACCGTGCTCATCATGGAGCTCATGAACAACATCGCCAAGGGACGCGCCGGCTACTCTGTGTTCGCTGGCGTTGGTGAGCGCACACGTGAGGGTAACGACCTTATCAGGGACATGCTCGACTCCGGCGTTATCCGTTACGGCGACAAGTTCCGCAAAGCCATGGATGAAGGCAAGTGGGATTTGTCACTGGTTGACCAAGAAGAGCTTGCAAAGTCTCAATCGACCCTTGTCTATGGACAGATGAATGAGCCACCTGGGGCACGTGCGCGTGTAGCCCTGTCTGGCCTTACTATCGCAGAGGAATTCCGTGACCACGGAGGCAAGGACGGCGGCCCGGCCGACATCATGTTCTTCATCGACAACATCTTCCGTTTCACACAGGCTGGCTCTGAGGTTTCTGCCTTGCTCGGACGTATGCCGTCGGCAGTGGGTTACCAACCGACCTTGGCTTCAGAGATGGGCGCGATGCAGGAAAGAATTACGTCTACAAAAGAGGGTTCCATTACTTCAGTACAGGCCGTTTATGTACCAGCCGATGACCTGACCGACCCTGCCCCTGCAACCACTTTCTCGCACCTTGACGCCACGACGGTGCTTGATCGTAAGATTACCCAGCTCGGTATCTATCCAGCCGTTGACCCGTTGGCTTCCACGTCACGCATTCTTGACCCATTGATTGTAGGCAAGGAGCATTATGAGTGCGCACAGCGAGTAAAGGAGACACTTCAGCATTATCAAGAGTTGCAAGATATCATCGCCATCCTCGGCATGGACGAGCTTTCCGATGATGACAAACTGGTGGTGAACCGTGCTCGTCGAGTCCAGAGATTCCTTTCACAGCCATTCGCCGTGGCAGAGCAATTCACAGGTGTAAAGGGCGTAATGGTCAGCATTGAAGATACCATAAAAGGTTTCAACGCTATCCTCGACGGCGAGGTGGATGACCTTCCAGAACAAGCGTTCATGAACGTGGGCACCATTGAAGACGCTATCGCCAAGGGTAAGAAGCTCATCGATGAAGCCAAGGCATAACAAGCTAAAGCGACATGGATATGTTGAAGTTGAAGATTATTTCTCCTGAGAAAGTGATATTCGATGGCGAGGTGGAGAGCCTGAAGGTGCCAGGCATACAAGGCAGCTTCGAGGTTCTCAACAACCACGCGCCCATCATATCGTCACTTGTAAAAGGAGATGTCGAATATAAGAGCAAAGGGGAGAGTAATAAGCTTTCCGTCGCGAGCGGTTTCGTTGAGGTTAAGAAAAACGAGATAAGCCTTTGCGTGGAGCTTTGACCTCTCTTGAATCAAGGCAAAAAACGGTAACGCATGCTTTCCCCGTTGACTATCTTCCTGTTGGTGGCAATGTTTACGTTGCTCGCATTGGGATGGAAAAAAGGATACGACTTCGTGCAGTCAAGGGCGCCAAGGCAAATAGTGAAATTCTATTTCGCTTACGCGACCTTTCGAATGTTGACAATACTACTCGTCACCGGCGTGTACATATTGTTCATATCGCAAAGCCAAGCTGAGTCGAAAGCCTTTGTAGTCGTGGAGTTTCTCTTGTATGCCGCAATGATGGTCTTGACATTGAAAAATAACATTAAACGCTCTTGAAAGAATGAGATATTTTAATCATATAATCTGTTGCATATTGGCAATCATTCTTGCCATGCCTGCCTTAGCGGAACAAAAGCAAGGCGAGGGGCTCAATACGTCACAGATTGTAGTAGGACATATCAAGGACTCCTACGATTGGCATGTCACGGATATTGGCACGAAGCACATCGTCATCAATCTCCCGGTCATCGTTAAGAGCTCTACAGGTTGGCATGTGTTCAGCACGTCTCAATTCACAGAGGATGCCGACGCCAATGGTTACCGCAAGGGGCCGTTCAACCTCGCGATAGCAACGACTGGCTCACATGCGGGTAAAATCGTGGAGTTGCAAAACGGCAAGGAGACAATGCCGTTCGACATTAGCATTACCAAGACAGTGGCCGTGCTGTTCATCAATGCCATTATTCTCCTGCTTTGCATTTTGCTGCCAGCGAGATGGTATAGAAAACACAAGGCAAGCGACCCAGCGCCAGGTGGTTTCACCGGGTTAATGGAAATGCTCGTCTCGTGGGTGGAAGACAACATCGTGAAACCCGGAGTGGGGGAGAACTACGAGAAATATTCTCCTTACCTTCTCACATGTTTCTTTTTCATCCTTACCAGCAACTTGATGGGAATCATGCCATTCCCTCCAGGCGGAGGCAACTTGACCGGAAACATCGCTTGCACGTTTTTCCTCGCGTTCTGCACATTCGTGATTACGCAATTCAGTGGCTCGAAACACTATTGGAAAGACATTTTCTGGCCAAACGTGCCATTGGCCTTGAAGGCTTTCCCGCTTATACCTCTTATCGAGTTCGTGGGAATATTCACTAAGCCGTTCGCGCTTATGATCCGTCTCTTTGCCAACATGATGGCCGGACACGCCATTGCCCTTTCCTTGACGTGCATCATCTTTGTAGTGGCGACCATGGGTATAGGCGTAGCCATAGGAATGTCGACGCTAAGCGTTGTGATGAGCATCTTCATGATGTGCCTTGAGTTTCTGGTTTGCTTCATCCAAGCCATGGTTTTCACAATGTTGAGTTCTATATTCATTGGCTTGGCTCGCGCGAAAGATTAAGCTATACAAATAAAGAAAATAACAACAAAAAAAATATTTATCAACAACAGCTTCATAACTAAGTCTTTGGGCCATGACAAGCCCAAGGGCAAGGTGAAGGGCTATTAAAAACTTACAACTATGATTTCAGCATTATTATTGCAAGCCGCCGCAGCAGGCGTAGCAAAGTTGGGTGCCGGTGTCGGCGCAGGTCTCGCAGCTATTGGCGCAGGTATTGGTATCGGCCGCATTGGCGGACAGGCTATGGACGCAATGGCAAGGCAGCCGGAGGTAATGAGCAAGATCTTCACAAACATGATCGTGGCAGCTGCCCTTATCGAGGGTGTTGCCTTGTTTGCTGTGGTCGTCGCGTTCCTCTGCATCTAATCATCATAGAACTAACAACTGCGTATGGATTTATTGATACCAAGCACAGGCTTGCTCTTCTGGATGACGATAGTCTTCCTAGTTGTGCTTGCCGTCCTGTGGAAATGGGGCTTTCCAGCCATCACCAAGATGGTGAAAGAGCGCAAAGACTACATTGACGACAGCTTGAGAAAGGCTCACGAGGCCAATGAGAAGCTTGCAAACATACAAAAAGAAGGCGAATCCATTCTGCAGGAAGCACGCGAAAAACAAGCAGCGGTCTTAAAAGAGGCCACTGCCACACGTGATGCCATCATTGCCAAGGCTGAGAATCAGGCTAAGGATAGAGGAGCACAGCTCATCAACGACGCTAAGGCTGAGATAGAACAAGAAAAGCAGCAGGCCATTCGCGAGATACGCGGACAGGTAGCAGAGCTTTCCGTCAAAATAGCTGAAAAGATTATCAAGCAACAGTTGGCAACTGATGACAAGCAGATGGAATTAATCAACAAGATTCTTGATGAGGTAGCTGTCTCTGATAAGGCAGCCAAATAAAAACGATTGTCTATGGATACAGGTGTAATAGCGGTGAGATATGCGAAAGCTCTCTTGGAAAGCGCCATCCAGCTAAAGCAGGAGGGTGAAGTGTATGCCGAGATGCAGACGCTCTCGACCAACTATATCCAAGTGCCGCAGCTTCGGTTCACGATAGACAATCCTACTCTTGGAAACGAGAAGAAGCTTGACTTGCTGAAGACAGCGTGTGGCGGAAACGCCAGCGACTTGACAGTGAGATTTCTTGAGCTCGTCTTCAAGGAAGGAAGAGAGTCAAGCCTGCAGTTTATGGCGACAGCCTATTTGACATTATACAGGAAACACAAGAACATCATTCGCGGTAAGCTGACAACAGCCGTGCCTGTCTCGCAAGAGACGGAGGCAAAGATGAAGCAAATGGTGGAAAACAGGACTCACGGCAACGTTGAGTTCAACACGGAAGTGGATCCAAGTATAATAGGCGGATTCATACTTGAGTACGACACCTACAGTTTCGACGCGAGTGTGAGGACAAAGCTCAAGGGCGTGCTCCATGAGCTGACAGTGTAAGCCTTGTTATTGAGTATTGAATGAAGTAAATAAACTTTGATTTATTATTATAATAAATGAGTGATAAATTAAAACCAAGTGAGGTGTCTGAAGTGCTTATCAAGCAGCTTGAAGGCGTCAACTCGGAAGAGCAGTTTGATGAGGTGGGAACCGTCCTCACGGTAGGTGACGGCGTGGCTCACGTCTATGGTCTGCGCAATGCCGAGGCGAGCGAGCTTCTTGAGTTTGAGAACGGCACTATGGCAATTGTCATGAACCTTGAGGAAGATAATGTGGGTTGCATCCTTTTAGGCGCTTCTTCTGGCATTGAGGAAGGCATGAAGGTAAAGCGCACGCACCGCATCGCCTCAATCCGTGTCAACGACAACTTCCTCGGTCGCGTTGTCAACACTCTCGGACAGCCTATCGACGGCAAGGGAGACATTGACATGACAGACGCTTTCGAGATGCCACTTGACAGAAAGGCACCTGGTGTCATATACCGTCAACCCGTAAAGCAGCCGTTGCAGACTGGTCTTAAGGCCATCGACTCCATGATTCCTATCGGTCGTGGCCAGCGCGAGCTGATTATCGGTGACCGCCAGACTGGTAAGACGGCAGTCGCCATCGACACCATCATCAACCAAAAAGGAAACTACGAGGCGGGCAAGCCTGTATATTGCATCTATGTCGCCATCGGTCAGAAGGCAAGCACGGTGGCCGCCCTTGTGCAAACCCTGAAAGAGCACGGTGCCTTGCCATATACAATCATCGTAAGCGCCACTGCAGCTGACCCAGCTGCCATGCAGTATTACGCGCCTTTTGCCGGTGCCGCCATCGGTGAGTATTTCCGTGACCGTGGATATGACGCTCTCGTTGTTTACGACGACCTGTCAAAGCAGGCTGTCGCGTATCGTGAGGTGTCTTTGATTCTTCGCCGTCCTTCAGGTCGTGAGGCTTATCCTGGCGACGTGTTCTACCTGCACTCCCGCTTATTGGAACGTGCCGCGAAAATCAACGAGCAGCAAGAAGTGGCTGAGCAGATGAACGACCTGCCTGATTCGATGAAGGGCCATGTCAAAGGCGGTGGCTCGTTAACCGCGCTTCCTATCATCGAGACGCAGGCTGGCGACGTGTCAGCGTATATCCCCACAAACGTGATTTCCATCACCGACGGACAGATATACCTGGAGACCGACTTGTTCAACCAAGGCTTCCGCCCGGCTATCAATGTTGGTATCTCAGTGAGCCGCGTGGGCGGTTCGGCACAGATAAAGAGCATGAAGAAGGTAGCTGGTACCTTGAAGATTGACATGGCACAATACCGTGAACTTGAGAGTTTCTCAAAATTCTCAAGCGACATGGATCCTGTCACGGCAATGACAATCGACAGAGGCCGCAAGAACAACCAGTTGCTGATTCAGCCTCAATACAGTCCAATGCCTGTTGGCGAGCAGATTGCCATTCTTTATTGCGGTGTTCACGGACTTATGCACGACGTACCCGTCGACAAGGTTCGCAGTGTCCAGGACCAATTCCTCGAGCAAATGCGCACCCAGCACCAGGATGTTCTCAACGTCCTCGCTTCGGGCAAGATAGACGACGCGTGCACTAAGACCATCGAAGACGTGATGGCGAATGTTGCAGGACAGTTTGCCACAAAATAAAACGTAATAGAAAATATGCCTTCATTAAAAGAGATAAAGACCCGCATAGCATCTGTACAGAGCACGCGTAAGATAACGAGTGCCATGAAAATGGTCGCTTCGTCTAAACTTCACCGCGCACAGACTGCCATTCAGAATATGCTCCCGTATGAGAATTTGCTTGAGCACATTTTGAAGTCGTTTCTTGTCTCCATGCCTGATGCCGCCGAGGGAGACCTCACGGAAGAACGCAAGGACATCAAAAGCGTGGCTCTCGTTGTTTATTCCTCGAATAGCTCATTATGCGGAGGATACAACAATAACGTCATTCGAAAGATGCAACATGCAATAGATGGGTATCATGCTCAAGGCATCAATAATATTACCATCTATCCAATAGGCCGGAAAGTAGCTGAAAAGGTTAAGAGCCTTGGACTAAAATCCGCGGGCGACTTTGTGGCACTGGCAGACAAGCCTAACGCTACCGAATGCAGGAACATCGCCGAAGAGCTCATTGGGAAATACTCAAAGCGCGAATACGATAAGGTGGAACTCATCTATCACCATTTCAAGAGCGCGGCCTCGCAGGTGCTCACTCGCAGGAATTTCCTGCCTGTCGACTTGTCAACGGAGAAGATTGGCGCTTACAACGACAGGGACCTGTCGTCTAATCTCGCCACGGCAAAAGCACAGGAATACTTGCGCAAGAACGGAAAGGCCGCGACCAAGAGTTCTACTGACGCCGTGCCTCTCAACGACGACTTCATTGTTGAGCCGGACATAAAAACGGTGCTCGACGAGTTGGTGCCCAAGGCTTTGGACTTGATAATCTACACGGCGCTTCTCGACAGCAACGCTTCGGAGCATGCTGCTCGCATGGTGGCCATGCAAGCAGCTACAGACAACGCGGACGAATTGCTCAAGGAATTGAACCTGCAATACAACAAGAGCCGTCAGGCTGCCATCACTAACGAATTGTTGGATATTGTCGGCGGAAGCGCGAACAATTAACATCGCGCGACACGTAGGCTAAACTCTAATATTAATTAAATGGGAAATGGAAAAGACATTCATTTCCCATTTTTTTATTAACTTCGCAACCATGAAAAGGATTGTAACTGCAATTATATTAATATTGTCGTTTATTCCAGTTTTAGCGCAAAAGAAAGAAATAAACGCGGCAATTGACAACCTCAAGGCTAACAAGAACCTTGAAAAGGTTGAGACTTCCATGATGACATTGCTTAAAGACTCGTCAAACATAAGCAACGAGAAGATATGGAACCTCCTTTTCGAATCTTTGAAAAAACAATACCAAGCTGGCAATGAAAAGTTGTATCTCAAACAGAAATACGACACCGCCTCGCTGTTTAACATTGCCTCCAGAATGTTCGCGGTGATGACAAGATACGACAGCATCGACGCTGAGCCTGACAAGAAGGGAAGAGTGAGGCCGAAGATGCGCAAGCCAAACTCCAGCACGCTCAACTCTTTGCGTCCCAACCTCTTCAATGGTGGCATCTTCTTTATCGGCAAGTACGACTATTCCAAGGCATACACTCTCTTGGACCAGTATGTCAGCGCCGCGGAAATGCCTATTTTCAAATCTTACAACTATACCGCAAAAGACAAGAACCTGCCAAAGGCTGCTTATTGGGCAGCTTATTGCGGATACAAGCTCAACGATGCGCAAAAGGTGCTTCACAACACCTATTTGGCTCTTAAAGACAAGGAGCATTATGAGTCTATGCTGCAATATCTTGCGGCAACATACATGCTTGAGAATGATACCGCGAGGAGCATAGCGACAATGGAAGAGGGATTTGCCAAATACCCGAAATCAGAATACTTCTTTTCCCACTTAATGGACTATTATTCCCAAAAAGCCAATTGGGACAAAGCCACGACACTCACCGACAAGGCCATTAAGGCAGACAGCGCCAATAACATGGCATGGATTGCAAAAAGCACCATCCTCATCAATTCCGGCGACTATGAAAACAGCTTCCGCATTTCCCAGTCTGTCTTGCAAAAAGACAGTACCATTGAAGACGCCTGGCTAAACGCCGGACTTGCCAAATACAACCAAGGCGTTTGTATAGAGCACGACGCCAATGACTTCAAGCAAAAGAGAAAGCAAGTGTTGCATTATTACAAAGAGGCTCTGCCATACCTTGAAAAATACAGAAGTCTTTGCCCTGACAATGCCGACAAATGGGCAATGCCTTTATATTCCATCTATCTTAATCTCAACATGGGAAAGCAATTTGAGGAAATAGACGAGCTCATCAAGAAGCGAAAATGAAGCTTGAAGCTTGTTCCGTCCTATCAATTCACGTTAAAACAGATGCATTTATTGATGATTAGATAGGATAAGATAGGACAAACACGAAAAAAGAGGGTGTGTCAAAACACCCAAAAACTCACAAAGCCCTGACTTTCCCAAGCCAGGGCTTTGCTATGTCCAAAAGTTTTTGTACCTTTAGACAAAAGTTTCAAACTATGACAAAGGTACACTTTCGTCCTTATATAACCAACCAATTAATACTTTTTCCGCAAAGAATCGATGAAGATATTGCGGAAAATGATCCTGTTCGCATAATATCAAGTGTAATAGACCATCTTGATATAAGTTGTTTCCATAAACTATACAAGTGCATGGGCAGATGTCCATATCATCCCAAAATGATGCTCAAGGTTATTGTTTATGCCTACATGAACAACATCTATTCGTGTCGCAAGATAGAAAAGTTGCTTTCTCGGGATATCCATTTTATTTGGCTGGCAGGATATGAGAAGCCAGACTTCATAACTATCAATCGTTTCCGTAATCGTGTGAAAGACGAAATCAACAAAATCTTCACGCAACTCGTCCTCATTCTTGCAGAAAAAGGATTTGTGACACTTGATGTCGAGTATGTGGATGGTACAAAGATAGAGTCCAAGGCAAACAAGTACACCTTTGTATGGCGCAAAACTGTCGAGCAGAACCGTGCCAAATTGATGAAGAAAATAGGTGTGTTGCTTGACCAGATAAACGATTGCATAGCACAGGACAATATCGCCAAAGACGAGGTCGTGGAGTTCAGCCCTTCCCAACTGTCCGAAATATCCTCCGAACTCAACGCCTCTCTGAAAAATCCGGCGACTGAGATAAGCAAAGAAGAAAAGGGCAGGAGGAAAAAGGCAGCCAGAGAACTTAAAAAACATAGTGAGAAACTGGCGGAATACAATCGTAATATGGAAATCCTCGGAGACCGCAACTCCTATTCCAAAACAGACAAGGACGCGACATTCATGCACATGAAAGAGGATGCGATGGGCAATGGGCAGACAAAGCCGGGATATAATCTTCAGATTGCCACGGAGAATCAGTTCATCACCAACTTCGCGTTATTTCACAATCCCACAGACACGCTTACATACATTCCATTCATGAAGCTGTTCCGTGAGCGTTACGGACACTTTGCCTCGACAGAAGTGGCGGATTCCGGCTACGGTTCAGAGGAGAATTACGAGTTTATGGACGGGAACGCAGCAGATGCCTATGTGAAATACAACCGGTTTCACATTGAGCACCGTCCACGATATGCCCCAGACCCTTTCCGCTCTGAGAATTTCTATTATAATAAGGACGAAGACTACTGCGTTTGTCCGATGGGGCAACACATGGCACGCACTGGCAGCTGCCAAAAGAAAAGTACAAGTGGCCATGTTTCAGAGAAAGCCACATATACGGCACAGAACTGCAAAGGATGTCCATTGCGCTGCCTATGCTTCAAGGCCAATGGCGACAGACGCGTGATTGAGCGAAACCACCGTCTGGAAGCCTACAAGAAAAGAGCAAGAGAGTTGCTCACATCCGAGGCGGGGGTGCGACATAGGGGCAGGAGATGCATAGAACCCGAAGCCGTTTTTGGACAAATGAAATACGACATGGCGTACCGACGTTTCCGCCATACTGGTAAAGACAAGGTCAATATGGACTTTGCCTTCTTTGCCATTGCCTTCAATTTAAAGAAAATGGTCGCAAAAAGTGCCTAAGGGGTACTTTTCGCTTATATGAGCCTTTATTTGTGCCTATATACGCAATATTTGTTGCCTACAAGGCTCTTGAAAGTTAAGTTTACAGAAAAATGAAAAACTCGTTGCGCATCCATAAATGGACACACAACGAGTTTAATATTTTTATATTGGGTGTTTTGACACACCCTCTTTTGCTTTGAGGTGCGTGGCGGAGTCGAACCGCCTTGAGTGGTTTTGCAGACCAGTACCTAACCGTTCGGACAACGCACCGTTCTTTCTTAATTGCGATGCAAAGGTACACACATTTTGCCGAATAACCAAACATTCTCAAACTTTTTTACAATAAAAATTGACTTTCACACCTGTATTTGCCGTGTTACAACAATTATTGAGCGAGACAGACAGGGCCGACACCCATGAACAGAAGAAGTGTCAGCCATAATCCATCAGATTTTAAACAGTTAATAATCAATCGTTTTGACAGAGCTCTTGTCTTACACATGCAAAGTTAGCTCTTTTGTCTGAGATACCACCGTTTATCACTTCTCCCCGAAAACAACTCCCGAATTTTCAATACAGGAGGCATTGGACCATTCGGGGTGCGGCGCATTGGCAAATACGAGACATTGGGCCATTCGGGGTGCAGACGGCCACAGGGGCCGCCACTGCAAAGCACACGATGCATACCAATTTAATCGGATAATAATATTTGACAAATGGTCGTCTGAGAATCGATTTTTTTCAATCAAGCAGTCGCTTGGTCGAAAAAACGCGACTCTTGGGCTATTTTCATAAATCCCTAATTATCAATACATTATGATTTTAGCAGTTTTCAGACGTCGCCGTTACTGCGTAAAGGCGTTGCCGTTACGGTGCAATCGCATCGCCGTTACGGTGCAATCGCATCGCCGTTACGGTGTAATCGCATCGCCGTTACGGTGCAATCGCGACGCGATTACACCGTAACGGCAAAACTTTTTGGCCAGAAACACGCTGTCAAGGCAGCTTCAAGCGGTTTTCCCGCTCTAAATGGACCTGTTCCCAAGTGTTAAATTTTGGCAATAATATTTTACATTTCAGCATAAGATCCTTGTTGCGCTGCATGTTGGCGTTGACACATTTCACGTCACCATGGATGAAGAAGATGGACGAGGAAATCCGGGTCTTCAGGAATTTGGAGTGATGGCATCTAAAAGAGTATATGTACCGTTTGAGTTTTGACTCTTACAAGCCCTTTACTACAAGCACTTTAGGTAATGTTTAGCTGTCAAAAACGGCACTGCTTTTATATCGTGTGCAAATTACGACTTTTGTACTCTCTTTATCTTGTAAATAAAGATATTAGAGAAAGTTATTGTTGTCTATGCAATTGATTTTCAACAACTATACATCATCACTCCAAATGTCGGATGAACCGGAAATCCGTCAAGGCCGACATGGAAGAGAGTGAATACAAGGAAAAGTGCAGGACGAGCAAGGGCACACGCTCTTCAGCTTTTGCGAGGAACTTGCCACGGTATGCAATACAAACAATCGTGGCCAATGGTCAAACAAGCGCGCGGCATATACCATTGCTTTCGATGGGGGGGCAAGACTATCACGGCCTTGACTCGGTAAGCACCACGCTTCGCGCCCAGTGTCAGTACTCCACGTCCCAAAGGAAGAGCCCCTTGGCGGGCATCGACTCGCCAGAGTCAGAGCGCGTGCCATTGGCTATGATGCCGAGAAAACCGTCGAGCGTCACCCTGTGACGCCCCACGTCGAATAAAGTGCCGACGACAGCCCTCACCATGTTGCGCAGGAAGCGATCGGCACTTATCTCGAAATACCACTCCGTGGGTGAGGTTCGCACCCAACGCGCCAGCGAGACGTGGCAGATGGTGGTTCGAGAGTCGTTGTCGGCCTTGCAAAAGGCCTTGAAATCGGTAAAGCGCGTGAGCCGCCCAGCCGCCTCGTTCATCAAGTCGAAGTCGAGCGGGTAGTGGGTCTCCACGGAGAAATGCCGCGCGAAGGGGTCCTTGCCGGTGTGGATGAAATATCGGTAGGTGCGCTTTACGGCCGAGAAACGGGCATGAAGGCAATTGTCTACCGGTCGGAGGTCGCGGCAGGCTATGTCGCTCGGCAGCATCTGGTTGAGCCTGTAGAGCAACTGCTGGCAGTCGCGCCCGGCTATGTCGTCGAAATGGCATATCATGGTGCGAGCGTGCACGCCGGCGTCGGTCCGTCCGGCTCCCGTGATGTCGACCTTCCGTCTCAATATCTTTGTGAGCGCGTCTTGCAACCTCTCTTGCACCGACATCCCGTTTGGCTGTATTTGCCATCCGTGATAGGCGGTGCCATCGAAGCCGAGCGTGAGGAAATAGCGTTGGGCAGGGTATGGCGAGAAGCGGATGTAGGCACGGTCGTCGAACGACACGTTGCCGCGCAAGAGTCCCTTCGTAGCCTTGAACTCGCCTATGTTGTAAGGGTCTGTGTCGAGTTGCCGCCTCAGTTTCCTCTCGCTCTTCTCCAGCGTGGCGCAAAGGAAGGGGTAACCGTCGGTGGCGAGCACGATGTCGGCAAGGGGCTTCTTGCCAGGCGCGGCTCCATCGCTTTCAGCCATGTCCACCTTGATGACCTTTATGCCGTCGCGATAGATAGGGTAGCCGTCTATCACGGCATACGTCTTGTTTTCTTCCGCCATCGACTCCACGAGCTCCGCCAGCACGCTGTCTCTCGCGTAGTCGTGCACCAGATCGCCATGGTCTATCATGTCGGCATGCGCGCTGGCCATGGCGTTGAACGCCTCGGCCCTTTTCTTGGCAATGAGGCTCTCGCGAGGCTTGCCGTTGGCGTGGAGCTCCCCACCCACGATGCACTGGCAGTCGCCAATCATCCACACCTCTTGCCGCCGCTGGCTGTAGACCACGGCCGAGGCGCACAGGCGGTCTACAGGGGCCATAGGCACAGAGCCCGTGAAGCCCCGCTCGACATAAATGTCGTGGATGGCCTTGGTGACGCCCTCGCAGAAGTCGTCGAGCGAAGTCTCGGCATCCATGTGCCTTATGTAATCGGCAACCACCTCCATGCAAAGCCTGCCGTTGCTCTTTTCCGGGTCCACGCGCCTCACGCCCTTGCTGGTGCTGCCGTCTATGGCGGCCACGAAATGGGCGGTTGCCACTATCCCGTCTTCGCAGCTTGCCTCATCGTGCTTTCCCTTGACGAATTGTTCAGCTATAATCATCTTCTCTTGTTGGTTTTAGGATGGAAGTTCGGGTTGAACGACGTCCGTTTCGGCTTCTGCCTCTGGCCGTTCTCGCGCTGTGCTTGCGCCTGCCTGTCGGCCCGCTGCCCTTTTGTCTGCCGTCTTTCGTCTCGCCACTCTTGTCCTTGCCTTCTGCCTCTTCCTTGCCCATGCTTGTCGGGGCGTTCCGGCGAAGAGCCCACGGCCTTGGCGTCGTACCTGGCACGTCCGTGATATGGCACGCCGTCGTATAGCTTGGCAATAAGGTCGGCGCGTCCTATCCGCCTTAGCTCACGCTCTATAGCTCCGCGCTCCTCCTGCTTGTACCAGAAGAAGAACATGCGTTGCGCAAGCTTCTCCCTTGGTGTCTTGGCGCAGAATATTGGCTCGAGGGTATAAGGGTCATAACCAGAGTAGAAGGCCGTGGTGGCGACTGTCATCGGCGTGGGCGTGAAGTCTTGCACCTGCTCGAGGTGGAAGTCGAGGCCCTTTGTTATCACGGCGAGCTCGGCCATGTCCTCCTCGTGGCATCCAGGATGAGAACTGATGAAGTAGGGTATGATTTGCTGGCGAAGTCCCGCCTCCTTGTTTATCTTGTCGAAAAGCCGCTTGAACTCATAGAAGAGGGAGAACGATGGCTTGCGCATGAACTTCAGCACGCGGTCTGACGTGTTTTCCGGAGCCACCTTCAATCGTCCGCTGACGTGCCTCGTTATCAGCTCTCGCGCGTATTGCATGGCCGCCTCGTTCGACTTCTCGTCTTTCGACTTGTGTAGGATGAGGTCGTAGCGCACGCCACTGCCTATGAAGCTCTTCTTCACTCCCGGCAATGCGTCCACGGCATGATACACCTCCAACAGCTTTGAGTGGTCGGTGATGAGGTTCGGGCAAACCATGGGGTTGACACACGACGGCCGCTTGCAATGTTCGCACGCCTTGAGGTTGCGCCCGTGCATGCCATACATGTTGGCCGACGGGCCGCCAAGGTCGGATATATAGCCCTTGAAGTCGGGCATGGCGATGATTTTCTTGGCCTCCTTCACGATGCTCTCCTTTGAACGGCACACCACGAACTTTCCTTGATGGGCGGATATGGTGCAGAAGGCGCAACCGCCGAAGCAGCCGCGGTGCATGTTGATGGAGAACTTTATCATTTCGTAGGCAGGTATGGTCTTGCCCTTGTATTTCGGGTGTGGCAGTCGCGTGTAAGGCAGGTCGAACGCCGCGTCGAGTTCCTCGCTCGTCATTGGCGGGTACATGGGGTTTTGCACCACGAAGACGTTGCCCACCCTTTGCAGCAGTCTCTGGCCGTGCATCCGGTTGCACTCCTCCTCGATATGCCTGAAGTTCTCGGCATGGGCCTTCTTGTCGCGCAAGCATTCCTCATAGGAATGCAGCACGATGTCGTCTTCGCCAATGCCGCCTGGTATGTCCTCCTCTCGTCTCAGGAACGAAGTCTGCGGTATGTCGTCAATCTCGCCGATTCGCCTTCCCTCAGCCAAGGCGTGGCACAGGGCGACGGTGTTTTTCTCGCCCATGCCGTAGAGCAGGAAGTCGGCACCGCTGAGACACAGTATTGGCTTGAGGAGCTTGTCCTGCCAATAGTCGTAGTGGGTGAACCTTCGCAACGAGGCTTCGATGCCGCCCAGCACCACGGGCACGTCGGGGAAGAGCTGTTTCAGTATTTTCGTGTAGACTATGCTTGGGTAGTCGGGGCGCATGTCGTGACGCGAGTCAGGGCTGTAGGCGTCGTCGTGTCGCATGCGTCGGTTGGCGGTATAGCGGTTCACCATGCTGTCCATGTTGCCCGGCGATATGGCGAAGAAGAGGCGTGGCCGCCCCAGCTTCTTGAAGTCGCGGAAATCGCCATGCCAGTCTGGTTGCGGCACTATCGCCACCTTATATCCAGCCGCCTCTATGATACGCCCCACGGCGGCAGCGCCGAAGGCAGGGTGATCCACGTAGGCGTCGCCAGAGAAAAGGATGACATCAAGTTGTGTCCACCCGCGCAGCTCACATTCCTTCTTCGTTGTCGGCAGGAAGTCGGTGAGCTGTGGGTATGGCTTCTGATTGCTTGGCATGGGCTTCAACAGTTGTTTTCTCCAGGCTCTTCGCTCTCCTTCGCCTGGCTTTCGTTTTTCCACTTGATGTAGAGCAGCACGAGCTCGTGCAAGCCAAACGCCTTCATGTTCTTGTTGTAGAGCACGTCAAGGCATAGGTCGAGCAAGTCGCGGTCGGAGCCTTTCGAGCCTTCGAGCAGCGCGCGCACGTTCAGCCTGAGCTTGTCGAGCACGGCCTCGTCGATGATGCCGTTGCTGTCGATGAGGTTGCGGAGAAGAGCGTATTTGTCGATTGTCTCAAGGTGCTTTTCAGTCACCTCAATGCTTCTTGTACCAGAAGGGTTAGCTTGTATTTTCATGATGTAAAGTGTTAAATGGTTATACGTGTTTTTACATTTTATTTGTCCATGAGAAACGTCATGATGCCCCGCATGATGTTGGCCTGTGTCAACCTGTCGGTTATGCTCTCGAGCGGGAATCCCATCACGAATGTTCGCGAGGGCTTCGGCTGGTAGCCCATTTCATCGCTTGCCTGGCTTCCGTCGAAGCCCACCGCCGCCGGACTGCCGTCAGCGTAGAGCATTGCCGTGAAAGCGCCTGGGGCAGGTGAGAGCTTGTCGGCCGATTGCACGCAATAGTGGTCGGTGTTTGGCGTGTTGTATATGCCAATGCCGTTGACGCCCAGCCCGCTTATGCCATTGAGGGAGCCTGTCTTCGCGGCGCCGTCCCAGCAGACGTGCAATGTTCGCGCGAGCCATTCACGTCCCATGTCGCCCGTCTCGGCGTTGTCTGAGCCCACATAGGCTCCGCTGACCAGCAGCTTGCCCCCGTTGGCAAGATAGCGCGTGAGCGTATTCTTCATCACGGGCGCGAACGTCTTGTAATATCTTGTCTGGTTGGCAGCGTACTTCTCCAAGCCGAGCACGAGGTCTACGGCGTCGTAGGCGTTGACATCCACTATACCCGTCTCTATGGCATGAGACGAGCAACTCACCACGTTGTATTTATGTGCGGAGGCAATGGCGGCCACGTGCTCCGACACGTAATTGAAGTCGTTGCCAGCTATGAACCTGCCGTTCCATCCGGCCGTGAGGCCCTCGGTCACGCCAAGGTCGGCGTCCAGGTCGAATCCCTGCCTGCCGTCGTTGAGAAGCGCGGGACTGGACAGCCTGTGGAATCCATTGACCACAAGCACCGTCTTGCTGGCGTTTGGCTCCCTCACCGCAGCTATCACTTCGGAAGGGAAGCTCTCGCCACCGCTGTTGCAAGCAGTCACCTTGAAGTGGTAAACCACGCCAGGCTCAATGTCGAGCGAGAAGCACGGCCGGTCTACGCGCGTACCATTGTCGACCCCGCCTTTACCAACTGACTTGTACACAATATAATATGTGGGCGTGGCGGTAGGCTCGGCCGGATCTTTCTGAGGCGTCCAGCTCAGGGTGGCCTTGTCGTGGGCGAGGCTCACGCTGAGGTTCAAGGGCCGCAAGGGCTCTATCACCGTCGGCTTGCCGTGCATGCCGTTGACGAAGCGAGCCATAGTCTTGTAGAGCGAGCGGGCCAAGTCGAAGCGGAAGTTAGGGTCTTGCCCCAACAGCATGTCGGGGAAGCTCTGGTGCGACAAGGTTTCCATTATTGCCGACGGCACGGCTGGCAGGCGCGTCTCCGAGTAGTTCCTGTCCCACAAGTATCGCTTTGGCCACGACTGGTACTTGGCGCTCAAGTCGGTTACCACATTGTCGAGAAGGTTGCGGGCGAATATCTTTGACGCCTGCCGCGTCACACCGCTTGCCAACTGCCCGTCGTTGAAGTCGGTGGTGCACACGGCAAGACTTCCCCAAGGCGTTTTCCCGTCAGGATTGAACCCAGCGTCGCTGTGGACGGCGAGCGACAGCTCTATCGGCACGCCCTTTCCCTCCTGGACGGGGTTGAAGACAGAGCCGCCCGAGAGCCAGTTTGACATCAGCGAGCGTGAGTTTATGTCGTCGGCATAGTCGTCCTTGCCGTTTCTTCCTCCATAGACATCGTATGGCGCCCCGGCCCATTGAGCCGAGTATCTCGCCCCCTCTATGGCACGCGGATAGCCGCTGACAGCGCCACCGCGCTCTATGTTGCCCATGCCCCCGCCAAACCTGACGGCGTCGGCAGTGACGATTCCGCCCTTTCGGCTTTGGTTAGACAGCATCACGCAGTTGTCCACGCTGCTTCCGGCATCAAACGTGAACGTGCCGAGATAAGTCCACGTGCTTCCGCCCATGCGCTGGTTTACCCTGAACTCGGTCGCCACACCCTGATGGAACACCGTGTAGTGGGCGTCGTCGACACTCTTTCCGACCGTGGCATAGCTCACGTAGACGGCATACTTGCCGCCCTTGACGAAATAAGGCTGCCACTTGGCGAAAGCCTTGCCGGACTTCCTTGTCGCCTTGATTTGCCTCGCGCCGCCCGCACGAAACGGGTTCTCGTTGTCGTGGTAGTTGCCAGCGTGGGCGGCGAATCCAGGTAGCGCCGCGGGCTTCCACTTGTCGGAATACTCGCTATAGCAGGAGCTTGACGCGTTGAGCCCTCCGTCAAGGTCCACGACATACTCCATTTGCTGCCAGTCGCGCTCACGCGGCGTGAAGACATTGGCCCCGGCCCGCTCGAGCATAGGGATGAGATAAGGCACCACTATGGTTTGGGTGAAGAGGTCTTCCGTGGTGGAGAAGAGCAGCGGGCGTTGCCATTCCCATTGGCCACGGTTGTTGTCGAAATACCTGCCGTGAGACGCCCACACCGACAGATGCCGGCCTTGAAGCCCGTCAGACGCCTCAACGAGCGAGGAGACATTGGTCACCCACGGGGCACCATGGTAATCGATGTCTCCCCACAAGGCCGGGCACACGGCCCACTGTGGCACGTCGTCGATGGAGCGCGCGCTTGCGTGCGCAGCATCGAGAGTCAACAGAAGAGCCGCGCATAATGACAGTACTTTCTTCATTTCACTCCTCGCCAATGGTGAATTTTTCGGGACGCTTGCCCTTGTAATCCTTAAAATATTGTTTCACCATACTCATCTCGTTGTCCACGTCGCCAGAGGGAACGAAACTCTTGGTGCACTCTATGATTTTCCGCTCATAGTCCACTCCATACAGCAACACGGGTATGTTTGCCTTCATGGCTATGAAATAGAACCCGCGCTTCCATTCCGGATTGAGCGACCGCGTGCCCTCAGGCGTTATGCAAAGCTTGAAAGTGTCTCGCTTGCGTGCCTCCTCCGCGAGGTTGTCCGTGAGGCTGGTGTGCTTGGACCTGTAAACCGGTATGCCGCCCATTTTGAGGAAAAGCGGCTTCAGCGGTCCCCAGAACCACTCTTTCTTCATGAGGAAGTTGATTTTCAGTCCCTGTGAATGCATATACAGCTCGCCAAGGATGAAATCCCAATTGCTCGTGTGTGGCGCCAGGGCGATGATGAACTTTTCAGGAAGGGCAACAGTGACATTAAGCTTCCATCCAAGGCACTTGAACAGAAGCCATCCGCAAAATTTCTTTAGCATGTGCTTTAGACGACTATCCCAAGTTAGATATGTTGTCAATCGTCTCGGACATCGCGTTGTTGAAATCCTTGACAAGAACCTTGAAATACCTCTTTGGCGCCATTCCGGGCTCAGGGTGCGAAACACGTGCGATGAAATCCCCACGCATGAGGATTATGGAGGCAAGAAGGTTGTCGGCCTCTTCCTTGTTAGCCTTGTCGCTGTAAATGGCGGCAGCCATTGCTTCAGCGAAAAGCTCACTCGTGATGTAATTGATGTTGCGCTTCAGTTGTCTTTTATTTGCCATAATAAAAAGGTGGTTTGTTACTAACGATTTATTTTTATGGCCAAAGATATGAAAAAATACCGTAACTTGAAATAGATGTGTTCTAAAAAGTGATAAAAATATATTTTATTGTCTATTCCTTTCCTTATTTCAGCTAAAACCGCTACTTTTGCAATTGGAAATTCATAAAATCAAATCAATTTTCAAATCAATGAAGACAAGTCTTTTGCAGAAGGCACGTGCGCAGTATCAGCCCAAGCTCCCCAAGGGCCTGCAGGGTGCCGTTAAAGTCAAGGAAGGCGAGCCTACACAGAGCGTAGGTAACCAGAAAGAGATCAAGGAGCTTTTCCCTAACACATACGGAATGCCTTTGATAGAATTCGTGCCTGGCGACAAGGAAGCCACCAACGAGATGAACGTGGGCATCATCCTCTCTGGCGGACAGGCCCCTGGCGGCCACAACGTCATCTGTGGTATCTACGATGCCGTGAAGAAGATGAACAAGAACAACAAGGTCTATGGTTTCCTGATGGGTCCTGGCGGCCTCGTTGACCACAACTACGTGGAGCTGACCGAGGATTTCGTTGACCAGTATCGCAACACCGGTGGCTTCGACATGATTGGCTCTGGCCGTACAAAGCTGGAAAAGGTTGACCAATTCGAGAAAGGCTTGGAAATCATCCGCGAGCTCAACATCAAGGCTGTTGTCATCATCGGTGGCGACGACTCCAACACCAACGCTTGCGTGCTGGCAGAGTATTATGCCGCAAAGAACTATGGCGTGCAGGTGATTGGCTGCCCGAAGACTATCGACGGCGACTTGAAGAACGACCAGATTGAGACAAGCTTCGGCTTCGACACGGCCACAAAGGTCTACTCAGAGCTTATCGGCAACATTGAGCGCGACGCTAACTCTGCACGTAAATATTGGCACTTCATCAAGCTGATGGGCCGCTCGGCCTCTCACATCGCCTTGGAATGCGCCCTTCAGACCCAGCCTAACATCTGCCTCATCTCTGAGGAGATTCAGGCCAAGGACATGACTCTCAACCAAATTGTTGAGCAGATTGCCTCGGCAGTGGCAAAGCGCGCAGAGGAAGGCAACAACTTCGGCGTGGTTCTCATCCCGGAGGGTCTCATCGAGTTCATTCCTGCCATTGGCCGCCTCATCGACGAGCTCAACGACTTGCTCGCCGCTCACGGCAACGACTACAAGAACCTCGACAAGGACGCACAGCGCGAATATATCATCGCCCACCTGAGCAAGGAGAACGCTGAGACATTCGCCACGCTTCCTGAGGGTGTAGCCCGCCAGCTCTCTCTCGACCGTGACCCTCACGGAAACGTGCAGGTTTCTCTCATCGAGACCGAGAAGCTCATCTCTGACATGGTTGGCGCCAAGCTCGCTGAATGGAAGAAATCAGGCAAGTATAATGGCAAGTTCGCCGCACAGCACCACTTCTTCGGTTACGAGGGTCGCTGCGCAGCTCCTTCAAACTTCGATGCTGACTACTGCTATGCTCTCGGCGTGAGCGCCGCTAACCTCATCGCCAACGGCAAGACTGGTTACATGGCTATCGTGAAGAACCTGTCAGCACCTACCGACGATTGGAAGGCCGGTGGTGTGCCAATCACGATGATGATGAACATGGAGCGCCGCAACGGCGAGATGAAGCCTGTTATCCGCAAGGCTCTCGTTGAGCTTGACGGAGCGCCATTCAAGGCTTTCGCCGCTCACCGTGACGAGTGGGCAAACAACACATGCTTCGTATATCCTGGCCCAATCCAGTATTGGGGTCCGGCAGAGGTGTGCGATCGTGACACAAGGACTCTCTCATTGGAGAACGCCGAGAAAAACAAGTAAGGATATTAATGCGTAGGAAAAAGCCAGTCAGTAGGCGGTATGCGTCTTCCAAAAATTATAGGCGGAAAACCCATAACCGGCACGGACTGGCTTTTTTCGATTTCAAGAGTTTTTTCAAAAGAAAAAATGGCAAGGCCTGGGTCTTTGGCGGTATTGCCGTAATCGCGCTTTATATTTGGGCTTTTTGGTATTTCTTTGTGGGACCCACAGGGTTTCGTTGGCGAGCATTCTACGGCGACGCCAAATATCCTGAAGGTTACGAGATTCACGGAATAGACATTTCCAGATACCAAGGACAGATAAACTGGGACAGGTTGCGCTCCAACGCCCTAATCGACGGTTGCCCCTTGCGTTTCATCATCATCAAGGCAACAGAAGGATCAACAAAAGTTGACCCCAATTTCGCCGACAATTTCTATCAAGCTCGAGAATATGGCTTCATACGTGGGGCATATCATTTCTGGAGCAATAAATCATCGGCCCGTGCACAAGCCTATTTCTTCTTGAAAAAGGTTCATCTCGAAAATGGCGACTTGCCTCCCGTGCTCGACATTGAGCACAAGCCAGCTGACAAGAGCGTGGAAGACTTTCAAACCGACGTGCTCGCTTGGTTGCATATCGTGGAAGACAAGTATCACGTGAAGCCAATAATCTACACTTACCACAACTTCAAGGAGAAGTACCTGTCAGCTCCCGTGTTCGATGACTATCCATATTGGATAGCTCACTATTATGTCGACAAGGTGGAATATAGGGGCAAATGGAAATTTTGGCAACACACTGACACTGGCGTGTTGCCTGGAATAAAGGGCAATGTGGACCTTAACATCTACAACGGCTCATACTATGACCTCATGCAACTCACGATTGGGCATGAGGAATAAGCTGCCGCCTTCTTGTCACGGCCCACATTTATAATCTGCTATACGATAGCCACCACACGCAATACTCTACAACACCCCCTTTGAGGAAGGCAGTTGGAAATGGTAGATGTCTCTTCTCACCGCCATCTTCAGACTACGGGCGAGAGCCTTGAATATTCCCTCTATCTTGTGATGTTCATTTGTGCCTTCGGCCTTTATGTTGAGGTTCATCTTGGCCGCGTCGCTCAAGCTCTTGAAGAAATGGAAAAACATCTCGGTAGGCATTTCCCCGATTTTCTCACGCTTGAACTCGGCATCCCACACAAGCCATGGTCGGCCACCGAAATCGAGCGCCACTTGGCATAGGCAATCATCCATTGGCAGACAAAAACCATATCGCTCAATGCCGCGTTTGTCGCCAAGGGCCTTGAGTATGCACTCGCCCAAGGCAAGTCCCGTGTCTTCAATGGTGTGATGCTCATCCACATATAAGTCGCCTTTGGTATGGACGGTAATGTCTATCATGCCATGATGACCAATCTGCTCAAGCATGTGATCGAAGAAGCCAAGGCCCGTCGTCACGTCGCACTTGCCAGAACCGTCAAGGTTGAGTCGCACGAACACGTCGGTTTCTTTCGTTACCCTGTGCACCTCGGCTATGCGCTCACCTGCGAACAGGATCTCGGCAATCTTGTTCCATGTCATACCGTTCTTTCCGAGGATGAGCGACTTACAGCCCATGTTCTCGGCAAGTTGCGCGTCGCTCTCCCTGTCGCCAATAACATAGCTTCCGGCAATGTCAACATTGTCTTCGTCCATGTATTTCTTCACCATTCCCGTGCCAGGCTTACGCATGGGCGAATTGTCCTCAGGGAAATGCCGGTCTATCAAAATATCGTCAAAGGTTATGCCCTCACCTTTAAGCGTGTCAAGCACGAAATTGTGTACTGGCCAAAAGGTCTCTTCAGGGAAAGAACTCGTGCCCAGCCCATCTTGATTGGTCACCATAACGAGTTTATAATCAAGATGATGCTTTATGAATCCCAAGTTTCTGATTACTGTCGGCACAAACTTCAATTTCTCGAAGCTGTCTATCTGCTCATCGCTTGGCTCCTCGATAAGCGTGCCATCACGATCTATGAAAAGGATGCGTTGTTGTTTCTTCATTTATCTTACTTCTTCAAAATCCATTGCCCTATCTTTGCTTGCCGTCTCTTTTACGTCTGCCTTCCTCAAGGCCAGTCTTGCCTTTTCCTTCTCGTCTATGCAACCGTATGCATAATAAAAGACAAAGACGACCCAGGGTCTGACAAAAACCATGACAAACGTGCAAGCAGTGGCTGTGAGAAATGTCAACAAGCCAAAAGTTGATGGCACGACAGGAGAATCACCCTCCATCATGCTGACGTGTCTCATGCCTGACGCAATTGAAAGTATGTTGTTTGGCATGCCCACAAGGGTGTCGATGACCATCACGATAATGCCCACGAGCAGCGCGATAATAAACAAGAAACCCCATTGATGCCAGCCAGACAAGTAGTTGCGCTTGAATATAGCCATAACCTTCTCTTCGGTCTCAATGCAATATTTCATAATCGAATAGCATAATGGGAGCGCCAAAACATATGCGACAACGCATGCGACCGCCGCTCCAAGCACGCCCGTTAAAAGCACGGTATTGGGCTTTGTCTTTGTCAGGCCAACAAAAGCCATGGAAACCAAGCCTATGAACGCGCACACCACTATCATCAAGCCAAAAACGGCAAGGGCAAGACGTATCATGCGTGGCAAGTTGGCTTTCACGCTCTTGCCGTTGAGAAGACTGATGATAATTGTAAAGATCCAAACATAGGCGCATGCGCTCAAGAGACATAACACGGACAACGCTATCCCACTGCCAACACTCAAATTGGCAGATGCCAACGCCATCAAGCCGTTGGCATATATCAAATATGTGGCAGCTGTCAAAAGCGACAAGATAAGTGATGGCAACCATATCCGGCGGATTATGGTCTTGAAATTGGTTCGATACAGGTTGTATGCATCATTCAGGCACCTACTGAGGCTACGCTGCTTATACAGTTCTGATTCCATTGTGCTGTGGTTATTAATGTTTTGTTTCAATACGATGCGGTGCAAGCTATGCCAGAGGCAACGACCAAGTCCTTTATCCTGTCAAGCTCTTCATGAGAGGCTTTCTGAAGCATCCTGTCGGGTGTCTCTCGGTCGATAGTGTACACCATTACTTCCTGTGGCTTGATGCTCTTTACCGCGTCCAACCAAGGCATCACATACTCATCGCCAGTGTTGTCGGTGCCATCGCCTTTCATGAACATTGTCTGTATTATGACATGCCCGTTAAACCACTTCAAGTCCTCGATAATATCGTTAACGTCGTATGTGGGTTGGGTAGGGCGGTCTACCTTCTTGATATAGTCGGCATTCACCGTGTCGAGTTTCAAGATGTTGTTGTCCACCTTCATCAAAGCCAGCCTAACCTTTTCACGATGTATGAACGTGGAATTGCTCAACACGCTGATTTTAGCGTCAGGACACCACTTGTCGCGAAGCCTAACCGTGTCGTCTATTATCTCTGGGAAATGCGGATTGCCAGTAGGTTCGCCATTGCCCGCGAAAGTGAGCACGTCGGGATGCTCATTGTCATTGTGCATCTTAATCAATTGCTTTTCCAATGCCTCTACCACGATCCCACGTGTTGGGTAATGTGAGCGTGTGCGACGGTCAGCGTTGAACCCACATTCGCAGTAGAGGCAATCAAACGTGCATATCTTGCCATCGGCTGGCATAAGGTTTATGCCAAGGCTAAGTCCAAGACGACGACTATGTACCGGTCCGTAAATAGGACTCGGATAAATAACAGTGCTCATGCTATAACTAATTTAGTTTACGCAAAAATAGTAAAATAATGAACAGTGAGCAAACTATTTCACAAAAATTTTACTCATTCATGCAAAATGTCACGCTAAGTATCAACATTCTTATTTTCTAATATTCACCTCAACATGCTTGTATCCCATGGCATGAAATAGGGCCTTTACTTGTATGCACGCGTTTTCCGCGGCTTTTTGATAGTTTTCTTTCGTTAGGCATCGCTTCCGCATCATCCTCTCCGCCTTACGTGTCAAGGCCTCTCTGTCAGCCTCTGTCCATTTGCCCTCCTCTATCAAGGCTTTTGTACGGGCCTCATCAATGAAGCTGTTGTCGAGCAACGTTATCTCCGGAAGGGTGACCACAATCGAGTCTTTATTGGCACTCACGAAATCATCACCAGCTTTACTTAGGTCAGAGCCAAGGCGCAACGTGCCATAATAGACGCGTGAAAGCTCATTGTCGCCAAAGAAATTATGACGCACCGTGTCGGCAATCTCCTCATCGGTCAACGTGAGGAACTCCCATTGACCTATGCTTCTCACGTTCTCCACTTCCATTGGCGTTGGCATTGTCTTGCCCTTTGTGTCAACACTCACAAGAGGTTGCTTGTTAATGGTGAAAAACAATACGAGCGCGCAAATCATCCCGATTAACACGATTGATAGCAGCAGTATGTTTCTGATTTTCTTCATGACCGTCTTATTTTAGCTGTCGGATTAGAGTGTTGAAGTTCCCCGGGTGGAAATCCTTTCGGAATGTCACCATGACGTTTTTCTCCTTGAAGCCACATTGCACGGCGATTGGCACGATGAGCCTGGCCGCGTTTTGCCGCGCGTCTGTGACAATGTTTGTTTTTGAAAGGCTTTCAATGATTTCGTTCCGGCCTTTACCTTGCAAGCTTGTCATTTCCTCATCTGTGAAATCGTGGCGAAACAGCCCTACTTTCTGCTTCACGCTTTTGTGGTCTATCCTTGTTGACGTAAGCATTATCTCGGGGTCGGGAAGGATAATCTCCAAACGATCGCCTCGCTTGATAATATTCTCACGCTTAATCTTGCCAAGGTCGATAAAAGCCTTTGCCGTGGCGGAGATGGGTATGACTATCTTGCGGTCGCTCAATGGCAACGTCACCTTGACGTGATGATTCAGAAAATTACCACTGATGGTTGTGGTGTCAGTATAAATCATTATCTTGCGCACGTCGTATTGTGCGGTGTAAAGCCTTGAACAGGCAGAGATGTTCGTGACGAGCACCTCCATGGTGTCTTTCTTGTCCGTGTTTGGCGCATTGCCCGTCTTGTGGTTGCCACAAGACGCTGTAACGCACAGCAGGCAAAGACAATAAATCACAAGCGCGTTTTCCTTAATGATGTTCATGGCTATTTTCCTGGTATTATAACACCGCAAAGATAAATAATATTCTACATTTTTTGCTAACTTTGCAAACGCAAATTGAGTTTGAAAAATAAAAAGAACATGAACAAAGCAATAATTTACAGTTTGCCTCTGCTTATCGTTGGATTAGCGTCATGCAAGGACAAACCACAAAGTAATATCATTATTGCGCACAAGCCTTTAGTTGTCACCCATCAGGCAAAGCCTCGTGCCATAGGCGATGTTGTTAGGAATAGCGACATAAGTTGGGTAGGGGGAAAATACACGGTAAGGGTTACCGTGAAAAGCGACACGTCACTGCCATTGGCCACCGATGGCGTAACGAGCTATTACGACAACCGAGTGAACATCAATATCATCCGCTCTGACGGCTCCTCTTTTTTCAACCACACTTTCACTAAATCCGACTTCAAGAATTATGTCGACGCCAACTACTATGAACACGGTGCGCTTATCGGAATAATATTGGAAAAAGCGGAAGGCGACAACTTGAAATTTGCCGCAAGCATCGGCAACCCAGACCGTTCTATTGACGACTTCGCATCGCTCGACATAACGGTAAGCCACATCGGCGGCATTTCCATCTCAACAAGCAACAACGAAGAGAGCGAGTAAGAATTTCATCTTACTCGCTCTCCATCATATCTTTTCTTTATCGTCTTTTCGCTATCTGTCGGGTGTAGAAAGAATCCTGTACGAATTCTCAAAACTTCTTGGGTGCTTTCCTATCAAGCAGATGTTTACCAAACAGTTGGCAAGCATCTCCGCGTCATTAAGATCCACACCCTTTTCCCGACTAACGTTTTTTCCGATGATAACCTCCCATGTCGTGTCAAAGTCATGGTCGTCGGCACCGACATACTGCTCATCATCATTGGCGCCTTTAATGAACTTATACTTGATTTCTTTCTTCGAAGGTACCGGTCTCATGCCGAGAAGAGTGTCCCAAGCCTCACGCAACTGTCCCCTATACTTACCCGTGCCTGGAAACATGTCAACGATGACAGGCATTATCTCGTCGAAATCATAGGCTTGAAGAAGTTCGTATAAACGCATAAGAAAAAATATTAGTCCTTTAGAATTTAGCCATCATGATGGCATCGGCAGCGCATTCAGCACCCTTGTTTCCAAGTTTTCCACCACTTCTTTCCTTTGCCTGTTGCAGGTCGTTTGTGGTCAGAAGACCATAGATTACCGGAATGTTCTGCGTGGCATTGAGATGAGCGATACCATAAGTCACGCCCTGGCAGATGTAATCGAAGTGAGGAGTCTCACCGCGAATAACGCTTCCCAGGATGATAATGGCATCAAATCCATCATTCTTGCTCATCTGCTGTGCACCATAAATGAGCTCAAAACTACCTGGAACATGCTTGACGTGGATGTTCTCCGGCAATGCTCCATGCTGCTCGAGCGTGTCAACCGCGCCCTGAAGCAAAGCCCCGGTAATCTCGTGGTTCCAATCAGCAACCACGATACCGAAGTTCATATTGCTTGCGTCAGGGATGTTAACGTCGACTAAATCGGTAAGATTATGAAGTTCTGTTGCCATTACTTGGTTGTCCTTTCGATGTACTTGTCTATGTCGTTGTTCTGAACGATAGCCGAATTGACATACTTCTTCTTGATGTCCTGATAAAGCTTGTTGGCCTCATCCACCTTGTTCTGCGACTCCAGCAACTCTCCTGCCTGAAGCAAGAACGTTGGTGAGAGACTGTTGTTTGTGCCATTGTCTGCCTTGGCGTCAGCCTTGCTCGCAGCGTCTTTCAATGTGCTGATGGCCTTGTCTATCTGGCCAACATGAGCATAAGCGTTGCCCAAAGCCTCGATAGCCGCAGGGCTAATCATCGCATCACCCTTAGGCGAGTAATCCTCAAGATACTTAACCGCGTCTTGCCACTTGCCAAGGTTGGCATAGCAAAGACCGGCATAGAGGTTGGCGAGGTTGCCGGCGTCGGTGCTGCCATAATCGCTCGCGATTTTCACGAAGCCTGTATAGCCCGCGCCATCGCCGTTGAGAGCCTTGTCAAACTGGTCAGCGTTGAAATACTCCTGACCACGAGCCAAAGCCGTGCTGGCCTTCTCTTGGCGAGGGCCACCGATAAACTGGTTGTAGCAAATCACGGCTGCCACGATAACGATGACGGCAATGATGGCACCACTGATGATTTTCTTGTTCTTTTCGAAAAATGCCTCCGACTTTACGGATGCATCAAAAGTCTCCTTTTCGTTGTTGTTTGCCATTATTTTTAGTTGTTGTTTTTCTTTTTGGTTTGCCAATACTTAATGCGTGGCAAAATTAGTCATTTTTATTCAAACATTGAAATTTATAAAGCTCTTTTTTCATTTTGTAATACAAAAGAGCAGGTTTGTCGCATATTTAAGTTACCTTTGCGGATAATTATGATACTCAAGAAAATTTCAATAATCAACTATAAGAATATCTTGCAAGCCAACCTCACGCTCTCTGAAAAGCTGAATTGTTTTGTCGGAAGCAATGGAGTGGGGAAGACCAATTTGCTCGATGCCGTGTACTTCATGTCTTTCTGCCACAGCAGTTTCACCAATCTCGACAGCATGGTAATCAATCACGCCCAAGACTTCTTTGTCATCGAGGGAGACTATCTTTCCGAGAACTCCACCGAAGAGCGCGTTTACGCCGGCATGAAGCGTGGCAAACATAAGCATTTCAAGCGCAATGGCAAGGATTATAAAAGACTGTCGATGCACATCGGCATGATACCGCTTGTCTTTATCTCGCCTGCCGACAACAGTCTCGTGACTGGTGGTGGTGAGGAACGACGAAAACTCCTCGACGTGGTAATCGCGCAGCTTGACAATAGCTACATCGATGCTCTGAACAGGTACAACAAGGCATTGCAACAACGCAACGCCCTCTTGAAATCCATTTCTGAGACCGACATGACCCTCATGCAGCTCCTTGAAGAGGAAATGGCGAGAAATGGTGAAATAGTATACAAGAAAAGAGACGAGCTCGTGAACGAGCTAACCCCGACTTTCCAAGAGGCGTATTCCCAAATATCCGGTGGACGCGAGAATGTGTCACTGCGCTACGTGTCTCATTGCCAACGTGGCCCATTGCTTGACGTGATTCAGCGCGACAGGTTCAGGGACAGGGCTGTGGGGTACAGTCTGCATGGCACCCACCGTGACGACCTTGAGATGCTTATCGATGGTTACCCTATACGTCGCGAAGGCAGCCAAGGACAGACGAAGACTTACGTCTTGGCGCTGAAGCTCGCGCAGTTTGCTTACCTAAAACGGAAAATGGCAGGAAAGATGCCATTGCTGCTCCTCGACGACATCTTCGACAAGCTGGACGCCAATCGCGTGGAACAGATTATCCACTTGGTGGCTGACAACGATTTCGGGCAGATTTTCATAACAGACACCAACAGGGAACACCTTGACAAGATACTTAGCCATGCCGACGTCGACTACAAGTTGTTTGACGTTAAGGACGGCGAGATAACGGAAAGGGCCAATTAACCAAACCAGGGACAAGCAATGTTTAAAAGGGACGTTAAGGCATTGGGCGATGTGCTGCGCCAGTTCATCAGAAACGAGGGGTTGGAAACGCCGCTTCTCCAGAAGCGCGTGGTGGACGCCTGGGAGAAAGTGACAGGTAGAGTGGTTGTACAATACACCGCCGAGAAATTCATAAAGAACCAAGTGCTATTCGTGAAAATAACAAATCCCGCCCTTAGGCAGGATTTGAGTATGATGCGCTCGCAACTCGTCCGCCGTCTCAACGAGTCGGCAGGCGGGTCGATTATTTCTGATGTCAGGATCTACTGATATTGCATTTTTTCAATATCAATTCTTGAACGAATGTATAGGAGCGGGTATGCGACCGACGCGGTTGACAAGCCTCTCGCTTGAGAACTTGTTTACAGGCATAATTGGCGCATGGCCTAAAAGTCCTCCCCATTCGATGGTCTCGCCCACGTGCTTTCCTATCACCGGTATTATTCGCACGGCAGTGGTCTTTTGGTTTATCATGCCTATTGCGGACTCGTCGGCGATAATGCCCGAGATAGTGGTGGCCGGCGTATCACCGGGAATCGCTATCATGTCAAGGCCGACAGAGCAAACGCAAGTCATGGCCTCAAGCTTCTCCATCGACAAGGCCCCGACATTAACAGCATCTATCATTCCCTGGTCCTCACTCACTGGTATGAAGGCTCCAGACAGGCCACCGACATAGGAGCTTGCCATGATGCCGCCTTTCTTCACTTGGTCGTTTAGAAGGGCGAGGGCGGCAGTCGTTCCAGGCGCGCCCGGCTGCTCAACGCCTATACATTTAAGAATGTCGGCTACCGAATCGCCTACAGCTGGTGTCGGTGCCAACGAGAGGTCTATTATGCCAAAAGGCACGTTGAGTCTGCGGCTGGCCTCTTGCGCCACGAATTGACCTACACGGGTTATCTTAAACGCCGTGCGCTTGATAGTCTCGCAAAGAGTCTCAAACGTGGCAGACTTGTCGTCACCGTTAGCCTTACGACATTCCGCGTCCATTTCCTCCAACGCCGCTTTCACTACGCCAGGTCCTGATACGCCCACATTAATAATGGCGTCGGCCTCGCTCACTCCATGAAACGCGCCTGCCATGAACGGGTTGTCGTCGGGGGCGTTGCAAAACACGACCAACTTAGCCGGACCGATGCAATCCTTGTCTTTGGTTTGCTCAGAGCTGTCCTTGACAATACTGCCCATCAATCGCACGGCATCCATGTTGATGCCAGTTTTCGTGGACCCCACGTTGACGCTTGAACAAACCACATCCGTGACGGCTAGAGCCTTTGGAATGGAACGAATGAGCAATTCCTCGCTCGGCGTCATTCCCTTGCTCACTATCGCGGAGAATCCGCCAAGGAAGTTGACGCCTATCTTCTTCGCGGCGTCATCAAGGGTCTTGGCTATTGCCACATAGTCGTCGGCGGTTTTGCAGCAAGCCGCACCCACCAAAGACACCGGAGTGACGCTGACGCGCTTGTGCACGATAGGAATGCCTATCTCGCGCGATATGCTCTCGCCGGTCTTTACGAGATCCTTGGCAAGGGTGGTTATCTTGTTGTATATCTTGTCGCAAGTCTCTTTCAAGTCAGAGCTCGCGCAGTCGAGCAGGCTGATACCCATCGTGATGGTTCTCACGTCAAGGTTGTCCTGCTCAACCATTCGCTTGGTTTCGAGAACTTCAGAAGCTGTAATCATAATTTATCTTTCAAGAATTACCGTTAACACGTTTCAGCCGTGTCAGATTCTATACATCTTATCGAAGATGGCTTCCAACTGTATCTTTGCTTGCACGCCCTTTTCCTTTCCAGCGTCGTCAAGTTCAGAACTAATCGCCTCGAAAGTCTTGCCACTTTGCGATATGTCGACAATCATCATCATGTTGAAGAAGCCATGAACAATGGTCTGGTTAATGTCAAGAATGTTAATGTTGCTCTCGGCAAGGTAGGAACATACATGTGCTATGATTCCAACCGTGTCTTTCCCTACAACAGTAATGATAGCTTTTGTCATCTTATTCAGTTTTGGTAATAATGTAGGCAAAGGTAACACAATTTGATTAATAATCAAAATTAATGGAAACAAAGTTAGCAATTCCATCGTTTCCATATATACAAACGCTGCTAAATTGGCACGCGGCAATGACATGTTGTCACATTTGGCAATTAGGTACATCCTTTGATAGAAAGCGGGTGTAACAAAAACACGAAAATAAAAGAAAGGAAGAAATATGACATTCGACAAATTTACAATCAAGGCGCAGGAAGCCATCCAAGAAGCAGTCAACACTGCTCAAATGGCTCACCAGCAGGCCATTGAGCCAGTACACCTCTTGCAAGGTATTTTGCAAAAAGGCCGAGACGTGACCAACTTCGTCTTTCAGAAACTTGGCGTAAACGCCATGCAGATTGAGAGTCTTGTACAGCAGGAGCTGAAACACCTGCCTCGCGTTGAAGGCGGTGGTCAGCCTTATCTCTCCAACGACTCCAACACAGTGTTGGAAAAAGCAGTGGAAGACTCTCAAATGATGGGCGACGAGTTTGTCTCCGTGGAGCCTATCATGCTCGCCCTCTTGCAGGTCAACAGCACCGTGAGCCGCATACTCAAGGATTCTGGCTGCACGGAAAAGGATATGACAAAAGCCATTGAGGAGTTGCGACAGGGGCAGAAGGTTCAAAGCCAGAGTGCCGACGACAACTACCAGGCTCTCTCGAAATATGCCCGCAACCTTGTGGACGAGGCTCGCAAGGGCAAACTCGACCCTGTGATTGGCCGTGACGAAGAGATTAGGCGCGTGCTGCAGATCCTTTCCCGTCGCACCAAGAACAACCCTATTATAATAGGTGAGCCGGGCACGGGTAAGACAGCTATCGTCGAGGGTCTCGCCGAGCGAATCGTGAGAGGTGACGTGCCTGAGAACTTGAAGAACAAACAGCTCTACTCGCTTGACATGGGCGCGCTTATAGCAGGCGCGAAATACAAGGGCGAATTTGAGGAGCGCTTGAAGAGCGTAATAAAAGAGGTGACCAACGCCAACGGCAACATCATTCTCTTCATTGACGAGATTCACACGCTTGTGGGAGCCGGTGGCGGCGAAGGTGCCATGGATGCCGCCAACATCTTGAAACCTGCCTTAGCAAGAGGCGAGCTGAGGGCCATTGGCGCCACGACGCTCAATGAGTATCAAAAATACTTTGAGAAAGACAAGGCCCTGGAGCGTAGGTTCCAAACCGTGATGGTGGACGAGCCTGACGAGGCTGACGCCATAAGCATTCTTAGAGGACTGAAGGAAAGATATGAGAACCATCACAAGGTAAGAATAACCGATGATGCCTGTATAGCCGCCGTGAAACTCTCAGAGAGATACATCTCCGACCGTTACCTCCCCGACAAGGCCATCGACCTGATGGACGAGGCTGCCGCCAAGCTGCGCATGGAACGTGACTCTGAGCCGGAAGAGCTCGACGAGATTTCGCGTAAACTCAAGCAACTTGAGATTGAGCGTGAGGCCATCAAGCGCGAGGGTGATGACGACAAGATAAAGCAGCTTGACAAGGAAATTGCCGAACTGAAAGAAAAGGAGCACTCTTACAGGGCTAAGTGGGAAGCCGAGAAAGGACTGGTGAACAAGATTCAACAGGACAAGCAAACCATTGAGAGCCTGAAGTTTGAGGCGGAGAAGGCTGAGCGTGAAGGCGACTATGCCAAAGTGGCCGAGATTCGCTATGGCAAGTTGAAAAGCTTGCAAGACGACATCAACTCCGTGCAGTTGCAGCTTCATGCCACGCAAGGTGGCGACGGACTGGTGAGAGAGGAAGTGACCGCCGACGACATAGCCGAGGTGGTGAGCCGATGGACTGGCATACCTGTCACGAGGATGATGCAGAGCGAGAGGGAGAAGCTGCTCCATCTCGAGGATGAGCTGCACAAGCGTGTGGTAGGCCAAGACGAGGCCATAAACGCCGTGGCAGACGCCGTGCGCCGCTCGCGTGCCGGACTTCAAGACCCGAAGCGACCAATAGCATCGTTCATATTCCTCGGAACCACCGGCACTGGTAAGACCGAGTTGGCAAAGGCACTTGCCGACTACCTCTTCAACGATGAGAACATGATGACGCGAATCGACATGAGCGAATACCAAGAGAAGTTCTCAGTGACAAGGCTCATTGGCGCGCCTCCGGGGTACGTAGGTTACGATGAGGGCGGACAGCTCACCGAGGCCGTGCGCCGCAAACCATACAGCGTGGTGTTGTTCGATGAGATTGAGAAAGCCCATCCTGATGTGTTCAACATACTCTTGCAGGTGCTTGACGATGGCAGGCTCACCGACAACAAGGGGCGCACGGTGAACTTCAAGAACACCATTATCATCATGACGTCGAACCTTGGCTCCCAGTACATCCAGTCGCGTTTCGCCGACCTGAACGAATATAATCGCGACTCGGTGGTCAAGGACACGCGCAACCACGTGATGGACATGCTGAAGAAGACCATACGCCCAGAGTTCCTCAACCGTATCGATGACATAATAATGTTCTTGCCATTGACGAAAGAACAAATAGGCAAGGTCGTGACATTGCAGATGAACCGTGTCGCCAAGATGCTTGAGACACAAGGCTTCACGCTGACATGGACTCCAAAGGCAATAGAATGGCTCGCCAACGTTGGCTACGACCCAGAGTTCGGCGCCCGTCCTGTGAAGCGCGCCATACAAGACTACGTGCTAAACGACCTCTCAAAGCAGATTCTTGCCGAGAAGGTCTTGCGCGACAAGCCAATAGTAGTCGACGCGGATTCCAACGGCATGAAGTTCAGCAATTAAAATGGCAATGAATGGATTGGCGTTTAGAGATAACATGTAAATAGGAAAGTCGCAAGACGTTTTATGGCGTCTTTCGACTTTTTTCTTTGTTGGAACAACGTGGGAAATGGCATGGACGGCTCAACACGCTCCTACGTGAATTGTAAAATATTATTGCCAAAATTTAACACTTGGGAACAGGGGCAAATAGAGCGGAAAAAGGGTAGCCTTTCGCCCTTTTACAACACAGTTGACAGTTTTTTGGCCAAAAAGTTTTGCCATTACAGCGTAATCGCATCGCGGTTACACCGTAACGGCGTCGCGATTTCACCGTAACGGCGTCGCGATTTCACCGTAACCGCAACGCGATTTCACCGTAACGGCAACGCCATTTTAGTGAATTGGCAATGCTTATAAACCGTTAAAAACATAACATCTTAATAATCAACAATTTATTAAAACAGCCCATAATTGCGTCTTTTCCACGCAAGCGACGGATTGGTTGAAAAGAATCGATTCTCAGACGACCATTTGTAAAATATTATTATCCGATTAAATTGTATGCATCGTGTGGCTTTGCAGGGGGACACCTGATGTCAATTCGCTCACGATGCCGCCCTGCGATATTCAGACGGAGTGCGGCCTGTGTGTGCCTTGAAAAAACGCACGAAATGCTGGGGATATTCAAAGCCAAGACTCATGCTCACCTGCGTGATGGTCAGTGAGTCATCGCTCAGCAACTGCTTGGCCTGACGGAGCAAGCGATCGTTGATGAACTCTTTTGCCGTCTTGCCAGTCTCTGTTTTCACGAGCTCACCAAAATATTTTGCCGAATAACAACACATATCCGCAAAATTGGCAACCGAGGGTAGTCCATCCCGTATGGCATTGTTGGCTATATAGCTGTCGAGAAGCGAAGAGAATTTCTTCACCACCGAATGGTTTATTTCCTCACGTGTCACGAACTGCCTATCATAGAACCGCAAGCAGTAGTTGAGCAGAAGCTCGATATTGCTCACGATCAGTTCCTTGGAGTGCTTGTCTATACCACGATGAAGCTCCAGGTTTATCATGTCGAGAACCCTACGGAAGATCTCAATCTCGTCACAAGAGAGATGCAGGGCCTCGTTTGACGTGTAGTCGAAAAACTCGTAGCGGCTGATGTTCTTGCCCAACGCGGTGCGGTTGAGCAAGTCGGGGTGAAACACCAAGGCTGTCCAGCGTGGGTAAGTGATGTTAGGCATAGGTTCCACATGGACCACCTGACCAGGTGCGAAACTCGTCACCGTCATCTCGTCAAAATCATATCGCGTGCGACCATACGACAACTTGCAGCCCTTATTCTCTTTCAAGAAAAGGGCATAGATGCCGTAATGGTCTACGGTCTCCACTATTTCACTCTTGTGCTCATAGCTTGCGACGCCCACCAGCGGATGTAGGGTCTCAAGTCCAAAACAATCGTTAAACTCCTGAACGGAGTTAATATATCTTTCCGTCATATATCATCAAGGTCATTTTATCATCAATATAGCGACATGGCCATGAGCCGGCACGCCAAGTGCCTTGTAGATACGAACCTAAGCCTCCGGACTGATTTCCTTGGTCATGTAGACCTTAGGCTGGGCATTGAGCACGAGCGTGCTGACCAATGCCACGGCAACGATAAACAATTTCTTCATGGCTTTATTATAGTTTGTTGATTATAAACTATTTTAGCAAGCTGATAATATCTTCCACTATCTGCTCGTCAAGCAACCTGTTGTCTGACAAAAGCTGGTTAACGTCGTAGCGGTCGTAAAGTCCCTTCTTGATGCCGCCCACCAACACCTTCATGCTGGAAGGTCCGTAATAAGAAGCTATCCGCTCGCCAAATCCTCCGTCCTTGGAACCGTCCTCAAGGGTGACCACCAACTGGTGGTTTGCCTTCAGCGAATCGAGCGTCTCGGCATCCACCGCATTGAGGTAACGAGGGTTGATGAGAGTGGCGTCGATGCCTTTCGTGGCAAGCAGCCTGACAACGTTCTCGCCCTTTTGGAAGAATGATCCCTCTGCTATTATCGCCACCTTCTCTCCATGATGTGCCACCTTGTATTTAGGCTCATGACCATACTCCGAGTCTACCTTTTCCGAAGTGTGGTGAACGCCATTGCTCGGCACGCGGATGGCGATGGGCTTCTTGTCTTGCGATATGGCCCAACGCAACATGGCAAAATATTCCTCGCATGTGGTCGGGGCGAGATATGTAAGCCCAGGAATGCTGCATAGCATGGGAATGTCGAAGAGGCAGATGTGCGTAATGTCGTTCATTGAGTTGACACCACCCCACATCACATTGATTACGGCGGGGTTGGAGTTTATGCAGATGTCTTGCGCTATCTGGTCGTAGGTGCGCTGAATGAAGGTGCTGTAAACAGTCCAAACCGGATGCAACCCACCTTTTGCCATGCCGGATATCATGGCCGCGGCCTGCTCCTCGGCGATGCCCATGTCGATGTGCTGCTCGCCAGCTTGCTTGCGCTTCTCTGGAGTGAAGCCCGCGGCGGTAGGCGTGCCGGCGGTCACGGCGATGAGGCTCTTGTCTTGTTTCATCTCGCGCAGCATCCAATCACTGAAAAGCTCCCCGTAGTCTTCGCAAGGAGTAACCTCAGGGATAGAGCCATCGGGGGTTCTGCGCGGACGGCTGCCATCCTCCAGGTTGAAAGGCATTCCCCAGTGCCACGCCTCCTTGTTGGCCACGGCAGGGGCATAGCCATGACCTTTCTCGGTATGAATGTGCACGACAGTAGGCTTTTCAGTACCCTTCACGCTCTTGAACACCTCTATGAGCTTCTCGATGTCGTTGCCTTCTTCCAAGTACTTGTACTCAAATCCCCAAGCCTTGAACCAGTTGTGCTCACAAGAGCCATGACTCTCGCGCAGGGCACGCAAGTTCTTATAGATTCCGCCATGATTCTCGGCGATAGACATCTCGTTGTCGTTAACCACGATGATTATTCCAGTGTCCAGTTCGGAAGCCTCGTCAAGGCCCTCAAAAGCCTCACCTCCAGACAGGGAGCCATCACCGATGATGGCGATGATGTTCTCGTGCGTCCCCTTGATGTCGCGTGCCTTTTGCAGGCCCGTGGCAAGGCTTATTGACGTGGAAGTGTGTCCCACCTCGAAGTTGTCATACTCCGGGCATTCCGTGGGAGACGAATAGCCGCTTATGGCATTCATGTCGTCCACATTGCCAAGAAATCCAGCCGCGCGCCCGGTGAGCACCTTGTGAGGGTAGCTTTGGTGGCTCACGTCGAATACGAGCTTGTCTTTAGGCGCGTCAAACACGTAGTGCAAGGCTACCGTCGCCTCCACGAACCCAAGGTTGGGCCCCACATGGCCTCCATGCTTGCTCACGCGGTTCAACACGGCTTGCCTTGTCTCGTCTGCCACTGTCTGCAACGCTTTCAAGTCCAGCTTTTTCAAGTCGGCTGGCGACTTAATCTTCTCTATGTACATCTTTATATTCTTTTTTATTTTGTCTTAGATATTCTTGTCATGCTTGTATCATGTCTTGTATCACGGTTGCAAAATTACACATATTATTATTACATCATTATACCTCAAGTTCAGATTATCTTACCACAATTGCTTTTTTTTGATTCATTGTGTGTGTTTTAGGTATCTTTGACATGACATGATGACAATGAGTAGATTATTTTTCGTAAATTTGCACCAGATGGAATAATCCTTTTCAAAGAAATTTCATGTGTGACATAAAATAGTGGAAATCTTTAAACTTAAAGGTTATGAAAGACAAATTGCTCAGCGCGGCTATTCTTGCCGTTGGAATAATCATCATGGGATTGTGCTTGAAGGCAGGCATGGACAATTTCACGGAAAAGGATAGGAAGGTCACCGTAAAGGGACTTGCGGAAAAGGAAGTGAAAGCCGACAAGGTGACATGGCCCATCGTGTCGAAAGAATTGGGCAACGACCTTCCTGAACTCTACAATCGCATAGCCGGCAAGCAACATGCAATCAAGCGTTTCCTGATCGCAAACGGCATCAGCGATAAAGAGATTACGGTGAACGCACCACAGGTGGTAGACTTGTCGGCAGACCAATACAGCGAGAATCGCCGCGAATATAGGTATAATGTCACGTTGGTCATAACTGTCACGTCAAGCCACGTGGACAGGGTGCGTGACATCATAGCGCGACAGGGAGAACTGTTGAAGCAAGGCGTGGCGATAGTCTCTGGTGATTACAATAACCAAGTGACATACAGTCTGGAATCATTCAAGGCCATGAAGCCCAAGATGATGACAGAGGCCATCGAGAACGCGGAACAAACGGCAAGACAATTCGCGAAAAACAGCAAGTCTAAGCTTAACAAGATTGTGAGCGCTGACCAAGGACAGTTCTCCATCGACAACCGAGACGCCAACACACCATGGATAAAGCGGGTTAGGGTAGTGACCACGGTGACATACTCGCTAAAAGACTGATAAAAACATCTTAACGATAATGGATGCAGACAAGATAACAGAAAAATTGGGCATCACCATGAGCCAAATGCAGCGAGCCGCTGCCGCCGCCATCATTCAAGGCTCAGGCAACGTGGAAGTGCTCAGCCCAACAGGTAGCGGAAAGACACTGGCTTATCTTCTTCCGCTTGCACAGCTCATCGACGCCAAATCAGATGAGCTCCAAGCCGTAGTGATAGTGCCAGGTAGAGAGCTGGCCATTCAATCAGCGGAAGTGTTGGCCAGCCTTAAAGCTGGCGTCAGAGGTTATGCCTGCCATGGCGGACGCTCTGCAATGGACGAACATCGCGAGTTGCGCAAGTTGATGCCACATGTGGTCTTTGCCACGCCAGGAAGGCTCAACGACCATTTGGACAAGGCCAACATTGACCCGAGTGGCGTGAGGTGGACTGTGATAGACGAATTCGACAAATGCCTGCAAATGGGATTTGCCGACGAGATGAACCATGCCATGGAACGCATGCCAAAGACAGCCCGCCGCATATTCCTATCTGCCACTAACATGGCTGACGACGGCCGGGCGAATGGAGAACTGTCGCCAGTGGGGTTCCATATCGTGGACTTTCTTGAGAACAGCGACGACTACAAGGATAGAGTAAAGATAAACATCGTGAACAGTCCCGACAAGGACAAGTTGCGCACGCTTGCCAATCTGCTCGCATGTCTTGGCGACGAGAGCACTATCGTCTTCTTGAATTATCGCGACAGCGTGGAGCGGACAGCCGACTTTCTCAGAAGCGAAGGCTTTTCATTGACAGCCTATCACGGCGGCCTTGACCAGAGCCAACGAGAAGAGGCCATATATCGTTTCGCCAACGGAAGCGCGAACATATTGATAAGCACGAATCTTGGAAGCCGTGGGCTTGACATACCCAACGTCAGGAATATCGTGCACTATCACCTGCCAGAGACGGAAGAGGACTATACGCACCGTGTGGGGCGTACGGCACGATGGGACAAGACTGGCAAAACCTATTTCATATTAAGCGAAGGCGAGACCCTTCCTGACTATGTGGATGCCACGACATGCGACTTCGAGTTCCCGGAAAACCTGCCAGCGCCAGCCAAGTCGCGCATGACGACGCTATACATTGGCAAGGGTAAAAAGGATAAGGTGTCAAAAGGCGACATCTTGGGCTTCTTGTGCAAGACTGGAGGGCTAAAAGGTGCCGAAATAGGACGCATAGACGTTTACGATTATTATGCCTACGCCGCGGTGGACAACAGGAAACTAAACTTTGTGTTGAAAAACGTGCAAGGCTGTAAAATAAAAGGAAAGCGCACGAAAGTGGAAGAAATGAAATGACAGATTGTGACTTTGGCAAAATTTGACAAATAGTGAGCTGTTAAGGCGCACAAGTGAATAAGAACGGCATATTTATTGTCCCTTTGTTTCATTTGCGCATAAAATCGGTTGTTTTTGTATAAAAAATTTGCATAGGTCAAAATAAATGATTAGGTTTGCAATCTAAAACAAAGATATCTAACCTTTTAAAATAGAAGATATGAAGAAGTACAATTTTAACGCGGGACCATCAATGCTTCCACGTGTGGTTATCGAAAACACAGCCAAGCAAATCCTTGACTTCAATGGCTCGGGTCTCTCACTCATGGAGATCAGCCATCGCGCCAAGGACTTTCAACCTGTTGTTGACGAGGCTGTAGCCTTGATAAAAGAACTCCTTGATATCCCCGAGGGCTATTCCGTCATCTTCCTCGGTGGTGGCGCAAGTCTCCAATTCATGCAGATTCCCGCCAACTTCCTCATCAAGAAAGCTGGATATGTCAATTCTGGCACGTGGGCTAAAAAAGCCATGAAGGAAGCCAAGCACTTCGGTGAGACTGTGGAAGTGGCTTCTTCAGCAACAGACAACTACACGCACCTTCCACACCATTATGAGATACCGTCCGACCTTGATTATCTTCACATAACAACCAACAACACTATCTTCGGAACTGAGATTCGCAAGGAGATAGACTCTCCCGTACCGCTCATCGCCGACATGTCTTCAGACATTATGAGCCGCCCGGTTGACGTGTCTAAGTACACAGCTATCTATGCCGGCGCACAGAAAAACCTTGCCATGGCAGGCGTTACAGTGGTCATTGTCAAAGACGGCATGCTGGGCAAGGCCCCACGCGAGTTGCCAACAATGATTGATTATCGCACGCACGTGGAGAAAGGCTCCATGTTCAACACTCCTCCTGTTGTGCCAATCTATTCATTGCTCGAGACCATGCGTTGGGTGAAAGAACAAGGTGGCGTGAAAGAGATGGATCGTCGCGCCCATGAGCGTGCAGAAGTGTTGTATGCTGAGATTGACCGCAACCGCTTGTTCCGTGGGACGGTCGACGCCCAAGACCGCTCGTTGATGAACATCTGTTTCGTGATGAACGACGAGTACAAGGACTTGGAGAAGCCGTTCCTCGACTTCGTCGTGTCTCAAGGCATGGTAGGCGTCAAGGGACACCGCTCGGTAGGTGGCTTCCGCGCAAGTTGCTACAACGCGCAGACCATGGAAGGCGTGAATGCCCTTGTAAAGTGCATGAAAGAGTTTGAGGCTAATCATTAAATCAAGAAGTGAAAGATAACAACACTATGAAGATACTTGTTGCAACAGAAAAGCCATTTGCCGCCGCGGCGGTGAACGGCATAAAGAAATCGGCTGAGGCTGAAGGCCACAAGGTGGTATTGTTGGAGAAATACACAGACAAGCAGCAACTGTTGGACGCCGTCAAGGATGCCGACGCTATGATTGTGCGTTCTGACAAAATAACCAAAGAAGTGCTTGACGCTGCCACGAGACTGAAAATCGTGGTTCGTGCCGGCGCAGGTTATGATTCCATCGACACTGCCTACGCAAAGGAAAAAGGCATAGTGGTGGAGAACACGCCAGGACAAAACTCCAACGCCGTGGCAGAACTTGTGTTCGGCTTGCTCGTATATGCCGTACGCAATTTCTTCAATGGCAAGGCTGGTTCAGAACTTAAAGGCAAGAAGCTCGGTATTCTCGCCTTTGGAAATGTAGGACGCAATGTGGCCCGTATTGCCAAAGGATTCGACATGGAGGTTTATGCTTTCGACGAGTTTGTGACTGCCGACAAGATTGAGGCTCAAGGTGTTCATGCCGCAAAAGACCGGGACGACTTGTTCAAGACTTGCGACATCGTGTCGTTGCACATACCCGCAACCGATGAGACACGTAAGAGCATCAACTATGATGTCGTTTCCAAAATGGAAAAAGGAGGCATTCTCATCAATACGGCACGCAAAGAGGTTATCGACGAAGACGGCTTGTTAAAACTCTTGGCAGAGCGTGATGACTTGAAATACATTACTGACATCATGCCAGAGAAAGACGAGGAGTTCCGCAATTTCACCGGACGCTACTTCTCTACGCCGAAAAAGATGGGTGCTCAGACTGCTGAGGCTAACATCAACGCCGGCATTGCGGCTGCCAACCAAATCAACGCGTTCTTCAAGGACGGTTGCACAAAGTTTCAAGTGAATAAGTAATTACCAATTCTCTAATTACTAATTTATTATGGCAATAGTAAAACCCTTTCGCGGCATTCGCCCACCAAAGAATCTTGTTGAGAAGATAGAAAGCTATCCCTACGATGTGCTATCCTCTGAAGAAGCTCGCAAATCGGCAGGTGACAACGAAATGAGTTTCTACCATGTCAACATGCCGGAAATCAACTTCCCGGATGATGTCGTAGCCGAAGATCCAAGGGTTTACGAGGAGGCGCGGAAACAATTCAAGTCGTTTCTCGACAAGGGCTGGCTCAAGCAAGACAGCGATGAATACTATTATCTCTATGCACAGTCGCTCTCGCCAGACAAGACACAATATGGATTGGTGGTGGCAGCGTCTGCCTCCGATTATCATAAAGGAGTCATCAAGCGGCATGAGCTGACTCGCCGTGAGAAAGAAGATGACCGAATGAGGCATGTGCTGGCAACTGATGCCAATGTCGGCCCCGCGTTTTTCGCCTATCCCGACAATGATACGTTAAACTCCATTATCTCTCGCTATGCGCACACGGAGCCTGAATACGACTTCGTGGCGCCAGAAGATGGCTTCCGACATCGTTTTTGGGTTATCAACAACTCGGAGGACATCGCCACCATTACGCAAGAGTTTGCGAAGATGCCTGCGCTGTATATTGCAGACGGGCATCACCGCTCTGCGGCAGCCGTGCGCGTAGCCGACGAGAAGGCAAAGGCAAATCCGCAAAACACAGGAAAGGAAGAATACAACTTCTTCATGGCCGTATGCTTCCCGGCGAGCGAATTGACGATACTTGACTACAACCGTGTGGTCAAAGACCTTAATGGCATGTCGACAGAGGATTTCCTTAAAGCTTTGGAGAAAGATTTTGTCGTAACGCAAGTAGGCACAGACGAATACCGTCCACGTCATCGCCACGAGTTCTCACTATATGTTGATGGCAGTTGGTATAGCTTGACCGCTCGGCCAGGAACATACGATGACAATGACCCCATTGGCAGTCTTGACGTTGACATATCAAGTCGGCTTATTCTCGATAAACTCATGGGCATAAAAGACCTGAGGTCTGACAAACGAGTTGACTTTGTCGGTGGATTGCGTGGTTTGAAGGAACTGAAGAATCGCGTTGACAGCGGAGAAATGCGCTGGGCTCTCGCGCTTTATCCAGTTTCGATGGAAGAAATCATGAAAATTGCCGACAGCGGGAACATAATGCCTCCAAAAGCCACCTGGTTTGAGCCAAAATTAAGGTCCGGGCTCGTGATTCATAAATTGTCATGACTTAAAAAGCTTGATGGAAGATTCATATCAGACAATAAGCTCTAAACAAATAGGCGAGGGATACTACACTGAAAAGCGTAGCAAGTTCCTCGCCTTTGCCCATCATGTAGAAACTGTGGATGAGGCAATGGAAATAGTTGCAGGATATCACAAAAAGTATTATGACGCACGCCATTGCTGCTATGCTTATATGCTTGGCAGTGAGCATGATGAGTTTCGTGCCAACGACGATGGCGAGCCGTCATCTACTGCGGGCAAGCCAATACTTGGGCAGATAAACAGTCACGACCTGACCAATATCCTTGTTTGTGTTGTTAGATATTATGGCGGAGTGAACCTTGGCACTGGTGGCCTTATTGTTGCGTATCGCACGGCTGCCGCTGACGCAATAGAACATGCAGTGATAGAGGAACGATTGGTTGAAGAAACCGTCACTTACCAGTTTACATATCCAATGATGAATGGAGTGATGCGGATAGTGAAAGACATGCAGCCACGCATTGTAAGTCAAAGTTTTGATAATGATTGCACTATCGTGCTTGCCATAAGAAAGAGTAAGGCTTCCGAACTCAAGACAAGATTGGAACATCTTGCATTTGACATGTAGCCTGCTCATTTGTTTATTACCAATTAATATTATGGATACATTATTATTTTCCTTTGCCCCTGAAACCATGTGGGCACAAGTGTTGCTTTTAATATTCGGCATCGTTGTCGTACTGAAAAGTGCCGATTGGCTGACAAACGGCGCCGTAGGTTTGGCGACCAAGCTTGGAATATCGCAAATAGTCATAGGCCTTACCATTGTAGCCATAGGCACGTCAATGCCAGAGTTTTTTGTTTCCATTGTATCTGCCATTAAAGGGACTCCAGACCTTGCAGTAGGAAATATTGTCGGCAGCAACATTTTCAATGTGTTGCTAATCGTTGGCGTAGCGGCTGCCGTGGCTCCTATAGCCATTCAACGAGCCACAGTAAGGAGGGACATACCGATAGCGATTGTTGCTTCTATCATGCTGACTTTCATGATGCTTGACGATAACATATCACGAATTGACGCATTGATACTTTTTGCGGCATTTATAGCTTTTATATGGATTACACTACGTAATTCAAAAAATGACGCTAATGAAAAAGACGCTTCAACCGAAAAGGTCATACCGACTTGGAAGTCAGTGCTATTCATCATCTTCGGTCTTGTGGGCCTTGTGTTGGGTTCGAATATATTTGTCGACAATGCTTCTTCGTTGGCGCACGGCTGGGGTATAAGCGATGCCGTAATAGGACTGACAATTGTGGCTGGTGGCACCTCGCTCCCTGAACTTGCCACAAGCGCGGTTGCCGCAAGAAAAGGCGACAGCGGCATTGCCATTGGCAACGTATTGGGTTCCAATGTATTCAACATATTGATGATTCTCGGATTGACAGGCATTATATCCCCAATGCACATTCAAAATATCACCTACATCGACATGGCTGTCATGGTAATTTCCATGGCATTGTTCTGGCTGTTTTCCTTTACGAAACTCCGCGTTGAACGTTGGGAGGGATGCGTACTGATTGCTTGTTTCTTAGGATACATAACGTGGCTTGTGAGCAATGTATAGCCAAGATAGCCAATAGCCAAATAAAAGGGAGATAATCAATGAACCATCAAGGAAGCGTATAACTTCTCATATAGCTGAGCCACCTTGACATAATCATGGTGTCGAGAAATATACTCAACGCTCTGTCGCTTAAGTGCTGGCAAGTTTTCCGGATGAAGAACCAAATGCTCCAACTGTGAATAAACACTTGCATAAGAAGGCTCTACATTGACTATTGGTCTAAGCTCATTCTCGTTCAATATGCTATAGTTCTCAGGCTCACCGCCACCAACGACTATTATACCCCAGCTCATGGCTTCCAACGCGTTCATCGCTGGGGTATAGCTATAAAGTTGGTCAAGGAGCACATCTGCATGGCGCAATGTCTTAACGTATTCATTAAAAGGCAAGCTCTCCGCAACGATAAGTTTTACCTTATCGGGGTATTTTGCCGCTATTGCTTGCGCGGCTTCTAACATGATGTCCGTGCCCTTATACTTGTTACGTTGCTTGTTTATGCCTATGAAAAGACTTATTGGAGACAGATGTGACTCATCTGCACATGGTTGTTTCTGCTGTATAGGGAAAGGAATAAACGTTGTCTTGTTTGGAAATACAGGATGGTAAATCGCCCAATATTCATACAACCCCGCAACAATGGCATCACAATCTTCTGCTATCAGCTTATTCAATGTTTCCTTGTCCGTGCCTGTCCAATCGTTTACATAAAGCGTGGCCTCTGAATCATCACGCAATCTATCTTCAATATTAAAATCGCTGTATCTCAGCGGTTTACGCGTTATGTTCTCATGCACCCAATAATAATCCATTCCAAATGCGCCCAAAACGATCTTGCCATTGTGCTTTCTTAAGTAATGGTAGAGTGGGGCTATCCTTTTCGCCTCCAACTCAAAACACATCGGATTGATTAGCTGCACGATATCGTAGCCTCTCAATTTAGGCAGAATGGAAATGATTTTCAGAAGAAGCCTGCATCCGCAGAACTTCCCTTTCCCTCGGCTCACATCAATATCACGTGGATAATTTTTCCAAAAGTCGCCATTGCTTACCACGGTAACCGTGTGCCCTAAATGGCGAAGCCCTTTGGCAAGTGTCGCATGCACATTGCTATATTCTCCAATCAATAATATTTTCATACCCAAGCCTCAATAATGCATTGTTGTCATAAATGCATCGTTATCAAACTCTTTACGCTATTATAAAGCCGCAAGAAGGATAAGTTGGCCAGCTTTATTCTGAATCAGATATCTGAAAATGACGTATTCTGGAGTGTATTTGTTGTCTGGCAAAGGGTAGAGGTCATGTTTCTTTAAAAGCTCTATGGCATGGTTTAATTGCTTGCGACTCTTGGTCATCCTTATGACATTGACAAGAAAATCCATTGAGAGTTGTGCCACACGCCTTTCCATTGACTTTGCACGCACACCATCACACCCATCGGCTATGTCTTTCAAATGTAATATCACCTTGAAAATATCAGCCAACCGCTTGTTTTGCGCCTCTTTGTTGTCAGCGTGAGTTATCGAATCCTTGCGTTGCCTGTAGAAATATGCCTTGGCGGGTGTACAATATATGCTGTGCATGTTCAACACAAGCTGAGGTGTAAACTCCTCGTCCTCATGCACAATGTCCGGCGTAAACCTCAACTTGCCAAGCCGACTTCTGCGAAAGATGTATCCCCATGCAGAGGCCCGCAAGTTGTTGTTGGCCATATATTCCTCACCAGTGATTGGACCTGTATAGCTTGACTCTGTTGGCTGATTCATTGATGAGGCTGAATAAAACATCACCATGTCAACTGGTTCTTGGTAGCGTATAATATCAAGACAGTGTTCGTATGGCGCATTAATGAGGCAGTCGTCGCCGTCAACAAATTGCACGAATTTTCCAGTAGCCATTTTCAAGCCAACGTTTCTTGCTACAGACAGGCCTTTGTTTGGCTGTCTGACGAGAATGATATCGCTGGCGATTTCAGTCAATTCATTTATAGGACAGAAATCGGATCCGTCATCTATAAGGATTATTTCCCGCTCTTGTTGCGACAAAGAAAGCGCCACTATGCTTTTAACGCATTCGTGCAATAATACCACGGGCAGGTTATAAGTTGTTATGATGAAAGAAACTAATGGGTTACCCAAGTCGTTCATGTTTGTTTTAATATATGTGTCCGTGCGCTCTATTTATCATAACGGCGCTAATATGTTTTACTTTCCAAGGAACAGTTTTATTCGTTGTTCCTCTGAAAGATGGCAAATCAACAGTTGGTTGTTTTGCTCAGCCACGATATAATTAGACAATCCCTCAACAATCACTTGCTTTTCTTGCGTGGTATGGATAATGCATCCATTAGAATCGTAAAGGCTTATGTTTTGACCAATGCACACGTTGCCATTCACGTCACGCTTGCTTTGCATTAGCAGCGATCCCCATGTACCGAGATCGCTCCAACCGAAGTTGGCCGGGAACACGAATTTTTCTTCCGCTTTCTCCATCACGGCATAGTCTATGGATATGTTCTCGCAGTTTGGATAACATTCGTCTACGGTTTCTTGTTCCTTTTCCGTACCGAAAACATCTTGAATCCGCTCAAAGATATTATTTATTCTCGGAGCGTAGACCCTTAGCGCATTGACAATTGTCTCTATATTCCAAATGAAAATTCCCGCATTCCAAAAATAATTGCTTTTCGCCAAATATTGCACGGCCTTTTCAGCGTTTGGCTTCTCATGGAAAGCGTCAACACGATATATCTCCTTGTTTCTCAGCGTGTTTGAAGATAAATCGGCTTCAATGTAGCCATAACCTGTCTCCGGGCGGGTTGCTTTCATTCCAAGAGTGACAATAGCGTCAGATTCCTTAGTGAAATTAAGGCTTTCGGTGATAACACGCCGAAACTCTGACGTATCTATTACCACATGGTCACTTGGGGAAACAACGATATTGGCACGAGAATCTTGCATTTTTATCCGCCAGCTCACATAAGCTATGCATGGCGCGGTGTTTCTCCTGCATGGCTCAAGAAGTATGTTGCCATGTTTTATCATTGGCAATTGCTCTTCTACGAGGCGGGAGTATTTCTTGTTTGTCACAATCCACACGTTCTCATCGGGGCAAATACCCTTAAAACGGTCATACGTCATTTGTATCAACGTGCGACCTGTCCCTAAAACGTCGATGAACTGTTTTGGGGTATCCTCGGTGCTCATAGGCCAAAAGCGGCTCCCTACTCCACCAGCCATTATCACCAAATGGTTGTGATTCTTTGCCATTTCTTCAGTATATTTAATGGTGCAAAAATAGCAAATTATTATTGTAAATACAAATATTTTCGGGCCAAAAAGAATAATTCCTCAGAGTTTATTCATAATTTTGCATTTGCTCATCACCTTATATTATTAATACTCAACAAATACTTAACATTATATTACATGCAAGAAAAAGACAAAGAGAAAGACATCGTACAACTTCCAGACAACGCATTCCGCGAACTGGAAGCTGGCGAAGAGTACAAGCCTGTCATGGATTCGGAAAAGGTTTATCCCGAGGTCAACACGTGGTCGGTGGCTTGGGGAATAATAATGGCAATGCTTTTCTCAGCCGCGGCAGCCTATTTGGGATTGAAAGTAGGCCAAGTGTTCGAGGCGGCCATTCCTATCGCCATCATCGCCGTTGGCGTGAGCACGGCGGCCAAGCGCAACAAGGCGTTGGGCGAGAACGTTATCATCCAGAGCATAGGAGCTTGCTCGGGAGCGGTAGTGGCAGGAGCCATCTTCACGTTGCCGGCCATATATATCCTCCAAGCCAAGTACCCGGAGATGACATCTTCTTTCATGAAAATGTTTTTCGCATCTGCCTTAGGTGGCGTGCTCGGCATTCTCTTCCTCATACCCTTCCGCAAATACTTTGTCAGCGACATGCATGGCAAGTATCCTTTCCCTGAGGCTACCGCTACGACGCAAGTGCTCGTGTCGGGCGAGAAAGGTGGCGACCAGGCAAAGCCCCTGCTCATCGCTGGCATCGTAGGCGGTCTCTACGATTTCATTGTCTCCACCTTTGGCTGGTGGAACGAGAACTTTACCTCACGCGTCATAGGACTTGGCCAAGACCTTGCCGACAAGGCGAAATTGGTATTCAAGGTCAACACCGGCGCTGCCGTCCTCGGTCTTGGCTATATCGTTGGCCTGAAATACGCGCTCTACATCACCTTTGGCTCTCTTGCCGTGTGGTGGCTTATAGTGCCGGGCATGTCTGTCATATTCCACGACCAAGTGCTCAACATGTGGGATCCTTCCATCACCGCTACGGTTGGAGCCATGAGCCCGGAGGAGATTTTCAAGGCTTACGCGCGCTCCATTGGCATAGGTGGCATTGCCATGGCTGGAGTAATCGGAATAATAAAGAGTTGGGGTATCATCAAGAGTGCCGTGGGCTTGGCTTCCAAGGAGCTGAAGGGCAAGAACGACGGTGTGGTAAACATAAAGCGAACCCAACGTGACATTCCGTTCAAGATTATCGCGATAGGTTCACTTGTCACATTGCTCATCACGTTTTTATTCTTTTGGCTTGGTGTCATGGATGGCAACATCCTGTTTGCCATTGTCGGCATATGTCTTGTCACGATCATCGCTTTCCTGTTCACTACCGTCGCAGCCAACGCTATAGCCATAGTGGGCAGCAATCCTGTATCTGGCATGACGCTCATGACGCTTATCCTTGCCTCCGTGGTCATGGTGGCCGTTGGCCTGAAAGGTCCTTCCGGCATGCTTGCCGCCTTAATCATGGGTGGCGTGGTGTGCACGGCATTGTCGATGGCCGGCAGTTTCATTACCGACTTGAAGATTGGCTATTGGCTTGGCACCACACCGGCAAAACAAGAGACGTGGAAATTTCTTGGAACCATCGTCAGTGCAGCTACCGTGGTGGGAGTAATGATTGTCTTGAACAAGACCTACGGTTTCGCGAGCGGACAGCTTGCGGCGCCACAGGCCAATGCCATGGCTGCCGTGATAGACCCATTGATGAACGGTGTTGGCGCGCCATGGATTCTGTACGGCATCGGTGCCGTTATTGCCATTGTCCTTGACCGCTGCCACATTCCTGCCCTTGCCTTCGCCCTCGGCATGTTCATCCCTCTTGAGCTCAACGTGCCACTTGTAGTTGGTGGCGCTATCAACTGGTTTGTCACCACTCGCTCCGAAGATGCCGAGGTAAACAAGGCACGTGGCGAGAAAGGCACGCTCATTGCCAGTGGCTTCATAGCAGGCGGAGCGTTGATGGGCGTCGTTTCGGCCCTTCTAAAGTTTGGCGGCATTGAGCTTTCGGTCGCTGACCAATGGTGGAGCAACCCAATGTCTGAGATGACCTCCCTCCTCGCCTATGTCTGCCTAATCTGCTATTTCATCAAGGCTACAAGGGTGAAAAAATGATGATTGCCGCGCGATAATACTTTTCGAGCAATAAAGATCAACGGCTGGATTCCCACACAAGGAATCCAGCCGTTTTCGGATGGCAGGAGGAGATGGAATAATATTTTACAAATGGTCGTCTGAGAATCTATTTTTTTCAACTAAGGTGTCGCTTGGCTGGAAATGACGCAATCATGAGGCGTTTTGATAAAAATCTGATTACTAAGCAGTTACTATTTTTGCAGTTTCCTGACATTGCCGACGCTATGATTTTGCGTTGCCGTTACGGTGCAATCGCGACGCCGTTACGGTGTAATCGCGTCGCCGTTACGGTGAAATGGCATCACCGTTACGGTGCAATCGCGACGCGATTACAGTGTAACGACAAAAATTTTTGGCCAATAACCGACCGACGGCATTTTCAAAGGGCTAAAGGCTACCCTTTTTCCGCTCTATTTGACCCTGTTTCCAAGTGTTAAATTTCGACAATAATATTTTACAATTCAACGCATTGACGCCACAAGGTGCTATTCTCTCACCCTTGCTTTCAAGAAGTCGTAAAGGTTGTCATTAGGCTGAAGCTTGAGCTTGCGCCGTATATTGGCACGATGGGTATTGACGTTGGATTCTGTTTTGTTGAGCATGGTGCATATCGCGCCCAACTTGTGGCCGCGCAGAATCATCCTCGCGATGTCGCGTTCCGAGGCGGTAAGTTGTGGGAACGCCTTCTCTATGCGCTTTTCTGTTGAACTTTCGGCGTCAAGGTATTTCTTCACATTGTCTATAATGTATTTCTGTGTCTTCTCGTTGAATTGAGCCAGGATGAGCCGCGTCTCGTTCTCGTCGTATTCTTGCTTGGCCAGCTTCATGAAGAGCTTTAGTTGCTCTTTGTTGAGCCGCAACAGATGCATCAGTTCCTCTTCCTCGTTCTTTATCGTGGTGTTCTCATCCTGCAGATGCTTGGAGTTTCGTGTGATGTGCAGTCCGAGAATGCCGATATATATGAATATCAAAGTCATCATCGCGACATATTGCAAAGAGTCTTTGTTGTTTGTGAGAATCATGCACGCGAAGAATGTCGTTATCGAAACAACCACGTTTACCATGGTTGTTACCGTTTGGTATGTGGCTATCGAAAACATGATGTTTGCCGTAAGTATGAGCATGTTTACAAGTATCACCATATTGGTGTGAGGCACGGATGGCATCAACGCGCAATATATGGTGTCGGTGGATATGAACAGCAGTGTCGTCAGCGATAGCAGAGACACCGTTTGCAGGATGTTAGTCTTTCTCAGCAGATAGCATGCTGTGGAAGTAAATATCAGCAAGAGCATTATGCTGTTGGAGTATTTATAGAAAGCGCTGAACGACCCGGAAAGTTCAAGCAGGTCGGCAAGTATCCCCACTGTTATTAGCGACACATACCATGTCGCCAAACCTTGACGGCGCCTGTCGAGGAAGGCCTTCTCCTCCGGGAATTGCCGCTTTATGAATAAGCTAATAGACTTTCTCTCAAGCTTGAATCTAATGTTTACCATCTTCATAGCCAGTATTGTTTTTTTTATCGTTGCAAATATATATAAAAAAGACGTTCTTGCCCGTTTTTAAGGAATAAAAAACAGCTGGAAACGGCATTTTGATTATATTTGAGGGTGTCGCAGTTTGCGCTGTCTTTCTTTATCAGCTAATTTTGCCACCGTAACAAACTGGTGCGACACAGTTGCAATGTATATAGACATTAACCGCTAATTTGAATTATGAATATGAAAAAAGTTATTGGATTGTTTTTTCTTTCCCTCATCGGGGTGGTAGCGTTCGTGGCATGCGGCGACGATGCCGCTGACATCAACACGTGTAAATATGCCAACGTGCCCGCGTCGCTCATAAGCGACCCGGCAAAACTAAAGATGCTCCACTCTATACAGGACTTGGACGACGGACGCTTTTTTTACCTCGACTATACCGCCGACTATAAGCTCGACATCGTGTCTGAAGCCAATATTACGACAAACGACGGACTCGTGGGCTTCGTGCTGAAATATCTGTGTGACGCGTCAGCGCCACAGGCCAACGCGAAATTAAACTACGACGCCGGATGCAGCGCCTTTGCCGCCACCACCCCCGATGGCTCACGAGTCATGGGGCGCAACTTCGACTATTCTCACGGCAACGAGCCCATAGCCGCGGCCCTTGTGCGCACGGCACCCGCGGGTAAGCTAAAGTCAATCTGCCTTGTAGACGGCTATTGGATAGGCTATCGCCAGAACCTCTACCACTGTTTCAGCCCAGACGTGGAAGAGTTCAACAAGAAAAAGGTGCAAGACCTCTCCTATGTCATGGGGTTCCCATATCTGCTGATGGACGGCATGAACGAGGCAGGGTTTGCCATCTGCGTGCTTCATCTCGACGGCAAGCCCACACAGCAAACCAATGCGCACACCAAACTCACCACCACTGTGCTCATGCGCTATCTGCTCGACAACGCACATTCCGTGGACGAGGCGATAACGATGGTGAAGCAGCTCGACCTGCATGTGCCCGACGGCAACGGTAACTATCACTTCTTTGTGGCTGACGCAACGGGCAGGCATGCCGTGCTCGAATATGTGTGGGACGCGGAGCACCGCGATGCCCGCTTTATCGACGACGAGATATACGACGGCAACGGAAAGATTGCCGGCTTCAGCTATCCTGACGTGAAGCCTAACACTCTCGACGTGATGACCGACAGGCATTGCGTGAGCAACTTCTATCTCTCGCCCACGATGGATTGTTCTGCCAAAGGTGCCATAAGGTCGCAACACGGAAAGACACGATACGATATAATGGATTTCGTGCTCACTCAAAACAATGATTGCCTGACAGAGGCTCGGGCGATGAACCTGCTCAACGACGTGAGCCAGGCAGAAAGCCCTACTGACGTGACAAGCCACACGCAGTGGTCGGTGGTCTATAATCTTAGTGAGCGCAAGGCCACGGTGTGCGTGAACAGGAATTACGACAAACCATTCACGTTTTATGTAAAGTAAGTAATATTGATAGATTAGAGAAGGTGGTGAGCCTTTCACCACCTTCTATTAATAAACGCAGGAAAACGCAAGATTTAATAAAGCAGGTCGAGGATAAACCGCTTTATGTCGGTCTGCTTCATGGCGGCCTTCTCCTCGTGCTTTACGCCTGCCCCGAAAGCCACAAGCGCGGTATGGTCAGCTCCGCAGGAGTAGCCATGCGTGCCGCCTGTGCATGGCTGTATCACCTCGCCGTCGCGCTTGTTTGTAATGTCCACGCCTGGTATGGGTTCTATCGCCAACGCCACTTTAGGGTCACAACCAAGCATGGCGAGCTCTTCGCGGTTTATGACGCGGAACAGGCTTTTCACGCTGTCGGGCAAGAGGGCAAGCAGCTTCTCTACGCGTCTCAGCGTCTTCGTGTCGTTTTGCCTCTTCAGGTAGAGAAACGACATGGCTCCAGCTCCGTGGAAACACGCCTTCCAGTCGGTCCCGTATTGCTTGCCCAGCAGTCCGGCTTTCACGAGCAGCGTGTTTGGCGCCACCTGCCTGTCCACGTCTACGAAGCCATGGTCGCCTGTCACTATGACCAGCGTGCTGTCGAGCATGGCATGGTCGCGCAGGTTGTCGAGTATCACGCCCACTGCCGCGTCGGCCGATTCTATGGTTCGGCGCGTCCTCGCCGATTGGGTACCGGTTTGGTGTTGCGCGTAGTCGGTGGTGATGAGGTGGATTGTCATGAGCGTGGGCTTGTAATGGTTCATTATGTAGTTTGCCATGTAAGCCTCCTTGACGTCGCGGTTGATGGAACCAGCCGTGAAGTTTTCCATGTCTAACCTTCCTGTGGCGTGCAGCTCAAGAGTGTCGAGCAGGCCAGCTGGCGAGCAATTGGCCCTCAAGAAGGCCATTTGGTCGGCATTGGGCTTTATCGACCAGTATTCTGGCACGTTATATTTGATGTGTCTTGAGCCGGTGGACACGGGCCAGAAGAGCGAGGCCACGGTTCCGCCTTTCTCGGTTACGGCTTGCCAAAGGGTTTCCGCCTTAATAGAGTCGGCATACCAATAGCTTATGGTGCGCGGCTGGTTGCCCATGAACGGCGCGTTGTAGAAGATGTTGTGTCGCAAAGGCAGCGCGCCGGTGATGATGGTGGTGTGTGACGGGTATGTGGCCGCGGGCGTCACGCCCTTTATCGAGTCCACAAACAATCCGCCAGCTCTCATCTGCTTCAGGTTCTCAGAGGCTATGGTTGGGTTGGTGATCATCTCACCACGCATCCCGTCGATGGTGATGAGAATAACGTGTGCGGGCTTTGCCTGTTGTGCCATTGACAGGCCTGGAAGCGCGAGCACGAGTTGGACGCAAAGGGGCTTAATTGAAGAAAGGTGCCACATATTCTGAATTCTTGTTTTCCACTATTACTTTGTTCATGTCGTATTTCATGACTACGGTCATGTTTTGTTTATCCATCGTGAAGGCGTCCATGTCCTGGTTCAATGGTATGAACGACGGTATTTGCGCGTTGATGTAATCACCGGCTTGCGCATTGGCGGCCTCCACCTCGCACAAAGGCAGCCTTATCCCGAGGTCGGCGGCTCTCCTGCCCTCTCCGAAGAATATCTCCTGCCGCATGAGATAGAGAAGCTTTAGCAAGTCGTCTTGAGTGTCGCACTGGGCTATCATCTTCTCGCTAACCGATGTCCCGGAAACATAAGGTATGTCCACCAAGTGAGGCTTCTTCCTATCGAGCACCAGGCCAGCGCGCAGGCTGTCGTTGGCCGAAGCCGCCACCCTGTAGCCGGAAGAGTCGGGATATTCCTTAAAGCCTCCCATGCCTCTTTGCTCGACTTGGTCGTTCACTCCCTTCATCACCGGTCTCGACTTTACCAAGCCCAGCAGTTGGCACATGGTTTGCTTGGCTTTGCCCAGGTCATTGTCCGCAATCTCAGCCTCGGCTATTATCATGTATGGTTCCTCGGCCTTGGCTATGCAGATCGGGCGTTGCTCGAGTTGGTCTGTGGTCTGGAAATATTTTGGGTCAAGGAAATCGAGCCGTGGCAGCGGCTGGTACGACGTGCCGTATGGCATTCCATAGATGAATCCCTGGAAACTGTTTTCCACGCCGTTTTTCCCGTCGAATGTCACTTGCCTAACAAAGTCGGCCGACAGTTTTAACGCGCTGTTCGAGAAAGCCACGGCTTGTTGCTTGTCGCCAAGTTTGTAGTAAGCCCTTGCCAGCAGGGTGTTGATAAACGCCTTGTCGCTGTCGGTCTCCGCCAATTTAAGGCAGAGGTTGAATGTGTCTATCGCCTTGTTGAGATTGTGCTTCCAGTCTTTCACCTCTCCGCCGTTCTCTTCAGGCAGGCCAACGAAATATTCACCGGCAAGCAGGTATGAGTAACCCTCTATGTATCTGAGGTTCAGCTCCTGGTCTGAGGTCATGCCTTGGTCGGCCTTAGATATGTTGTTGAGACCGTTGAGCGCCATTTCCCTGATTGTGCCGATGCCTCGTTGCAGGTTAGTCACGTCGGGGTCGGTATACAGCAACGTAGGGAAATCGAACACCTTGCTACCCTGGGTTGAATTGTTGAAATAGTTGTCGGACAATATTTCGGTGAACTCCGCAAATTCGCCAATCGTTGTGGCGAACGTGCTGTTGGTGCCGTTTATCCACGTCTTCAGGGCGTTTGAGGAATTCTTGAACGTGTCTTCATCCACATTGGGGTTCACTATGCCGCTTGGCTCCAGCAAGTCGCAGGCCGACAGCGACAACGTGGTAATGGCACAGAAAGCCATGTTCCTTATCAGATTATGTGTGTTCATGTATTTGTTTCGTAAATGTCTTTTTCTGTTCATTCTTTTTTTATCACGCTGTCAGAAAGTCACGGTCACGGAGCCTATGAAGCTTCGTGGTGTGGAGTAGGACGAGTAATTGAGACCTCCCACGGCCACAGCCCCCTGCGTGTGTGTCCCGGAAATGGTGGCTTCCGGGTCCACTGACGAGGCCGTGATGGCGAATGGGTTGTAGACGTTGAATCCTACGGTCATCGTCTTGATCAACTGCTTGAAGCTCCAATCATAGCTCACGCCTATGTTCCTTATCTTCAGGAAGTCGGATTTCTCCACGAAGAAGTTGGTAAAATTGAGCCACTCCTTGGCTTGCGCTTTTCCCTCAAGTGCCTTGTCGGGTATGGCAGGGTCTTTCAGTCCCTTCGCGAACCTGAACTGCCTGTCAAACGAGTGGACATAGGCTCCGGTCTGCCAGTCGCCGCTGATGAAAAACGCCAGTCGTCGCCAGCTGCCGTTGACAGAGAAGTTGCCATATTTAGTGGGCAACGTAGTGCCAAGGTCTTGCAAGTTGAGCACATCTTTCAGTGAGCCATCGTCATTGAGCTCAGCCTTTGAACCGCGCAGGAATCCAACTGGTTTTCCTTTTGCCACGACTGTTTGTATGGTGCGCGACGAGAAGCCTCCTATTGCGAACGGCACGGCTGTGCCTATGTCGAGCACCTTGTTCTTATTGGTGTTTAGCGACGCGTTGACGCGCAGCTTCCAGTCTTTCGTGTTTAATACCTGCACGCCGAGCGACAGCTCCACGCCTTTGTTTTCTATCTTGCCAACGTTGGCAAGGTAGTTGGAAGCCTGTCCGGATGATGGGAGGGATGGAACGTAGAACAGCGCGTCCTTCGTCAGGGCATAATAATATGTGATGCCAATGTTCAGCACATTGTTGAACAGGGTTGAGTTGAGTCCAACCTCGTAACTGTGTTTCTTCTCTGGCGCGAGATTCGGATTGCCGTATTTTCCGAAATACGCGGCTTGCTGGTCGTTGTATGACCCAAGGTCCACGGTGCGCTGGTATTCGAATGCCGGTGGGTAACTGCCCGCCACGCCATAGTTTGCCATAAGGCGAAGGTTGTTCAATATGCCGCTTTGCGTCAGTGGCTTCATGAAAGGCTCATCGCTCATGACGTAAGACAGGCCAACTTTTGGATAGCATTGCCATCCCACGTTGTCGCCGAAAGCCGTGTTGTAGTCGGAGCGGAGACCCAGGTCAATGTAGTAGCGATCGCATATACCTATGTTTTCCTGTACAAAGGCTCCGTAATTGTAAAGATAGCTTAGCCACTCGTTGGCAGTCAGCGTTCCAGCACCGGCTATGATTTGCGCCCCGTCGCGCACGTTGCTGCCATTGTAGACAGACTGGTGGTCGTTGGTGCTGAAAAACTGGAACCCTGCTGTCGTGATAGAGCTTAGCCAATCTTTGTACCTAAGCTTGTATTGAGCGTTGATGTCGGCTGTCAGTCCAAAGTATTTCCTGTCGAAATTGCTTATGCTCCCGGCGTTTGAGGTGCCTTCCGGCTTTTGCTGTATGTGTATCAGGAATTCGTTTGTCGTGATAAGCTTGTTGCTGCTCACACGATAGTCCACACCCAAGGTGGCTTTCATGGTGAAGTCGCGTATGGGTTTGAACTCAAGGCTTTGTGAGGTTTGGAAACGCTTTATCGACTCCTTGTTGTTTTGCAGGGCCTCGGCCTTGCTCACGAACTCCTTCATCTTGCCAAAGGTGTAATCGTCGAGTGCGTCAATGTCTGCGCCATAGTTTTTCTCAACGCCATCCTGGCCGACATATTTGAAGTTGGCGCAGGCGGAGCCCTCGGCAAACCACAGTCCGGTGTACCAGCCTTCGTTGCCGTTGCGCCTGCGGTTGTAATCCTCAACCACAAAGCCAAATGAGTTTTGGTATTCAAGCATCCTGTTGAACTTGACGTGCGACCCGAACCGCATGTCATATTTGCGATCCTTGTTGCCATCGTGTATCAGCGTGCCGGTGTTCTCGCTCATGCTTGCCCCAAAGCTGTAGCCATACTTGTCGGTTCCTCCGTCAAACCCGAAACGGTATTTCTGCTGCAAGCCGGTTTGGTGGAGCAGCTCCTTGGTCCGCTTGAAGTGGTAAAACTGGCTTGATGCCACGTCAGCACCGAGATCAGCTCCCGCATAGAACGAAATCTTGTTGTTAGAGCCTTTTTTAGTGAAAATCTGTATCACTCCGTTGGCGGCGTCAGAGCCGTAGACCGTGGTAGCCGCGCCACCTGTAACATATTCTATATGGTCTATGTTCTCCATGGGTATGTCGCTGATGGAGCCATACGTGGCAGTCTGGCCATTCAAGCTATTTAGAGAAGTGCCCGTATAGTTGTTTAGAGATGACACGGAGTTCATGTTGTCCACACGCACTCCATCCACATAGATGACGGGGGTGGAATTGATAAATGCCGATGACAATCCCCTCGACTTTACCATCGATGTAGAGCCAGGCTGTCCGGTGGTGATGTTTATTTGCACGTTTGGCAGAGCGTTTTGCAGCATCTGGTCTATGCGTCCCACTTTAACCTTCTCAAGGTCGGAAGCGTCTACAGTGGAAATGTTGGATGACAGGCGTCGCTTGTTTATCTCCGCTCCCTGCCCTGTCACCACGACTTCGTTTATCTTGAAATAATCCTCGTCAAGGGCGATGACATAGCAATCGCCACGTTTTTCCATGTCCTTGTCAGACTGTATGTCCTTGTTGAGCTGTATGGTCTTGGTGACATAGCCAACACATGACACGCGCAGGCTCTTCACGCCGTTAGTGGAAATATGGAAATTGCCATTGGCATCGGTCAACGTCGCGGCATTGGTGTTGCCGTCTGGCACGACAACCACCCCGACGAGTTTGTCGGCATTAGCCTTGTCGATGATGATACCCCTTATTCCTACCTCTCTTACCTCAGTGCTTCTTGTTTCAGAGTGTTTAATCTTGCCATATGAAACAGAACTCGCGCACGACAGCACGGCTATGCTTGCGATAGTAGCAATCACTTTCACGTTGTTACTAACAATCATTATCCCTTTATTGGTTACTTTTTATTATACTGTGCAATTAATTGTGCAAAGCTACAACTTTTTTTTCAAAGGCAAAGGTATATACGGCATATTTCTGACCTGTTAAAATCATGATAATATGCCGTTAAAAAAACGAGATTCATTCCTCATCCTTCAATACGGGAAGGGAAATATGGTACTTCACGGCCAATACCCTTATTGTCACGATAAAAACAAATGTGGCGACACCCGTGATGGCCATGTTGACGTTCATGTCGGTGAGCACCCAATAGAGCAGCCCACCCACGATGCTTGCCATGGCATATATCTCCTTGCGAAGCACAACTGGGGTCTTGTTTAGCAATACGTCACGTATCACTCCACCGGCTGCTCCGGTTATGCATCCCATTATGATGGCCACCCAGAAAGGATAGCCGCATTCTATTGTCTTCTGTATGCCGGTGATGGTGAAAGAGGCGAGGCCGAGGGTGTCGAAGAAAAACCACGCGTTGTCGAGCCGCTTGAGCATCCTCGAGAATGAGATCACGAATATTTGAGCCACTATCGTGCACACGATATACAATGGCGATGTCATCCAAAAAGGTGGCAATCCCAACATGACGTCGCGGAGGGTTCCGCCGCCAATGGCGACGGCGAATCCGCATACAAACCCTCCGAACCAATCGAAGTGCTTGGCCGCGGCATGGCGGATGCCTGATATGGCAAACGCCAATGTGCCGAGGATTTCAATAATGGTCTGTACGGAGTTGACCAATTGAGGGTCAGTGAAATGCATAGCTGTAATTAAACTTTATTGATGGGTTTGCCTTGAATGAAAGCTTCCACGTTGGCAAAGCAAATGTCGAGCAATCGCCTGCGAGCCTCCTTCGTTGCCCATGCTATGTGAGGCGTGAGATAAGCATGAGGCTGCTTGAGCAAAGGGTTGTCGGCAAGTGGCGGTTCTTGGTCCATCACGTCGGCTCCGTAGCCTCCAAGCTTGCCACAGGCAAGAGCTTCTGCCACGGCACCCTCGTCAACAAGGGCGCCACGGGCAGTGTTGATAAGTATTGCTCCTTGCTTCATCTTGGCGATATTCTCCGAGTTGAAGAAGTGGATGTTGTTGTTTGCGAGCGGACAATGCAGTGACACTATGTCGGAAGAGCTGAGCAGCAGATTGAGTGATGAGGCCTTTTTAATGCCATTGGGCAGATTGGTTTCGTCTTTCGACGTGTACGCGACGACATGAAGGCCAAAGGCGAGAGCCACAGTTGCCACGCGCATGCCTATGTGGCCAAGGCCAATGATGCCCAGTGTCTTGCCTGCTATTTCTGGCAGGGGCGTGTCCCAATAGCAGAAGTCAGGGTTCTTTGTCCATTTAAGGTCTGCGGCTTCACCCGTTGCCCTGTCTTGGTTGGCATAGTGGGCCACTTGGTTGGTTATGTTCAAGATATGGGCAAACGTCATCTGCACCACGCTTTCTGTAGAATATGATGGAATATTGCACACCACAATGCCATGCTTATGTGCTGACTCGGTGTCAATGTTGTTATAGCCAGTAGCCAATATGCCTATATATTTCAGTTTGGGCAGTTGGGCTATAACTTCATCAGTCATGTTTATCTTGTTGATTATCAATATTTCCGCATCTTTTGCTCTTGCTATTACTTCTTCCGGCTTGGTGCGCTCATACACTGTAAGAGAACCAAAAGCCTCAAGAGGCTCCCACGAAAAATCATTAGGATTGGCGGCATACCCGTCGAGTATTACAATGTTCATGTCATGTTCTGTTTATGTTCTTGTTTTTATCTTATTCTTTGTATCTGTCTCCCCAGCAGTTGACCATTCGTTGGTACAGTTTTTCTTCCGCGGGCGAATGTTGCGCTTTCCAAAACCGCTTGTCCATCAACTCGTCTGGAAGATATTGCTGTGGCGTGAAGTTGCCAGGATAGTCGTGTGGATACTTGTATCCATCGTGATAGCCCAGTTGAGCCATAAGTTTGGTTGGGGCGTTGCGAATGCGCATTGGCACTGGCTGGGTGCCGCTTTTCCTAACCTCCTCAATGGCGGTGTTTATGCCCATGTATGCCGAGTTGCTTTTTGGGCTTGTGGCAAGATACACCACGGCCTCGGCAAGAGGAATGCGGCCTTCAGGCCAACCAATCTTCTCTACCGCGTCGAAAGCGGCGTTTGCCAGCAGCAAGGCGTTTGGATTGGCCAAGCCAATGTCTTCCGCCGCTGAAATCACGATACGGCGAGCTATGAATTTTGGGTCTTCACCACCCTCTATCATTCTTGCCATCCAGTAGAGTGCGGCATCGGGATCGGATCCTCGTATGCTCTTGATGAAGGCAGAAATGATGTCGTAGTGCATATCGCCCTGCTTGTCGTAGGCAAGCGGATTGGCTTGCAGCTCAGCCTCAACTTTCTTATCGGTAATTACGATGTCGTCTCCCTCAACCGATTCCACTATAAGCTCAAGGATATTGAGCAATTTTCGCGCGTCGCCGCCGCTGAAACGCATCATGGCTCCAGTCTCTTTCAGCTCAATGTGCTTTTTCTTCAGTTCCACGTCTGTATTGATGGCGTGAAGGAGTATTTTTTGCAAGGCATCTTTGTCGAGAGACTTGAGCACGTAGACCTGGCAGCGCGATAGCAATGGCCTTATAACCTCAAAGGATGGATTCTCTGTCGTGGCGCCAATGAGCGTCACCACGCCGCGCTCCACGGCACCGAGCAAAGAGTCTTGTTGCGACTTGGAGAAACGGTGAATCTCATCGATGAAGAGAATAGGCGAGGCGTTATTGAAAAAGCTTCCTTTCTTGGCACGTTCTATAACGTCACGAACGTCTTTCACCCCACTGGTAACGGCACTGAGCGTATAGAAAGGCACTTTCATTGCTGATGCCACAATCTCGGCCAATGTGGTCTTTCCGACACCGGGAGGCCCCCAAAGGATAAAAGAGGAAACCTTTCCGCTCTCTATCATCTTGCGCATTAAGCCGTTCTTACCCACGAGGTGTTCTTGGCCAACATAATCGTCGAGCGTGCGTGGACGCATTCTCTCTGCTAATGGTTCCATTATGAGATATGTTATAATTCGCGACTGTCTGTCGTTAAATTCTATAAAGGTCTTGCTATACGAATGCCAAGCGCGGTTTTTTGATTGCGCAGGTAAGTTTGCAAGAGATTATTGTCTTCCACCACCTTGTGGTATAGCGATGAGGCATTGAGCATGTGCAGACCGTCCTTGTGCCAGACGGCAATGCCTATATGGCTGATTTCCAAGCCAGCCTTTGTTGTCACAATGGCTATTATGTCGCCGTTGTGCACGGTCTTTCTCACGACGTTGCTGTTTGTTACCGCCTTGGTGGGTATGTATTTTTGCCTTGTACCGGTGATAGACTTCTCCATGTCGGCTATCTGCTTAATCCATTGCTGCTTGCCTTTGAGCATGGGATAGCTCTCAAGGTGAGTAGTCATGTAGTTGGCCTTCACAGTTTGTGTCGCGGAGAATGGTGGGTTGGGCGACTGTATGTTCTTCACGATGCCCTCTTTCGTGTTCTCTTGAATCCAGTAAGTGAAATAATGTTGTCTTGCTGGGTAAGCGACCTTTCCGTTGCGGTAGCGTATATGCTTCAGGTTCTCGCAATAGCTTGCGAATGTTGGCTTGTGCTGTGCCATGGCCCTTGAAAGTGCCAATACGGTTTCCACGTAAGTGGTGCAGTCGAGCTGGTGAAGGTTGACGATAAGCTTCTCGTTGGCATTCTTCTCCAACGTCTTTGCCACGTATGGCACACCCTTGAATTGACGTCCGAAAAACACCATGTACGAAGACATTGACTTGTCTTTCAGCGTCTTGGCTTTCTTGAACAAGGACATTACCTTTAAGGAGTCAGGCTTGGTGTAGTCTATTACCTGTGCTGAGATGTTAGCTGTCAGCAATAACGATAGTATGCAAATTACTGTTTTCTTCATCTTTTTTTCCTATATTGTTTTTTTAGTCCGAAATTATATCCAGCATATATATATACGTTGCCAAACATTGTGTTTGCAGAGAAATTCGACTTGTGGTAGTTGTAAGAGTGAAATACGGCGCTTGCTCCACTATACCATCTCATGTTGTTCCACACCAATCCCACCCTTGACACTCCATCAAGCATGATATTCTTGAAATTGAAGTTGCGGAAGAAATCGTTTTCCTTCCCCGACAATTGCTTGTAGCCAAGGGCCAATTGCAGCGATAAGTCGAACAACCAATTATGTGCGAAAACCCAGTTGTAAGCGTAACCTCCGCCAATGGATATGTCAGAGTAGTCTATTTTCGTGAAATGCATCGTAGTGTCGCTAACCTCTTGCGCAGTCCCACTGCCGGCCACATCATCCATAAGGTTATGAAACTTGTCCCAATCCATGTTCAGCTTGTGTTTTGAGTAGCTTATTCCAGCGAGCGCGCTACCCGCGGAGCGGCGTTGTATAGTACTTTGGCTATATGCCGCAGGATAGGAGAACTTGCTATGATTAAAAATGTAGTAAGCGTTAATGCCACTCTCGGAGGTCTCAAAACCATTGAAACTATGCGATTTCATCGCTTTCTCAATGAACCTGTTTCCATAATCCACACGGTTTATCAGATAGTTTTTCCCCGACTTTCGGAAGAAAATGTCCAGGCCAACTTGTGGTGCGTACAAGCTGAAGTCGAGCGCCTCTCTTGCCTCACTTTTTAAGTGCTTGAGGTCAATCGTGTATCCAAGGAAGATGAATCTCCAACCAAAATAAGGGCCTAACTTATAAGAAGGCTTAGGCGCCAACACGACCTTGTGGTTGTCGTTAGTCCTTAGCGTGTAGCCTTCAAAGCTGATGGTGTTTTGAAGCATCACAGTGAAATTGAACTTTTGCGGCTCTATGTAGTTGGTGTCTACTCGTGAGAAATTGCGCACCATTCTCCTGAAAGAAGACAACTTCTTCTTTGTGGCAGCAGTGCTATCGCTTGTCGGGTAAAACCCAACGGAGGACGTGATAGCGAGCGAGAGCATGATGGAAATAGCGCACATCAGATAGAATATGAAATGGCCTTGTTAGCTGGCTTGTTTTAATTTAATGTTTTGCAAAGATATGAAAAAGGAAAGAATCAGCAAAATATCTCAACATTAAATTATCACGAAAAAAATCGATACTAATATAATCTAAAAAGAGTGGCAAAAGATATTCTCTCTTGCCACTCTTACAGGTCGGGATTACTGGACTCGAACCAGCGACCTCGCGCCCCCCAGACGTGTGCGCTACCAACTGCGCTAAATCCCGTTCCGTTTTGCGAGTGCAAAGGTACGGCGATTATTTCAATTCACCAAACAATCGTCCAACTTTTTTATTCGTTTGATATAATTAAACATATTATAGACATCACAAGTCGTTAGTGTAGAGCAAATTTAGTAAATTTGCAAGAAAATAAAACAGATAATTAGAACTATCGATATTTATGTGGAAATGTAGCATAATGCTGACGTTTGTCGCTGTTTTGCTTCAAGCTTGCAGCAGTTCTTCCATTGCTGATGATGAGACCACAACAGGCAGAGGCAATGAGAATCTGGACACATTGGCGATAAACGATGGCTATACTTATGAATTGCCTGTGATTTTCCATGTGCTCTACGCCAATGGTGACAATCCAACACAATATATTCCTTATCAGCGTCTTGGCAATCTCTTGCAGTATGTAAATGAGATTTACCAAGGTGGAGTCTACGGAAACAGCGAGAACGTAAACATAAAGTTTGTGCTTGCCACGACTGATGAAAATGGCAAGAAACTCTCTCATCCAGGTGTGGAATACGTGAAATACACCGGTGAATATCCCATAGACGAGGGGAAATTCATGGAAGACCAGACCGGGGCTAACGTGAAATATATTTGGGAGCCAAACAAGTATATAAACGTGATGATGTTCAACTTCAAGAACACCAGCAGCAATGAAATAACGCTCGGCATATCTCATATGCCTTTTTCCGTCAAGGGTGACAACGAGCTTGAAGGCTTGGGGACCGTGACGACACCAAATGTTAAGAAAGACAATCTGAGCTTTGCCTATTGCTCGGCCATTAACAGCCTGTATGCCAATACGTCGCCAAATGGTGGCTATTACCAAAGCGACCGATACACAAACCCCAATCATAAGTTGACGACTTACACTTCTGCAGATGTGGTGATGACGTTAGCCCATGAGCTTGGCCATTACCTCGGGCTTTACCATGTGTTTACGGAAAGGCGTGACGCTAACGACGACGGCAGTGTGGCTCCAGTGGACTCTTGTGCCGATACCGACTATTGTGAAGACACCCACTCGTACAACCGATATGAGTATACTCAATATTTAGAGTATGAGGGAAAGGATGAAAAGTATCTTGACCCATTGCTAAAGCGTCATTCTTGTGAGGGGTTGGAATATGACTCTGACAACATCATGGATTACAGCGTTGGATTAGGTTTCAAGATAACACCGCAACAAAAGCAGCGCATCAGGCATGTGCTCTACTATTCTCCGCTGATTCCTGGCCCGAAGAAATACCGCACTACGAGAGCCGCGACGTTTAATGGTCTTATGGACATAAAGATAACTACAATAAAATAATAATTAAAACGATATGTCAACATACGAGATTATCGCCCCAAAGAATCTTGAAGCTACAATAAACCTTCCCGCATCAAAGAGCATAAGCAACCGTGCTCTTATTGTCCATGCCTTGTGTGGCGGGCAGTTGCCAAACAACTTGTCTGACTGCGACGACACCCACGCCGTTGTCAATGCTCTCAAGGACATGCCTGAGACAATCAATATTGGAGCCGCAGGCACGGCCATGCGTTTTCTGACCGCTTACCTCTCCGTGACACCAGGCGACCATACGATAACGGGGTCGGAACGTATGTGCCATAGGCCCATTGGAGTTCTCGTGGACGCTCTCCGCATGCTCGGAGCTTCGATAAGCTACGAGGGCAAGGAAGGCTTCCCCCCACTCCACATCTCCGGTCATTCATTATTAGGCGGGAAACTGGAGATACCGGGAAATGTAAGCTCACAATTCATCTCGGCATTGTTGCTTATTGGCCCTGTTACCAAGCAAGGATTGACATTGCATTTGACGGGCGAGATTGTCTCGCGTCCATATATCGACCTTACAATCCATGTCATGCATGGCTTTGGCGCAAGCGTGGAATGGGCAAGCACAGACACCATTGAGGTCAAGCCAAAGCCTTACGAAGATTCGCGGTATCTTATAGAAAACGACTGGAGCGCAAGCTCTTATTGGTATGAGATGGCATCGCTTTATCCATCAGGTTCTGTCAACGTCGTCTTGAACGGTCTTGAGGACAGTTCGCGGCAAGGCGACTCAGTTGTTAAATACATATTCTCGTTGCTCGGAATCAAGACTTCGTTTAAAGAAGTGCACTCTGGTAAACCAACGTCAGTGACCCTCTCGCGCCATCTTGATCACGTGGCAACATTGACCTACGACTTTATCAATTGTCCCGATTTGGCTCAAACCATCATCGCGACTTGCTGTGCGCTTGACATTCCATTCCATTTCACGGGCTTGGCAAGTCTTCGCATTAAGGAAACAGACCGCTTAGAGGCCATGCGAAAAGAACTTGGCAAGCTTGGATTTGTCATCAATGTCGCAAACGATTCGGAGATGACATGGGACGGAACGAAGTGCGAGGCAACGATGGAAGCCATCAACACCTATGAGGATCATCGCATGGCAATGGCTTTCGCGCCCTTGGCAATCAAGTTCCCAGGACTGAGGATTAACAATACGGAGGTTGTGTCAAAGTCGTATCCGTCTTATTGGGATGACCTACGTTTGGCAGGATTCACAATCAAGTCTGAATAGGATTATGTGGTATCTTCTGCTTTCGCTCGTTGCCTTGGGGCTGTTCTGCGCCGTGCTTGGCTATGTATCCCGCAAACGTGGTGAAGACCAAAGAGTGGTAATAGGGCATGGCGACTGTACCCATTGCTCTCCTGAAAACGTGATGTGCGAGCAAGAATGCATGTTGAAGGCGGCAACAGAGCCTGTGGAATACTTTGATGACGAGGAACTTGACGCCTTCAAGGGCAGACCATCTGACAGTTACACGGAGGACGAGACAACATTGTTTGCCGAAGTGTTGGAGACCCTTCGCCATGATGAGGTAAAGGCGTGGAATCGCAGCTTGATTCTAAGGGGTATCAATATGCCAGATGGCATCAAGGATGAGTACGTGACGCTCGCCACTTAACAATGTAATACACATATTACCAGCATTGAACAAGATTCGTCATATATCAGTCATTGGCTTGACGGCTGTCTTCATCATTCTTGTGATAGAGAGCTGTTCCACGGCGAGAAACACTGCCGCCACGCGTTGGTGGCAGGCGTTCAACTCACGCTACAACACATACTATAATGGTGCTGTGGCTTATGTGGACGGTTCGTTGGAGAAGGAAAACGGGAATCAAGATAATTACACCGATTTCATTCCACTCTATACCGTAAGAAACAAGAACAGCAAGGAGCTTGGCAAGGCAAACTTCGACCGCGCCATCTTGAAAGCTGAGAAAGTGATAGACAGGCATAGCATAAAGCAACGCCCACAATGGAAATCGAACAGGCGCAAGACCGACCGTGACAGGGAGTGGCTATCAAGGAAGGAATACAACCCGTTCATGTGGAAAGCCTGGATGCTCTTGGGCCGTTCGCAGTTTCATGAAGGAAATCTTGACAATGCCATATCCACTTTCGCCTATATGAGCATGCTCTATCGCACGCAACCTGCCATCTACTCAAGGGCACAAGCATGGTTGGCGAAGTGCTACATAGAGAATGACCTCGCATACGACGCGGAGGATGTGATCAGGAACAGCAGGCGCGATTCCATTCCATGGCAAGCCCGCAAGGATTGGGACCTTGCCCTTGCCGACTACTATCTTCTCACCCATGATTACAAATCTGCCATTCCATATCTTAGAAACGTTATAAGACGTGAGAAGAGGCGGAAACAAAAGGCCCGTGAATGGTTTATCATGGGGCAGATTTGCCAAGCCGCAGGAAAAAATGTTGAAGCATACAAGGCTTATAGCAAGGTTATTGCCATGAATCCACCTTATCAGTTGGAGTTCAACGCTCGAATAGCCAGGACTGAGGTGATGGCAAGCAAGAAATCGGATGGAATGATTGCCAAGTTGAAGCGTATGGCCAAATCGGATAAGAACAAAGAATACCTTGACCAAGTGTACTTCGCCATTGGAAATATATATCTTCTAAAGAAAGACACGCTCAAGGCAATCTCGGCATACGAGAACGGCAACGAAAAGGCGACACGGTCCGGCGTTGAACGTGGGGCGTTGCTTATAAAACTTGGTGACTTATACTGGACGCGTGAGCAATATGCTGACGCCCGCCGCTGTTACAACTTGGCATTGGGCATGACCGACAAGGACAACAAGGCATACGAGCGTCTGACAAACCGCTCGAAAGTGCTTGATGAACTTGTACCTTACACGGATGCCGTTCATCTGCAAGACTCATTGCAAAACCTCGCGCGCATGGACGAGGAGCAGCGCAACATGGCTATAGACAGGGTAATAGTGGCGTTAAAGAAAAAGGAGGCCGAGGAAAAGAGAAAACAGGTTGAGAATGAAGTGGCAAACAGGCAACAAAACAACGATGACGCCTTTGGCGACGAAGCGCAAAAGAAAGGTAACCAAGGCAATACCAACAATCTGAACATTGGCCAACAGTCAAGTGAATGGTATTTCTATAACCCCATGGTCGTGGCAAAAGGAAAACAACAATTCCAAATGCTTTGGGGCAAACGAGAGAACGTGGACAACTGGCAACGAATAAACAAGACCGTGGTGAAGCAGCAAGGATACGACCTTGCCGATATTTCCGACGAGCAACGCGACTCCATTCTTAACGCGCAAGAGGCATTGGACTCCGTCGAGAAGGTTAACGACGAAGCCTTGAACGACCCTCACAAACGTGAATATTACCTTGCGCAGATTCCTTTCACCAAAGAGCAAGTGAAGGCGAGCGATGATATTATCGCTGATGGACTTTACAACAGTGGAGTAATATTCAAGGACAAGCTCGACAACCTCACGCTGAGTGAGAAGGCGTTGAGCCGACTCATTAGTCAATACCCAGACTATGCGCACAAGGATGACGCTTTCTACCATCTCTTCCTGCTATATTCAAGGAAAGGGCAAAAAGCCAAGGCTGAGTCTTTTGTCGACAGTCTTAAAGCGGAATTTCCCAAGAGCGAGTGGACGACCTTGCTTTCCGACCCCAACTATGTTGTCAACACTCGCTATGGCGTGCATATCGAGGACTCTCTCTATGCGGCGACCTACGATGCTTTCAAGGCGGACAATCATAATGTGGTTGATGCCAACGTGAGTATTTCCGAGACGCGTTTCCCTCAAGGTGCCAACAGGGACAAGTTTATGTTCATAGGCTCTCTGAATAAGCTGAACGAAGGCGATGACGAGGCATGCCTGAAAGGTCTTGACAGCCTTGTGGAGAAGTTCCCGGAGAGCGATGTGGCAAAGATTGCCGGCATGATTATCAATGGCGTGAAGAGTGGCAGACGGTTGCGTGGGGCCAAGTTCGACATTGGCAATGTGTGGGCCATGCGCAGTGAGACTTTGAGCGAAAGTGAGCAATTGAAGGCAAAGCCGTTGAGCGCCGAGCGAAATACGCAGTTCGTATTCATGTTGGTCTACCAACCAGACTCTGTCAACGAGAACAAGCTGTTATACCAAGTGGCGAAATACAACTTCACGAGTTTTCTCGTCCGTGATTTCGACATCGCCATCGACAATGATGACATCCTTCACCGTATGCGCGTGTCAGGCTTCCGCAATTATGATGAGGCTATGCAGTATTCTCGGGGTTTGTTGTCGCAACCACAAGTGAGGAAGCTTATGGGCAAGGCTCGGCCTTTCATTATCAGCGTGGAGAACCTGCCTTTGCTTGGCGTGGCATATAGCTTTGACGACTACAAGAAGTTTTATGACGTCCATTTCGCGCCGATAAAGCCATCAACGCTTCAACTTCTCACGGAACCTGAAGATGTTGTCACCGAACCAGTGGCTGGCGAGGAGAAAACAGAAGAGAAGACAGACGGTCAACCTCAAGGTGTCACCGTTGCGCAGGATATTGAGCGACAAAATTCAAACGCGCAACCTGTAAATCAGCAGACTGAAACCATTCTGCCCGCAGAGACGCCTGCCCCGACCGAAAAGAAAGTGGCTACATCCGAGAAGCCACAAGTAAAACAGGACAAGAAGGAACCACGGCAAGTAAAGAAGAAAGAGACATTCGACATAGAGAGTGAGGATTATGAACTCGAAGGTTTCTGATAATATGTAATAATTAATGTATAGAGATTAAGGAGATAATATCATGAACAACGGAAAGATACTTTGGGCTGATGACGAGATAGACCTTCTGAAGGGCCATTTGATTTTCTTGAAGAACAAAGGCTATGACGTGACACCAGTGTCTAATGGCATGGACGCCTTGGAAGAATGTGGCAAACAATCTTTCGACCTTATCATGCTCGACGAGATGATGCCGGGTCTTACCGGTCTTGAGACGTTGCAGAAAATAAAGGAGATTCAACCGCAGACGCCCGTGATAATGGTCACGAAAAGCGAGGAAGAAGACCTTATGGATCAGGCAATAGGTTCTAAGATAGCCGATTATCTCATAAAGCCTGTCAATCCTCACCAAATCTTGTTGGCACTGAAGAAGAACATCCACAGGAAGGAAATAGAGAGTGAGGTAACGCAGATGACCTATCGAAGCGACTATCAGAAGATAGCCATGATGATAGACAATTGTGATGATTTTAATGGCTGGATGAACGTCTACCGCACGCTTACCAGGTGGGAGGTGGATCTAAGCGCAGGAGACAATGGAATGGCAGAGATGCTTGCCATGCAAAAAGAAGAGGCCGACTTGGGCTTTGCCAAATACGTCAAGTCTCATTACATGGAATGGATGGATGCCATTTCCGCCAGGCTTAGAGGAAAACACACAGATGTGTCTTGCCCGTTCATGAGTCAGGATGTATTCAAGGGAAAGGTATTCCCGTTGATAGACAAGGGTGAAAAAGTCTTCATGATAGTAATAGACAATTTCAGGTGGGACCAATGGATCATGTTGTCAAAGGAGATTGGTGGATACTTTGACATACATGAGGACATGTACATGAGCATCTTGCCCACGGCTACACAGTATGCGCGCAATGCCATATTCTCTGGCTTGATGCCAAACAAGATAGCCCAGATGTTCCCGGAGCTTTGGGTAGACGAGGATGAGGAAGAGGGAAAGAACCTCAACGAGGAGCCGCTGATACGCACGCAGATAGAGCGATTCCGCAGACACGACAAGTTCAGTTATAATAAGATTAACGACTCTGATGCCGCGTCTAAATTGTTGCAACAATTCAATGCGCTGAAGGAAAACGACCTCAACGTGGTAGTCATCAATTTCATAGACATGCTCTCCCATGCCCGCACCGAGTCGAAAATGGTGCGTGAGTTGGCAAACAACGAGAGCGCTTATCGGTCTATCACGCTTTCATGGCTTCGGCACTCGGTCATCGCGGACCTGTTCAAGATGCTGGCCGACACCGACTACACCATAGTGTTGACAACTGATCATGGCTCCATAAGATGCTCGAAGCCGTTGAAGATAATCGGAGACAGGAATACTAACACCAACCTTAGATACAAGCTTGGCAAGAACCTTGCTTACAATTCCAAGGACGTGTTTGCCATAAAGGAACCTCACAAGGCTTTCTTGCCGTCGCCCAACATCAGCACGTCTTATGCCTTTGCTTGTGGCAACAGCTTCTTCGCTTATCCCAACAACTACAACTACTACGTGTCTTACTATAAAGACACGTTCCAGCATGGCGGCATCTCCATGGAGGAGATGCTCGTGCCATTGATTACGATGAGGGCAAAATGATTTTGCCCGATGTGGCAATAAACAATTACTTACACAATTGCTCTGAGTAATAGTTTATTGCCTCTTTTGTTATTTTCACGGCCTCGTCCATGGTGCAATCGAGCTTGCCGCCACTTGCGTTTAGATGTCCGCCACCGTTGAAGAAACGCTTTGCCATCTCTTCCACGGAAAAGTCGTCAACAGAACGCAGACTGACCCATATGCGATTGTCTATGCGGTCATCCTCGCGAAGGGATATGCTGCACTTCATGCCTTTTATTTGCAATGGAACATTTACAAGCCCCTCACTGTCTCCACGCACGTAGTGAAAATCTTTCATGTCCTTGCGTGTCATAGTATAGTAGCTCGCGTGGAGGTCATCAAGGACATTGAGTTTCTGTGACATCAAAAAGCCGCGCAGACGTATTGCCCATGAGGAATAGTTGTTATACACGTTCCGGTAAATCTTATCCTTGTCTATGCCCTTTGTGAGCAACTGGCAGATGATGAAGAAAATCTCAGGGCGTGAGGAGTTGAAGGTGAAGCCTCCCGTGTCTGTCATCATGCCACAATAGCATGGTATGGCGAACCTCTGTGCCATCTCGTCGAATCCGCCCATCTGCCACACCACGCGGAAAAGCAGTTCGCAAGTGGAGCTGGCCTCTGGGAAAGACACTTTTAGCGAGCAATCCACATCACTGCCCAAATGGTGGTCTATCATAATCACGTCTGCCTTTGAAGTCTTCAGCACTTCACCCATGTCGTCAATCCTCGAATACATGTTGAAGTCGAGACAGACAACGAGGTCAGCTTGGTTGAACATTCGCTTGACATCCTCTGGATGCTTATCAAAACGAACGATTCTCTCTCTGCCCGGAAGCCAATTTAGAAAATCGGGGAAGGCATTGGGAACCACGATGGCCGACTCCTTGCCGAAATGTCCTGAGAGATAAGCGTTCATGGCCAGGCATGCACCTATGGCATCTCCATCGGGTCGAGTGTGGCATAATAGCACAATGTTGTTGGCGTTGGTTATCTTTTCTTGCAGAAGTGTTATGTCATCAACTGACAGCAGATCCAAATTCATAATGATGTATTAAAGGTGTTATTCCAATAGGTGTTTATCGGGTATTCAAACAAAGACTTCATCCATCGGCACGTCATGGTCGTCGGTGGGAATGGCATCCAATATCTGGAAAGGAAAACAAAGCCCCAACTTATACGTTGTTGGAATCTTAGCCAACAACCGGTCGTAGTATCCCCTACCCCTGCCAAGTCGCTTTCCATTCAACGCGAATGCCATGCCTGGGATGATGGCGAGGTCTATCGACTCGTATTCGGTGAATGGCTCTCCATCAGGCTCAAGTATGCCATATCTCTCCGACATTCGCAAGCTCAGCTTTCCACTGTATCTCACCAGCTCCAACTCTTCCTCGTTTTTAATGCGTGGCAGGAGCACGCGCCGCCCCTGCTTGTGGAGCGCCGCTATTAGTCCATGTGTATTTACCTCGTCGGGCATGCTGTGATAGAGAAGAATCGTATCTGCCGTTTGGTAGAGACGATGCTTCTCAAGTTGGATGGTAATATCCATTGATTGCATGATAAGCTCGTCGACACTGAACTTTTTCTTTCGCTCTTTTATGATTTGTCTAAGTGTGTGCTTGTCCATGCCATCTATCTTTGTCCAGCTTTCTTCACGGGTTTCTTGGGGAACGCCTCATTGCGAGCGAATACTCTCATAGCCGTTTTTATCACGGGGTCGCCGTCGTTGAGATACTCGTCAAGGGCTTGCTCGTCAAGCATGTTGTAGATTATTCGTCCATTGATATACTTTTCCAGCAAGGCGTGGCTCTTTTTGATGAGCAGGTTGCGGCGCTGAAGACCGTTCTTGTCGGCATAGTTGACAAACTGTCCCACCGTGTTTTGCTTATCGAGATAACTGGCAAGTTGCAACATCTGCTTGAAGTCTTTCATCTTTTGCCGGTTGTTGTCGGTATACGTGAAGGCAAACTGCAAAATGAGTCCGCTCATGGCAGCCTCCTTGTAATATGATGTCATGCCTGTGGTGTCTTCAGGCACGAAGATGTCGGGAGTGATTCCGCCACCGCCATACACTACCCTGCCAATCTTCGTATGATAAGCCGGGCCGGAATGCTTGATACTGTCGCGTGAGAAATATTCACCGTGCTGGTAACGCTCCAAGAGGTCTTGAGCGTAGTCTTGGTCGTCGCCGTCGACATAAGGCTTCTGTATGCACCTGCCCGATGGCGTGTAGTAGCGCGCGATGGTCAAGCGGATGAGCGAACCGTCGGAGAACGGAATCTGCTGCTGCACGAGACCCTTGCCAAATGAGCGTCGGCCTATCACGGTGGCACGGTCATTATCTTGCATTGCCCCGGTGAATATTTCCGATGCCGATGCCGACCCCTCATTGATGAGCACCACAAGCGGAATGTTCTGGTAAGCCCCGTGTCCATCCGACTTGTAATCTTGCCTTGGCGACTTGCGTCCCTGGGTGTAGACAATGAGCCTCTTGGCAGGCAAGAACTCGTTTGCCATCTGCACAGCGCTCTGCAAGTAGCCGCCTGGATTGTCGCGCAGGTCGATAACGAGGTTCTTGAAGCCTTGCTGCTGAAGGTTGGCCAAGGCCACGAGAAGCTCAGGATACGTCTTCTCGCCAAAGTTCTTGACCTTGATATATCCCGTGTTATCGTCGAGCATATATGTCGCCGTGATGGTCTTGGTTGGGATCTCCGCACGAGTGACGGTGAAGCTCACGATGCCTTTTTTGCCATAGCGTTGAACGCCAATCTTGACCTTTGAGCCAGACGGCCCCTTGAGGCGACGCATGGCTTCCTCGTTGGTCACTTGCTTGCCCACGAACTTCTTTCCGTCAACATACACGATCTTGTCTCCGGCTATGATGCCTGCCTTCTCCGCAGGGCCGTTCTTTATCACGTTTTGCACCCGAATGGTGTCTTGCCTGATGACGAACTCTATGCCCACCCCCGAGAAACTTCCGTTGAGGTCGTCGGCTGCCGCCTGGGCGTCCTTGGCTGAGATGTACACCGAATGTGGGTCAAGCTCTGAGAGTATGGTTGGTATGGCCTTGTCGACAAGTGAGTCTATGTTCACCTTGTCCACGTATTGGTCGTCAATGATCCTGAGCAAGTTGTTGAGCCTGCTCGAGCCATTGTTGACAATAGTCAGTCTGTTACCTGAAAAGTGATTGGCGTAGAACGATCCAATCATGATGCCCAATACCACGCATAACGCCATGAGCAAGGGCATGAAACGGTATTTATTCTCTTTCTTCATTTTCTTTCCCGGGGAGTATGTCTCCTATAAATTCTGTCTCCACGCCAGCCCTGTTCAGCAGTTTAATGCCATCGTCGAGCCTGTATTTCTCACCGTAGACCACGCGTCGTATGCCGGCCTGGATAATCAGCTTCGAACATTCTATGCAAGGAGAAGCCGTGACATAGAGCGTGGCGCCCTCGCCACTGTTGGTGCTTCGGGCAAGCTTTGTGATGGCGTTGGCCTCGGCATGCAGCACGTATGGCTTGGTGACGTTGTTGTCGTCTTCGCACACGTTCTCGAAGCCACTTGGCGTGCCGTTGTAGCCATCGCTGATGATGGTTTTGTCTTTCACCACGAGCGCGCCCACCTTGCGGCGTTTGCAGTAAGAGTTCTCGGCCCATATATGAGCCATACGCAAGTAGCGACAATCCAACAGACGCTTCTTCTCCTCTTCTTCCATCTTGCTCTCTATATATAATAATGTGTATATTCTATGTATGGGTCATTTTTTTATCCCGTTGCGCTCAAGCAGCGCCTCGATGGTAGGCTCTTGCCCGCGGAAGCGCTTGTATAGCGTCATGGGGTGTTCCGTCCCGCCCCGTGAGAGTATGCAGTCGCGGAAGCGTTGTGCCGTTTGCTGGTTGAAAATGCCCTCTTTCTTGAACACCGAGAAGGCGTCGGCATCGAGCACCTCCGCCCATTTGTAGCTGTAATAGCCTGCGGCATAGCCCCCGGCCATGATATGCGAGAACTGCACGGTCATGCACGTGTTGGGAAGTTGCTCTATTATCATGGCGTCTTTCCATGCGTGCTTCTCGAAAGGCACTATGTCATCGGTAAACGGATGGGCCATGGTATAGTAAGCCATGTCGAGCAGGCCGAAGCTCACCTGCCTCAAGCAGGCATAAGCGACGTTGAAGTTGCGGCTTTTCGTTATGCGTTCTATCAGTTCGTCGGGTATGGGCTCGCCCGTCTTGTAGTGGAAGGCGAACGTGTGCAGGAATTCCGGTTCTACGGCGTAGTTCTCCAGGAACTGTGATGGCATCTCCACGAAGTCCCACCACACGTTGGTGCCCGACAGGCTCTCGAAGCGCGTGTTGGCGAACATGCCGTGCAAGGAATGGCCAAACTCATGAAGGAACGTCTCCACCTCGCCAAGCGTAAGCAACGCCGGCTTAGAGTCGGTAGGCTTGGTGAAGTTGGTCACCACGCTGACGTGCGGCCTCACGTTCTTGCCTTCCCGTGTGATCCATTGTCCTTGAAACTCTGTCATCCATGCTCCACCTTGCTTGCCCTCGCGCGGATAGAAGTCGGCATAGAACACGGCGAGGTAGCTGCCGTCCTTGTCGAACACCTCATAGGCTTTCACGTCGGGATTGTAGACGGGTATGTCCTTGTTTTCCTTGAATGTTATGCCATAAAGCCGGTTAGCGAGTCCGAACACACCTTTTATCACGTTGTCGAGCTGGAAATAGGGCCTCAACATCTCCGCGTCGAGATTGTATCTTTCCATCTGCAACTTGTGAGAGTAGAACGAGAAGTCCCATGGCTCCAGCTTGAAGTTGTCGCCTTCTATCTCGTGGGCTTCCTCTTCTATGGCCTTCACCTCCTCTATCGCGGTAGGCTTGTAGGCGTCTATGAGGTCGTACAAGAGCTTGTAAACCGTCCTGGTGTTGCTTGCCATGCGGTGCTTGAGCACGTAGACGGCAAAAGTGTCGAAACCAAGCAATTGCGCTATCTCGCGCCGGAGGTTCACGATCTTCTTGCATATCTCCAAGTTGTTGGAGTCGTTATCGTGTGTACACTCCGTGTTGCGTGCCATGTAGAGCTGCTTTCTCAAGTCGCGTTGCGTGGAGTAAGTCATGAATGGCGAGTAGCTTGGATAGTCGAGCGTGAAGACCCATCCCGCAAGCTTTTTCTCTTTTGCCGCCTGGGCTGCCATGTCTATAGCCGTGTCTGGCAGTCCGTCGAGTTGCGCCTTGTCGGTAATGTGCAGCGTGTATGCCTTGTTCTCCTTCAGCAAGTTTTGGGAGAATTGCAGCGAGAGCATCGATGCCTCCTCAGTCAGTTTCCTGAGCTTGTCCTTGCCATTTTCATCGAGCAGGGCTCCGCTACGCACGAAAGAGTCGTATTCCTTTTCGAGCAAGGTCTTTTCCTCGGGTGTCAGTTCACGATGGTTCTCATAAACACTTTTCACGCGGGCGAAAAGCTTTGGGTTCAGGGTCACGTCGTTGGCGTGCTTCGTCAATATGGGGCTCAACTTCTGTGCCAGCGCCTCCATTCTCGGGTTTGTCTCTGCGCTCATCAAGCACGAGAACGTGTTGGAGACACGGTCAAGCAAGTCGTAGTAGTGCTCGCCTTTTGTCTTGTCCGTCCATGCTATGGTGTTGTCGAAAGTCGGAGGCTCCGGGTTGTCCACTATTTTCGCTATGGCCTCGTCGTCGCGACGTATGCCTTCGATAAACGCGGGCTCGAAATCCTCAAACCGTATCTTGTCAAACGGCACCGTGTCGTGGGGCGTGCCATAGGGCTGCATAAACGGGTTTTGCCTACTTTCGGAAGTCTCATTCGTGTTATTTAGTGTGCTTTCGCTACTCATCTTTTACTTGATTTATTTCACTTTACAAAGTTAGCACATATTTTTCAACCATCCAAGAACTATTTATCCTATTTTCATTGGAATCACGAACTATATAGGACTTTTTGATTATCGCGAATGAAAATCCATGACAGGCACCATGCACCCACATTGAATTGTAAAATATTATTGCCAAAATTTAACACTTGAAAACAGGTACTTTTAGAGCGGAAAAAGGGTAGACGTCCGCTCTTTGACAACACCGCCAGCAGGTTTTCGGCCAATAATTTTTGCGATTACGGCGTGATAGCGTCGCGATTACACCGTAACGGCGACGCGATTGCACCGTAACGGCGACGCGATTGCACCGTAACGGCGATGCGATTACACCGTAACGGCGGCGCCATTTTAGCGAATTTGCAACACCGGAAAAATGTTAAAAACATAACCTCTTAATAGTCAATCATTTACCAAAACACCCCATAATTGCGTCATTTCCGGCCAAGCGATACCTTGGTTGAAAAAAAACGATTCTCAGACGACCATTTGTAAAATATTATTACCCGATTAAATTGGTGTGCATTTGGCGATTTGCAGCAGGAGCTGCCCCTGTGGTCGTCCGCAAACCGAATGGCCGCCCGCAACCCTGTACCCACCCCAAGCAAAGCGTTATGCCAACGCTTCATATTCATGAATACCCTTTTATTTTTTATCGTGGGCACATATTGCCGTTTATGCTATTTCCATAAAACATTTGCGTTATCTGATTTTTTTCGTAACTTTGCACTTATATAAAGAATCGATAGCTAATCGATTAAAAAATAGGAAAATCCATAGAAATGTTGGACAAGTCAAGTAAAATTTATGTTGCTGGCCACCATGGCCTTGTTGGTTCCGCGATTTGGAACAATCTCAAGAAGCGTGGTTACTGCAACCTCGTAGGACGTACACACAGTGAGTTGGACCTTACGGACCAATTGGCGGTCAAGCGCTTCTTTGACGAGGAGCAGCCTGATGCCGTAGTACTTGCTGCGGCTTTCGTAGGAGGAATAATGGCAAACTCGCTTTATCGTGCCGACTTCATCATGCAGAACATGAAGATTCAGTGCAACGTCATCGAGCAAGCATACAAGCACCATGTGAAGAAGCTTCTCTTCCTTGGCTCTACTTGCATATATCCCAAAAACGCCCCGCAGCCAATGAAGGAGGGCGCCCTGCTGACATCTCCATTGGAGTATACCAATGAGGAATATGCCATATCGAAGATTGCCGGATTGAAAATGTGCGAGAGCTATAATCTGCAATATGGCACCAACTACATTGCGGTGATGCCTACCAACCTCTATGGCCCTAACGACAACTTCCATTTGGAAAACTCGCATGTCATGCCGGCAATGATGCGCAAGGTCTTCCTTGCCAAGCTGCTACATGAAAACGACTGGGAGGGCATACGCCACGACATGAGCTTGCGTCCAATCAACCCGACCGACAAGTTGCGCGCCATTATCGGTGAGGGCAACGTGGACGGCGACTGCCCCCAGGATCGCATAGAGAAAGCGCTCGCATTCTACGGGATAGAGAACAATAAAGTGACGTTGTGGGGCGATGGCTCTCCATTAAGAGAGTTCCTGTGGTCGGAGGACATGGCCGACGCCTCGGTTTATCTATTGCTCAACGTGGATTTCAAGGACATCATAGGAATAGACAAGTATTCAAGCGTGTTCTACGGAGCCAAGACTGATGGCGCGGTGAACCGCAACAACTCAGAGGGACGTGGTGGCGCGATACCTTCACTGGGCGAGATAAGGAATTGCCACATCAACGTGGGCACAGGCAAGGAGCTGACAATAAAGGCACTTGCCGAACTCGTGAAAAAGACCGTAGGCTTCGAGGGAGAGATTGTTTGGGACAAGACAAAGCCCAATGGCACGCCTCGCAAACTTATTGACGTGAGCAAGCTTCATAGCCTTGGATGGACTCACAAGGTGGAGATTGAGCAAGGTGTAGAGATGCTCTACAAATGGTATAGGGAAAACTGATAAGAGATTATGAAACAAGAAGTTTATATTCTCGTCGCGGTCTTCGTAGTCATCTTGGTGATTCTCGTTTGGATGGGATTCAGGATGATAATGAGCCTAAGACGGACCACACGCAGGCGCAAGATACGCAGGCAAGAATGGATCGCGCGCATCAACGCCCGTAAGAATGACCCATAGACGCAAGTCGGGTGGTTTTTCAACTATTTTGTATGTATCTTTGCAGCATGAAACGTTTTTCTCTTATCTTTTTTTTCACAGTCATCAGCTTGGCGTCGTTCGCGCAAGGCGGGCGCGTGGAATGCGAGGACACCTGCCGGCATATTCACGGCATAGACCTGAGCCATTATCAAGGCACGGTGTTTTGGGAGACCGTTGGAAAAAGCAAAATGGCGTATGTCTACCTCAAGGCCACGGAAGGTGGTACGAGGATAGACGACAAATACAAGCAAAACATAGACCTTGCCCACAACTATGGGCTCAAGGTCGGCTCCTACCATTTTTACAGGCCTAAAGTGAATCAAAAAGAGCAATTGCATAACTTCATGGCGCAATGCCGCCCTGGCGACCAAGACCTATTGCCCATGATTGACGTGGAGACACGCAGCGGAATGCCACGCGAGGAATTTCGCGACTCCCTGGCCAAGTTTCTCGTCCTTGTGGAGAAAGCCTACCGGCAGCGCCCACTCGTTTACACGGGCACGAATTTCTACAACGCCAATTTGCAAGGCATGCTCGACGACTACAAGCTCATGATAGCGCAATACTCGTCGCGACAACCTGTTCTAACCGACGGCAAGGAATACCTGTTGTGGCAATATACCGCAAAAGGCAGGCTCGATGGCATAAACGGTTTCGTGGACAAGAGCCGCTTCATGGGAAAGCATAAACTTAGGGAGATACGGTTCAGGCATAGATAAAATATAACAAAGCAATATAGAGAAGTATTATGGCAATGATTAAATGCCCTGAGTGTGGGCGACAGATAAGCGACAAGGCACCATTTTGCCCGTGCTGTGGCGTGGCTATAGCGGGAAAGATTATCAAGTGCCCACAGTGTGGTGAAGTGTATTTCAGCGATCAGAAGATGTGTCCTAATTGCCACCATGTCACTCGGTTGTCTGGTGTCGTTGGCAATATGGCGGAACGCAACGCAGCTAATGAGACGGCAGTGTCGCCTGTTCAGCAGGCAGAAGCGACCCAGCGACAGGCAGAGGCCCAGAGGCCACCTGTGCCACCAAGGATTCCTACCGCAAGCGACGCGAATGGCGTTGCCACTCCACCACCCGTGCAGAAAAAGAAAAAGAACCACGGCGCGCTCGTGACGGCCATAATCTTCGCGTTGGTTCTCTGTGGCGTTTGCTTCTACTTCTACAACAACGCCAAGACTTCCAAGGAGGAGGAGGCTTACGAATACGCGTTGAAAAGCGATGACCCTCTCGTTCTGCAGACCTATCTTGACAACTATAAGGATGCTCCCGCCGAACATATCGACTCCATACAGGCTCACCTCAACGCGTTGCAGCAAAGCGATGCCGATTGGACCAATGCCGTGGTGAGTGGCTCAAAACAGGCGTTGCTCGACTATCTCAGCAAGCACCCTGATTCAGAGCACAAGGCGCAAGCCCAACACAAGATAGACTCTATAGACTGGGCTTTCGCTTCAAATGCCAACACGCTTGACGAACTTCAAGCTTACCTTGACGAGCATGCCAATGGCGAGCATGTGGACGAGGCCAACGATGCCATGCGCAAGCTGAAGGCAAACACCGTGCAACCAGAGGAGAAAGTGCTGGTGAACGCCTCGTTGAAACATTTCTTCCAAGCGGTGAACGCAAACAATGAGCAATCTCTCGAAGCATCAGTGGCACCTGTAATGTCAAACTTCCTCGGGAAGCAAGATGCCACCAAGGCTGACGTGACCGTATTCCTGCAGAAGATTTACAAGGACGACATCACGGGCATGACGTGGCGACTTGGCAACGACATGAAGATAGACAAGCGCGAGGTCGGCGAAGATGAGTATGAGTACACGGTCAACGTCTCGGCTACGCAAGACATTCAGCGCACGGACCCTTCAAAGGAAAAGCACGCCTTATACAAGATTAAGGCAAAGGTGAATCCCGACGGGCTTGTTTCGGCTTTGTCCATGACGAAAATAATCGAGTGACAAGAAACCTACAAGGTCACATCATATTATAATAAGCACTAAAAAATTAATTCTAAATAAGAAAATGGAGACTAAAACCGTGGGACTCGCGTCTGACCACGCAGGGTTCAAGCTTAAGCAATTCGTCAAGGGATATCTTGACTCAAAGGGCATCACTTATAAAGACTATGGCACATACAGTGAGGATAGTTGCAACTACGCTGAATTTGGTCATGCTTTGGCCAATGGCGTGGAAGACGGTGAGGTTTGCCAGGGAATAGGGATTTGCGGTTCTGGCGAAGGCATGGCTATGACCTTGAACAAGCATCAAGGCATCAGGGCCGGACTGGCCTGGATTCCAGAGATCGCGCATCTCATACGCCAGCACAACGATGCCAACGTGCTCGTGATGCCTGGCAGGTTTATAGATAATGACACAGCCGCTAAAATCATGGATGAGTTCTTCGCCACTCCGTTTGAGGGCGGTCGCCACTTGGCGAGAGTCAAGAGCATTCCATTGAGCTGACAACACAAAAAACGCGGTCTCTTGGTGAAAGAGACCGCGACACGAGATTCAAGGCTGCTTGCGTGGGTCATCACCCGGCAAGCAGCTTATTTGTTATATGGCGGCGATTTCCTCAGGTGTCTTTACCAAGGTGGTAGCACCGTGCTCTATAAGGAAGTCGCGGTCGCGGAACCCCCATAACACGCTGATGCATGGCATGCCGCAATTGCGCGCCGTGTCTATGTCAACGTCGCTGTCGCCGATGTACACGGCAGTAGAGCTTGGCATGTCGAGCTGGCGCAATGCCTCTATTACCGTGTCGGGAGCAGGCTTCTTGTGAATGTCTGGACGCTCCCCTATCGCCACCTTTATCTCTTCGCCAAAGAAATGGCGCACGAGGTCTTGTGTGGCCTCATAAAACTTGTTGCTCACGACAGCCACCTTTTTGCCGTTGGCATTGAGCTTGGCTATCAGCTCCATTATGCCTGGATAAGGCGCGGTAGTGTCGAGGTTGTGGTGAAGGTAGTGCTGGCGGAAGCAAGCGTAACATTCCTCAAACTGCGCGAAACTCTCACCGCCAGGTATGGCGCGAGTCATGAGCAAACGCACCCCGTTGCCCACAAACCGGCGAACGTCGTCAACGCTATGCTCAGGCAAGCCATAAGAGCGAAGGGCGAAGTTGCAGCTTGCCGCAAGGTCGTCGAGAGTGTTAAGCAAGGTGCCGTCCAAATCGAAGATATAACTTTCATACTTCATTCTATCCCGAATTTATATTGTTTTTGATATTAAATATCCACTTTATCGATGCAAAGTTACTCATTAATGTGTAACTTTGCACACATAATCAGAATAAACATATCAAAAACAATGGCACGACAGTTTAGCAAGAGGTATCTTATCCTTGCGGCAGTGTGTGTGATAGCCTTGTTGGGCTTGACATACTACTACTTTTTCACATCATTCACAGGACGTAGCGTCACCAAATACGTCTATGTGGACCAAGACGACAACTACGACTCTTTGGCCATGAAGTTAAGACCTGAGGCCAAGGCGCATTGCTTTCAGGCTTTCAGCATTCTCGCCCGCCACAGCAACCTGATAAACAAGGTTCGCACGGGACGCTATGCCTTGACACCGTCGATGGGAGCCTTCACGGTCTTCCGACACCTTAAAAACGGGCTGCAAGACCCATTGAACCTCGTGGTCCCCAGCGTAAGAACAATGCAAGACATGGCCGGCGCTCTCAGCAAAAAGCTGATGTTGGACAGCTTGACAATAGAAAAGGCATTGACCGATAATGCGGAATGCGCCAAATTTGGCTACGACACTGCCACCGTGGCAGCCATGTTCATACCAAACACGTATGATATTTATTGGGACACGAATGTCGATAACCTATTGAAGCGAATAAAGAAAGAAAACGACAGCTTCTGGGATCAGGAAGAGCGTAAGGAAAAGGCAAAGTCGCTCAACTTGTCGCCTGTACAGGTCGCCACGTTGGCGAGCATCGTGGATGAGGAGACTGCCAACGACAAGGAAAAACCAATGATTGCCGGAATGTATTACAACAGGCTCATGCTACGCGACGCGGAATATCCGCAAGGCATGCCCCTTCAAGCCGACCCAACCATAAAGTTCGCCTTGAAAGACTTTGCACTAAAGCGCATATACCAAAACATGTTGTTTATCAAGAGCCCATATAATACATATAAGAACCCAGGTCTGCCACCTGGCCCAATACGTGTGGCTTCTATCGCGGGAATTGACGCCGTGCTCAACATGGTTCACCACAACTATTTATATATGTGCGCGAAACCTGATTTCAGCGGAACCCATGACTTCGCGGTCACTTATGCCGAGCACATGGCAAACGCGCACAGGTATGCGGCCGCACTTAACCAAAGAGGCATAAAGTAAAACTGTATTTCACCTTAGGGTTGGCTTGACCCTAAGGTTCTTTGTTCTTATGACATTGAGATGATTGGAGTTTTAAGTCATATAAAACGATTAATGGCGCCTGCTTCACAGCAAGCGCCATTTTACTTCAATAGGTATTAGCCTTCTTAAGGTAAAAAGATTGTATTCAGGATAACATTGGCAAAGGTAATAATCTTTTCTGACATGCGCAATTTTTAAATCAATTATTTTCAAGTTTTTCCAACTATTCTCTATGATTATAGCGGAAAATGACTAACTTTGCAACTTGGAAAAAGTATATCACGAAAATGGAGATTAAAGAAAACGAAAAAGAAGAGAAGCGCAGCATGAGCTTCGTTGAAGAGATAATCAGCAATGACCTGAAAGAGGGCAAGAACAACGGTCGCATACAGACACGATTCCCCCCAGAGCCTAACGGCTACCTGCACATTGGCCACGCAAAGGCCATTTGCATGGACTTCGGCGCTGCCGAGGAGTTTGGTGGAGTGTGCAACCTGCGTTTCGACGATACCAACCCATCCAAGGAAAACACTGAATACGTGGAGAATATCCTTAATGACATTCATTGGCTTGGGTTTAAGTGGGGACATATTTATTATGCCTCAGATTATTTCCAGAAACTTTGGGACTTCGCCATTTGGATGATAAAGAATGGTAACGCTTATGTCGACGAGCAGACTTCAGAGCAAATTGCCGAGCAAAAGGGTACGCCAACGGTACCTGGAACATTCAGTCCATATCGTGACCGTCCTGTTGAGGAGAATCTAAAACTCTTCAACCAGATGAACACCGCAGAGGCCGTGGAAGGCTCTATGGTGCTTAGGGCCAAGATGGACATGGCCAACCCCAACATGCACTTCCGTGACCCGGTGATGTATCGCATCATTCAGACACCTCATCATCGCACTGGCACAAAGTGGCATTGCTATCCAATGTATGACTTCGCGCACGGACAGAGCGACTATTTCGAGGGTGTGACCCACTCCATTTGCACGTTGGAGTTTGTGCCTCACCGTCCTCTCTACAATAAGTTCATCGACTACCTTAAGGAGTATGACGGCACGGCCAAGGATGCCCTGGATGATAACCGCCCAAGGCAGATAGAGTTCAACCGTCTGAACCTTACCTATACGGTGATGTCGAAGCGCAAGCTTCATACCCTTGTCGACGAGCATCTTGTCAACGGTTGGGACGACCCACGTATGCCGACATTGTGTGGCATGCGTCGCCGTGGCTATTCGCCTGAGTCAATTAAAGCTTTCATCCGTTCCATAGGTTACACCAAGTTTGACGCTCTCAACGACATGGCTCTGCTTGAGGCTGCCGTACGTGAGGATCTTAATAAGAAGGCTACGCGTGTGTCTGCCGTCATTGATCCAGTGAAACTCGTATTGACAAATTACCCTGAGGGCAAGACCGAGATGATGGAGGCCATCAATAATCCGGAGGATGAGACCCAGGGCAGTCATGAGATTTCTTTCTCTCGCAACCTATGGATTGAGCGCGCCGACTTCATGGAGGACGCGCCAAAGAAGTTCTTCCGCATGACCCCAGGCAAGGAAGTACGCTTGAAAAACGCATATATCGTAAAATGCACAGGTTGCACAAAGGACGCTGACGGTAATATCATTGAAATACAGGCCGAATACGATCCTGACAGCAAGAGCGGTATGCCGGGAGCAAACCGTAAGGTCAAGGGTACGTTGCATTGGGTAAATGCTGACGACTGCGTGAAGGCTGAGGTAAGGGAATACGACCGTCTCTTCAATGTGGAGAATCCATCAGCAGACGAACGCGACTTCCGTGAACTTCTCAACCCACAGTCATTGCACGTTTTCGACAATTGCTACGTTGAGCGTTTCGCCGCCACGATGAAGCCAGGACAGTATTTGCAGTTCCAACGCAGAGGCTATTTCATGGCAGACCCTGACACCACAGACGACGCGCCCGTATTCAACAAGACCGTTGGACTGAAGGATACTTGGGCAAAACAAATTAAAAAGTAATGAATTGAGCGATAACATCTTCTTCTCAAAAGAATTCAAGGAAAATCTTCACAAGTATGAGGAAGCGCGTAAAAACGGTTCCTCGATTTTCCTTGAACCAGGGCAATTCACGGACATTGCGGAATATTACCATCTGCATGGTGACTTGAAGACGGCACTGAAGGTTATTGACGATGCACTCAATATATTCCCAGGAGCCACAGAGCCTCTTGCTTTCAAGGCAAGGGTCTCCATACTCGTCTATCATGATGTGGACAAGGCCATGGGATGTGTTGCCATGATAGCCGACAAGCAAGACCTTGAGTATTTCTACATTGTCGCTGAAATCATGATTGTTGACAACCGTGTGAAAGACGCGGAGAAATATCTTGAGACCAAGGAGCAAACGCTTGACGAGGACGACTTAGAGGATTATTACATTGACGTGGCTTCCTTGTTTGCCGATTATGAAATCTATGACCTGGCGGCAAGATGGCTCGTCTTGAGTAGCGACACTGACTGTGGCGATTATCTGGAACTGAAAGGGCGCATAGCCATGAGCAAAGGTTCGTATAAGGAATGCATGGACGTATTCGATAAGCTCATCGATCAAGATCCATACAACAGTGGCTATTGGAACTTGCTTGCTTCTGCCAAATACCTCTCAAATGATTTCAGTGGCAGCATGGAATGCAGCGATTATTCGCTTGCAATCGCACCAGACGACCCTGATGCCATATTAAACAAGGCCAATTGCTTGATGATGCTCGGCAATGGCAAGGGAGCCAAGTCGTGCTATCAACGCTTTCATAGGCTGCAACCACATAGCGAGGTCGCTGACATGGGAATTGCCTCTGTCTACATGAATGAGAACAACTTTCATGAAGCGTTGACACATTGGAAGAACGCGGCAAGACTTTGCCCTCCTCAGTCGGCAAACCAGTTTGAGATTTACAGGAATACGAGCCTCGTTTACGCGATGTGCGGAGAGTATGAAGAGGCAATAAAGGTTGCGGATAAACTGGAGACACTTTCTGGGAACACCTCGTTTGATGTCGTATTGCTTAAAGGTTATGTCAACCTGCTTGCCGGAAACCCAGAATCTGCTAAGGTGTGCTTTGAGAAGGCAATTCATATGACATCGGATAAAGAACTTGGCAACACGCTGTATTACATTGGGTATTGCTTATTCGATTGCAATTATCTTCGTCAAGCTCACGATATTTTCCGTCGTCTCGCCGATTCAGAAAATAATAAGGATTATGCTGACTTATGGGCTTACCTTGTGAGGACTGATTATGAGCTTGGACTTCAAGATGAATTCTTGTCAGACTTGAAAAAAGCCACGGAACGTAACCCCCTTGGCATTCAACGAGAACTTTCAGATGTCTTTCCTAACGGTATGTCTGTCAGAGATTTCTATAACTATGCCATGCATCATCCTTTGAATAAGAAAGGAAAGTCAATAGACGACAAACATGAGTTTTAACCTTAATAATCATTTCAATTAAGTATGAGTATTTTATCGACATTGCTCGGCAACCTCAATTACGGAACTGTGCTTTTCTTAATGTTGCTCGAGAGTACCGTGATACCCGTACCTTCCGAACTTGTCGTTGCTCCGGCAGCATACCATTCGGCAGGAGGAAACCTCAACATTATACTGGTGGTCTTGGCTGCAACCATTGGCGCTGACTTGGGAGCCACAATCAACTATCTTGCAGGTTACTACCTCGGTCGCCCCGTCATCTACCGATTTGCCAACAGCAAACTCGGTCGCTTGTGCATGCTTAACCAAGCCAAGGTGGAGAAGAGCGAGGCTTATTTTAACAATCATGGCCTGGTGGCTACAATCACAGGGCGTCTAATTCCAGGCATACGCCATCTCATATCCATCCCAGCCGGTCTCTCCAAGATGGTTTATTGGAAGTTCTTGCTGTACACTACTATTGGAGCAGGTTGTTGGAATGTCATCCTTGCCGCGTTGGGTTGGTATCTGCACTCAATAGTGCCAGAGAATCAGCTCAATGATAAGATTCTTGAATATGGAGAATACATAAAAGTGGCAATCATTGGAATCTGCGCTATCGCTATAGTTTATTTCATAGTGAAGAAGTTGATAAACAGAAAGAAGAAAAAGTAAACCGACATATACGAATATGTACACAAAGAAAAGGCAGTTTGAAAGAAACTGTCTTTTTTTGTTTGGAGATGTTGATTTTTTACCTAATTTTGCAATATAACAACATCCTGTATGTCAGGAATATCAACAACCTCTAAACAATTATCTATTGAGAACACTTTTTATCACGACCTTAGCCCTTCTTTTTTCTGTAAACGTTTCATCACAAAATGATTACTCGTGGGAAACCTACATAGAGCAGATGGGGCAAAGCGAGAATATTGACGATGGCAGCCTTGAACTGTTGTATGACGAGCTAAACGAGTTGTCCGAGAACAAGCTGGACATAAACACTTGTTCCCGTGAGCAGCTTGAGGGTTTGCCATTTCTTTCATTCGAACAAGTGATGGATATAATTGAGTATCGTGACAAAGTCAGGAGATTTGAGAGTCCAATGGAATTGTTGCTCATAGAATCGCTTGACAGACAGACGATAACGCTACTTAAGCAATTTATCACTATTGGTCAAGCTCCACGCTCAGACACCATACCAGATCTAAGCAAGGTGTTGAAGTATGGTAAGAACACGTTAGTAGCCGACTTAAACATTCCTTTTTATACCCGCAAAGGTTACGACGACAAGTATCTCGGTTACAAGTATAAGCATTGGCTGAGATACACATTTAATTATGGGCAACGTGTCAGGTTCGGCATCACCGCTTCACAGGACGCGGGCGAGCCTTTCTTCGCAGGCAAGAACAAATGGGGATATGACTATTATTCTTTCTATCTGCTCTTGAATGACATCAAATGGCTTAAGACACTTGCTCTTGGCAGGTACCGTCTTAGGTTTGGAATGGGGCTGATACTTAACAATGGGTTTGGTTTTGGAAAACTTGCCACGATGTCGACACTACTGAGCTCGCCAACTCATGTCTTCGCTCATGCCAGTCGCTCGGACTATAATTACCTCCAAGGTGCGGCAGCCGCGTTCAAATTGGCAAAAGGTCTCGATTTGACGGCTTTTGCCTCATACCGCAAGATTGACGCTACGTTGAACAAGGACTCTTCTTCGGTAGCCACAATACTCAAGACGGGTTATCACCGAACGTTGAGCGAGATGAAGAGAAAAGGCAACACGGCAGTGTCGCTCTTTGGCGCGAATGTCAATTGGATGAGAAACGGTTTTCATGTTGGGGCAACAGGGTATTACACGACTTTCAATCGCAAGTTGGAAATGGATAAGGGGCAGAAGTACAGAAGATGGTATCCTTATGGATACGACTTTTTCAATGCCAGTGTTGACTATGGATACACCAGTCGTAGACTGAACATAAGTGGAGAAACGGCAATAGACAAAAATGCACAGATTGCAACGATTAACGCCATAAGCTATGAGCTTTCATCCAGGCTTTCACTAATGGCATTGCAGCGCTATTACCCATACAAGTATCAAGCCATTTACGCTAACACTGTTTCGGAAGGCAGCTCTGTAAATGACGAGAGCGGTTTTCTCGTTGGTGGAAAAATAATCCCTTGGAACAACGCCACGCTGACCCTTTATACAGACATTTCTTATTTTGCATGGCCAAAGTTCAACTCTCCAGAGTCAACTTACAGATGGGATAATTTCATCCAGATAGATACATCAAACGACAAGTGGGCGTTTTTGTTGAGGTATAGGATGAAGATGAAAGAGCTTAACGGGCAAGAAGAAGGCAGCATTTCAAGAAAAGTAGACTCAAGGGCAAGGGCTACGATCTCCTATTCTGATAATGGATTGACATTTAGCACGCAATCTGATTTTTCCGAAAGTCACGGTAACACCACGAGTTATGGCTATATGATTTCCGAGAGTGTGCGCTGGCAACGAAAATGGCTAAAGCTGATTGGCTTGATAGGTTATTTCAACACTGGTGATTACAATTCACGAGTATATGTCCATGATCCAGGCCTACTCTATACGTTCTCTTTCGCCTCATTCTACGGCAAGGGGTTGAGATGTGCGCTCAATTGCAAAGTCACGGCAAGCGACAAGTTAACGTTTGTCCTCAAGGGAGGATGCACCCACTATTTCGACCGTGACGTCATATCGTCAGGACCTCAACAAATTGACAGTTCGACAATTTCTGAACTCGAAATGCAAATGCGATGGAAGTTTTGAAATATTAAGTGTTTATGTCAGTTGAAGGCAGTATTTTCCCTGTTGATAAACAATGTTCATAAGATGACATGGGTGTTCGGTTATTCCTAAAGAAACATGCCCCATGGTCATGCGGAGGTTTAACTCGACACAAGGATGCACGAGGACTTTACCGTCACAGTTGACAATCATCATGTCGATGCCAAATGGCCCATGATATGTATTGGCCAACATTGGTGTGAGAGTAGAGATTATAGATAGTTGGATTTCATGCAACATGCTTAGTGGAATGTACCTTGCCATGATTTCCTCTTTGGCTTTTTCCTCTGCTACCATGTTGCCAATATACGCGCCATTGCTTGTCTCGAAAAGTGACAAGCCGCGATATTCTATGTCTCCTTTCCTGTCGCATACGAACTCCATCCCGAAGTCGATTACCTTATTATAATAAGGTTCCATCAATACGCAACCTTGCTGCTTGATAACATTATTGAACCAGCCTTCAAGTTGCTTTGGCATATTGTCCTCGATGTATCTCACCCCTCGCCCACTGCAACTCCATGGAGACTTTACCACAATACGATGGTATGTGGAAAGAAACCTTTTCAATTCTTCCCAATTATGACATATCTTAGCTTCGCCAATTGTGTTTCTTGTTTTTGTAAGCTCTGGAAGGAGGTTCGTTGCGCTCCATCCACGGTGGCTCATTCTCTTGATGGTATTGAGGTAATCATTGTCAGGCAAGGATGATGTAGATACATTACATTTAACAAGTTGCTCTCTCACAGGCAAGTCCCATCCCCAAGGCTCAAATTCCAGACCCATGCCAACAGATGCCATGCGTGATAAGTCGTTGCAATCTATGAAATTACATTGCTTGCTTAAACCTGTGCTTTTGTATTGTTCCCATGCGTAGTCAACCTCATCGACCAGCACGGCGTCGTCTTGCTTTGCCCAAACCGCAGGCAGAAACGACAAGTCATGACGTAGTAAGCGACCAGCGCGAGGCGGTGTGAAGTTTACTAAGCCAGAAGCAAGCGACATGTCGTGCTCTGGATTGAATATATAAATTCTCATTGAGATTATCAATTTTCTTTTGTCCTCACAAAGCTAATATTTAATTCTGTAAGACACAAAATATTTTCAATAAACCTTAATTCCGCAACACTATTATAAATTAAACTTTTTAAGTTCCTGAGCAACAAAAAGTAGCCCGGGATTTTGTCATATCGAAGAATTCACTTATCTTAGTGTTGCAAATATAAACAAGAGAATCCGACGGTAGACACGGCAAAAATACGAATTAAATCTGTGAAACTCACTCCTTTTGGGGGAATATTTTCGGGTCATGGAGCAATTTGACTCCACATTGTCATCTGTAATCGACTCGACCCTCGGTCTAAGATGTAGATCGTTCGGTTATCAGTACAGCGAAATAATCCGTTCTCTCATGAGTATCTACTTCTGTGGTGGCTCATGTACCTCAGGATGTCACTACTCATTTGACAAACCATCTCTCGCTCCATCCGACACTTCGTACTTGTAGCTCTGATACTATTCTCAGAGCAATAAAGGAACTGACGCAAGAAAACATTTCATACACATCAGATACGGGTAAGAACTACGATTTCAACACGGCTGACTCTCTCAATACTTTACTGCTTAATTGTATGTTTGCATCTGGCCAACTGAAAGAGTGTGAGATGTATAATGTTGATTTCGACCATCAGTTCATAGAAACAGAGAAGTTTGATGCAAAGCCTACATACAAGAAGTTCTTTGAAATACACGCCTGAAGGAAATGTCATAAAAAGGCGGATTTGCCTCCACAGCCGCATTGCCGGATGATGTTAGAAACAGAATAGTGATAGACAGTCACGTGCGCC